>Ga0209317_1000028_pt1 | contig 216072 bp, 187 predicted proteins | sample RifGroB2_FD_183994 | JGI IMG/M metagenome (GOLD analysis project Ga0209317, IMG submission 183994) | Soil microbial communities from Rifle, Colorado, USA - Groundwater B2 (SPAdes) (version 2) | ecosystem: Environmental > Terrestrial > Soil > Unclassified | place: Rifle, Colorado | collected...
CCCCCTCGATGGAGTAGATGAAGTACCAGCTCTTCACCCCCGAGGGGTAGATGCAGATGGCGAATCCGTTCCCTTCCCGCTTGTAAAATTTCGTCTCCTGAGGCTTCAGGTTCTTCACCAGGATATCGGTAAATTTCATAGATGTCCTCCCGCCGAGTAACCTCTAGGTAACCTCCCTGTGTCCCATAGGGATGATATTACCTGACATGGCATGAAAGACAACTTATCACGCGCATCACAATTTTTCAAATAAAATCAGATACTAACCGCACTTTATGAGACGCCTTGCACCCCCCTGAAACGTTAGTAAAGACTAATAGGTCATCTCAGACATAGATATCCTCCCAGACCTCTTGGTCCTGCGGCCATGGGGACTCGGCCGCAAAACGCACCGCATCCTCCACCTGCGCGGTGCACCGATCGAGTATCTCGTCAAGCTGCACCTGGCTCACCATCCCCTCCTTGAGGAGCCTGCCGGCCAGGTTCGGGATCGGGTCGCGGCTCTTCCAGATCTCTTGCTCGGCTGAGCTTCGGTACTTGGCCGGGTCGGCCATGGAGTGCCCCCGGAACCGGTAGGTCACCGCCTCGATGAAGTAGGGGCGCTGCCTCTCCCGGACCCACTCCGCCGCGCGCTTGGTGGCCCGGTAGACGGCAACCACGTCCATACCGTCCACCTTTTCGCTCGGGATGTCATAGCCGCAGGTGCGCCGGTGCAGCGCGGCCTGTGCCGAGGCACGGTGCACCTCGGTGCCGATGCCGTAGAAGTTGTTCTCACAGATAAAGAGCATCGGCAGCTCCCAAAGCCTCGCCCAGTTGAGCGATTCATGAAAAGTCCCCTGGTTCATGGAGCCATCGCCGAAGAAACAGGCGGTGAGGCGCTCCTCCCCTTTCAGCTGGCTGGCCCAGGCCAGGCCGGTCGCAATGGGAAACTGCCCGCCAACGATGGCATACCCCCCCATGAAGTTCAGTTCCGGGGAGAAGAGGTGCATGGAGCCCCCCTTCCCCTTGCAGATGCCGGTCGACCTGCCGAACAGCTCGGCCATCACCCGCTTGGGATCGGCGCCGCGCACGATGGCCTGCGCGTGGTCGCGATAGGCGGAAAGGATGTAGTCTTTTGGGTCGAGGGCGGCGGTGCAGCCCACGGCGACCGCCTCCTGCCCGCTGTACAGGTGCAGAAAGCCGGTGATCTCACCCTTGGCGTACTGCTCGGCGCAGCTCTCCTCGAACTCGCGGCAAAGCACCATCTGCTCGTAGAACCCGACCAGTTCACCTTCCGGAAGCAGATCCCTAAGGCTTTCTTCCATGATGTTCCTCCTTCACGTAGTTCAGCAGGCTGCCGGCCAACAGTTCCCGACGCTCGCGCTCCGAGGCCTCCAGAAGCGTCACGATCTCGGCGCCGTCCACCTGGACCGCAATCTCGACGGCACCCGCCCCGATCAGCGCCCGCACCCCCGCCAATGTCAGGCGGTCCCCCTGCTTGATACGGTCGTAATCGGCCGGATCCTTGAAGGTGAGCGGCAGGATTCCGAAGTTGAGCAGGTTGGAGCGGTGGATCCTGGCGAAGCTCTTGGCGATCTTGACCCGGATGCCGAGATAGCGAGGCGCCAGCGCCGCATGTTCGCGGGATGAGCCCTGACCGTAGTTCTCGCCCCCGACCACGGCGCCGTCCCCTTTGGCGGCGGCGCGGTCCGGGAATTCCGGGTCCAGCTGCTCGAAGACGAAACGGCTGATCGCCGGGATGTTGCTGCGCAAGGGGAGCACCTTGTTCCCCGCCGGCATGATGGTGTCCGTAGAGATGTTGTCCCCCACCTTGAGGATAACCTCGACATCTAGCCGATCCGGCAGGGGCGCAAACTCGGGAAACGGCACGATGTTCGGGCCGGTGACGATCTCTACGGCGCGGCCGTCCGCAGGGGGCGCGGCGATGCCGGCATCGTCCACCAGGTAGCTCTCCGGGTTTTGCACGGCGGGCCAGGGGATCAGTTCCGAGAGCTTGCGCGGATCGGTGATCACCCCGAAGACCCCGGCGGCGGCGGCCGTCTCCGGCGAGCAGAGGTAGACCCGGTCCTCCTTGGTGCCGCTTCTGCCAGGGAAGTTGCGCGGGAAGGTCCTGAGCGAAACCTGGTTGGTTCCCGGGGCCTGCCCCATGCCGATACAGCCGAGGCAGCCGGGCTGATGCACCTGGGCTCCCGCCAAAAGGAGCATGATGAAGCCGCCGTGCGCCACGACGTTCTCCAGCACCTGCCGGCTCCCCGGGTTGATGTGGAAGGAGAGCTGCGGCGCGATCCTTCTGCCGTCCAGTATGCGGCAGACGGTCATCAGGTCGCGAAAAGAGGAGTTCACCGAGCTCCCCACGATCACCTGGTCCACCTTCAGCCCCTCCACCTCGGCCACCCGCACCACGTTGTCGGGCGAGGACGGGCAGGCAATCATCGGCTCGATCAGGGAGAGGTCGATCTCCTCATACTCGTCGTAGGTGGCGTCCGGATCGGCTGAGAGCTCCTGCCAGACCGCGTCGCGCCCCTGCGCCTTCAAAAATTCAAGGGTGCGCCGGTCGCTTGGGAAGATGCTGCTGGTGGCGCCCAGTTCCGCCCCCATGTTGCCGATGGTGGCGCGGTCGGTAGCGGAGAGCGTGGCGACGCCGGGCCCGTGGTATTCGATGATCTTGCCTACGCCCCCCTTCACCGTATGGCGCCTGAGCATTTCGAGGATCAGGTCCTTGCCGGAGACCCAAGGCTGCAGTTCCCCTGTCAGCTTCACACCCCAGATGCGCGGGCAGGTCAGGTGAAAGGGGTAACCGGCCATGGCGAGCGCCACGTCCAGCCCCCCTGCGCCGATGGCGAGCATCCCCAGGCCGGCGGCCGTCGGGGTATGGGAGTCGGCGCCCAAAAGCGTGGTGCCAGGGACCCCGAAGCGCTCCAGGTGCACCTGGTGCGACACACCGTTGCCCGCCTTGGAGAGGTGGACGCCGAATTTCTGCGCCGCGCTGGCAAGAAAGGCATGGTCGTCGGCGTTTTTGTTGTCCGTCTGCAAGAGGTTGTGATCGATGTACTGAGCGGCCAGGTCAACCTTCACGCGTTCTATCCCCGTCGCCATGAACTCCAGCATGGCCATGGTGCCGGTGGCGTCCTGCAGCAGGGTTTGATCTATCTTCAGTGAAATCTCCTGGCCGGGGACCAGGGCCCCTTCGGCCAGGTGCTTTCCCAGTATCTTATGCGCCAGATTCTGTCCCATTGTCAGATCTCCTGTCTTCATTATTACATTGTGTCATTATATCTCATGATAGACAAGCTGACGGCGGGACGGCTCATTTCTCCAGCAGCTCCTGCAACACCACGGCATTGTTGCGCTCTTCGTCGTGAGCCGCGTAAAGCAGGGTCACCGTTTTCTGGCGCGCGCAGGCCCTGATCTCGTCCAACAGCGCGCCATTGGCCTGAAGCTCAGCCAGGTAACGGCTTCTGAACTCCTGCCATCGGGCCGGGTCGTGACCGAACCAGCGGCGCAGCTCGTCGCTGGGCGCAACGTCCTTGAGCCAGCGGTCCACGCGGGCGCGCTCCTTGGAGAGTCCCCTGGGCCAGAGCCGGTCCACCAGCATGCGCAAGCCGTCTTGCGGATCAGGCTGCTCGTATATGCGTTTGATTTTGACCATCGCTGCTCATAATTGGAAGCCCGGCTCGGGGCCGGGCTGGAGGCAGGTCACAGCTCCTTCAGGTTGCTGAACTCACGCCAGGCGAGAAAGAACTTGGGAGACTCTACGAATTCGTAGATATTCTCGACGATATTGAGATGGATCCTCTCCTCGTCGGCCAGTGCCAGCAGCAGCCGTCGCAGCTCTGAGTTCTGCGCCTTCTCGGCGGATTCCTGGTAGAAGCCGATGCTCTGCTCCTCGGCCTTGATGGCATGACGGTAGCCGTCGGTATCGACCCTGAGTGAGCCTTCGCTCTTCGTCTCTATGAGTCGCTGGAAGATGTTTTTGGCTTGATCGAGCAGCTGGCTTTCCACCTTGGCAAAGGTCGTCTCGTTCTTCCTGGCCATGATGGCGTCGAAATGCGTCTGCTCGGCTTGAGCCAGCAGGGAAAAAAGGTTTTTCAGTTCGCGGTCATCGCTTTTCGCAGCCAGTTTTTCGTAATAGACCTTGCCGTCGGCCTCCATCTTCAGAGCAAAATCGAGCACGTTCATATTGGCCCCCTCCTTGTGTGATGGTGACGCCCCTAAAGCGATCCAAGAACGCGCTGCAGGCTCTGTTTCACCGTTTCAGCCAGCTCCGTCAGTTGCTCGTTGCCAGCCAGCGAGAACGCCGCGACCGGGTCCATGACCATCACCACGGTGCGGGCATCGGAGATGGAATAAACGGTCACGTTGCAGGGAAGCAGGGTTCCGATGTTGAGCTCGACGCCGAATGCCTGATAGGCAAGCCCGGGATTGCAGACGCCGAAAATCAGATAGTTGCGGAACTCCTTGTGCAGCTTCTCGCGGAACTTCTGCTTCATGTCGATTTCGCAGATGACGCCGAACCCTTCCTTGTGCAGTTCCTCCTGCACGCGGCTGGCAGCCTCCGCAAAGGGGAGCGCCAGCGTCATTCCGAAGGCGTACGGCGTCGTCAGAGGGAGGGACTCTTCCTTCTCCATCGCCTCCGCCCTCTGTTTCAGTGTCAGCACCTCGCTCTGGATCTGTTCGGGGATGGCGCTCTGAATCAGCTGCTCGGCCAGTTCATCCTTAGGCATCCAGTCGACCTCTATGGTCAAAACCTGCGGAGCGACGGGGCTTTGCACCGACGAAGCCACCACCCGGTTTACCACCCGGCCGGTGAAAAGCGGATGCTCCAGCAGGAAATAGAGGACCTCGCCGTGCCCCTTGTCGATCACGACCTTCTCCTTTATCAGCATGCCGTCACCCTTGATCTCGCGCAGGACTCCGTTGCCGTAATGCTGAAGGATGCGCGACTGTACCACCCCCCGCATATAACTTTGCGGCTGCTCCACCTTTTCTATCAGGAGCTTCCATACCGTATCGAGCGCGGCATGCACCTCGCAGCTGTAGGAAATCTTGCGCATGTTTAGCACCTCCCGCTTTCATTGGCCCCGCGCCGTGAGCTGCGGAGGTCGGTAAGGGACAGGTTGGAAAAAACAACTCCATAACTTTACCTTATTGTTTTTACACGGCAACGCCGGATAAAATTTTTTCATGGGAATGCTGCCGCGCAGCTTTCTTATCAGGGTGAGCCGGTTGGGAGAGCCATGAGTGGCGGTGCTGTTTGCGTTGTAGCCGGGGAAACGTGAAAAGTTCAGAGGCAGGAGATTGGTGACGGGTACCAGAGTAGGCGGAAACTACAGTGTAATTGGAACAGGAAAGTGGCGCGCACCCGTATCCGGTTGCGTCGGACCGGGTGCGCTTCATGGTCTGCTTCATCGCCGCTCCCAGTTCCGAGACAGCGGTGAAACGGTCACAGGCTGTCTCAGCGATGTACGGCAAACGGCCCCCAGGCCTGGTGCACCGACATCACCTCGACGCAGTTGATGTTGACCCGGGCAGGCACCGAAGATACCCAGACGACGATATCGGCGATGTCCTCTGGGAGCAGCGGCTCAGTCCCCGTGTAGACCCGGTGGGCCATCTCGTCGTTGCCTTTGAAGCGCACCTTCGAGAATTCCGTCTCCGCCATGCCAGGCTCTATGTTGGTGACACGAACGGCCGTGCCGAGCAGGTCGGCGCGCAGGTTCCGGGAGAACTGCTGCACGAACGCCTTGCTGGCGCCATAGACGTTGCCGCCCGGATAGGGCCAGCTCCCGGCTACCGAGCCGATGTTGACCACGTGTCCGCGGTTGCGCGCCACCATCCCGGGGAGAATGGCGCGGGTGCAGTACATCACCCCCTTGATGTTGGTGTCCACCATGGTGTCCCAGTCGTCAAGCGAGGCCAGGTGGGCCGGTTCCAGCCCGAGCGCGAGCCCGGCGTTGTTCACCAGCAGGTCCACTTCGGAGAACTCCGCCGGGAGCGAGGAAAACGCAGTGGCGACGGCGTCGCGCTCGCGTACGTCAAGCGTGATGACGTGCACAGCGGTGAGCGGAGCCAGTTCGGTCTGAAGTTTGACAAGCGCTTCGCTGCGGCGCGCAGTGAGGACCAGACGCCAGCCGAGTTTGGCAAAAGCATGTGCGCAGGCGGCGCCAAAACCGGACGAGGCACCCGTTATCAGAGCAGTTTTTCCCATTCGCAATCCCCCCTGTTCCACTTGATTGAAGCGTCATCTTAATTCAGAAGTCGAAGCAATACAAGAACCGGCATGGCAAAAGCCATCCGACCGGCGAGTCACGCCGCCACGGCTGCGCTTTGTGGGAAGGGATTGCCGCCCATCCGAGCGTAAAAAAGCTCCCCAGACTCAGCGCCTGAGGAGCTCAAAGGATTCCCGGCGGCGAGAATCTAAACCTTTTTTTCCTCGTGCAACTGCACTACGTCCTCTCCTGTCGAGGCCTTCCTGAAGTTTTTGATGCCGCTTCCCAGCGCCTGCCCCAACTGCGGAAGCTTGGCGGGACCGACGACAACGAGGGCGATGACGAGGACTATGATCATTTCTGGCATGCCGAATCCGAACATGTAGTTTCTCCTTTCCTATGCCTGCGCTTTCCTGGACTCGGCATCGGACTCGACCCGGTCCGCTACCTGCGTTGCCTTGGCGCTGTTTCTCAGTTCGTAATACTCTTCCGGTGTGTTGATGTTGCTGAACGAGTCGAAGCCCGGATCGAAGCAGGCCACCTCGGTTGCCGCGATCTCACGCACCCTCAAATGGGGCAGGATGGAGATGATCCTTCTCTCCCCTTTTTGCAGGCACGCCTCCATCACCGGCAGACAACCCTCGCGGTACAGGGCATGCAGCGGCTCGTAGCCGCGTTCGCTGCGCGGCAACACCAGGTCGCACCCCACCCCGCGGTTGGCTATGTGCCTGATCAGCCAGGGATCCAGGTGCGGCATGTCGCAGGCGACTGCGAACACCGCGGCATTGGAACTCTGGGCCAGGCCGGCATGAATCCCGGCCAGCGCCCCCATCCCCTCGAACAGATCGGGCACCTTCCGGCAAGGCAGAAACTGGTACTGCTCTGGTGTGTTGGTGACCAGGATCACTTCCGGAAAGATCTCGCTCAGTTCGCGGTAGATGCTTTCTATGAAACGCCCCCCCTTGTGCGGCAGCAGCGCCTTGTTGCTCCCCATACGGCTTGAGGCTCCGCCGGCCAGGATGACGCCGGTGACCCCGTCGATCTTCCCCTTGTCCAAGGCGACGGCGAGCCCTGCGGGATGGGTGTAGACCTTGAACCGGTCTGCCTTCACGTAGCCGATCAGGGTGATGCCGGCTGTGTCGGCCATGCTGACTGCCATGTCCGTCGGCGAGGTGCGCGAGGCTATCACCTCGATGCCGAGCAGCGAGGCCTTGGCCACCAGTTCGGTGGAGACCCGCCCCGAGGTGACCAGGATTTTCCCGGCCAGCGAGATCCCCTTCAGCAGCGCCTCCCCAGCGATCCGGTCGATGGTGTTGTGGCGGCCGATGTCCTCGGCGTGCAGAAGCAGGGTCTCCTCGCCGACCCCGGCAGAGTGCATGCCGCCGTGGTTCCTGTAACCCTCGGCCTGCTGGGCGAGTTGCGCCATCAGGGCGAACACGGATTCGGGCGCATGCACGCCGCAGACCCCCCTCTTCTCTGCCGCCTTGGGGAGGTTGAAGCTGATCCCCGTGCCGCAGCCCGAGGTGAGCACCGGCTTCAGGCGCTCCGGCAGCTCTCCCCTTATGGTGACGCTGGCGGCGCCGAAGTCGTTGCATACGGAGAGGGCCAGGAAGTCGTGCACCGACTCGACGAACCCCTGCAGCCGCAGGAATCCCGCCACCAGGAAGCGCAGGTCGTGCGGAGAGGCGATCAGTGTCGCGATCTCGCGCCCGTTCACGACCAGGGAAAGGGGAAACTCGCTGACCAGCGCACCCTCCTCCACCTCCAGGATTCCCTTGCTGAAATTGTAGATTTTCGTTGCCACATTGAACTCCTTACCGGTACCGGCAGCGACGCTGGCCGCCCTTGACTTCGCGTGCTGCTTTAACCCGTATCATCAAATTAGCCGATTTCATTCAATACCATTGCCTACAAAGTCCCTCCCCTTCAAGTGGGAGCGGGATGGGGTGCTTTTCCTGCGCCGGCCTTGCCGGCTTGCCCCATCCCCATCCGCCCCTCCCTTGAGGGGGAGGGAGGTTCATGCGGCTGCAACGTTTGGACTTAGGCCGCCAGGCTGACATTGGCGGGATGACCGGTTACGCTTCGCCTGCCAGCCTGACGCCGGTCGCATGCTCCTTGCCGGTCTTGTGGAAGGTGTCCGGCAGCGAGTAGTCTACGGTCTCCGGGTGGTGCTCGAAGATCGGGAAGTACTTCGCGATCAGCACGAAGAAGAGCACGTGCGCGGCGATGATGCCGATGGTGACGATGCTCTCGATGAAGGAGGGGTAGTACATGGTACCCTCCTGCATCATCCCGAACATCGACACGTTGAAGCGGTTCAGGATGACCCCGGCGATCACCAGCCAGGCGGCGGTGGAACGGAGCCTGTTGTTCTCGCGCACCCCGTAGTTCATCAGCATGATGAGCGGGGTCAAAACGCCCGCCAAAAGCTCCACGGCAAAGAGCACCACGAGCCCCGGACGGTCGAAGAGCGGCCCCTCGGTCAGTGCGAAGAGCGAGAAGAGGCGCACCGTGAGGTACAGGGTGAGGACGTAGGGGAGAATCTTGGCCAGGGTCTCCAGGAGCTCCGATTCGTCCGGCTGCCCCATCCACTTGTGGCTCATGGTCGCCTCGACGATGATGATGGAGATGCCGGCGCACATGGCCGAGATCCAGAACAATAGCGGCAAGAGCGGGTTGTACCAAAGCGAGTGCAGCTTGTCGACGGCGATCAGGAAGAAGGTGCCGAGCGAGGACTGATGCAGCGTCGAGATGGAAGCGGCTGCGACCACCAGCGGCATCTCGATGGTGCGCAGAAGTCTCAGCGGCACGTGATAGCCGAACTTCTCGCAGACCGGCGAGAGGAACTCCAGGAAGAGCACGGTGGTGTAGGCCATGATGCACATGGATACCTCGAACATCGGGGAGTGCGGGTTCCAGTACACCATGGTGTGCCAGCCGCGCTGGGGCTGCCCCAGGTCGAGCAGGAGCCCGACGCAGACCAGCGAGTACCCGAGGAATCCGGTGACGATGGCGGGACGCACCAGCGGCTCCAGCCGCAAGCGGCACGGCGGTCACCACGTCGAAGGAGATCCAGAGCCCCCAGGGGAAGGTGTCGTTCAGGTTGGTGGTCACGCCCAGGCCGAACACGAAACGCACCAGGGAGGCGAGTGCTGCGAGCGCCACCAGGATGATCAGGAACTTCACGAAGTAGTGGTATCCCTTGATTTCTCTGTAAATGATTTTAGCGGCGGTCATCTAGCTCTCCTCCTTCGGCGTTGCGCCGGACGCATCCCTTTGTTCTGCTTCCTTCTTGAGCCGGTCCTTTCTGTGGGTGAACCAGGACAAAAGCGACAGCGACCCCCCGACGGTCAGGAAGATCCCCGGAACCAGGCGCAGCGCCTGCCAGGTGTAGGACGGCAGCGGTCTCTTGGTGACGTGCTTGAAGCCCAGCTCGTCGAAGGGGAGCGCGGTCAGGTAGATGACGCTGGTGCCGCCGGCCTCCTCCTCGCCGTAGAGCTTCTTCAGGTACTTCTCGGGACGGGCCGCGATCCTGCGGGATGCCTCCTTGATCATGTCGCCGCGCTCGCCGTAGGTGATGGCGGCGGGGCACGTGGTGGCGCAGGCCGGCTTCTTGCCGTCCTTCACCCTGGAGTAGCAGCCGGTGCACTTCTTCACCAGCGGGAACGCCTTGCTCCACTCGTACTTGGGCACCCCGAACGGACAGGCCACCATGCAGAAGCGGCAGCCGATGCAGCGCTTGGCGTCATAGGTGACCGGTCCCTCCTTGGTCTTCTTGAAGGCGCCCACCGGGCAGACCGAGGCGCAGGCCGGCTCGTTGCAGTGCATGCACATCTCTTTGTAGAAGGCGAACTCGTTCTCGCCGTTTTTCTGGTAGTCCCGGAACTTGATCCTGGTGAAGGTGTGCTCCGACATGAGCGGCGGGTTCTGGTACCCCTCGCCGTTGAAGAAGCTGGTCTGCTCCGCTTCAAGCTGGTTCCACTGCTTGCAGGCGACCTGGCAGCCGCGGCAGCCGGTGCACTTGGTCATATCGATCAAAAATGCCTTGCTTTTGGAAAAATCGCCGGTCACTTCGCTCATGCGCGCTTACCCCCTTTCTCGATGTTGCACAGAAACGCCTTGAATTCGGGGATGCTGGTGTTGGCGCAGCCGACCGACGGCGTGAGGACGTTGCCGCTGTCCCCGGTGGCAAGACCGGCGTATCCGAAGTGCCAGGGGAGCCCTACCTGCTCGACCATTTTCCCCTGCACGTTGAAGGGCTTGAGCCTGGAGGTGACCAGTGCCTGAGCCTGGATGGAGCCGCGCTCCGTGGTGATGCGGACCTGGTCGCCGTTGTTGATCCCCTTGGCCCGGCCCAGCGTCTCGGAGATCTCCACGAACATGGTGGGCACGAGTTCCACCAGCCAGGGGAGGCTCCTCGTCATGGCGCCCGCCTGCCAGTGCTCCGTCATGCGGTAGGTGGTGCCGACGAAGGGGTACTTGTTGGTGTCGCTCGACATGTTGGCCGGCACCTTCACCGCCGGGCTGGTCTGCACCTTGGAGAGCAGGTTCCTGGCCGGGCTCTCGATCGGCTCGTAATGCTCCGGGAAAGGCCCGTCCTTCATGTCCAGCGCGTAGAGGCGGCCGTGCCCCTCGGGGACCATGATGAAGGGGTACTTCCCTTCCTTGTCGTCGCGCATCGGCGGCCAGGGGCCGTCGGGCACGTCACCCTTCCACTTCTTCTCCAGCGCGTCCCAGGCGATGACGGCCCGCTTCGGGTTGAAGGGGACGCCGTCGGGGTTCACCGAGGCCCTGTTGTAGATGATGCGGCGGTTCACCGGCCAGCACCAGGCCCACTTCGGGAACATGCCCAGGCCGTTGGGGAGGTCGGTCGCGTCGCGGCGCGCCATCTGGTTGCCGTCCTTGGTATAGGAGCCGCAGTAGATCCAGCAGCCGGAAACGGTGGAGCCGTCGTCCTGCAGGTACTTGAACATCGGGACCTGGTCGCCCTTCTTGAACTCCAGGGTCTTGTCCTTGTCGACGATGGTCATGTCGCGGGTGAAGTAGCCGTTGATCTCCTTGGCCACCAGGTGCACCTCGGGCTCCTCGGAGTTGCCGTAGTTCCAGGCGAGCTTGGTGATCGGTTCGGGGAAGACCCCCCCCTTGGCATAGGCCTTCTTGACCCCTGCGGCGAACTTGTCGATGATCCAGAGGTCGCTCTTCGCCTCGCCCACCGGTTCCGCGGCCTTGTAGCGCCACTGGGCCCAGCGCCCGGAGTTGGAGATGCTCCCTTCCTTCTCCACTGAGGAGGCGGCCGGCAGCATGAACACCTCGGTCTGGATCTCCTTGGGGTTCACGCCGGGACGCTTCCAGAAGATGGAGGTCTCGGTCTCCCAGAGATCGACCGTGACGAGCCACTTGAGCTTGCCAAGCGCCTCGCGGGTCTTCAGTGAATCGGGTCCCCCCACAGCGGGGTTTTGCCCCATGCAGACCAGCCCCTCCATCTCGCCCTTGCCCATCTTTTCCATGAGCTTCATGAAAGAGTAGTTGCCGCTTCTCTTGGGGAGGTAGTCGTAGCAAAAGCCGTTGTCGGCCGTGGCGCTGTCGCCGTACCATGCCTTCAAAAGGCTCACCGTGTATTTCGGCGTGTTGCCCCACCAGTTGGCGCTCTTCTTGTCCAGGGTCTTGGGGGTCCACTTCTCCAGGTAGCTCTTCAGGTCCACGTTGTCGAACTCGGGCGACTTCAGGTAGCCCGGCAGCAGGTGGAACAGCAGGCCGTAGTCGGAGGAGCCCTGGACGTTGCTCTCGCCGCGCAGCGCGTTCACGCCGCCCCCCGCTATCCCGATGTTGCCGAGCAGCATCTGCAGCATGGCCGTGGCGCGCACGTTCTGGGTGCCGTGGGTCGACTGGGTGATCCCCATGGCGTAGAGGATGGTGCCCGCCTTGTCCGGGCGCCCGGTGGCGCAGAAGGCCTTGGCGACGGCCAGGTATTGGTCCTTCTTGGTGCCGGTGATCGAGCAGACCAGGTCCACGTTGTAGCGGGAGAAGTGCTTCTTCATCTGCTGGTAGACGCAGCGCGGGTCCTTGAGCGTCGCGTCGCGCCTGGGGAGACCGGCGCCGTCGAGCTCGTAGGCCCAGGCCTTGGGATCGTAGCTCTTCTCCTGATCGTCGAAGGCGCAGAAGAGCCCCTCCTCGAAGTCGTACTTCTCGTTCACGATGAACGAGGCGTTGGTGTACTCCCGGACGTACTCCTCGTGGATCAGGTTGTTCTGCAGGGCGTAGTTGATCATGCCGCCGAGGAAGGCGATGTCGGTGCCGGGACGGATCTGAGCGTAGTGGTCCGCCTTGGAGGCGGTCCTGGTGAAGCGGGGATCGACGGCGATCAGCTTGCCTCCGTTATCCATCGCCTGCTCGATCCACTTGAAGGAGATCGGGTGGTTTTCAGCGGGGTTGCATCCGATGGCGAGGATGGCGTCGCTGTTCTTCAAATCTATCCAATGGTTCGTCATTGCCCCACGTCCAAACGAAGCCGCCAGACCGGCGACTGTAGCGGAGTGTCATATTCGGGCCTGGTGCTCGAGGTTGGCGACCCCCATGGAGCGGGCGAACTTGCTCCAGAGGTAGCACTCCTCGTTGTCGAGGCCTGCGCCCCCGAGAAAGGCCATCCCCTCGGTCCTGTTGACCAGGTACTCCTTGGAGTCCTTCTTGTTGAGCTCCTTGGCCTTGAAGGTGCGGTCGCGGGTCTCTTTCATCTTCTCGCTGATCCGCTCCAGGGCCCAGTCCCACGACTTCTCGACGAACTGGTCCGAGCCGGCGGCGCGGTACATCACCTTCTGCAGGCGGCGCTCGTTGTTGGCCACCTGGAACAGGGCGCTCCCCTTGGAGCAGAGCGCACCCTGGTTGATCGGATGCTCGGTGTCCCCCTCGATGTTGACGATCTTGCCGCCTTTGGTATGCACCACCAGCCCGCACCCCACGGCGCAGAACGGGCAGATGGTGGTCGAGCTCTTCAGCCCGTGGGTGCGCATGTGCGGGGAGTCGACGCCCGCTTCCGCCTTCTTGCCGGTGAGGGCCAAAGCCGTGGCGATCGCCCCTCCCTGCAGAAACTCCCTTCGTGAAACAGCCATGTTGAATCTCTCCTTTTCGATAGTAAATGGCATAGCCATCGTTAGACAGGCGAGACGTATACGGCAATTGCCATGCCAGTGCGTTTACAGCATCCCGAAAAATAGTTGTATACCTGTAAACCTCCGTAATGATACTATTGCCGCCGCAGGACCAGGCAGGCGTGCAACATTAACGATCTCACAAAAGTGCGCAGTTTTGTCATAGCGTGTGACATTTTGACCTGGCAGAAATGACCGGCAGCCGCCGGTTGAGGACGAGGAAGCCCCAAGATATGGCTCAGGAAAAGATACTGATCTGCGACGACGAGGAAGGGATACTCAACTACCTGAAGAAGCTGCTCCAGACCCAGGGTTTTGCCGTGGAAACCTTCTCCAGCGGCTCGCAGCTGCTGCGCCGGCTCGAGGCGGAACCCGGAGACGGCGACCTGCTGTTGCAGGACGTCCGCATGCCGGACATGGACGGCATAAGCGTCCTGAAGAAGGTGAAGGCGCTGCGCCCCTCGCTTCCCATCATCATCATGACCGCCTTCGGCACCATCGACGCGGCGGTCGAGGCGATCAAGCTGGGCGCCTACGATTACGTCACCAAGCCGTTCCCCAAGGAAAAGATCCTGAGCATGCTCAGAAACGCCCTGGAGAAGGAGCAGCTGTTGCAGGAGAACCGGGCCCTGAAGTCGGAGCTGGGCAAGCCGATCCTGCAGGAGTCGATCATCTTCAGAAGCTCCGTGTTCCGTGAGACCTACGAGCTCACCCTGCAGGTGGCGGCGAGCGAGGCGAACATCCTGGTCTTGGGCGAGTCCGGGACCGGCAAGGAGCTGATCGCCGGCGCCATCCACTACAACAGCCACAGAAAGGAACGCCGCTTCCTCTCCATAAACTGCGCGGCGCTCTCGGAGACGCTTCTGGAGAGCCAGCTTTTCGGCCATGTGCGCGGCGCCTTCACCGGAGCGGTCACCAGCCAGAAGGGTCTCCTCGAGGAGGCGGACGGCGGCACGCTGTTCCTGGACGAGGTGGGCGACATGAGCCTCTCCATCCAGGCCAAGCTCTTGCGGGTCATCCAGGAGCGGGACTTCATACCTGTCGGGGCCACCAAGGCCAAGAACGCCGACATCCGCTTCGTCGCAGCCACCAACAAGAATCTGGAGCGCGAGGTGCAGCAGGGGCGGTTCCGGGAGGACCTCTACTACCGGCTGAACGTGATCAACATCCCGCTGCCGCCGCTGCGCGAGAGAAGGGACGACGTGGAGCCGCTCTGCCTGCACTTCCTGAAGAAGTACAGCCTGAAGATGAAGAAGGTGGTGACCGGGCTCACCCCCGAGGCGCTGCAGCTTCTTTGCGCCTATGACTGGCCCGGCAACATCAGGGAGCTTGAGAACGTGATCGAGCGTGCCGTGATCCTGGCACGTTCCTCGCTGGTGACATCGAAGGAGCTGCCCATCTGGCGCAAGTCTCCCGAGAACACCGCTACGCGGGAGGTGAAGATGGTTTCGCTTGAGAACATGGAACGGGAGCACATCGCGCGCACCCTGGCCGGCACCGGGTACCACAAGACCAGGTCGGCCGAAATCCTCGGCATATCCCGCAAGACGCTGGACCGAAAGATCGTCGAATACGCGCTGATCATCCCCTCATGAAGCTGCCCAAGCTGCGTTTTCCCATCAAGACCAAGCTGACCGTCGCCACCCTGATCCCGCTGGCCATCGCCATCCTGATCTGCTGGATGGCCGGCGTCTTCATCCTGAGCTCCAAGGTGGCAAGCCAGGCCCAGGACAAGGTGCGCTACGACCTGAACGTGGCGCGGGAAGCCTACCAGAACGAACTCTCCCGCATCTACGACGTGGTGAAGCTCACCGCCGCCTTCAGCAGGACCGCCGAGACCGTCGCCAAGGGAGACCGCGGCATGGTTTCCGAGATCCTCGCGCCCATGCGCTCCAGCGAGCGCCTCGACATCCTGGCCGCGGTCGACGCCTCGGGTCGGGTCATCTGCAGGACCAACAACCCGGAGACATTCGGAGACGAGAAGCTGCGCAACCAGTTCGTGGCGCGGGCGCTGAAGGGCGAGGTGGCCGGCGGCACCACCATCCTGCCGGCCCCGGAGCTGGCGCTAGAGGGGAAGGCCCTGGAAGCTCGGGCGCAGGTGCCGGTCGGCACGGCGCCCAAGAGCGACCCCTACGGCGGGCCGGCCCAAAACGGCGCCATGTTCCTTTTCGTGGCGGCTCCGGTGCGGGACAAGGCGGGCAACGTGCTGGGGGCCCTGTACGGCGGGGTGCTGCTCAACAACAACAGGAGCCTGGTGGACAAGATCAGGTCCGTGGTCTACGAGGGAGCCAAGCTGCAAGGCAGGGATGTGGGCAACGCCACCATCTTCCAGGGAGACGTGCGCATCGCCAGCAACGTCCCCAATACCGACGGCAGCCGTGGCACCGGGACCAGGCTGGCGCGCGAAGTGTACGACAAGGTGTTTCTCAAGGGAGCGAAGTGGGTGGGGAGGGCGTTCGTGGCGAACGACTGGTATCTGACCGCCTGCGAGCCGATCCTCTCGCTGCAGGGGGTGCCGATCGGCGCGCTCTACGTGGGGATGCTGGAGAGCCAGTACTCGGCCGTCAAGACCGACATGGCGGTGCTTTTGAGCTTCGTGCTGCTGGTGAGCGGGCTGATGGGTGTCTCCATGGCGGGCTTTTTGGGCCGGAAGCTCGCACACCCCATCAAGGAGCTGGAGCGTCTGACGCGCCGGGTGGCGGCCGGAGAGCGCAACGTGCAAAGCAGCATCGAGTCGCGCGACGAGATCGGCGACCTGGCGGAAAGGTTCAACGACATGAGCCGGTCCCTGGTGGAGCGGGAGAACAGGATCATCGAGCTGAACCGCAGCCTGGAACAGAAGGTGCAGATGCGCACGGCGGAGCTGGAGGAGAAAAACCGGCTGCTGGTGCAGACCAGGGAGGAGCTGCTGCGGGTGGAGAAACTGGCGGCGATCGGTGAACTGGCGGCGGGTGTGGCCCACGAGATCAACAACCCGATGGCCATCATCCGGGGCAACACGGAGCTGTTGCAGCTCTCGGTCCCCGAGGATGCCTCGAACCGGGAGGAGGTGGACACCATCTTCCAGCAGGTGAAGCGGGTGGAGCGGATCGTGTCGAACCTGCTCAAATTCGCCAGGCGCGAGCAGAGGGAGCTGGGCCCGGTGCGGCTGAACGACCTGCTGCACGAGATCGTGGGGCAGATCGGGCACCAGGTGCCGCTGGACGGCATCAAGGTGGTGGAGAACTATTCGGACGCCGTGGAGGTGGTGGACGGGGACGGGGACCAGCTGCGGCAGGTGTTCACGAACCTCGTGCTAAACGGCGTGCAGTCCATGCCCGACGGAGGCGTGCTGACGCTCAAGAGCGCGCCGGTGCCGGATGCCGAACTCTACGAGGTGCGGATATCCGACACCGGCATCGGCATCGCCCTGGAAGACCTGAGGCAGGTTTTCAACCCCTTTTTCACCACCAAGGCGAGCGGCACCGGGCTCGGGCTCTCCGTTTCCTACGGCATCGTCAGGGAGCACGGCGGCTGCATCGACATCGAGAGCGTCCCGGGGAGCGGCAGCAGCTTCAGCGTGATCCTGCCCAGGGAAACCTGAGGTGCGGGGCAGGGATCATGCGGGTTCACGGGCGGTTCAGCCCGCGATGCGCCGGCTAGCCCCCAGCCCCCAGTCCCTGCCTTTAAACTTCCACCTCATCGCCCGGGCGCACCACGCCGCCGGTCAGCACCTTGGCGAAAATCCCCTCTTTCGGCATGACGCAGTCTCCCGCCTGGTAGAAGATGGCGCAACGGGTGTGACACTCCTTCCCGATCTGGGTCACCTCCAGTACCGTCTCGCCCATGGAAATCTTGGTGCCCAGCGGCAGGTTTACCAGATCGATCCCTTCGGTGGTGATGTTCTCGGCGAAGTCCCCCTCGCCCACGGTAAGACCTAGAGCCTGCATCTTGGCGATGCTCTCCATGGCCAAAAGGCTCACCTGGCGGTGCCACTCACCTGCGTGGGCGTCCCCTTCTATGCCGTGTCCTTCGCGCAACGTAACGGAGGCGACCGGAGTCTTCCGCTCACCCTTATTCTCACTGACATTTACCGCCAGTACCTTCCCTTTCATGCGTTCTCCTTTTTACGGCTACTTTAGTTTTCCTAACCCATCACTTCAACCATTATCGCAAAACTACCAGATCCAGCAGGCGAAGAGGTACGCCCCCATCGTCCTCAGGGACCCTACCCCCCTACCCTCGACATGGCGAAGGGCGCCGTCTCCACCCCGTCGTCCGTCAACTCATGCCTCCCCGGCTTGGCCTCGACGATACGCCCGATCTCCTGGCGCAACAGCGCATCATCGCCGGTAGCCAGCACCGGCCTCAAGTCCACGCCGGCTCCGGAGAACAGACACCCCTTGGCCATCCCGGAAGCGGTCACCCTGAGACGATTGCAGGCGTCGCAGAAATGGCCGGTCATGGGCGTTATGATCCCCAGCGATCCCAGCGCACCCTGGACCCGGAAGTTCTTCGACGGGCCGGAACGGTCCGGGCTGCCGCTCTGCTCGATGCTGAAGCGCTCCGCTATCCGCTGCAAGATTTCCGCCCCCGAAACGCAGAGGGCGCGCCAGTCGGCATCGCCGCAGGTCGGCATGTACTCGATGAACCTGATCGCGTAAGGGCGCTCGATGCTGAGCCTCACGAAATCGAAGATCTCGGCATCGTTCACCCCGCGCATCACCACCACGTTTATCTTGTGCGGCGGGAAGCCGGCGCGCTCGGCAGCCTCTATCCCCTCCAGCACCAGATTCAGGTCGCCCCCCCTGGTGATCCGGGAGAAGATCTCGGGCCGCAGCGAATCCAGGCTGATGTTGAGCCGTTGCACACCCGCGTCCCGCAGCCCCTGTGACATTTCCTTGAGGAGCAGGCCGTTGGTGGTCAGCACCAGTTCCTTGAGCCCGGGGAGCCCGGCGAGCAGGGTGAGGAATTGCAGGATCCCCTTGCGCACCAGAGGCTCGCCACCGGTGACCCTGATCTTCTCTATACCGGCTGCGACCGCCTCGGACGAGATCCTGAGCAGGTCCGCGTAGGAGAGCACCTGCGCGTGCGAGAGTTTTTCAACTCCGGCCTCGGGCATGCAATAGCTGCAGCGCAGATTACAGCGGTCCGTAACGGACAGCCGGAGGTAGTTGATGCGCCTGCCGTAGGTGTCTATTAGTGGCATGATCTTGCCTTTGCTGGAATATGGAGTCGGCGCGTTGCCTGCTACGCCCCGCTATAGCACGAAACCAGGTGCCGGGTAAATCTTTCTCAGCTCATGAGACAAGATACTCCGTTTGCCAAATCGAGACAACCCCGTCTGCAAAGCAATTATCAGGTGGGGAGCGCACCTGTCCGGACCAGGAAAAGAGACCGCAATATCGGGCGGTTTGCCGAATGAAAACGCGGCAGCTCCCCCTCCTTGCGCCACGCGTTAAGGCAAAATAATTGTTTATTTCGGGGAAAATATGCTATGGCTTGGGGAATTAATTAGCCTGTCTCCGAGCCGAGGTCACCTAAAGGGATCATTCCCCAAGAGACCCGGCCAATGGGTGCTGCCGGAAACGGCACCGCCTCCCTTTTGGAAAGGAGAACCCTCCGCCGCCTGAGCGTCCGGGGTCCTCTCCTCATGGGAGGACCCTTTTTTGTGTCCGGGGCAGGCTATCTCCCACATCACTCAAGGAAACAAGAGGTAAGAAACGATGATCAGCTTCGAGCAAGCCAGGCGCAGAATTTTGGAGAAGGTAGCCCCTGCCGGGGTCGAACGTGTGTTGCTGCTGGAGGCCGCGGGAAGGATCATGGCTGCGGATTTCGCCGCGCCATGGGACATGCCGCGCTGGGACAACTCGGCAATGGACGGATTCGCCGTCAGAAGCGCCGACTGCGCCCCGGGCGTCACCCTCACGGTGACCGACTACATCCCCGCCGGGGTGAGTTCCGACGACGCCGTCACCCCGGGAGGCGCCGCGAGGATCATGACCGGAGCGCCGATCCCCCCGGGTGCCGACGCCGTGGTCCCCTTCGAGGAAACCGAGCAAGCTCAAGGGAGCGTGAAACTGCTGCAGCAGGTCAGGAAGCGCGACCACATCCGCTTTAAAGGCGAGGATGTGGCGAGCGGAGAGCCGGTCGTAGCCCGGGGCACGCTCCTTGGTCCAGCCCAGATCAGCCTCCTCGCCTCCTTTGCCGGCGTGCTGGTCCCGGTCTATCGCAGGGTGCGGGTGGCGATCGTCTCCACCGGAGACGAACTGGTGGAGGTCGGCACCGAACCCAAGGCGAGCCAGATCGTGAACTCCAACACCCTGGCGCTCGCCGCTGCGGTGAAGCTCTGCGGGGCCGAGCCCGTGATACTCGGGATCGCCAGGGACAACAGGGAGAGCCATGTGGCGCTTTTGACCGAGGGATTGAAGGCGGACGTCCTGATCACCTCGGCAGGGGTTTCGGCAGGCGACCGGGACCTGGTGCGCGAGACACTGGCCGAACTCGGCGTTGTGGAAGAATTCTGGAAGGTAGGCGTCAAGCCGGGCGGGCCGACCGCCTTCGGGCTGAAGGGAACCACCCCGGTTTTCTCGCTCCCCGGCAATCCCGTCTCCACGATGATCACCTTCGAGGAGTTCGCCCGCCCTGCCCTTCTGAAGATGATGGGGCACAGCAGCGTGCTGAGAAGGACGGTGCGCGGCTATTTGCGGGACGAGGTGCGCAAGAAGCCCGGCAAGCTGAACTTCCTCAGGGTGCGGGTCGAAGTGGAGGATGGGCGCTACCTGGCCAGCACCTCAGGCGATCAGAACACCGGCATCTTGAAGACGATGCTGCGTTGCAACGCACTGGCGCTGCTCCCGGCGGACCGGACCGAGTTCCGGGCCGGCGAAGAGGTGGAGCTTCATCTACTTGATCCCACACTGGAAATGGAGGCTTAACAGATGTCGTTCAATCATTTTGACGCAAGCGGGAATGCCATCATGGTGGATGTGAGCCTCAAGGAGCCGACCATGCGCACGGCAGTGGCCGGCGCCGTGCTGAAGCTGAAGCCCGAGACGGTGCAGTCCATCGTATCCGGGCGAGTCGCCAAGGGGGACGTACTCGGAGTGGCCCGGCTCGCGGGCATAGCCGGGGCCAAGCGGACGCCGGAGCTGATACCGCTCTCCCATCCGCTTGCCATACACCACGTCGCAATAGAGTTCGAGGTCGACCCCGAAAAAGGGCGCATGGAAATCCTGGCCACGGTCCGTGCCTTCGAGCGGACCGGCGTGGAGATGGAGGCGATGACCGCCGCAACCGTCGCCGCCCTGACCGTCTACGACATGTGCAAGGGGAGCGATAAAGGGATCGTCATTTCCGACATCTGCCTGCACTTCAAGGAAGGCGGCAAGAGCGGCGTGTTTCGGAAGGAACCGTGACACGGTCGTCCCGAGTCCATCGAGTCCACAACTGCACCCAAGGAGCAACCCCATGCAAGCTGCCATATTAACCCTTAGCGACCGCTGCTCCACCGGAGAGAGAGCCGACGGCTCCGGGCCGGCCCTGAAGAGCTGGCTCGAAGAGCGCGGCGTGACCGTCACCTGCACCGAGGTGATACCGGACGAGGCTCGGCTCATCTCGGAGAAACTCACCCAGTGGGCGGACAGCGGCAGGTTCGACCTGATACTCACCACCGGCGGCACCGGCGTGTCGCCTCGCGACGTCACTCCCGAGGCGACCGAGCTGATCGTGGACCGGCTGCTGCCGGGATTCGGCGAGGTGATGCGCATGGAGAGCCTGAAAAAAACGGTGCACGCCATGATCTCGCGGGCCGTCGCCGGCATCCGCAAGAACACCCTGATCATCAACCTCCCCGGCAGCCCGAAAGGGGCCACCGAGTGCATCGGCTTCGTCTGGGCCGCAGTGCCGCATACGGTCGCCAAGCTCCAGGGAGACCCCGAGGAATGCGGCTCCGGACAGCCCCACACTGCAAAATGAAGCGCCTTTTTTATTGACCGGACCGGCCAGCTGGGTTATATACCTAACACGGTTTTAATTCAATAATTGGAGGATCATTATGCCGTTGGTTAAGCAGATAAAGGAAAAGGCGCGCACCCACATCAAGACCATCGTGCTGCCGGAAAGCTACGACGAGAGGATGCTTTTCGCCGCCCAGAACATTGTCGAACAGGGTTTGGCAAAGATAATACTGCTGGGCAATCCCGAAGTGCTGCATGCCACCGCCACCGAAAAGGGGGTACACCTGGCGGACGTGGAGATCGTCGAGCCGTGCCGCTCGCCGAAGCTTGCAGGCTACGTCGAGAAGCTCGTCGAACTCCGCAAGTCCAAGGGGCTTACGGCCGATCAGGCCCGGGAACTGCTGTGCGCCCCGGACCACCTTTATTTCGCAGGCATGATGGTGCGCGAGGGTGACGCCGACGGCGAGGTTGCCGGCGCCACCGGTACCACCGGAGACGTGCTGCGCGCCGCTTTCCAGACGGTCGGCCCGGCACCCGGCATCAAGACCGTTTCTTCCTTTTTCCTCATGGCGACCAAGACACCGACCTTCGGGGAGGAGGGAGTCATGCTCTTTGCCGACTGCGCCGTCAATCCGAATCCGGATGCACAGGCGCTGGCTGAAATCGCCATCGCGACTGCGCGCAACTGCAAGGCCTTCCTCGACGTACCGGCCAGGGTCGCCCTGCTCTCCTTCTCCACAAAGGGGAGCGCCAGCCACCCCGACGCGGACAAGGTGCTGAAGGCGCTGGAAATCGCCAAGGGGATGGACCCGCAACTGGAGATCGACGGCGAACTCCAGGCCGATGCAGCCCTGATCCCGGCAGTCGGCGGCAAGAAGGCCCCGGGCAGCGTCGTGGCCGGCCGGGCCAACGTGCTGGTCTTCCCCACCCTGGACGCCGGCAACATCGCCTACAAGCTGGTCGAGCGTCTGGCCGGCGCCAAGGCGATCGGCCCGGTCATCCAGGGATTGGCAAAGCCTGTGAACGACCTCTCCCGCGGCTGTTCCATCCAGGACATCGTCGACGTGACGGCGATCACCGCGGTGCAGGCCCAGGGGTAACATCGGCAGGACCTGCAAGACGACGGAAAAACAGAGGGCGAACACGGGGTTCACCCCTACGGTGGTAGGGGCGGATCCCGTATTCGCCCTTTTTTTGACGCTGCCTGATCGGCGCGCGAAAAAAACAAAAGCAAAGGGCCGGCGGGGTTACCCCGCCGGCCCTTTGCCGCTTTCCTGCCGATGCCCGCTTTTCCTACTTCCGGACGAAGTCCGGCTTGGAGAAGCTGTACTCGAAATTCATGTGGTCCGTGTAGCTGCCGTCCAGGATGGCGGCCACGTCCTCCGTGAAAACCAGTTCCTCGTCCGTCGGTATCACGTAGACCTTCACCGGCGAATCGTCGGTGGTGATCAGGGTTTCCCGCTTGCGGGTCATGGCGGAGGCGTTTCTCTGCGGGTCGAGGATGATGCCGATGTGCTCCAGCCCCTCGAGGGCGCGCGCCCTGATCGGCGCCCCCATCTCGCCCACCCCGGCGGTGAAGACCACGGCATCCAGTTTCCCCACCACGGCGAGGTAGGTCCCGATGTACTTCTTCAGACGGTACGCCTCGATTGCCAGCGCCAGCTCGCAGAGCCTGTCGCCCGCCTGGGCATGCTCGATGACGTCGCGCCGGTCCGTGAAGCGACCGGTGATGCCGATGACGCCGCTCTTCTTGTTCAGGATGCTGTCGATCTCCTTGGCGGAGAGGTTGTCCTTTTGCATCATGAAGGCGGGGATGGCCGGGTCGATGTCCCCGCAACGGGTGCCCATCATGGCCCCTTCCAGCGGGGTGAGCCCCATGCTGGTGTCGACCGACACCCCGTTCTTGATGGCGCAGTGCGACACGCCGTTACCTATGTGCATGGTGATCACGTTGCACTGGCTGGCCGGCTTACCCAGGATGGCGGCGACGCGCTTGGAGACGTACAGGTGGGAGGTGCCGTGGAAACCGTAACGCCTGACGCCGTACTTCTCATACCACTCGAAAGGCAGCGGGTAGAGAAAGGCGTGTTCCGGCATGGTCTGGTGAAACGCGGTGTCGAAGATGGCGATCTGCGGCACGCCCGGGAGCACGGCCATGGCCCCCTCGATACCCGCTATGTTCGGGGGGTTGTGCAGCGGGGCCAGGTGCTGGACCTCGGTCACGGCGTCCAGCACATCGGCATCGATGAGGACCGACTTGGTGAAGCGCTCGCCACCGTGCACCACCCTGTGGCCGACGGCGGAGATCTGCGTGATGTCCTTGAGCACCCCGTGCTCCGGAGAGGTCAGGGTCCGCAGGATCAGGTCGACTGCGAATTTATGGTCGGGACAGTCGGAATCTTCCCGATAGGTCTCGCGTCCGGGAACTTCGTGCAGGATGAACGAATCACCGATCACCACCCGCTCGACCATCCCCTTGGCAACAACCACTTTTTTACTCCAGTCAAACAACTGGTATTTTACTGAAGAACTCCCGCAGTTAAGCGCCAATATATCCATCTATTAGAAACCTCCGTCGGAATGTGGTTTACCAAGTATCTAGAGGTAATACCATGCAGTAATAAAATTGCCATAAATAAAACCTTTTTTTATATATACAGTAGAGTCGCCGACAGTTCAAGATTTTTCTCCGGGAGACGGGGCGAAACTTCGGAAGCTTTATGGTGGACTTTTCGATACGGTTATGCTAGTTTTCCTGGAAAATTAGCGCGATAAATCATAGCTAAATCAAAAATGAGGGAGGTGAATACTTTGGCACATACCATTACCGACGAATGCATCAACTGCGGCGCCTGTGACGATTCCTGCCCGGTCAACGCTATCAGCGAGGCCGGCGACAAGAGGACTATCTCTGCAGACACCTGCATCGACTGCGGCGCATGCGTAGACACCTGCCCGGTGAGCGCAATCCACGCCTAACACCCTTCAAGCTTCATGCAATGCCATGGCCTGCAGCGCGGTTTACCGCCTGCAGGCCTTTTTTGTGCGGGTGCCGGAATAAAGAAAGGGGGGCTTTAGCCCCCCTCCTTTGCTGCAATTCAGCGCCCGATGCCGGCGATGGCACGTTCCAGCCGCTTTCTGGTCTCATCCTTGCCGAGCACCTGGATCATCTCGTAGATCCCCGGCGAGGCGGTGGTTCCGGACAAGGCAAGCCTCACCGCCGGGCCGATCTGCCCCAGCTTGATCCCCTTCTCCTCGCAGATCTCCTTGAACACCGCTTCGATCGATTCGAGGGGCAGGTCCGCCAGCGCATCGAGCCTCGCCATCAGGTTTTCCAATAGTGCCGGCGTTTCGGCGTTGAAGAACTTGGCAGCCCCCTTCTCGTCGTAGGCGAAATCGGCACGGTAGTAGAAGATCGCACCGTCGGCCAGTTCCAGCATGGTCTTGGCCCTCTCCTGCAGGGTCCTGACGACTGCCACCAGGTCGGGCCCGACCTCGGGGTCGACGCCACGATCCCTGAGGAAGGGGGTGACCAGTCCGGCCAGCCGCACAGGGTCGCCGTTTTTTATGTAGTGCGCGTTCAGCCAGAGGAGCTTCTCCGTGTTGAATACGCCCGCGGAGCGGCCCACGCTCTCGATGGAGAACTTCTGGACCAGGTCCTCGAGCGAGAAGATCTCCTCGTCGCCGCAACTCCAGCCGAGACGGACCAGGTAGTTCACCATCGCCTCCGGGAGAAAGCCCATGTCGCGGTAGGCCATGACGCTGGTTGCGCCGTGGCGCTTGGAGAGCCTCGCCTTGTCGGCGCCCAGGATCATCGGGACGTGGGCAAAACTCGGGACCTCGCACTCCAGGGCCTGGTAGAGCAGTATCTGGCGCGGCGTGTTGTTCACGTGGTCGTCGCCGCGGATCACCGTGGTGATCTTCATGACGGCATCGTCGATGACGACGACGAAGTTGTAGGTGGGCGTGCCGTCGGTGCGCTGGATGATCAGGTCGTCCAGTTCGTTGTTCTCAAAGGAGATCTTCCCCTTGATCAGGTCGAGCCAGGACGTGGTCCCCTGCTGCGGCGCCTTGAAACGGACCACGTAGGGGCGGCCGTCATCCGCCTGAGGCGGCAGATCGCGGCAGGTGCCGTCGTACTTGGGCTTGCCACCCTCCTTGAGCGCCTTCTCGCGCTTTGCCTCAAGATCCTCGGCGCTGCAGTAACACTTGTACGCCCTTCCCGCATCGAGGAGCTTCTGCACGTGCTGCTTGTAGAGCGGGAAATTGTCGGACTGGTAGAAGGGACCCTCGTCCCAGTCGAGGCCGAGCCAGGTCATCCCCTCGAGGATGGCGTCCACCGACTGCTGCGTGGAACGGGCGACGTCGGTGTCCTCGATCCTCAGGATGAACCTGCCGTGCTGCTTCCTGGCAAGTAGCCAGTTGAAAAGCGCGGTGCGCGCCCCCCCTACATGGAGAAAACCGGTCGGACTCGGCGCGAAACGCAGACGTACTTGTGACATGAAGGGCTCCTTTTTAGCAGATCATTGCAGGGCTGACTGAACAGCTGATTTAACGGTGACTACTGCCCGGATTCGTCCTCATCCTCGTCCCGGGCGTCCGGGGCCTTTTCTCCGGGAATCCGGTACCCCTCATCGGCCCAGGTCCCGAGGTCGATCATCTTGCACCGCTTGGAACAGAAAGGGCGGTACGGATTTTCCGCCAAGGGCGCTTGCTTTCGGCAGTGCGGACATTTGATGCTCTGTATGGCGCTCACGCGGTACCCCCGCAAACAAATACCTCCAGCGCCGGGGCTCTGGAGGGTCGGTGTTATTTTTGTCTTTAGATCGCTGCTCTCTCTTGGCAACTGCCGGCCATCAGGTGAGCTGGTACTTCTTTTCATGAACCTGCAGCGCCCGCTTCACCCGGGTGATCAGGGACCCCTCCTTCACCGGCTTCTCGATGAAATCGAAGAAGCCGCGGTCGAAGGCCTTCATTTCATCGTCGGGACGCATCGAGCTGGTGATCAGGATGACCGGGATCTTGCTCAGTTCAGGAACCGCACGTAGCGCGTCGAAGAGCCCGTAGCCGTCGAGTTTGGGCATCACCAGGTCGGTGATCACCACCTGCGGCTTCTCGGTCAGCACGGCCTTGTACGCCTCGAGCCCGTCAGCTGCCATGATGACGCGGTAACCGTGCTTCCTCAGGAAGTCGCCGAACATGGTGCCGATCAGCTTGTCGTCCTCCACCACGAGCACCGTCTGCGCCGCCGAGCAGCAGACCTCCTTGTGCAGGTAGTTCTTGCAGATCGCCGCATAGATCTCCTTGCGGGTCGCGATGAAGGGGGTGATGGTGAGGCCGTGGTTGGCGGAGATGTTTCTCACCACCCGGGTCTCGGTCGGATCGGCCATGGCGAGGGCGAGCCGCTTGTTGTCGAGCTTCAGGGGAAAGATGTTGTTCTGCATCGCCACATCGACCGGGATGGTGGCGAGCAGCTCAGGGGAAAAGCTGTAGCCGGCGAAGTTGCTGGCGACCCGGCAGGCGTACTGAGTGGCAAGCGCCTGGGCAAGTTCCTCGCCATCGATCAGGCCCAGGTCCTCGAGGACCGTCCCGAAGCGCTTGTTGACGCGCTTGGAGACGAGCAGCATCCGCTCCACCGTCTTCTCGGTAAGGATGCCGTTCTCCACGAAGATCTCGCCCAGTCGTTTTCGCTTTTCCATGAGATTGCCCCGTTGGGGATACACTACAGCATCGGGCAGGCCGATGGCCATCGCAACGCGCAAACGGCCTATTCAGCGATGACAACGGCGCCCTTGCCGGTTTTCCCGGCGATCTGTCCGGCCTCGGCCCTGGTGAGATGCCGGCCGATCCTGAGCCGGTACCAGACCGTCTTGTCCGGGAACCTCGATTCCACCACGTAGGCGGCGACACCCTTTCCCGTCAGCCTGGCCTGCGCCGCGTCGGCCTCCTGCTTGTCCCGGTAGGAGGCGACCTGCACCAGGTAGCGGACCTCAGGCTTATCCTGTTTTTCCTGACTCTCCTGCTTTTCAGGTTTTGCCTGTTTCTCCCGGCTGTCCTGCTTTAGCTGATTTTCCTGCTTGTCAGCCTGGGGCTTGAGTGCGGCAGGAGCGGCAGGAGCGGCAGGATCTGCAAGCGCCGCCGGCCGGGGCGCAGACGGTGCCGGCTCCGGCTTCTTCAGGTTCAGGCCGCTGCCGATCACCCCTTTGCCGCCTGCGGGGAGCGTGTTGTAAAAGGTGAGCGGGGCCTCCGGGCCGGGCTGTACCGGTGCCGGGGCAGGCACCTCCTTTTTCACCGGCTGCGCTGCGGCGACGGCAGGAGCGTTGCGGGGAGCCTTGAAGAAGAACCACCCGGTCACAACGCCCGCGCCGAAGGTAACGGTGAGTGCCAGCACCGACAGCAGGACGAACATCCCGACCGGCTCCTTGCGCGGCCTGTTCTTCTGCACGGGCTTGCGCTCGACGCCCTCCCGTCCCCCCCTTTTCTCGCTGTAATCGAGCCGCATGGTACCTCCCCGCCGCTACATCCTTTCCGGAGCCGATATGCCGAGCACGGTGAGCGCGTTCTTGATGGTGACGGCGACGCAGTGCAAAAGGAACAGCCTGGCCTGGGTCAGCGCCGGTTCTTCGGTGATCACGCGGCTTTTGTTGTAGAAGCTGTGGAATTCTCCGGCCAGCTCCTGCAGGTAATAGGTGATGCGGTGCGGTTCGAAGTTTAGCGCCGCCGCCTCCAGGATCTCGGGATAGACGGAAAGCTTCTTGATCAGGGACATGTCGTCGACGCTCTCCAAAAGCTCGAGCCGGACTCCTTCGAAGGCGGGCTCGAAGCCCCTCTCGCGCGCCGTCTCGAAGATGCTCTTGATCCTGGCGTGGGCGTACTGCACGTAGTAGACCGGGTTGTCGGTGCTCTGGCGCTTGGCGAGTTCCAGGTCGAAGTCGAGCTGGCTGTCGGAGCGGCGCATCAGGAAGAAAAAGCGCGCCGCATCACGGCCGACCTCGTCCACCACCTCCTTGAGGGTCACGAATTCGCCGCTTCTGGTGGACATGGCAACGGGAACGCCGTCCCGCAAAAGCGAGACCAGCTGCACCAGGATGATGCCGAGGTCCTCGGCGTCGCGTCCAAGCCCCTGCACGATCCCCTTGAGTCTCGGGATGTAGCCGTGGTGGTCGGCACCCCAGACGTCGATCACCCAGTCGAAGCCGCGGGCGAACTTGTCCCTGTGGTAGGCGATGTCGGAGGCGAAATAGGTGGTGACGCCGTTACTTCTGACCACCACCCGGTCCTTGTCGTCGCCGTAGTCGGTGGTGCGGAACCAGAGCGCGCCGTCCTGCTCGTAGATGAGCCCTTTCCCCTGCATCTCGGCGATCGCCTGAGCGACCTTGCCGTCGTCGAAGAGCGACTGCTCGGAGAACCAGTGGTCCAGGCGCACCCCGAAGGCCTGCAGGTCCTCGTCGATCCCCCTGAGGATCAGGTCGCCGCCCATCTTGGCGAAGAAGGCCACCCCCTCCTCCTGCGGCAGCTTGAGGAAGCGGTCCCCGTACTTGGTGACCGCGTCGCGCGCGATGTCCTTGATGTAGTCTCCCTGGTAGCAGTTCTCGGGAAACTCCACCTCCTGGCCCAGAATCTGACGGTAGCGCAAAAGGCCTGAGAGCCCCAGGGTGTTCATCTGGTTGCCGGCGTCGTTTATGTAGTATTCGCGCTGCACGTCGAAACCTGCCGCCTCAAGCAGCGAGGCGACCGCGTCTCCCGTCGCCGCACCGCGGCCGTGGCCGATATGCAGTGGCCCGGTCGGGTTGGCGCTGACGAACTCCACCTGCACCTTCTTCCCGGCACCGACCGTGCTCCGGCCGAACCGGGCGCCGGTCCTGTCGATCTCGACCAGCGTCTTTCTCCAGGCCGAGTCCTTGATGAAGAAGTTGATGAATCCGGGACCCGCGATCTCCAGTTTCTCGATGAGCTCCGAGCCCCCGGCAAGCTTGTTGACGATGATCTCGGCGATGGCGCGGGGGGACTTGCGCTCAGGCTTCGCCATCTGCATGGCGACGTTGGTGGCGAAATCCCCGTGCTCCGGGTGTGCCGGCTTCTCGACGCTTATGGCAGGAAGTTGCCCCGAGGTGAGCGTGCCGTCGGCAAAACACCCCTCGATTCCCTTCAGGATGCATGCGCGCAGCTGCTCCTTCATATCTAATCCTCCCTTTGCTTTTCCTGTTCCGTGTCAGGCACGGCCTTGATGGTAACGTCGCGGGTAAAGTCCGGGCAACGGGCGCCCCCGTCCGTGACGCAGAATTTCTTGTTGCAGTGCTCGCGCCAGGCGCAGACAACGCAGTGCTGTTTTCCCACCGTTTCAGCCATAAAACACCCCCTGTGCGCGGCCGCCCGCCCCTCACGCCGCCCCGGCAAAGCGGTGCCTCCGGGGCGGTGCCGGTCGGCTACCTCTTCTGTGCGGCGGCAGCCGTCGGGGCCGGTTGTTTCTCGCCCTTCGGATCGGCCGCCTTCTCCACCTTCTGCTGCGGGGCGGCCGGCCTCTCCTGGGACGGGAACTGGTAGATCACCTCGTTGCCTCGCACCAGGCCGAAATCGCGCCGCGCTATGCTCTCCAGGTAGCGCCGGTCCGACTGCAGCGCGGCTATCTCCCTCTTCAGCTTGTCGTTCTCGCCCTTGAGCTCAAGAAACCGCTTCTGCATCTCGTCGCGGTCGCGGTGCAGGTGGTTGATGCGCAAAAGTCCCCGGTCCCCGAACACGGTGAAATACAGGATGAAAACTATAATCGCCGCAGGTGTCAGGAAGAGACGCTTCTGCATGGCTATCCCGCGGAAACAACGGAGCTGAAGTAGTCTATGGTCTGCCTGAGGCCGTCATCGACGGCGACTTTCGGCTCCCAGTCGAGCATCTGCTTGGCCAGGGTGATGTCGGGCTGCCTCTGTTTCGGGTCGTCCGCCGGCAGCGGCTTGAAGACGATGCGCGAACTGGAGCCGGTGAGGGCGATGATTCTCTTGGCGAATTCCAGTATGGTGGTCTCTGCGGGATTGCCGAGGTTTACCGGGCCGATGAAGCCCGGGCACTCCATCATCCTGAGCATACCCTCGACCAGGTCCGACACGAAACAAAAGGAGCGGGTCTGGTCCCCCTTGCCGTAGACGGTGATGTCCTCGCCCCTGAGCGCCTGCAGGATGAAGTTGGAGACCACCCGTCCGTCGTTTTCCGCCATCCTGGGGCCGTAGGTGTTGAAGATCCTGATGATCCTGATGTCAACGTTGTTTTGCCGATGGTAGTCCATCATGAGCGTCTCGGCGACCCGTTTGCCCTCGTCGTAGCAGCTCCTGATCCCCAGGGTGTTCACGTTGCCCCAGTACGATTCGGTCTGGGGATGGACGTGCGGATCGCCGTACACCTCCGAGGTCGATGCCTGCAGGATCCTCGCCCTGACCCGCTTGGCGATGCCCAGCATGTTGATCGCCCCCATGACGCTCGTCTTGGTGGTCTTCACCGGGTTGTACTGGTAGTGGATCGGCGAGGCCGGGCAGGCGAGGTTGAAGATCCGGTCCACCTCGAGCAGGATCGGCTGCGTCACATCGTGACGGATCAGCTCGAAATTGCGGTTCCCCTGCAGATGCGCGATGTTGCGCTTGCTCCCGGTGAAGAAGTTGTCCAGGCAGATCACCTCGTGACCTTCCTTAAGGAGCCTCTCGCAAAGATGTGATCCGATAAAACCGGCGCCGCCGGTGACTAACATACGCATAAAAAAGCCCCCAAGACTTCAAGTACTGCCGTGCTACCTGCCATGTCCGACGGCTCTGCCGCAGCACCAGAACGTAGAACGTAGAACGTGTTTTTAAGCCATTTCGCAGCTCGGTTTGCCGTTTCTGCCGATCGGCAGGTACTCGAAGCCGGCGTGCTCCATGCGGTCCGGTTGGTACAGGTTCCTGCCGTCGAAGATGAGCGGATTGACCAGCAGTTTCTTGATCCTGTCGAAGTCGGGGTTGCGATACTCGTTCCACTCGGTGATGATCACCAGGGCGTCGGCCCCCTTCAAGGGCTCGTAATGGTTCAGGCTGTAGGTGATCCGGTCACCGAAATGCTTCTTCGCCTCGTTGATCGCCTCGGGGTCGTGGGCGCGCACCTCGGCCCCCATGTCCAGCAGGCGGTTGATGATGGTGAGCGAAGGGGCATCCCTCATGTCGTCGGTGCGGGGCTTGAACGAGAGTCCCCAGACGGCGAATACCTTGCCGGCCAGAGGCTTGTCGCCCGCCTCCCCCACCCGCCGCAGGATCTTGTCGGAGAGCACGCGCTTTTGGCGCTCGTTCGCCTCCTCCACGGCCCGCAGCAGCAGGAAGTCGAAGTTGCACTCGTCCGCCGTCTTCACCAGCGCCTTGACGTCCTTGGGGAAGCAGGAGCCGCCGTAGCCGACGCCGGGGAAGAGAAAGTCGTAGCCGATGCGGGAGTCGGAACCGATCCCCTCCCGGACCGCCATCACGTCGGCGCCCATCATCTCGCAGAGGTTGGCGATTTGGTTCATGAAGGTGATGCGCGTCGCCAGCATGGCGTTCGCCGCGTACTTGGTCATCTCGGCGCTGCGGATGTCCATGACCAGGAGCCGGTTGGACTTGCGCATGAACGCGGAGTAGAGCTCCTTCATGAGTTCTGCGGTCCGCACGTTGTCCGTGCCGATGACGACCCGATCCGGCTTCATGAAGTCGTCGATGGCCGCCCCCTCTTTCAGGAACTCGGGGTTCGAGACCACGTCGAACTCGATCTGCAAACCTCGCTGCGCGAGTTCCTCGGCCACTGCGGCGCGCACCTTGTCCGCGGTGCCGACCGGCACGGTGGACTTGTCGACGATGATCTTGAACCCCTCCATGTGCTGGCCGATGGAGCGGGCCACCGAGATGACGTACTGCAGGTCGGCGGCGCCGTCGGCACCCGGAGGGGTGCCTACCGCGATGAAGTTGACCAGGGATTCCTTGACGGCGAAGCCGAGATCCGTGGTGAAGCTGAGCCGCCCCTCTTCGCAGTTGCGCAGCACCATCTCTTTGAGCCCGGGCTCGTAAATGGGAATAACGCCGCGCTTTAGCCCCTCTATCTTCTGCTCATCCACGTCCACGCAGATGACATCGTTACCGCTCTCGGCAAAACAGGTGCCGGCAACCAGACCGACGTAACCGGAACCAATCACACAAATCTTCATTTGGTATTAACCCTCCGTCTGCAAATTAGCATTTGTATATAACACAAAGAGCGCTCATTACGCCAGAGTTTTCCCCGCCAGCAGTTCGCGCGACAGGGCCGCGAATTCATCGAGCGACAGCGTCTCGCCGCGCCTGCCGCCGTCGATGCCGGCTCTGGTCAGCGCCTGCCGCAGAGAGCCGTCCTCGGCGTCAAAACCTGCCGAGCGCAGCGTGTTGAGGAGCGTCTTGCGGCGCTGGTTGAAAGCCCCCTTCACGATACGCCGGAAGAAATCCTCGTCCCCCACCTCGACCCTTGGCCGCTCAAGCGGCGTGAAGCTCAGCACCGCAGAGTCGACCTTGGGCACCGGCCTGAAGGCCCCCGGTTTGACGATGAACTCGCGCCGGATGTCGAAATGGAGCCTGAGCAGCACGGTAAGCGCCCCGTAATCCTTGCACCCCGGCGGGGCCACCAGCCGGTCCCCGACCTCCTTTTGCAGCATCAGCACCAGCCGCTCGAAGAGCCCGCAGCACTCCATGAAGCGAAACAGCACCTGGGAGGAGATGTTGTAGGGGAGGTTCGCGGCCACCTTCCACTTCTTGCCGGCGGCCCGGGAGGTCAAGAGCTGCTCCAGATCGACGCGCAGGATGTCGCCGTGCCCGATCTCCACGTTTTGGGCCAGGGCGAACTCGGCCTCCAGAAGCGGCAGCAGGTCCCGGTCCCACTCGACGGCGAGAAAGCGCGCGCCGCTGGCAGCCAGAAGCTTGGTGAGCGCACCGCGGCCGGGTCCCACCTCGAGGATGGCGTCCCCGGCCGTGGGGGCGACGCAGGAGACGATACGCGACAGCACGTTGTCGTCGATGAGAAAGTTCTGCCCGAGGGATTTCTTGGCGCGCATCTTTTCCATCAGTTAAAGCTCCTTGAGCCGAACGGCGAGCCGGTCCAGCGGCCAGACGGGGAGTGCATCGAGGTCGAAGCCGCTGCGCAACCCGGCCTCGAGGTAGAAATCGCCCGGTACCGCGATCATCGCGGCGTTGTCCGAGCAAAGAAGCGGCGACGGCATGGACAGCTCCACCCCCTGCTCCTCGGCGAAGCGCCGCATGGAGAGGCGCAGGGCGCTGTTGCAGGCCACCCCACCGGCCACCACGAGCCGCTTGATGCCGGTAGCGGCGACCGCGGCGGCGGTCTTCTTGGTCAGCACGTCGCAGACGGCGGCCTGGAAGGATGCGGCCAGATCGTTGATCCCGGCGCCCTTGGCCTCGGGAAACTTGTTGACGTGGGTGAGGACGGCGGTCTTCAGCCCGGAGAAGGAGAAATTGAAGCTGCCGTCGTGCAGAAGCGGCCGCGGGAACCTGATCGCCTGCGGGTCGCCGGAGGCGGCCAGGCGGTCGATGGCCACTCCTCCCGGGTAGGGAAGTCCGATCAGCTTGGCCACCTTGTCGAAGGCCTCGCCCGCAGCGTCGTCCACCGTCTGCCCGAGCGTCGTATAGCGCCCGATGCCGTCGACACGGTACAGATGCGAGTGCCCGCCCGAGACGGCCAGCGCGATGAAGGGGAATTCGACCGGTGCCTCCAGGAAGACGGCGAGCAGGTGTCCCTCGATATGGTTCACCCCGACCAGCGGGATGTCCCGCCCCAGGGAAAGCCCCTTGGCGACCGAGATACCGACCAGGAGCGCGCCCGCCAGCCCGGGCCCCTGGGTCACGGCCACCCCGTCCAGCTCGCCAAGGCCTGTACCAGCCTCGCTGAGCGCCTGCTCGACCACCAGGGAGACCGACTCCAGGTGTTTTCGCGAGGCGATTTCGGGGACCACCCCGCCGTACTCGGCATGGATGCTGATCTGGGAGGCGATGACGTTGGAGAGGACGGTCCTGCCGTCCCTGACCACGGCGGCCGCCGTTTCATCACAAGAAGATTCGAGCGCAAGAAGTAGCATAAAAAAATAGAGAGGGCACAGACGCGTGCCCTCTTTCAACTCCTCAAGTATGTAGTGAAAACGATGGCCCGTCCCCGCACCCTGCGAGGACGGCGGAAGTCAGGGTCGGACCGGGCACCCGCAAGGGGCGCCGCTGCGGGTTGCAGGGGAACCGCTTGCGGGGATCCAACCCCTACAGCAGGTTCGCCGCCAGTTCGGCCAGCTCGGACCTCTCCCCCTTGGTCATGGTGACGTGGCCGGAGATGGTCTGTTCCTTCAGGCGCTCCACCACATAGGTGAGGCCGTTACTCTCGGCATCCACGTACGGGTTGTCGATCTGGTACGGGTCGCCGGTCAGGATGATCTTGGTCCCCTCGCCCGCCCGGGTCACGATGGTCTTGATCTCGTGCGGGGTGAGGTTTTGCGCCTCGTCCACGATCATGTACTGGTTCGGGATGGAGCGCCCCCTGATGTAGGTGAGCGGTTCGATCTCCAGGATCCCCATCGCCATCAGCTCCTTGTACCCCTTGCTGTGGCGTTTCTCCCCCTCGTGGCCGGTCAGGAGCAGCTCGACGTTGTCGAAGATCGGCTGCATCCAGGGGGAAAGCTTCTCCTCGATGTCGCCGGGCAAAAAGCCCAGGTCGCGGCCCATCGGGAAGACCGGGCGCGACACCAGCAGCCGGTTGTAGACGTTTTCCTCGGCCGTCTTCTGCAGGCCGGCGGCAATGGCGAGCAGCGTCTTGCCGGTTCCGGCCTTGCCGACCAGGGTGACGATCTTGACGTTGTCGTCCAAAAGCGCATCCAGGGCGAAGGACTGCTCTCGGTTTCTCGGGAACAGGCTCCAGACACCTTCCTTGCCGACGTCCCGAAGCGGCACCACGCGACCGGAGCCCTGGTCAAAGCGTCCTATGGCGCTGTGCGAGTGATTGGCGGCCTCGGTCAGCGTGACATACTGGTTCGGCAGAAAGCCGTTTTCGAGCTGGAGCCACCCCTGGCTGTAGAAGCGGTCGACGACATCCGCCTGCACCTCGAGGCTCGCGACTCCGGTAAAGAGATCCTCGATGCTCACCTTGTCAGATTCGTAGTCCTGCGCGGCGAGCCCCAGTGCGTCCGCCTTGATCCGGAGGTTGGTGTCCTTGGTGACCAGGATCACCGGCACCGCCGGCTCCGATTCCATGAGGTCGACGGCCACCGCCAGGATGCGGTTGTCGCCGCGCTGCTCGCGCAGTTCAGGCGGCAGCCTCTTCATCACGGCCTCTTCGTAGATCTCGATGCGGAGCGTTCCGCCGTTTTCCAACGGCAACCCCTTGGAGAGCGACCCCACCTTGCGGTAGGCGTCCATCAGGCGCGAAAACTGCCTCGCGTTGCGGCCGGTCTCGTTCATGTCCTTCTTGAACCTGTCGATCTCCTCGATGACAGTGATCGGAATGATGATGGAGTTGTCCTCGAACCTCGTGAGGGCCTGCGGGTCGTACAGAAGAACATTGGTATCAAGCACGTATATTTTCTTCATAGCCACCCCCCGTACAATGTCACCCTGAAAAGAAACTGTTTTATCCCCCTGCATGATGCCCGAACCTTCCCGCTCCGAAATGCCTGTGACGTTAATGAAGCCATCCCTCCCTTGCTGCCGCCTGCCGTGGCAGGCCCTTTCCTCCCCCAGGGGGAGACGCCAGCCGCCTCACCCCTGCCCCGACTGCAGCTCGCGCACGGCCTTGAGGAAGAACGCTATGTCCTGTTCGCTGTTGAAGAAACCGGGGCTCACCCGGACGGTCCCTTCGGGATAGGTGCCGATGGTCCTGTGCACGTCGGGCGCGCAGTGCAGGCCGGCCCGCACCGCTATGTCGTAGCGGTTGTCCAAAAGAAAGCCCAGGGTCGCCGGGTCGTGCCCCTCCACGTTGAAGGAGACGGCGGCTCCGCGCTCGCCCCGCGCCGGTCCGTAGACGGTGACGCCGGGGGTGCCGCGCAGACCTTCTAGGAGCTGCCCGACGAGCAGCTTCCCCTTGGCCCGGACCGACTCCATCCCGGTCTCCAGCAGGAAATCGAGGCCCGCCTTCAACCCGGCGAGGGCCGGCGTGTTCGTGGTGCCGCTCTCGAAACGCTCCGGCATTTCCTCGGGCTGCTCGGGGCTGCTGGCATTGCCGCCGGTGCCGCCCACCAGAAGCGGCTCCAGCCTGAGCCCGGCGGCCACGGCGAGGATGCCGGTACCGGACGGGCCGTAGAGCCCCTTGTGTCCCGGTGCGGCGAGCAGGTCGATGCCGAGCGCCTCCATGTCGAGCGGGAAGTAACCGGCGCTTTGGGCCGCGTCCAGCAGCAGCAGCGCACCGCCGGCACGCGCCGTGCGGGCGATCTCAGCTATCGGCTGCAGCGTCCCGGTCACGTTGGAGCAGTGGGCCAGCGCCACCAGCCTGGTATTGGGACGCATGGCCCGGGCGATGTCACGCTCCGACACCACCCCCTCCCGGTCCGCCTGCACGAAGCTCACCTCCACCCCCCTGCCGCGCACCAGGTGCAGCGGACGCAACAGGGCGTTGTGCTCCACCGTGGTGGAGACCACATGATCGCCGGCCTGCAGCAGGCCGTGTACGGCGATGTTCAGGGATTCGGTGGCGCTGTGGGTAAAGATGAGGCGGGACGAGTCGGTGACGCCGAAGAAACGGGCCAGTGCCGACCTGGTCTCGAAGACGATGCGGGCCGCGGCGAGAGACTGCCGGTATCCTCCCCTTCCCGGGGCGACGCCGATCTCCCGCATCGCTGCGTCCATGGCCCTGTATACGGAATCCGGTTTCGGGAATGAAGTTGCGGCGTTATCGAGGAAGAGCGACATGACTAATTACTAGCACTTTAGAGGGTGTTTGGCAACTCTTTCATGAACGGCTAGGGGACCAGCTGCAGCGGCTCGCAGTGGGGAACGGCAAGTCCCGCCAGTAACCGCTCGGTGAGCAGTTTCTCGACCGCTTCGATGGCCTCGGCGGAGTCGGGCACGCGGTCGACCTTCCCCCCGGCCATCATGCCGTGCCCGCCCGCGCTGCCGATCCCTGTAACCAGCTTTTTGATCAGTTCACCGGCGTTGATCTCCTCGCTCGAGGTCCTGATGGAGAGGATCATCTCGGTGCTGTAGTAACCCATGCAGAGCACCGTCTCCATCCCCTCCAGCCTGAGCAGCAGGTCGGCCAGTTCGGCCACCAGTTCGGGGAACTGCACCTCCTTGAGCTCGGCCACCAGCACGTTGCCGTAGATGGTGGCGTGTTCCAGCGCGCTGTGCAGTGCGACGAAATACTCCCGGGGGAGGCGGGGACGGGTGATGCTGTTCAGCAGGGTCTTGTTGGCGAGCGGGAACAGGAACAGGTAGGCATCGCGGTCGGCACGCTTCGCCTCGCGCCCCAGATCCTGCGTCTCGGACTTGATGGCATAGAAGAGCGCCGTGGCGAGTTTGGTGCCCGGGGAAACCCCCTGCACCTTCAGGTACTGGTAAACGATGGTGGCGGTGGTGCCGTAGTCGGGCCGGACGTCGACCCACCTGCAGGCGGCACTGGCCTCCCGCATCGGGTGGTGGTCGACGACGATGTCGACCCGCGACCCTGGCGGGAGCGAGTTGTTGCCGGTCTCCGGCTGGGTGTCCAGCAGGCAGACCACCTGGAACATCTTGAGATCGATGAGTGGGAACGGGGTGAGCGGTATCTGGAGCAGCTTCGCCATGGCAAGGTTCTCGCTCCTGCCGATCATGCCGGAAAAGGCTATCACCGCCTCGCGGTTCAGACGCACCGCGAACAGGTGTCTCAGTGCCATGGCCGAGGCGAGCGAGTCCGGGTCCGGGTTGTCGTGCACGACGATCAGTATCCTGCCCCGCCCGCTTACCCAGGTGAGCATGGCATCGGTGTAGGCCAACAGGTCCGGCAGTCTCTCGCTTAGCACTAAACCCACCCCCCGGGAAAAAACCTCGCAAACCACTGTAGTTTATACCACTGCCGGGGGTAAGGCAAGAAACGAGGGGACGGGCCGACGGGGCAAAAAAAAAGGGGGGCCTAAGCCCCCCAGAGTCAAAAGAAAAAAAACCCGGTCAGAACCTGCCGCGAATCAGTTCCGCCGTGGCAACGATGGTGGTATGTCCCTTGGAGTCGTGGTCCCGAAGCTCCGGGATGATGGTCGGCATGGCGAACTTCACCTCGCCGTTTTCCACCTCGGCCAGCGACCTGGTAGTGGTCACGGCGCCGTAAGAGGCGCCGACCAGGACGCCGGCGGCAGCGCCGTAGCCGATATAGTTCAGGTGGTCGCCCGGATGCTTGGTGAACGCCAGCACGGCAGCGCCAACCAGGGCGCCGGAGAGGCCGCCGTAGAAGAGATCCTGGAACACCGATTTGAAGGTGTCTTCCGCTGCAAGGCAGGGGTTGGCAAGGAAGATCAGGGTGATCGCCAAAACTGCGCTGCGCTTCAAACTGTGCATGTAAACCCCTTTTGCATCGGGAAAGAATCACCGCCTATAGTGCAAGAACGGGGCCACGCGTCAGCGCCGCATGACAACTGCCTGTTTTGAAAGGGAAAGTAGTGCCAGAAATAACTAATGAACGAGCTGGATCCGGCATTCTCATGTGTTCGGATCGCCTCACCGAATCGATGAAGAGCGGCAATAATTTGACAATTCAATGACTTAAGTCAAAAACGCCAAAGGACGTTGGTGTTGCGAAATTGCTACAGTGCCTGCTGCAGCTCCCGAACCAGCCTGATCTCGTCCTCGCGGGTCGCCACCTGGCCGTTCAGCCTCGCGCTCAGTACCAGGTCCAGCAGTTCCCGGTAGCGCGGCCCCTGGGCCACCCCCAGCTGCTTCAGCTCCTCCCCGCCGATCAGGGTGCGCACGCCGTGCAGCTTGGTGAAGTAGAGCGAGATGTACCTCTTCACCTCGGAGCTATGGCATTTCGCCATATGAAACAGCAGCACCTCCACCGGCAGTCCCCTCAGAAAGAAGTAGATTTCGCTGTTTTCCAGCTTGCCCCGACTGGCAAGCCTGCGCTCCATGGCGCCGACCAGCTCGCCCCCCTGCTTGCGCATCTCGACCAGCCTCTGCTTGTAATGCTCGCTCACGGCAAGACGTGTGCAGGTCCCCCAGAACTGGTCGTCCGGAAGGGTTTCGCAAAGGGCGAGGAAGTAGACGGCCCATTTCTCGTAGGGACGCTCCAGGTAAAGGAGCTCGAACCAGGAGACGATGTAGCGCACCTCCTCGAGCGTTCCCTGCATCGAGACGGTGAGCTCCAGCCCCGGATGGATGAAGCGGAACAGCCCGAGCGAGGCCATGCGCGAGATCCCTTTCAACGGCTCCTTTTCCTTGAGGATCTGCACCAGCTCCGACAGGAGCCTCCGGCCGCCCAGCTTCTCCAGGAAGTCCATCTTGACCGCGTTCTTGATCAGGTCCTCCGTATGTTTGGCGATCCTGAAGCTGAGTCGCTGTTCGAAGCGGATGGCGCGGAACACGCGGGTCGGGTCCTCGACGAACGAGAGGTTGTGCAGCACGCGGATCACCCCGTCCTGCAGGTCGCGATAGGCGCCGAAGAAATCGATGAGCCGGCCAAAGGAGGCGGTGTTCAGGCGGATGGCGAGCGTGTTGACGGTGAAGTCGCGCCGGTACAGGTCCATCTTCAAGGAGGAGCGCTCAACGGTCGGCAGGGCGCCGGGCGAGACGTAGTACTCAAGGCGCGTGCTCGCCACGTCGATCTTGAAACCGTCCGCAAAGACGATCACCGCCGTGCCGAACTTCTGGTGGCTCTTCACCCGGCAGCCGAACTCGGTGGCGAAGGCCTCGGCGAACAGGATGCCGTCGCCGTCCACCGTGACGTCCACGTCCTTGTTCTCGTGCCCCAGAAGCAGGTCCCTGACAAAGCCCCCCACCGCGTACACGGGGACGTCCAGCTTGTCCCCCGTCTCGCCCAGTTGGTGCAGGATCTCCACGGTCCGCCCGGCCAGGCTTCTCTTCATGAGCCCCTCGACCTCACGACTCTTCACCTGCGCGGCATCGCGGGCCAGGTCGTAGAGCGCCTCGCTCCCCAGGCTGTAGCGCAACAGGTCGGTACGCGTCACCACGCCGACCAGGCGCCCCTCGGCGAGTACCGGCACCAGCCGGGCATCGCCTCCCACCATGTAGGACTGGATATCGGCTATCGGCGTGTCCGGGGAGGCGGTGAAGAACTCCGAGTGCATGTAGTCCGAGACCGGCACCTGACCCAGGTTGTGGTAGAGCGCCTTCTCCACCGTCTTGCGCGAGATGATGCCGCGCACCTGCTCGGCTTCCAGCACCGGCATGGCGCTCACGTTGTAGCGCACCAGCCGCTCGCTTGCCTGCTCGATGGAGCAGTCCGGCGGCAGGGTCTTCACCGGCGAGGACATGATGTCCCCCGTCACCCGCCTGGGATCGACCCGCTTGCGCAGCACCGCGTCGAGCTGGGCCAGCACCTGGATCAGGGTGAGCCCCTTGATGGTGGCCGAGGCAGCCGTGGCATGCCCTCCCCCGCCCAGCTCCTGCAGGATCTCGCCCACCCGGACCTCGGGGACCCGGCTCCTGGCGATGACCAGCACGCGGTCCGCCATGTCGACCACCAGAAAGAGCGCCTGCAGGTTCTCCATGTCGCGGATCATGTGGGCCAGGGTCGCGATGTCCCCCACGTAGCGGTCCACCGAGGCGTGCGCCACCGAGACGTCGATCCCCTTGAGCGAGCTGGTCTTGAGCGAGGTGAGCAGGTCGTTCAGAAGCGAAACCTGCTCGGCGGTGAGTTCCTTGCCGATGGAGTCGGCCACCTCGTTGAGGTTCGCCCCGCGCGCCAGGAGCCAGGCGGCGGCAGCGTAATCCTCGACGGTGGTCGACGGGAAGGTGAGGTTGCCGGTATCCTCGTGGATGCCGAGCATCATGAGCGTCGCCTCGTAGGGGGTGACCTCGAGCCCCTGCCGCATCAGGGCGCCGGTCAGGATGGTGGTGGTCGAGCCGCAGGGGCGTACCACCCCCCCGCTGGCCGGGATGTCCCCCGTGGCTTTCGGATGATGGTCGTAGATGTGCACCTCGACCCCGCCCCCCTTGGCCAGGTCGCCGAACCTGGCGATGCGTGAGGAGTGCTGGCAGTCGACGATGATCAGGCGGGTGATGCGGGTGAAGTCGATATCCTTGAGGCGGGAGAACTCGACGGGGGTGGCGGTCGGCTTCTGGAGGAAGTCCCGCACCCCCTTTTCCTGGGCGCCGGAGAAGGCGAGCAGCGCCTCCGGGTACAGTTTCCTGGCGGCCACCATGGAGCCCAGGCAATCGAAGTCGGCGTTCATGTGGGTCGTGATGACATCCATCAGCAAACCGTCACGGCCGCATACGCCACCACCCTTTGCAGGTCGCCGTTCACCTCGCCGCTGGTGGCGTAGTTTATCAGCCGGCAGCGGGTGGCGCCGAGCGCCTTGGCTGCCACGAGCATCACCGCCGCGGGAATCACGCCGCACATGGTGATGTCCTTCTCGCGGCACACCCTCAGGAGCCCCTCCGGGTTCAGCTCGCTCAGCTGGGCCAGTGCCAGTTCATCCTTGGCCTTGGCGGCCCGGGCCGATTCGTAGTGGGTCATATCGGAGCTGGCGACGATCAGCACCTCCTCCCCGTATTCCGAAATGGCGCGCGCCACCCCTTCCCCCAGCCGGGAAAGGGAGTCGAAGTCGTAAATGGACACGCAGAGCGCCGCGATGGATACCTTGGGGGTGCGGTACTGCAGGAAGGGGAGCTGCACCTCGATGGAGTGTTCGAACCGGTGCGCCGAGGCGTCCTCCCGGACCTGCGGCGCATGTTTCAGGATCAGCTTGGAGAGGCGGCTGTTCACCGGGACAGCACCCAGCGGTGTCAGCCACTCCCGGGAGGGCGAGAGCGCCGCGGGCGCGCCGATGCCGGTGTGGTTCGGGCCGATGACGAGCACCGTGTCGGGGATCCGGATGGCGCCGTAGAGAAAGCCCGCCACCTTGCCCGAGTAGACGTAACCGGCATGCGGTGCGACGATCCCTATGGCCCGGTCGGCCTCCCCCTGCGGCACCAGGGCTGCCAGATCCTCACGGAGCTTTTCGGGGTTGCTGCTGTAGAATTTGCCGGCCACTGCCGGTTGACGTACCATGCCAGCCTCCTTGGGTTGCCAAAGTGCCTGTCCGGTGCAGGTTACCGCGTAAGTCCGCGACACCGTAGTATTCTAGCGCAGCAGCTGTTAAGGTTCAACAGGATCTAGCGGTAATTCGGGCTGGTCGGCGAAAGGGTCGGGGGGCGCGAGCTCCTGGATCTCCTTGAGCGTGGGAAGCGCATTCAGGTCCTTCAGGCTGAAGAGTTCCAGAAATTCACGGCTGGTGCCGTAGATGAGAGGCTTGCCGGGGACATCCTTCTTGCCAAGTATCCTCAACAGCTTCTTCTCCAGGAGCGTTTTCAGCACGCCGCCTGAATCGACCCCGCGCAGGTACTCGATCTCGGCCCTGGTGACCGGCTGGCGGTAGGCGATGATGGCGAGCGTCTCGAGGGCGGACTGGCTGAACTTGACACCCTTGCTCTTGGTAAGCCTCCTGATGTAGTCGGCATGCTCCGGCCGGCTGCGCAACTGGTAGCCGCCCGCCACCTGCGCCAGGATGATGCCGCGCTCCCCGGCGCCGTATTCCTCGACCAGGTCGTCTAGAGCCAGACGTATGTCGGCGCGTTCGTACTCCTCCAGGATCAGGGCGAGCCGGTCCAGGGACAACGGATGATCGTGCACGAAGATGAGACTCTCGACCACGGCTTTCAGCGACTTACCCGACAACGAACCCCTCCAGTGCCAGATCGTCACCCGGCATGCCATCGGCCCGCGCAGCGTCCTCCTGCGAGCTGGAGGTGAGCCAGATGGCACCCAGGCTCTCGATCTGGGTGATTTTTATCAATTTCAGCTTGCACAGCTCCAGTATGGAGAGGAAGGTGACCACCAGCAGGTCGCGCGTCATGCCGTCGCTGAAGAGCGCGTCGAAACTGATCGTCTTCGACTCGTGCAGCAGGGAGAGCACCTCGCCGATGCGGTCGGCGATGCTGATCCCGTCGGTCACCACGTTGTGGAAGGTTTCCACGGAAACCCGCGCCAGCACGCGCTGGAACGCCTCGATAAGGTCGAAGAGCTCGACATCGGCGGGCTCCTCCGCCGGCGCCAGGTCGGCAATCTCGGACGAGTCGAACTTGCGGGCGAAGACGTCGCGCCCCAGGAGGTTGCGGCTGGAAAGCTCAAACGAGGCATCCCGGTAGCGCTGGTACTCCAGGAGCCTGCGCACCAGTTCCGCGCGCGGGTCCTCCACCTCGGCCTCCTCCTCGTCCTGGCTGACCGGGAGCAGCATGCGGGACTTGATCTGCAAAAGCGTCGCCGCCATCACCAGGAACTCGCCGGCGATATCGAGGTTTAGCTCCTTGAGCAGCTCCATGTACTCCAGATACTGCCTGGTTATGGCAGCGATCGGGATGTTGTAGATGTCCACCTCGTTCTTCTTGATGAGATGGAGCAGCAGATCGAGCGGCCCCTCGAACTCCTCGATCTGCACCCGGTAGGCGTCTTCCAGGGCATCTGAAAACAGGTTGCTTTGCATGCTTTCGAGGGGCAAAGGGACTCCAAAGACTATGTTCTAGGTTCTAGGTTCTAGGTTCTAGGTTCTATGTTTCCCACCTTGGGAAAAGCGGGACTTGCCTCAGATCTTGAGCGCGGCACGCGCCTCGACCATGGTCTGCCTGGCGACGACTTCCGCCTTGCGGCTCCCCTCGGCCAGCACTTCGGGGACCAGCCCTTGCTGCCGGGCCAGCTCCTCGCGCTTCGCCCTGAAGGGGGCCAGGGTGTCGATCATGCAGCCGGCCAGGATCTTCTTGCAGTCGACGCAGCCAAGCTGTGCACCGCGGCAGGCAACCACGATCTCGTCGCGCTTTTCCTGCGGCACATAGAGCGAGTGCAGCGTGAAGGCGACGCAGCGGTCCGGCTCGCCCGGGTCTTTCTTGAAGGGGCGCAGCGTGTCGGTCACCATGGACATCACCTTTTTCCTGGTCTCCTCGGCATCGTCGGAGAGGAAAATGGCGTTGCCGTACGACTTGCTCATCTTTCTGCCGTCGATGCCGAGCACCTTGGGAGTCGGGGTGAGCAGCGCCGCGGGCTCAGGGAACACATGGCCGTAGAGGTGGTTGAAGCGCCTGGCGATCTCACGGGTGATCTCCAGGTGGGGGATCTGGTCCTGGCCGACCGGCACCCGCTGCGCCTTGTAGACGATGATGTCCGACGCCATCAGCACCGGGTAGCCGAGGAAGCCGAAGGTGGAGAGATCCTTGGTGGTGAGGTTCTCCTGCATCTCCTTGTAGGTCGGGTTGCGCTCCAGCCAGGAGACCGGCGTGATCATGGAGAGGATCAGGTTCAGCTCCGCATGCTGCGGCACCCTGCTCTGCTCGAAGATGACGCTCTTCTCGGGATCGATACCGAAGGCGAGCCAGTCGAGCACCATTTCGTGGATGCTGTCCTTGATGCCGTCCGTGTTGGCGTATTCCGTGGTAAGTGAGTGCCAGTCGGCGGCGAAGAAGAAGCAGTCGAAATTGCGCTGCAGCTCCAGCCAGTTGGACAGCACCCCGTGGAAGTGGCCCAGATGCAGTTTACCGGTAGGCCTCATGCCGCTTACGATACGGTTATTACTCATGGTTACGGACTCCTTTTTGATTTCGATACCTTTACCAATCTTGTCAATCGTTCCCCCGGTGCAAGGGGCGTTATCTCATCATGAGCCTGGTCACGCCGAAGACCAGGTTGCTTTGCGGGCCGGCCACCAGATGCACGGCAAAATTGAGCGCCGGCGCGATCACATAGCTGAAGGCATCGGTAAAAAACACGAGGGCTATGATGATGATCATGCCGTAAGGCTCGATCCTGGAGAGCGCCATGGACGGGCCGTACGGCAGGAGGCCGACCGCCACCCTTCCGCCGTCCAGCGGCGGCATGGGAATCAGGTTGAAGATGCCGAGCAGAAGGTTGACATACACGGAGAAGGCGAGCATCAGCGTGATCGGATCGAGGAAGGAGGCAAGCGGCGATGCTTCGGCCACGCCGGCCCCGGCGTGTACCAAAAGGCGCATGGCCACGGCGGAGACCAGGGCGAGCGCGAAGTTGGTGATCGGACCTGCGGCCGCCACCCAGATCATGTCCTTCTTCGGGTGACGCAGGTTGTTGAAGTTGACCGGGACCGGCTTGGCCCAGCCGATGCCCACCACGAAAATCATCAGCGTGCCGAGTATGTCCAGGTGCTTGATCGGGTTGAGGGTGAGCCGACCCAGCGAGCGTGCCGTGTTGTCGCCGAATTTGTCGGCGACGAAGCCGTGCGATACCTCGTGGCAGGTGATCGCCATCAAGGCAGGGACCAGCATGATCGAGATTTTGAGAAAGAACTGTTCCATGTGTTCCTTTGGGAGCGTCAGATATGAAACATAATCCTCTAGCAGATCGAGGCGGGAAAGTCAACGACGGCGGGCAGATGCGCCCCCGCCCCCCCCGGCCCGTACCGGCGACACATCGGCGTTCCCGCTCCCCCTTCCAGTCAAGGGCGTTTGAGCGGCCGTTCGAAAATGACTCAAACCTCGGTGATCGTGGCGTGCCTGGCGCCATTGCCCCAGAGCTGCAGGACGACCGCTCCGGCCAACAGTACCGCCCCGCCCAGCCCCTGCAGCGGCGTGATGCGCTCGCCGAGCAAAACGGCGCAAAGCAGCACGGTGATCAGGGGTTCCAGCATGCTGATGATGGAGGCATTGGTGGCGCCGATCAGGCGCAGCCCGGCGAAAAAACCGATGACGCCGAACAGCGTGGGGAAGACGGCGATGCCCAGAATCGAGAGCCACCCCTGCGGCGACAGACTCAGGATCAATGCGCCGCTGGCGGCGCCATAGATGAGAAAGGCGAGGCCCGCGGAGCTGCAGACATACAGAGAGGTGACCAGCGGGTCGAGGTCCTTCAGGATCCTGTTGCCGATGATGATGTAACAGCTGTAGATCACCGCGGCACCCAGCACGGAGAAGACGCCTGCCAACTGCACCCCTTCGAAGGAGGCGCCCAGCAGGAGCACGAGCCCCGCCGAGCAGATGGCGAGCGCCGCGGCTTTTTGAACGGTGCAGCGCTCGTCACCGACGACGACGGCCAAAACGGTGACCAGCGCCGGGTAGGTGTAGAGCAAAAGCCCGGTAAGAGAGGCGGGCAGGTAGTGGATGCTGTTTGCATAGAGCATCGACATGCCGCCGTAACCGACGGCTCCCATGAGGCTTAGTTGCCAGAAGCTCTTGCGCGGGATGACGACGGGGATGCGGCGCAGCCGCAGATACAAAAGCAGAAAGAGCGCCGCGATCAGGAACCGCCCGGCGAGAATGGTGCTTATGTTGGCGCCGCCCGCGAAGGCGTATTTGATGAGGATGCCGAGGGTGGCGAAGCCTGCTGCAGAGGCAACGATGAACCAGGCACCGTGATTATTTTCAGGCATGCAGATGAAGTCTTCCTTTATTCATTCAGTCCAACTGTATGGTCTGGTCGGTTATTTCGGTGAAGCTCACGTCATGGCTCACCAGGAAGAGCTGATCGTACCAGTGCTCGGTAACCTCCTCCTGCCCGACATCGATGGCGCGAAACGCCTTTGCCAGGTTCTCCCTGCGCTCGGCGTCCAGGTTCGAGGTCGGCTCATCGAAAAAGGCGATCCTGGCGCCGATGGTCTGCAAGAGCGCCAGACGCAAGGCGACCACCGCACTCATCATCTGCCCCCCCGATAGCTGGTCATCGGTACGCTCCCGTATCCCGCCGTCCGGGGTCATGTCCCTCAGCACGATCTGGTAGTTCTCTCCCCAGCACAACTCCTCATCCGATTCGGCAATGCTGCGGTAAATCCGGTCGGCCCGGAAGCTGATTTCCTCGCGGAAACGCTCGGAGAGCTGGCTGGAGACGTTCTTGAACACCTGGTTGCGCAGAAACTTGACCAGGTCCCCCTGCTCCTTCAGCGCTTCGATGGCGGCAAGCTTCCTGGCGATTTCCTCGGCCACGGCGGCGAGCGCCGCGATCTCACCCTCGAGCCGGGCGATCCCATCGGCATGGCCGGCAAGCTCGGCGTTCAGGGTGGCCACGGCCGAGAGCACCAGTTCGCGTCCCTTCCTGGCGTCGTCGTGCTGCTCAGGCCGGTACTCGGCCTGAAGCCCCTGCAGCTCCCCGCGTTTTTCGACCGCCTGCACTTCGAGCTCGTGCAGGCGGGCCTGATACCTGGCCAGCGTTTCCAGGCGCTTTTCCAACTCCTCGGCCGCCTTCTGGTTGGCGATGAAGGCGTCCCGGTCCGGCTGAAAACGCTCCAGTTGCTCCGAGGCACCCTTGATGGCGTCATCGACCCCCGCATGCACCTCCAGGGCGCTCTTTTGCGCGGCGAACGATGCCAGCAGCGCCTCCAGCCTTCCCTGCTGCGCCTCTATGGCCTTTTCGCGCAGGATCACCCGCTCCCGGCTCGCCGCAAGCTCCAGTTTCTTCTCCTGCAGCGCCTCGCCACGGGCCGACAGGTCGGCAAGCCTGAGCGCGCACCCCTGCACAGGTTCCTCGGCCTCCTTGACCCGCGCCGCGAGGCTTAGCTCCAGCGAGACGATGACGCCGCGCCAGCGGTCGCTCCAGGCCGAGATGGCGTCGCGGCGCTCACGCGGGGTCTCGGGCAGGGAGAATTCCACCCCCTTGAACGGTGCCGTCTCGGTGCCGGGGAGCCCGGCCGAGGCGAGCCAGCCGTCCAGGGAGCCTTGCAGCGCGGCCGGCGCCACCTCGGCAAGCAGGCGGGAGAACTCGGTCTCCAGGGCCAGCCGCTCCCTGCCCGCCTGCTCCAGTTCCAGTGCCACCTGCTCGATACCGGCGAGCTCCCGCGCGGCTCCCTGCGCCGAGGCGACCTGGACGGCGAGCGCCTCGGCCAGCTTGTCGAGCCGCGCGATCCCGGCGTCGAGCAGCTCGATGCGCGAGCCGAACAGTTGGGCTCCCCCGCCGGCCTCGATGTTGCGGCAGGGCTCATGAAAGAAGGGACAATCGCCGGCGTCGATCTTCTCGCGCCCCTCGATCAGGGCGAGCCTCCTGCCCAGGAGCTCGGAGCGCTCCCCCTGCACCCTTTCCAGCTCCGCCTGCCGGCCGGCGAGCTCCGCCGCCTGCGCCTTCAGGGCGCCGCTTCCTTCCAGAAGGCGGCGCCTCTCGCCGGACTGGGCGTCGAGCGCGGCCATCCGGTCCAGCGCCACCAGGAGGTAAGGCATGGTGTTCTCGATCCGGTGCATGGGGAGTTCGCGAAACAGCGCTGCGCTGCGGTTCACCAGGGCAAGGGTGCGGACCGCCTCGGACTGCGTCTTTTTCAACTGGTTAAGCGCCCGGGAAAGGGCATTTTCCTCGTCGGCCAGACGCCTCGCGTCGGCCTCGATAACGACGCCGAGTTCGGTCAGTTCCCGGCTCTCGATGCCGAGGGCGGCGCGGATGCCGGACTGCTCCTTGTCGAGTTCGCTAAGCCTGCGCTCCAGGAGCATCTTCTGCTGCTGCTGGGCGCGCAGAGCCTTGAGCCTCTCCTCGGCCCGGTCGTACCCGTTTTTGCCAGGGGTGGTGGCCGAGAGGACCGCGGCGGCAGCTTTTGACTGATCGACCAGCAGCTGCTGGGTGGCGACGTGGTCCTTTCCGGAGTTGACCCGCTCCTCCACCCCCTGCAGCGCGCTTTGCGCCGCTTCGATGCGCTCCCTTTGCGCGTCGAGGCGGCAAAGATGCGCCGTCGTGCGCTCAAGCTCGGCCAGCCGCAACTCCAGCTCGACGCGTTTTGCCGCAGAACCCTCCCTGAGGCCCGCGAGTTCGACCTCCTTGGCCGGCAACACGGCAACCTGTTCGGCCTTGCCGGCCGCCTCGGCCTGCAGCGTCTCGATCTTCGACACGATGGTGCTCGCCAGCGTCTTGGTGCCGTCGAAGGTCTTGCGCCAGGCGTCGATGCCGAGGATCTCGTCGAAGGCGTCCTGGCGCTTGGTCGGTTGCCTGATCACGAATGGGCCGAGGAAGTCGTTCTGGAAAGGGCCGATCACGAGCTTGAACTGCTCGGCGAGCGACCTGGCGCTCGACAGCCCCAAAAGCTTCGCGATGCGCAGCTCCGTTTCCTGGATGCCGGCGTGCTCCTCCACCTCGAAGACGCCGCCGTTCTCCCTGGCCAGGAGCCACTTGCCGGCCGGTCCCACCGTCCGGGTCACCCGGTACAGTTCGCCTTCTGCCGGCTCGAAGACCACGCTGATCTCGCCGCGCTTGGTGCCTATGGTGAGGAAGCGCTCGGCCCGCGACACGAAATCCTGGGCGCTCACGCCGAACAGGGCGTACCCTATCGCCTGGAAGATGGTACTTTTCCCGGAGCCGTTCGCGCCGGAGAGCACGTTGATGCCGGGAGCAAAGGAGAGCTCCGTGTCGCGGTGCGACTTGATGTTCTTCAGGTGGATGGAGACTATGCGCACGGGGCACCCCCGGCCGACAGCAGTTCCAACAGCTCCTCCCCCTCGACGTCCCCCTTGAGCACCAGATCCCGGATGGCAAGCGAGAGCCGGACCAGTTCCTCTTCCCGCCCCTGGTATGCGCTGTTCGCCTGGATCAGTTCGCCGAGCACGTCCCGCTCGATCTCGGCGAGGCTCTTCTTGAGCTTCTGCTCCCCTCCCCCCGCGGCCACCTGGGAGAGGTGGTTCTTGAGCTCCAGGTGCAGCGGATCGCAAAACTCAAGGAGGGAGAGCCGCAGGCGCTCCCGGCTCAGCTCGAACGGATGGAATCCCACCTTGCCGACCAGCCTCGCCTCGATGAGCGGCGAGCGCGGGTCGTCAAAGCCCTGCAGCTTCTCCCGCATCCTGATGGCGAACGACTCCAGCGCGTCCTGGGCGTTGCCCGCGCCGTCAAGATCGACGGTCACCACAGCCATCGGGCGGGGCGAACAGCTTCTGAACAGATGCTCCACGCGCCCCTTTTCCAGCGTGACCAGGTAATACCCCTTGTCGTAGCGCTCCTCCCCGAAGTTGACGCAGTCCGGCGAGCCGGGATTGAAGGCGTAGGGACGACCCTCCGGCGTTTCGACGATGTAGGGCTTGTGACCGTGGCCCAGCGCCACGTAATCGAAGCACTGTGCCAAAGGGAGCGCCTCCTCCGGCCGGATGTTGCCGATCTCGACCGGCGAATAGCTCCAGACGCCGACGTGAAAGAGCAGGATGTTCAGCTTGGTCGTGACGGCCTCACAGATGCGCGACACATGGTTTCCCGCCTGCGAACCGATATAGCCCAGGCCGTAGATGTTGACACCGCCGATCTCGATCTGCCCCCCGGAGCCCGATGCCGGATCGAACGGGTCGAAGCGGTAGCCCCCCTCGGGGGTGCGCCCCGGGCGCAGCAGGCTGATATACCCCAATTGAGAGAGCGCCTCCATCCAGGAGACGCTGTCGCGGCGGTGGATCCAGTCGTGGTTCCCCTCGACGGCCAGGCAGGGGATGCCGGCATCCTTTAAAGGCTGCAGGATCTCGATGGTTTTGGCGAAGGTCCTGGGGAGGATCTGGCCGGTGTGGAACAGGTCGCCGCCGATCAGCACGAAATCGACCCGCTCGCCAAGCGCATCGGCAACGATCGCGGCGAAGGTCGTGAAAAAGTCCTGGTAGCGCCTGGCGTCGCCGTCGGAGCTGCGGTAGGTCTTGCCGAGATGGATATCGGAGGTGTGAATGAATCGAGTGGGCATCAAGTGGTGCTCCGGAAAAGGAATGCATCATGTATAACGCCGGCCACCGGTGCAAGTCAAGGTATTGAAGTGCGGGCTTCGGGGGGTAAAAGCAAACCCGCAAGGGGCCCCCTGCATGACTGCGGGGAGGGGCGCCCCTTGCGGGTGCCGGGGTTGAAACGCGGGCGCGCCGAGGCTACCTGGCGAAGATCTCGTCGAAGAACTGCTTCATCGCCTCCCAGGAACGCCGGTCCGCCTTTTCGTTATAGGCGGCACCCTTGGTGGCGTCGTTGCCGGAGGCGGGGTTCGTGAAGCTGTGCACGGCGCCGCCGTAGTAGATCATCTGCCAGTCGACCTTCGCCAGCCGCATCTCCTGCTGAAAGGAGGCGACCTGGGGCGGAGGGACATGCGGGTCGTCGGCCCCGTGCAGCACCAGCACCTTGCCGCGTATTTTCAGGGCGTCGGCGGGAATCGGGGTGTCCAGGCCGCCATGGAAGCTGACCGCTGCGCGCAGGTTGGCGCCGCTGCGGGCCAGTTCCAGCGCCCCCGTGCCGCCGAAACAGTAGCCGATCACGGCCAGGCGGTCCGGATCCGCCTGGGGGAGACTCGCGAGCTTTTCCAGCCCGGCGGCGGCCCGCGCCCTCAACAGGGAACGGTCCGTGCCCCGGTATTTCCCGGCCTCCGCGGCGGCAAGCTCGGCCGTGGCCGGACGCACCCCCTTGCCGTAGATGTCGGCGGCAAAGGCCACGTATCCAAGCGCCGCCAGCTGTTCGGCCCGCCCCTTCTCGTAGGCTGCGAGCCCTTTCCATTCATGAATGACCAGCACGCCCGGGCGTTTTCCGGTGGCCGCATCGTCGTAGGCCAGGTACCCCTCGAGGACCGCATCTCCCTGACGGTATTCCACCGTCTTCGTCACCACACGAGCCTGCGCGCCGTGCGCAACCAGGATCATCATCAACGCCAGCAGACACCGTTTCATATCACACCTCCCAGATCTCTGTCCTTTTCGGGAAATCACCATCAAGCCCCGGACCTCCCGGGTGCCTGAATTGGTATGAAGTGTGAAGTGTAGCAGAGAAAGCGGTGTTCGCTAATGGTCGGCGCTCCCGGGCTACGTTGACAGCAAGACGACAATATATATCATTAACCAATCACGAAAACGCCTTGAGGAGGACGACATGAGATTCAGCCACCGGCGCGCCAGCCTTATAGTAACGATGCTTTTTGCCACCACGGTGCTTTTGAGCGGTTGCACCGTTTTCCGGGCGAAAGATCGGTCCGGGATGGTCGCCACGCTGCAAAGCGTTCAGGACGACTATAAAGAGGCGGGGTTGGAAACGGAGGCGACGCTTGAGGCTTTGAACGAGCTGGCCGTATCGGATCCTGTCGACCTGGACCAGGCGTATCAGGCGTTTTCGGAGAGCGTCGACCGGATACAGTGGACGGGGCAGCGCCTCGTCGTGCATGCGGACCGGATGCATTTCGGCGGTGCCTCCTACCTGGTTGAATCGGGCAGGTCACCGACGGCCTGCGTCTATCCGCGTCCGCGACTGCCTGAGGATACCAAGGCAGCCGAACTCGGCGACTATTTCGACGCGATTGCCGATGAGGGGTGGTTCGTGAAGCGCGCCTTCAGGGCTTTCCAGTTCGATATCACCCAGATCAGGGACCACCTGTCAAACCACCTGAACCCAAACGGCGTTGCAGCGATGGACCAGATCATCGGCAAGGCGCAGGTAGATGCCGAAAGCCTGAAGGAGTCGTTGCAGCAGGCGCGGGCGGCGATTGAACGGGCGAAAAGCGCCACGGAGCAGGCCGTGCATCTCCCTCCCCCACCCCCCTCCTGACCTCCCACGGGAGGGAGGGGCTTGATCACCCGGCCTCCCCCTCCCGGGGAAACCTCAAATGCCGCCGCGCCCCCTGGCTCAAGTCTGGTTGATGGAGAGCTTTCTCATCAGGTCGTACAGGGTCGGCCTGCTCACCCCGAGTTCCTCGGCGGCCTTCAGGATGTTGCCGGACTGACGCTCCATCGCCTCGACGATCATCTCCCTCTCGATCCTCTCCCTCGCCTCCTTAAGCGAGAACTGATCCCTCTTGGGCAGAGGTGTGGCCGGCGGCTCGACGTCGCATCCCAGGTCAAGCGGGCCCACGTTCACACCTTCACACATGATCACGGCGCGCTGCACGCGGTTGCGCAGCTCGCGCACGTTGCCGGGCCAGGTGTGCCTCTTCAGGAAGCCGACCCCGGCCGGCGAGAAGCGCATCGCCTTCTTCTTGTTCTCCTTGGCGTAGTGCTTGAGAAACGAGTCGGCGATGAGCAGGACGTCGTCGCCCCGCTCCCTGAGCGGGGGGAGCTTGATGGTGATGACGCCGATGCGGTAGTAGAGGTCCTCCCTGAAGCGTCCCTCCTCGATCGCCTTGGCGATGTCCACGTTGGTGGCGCAGGTGGTCCTGGCGTCGATGGAGATCTCTTCCCTCCCCCCGACGCGCTGGATGGTCCCTTCCTGGAGAAAGCGCAGAAGCTTCACCTGCAGGTTCACCGGGAGCTCGCCGATCTCGTCCAGGAACAGGGTCCCCTTCTGGGCGAACTGCAGCCTCCCCTGCACCGTGATGTGGGCGCCGGTAAAGGCACCCTTCTCGTGCCCGAACAGCTCGCTTTCCAGCAGGTTTTCCGGTATGGCGCCGCAGTTGATGGCGACGAAGGGGCCCTTGCGCCGCAGGCTCTCCTCGTGGATGGCGCCCGCCACCAGCTCCTTGCCGGTGCCGCTCTCGCCGGTGATCAGGATCGGCGCGTTGGAGGCGGCCACCTTGCGGATGGTGGTGAATACCGCCTGCATCTCGGGGCAGCTCCCGATCATGCCCCACTGGCCGGCGGGGTCCGCGCCGCCCGCGTCGCTTTGCCTGATGTTCTGTTCCTCGATGTTGGCCAGGTGAAAGGCGCGGCCGATGATCACCTTGAGTTCGCTCAAGACGGGAGGCTTGGCATAGAAGTCGAAGGCTCCCATCCGCATCGCCTTCAGCGCGTTTTCCCTCTCGTTGTTGCCGGTCAGCATGACGATCTTCACGGCCGGGTTGATGGCCAGCATCTCCTCCAGGCAGCGGAATCCCTCGACGGAGGTGTCCGCGTGGGGCGGCAGGCCCAGGTCGAGCACGACCACGCTCGGGCGCTCGGTCCGGAAATGGTTCAGGGCCTCCTGGGCGTCGCCGGCCAGGGCGACCTGGAAATCCTGGTTCAGACCCCATTTGAGCTGCTGTCGGATATCCTGGTTGTCGTCTACGATCAACAGTTTTTTCATGGCACTCCCCCTCATGCTGCCTGGGTAATCACCCCGACCCCTTGGACGGCCGGGACCGGGAACCACACGGTGAAAACGGTACCGTCACCCTCCACGCTGGAGACCTCTATCCTGCCGCCGTGGGCGGCCACGATCTGGCGGCACTGGTACAGCCCTATGCCCAGCCCGGTGAGCTTGGTGGTGCGAAAAGGCGCGAACAGTTCGCTTTTGACAAAGCGCGGCGACATGCCGCACCCCTTGTCTGTCACCCTGATGAAGGGGGCGCCGGCACATCCTACCTCGGCCTGAATGGGAGCCCCCGGCGGGGAGGCCTCGATTGCGTTCAGGAACAGGTTCAAGAGCACCTTCTGAAGCTCCTCCTCGTCGACCACGACCGTCTGCCGGCTCCCCTTGACCGCGATGGCGTTGCCCTGCATCAGGCGGGCGCTGCGCTCCGCCAGGGCCAGCAGGTCGACCGGCCGCATGTGCAAGAGCTCGCTCTCCCCCAGGTTTCGCAGCCGCCCGATCAGCCCGTGCATCTTCTGCGACGTGTTGCCGAGGCTGGAAAGCATGTCCTTTTGGAACTCCGGGTTGTCCAGGTGATCCCCGGCGTTCTCCACGATCAGCGAGATGGTGGCCGCCAGGTTCTTCAGGTCGTGCACCACGAAGGTGGCGAGATTGCCGACCGCCTCCATCGCCTTGGCCTGGGTGAGCTGCTCGGAGAGGTGCTGGTGCTGGATGGCGATCGAGGCCTGGCGCGCGATGGTCTTCATCAGGTCGTAGTCTTCGTAGCGGTACTGCTCGTCCGGGACCACCTGCTCGCCCATGACGATGAAGCCGGTGAAGAGATCGGATTCGAAAAGCGGGATGATGAAGGAAACCAGGTGCCTCTCCAGGAACTCCCTGTTTTCACGGTAAATCTCCGGGTTGTCGTCCCTGCTGCAGAAGACCCAGCGCTTCCGGCGCAGGTAGCTCACCAGGGCGTTGTCGTCCGACAGCGTCTGATTCATCCGCTCCATGTCCAGGATCGACGTGGCGCAGAACCAGCCGCACCCCTGCTGATGCTGGAACAGGGCGGCTCCCTTCACCCCGAAGATGTCGCAGTAGGCGGACAGGACCCTCTTCAGCAGCTCGTCCCCCGACTCGAAGGTGGCGAGCCTCTCGGTGAGCCCCAGCCACTGGGCCCGGTAGTCGTACTTGCTCTGGTAGAAGTTCTTGTGCAGGAACACCTTGATCTCGCGCTTGAGCCGGTCGGACAAGAGCAAAAGGAGCAGGATCATCCCTGAGAGAAAGGCAAGCGAAAGGGTAAGGACCCGGGGGAACATCGGCCCGAAGTACTTCATCCCCTCGCCCAGCGCCCCCAGAAGGAGCAGGTAGCCGGAGACGACGGCAAGCACGACCGACCTGAACAGCACCGTCTGGGAGATCTTCACCCGCGCCGCGCCGCGCCAGTGGGTGCGCGAGTAGGTCATCATGACCGTGGCGACCACGAAAAGCAGCGAGCGCAGCGGTATCAGCTCCATGTTGAGCGTGCGGTACAGCAGCGCGTGGCTGTAGTAGAAGATGAGTACGGCCAGCATGGAGCCGAGCGCCACGACCTCCAGCTTCACGCGCCAAAGCGCATCGGGCGACGCGTTCAGAAGGGTCGCCTCGAAATTGGTGAGGGCGGCCACCAGCAGCACCAGGATGCCGACATAGAAGTAATAGCCGGCGTCGGTGAGAAACAGGATGCGCTCCGCCGGGAAATCCGGCGCATAGAACAGGGCATCGGCCGGCAAAAAGGCGGGGACGGCGACGAAGAGCAGGGTCGCCCCCAGCATGAGCTTCACCCAGCGCCCAAGTCCCCCCTGCGCGGCCTCCCGCGCATAGGTCAGGCTCAGCAAAAGCCAGAGCATCGGCAGGAGCGCCTCGACGAACAAGGTGCCGCTCTTCCAGGGGAAAAGCGGCGCGACGCCGCTCACCGCGCAGAGATCGAACAGTTCCAGAAGGGCCGTCGCCAGCAGCGGACCGGCGAGAATGGCGCGGGAAAGACCCCGCTGGAGTTGGAAAATCCGCAGCACGGAAACCGAAAGCACGATGACCGCAACCAGCGACACTGCCATGTTCACCCCTTGACCGATCGATGAGCGGCTCCGGAAACCCTCCGGAACGCTCCCTCCCCGTCAGGGGGAGGGTTGGGGTGGGGATGGGGTATCCGGCGCCGAAGCGCCCCATCCCCCTCCGGGCTCCCCCGCGAAGGGGGAGGAACCGGGTGCAAAGAGCGAGCGGGGCGGGCCTCCCCCGCTCAGGGCGGGCCGGCCGGCACTACAGGGTCCAGATCCTGATGCCAGCGGCAGCTATCTCCTTGCGGTCGTACAGACCCTTCACGTCGACCAGCACCGGATCGGGCCCCATCAGGGCGGCCAGATCGGCCGCCTTCAGATTGCGGTACTGCGCGTGCGCCACCGCGGCGATCACCGCGACCGCGGGCTTCAGGTCGCAGCGCGGCACCAGGGTCACCCCGTACTCGTGCGCCGCCTCCTGGGGATCGGCCAGCGGGTCGCAGACCTGGACCTCCATGCCGTAATCCCTCAACTCGCGGATGATGTCGATCACCTTGGAGTTGCGCAGGTCCGGGCAGTCCTCCTTGAAGGTGAGCCCCAGTACGGTGATCACCGCCCCCAGGACCGCGTGCCCCGCCTTGATGACCTCCTTCACGGCGCGCTGGGCGATGAACTTCCCCATGCCGTCGTTGATGCGCCGGCCGGCCAGGATGACCTGCGGGATGTACCCCAACTTTTCCGCCTTGTGGGTGAGGTAGTACGGATCGACGCCGATGCAGTGCCCCCCAACCAGTCCGGGCGAGAACTTGAGGAAGTTCCACTTGCTCCCCGCCGCGGCGAGCACCTCCCCGGTGTCGATGCCGAGCCGGTCGAAGATGAGGGCCAGTTCGTTCATGAGCGCTATGTTCAGGTCGCGCTGCGTGTTCTCGATCACCTTGGCCGCCTCGGCGACCTTGATGGAGGAGGCGCGGAACACCCCGGCCGTGACCACCGAGCAGTAGACGTCGGCGACGATCTCCAGCGTTTCGGCGTCCTGTCCCGAAACCACCTTGCGGATCTTGGTGAAGGTGTGCTCCTTGTCGCCGGGGTTGATGCGCTCGGGGCTGTAGCCGACCTTGAAGTCGACCCCCCCCCTGAGCCCGGAAACCCGCTCCAGGATCGGCAGGCACTCCTCCTCGGTCACCCCCGGGTAGACGGTCGACTCGTACACCACGATGTCGCCCGGCTTCAGGGCGGCCCCCACCGTCTCGGAGGCCCGGCACATGAGCCTCAGGTCGGGCTGGTTCGCCTCGTCGATCGGCGTGGGGACGGCGACGATATGGAAATCGGCACCCTTCAGCTCCTCGATGCTGTCGGTGAACAGGATGTCCGCACCCCGCAGGTCCTCGGCAGTCACCTCCCCGGTGCGGTCGTGGCCGTCGCGCAGTTCCGAGATCCTGGTCCTGTTGATGTCGAAGCCTATGGTGCGGCGCACCTTGCCGAAGGCGACCGCCACCGGCAGTCCGACGTAGCCTAAACCGATCACCGAGATGGTACGGTTGGTATCCAAAGTCACCTCCACTGCCGGTTTTATTTTGCCTGGCGAACCCGCCGCACCCTACTGGATCGGGGCACTTGCAGGATCGCCCGATATAAAAGACGGTCTCAATTAAAGCCGCACCACATTACAGTGTCAAGCACAAATTGCCAAGACATAATTTTTTCTGCGATTCATAGCTTTGCCTTGACGAAATTATGTGATATTGAATGAAACATGACAGTACTGTCATCCGGCTGCAGACCGTAGCAGCCGCACAAGGTTAAGCAGTCGCCAATGAGTCTGGATTCTGTGTCACTGAGAAGTCCTTATTCAGTAAAGGGAGGCAACGAGATGACCGGGACAACAGTGCAGCGGCTGAAAGGCGAAAGCAGGATCATCAGCAGCATACCGTTTTTCTCGACACTGGGGGCCGATGAGATCGAGCAGGTAGAGAGGCTCTTCAGGAAGAAGCGCTACTCCAAGGAGCAGATCGTGCTTTATGAGGAGGACACCTCCAGCTACATGTACCTCATCTACTCGGGCAAGGTGCGGGTCGTCAAGATGAACGACGAAGGCAAGGAGCAGATCATCACCATCCACAAGAGAAACGACTTCTTCGGCGAGATGACGCTTTTGGACGGCAAGACCTCCCCCGCCACCATCATCGCCCACGAAGATGCCGTCATCGGGCTCTTGCACAAGAAGGACTTCGACGAGCACCTGATGACCAACGACGGGATCCGCCGCAAGATCATCGAGCTGCTCTGCTCACGGCTCAGGGAATCCTGGGACATGATCAAGATCTTGAGTTTCAACGCGGAGAATGCGCAGGACCGGGTGGTGTCGCTTTTGGGGCGGTTGCAGGAGCTCTACGGGGTGAAGGACGACCGCGGCGTGATCATCGACATGAAGATGACGCACCAGCAGATGGCAAGCTATGCCTCGGTGACCCGTGAGACCATGAGCCGGGTGCTGAGGACCCTGGAAAAGGCGGAGATGATCACCGTCCTGGAGAACAAGGCGATCCTTCTGAACAACCGCTTCTTCGAGGCAGCCGGAAAAAAGGGTGACCCGGTAAATGCCGCCGTGCACTGAGGCTCTCCCTCGGGCGCCGGCGCCGCAGCGATGAAAAGGGCACGGAAAACCTTTCCCGTGCCCTTACACCCCACCCCAGTAGACCTCAAGAGTCAGTACCCTGCTAGTATTTCGAGACCCGCAAAGACTGCGACCTCAGGTTGCCCGCCGCATCGTAAACCTTGACGGTGACGGTCTGCGACCGTTTGCCTACGGCCGCCCAGACATAGGTAAAGGAGCTGGCGGAAGTCTGCATCTGCAGGGTGTTGTCCAGGTAAAGCTCCATCCTGGTTACGGCCACGTTGTCCGTCGCCGACGCCTTGATGGTCACACCGGTGCTGGCGCTGGACAGCGTCAGGGAGCGGATCACCGGGAGCGCCGTGTCGATCAGCACGGTGGCGGAACGTCCCGCGGAAACGTTGCCGACGGCGTCTTTGGCCCAGGCATAGGCGGTACGGGTGCCGGTGCCGGCAAAGGTGAAGCTGGTCGGTGCGGTCGCGCTCCAGCCGGTAGCGGACGCCGCGGGGGCGGTGGCGCTCTCCGTGATCAGGTAGCCGGCGACCGCGCCGTTGTCCGTGGCCAAGAGGGCCGACACGGCGACGGTGGTGGAATTTTTGGTGCTCGGCAGGGAGAAGGCGGTGACCGTCGGGGCCGTCGTGTCGTTGAACACGTTCACGACCACGTTGGCCGACTGGCCGACGTTGCCGGCGGCGTCGTAGGCCTTGGCGCTCAGCGTATAGGCGCCGTTGGCGACCGTGCCGCTGTTCCAGGAGAAACCGTAAGGCGCGCTGGTCGAGGTGGCCTTCAGGGCGCCGTTCACGAAGAACTCCACCCGGGTTACGCCGACGTTGTCGCTGGCGCTCGCGGAGACCGCTAGCGACCTGCCCGCCGTGCTGTTGTTGCCCGGGGAGACGATGGCGACCGCCGGTGCTGTGGTGTCGTTGAAGATGGAGACGGTCACCGGGGCCGACTGGCCGACGTTGCCGGCCGCGTCGTACGCCTTGGCGCTCAGGGTATGGCTGCCGTTGGCCACCGTTTTACTGTTCCAGTTGAAGCCGTAAGGGGCGCTGGTCGAGGTGGCGCCGAGCGCGCCGTCCACATAGAACTCGACCCTGGTCACGGCGACGTTGTCGGTGGCGCTGGCGGTCAGAGCTAAGGTGCCTCCGCTTGCGCCCAGTTTGACAGGCACGATGAGCGAGACGGTCGGAGCGGTCGTGTCGCGGGAGAGATCCACGCTCAGTTCGGCGGACTGTCCCACGTTCCCCGCCGCGTCGTAGGCTTTGGCGCTCAGCGTGTAGATGCCGCCGGCCGTAAGCGCGGTGTTCAGCGAGAAGGCGTAGGGGGCGCTGGTCGAGGTCGCGCTGAGGGCGCCGTTCACATAGAACTCAACCCGGGTCACCGCGACGTCGTCGCTTGCGTTGGCGGATACGGTGAGCGCTGCGCCGGCCGGGCCGCTTGTGAGCGACGAGGTGATGGAGACCGCCGGTGCCGTGGTGTCGTTTAGTACGTTTACCGTCACGATGGAGGATTGGCCGACGTTGCCGGCTGCGTCGTAGGCCTTGGCGCTCAGGGTGTGGGGGCCGTTTACTGCCGCCCTGGTGTCCCAGTTGTAGGTAACGGGGTTGCCGTTACCGGCAAACACCAGCGTCGCGTCCTGGAAGATTTCCACCTTGCTGACGGCGACGTCATCGGTCGCGCTGGCGGAAACCGCAACGGTGCCGCTCAGCGTGGCGCCGTTTACCGGGGAGCTGAGCGAAACGACGGGGACCTGCGCGTCTTTGAGTACCACAAGCGTCACCGGGCTCGATTTCCCCACGTTGCCGGCCGCGTCGACCGCTTCGGCGGCGATGGTGTAGCTGCCGGAGGGAAGCGCCGAGGTGTCCCAGGAGAAGAGATACGGCGCCTCGGCAGCGGTGGCGGCGGCAATGCCGTTGACCAGGAACTTGACGGCGGTTACCTCGACGTTGTCGGAAGCGGTGGCGTTGATGGAGACGGTGCCGCCTACCTGGGTGCTGTTCCCCGGAGAGGTGATTTCGACCGTGGGAGCGACCAACTCGGGGATCGCCAGGACGTTGGAGTACGGGCTCTCGGCCCCGGAGGTGTTGTACGCGGTGACGGCGAAATAATGGGCGCGCTCCGGATCGAGCCCGGTGATGGTGGCGCTGTTGACCGTTGTGAGCACCACGGGGGATGCCCCCTGATCGGCGCCTGTCCCGGCGAAGGGGAGGTCGGGGGAATCGACGCTGTAGTAAACCCGGTAGCCGGCCAGATCCGCGGCCGTTTCCTGGTCCCACTGCAGCGTTATGTTGGCGGCAAGGCAGCTGGCGCTGGTGACCAGCAGGATGAGTATGGCAAAAAGCGCCTGGCAGAAGTGGTTGGCCGTTGCTCTGGTCGTCTTGGTCTGGTGAGGGAAGTCCATGTAAGTAAGTCTCCTGTCCGGCACCAGCTTCTTGGCTTGTGAGGCGGCGCTCTGAAAAAAGAGCAGCCGGGGCCGTTATACCTTGTGGTATTTCGGCGACCCGGCTGTCTCAAGGAGACCCTGTAGGCTTTCCGTCCCATCCTCGCGGATGGTTTAGTATTATCGTGTACCTGTATTCAGTTTTTTGATGGTTCGCACTATCTGACAAAAGCGGGTCTTTTTCTGTATTTCAAGTCACAAAACCTTCACTATGACAGAGGGGGCCGGTGATATTAGGCTGTTAGGACCTGCGCGCCCCATCTTTACCAGCGGTTTACAGTGCTTGCCCCCTCCCCTCTTCCCTCCAGACCACCCGGCCGTTACTTCCCTGCTACTTGACGATCACCGATGTGGTCGCCAGGGCGATGTTGCCGGCGGTGTCGGTCGCTTTTACGGTTATCACGTTGGTGCCGACCACCAGCCCGGTCAGCGTGCTGCTCCAGTTGCTTCCCGCCAGCGCGGCCTTCACTGCCACACCCTTGTTGACCTGTACCGTCACGAGGCCGACGGCGACGTTGTCGCTCACCGAGCCGCTCAGGATGCGGGAGCCGGTCAGGGTGGTGGCTACCGGGTAGAGGCTCAGGATGGGGGCGGTCGTGTCATTTAACACGGTGACCGAGACGGCGGCGGACTGGCCGACGTTGCCGGCGGCGTCGAATGCCTTGGCGACCAGGGTATAGCTGCCGTTGGGCGAGTTGAGCGTGTTCCAGCTGAAGCTGTAGGGAGCGGTCGTTGCGGAGTGGTACAGGTGGCCGTTCAGGTAGAAATTGACCTTCTGGACGCCGACGTTGTCAGTCGCGCTGGCGGACACGGTCACCGTACCGGAGGCCTTGCTGCCGGCAACCGGAGAGCCGATGGCAACGGCAGGGGCGGTCTTGTCGTTGAAGACGGTCACCGAGACGGCGGCGGACTGGCCGACGTTGCCGGCGGCGTCGTATGCCTTGGCGACCAGGGTGTAGGCGCCGTTGGGAGAATTGAGCGTGTTCCAGCTGAAGTTGTAGGGTGCGGCCAGTACGGAACTCTGCAGGTGGCCGTTCAGGTAGAACTCGACCTTCTTGACGCCGACGTTATCCGTGGCGCTGGCAGACACCGTCACCGTACCGGAGGCCTTGCTGCCGGCAACCGGAGAGCCGATGGCAACGACAGGGGCGATAGTATCGTTGAAGACGGTGACCGAGACGTTGGCGGACTGGCCGACGTTGCCGGCGGCGTCGAATGCCTTGGCGACCAGGGTGTAGACGCCGTTGGCCGATTTGAGGGTGTTCCAGCTGAAGCTGTAGGGAGCGGCCAGTACGGAACTCTGCAGGACGCCGTTCAGGTAGAACTCGACCTTCTTGACGCCGACGTTATCCGTGGCGCTGGCCGATACCGTCACCGTACCGGCGGCCTTGCTGCCGGTAACCGGAGAGCCGATGGCAACGGCAGGGGCGGTCTTGTCGTTTAAGACTGTGACCGAGACGTTGGCGGACTGGCCGACATTGCCGGCCGCGTCGAATGCCTTGGCGACGAGGGTGTAGGCACCGTTGGGAGAATTGAGCGTGTTCCAGCTGAAGCTATACGGTGCCGCGGTTGCGGTAGACGCCAGCGCGCCGTTCAGGAAGAACTGAACCTTCGCTACGGCGATATTGTCCGTCGCGCTGGCCGATACCGTCACTGTGCCGGCGGCCTTGCTGCCGGTAACCGGAGAGGCGATGGCAACGGCAGGGGCGGTCTTGTCGTTTAAGACTGTGACCGAGACGTTGGCGGACTGGCCGACGTTGCCGGCCGCGTCGTATGCCTTGGCGACCAGGGTGTAGGCACCGTTGGCCGAATTGAGCGTGTTCCAGCTGAAGCTGTACGGGGCAGCGCTTGCGGTGGAGACCAGCGCGCCGTTCAGGAAGAACTGGACCTTCGCTACGGCGATATTGTCCGTTGCTTTGGCCGATACCGTCACCGTACCGGAGGCCTTGCTGTTGGTGATCGGCGACGCGATCGAGACTGCGGGAGCAATGTTGTCGTTCGGCACGTTCTGCACGTTCACCAGCACGCCGGCCGACTGCCCGACCTTGCCCGTCGCATCGTACGCCTTGGCGGAAAGGGTGTAGTAACCGTTGGCAACCCCGGTGGTATCCCAGCTGTAGCTGTAAGGAGCGACGTTCCCGGCGAAGATAAGCGTGCCGTTGGCGTAGAGTTCCAGCTTGGTCACGGCGATATCGTCGGTTGCGTTGGCCGTGATGGCCAGCGCCCCGCGCACCGTGGCGCCGGTTCCGGGTGCCGTCAAGGCGACCGCCGGAGGCGAGACGTCATTGCCCACGGTAACGGAGACGTTGGTGGATTGCCCTACGTTGCCGGCCGCGTCGTAAGCCTTGGCGGAAAGCGTGTAGGCGCCGGCGGCCAGGGCGTCCGTGTTCCAGGAGAAGAGATAAGGGGGGGCGGTATCGGTTGCCTGCAGTACGCCGTTCAGATAGGTCTCGAGGCGGGTAACCTCCTGGTTGTCGGAGGCGCTGGAACTGACGGAGACGGTCCCGTTCACCAGGGCGTTGTTGGCCGGATAAGTGATGGAGACCGTCGGCGGCACCAGTTCCGATACCGAGATGACATTCGAATAGGGGCTCTCGAGGCCTGCCGTGTTGTAGGCGGTGACGGCGAAGTAGTAGGACTGCTCCGGGTCGAGCCCGGTAATGGTCGCCCTGTTCTGAATGGCTACGGCGACCGGAGAAGCCCCTTCGGCCGCGCCGGAACCGGCGAAGGGCATGGCAGCGTTCGTGCTGTAATAGACCTTGTAGCCGGCGAGATCCGGAGCCGTCTCGGTATCCCACTGAAGCGTGATGTCACCGGCAAAGCAGGTAGCGCACATGACAAGCGAAACAGCACAGGCGAGCGCGAATCGGCGGATCCGATTCGTCTGGGCAAAGGACCATTTCCTTGTGGCTTGAGCGTTTTCCATTTTGTTTATCCTCCCTGCCGGCTGTGAGTAAAGCCGGGTTGCGATCAGCAAGTCCGGTTTTTTTCAACCCCGAAGGGCATAGAAAAACCGGGTCCGTTATACCCGTTGGCATTTCGGCGACCCGGCTGTCTCAAGGAGACCCTGTAGGCTTTCCGTCCCACCCTCGCGGATGGTTTAGTATTGTCGTGTACCTATTTGTTTATGAATGATCGGCTAAATGGCCGAGTCGGCGTGTAATCCAGATCACCGGGAACTGATTTTTATCTCCGGCGCTCACCGGCTTCGACTCGACTTCACTTGGGGTAATCGCAAGTAGAAAGCCAGATTGGCACGTAGCAGGTATTGTGCAGTTAAGTCACTGGTATGATGAGGAAAACAGGGCGGGGATCACGATTGGATTGAAAGGAGTTTTCAAAAGGCGGCTGTCCCTTTGCTGAACAACCAGAGAAAGGAAAGTACCGGAGCGGGTTTTAAGGAGCATCAGGGGGGGAGGCACAGTTTTTCTGACCACCGCTAAAAAGCGGCGTAGGTTTCCGTCGGGGTTCATTACAGCTGCGCTTCCGTGTCGGGGTTTGTTACACACAAGTTCCGCTGGTCCGTTTATGTTCATCACTAGCTAACTAAGCGCCACACATGGGGAATTCAACATTTTGAACTTCGATATGCGCATGACAACTAAATGCACCAGCGGCTGCCGGTGTCGGTAAACTTTACAGTAGAGGTCATTCCTGCTCGTCTAAAATTCATTGTTTCCTTGTAGTTACAACCACATAAAGTATGTGGCACTCATATTGCTTTTCAGGTCAATGTCTATTTCGGTATCTAACAAAACAGGAGGGTATTATGAAAAAGCTTCTATTGGTCGCGACGATACTTCTATGCTGGGCAGCAACGGGTAATGCAACAACGGTCCTCACCTTTGAAGGGCTAGGCAACCAGGAAGATGTCGGCAACTTCTACAATGGTGGTGCCGGCGGCAACTTAGGCATCGCCTTTACCAATGCCTTGGGGCTTATCGATGCCGACGCGGGTGGAAGTGGCAACTTCGGTGGCGAGCCGTCCCCGAACACTGCAATTTTCTTCCTCAACAGCAACGCCTCCACGATGAACGTGCTGGGAGGCTTTGACACGGGCTTTTCCTTCTTCTACACCTCACCTTTTTACCTCGGTTCGGTGAGGGTGTATGACGGCCTTGACGGAACTGGGAATATCCTTGCCACTCTCGATCTGCCGCTTACCCCCGATAACGGCCAGCCCGATCCCAGCGGCAACTACAGCCCATTTCTGCCTTTCGGCGTTAACTTCGCAGGCCTTGCGCATTCCGTCGACTTCGGCGGTGTTGCCAACCAGATCGCCTTCGACGACATCACGCTCGGTTCTGCTACCCCTGGCGAGCCGGTTCCCGAGCCCTCCACCATGCTGCTTCTGGGCGGCGGTCTTGCAGGCCTCGCCATCTGGAGAAAAAGGAAGCAGAACGCGTAACTTGCCCATCTGATGGACGACCATATCGAAGGGGACGACCGAAGCCGGTCGTCCCCTTTCTTTATACCGCATCAGCGAGTCACACCACCACGGGGCCCCCTGTCGGCGGCAGACTCCGTATGGGCGAATAACCATTCGCCGGACTTCTCCGAATCGTCAATATGCATCCTGATTAGTACTAAACTCCCGCATAGTGTACAAACACCCCCTCTCCCTTGATGGGAGAGGGCTGGGGAGAGGGTGGAAAGCTCGCATAAGCCTCACCCTCCCCCAGCCCCTCCCATCAAGGGAGGGGAGAATGCCGAGCGGGAGATTGGTACTAATCAGCATATGCATTGGTGACGAAAAGCGCAGTACCGGAATTTCGGTTTAACAGGAAGACCTGTCCGCAAAACAGATACCCCTTGCCGAATCCTGTATGCCCTTCAAGACGTCCTTATAAAAGTCCTTTTTGTGTTTTTTGTGCCTTTTTGTGGCAAAAAGGGCTTTTCAGGCTTATCGCTTTCGCGCTACATCGGCGATCACCGGAAGGTGATCCGAGCCGATATCTGGCCCCACATCGCAGGCTCGCGGCACGAGCCCCGCACCGGTCAGGATATGATCGATGCGCGCGGCCAGGGGCAGGCCGGAAATACTGGCACGTTCAGTCCAGCCGAAACCAAGCCCCTGCAGCGAAAAGGCATTGCTGTACCCGCTCCAGCACTCTCGATAGATAGAACTTTCCACCGGCATGTTGAAGTCTCCGGCAACGATCACCGGCAGCCCCAATGCCTTGATGGCGCGCTGCACGTCCCGGGCGGCCTTCAGGCGCTGGTCCGTTTCCCGTACCAGCAACCCGGTGCGGGAGAAGTTCACCAGAAACTTCCGGTCCAGGATATTCATCAAACCATAGCGTGGGCTGGGTAGGTGGACGGCGCAGAAGGCCACGTCGCCACCGGGGAAGGAAATCACACAGGGCAGCAGCGAGGTCCGCGGCCAAATATGGGGCGGATGCAAGGTCTGCAGCGCGGCGCCCGATCGCAACGGATAACGGCACATGACCGCCAGTTCCCCTTCCCTGACCATCTGCCACCCCTCAGGCAGAGGCAGTTTGCTCTCCCGTGAGCACTCCTGCAACGCAACGACATCAGCCCCTGAGTCCTTGATCAAAGTGGCCAGGCGCGACAGATCAAAATTGCCTGATTGGATGTTGCAGGTGATCACCCGGACAGCGGGACTTGCCGGAGCTTTGGAGCGGAGCACCTTGTTGAAAGGGAGGTTGAAGCCTACGAGAAACGGGAGGATCAATAACGAAGCGATGATGAGAGGAATCAGCAGTCTGCCGTGGAACCAGACGGCAAGCGGGAAAAGCAGGATAAGCGGCAACAGGAAAACCCAGCGCGGGCCGAAAAGAAGAAGCGTTGCCGGCCACCAATGGTCGCCGGCAACGCGCAGTAAAATCGTCAAGAAGGCTGTGAGAAGCAGATAGCCCAGAACTACCTTTGAGAACATCCGCCCATCCTATGTAGGTTATGGAGCAGGTACCCTTTCTATCCTGCGTGGTCCCATGGCCCCAGAAGGCAGGGACTCATTGCCCTGATAGTCGACAGCGGTAACAATATACGTCGTCGAACCGTTGATGGCGCCCAGCCAGTCGATATAGCGGAAGGCCCCGGTGCCACTGTAATCGGATGAAGCGGGTATCGACGCAATCCTGGTCTTCTGCAACTCAGGCTTCGGGGTGTCCTTCGTGAAAGGCACAGCGCCATCCTTTGCGTATATGTTGTAGTAGCGGATCATGGAGGCATTTTCAGCAGGGGCATTCCACTTAACCACATACTGGCCGTCCGCAGTCGCGGGCGCTTCTTTGTGGGCATACTGGGCAGTTATAGGTGCCGTCGGAGTGGTGTAAAAGGCAGTTGCACCACCAGGATTAGCCGGGTATACGCTCTGCTGAGCCTGTCGGATGTTGCCGTCCACATCGAGGGTGACCTTCCATACGTTGCTCAAGGTGCGGCTTTCCAGGCCGCTGTACTCAAGAGAGGTCACCGCGTAGTAGCGCGTAGTGTCGGGAGGCTGCGCCGCATCGTAACTCCAGGACGTTTCCGTCCACATGCCGCACTCGTTGTTTCCCCTGCAGTTGTTGTAGCTCGTCGTGCCGAGCGGAGCCCACTTGCTGTTGTCGTCAGATACCCAGACGCGGAACTTGTCCACCTCGCGGGGTGAAGGCGGCCTGTCATTGGTCTCGTGCGGCCAACCGCGCGTCGCGTAGGTGCGAGGATTGGTGAAATTCGGTGCCGCGGCAGTCCCCTGGTTGAAGTCCCAGGTTAAACGGACATTGCTGCCGCTCTTGGAGGCGGGCTTCACTTCCGGCGGATACGGGTAATAGGCAACGGCCCAAAATAGATTAGAAGACGCATCGCTGGCATTAAGGAATGTCGAGGTAAACATGACCTTGGTGCCATCTGGACTTTGGGTTGGACCTATGTATGTTGTCGAGCCTGAGCGTCCACTATTATAGTTTGAATGCGTATACACCAACGGCACTTGAGATAGAATATTTTTGTAATTTTGTGCGACTATGTGTTTAGTGCCAGAAGGTCCATCGTAAGTAGAGCTACCAACGTCAAGTCCATCACATACGCTCCAGTCAGACCATGACTCCCAATCCGGATGCGATATTTTCAGGATATTTCCATTTGCAGCATCAAAAACTGTATTTACTGCGTGAGTTCGCATGTCCAAAAGTGTAAGGCCGCTACGAAGGTCACTTGGAATATTGGACATGGCCGATATGAGGAAATGTCCCCAACGATCTGGCGACCCATGCTGCATATTACCAGTGCAGACTGCCCCCGTTGGCGTCGGCGAACCATCGCTGCACCATGGAGAGGGTTTATTTTTACCATCAGTTGTTGTATTTACAGGCTCAATTTCACCGCCCCATTCATAAGGGGCGACTTCATCTGCAACATGCCGCGGACCTCCGTTTAATGCTAACCCAGTAAGTCTAGCTCTCCAATATGGACCATCTGACACAGTTGGTGTAGCAGGCATAAGTATATTCCAAACCCCATCTATGCCTCTAACGGCCCCTGTCATATATTGGTCGTGGTATCTGTCTGCATCCGAAGGTGTTCCACCCCAAAAATAATCGAAATTCAAGAGTCTCGGATATCCTGATGGGGTGTCCCACCCTTTCGATGCTTCGGGATATACTGTAGCTGGATAGAATTTGCTATTGTATCCAACATTGACCTTATGACCGTCCCCTGAAATCGACTTTTTCAGGGAAATGATGGAACTTGCAGGGTCGGGTATAGCTAGGAAGGGAGATCTTGATATGGTAGTGTCGGAGACTGTGACTTTATAGAGGGTGCTTTGGGAAAGGGGCTGACCATCATTTGACGCACCGGAATATAGCACATCACTCAATGCCGGAGACCATAAAACGTAAGGATCTTGCGTAGCTAATTGCGCAGCGGCATTTTTGGCAGGCTTCAACCGTGAACCGTCTACGTTGGACAACATCCAAATCAGGTTTACGCCATTAGCATATAAAAAAGAATTAGTTGCCCTGCTTGAATGGAACATGACCCGATTTCCGTTGGCACTCCAATGTGTTATTGCAATGTCCTGAGTGCGGTTTTGGCTTGAAGGTGTATTAGTAAGCCGCCAAACTTCGCGACCGGTGACCATGTCGGAGTAGTTTAGCGTTTCGGGTTGCCAGGTGAAATAATTGTTATTATCCTGCAACAAACTGTAACCCCATTGTGCGGTGCTCACCCTAGCCTTTCGAGCTACAACTTCGTTGAGGTTTTCAACCTCCGCAAATGATGGAGTGGCTGACACGATTAGCGCACAGAAGAGCATACCAGACGTAAGAATTTTGAATGACTTCGCGTCACGAACTAGATTCGAATTTGTATTCATAATCCACCTCTTAGCCTACTGTGTTAAATTGTGCAGTTTGGAGCCAAAAATGAATGGTACGGGGGTAAGGCCTTAGCAGTTCTAACCAAAGTTACAGGAAGAGCAGTCTAATTTAGTACCCAAGGGCCTTCTAGGGGCCCCAAGCTGTGGGTCTCCAAAACTCGGGTACTATTTTTGGGACATCACTAACTTTACTTGAATATAGACTAGATGCAAGACGTCTGATGTGATTCGAAATACAGCAACTATTTTAATAGTATAATTATAATTTTCTAAGAAAACTGGTTTGGCAATTTTGAAATGCAGAAACGATATTTACCTGACAGTTCGGATTGTATAGTGTCCACGTACTCCAATTGCCAGTGCATCCGGCTGCCAAACCGTTCTCTTGCCAGTCTGCCGATTTCCTGTTCGGTCTGCTCAGTAAAATGCTCCCCTTTTACAACCCTGAAAATCAACAGATCAACCTGCTCTTGTACAATTTGCATTTGTTTCAACCCTGGCAGTTGCATGGCGAAATTCTCGGTAAGTGAAATTCCTGAAATATAAACCCCGTCAGGGGTAACAACATAGTCTGCAACACGCCCTTCCAATGAATCCATGATGGGGTAGGTGCAGCCACAGGGACAACCGGTCGTAGCAGAAGGGATTCCCACATCTCCTACCTTGTAGCGAAGAAAAGGCATGCCAAAATTGGTCAAATCCGTCACCACGATAGATCCGGGTTCTCCAGGCGAAACCGGTTTGCCATCACGGATAAACTCTACAATCAAGGTGTCACAATTAAGATGCATCTTCCCTTCTGAGCATTCGCATGCTATCAGGCTAACCTCCTCACAACCGTAACGATTAGTGACTCGGCAAGCGAATACCTCCTCTATGATGCGCCGCTCAAAGTCGTGCAGTACCATACAAGTACTTATAATTCCTTTGGGCCTGATTTTTGACAATCCCTTTTGCTGGATAAACTTGGCAAAAAGGAACAGTGAATGGGCGTGGCCATAGAGAATGACGGGGCTTTTATTAAGTAGCATCGAATGGTAGTTGAGCATCGTCTGCTCATCCATCTTTAGGGTATCAAGATAAATATGACGAGTTAAAAGAAGATTGCGTAAATACAACCGCCAGTGCTGGTAACACTCAGGATTTCCCCAGATAGCTCCTACTCGCTCCCCCATGTCCCATCCAGACCAGCGGTCGTAGGTAATTGTCGCCGCCCGCTTCCACTGGCGGCTATTTTCGTCCTGACAAAATTCAAGAGAGACACCTGTCGAACCGGAAGTTTTCCCAGGTATGAGTTGATCCGGGGATACTGAACTGGCAACCATGCGTTCCTTATTGAGGCGAATGTCATCCTTCGTGAGTATTGGTATATTTTGGAGGTCTGAAAGTGATGTTATACTCCCCGCGGTAATGCCTGCTTGCGTCAACTGCTCATGATAATAATCAGTCTGTTCAAAAGCGTGCCGGCAGATAGATTGTAACCGATGCAGTTGATTGCGACGAATCCTTTCTAAAGGCCATCTGTGCATGGCTTCTATATCTTTGATATGCTGTAGATATGGGGTCCTTTCCTTGAGTGCCCACAGCGGAGCAATTACATTACGGATCAAAGCACCAGTTACACTCATAAATTTCAAGTCCTCGTAAAAGAGACAATAAACGGTTATTAGTAACTTTAAATCCTTTAACTGTTGGATATTTCATATCACTGGTAAATGATGCCTATTTCCTGACTCAAAATGAAACGATGACTGCTGTGCCATAACAGACTTCTCAAACACTAAGGAGTTTGTTCCTAACTTGGCGTAGGTATACAATTTATTTTCAATAAAACCCAATTTATTGATTTGGTTCCTCATTATAGTATTGCGAGGATCAACTAAGGCAACGAAGTTTTTTGCTCCTTTATAATGGTGAAAAAAAGAATTTGTTAACCTTTTAAATACATTCTTTCCACGCGCCTCAGGTAAGGTGAATATCCAGAACCAGTATACTGTTCCTTCATCATATAACAGAGGAATTCCTGGACCACGTATGTAACAACTCCCACGATGCCCCCACATCATACCCAAAGGCATATCGCCATCAAAACAAAGAAACAGGTCAGAGTTTTTAGACAAGACTCTGTCCATGCTCTCCTGCGTAATTCCTAACTTGTTACCCTTAATCGAATCGAACGTTTTGATCAATTTCACGTTCGGATCAAATCCGTCACCTGCCAACTTAGCAGCCCCGTTCAATTCATATAGAATATACTTGCCGAATGCCATATTAACCCTGTTTACCATATGAGCACCTTTTGAGTTTTAAATGCACAAGTAACTTATCACGCACGTCATTTTCAAGCGTGAATCTCCAGACTGCAATCATATAAATGCTACCACCAACCAGAATCTGGAACAGTATGTCAATATATGTTTTCACAGGCATGAAATTTGTTTGAACAAACAATGTAAATACAAGTACGATCAATGGAAACATTAGCCGCATAACAGTCTCGTTGAAATACCTTTTTAAAGACACCTGCATGGAAGAGCATGCCAGTACTAACGACGCCGCGCTACCAAGGACCATTACTAACGTCGTTCCCAAGGTTACACCTGCTAATCCCCAGTTAGAAGCCCCAACAATTCCCAGCGGTATGCTAAATATCGACAGAATCAACCATATTAGCGCACATCTGCCATGAAGGCCCTGGGCCATCAAGATACGCATCGCATTGATGGCAAGTGCGTCAGCTACCAAGCCAAATAGCAGGAAAATAATGACCCAGCGCCCAGCCGTAGCGTATTCCTGACCTATCCAAATCGATAAAAAAACTTCCCCATAAAACAAGATGGCTAGGGGAGCTGCTAGTGAAAATACTTGTAGCGCTAGAGATGATTTGAGCCAAGAAGAGACCAGACCTTCAGTATCACCTCTCCCGATTGAAGCACCAAAATATGGCGCCAAAGGAAAACCTACAGCTTGGGTGAGGCCTTTTGCATAGTCAACTAAACGGTTGGGCATTACGAAATATACAACACTACCGAGTCCTATTACATTTGCGATAATAAGTGGAACACTCTGGTTCTGCAGACGTGACGCAACAAGCATTATGGTACTCTTTACCCCAAACGTAAATAGCTCCTTAAGTTTACTAAAACTCACAGCGGAAATGGCCAAATTGGGGATGGCTTTGTCATAGTAAACAGCCCCGGCAAAGAGAAGAAACTGCGCGAATGTAAAAAAAGGCTCCAGCAGGGCAAGTAAAATCAGGCCGTAACCTGGGTAGTGCCGAAACAGGAAGAAAACAATTAGGGCTCGAATAATAGCCAAAAAAGCCCTGGTAAAATTGATAAAGTAATGGCGCTGTACTCCCATGAGCGTTGTGATAAAAACCTGGAGAGGAAAGGATAAACAGGCATTTACTCCTAACAGAAGAAAAACAGTGCCAACATTTGCTATATCCTTAGTCTGCCCCCCGGCAATCAACTGAGGAGAATAGGACAGCACAAAAAAGAACGAGAGCGCCAGGGCGCCGGCGCCTAAAAAAAATGCAAATGCCGTGCTGATGGTTCGTTGCAGATCAACTCTGTCTTGCTTGCCGTCGGCAACCGCAACAAAACGAACCATGGCGGGACCAATTCCCAGATCCAATAGTCCCATGTAGCCGATCACGCTCATGACCAACTCCCACAGGCCATAATCGCGATTACCCAAGACGCGGATAATTATCGGGCTCATGATAAACACCACCACGATATTGATACCGTAGAGCATGGTGCCCGATAGCGAATTTAGAATAAGTTTTTTACTCACGAACAGCCTGCATTTGTCTGCTGCTGTTCAGATAATTCCGCAATGAGTCGCACGAGATGCCTGGCAGACAATGCGACATCGTAGCGCTGCCGGGCCTGCGACGAATAGGTAAGAAATTCAGCGGTCCTTGGTTCGGCTAGAGTATCGCGCATGACCTTAACAAGCCCATCCACATCTCCAGCAGGAAAGACGTTGGCCGGCGTGCCGGCAACGGTTTCCCGAAGACCGATGCAATCCGCAGCGATCAAAGGCACTCCCATAGACAGCGCCTCCATTGGTTGCAGAGGGCATGCCTCCCAACGGGAAGGCATAACTATGGTGTTTACCTCAAGATAGAGATCCCTCACCTGGGACTGAAATGGTAAAAAAATGAAATATTGATCCAGCTTTTTGCTCTTAACCTCATGCTGGTAACTGCTTAAATAATCGCCCGACCCCACAGCTAAGATGGCAAATGGCATTGCTGTGCCCTCTTGCTGCATTCTTGTCACCGCCTCAATCAGGAGGTCAAACCCCTTCTGGTGCATAAACCGGCCGAAAAATCCGAACAGGAAGGTCGAGGCAGGAATGCCGAGCCGATCTCGAATTGTGGATGGCCGCTTTTGAGGAACCTCAAACTCTTGCATGTCAATGCCATTTGGGATAACGACCTCCCTAGGCAGTCCACCCTTGAGTCGTGGGAACTGCTCGTGCAAATGCGCGAGAATATCATTGCTGACAGCGTAGTGAACCGTTATACCGGCCAGCACCTGTTCCATCAGAAAGCTCTTTGCCCGAGCAAAACGCCCTGTGACATATTTCTCTTCAACAACCCCATGGATGGTGAGAATATGGGGGACCCGGGCCAACAGATTAGCACAATAAGCCGCAATAGCAGATATAAACCCCTGGCTCATGATGACATCGTATTCACAAGATCTAAGTTCAGCGACAACTTCCCTCGCCAAGCCCAGCACCCCCTGCCTGCTTGCCAACACGAGCCTGGCACCATACCCGGCTGCATCATGTATAAGTGCATCATTTTCCTGCGTTGAAACAGCAAGCAGAGTCAGGCTGTAGTGCTTGGGGAAATAACGAAACATGTACCGCATGTAGGTTCTGATACCCCCCAACGGCCAGCGGACAACAACGAGAATTTTTTTTTCATTGGTCACTGAAGCACCTGCTTGATATTTAGTATGGACCTGAGTGGGTCACTCATAAACGCTGTGAAAAAATGATAAAGGGTACGTAGATAGGACCTATTTCTAACCGCGCATTTGCCTAACCGAAAATGAATGACTGCACAACGTTTCCTATATAGCGATCGCTCATATGGATAACGCTCCATTGCATCGTGCAAGGTTTTGAACGCATCATGCCACATTTTTTCATTTGATAAGTTACTTAGTTGTTTGTTATGTGTACGATATTGGATCATTTTCTGATCGATAAAATGAAAATCAGTCAATTCTTTTATACGAATCCACATATCTTGATCCGGGATCATTCCCTCTTTGAAATTTCCTGCAGACTGCAAAATGCTGGTTCGAACCATTACTGCAGACGGGGTCCGTACGTAGCAATCGAGCAAAATTGCTCCCATCTCATTTGTCTCTCGATGAGTATCGTCGAAAAATGGATATAGTACTTCGCCATTGCTATCTATGACATCACCGTTTGTATACACAAATCCTACATCCGGATTGTCATCCATGGCTTCAACCTGTTTCAGTAATTTATCAGGATGCCACAAATCATCGTTATCGATAAATGCAATGAATTCAGTTTTAACGTGTGTTAAGCACAGATTGTATGTGGCGGCCTGACCATAGTTGCCACGATCTGCATGCTCAACGATAGTAATTACGTCAGCATAATTCAGAAGAATCTCAGCCGTATTGTCCGTCGAACCATCGTTTCCGGCAACGAAATGAAAGTTTCTATAGCTTTGTTCCAAAACAGTTTCAATAGTTTGGGCGACATATTCTTCTGAGTTGTAACACGGCATTATCACCGTCACTCTTGGACCGCTCATGTTTAAGCCTCACATTGAGAGGCATCCGGTCTTTGCTGTCTGGTCAAATTAATCAAAGCACCAGCCCATGCAGCCAACCATAGCCAGAGAGGACGATAAAAATTATGTCCACTGAATCCTAACAGCAATAACAACATTAACGTAACGATTATTGCCCCAGACAGATAATAAGAAAAATTATTCGTAGCGTCGGCTAGTTGCAGGTATTTTCTGGCCTGAACACAACAGCCCAATGTTGTTGCTACAAATCCGATAAACAGTAGCGCCCCGCCTATACCAAGTTCTGCCAAAACTTCACCGTACAGGAAATGCGATTCATGCGGTGACTCGTGGCCCGCCTCATCCATTCTATTTACCATCCTATAGCCGATGAAGTTTCTGCCTCCCGCCCCAACGCCGGTTATCGGCTCTCTCTTGAACATCTTCCAGCTGACTTGCCAGCCGACTAACCTTCCTTGCGCTGAGCTATGGGCCCCAACGGTACCAGCATCCTCATCCCAGAGGGTTCTGATACGCTCCTGTTTTTGATCAGGCATGAAAACCCAAAGAGTTCCAAGAGCAATTAAAGAGACCATACCGACTATAAATTTCCTCTTTCCCTTTTGCACGACTCCGTATACTAAAAGCAAAAAAGTCATCGTTATAAAACATGAACGTGATCCAGTAAGAACGATGCAGATAACTGCCAGGAGTGCATACACTTTAAATGCATTACGAACCATTTTATTGGGTTCTGAACGAAACAAAGCGTAAACGATTGGTAGAGAAAGAACCACACTAGCCCCAAATGCATTGGGGTCATTGAAAGTAGAATCAACACCAAGCATACGGGTGATGCCCATTTTGAAGTCATGACGGCCGTTATGATACTCCCACAAAGAGTGAGCAACGTAAAACATCATGGAAAACACATAAGCTTTCACGATTAGCTTTAGGCATCGCTCGTCATCCGATAACGCCAATATTAGGAGATAGAGCAGTACCATCTTAGCGTATTCAATCCCCTGATCGAAGGCGAACTCGGGTTTGAACGCAAACGGTGACAATAGAAAATGTAGCAGAAGCAGTCCGTACACCCACTTGTTGGTTGGGGATGAGATGATTCTCAATCTTCCATTGAGAAAGGCAAGGACAATCATAATCAGGGCGAACGGCCGTTCAATGGGCACGCCCTGTAGATACCTTACCGACTCCCAAGGTCTTTCTATGAACAAAAAGATATAAATACAAACCATTACCAGTACAACAGATAAGGGCTTTGCCTGCTGGTGTAGCAAGGTGCTGCTATCATCACCGGTTTCCGTCATCACTCTCTCAGAGCAGTTCGGCAAAAGCGTCTCCTCCAAGCTTTGTTATGACGTATCCGTTTAATAGCAACTGAGACTCAAGAGTTGAGTCGTTGCCCAGGTGGTGCCTTTCATAAAATATGGCTAATGGCTTGATATCAGAATCAAGCATATCTTTCAATATAACTTCTTCATGCCCTTCAGCATCAATAACAAGTAGATCGATACTTCCTCCACTCCAGAATTTGTCTATTAACTGTTTAAAGCTCAAACAAGTTACCGCAATAGAATCTGCGATGAGAGCGAAATCCTCATTATTACCAACGAACTTCTGCACGTGCTCCTTGGAAAAGGATGATTTCCTTAAATGATCCATACGATCTTCTTTAGCAAGCTTGTCAAGATAAGCGGTTTTGAAAGTCCAGAATTCCATTGAATTCATCGATCCGATAGCCGCATTTACAAAAACCAAACCTCTGTCTTTAAACCCGGCATAATTGGACTTCAGTTCGTTAAAAGTGTAGGGGACAGGTTCGACTAAAATACCAGACCACTGATCACGGACGATAAACTCTCTGACGGGGTCATTCCTCAATCCGTCATTTGCGCCGATCTGGACAAACTTAACTTTGTGTTTTAGCTTACGAGAATAGTTGTCAAGGACCTGATATATCGGATCTTTTCCACCAATACTTCGCTTGATTTTAAACAACCTGTCATAAATAAAAGGATTTTCTTTAATGTAATCTTTTATAAATTGCACAGCTGCCTCCATCTTGATAGTTCGTTTATTGCATATTTATGGTTACAGCCTTGCTTATTAGCGCAGTTCGAAAACGGGACATATTATCAATGGACTGAAAAACCAGTGGTCATTTGTGCAGATGCGTTTTCAAATCGTAATAAGCTGATTCCAGGTCCATTCGATCATCGTCTCTAGCATACAGGAAATTAGGACCATTTTTCTTCAGGACAATGTCCACAGTCCATGGCTCACCATTCTCGAGAGCAATTTCCTTCAGTGCCTGATTTAATTTATGTGTTGCATTTTTATGTCCAGATTGCTTAACAATCCATTTTCTAGGGGAAAAGCTATCAGCATTAGCAAGTACATACTCAATTGCACCAGCCAATTCATTGTCATCTGCCATTACTCCTGTACTGGCATTGATGTAATTATTCCTGAAGCCGATATTGTGCTTGTAAATTATCAATGGGACATCGCACAATAATGCTTCGTAGGAAGCCTTATTGGTGCCCTCAGCTTTAGACAGGTGAACAGCCATACGTGAGGCAGAAGTAATCCTTGCAACTTCAGATGGAGGAATCTGTTCAAAGATTTCGCAAAATGTATCGACATGATACTCTTTGGCTTGATCGAGTATGTCATCCTTAGTCATATCCATAGGATATCCTATGAGAGCCACCCGCAACGCCTTTCCGAGCTTTTTCAACTCGAATAGGGACTTGAAAAGTACTTTGTGACGCTTAAATTTTGCCCAACTTGCCACCATGACAACGTCGTAAATCTTGGCATTCGTCGTTGGACAGAACTCGTCAATATCAATCCAGTCCCCGCTGCCAAGGTCGACAGTCCTAATTGAAGATGTAACTGACTCCAAAATAACCTTGTCATCGTTTTGTGCAGCTTGCAGGACGTTTGTTATACCCAGTCCTGAATATAAGAAAAGAGAAGATTCGACATTACGATACCAGCTAGGTTCGAAAACTAAACGATACTCCTTAGTCACAGAGGCAATGTCAAAAATGGCCGGAAACTGTTCAAATGTAGGCGAATATTTCAGCAACATGACGCCCTTCTCCCCCACTTCACTGCCAGGCGCCTTCAATATTATTATATTGCCTTGACGCGCTGCATTTGAGGCTTGTCTATAGTGCCGTAAATGCAGACGATCAATTTCAGGCTCATCAGCAAAAACGCCCCTCGCAACAGAGTATCTATGAGATTTACGAAAGTCCGTCAATAGTCCATTTTGTTCTATGGGAAGCATGGTTCCATCGGAACAACACTTGTCTTGAATGATTTTTTCGGCCAATAGTGAGCATTTGTTTGTGACCGACAGATCAGGAACCCTTCGCATGGCGTTGCACAGCAAGGTCAAGGCCTCGTAACAGTTTCTTTCGATGGCCATATTCTCACAATAAAATACAACGAGATAACAATATGTCTTAGCGACAAATTTTGACTTCCGAATCTTGTCCAGTAACCATTCGCGAATTGCTATCGATAGAGATCTCATTTCAAATGAGTTCCTTCAGTGCCTTCCGCATAAAGTCGTTCGAAGGTAGCCACCATGATTTCTTTCGAAAACAGATTTTTTGCCTTTTCTATATTTATTTGTCTCATTCCCTCCATATCGACATTTACAGCTAACTCACAAATCCGATCCGCCATCGTCTTGTAATCGGAGGGCGGAACGACATAACCATTTATGCCATCTACAATAATTTCTCTACAGCCACCGACATCCGTAGAAACCACCGGCAAACCGGATGCAAAGTATTCGACAATGGAGTTCGAAAAACTTTCCGATGCCGACGAAAGCACTGCAACGTCGCATGCGCTCAGAATCCTTGGGACATCAGTACGTTTGCCAAGAAAAGTAGTTTCACCCGAAATTCCCAGTTGTAGGGCTAACTTTTCCAAGTCCTCACGCAGGTCTCCATCCCCTATGACAAGAAACTTGGCATCGCCGAGCCTTAGACGCACCAAAGCGGCTGCCTGCAGGAAGGTATCTATCTGTTTCACCGCTCTCAAGTTCGCAACGATCACGACAACGATGGAGCTGTCCAGAAGTCCAATTTCACCGCGGACCTCATGTCTTTCAGAAGACAACCTAGGGGAGAAACTCTCGAGCTCAATGCCGTTGTAAATGACCTTAATCCGCTCAGAGGAGATGGCTTCCGTTATTGACGCCCATGTTGCGGTTGCCTGGCAATTTGCGACAAATGAATTGACCCATTTATTAAGAAACTTGAAAATGAAAAGTTTGACCGGAGTGTGCCAATAGCCCTGGTCACGTCGTGAAGAAATGATGTGAGGGACCCCCGCTGCCTTTGCACTTATGATTCCGACAATATTCGAGTCGATAAAATGTGTCTGCAAACAGTCAAAGCCTTCTCTCTTGAGCGTATCAATGAAAGACTTTAGTCGCCGGTATGATGAAAAGGCAAAAAAAGACGTGAAATCAATGACAACCAGTGGGCACAGATCGAAATGATGCTTAAGCCATGAGGACGAGTGAAGTACAAAAAGTGTTGGGGCAAAGCGAGAGCGATCCAGATTTTTGATGAGCATCAGCAACTGTTTCTCGGTTCCTGCCGTTGGTGATTCAATGGTGTCAATTATGAATGCGACTTTGATCATATGCCGAGTCCCTGCGCACCTGCACTCATGAAATAACGGCAGGAATAAAGTGATCTCACTTTATTAGCCATTTGAATGTTGGGATGCTTCATTGAGAAAACCGCACCCCACCGCGAAATGAATCACAAATATAATAGCCGGCACCGGCACGGCATATTGGACACCATCCCTGATAGCTATCCTGACGGTCTCAGCAACTAACATAAGCAGATAAAGACAGAACGGAGCGACGGCCAGGAGAAGAGGGGCCACTATCCCGCTGAAAATATACACTGTGGAGGATATCACCAGAGCGCAAACCCCTAAAACAAACATGGCAGGGATAAGCTGATTGACAGTTAGCGCCCGGGAATGTTTCTTGGTGAACCTCCTGCGCCCTTTGCCATAGCGGGTCATCTGCCTGAAGAGTCCGGACAAGCTCTCGCGCGGGTAATACCTGATCGTGAGCTTGGAACTTGTGTAACAGGTGAACCCGGCCTGTTCCACCCTGTAATTGAACTCCACGTCCTCGGCTGCGTCGAAGCTTTCATCCACGTAGCCTATTTTGTCGAAGACGTGACGAGCATAGGCGGCACCATTGCTGACCGGACTGGCAAATCCCTCGTACTCGCCATAGATCAGGGAATCGCCGCCGTGCCCTAAGCGCGACTCACGCGCCAGTGCCACGGATCTCTGGAACGTTGTCAGACCTGGTGGGTCGAGGGGCTGTGGTCTTCCGAGACAGTCAGCACCACTTCTGGAAAAACAGTCGACGATATTTTTGAAAAGCTGGTTGTCGGGAACCAAGCAATGTCCGTCCACGACCAGGAAATAATCGCCTTTACCGTTTCGAAATCCCACGTTGCGACCGGCACTGGAAAGCCGCTTCGGATTATCCATCAAGATAATTTGCCGATGCTCTTTCGCCAGGGCCAGGACCGTCTCACGTGTCCCGTCATCTGACATACCGTCGGCTACAATGATCTCAAACCGGTCCGCAGAATACTCTTGGGCCAGAAGTTGCCCAAGCGTCTTGGCTATGAAGCGGGCCTCGTTGCGAACCGGCATCACAACGGTAATGAAAGGTACATTTCCCGGTTCGCTAGTTGCCATGGTCAGCCACCCTGTAGTAGACAGCTTCAAGCTTGCGGGCATGCATTTCAAAGCCGAAGTAGTCCCGTACCAACGCGGCGCCACGCACCCCCATCCCCCTTGCTTCGACGGGGCTTTCCAGAAGGTATTCGATGGAGCGTCTCAGAGCGTCAACATCACCAGCGGGCACCAGTAGGCCGTTGTAGCGATCTCGAATGACCTCGGGAGTACCGCCAACGGCTGTTGCCACAACGGGCAATCCGGCACCGGCCCCCTCAAGTACGGCAACCGGCAACCCTTCGGTATGGGAGGAAGAAACGAAGATATCCGCGTCGGGAAGTAGCGACTGGACATCCTCGCTGAATCCCGGCAGCAGGAACCTCCCCTGCAAACCCTCTTTGGCAATCTGCCGCTCCAACTCCTGACGCAAAACCCCCTCTCCTAAAACAACGAAATATACGTTGTCGCGGTCTCGTATAACGGGCGCGGCAGCCTCGATGAGTCCGGCAAAATTTTTCTCGGGACTTAAACGTCCTGCCGAAATGACAACTGTGGCATTGCCAGGTAACGAATAGAAGTCCCTGATGCTTCGATGCACGATTTGTTCCGGAACAGAGACAGCATTGTGAACCACGGTGATGCGGCCACCGGGAATGCCGTGTGCGACGATTTGACGTTTATGCCCCTCGGAAACGGCAACGATGCTGGGGACAAATTTCAAGGCCAGGCGGTCAAGAAATTCATAAAATCTGATTTTTGCATTTTCACCTGTCCAGCCATGCGAATAGACAATGATCGGAATGTCCAGAGATTGCGCCGCCAATATTCCAACGATATTCGGCTTGTAACCATGAGTCACCAGGATCTGGACTGAATTTTCCTTGAGCAGTTTCCGTAGCTGCCAGATTACTTTTGGGCTGAACGCCGATTTACTATTCAAGCTCAACGAACAGATATTGTGAGATTGTCCTGCCTTCAATAGATCGTTAGGGGTTCCGTCATTACAAAACGAGCAGAGGATCGGCCTGAAACGCTGTCGATCGACTCTGAGCAGGTGCTCCAGAATCTGCTTTTCCGGTCCGCCCACGAAATTGCTGGCTCGTAAATGCATGACAGTGATCGGCTTAGGCATGTGCCTGTCTCCAGACATCATCCATCACCTTGGCAATGGCATCCCAGGTGTATGACTCCATGATCAGCCTGCGTCCGGCAAGCCCCAACTCCGTGTAGCGATCCAGGCCGGTCAGGACCGCACAGGCCGTCTGGGCGAGGTCCTGCGGAGTGTCGCGCAAAAGAATCTGTTTGCCTTCGACTACGTCAAGCCCCTCGGCACCGACTGATGTCGACAGGACCACCTTGGCCATGGCGAAAGCCTCCAGGATCTTCAGGCGGGACCCTCCGCCGACACGCAGCGGGACCACATAAAGGGCGCTGCCGGCAATATAGGGCCGTACGTCATCAACGGTGCCGGTGACCGTCACCCCCTCAACCAACTGGGCCAGGTCCATCAGCCACTGTGGCGGTTTGCGGCCAACCACGGTAAAGGTGGCAGCAGGGATTTGTCGTTTGATGAGAGGAAAGATCTCCTCAATGAAATACCTGACGCCGTCCTGGTTGGGGCGCCAATCCATGGACCCGGTGAACACCATGCTGCCGGGCTTGATTTCGGTCTTAACGGGAGTGAAGTAACGCTCATCTACACCATTGGGAACAACAGTCACCCGCTTACAGTCATAATTTTTGACAAATGCATCGCGATCCGGGTCAGAAACGGTCGAAACAACGGAATACTCCTGGGATGCTTTTGCCTCATACCGGATCAATTTCCGCCACTGGATGAAGATGTATATCTTCTTCAGAAGGTTGGTCTCGGCATGGTAATAACGTTCCCAGATCTGGGCCTCTACGTTGTGGGCAGAAAGAACCAGGGGGAGTCGGCCAAACAGGCTGCGAATATTCTCCGTATAGGGCGTCCACTCGCAATGGACCAGATCGAAGCGACCCGAAGCGACAAGAGACCTCGCTTTTTCCGCCATGGCGCGCGAGTAATGCCGGTCGACAATGTACGGCTTTGAAGAATAAAGATTGGTCAGCAGCGATCCGTAGAAACGAAAACCCTTTTGTTCGAGTACGGGACTTGGCAGGGTTATCAGCGTCACGTTCGGGCAGTCAGGCAAGGCGGCCCCCGTTTCGCCATAACAAAGATAGGACACCGTGTGCTCTTTCTGAAGCCGCTGCATCAGGTTATAGGTCCTGAGCCTCTTGCCGGTATTGAGCGGCCACGGAATTTCTTCGTCTACAATCAGGACATTCATCAGCTTCCTTGCCTTAGCTTCGCGTCACGTAACCCAGGAAATCCGGGTAGAAATCCTCGATGAATTCGAAAATCCGTCTGCGTACGGCCTCAGGCGTTTCTTTACCGACCGGTGCGCTCAGCCTGACGAAGGCGTTGTCTTCGCTCTTCCCGGAAATCTTGTCCAATACCATAGTCACCTTCTGCGACTGCGTGGTGGCATTCGCCTTGGCGTTTGCCTGAAACCAGTAAACGACCACCTCCCGCTCATCCTGCCGCTCCGCCAGCATGGCAGAATAGGAAATGGTCAACTCCGGATGACGCGACAAGGTATAGTTGCCGCTGTCACGCTGGTTGATCTTCCACCCTTGCCCCTGGAAGCAGACCAGCGGGTCATGTGCAGCACCAACCTTTTTCGCAGTATGGTAATAGCCGATGTACATGCTCACATTGGACTTGTCCCGCTGGTAGGACCGAAACAGGAAATCGTCAAGACGAAGCGCCTCCACGACATTGGCGTCCATGGGGAAGTCCCTGCTGCTTTGCCACTGGCCGAACTGGGTAAACACCTGCTGCAGCGGCTTTTTCTGGGAGGACGCGACGCTGCGCCCGGTGGGGACGCTGACCAAAAGCGCCGTCACGACCAGAAGCACGCTCAGGATGACAAACTTTACCGGTTTCACCGCTCGCATAAGGACAGCCCCTTTCCGCAGAGTATGAAGAGACCCAGGGCCGCCACGAACACGGCCAGCCCCAGCATGGTGTGCGCAGTCCCGTGGGACAGATCGATCTTGTTGAAGTGGAACACGCTGACCAGGACGAAGACGCGCATGATGTTGACCGCCAGGGCGATCGGTACGGCCAGCAAAAACAGCACGCCCCGCAAAAGGTTGGAGCGCAGCGTGAAGTAGGAGACCGCAGCACCCAGGGTGAGCAGCGCCATGATCGAGCGCAGACCGCTGCAGGCCTGCACCACCTCGAAGGTCCCCCCGGAGAGGTTGATCACGTTCCCCTCGCGGTAGATCGGTATCCCGATGATGGAGGCGAGCCCGACGCTCGCCTTGGTCACGATCACCTGGAGCGGGATGGTGAGCGCCGCGATGATCTGGGTGGGAACCGGCACCATGAAGAACAGGATCAAAAGCGAAAACAGGCACATCCTGAAGACCCGGTAACCGAACAGGTAGATCGTGCTCCCCCAGATGAAAAAGATCATGGAGCTCGACGCGATGGTCTGCATCTCCCCCTTTTTCGCCACTATGTAGCAAAGAAGCGACAGCACGGCGAGGCAGAGCCCAGGCCACGCGCCCCGCAATTGCGTTTCCTGGAGCGCCTCGCGCTTTTGCCAGACGAAGTAGAGCGCCAGCGGAATGATGGCGAAACCGTGGGAATGATCGTCCGAATTCGCCCAGGCGCGCACCAGGGAGGAGAGCACCGGGTAATACGCGCCAAGAAAGGCGCCCCCGAACAGTATCAGGAACAGCGATTGCCGCAGGTTGCCGCTTTCTTTGAGTGCTGCCGAGTCCTTCGCCATATTTTCCTCTCGGTGACGGTACGCGTCCTGAAGCCTGTTGTCACAACGGCGCTGCCGCCGGCAACGCCTGTTCTGCGGTTACTGCCGCGCTTTGGCAGGGAGACTCCAGCAGCAGGGCGCGCAGCGTGGTAAAGCTGAAATCGTCGAGCAGCCGGGCAAAGCGCGGCTCGGTCTTGTCCAGGTTCAGGTAGTGCCTGAACCGGGCCTTGGCGGTCGCTCCCGCCATCCTGGGCTGACCGGGGTCCAGTTCCCATGGGTGCAGGTAGAACACGAAGGGTCGCCCCTCCAGCCGGTTGATGCGCATGAGACCCCACCGGGTGAAGCGGTAGGGAAAGAGCCGGAAGTACCCCCCCCCGGCGATGGGGAGGTTCTTCCCCCAAAGGCTCAAGGTGGTGATGGGAAACTCGAAAAGCTGCGCCTGCTGTGCGCCGCCTGCCCCCTGCTGCGGTCGCCACGCCCCGCCCGGCCCCCGCGAGACGGTGAAGGGGAAACGGGGCCAGTCCGGGATCCCGTAGAAGTCGTGGCGCACCGGGAAGACGCTGGAATCGTAGAGATAGCCAGCCTCCACCAGCTCGTCGAAGGCCCAGAGCGTCTTGAGGGAGATGGAGTAGCTGGGGGCGCGGTAGCCCCGCACCGGCTCGCCGGTCAGGTCCTCCAGCGCCGCCTTGCTGTCCCGGATGTCGGCCCTGAACTCCAGCCGGCTCTGGGTGCCGACCCGGCGGTGGTTGTTGCCGTGACAGGCGATTTCGTGCCCGCCCCGGTGGATGTCCCGCACCAGGGAGGGGCATTTGCCGGCGACCCAGCCGAGCACGAAAAAGGTGGCCCGCACGCCGCGCTCGCCGAGCATCTCCAGCACCAGGCGGGTGTTCTTCTCCACCCTGAGCGGGTGGCGCTCCCAGTCGGCCACGGGCACGCACCCCTCGAAGGCCGATACCTGGAAGTAGTCCTCGACGTCTATGGTGAGCGCGTTGACGGTGCTCAAAAAACCTTCCTCAGCTCCACGATGCCGCGGTTCACCTCCACCGACCCCGCGCTTTCCCCGGGCTCCTCGCGGTAGCTTATGTGGCTGTAGGTGCCGGCCAGCGTCATCCCCTCCCCCATGGCGTAGCTCAGCGTGCCGCTGGCCACCATGTGGTAGGGAAGGTTGAAGGTGGTGCTGTTGCGGCTCAGCCGCTCCCCGGTGGCGCTCGCCGTGGCGCTCAGCCCGCGGCCCAGCTCGTGGCTCCCCCCCAGGACCACCTGGGCCCTCTTGCGGTCCTGGGTGGCGTCCAGGGTGACCCGGTACTGCGTGTAGCCCGTGGAGAACCAGAGGCGGCCGCGCTCCAGCGCCTTGTCCAGCTTGAAGGTGTAGTCGGTCTGCTTGGTGGACAGGGTGAGCGGGTCCTCGGTGTACTGGACCCGGCTCTCCAGGGTCGCCACGGCCAGGTCGAAGTCGTTCGTCACCCCGACATTCCAGAACGGGTCGCTGCTCTTCAGCCCGTTGGAAAAATCCAGCCAGCTGTGGCCGACGCCGCCGTAGAAAAACGACTTCTCCCGGTACTGGTAGCGCAAACCGGTGGAGAGCTCGTGCTTTCGGTAGCTGGTGCGCGCCGTGTCGGTGTAGGAGAAGTGATACCCCGCGTTGAACTCGAACCTCTCGCTGAACTTGTGCGTGTAGTCGGCAAAGGCGGCGTGCACCTGCTTGTCGATGGCGGTGTCGGACCAGTAGCGGATGTCGCTGAAGCGGTACCCGGTCTGCAGCACGCTTTTCGCCCCCAGGCGCCAGGTGAGGAAGGGGGAGACGGTGGCGATGTTCTGGTCGGCCTGGTTCACCAGCACGCTCTCCTGCACCGTGTCCCGGGCCAGGTCGAGGGAGACCCTGGTGAAGCTGTCGCTCGCCTCCAGGATGAAGAACTCGTCCCAGAGCCTGAGCGCCCCCTTCAGCGAGGCGGCGTGGTTCAGCTCGTCGTCGCGGGTGTTGCGGGCGTAGTAGCGGTAGTCCAGGTTGTAGGCGACGTCGAGGTTCGTGTAGGGGCCCCGGTAGCTCAGCTGCCCGCCCGGCTGCACCCGGGTCACCAGCTCGGTGCGCGCGCCCTCGCGCAGCTCCCGGATGTTGTCGTTCACCTCCTCGCTCACCGTGACGGAGGGGACCAGGCGGACCTCGGAGGCCGCCGCGGGGGTTGCCGCTGCCAGCAGAAGCAGGGGGAGCATGCGCTTAATGGGGTGGTATCTTCTCATATCTTGCCGCTCCTCCCACTCATGCCGTCCAGGAAGCGACGGGCAAACCCCACGGGGGCGGGGCGCACCGGGGGCTTTTGGGGCGGAGCGCTCTCCAGGAGGGCGCAGGCGCTCTCGAGCTTCTGCCGCAGCTCCTCCACCTGGTCCTCGTTCCTGGCCACCTGCCCCCCCAGATCCCCCTTGAGCTCGACCAGGGCGTCGCAGAGCTCCTTGAACGCACCGGGGAGCCGCGCCGACTCCCGCTCCATTTCGTCCATGCGCCGCACGATCTGCTGCAACAGGTCGTGGTTCTCCCTCTCCCTTTCCGTCTCCGCGGCCGATGCGGCGGGGAGCTCAGCAGCGGGCGCGGGGACGCCTTGGGCCGGGGCGCTCTGCGTCCCCCAGAAGTGGTTCTCGAAATCGAGGTCGCCGGTCACGTCGTGCGCCATCTCGGCCGACACGCAGCGCACCTCCTCGGCAAAGGCGGAGAGCATGAGGAAATCGCACATGATGTTGATGAGCCTGGGGATCCCCCTGCTGTACTGGAAGATCATGTCCAGCGCGTCGGGGGAGAAATCCAGGGCCTGGGCGTCCCCCGCCACCTCCATGCGGCGCACGATGTATTCGGCGGTCTCAGGCCTGGTGAGCGGCTTCAGCTGGCAGTTGACGCTGATCCTCTGGCGCAGCTGCAGCAGTTCGGGCGCGGCCAGTGTCGCGCGCAGCTCGGGCTGCCCGACCAGGACGATCTGCAAAAGCTTGCTCTGCGAGTTCTCCAGGTTGGATAGGAGCCGCACCTCCTCCAAAAGGTCGGCGCTCAGGTTCTGCGCCTCGTCGATGATCAGGATCGGGTGGTTGCCGGCCGCGTACTGCGCCAGGAGGAACTCGTTGAGCTCGCGCATCAGCGTGACCCGGTCCTTGCCGTCGACGCTCAGACCGAAGTCGTCGTTGATCATGGCCAGGAGCTGGTCGAAGCTCACGCGGGTGTTGAAGACCTTGGCGAGCGTCACCCGCTCGTAGCGCTTGTTCAGGAGGTCCCGGATCAGCGTGGTCTTGCCGGAACCGACGTCGCCGGTCAACAGGATGAAGCCGGCCCGCTGGGTGATGCCGTAATCGAGGTAGGTGAGCGCCTTCTTGTGCGAACGGCTCAGATAGATGAACTCGGGGTCCGGGACCAGTTCGAACGGCTTCTTGCGCAGTTTGAAGAATGCTTCGTACATGACAGACTCCGGACTCTTGAAACAATGAAGACTACAGCGTCACCCCTTGGCACCATCCTGGTTGCGGTAGTAATAGTAGTGCTCCTGCGCCGTGTTGACCGAAGCCGCGTTGTAGACGATCCCCAAAAGCCCGCTCCCCTTGATGGCGTCGAGCGCCTCCTTTATGTTGGCCTGCGAGGCGAGCCTCTCCATGATCACGAAGAGCACCCCGTCCACCAGGTGCGAAAGCGAGCGGCTCTCGGCGAAAGGGAGCAGCGGCGGCGTGTCGAAGATCACGTAGCGGTCCGGGTAGCGCTCCTTCAGCTCCTGGACCAGCCGCTTCATCTTGAGCGACGCGAAGAGCTCGGCGGGGTTGTCGACCTGGCGCCCGGCCCTGATCACGGAGAGCTTGCCGAACCCGGTGGCCACGATGGTCTCGCCGATCTGCGCCTCGTCCAAGAGCACCTCGGCAAGCCCCGGCCCCTGCTCCAGGCCGAGGTAGCGGTGCAGCGAGGGGCGGCGCAGGTCCGCGTCGATCAGAAGCACCGTATGGTCCAACCCCTGGGCCAGCGAGAGCGCGAGGTTCAGCGCGGTGAGGCTTTTCCCCTCGCCGGGGACGGCGCTGCTCACCATGAGCGTGTTCTTGAAGCTCGGGCCGCTGGTGAGCTTCACCAGCGCGGACTTCAACTTGCGGTACTCCTCCGCCGCCACCGACTGCGGCTCCAAGAGATTGACCAGGAAGGGGTTACTCGGTGAGTCCAGGGTGCGCGCCACCACCGGCGGGGCCGTATGCACGAACGCCGCTGCCGGATGGGGTGCCGCCACGGCGCCCGGCGCCTGCTCTCCCGCGGCCGCAGGTAGCGCCCCCTGCCCCTCTTCCCTGAGCCTCGCGGCCTTTTCCATCGCCATCTCAATCCTGCTCATAGCAAAACCTCACTCCCTTCCAAAGGGGAACAAACGGGGCGGGGCCCGGTTAGCGCACCAGCGCCTTGACGTCCTGCACGATGTTCATGCGGTCCAAAAGCCGGTCCATGTAGGGACGCTCCATGAACTCCATGGCCGGAAAGGCGCACATCAACAGGAAATAGACCGTACAGGCGCTGAAGATGCGCAGCGACCTGCGGCGCTGCCTGGCGGCCAGTTGCGGGTCGATCATGCGGGGTATGGTGGCCAGCAGCGGCAGCCCCAGCCCCTTGACCCCGGCCACATCCTTCACCGAATTGTCCAGCCGGTCCAAAAGCAGCAAAAGGCCGAAGCTGCCGGCAAGAGCGGCCACCATGCCGATCAGCATGATCTGCAGACGGTTCGGGTTTGCCGGTTTCACCGGGAGGATGGCCGGGTCGACCACGCGGAAGGTGGTGGCCTTGTCCTGCACCTCCATCTGCTTGGAGACCTCGGACTGCCCGTGCCGGGAGACCAGCGCGTCGTAGAGGTTCTTCTGGTTCTTCTTCTCCAGGTCGAGCTTTTCCAGCCCGGCCTTGGCGGCGGGGATCCTCTGCAGGAGCTCCTTGTTGGTGGCGATGTAGCGCCTAAGCCCGTCCTCGGTCACCTTGAAGGCGCCGATCTCGTGCTCGAGCTTGGCCAGCTCCTGGGGGTCGAGCGGCTGCCGGTCCACCCCCTTGCGCGACTTGAGCTGCTCCTGCACCGTCTCGATGTCGGCCTTGACGCTCAGCACCTCGGGGAAGCTGTCCGTGTACTGCACGCGCAGGTCGTCGAGCTTTCTCTTCAAAACGGTGAGCTTCATCTGCAGCGGATCGTTGCTTTGCTTGGTGACCTGGCGCATCCCCTCCAGCTGCCGGCGCCTCAGCTGCAGGTCGTAGAGCTTTTGCTGCGCCATGTTGATCCCCTCGAAGAGCTTCCCCTCGTCGATGGAGATGATCCCCCCCTGCTCCCGCTTGTAGGCGTTCACCTCGGCCTCCGCCTTCTCGAGCTTGGTGTTGAAGGTGTCGATCTGCTCGGAAAGGAACTGGGTGGCGTTGTAGGATTCGCCGCGCTTGGAGGAGATGTTCTGCTCGATGTAGAGGCGGACCAGGGTATTGACGAAGTCGCGCGCCACCCGGGGGTTGGGGTCGCTGAAGGAGATGGTGAACAGGTTCTTGTCCTTGAGCTTCACCGTGGTGCTGCGCTGCAGCTTCTTGATCAGCTCCTCGGTGTTCGCCTCCCTCTTGGCGAGGTTCACGTCCAGGCTGTCCACCACCTTGGTGATCAGGGTCCTGCTGGTGATGGCGTAGGTCAGGACGTTGATGGTGTCCTCCATGGAGGGGGTCACCGTGATCCCCTTCACCAGCTCGCTGATCACGTTCTTCTCGATGAAGACGGTGCTGGTGGATTCGTACTTCCTGGGGAGGATGTAGCTCACGACGAACACCGCCGTCATGATGGCCAGCGCCAGCAGCACGAAGAGTTCCTTGCGCCTCGCCACGATCTGCAGGTATTTCTTGTAATCAAGTTCCGAAGACTGCATAGGCACCCCTTCCACGAGCTATCAAAGAGTTACGGCCAAACGCGCTGCCCTTCCTGTACTCACCGGAGCAAACCGTGTCGGCACCGGGTCGCTCCCCTTCCCGGCCGATCAGAAGAAGCTTTCCTTCACCATCACGTAGTCCCCGGCCTTGAGTTCGATGTTCTGGCTGAGGTCCCCTTCCTTGAAGAGCCGTTTCGCCTTCACCTCCAGGGTGAGCGCCTCCTTGCCGGCCTTTCTGCGCACCACCACGTCGTTTTGGTCGGCGAACTTGGTGAAGCCGCCCGATTCCAGGATCGCCTCCATCACCTTCATCCCCTCCCGGAACTCGATCGCCTTGGGCAGGTTCACCGCCCCCAGCACGTAGACGCTCTTGTCCAAAAGCAGCGGCAGGAAGAGCGAGTCGCCGGACTCTAGGAGCAGGTCCTGGTCGACCTGGCCGCCGATGAAGAGCTTTTGCAGGTTGCTCTTCACCTTCTGGCCGTTTCTCAGGAGGTACCCCTTTTCCAGGTCGGCCCCCTTCAACTCCGAGAGGATGCACAAAAGCTGCAAAAGCGAGGTGCGCCGGGACAGTTCGTAGACGGTGGACTTGACGCCGCCGCCGAAGATGTACACCTTGCTGTTGGTGATCTCCCGTACCGTTACCGTGACGATGGGGCTTTTCACCAGTTCCTTGAGCCTGCCGGCCAGGGTGACCTGCAGCGCGCTCGGTGTGGAGCCGGAGGCCACCACCTCGCCCAGCCCCGGCACCGTGATCTTGCCGTCGGGGCGCACCTTGACCGAGAAGTTGAGCTCCTTCACCCCCCAGACGGAGATGTCCAGGCTGTCCCCCTCGCCGATCACGTAGTCGGCGGCGTGCCCGGTCAGGGGGAGGCTCAGCAACAACGCCATAACAATCGCCATGATGATCCGTTTCATGCTTCACCTCGCCATGAGTAAAGTTCAAAGTTCAAAGTTCAAAGTTCAAAGTTCAAAGTTCAAAGTTCAAAGTTCAGAGTTGCCTCTCACATTCAAAATTCAAAATTCAAAATTCAAAATTGCTTTTTCATCTTCCGCCGCGTCCGAACAGCACCACCTTTACCGTCTCGAAGATGATCTGCGTATCGAGGAAAAGGGAGATGTTCTTGATGTAGTAGAGGTCGTAGCGCAGCTTCTCGATGGCATCCTCGACCGTTGAGCCGTAGGGATAGCGCACCTGGGCCCAGCCGGTGAGCCCGGGCTTTATGGTGTGCCTTTTCGAGTAGTAGTAGATGTCCCTCTTGAGCCCCTCGACGAACTCGGGGCGCTCCGGACGCGGGCCGATGAAGCTCATGTCCCCCTTGAGCACGTTGAAAAGCTGGGGGATCTCGTCGATGCGAGAGTTTCTCAGAAAGCGCCCCACGGCGGTGACGCGCGCGTCGTTTTTCACCGCCCAGACCGCACCGTCGCGCTCGGCGTCCTGGCGCATGGAGCGAAACTTGTAGAGCACGAACGGCTTTTCGCCGTTGCCCACCCGCACCTGCTTGAAGAAGAGCGGACCGGGGGACTCGAGCCTTATGGCGAGGGCTATCAGGGGGAAAAAGGGGAGGCTCAGCAAGAGCCCCGTCACGGCGAGGCCGATGTCGACGCAGCGTTTGTAGACGCTGATCAGGGCGGTCCTTCGGAAACCGCTGGAAAAGATGATCCAGCTGGGGGTCATCTGCTCAAGCATGAGCTTCCCCTGGACGATCTCGTAGAAGGCGGGGGCGTCCAGGATCTCGATGCCGTTCAGCTTGCAGCGCATCATCTCCTGCAAAGGGAGCACCCCCCTGCGCTCGGCCAGCGCCACCACCACGATGCCGGCCCGGTTCTTGAGCGCCGTGGCGAGCAGATCGCCCTCCTTTTCGATGACATGTTCGGAACTGACGCAGGTCCCGCCGCACTGGAGATAGCCGGCCAGGGTGAAGGGGCTGCTGGTCGTGCCGAGCAGCGCCCCGAGCTCTCGGGCCAGCTCCCCGGTGCCGAGTATCAGCACCCTGCGCAGGAAGGGGGAGCGGCGCTCGCTGGCGCCGCTTAGCGCGTGCAGCAGAAACTGGTACAGGACGAAGAGCCCCAGCGCCAGGAAGAGCACGCCGCGCCCGAGCATGACCCCCGGCTCCAGGTAGTAGACCACGGAGAGCAGGAAGAAGGCGGCGCAGCCCGCCTGCAGGCAGGTCATGAGGATCTCGCGCTTGCGGCAGCCCCGCTCCAGCGTGTAGACCTCCATGAGGTAGGAGGAAAACAGCACCACCACGACGAAGATGGCGCAGATGACGGGAAACTCCCCGGCCTGCCACTCCTCGGAGCTGGAGAGGCTGCCAAAGCGCAGCACCGCCGCCGAAGAAAGCGCGGCCAGGGCCAGCAGTGCATCGATAATCGGCATCATGACAAGGCGCAGTTCCATCGGCGGCACCCTCTGGTCGTTTCCAACATGTGAAGGCCCTCAACCCGTACCGGGGTAAGGGTCACCTCTTGAGCTGGGCCAGCAGTTCCCTGGTGGCCTTGGTGTCGGGTCCCTCGCCAAGGGAAAGCGACTTCTGCAGCTCGCGCTCCGATTTCACCTTGTCGCCGGCCTGGTGGTAGGCAAGGGCCAGGTGGTACCTCACCGTGGGGCTGGCGGGGAGCAGCGCCACGGCCCGCTCCATCACCTTCACGGCGTCCGCCGTGCGGCCGTTCTTCAAGAGGGCGTAGCCCACCGTGTCCATGACACCGGCGTCTCCCGGCTGCAACCTGAAGGCGGTTATGGCCAGGCGCAGCGCGTCCTCCTTCTTGCCGTAACCCTCGGCGCAGAGATAGGCGAGGTTGTTCAGCGCCGGGACGAAGCTCTCCGACTGGGAAAGGACCGCCCGGTAGCGGTCGGCGGCCTCCTGCTTCCTGCCGGTGGCGTCGAGGAGCGCGCCGACGGCGAACTGCGCCTGGATGAAGTCCGGCTTGATCTTCAGGGCGTCCTGATAGGAGGCCATCGCCTTGTCGTTCTCCCTCCTGGCCCGGTACAGGTCGCCCAGGTAGAGCCTGGCCTCGGCGCTTTTCGGGTCGACCCTGATCCCCTTGTTGGCCTCGTTGATCGCCGAGGGGAGGTCCTTCAGGCTCTGGTGCACCGAGGCGAGCACCAGGTAGCCCTGGGCGGAGTTGGGATGTTTCGCGATCACCCTCCCCGCCTGCTCGACCGCCTTGCCGCCGTCCTTCATGGCCAGGTAGGTGCCGATCTTCATGGCGATCCCCTGATCCTCGTTGAGCGCCTCCAGGTCGTCGAAGCACTTGAGCGCCTTGCGGTACTCCTTCTGGGTCACGAGCAGCCGCCCCTTGCCCTGCAGCGCCGCGACCGCCTTGGGGTCGAGCTTGATCGCCTCGTCGAGCACCTCGAGCGCCTTGTCCGGCGCCCCCTTTTTCTGGTGGTAGCCCGCCAGGGCGAGGAACGCCTCGGGCGCCTGGGTCTGCTTGGCCTTCTGGTAATAACCGAGCGCGTCGGCATCCTTGCCGGTGATCTCGCTCAAGGCGGCCAGCCCGAACATCGCCTTCAGGTTTTTGGGGTCCTTCTGCAGCAGCAGGCCGTACTGCGCCAGCGCCTTGGGATAATCACCGGTGGAGGAGTAGAAGCCTGCCAGGTTCTGGTAGGAAGCGGGGAAGGCGGGATCGACGCGCTTGGCGCTCTCCAGGCTCTGCACCGCGTCCACCTTCTTCCCTGCGGAAAACTGCAGGGCGGCCATGGCGTTGTAGAGCGGGGCGTCCGCCTTGCCCCCGGTAAGCCCCGACTGCACCACGGAGAGCGCCTTGGCGCTCTTCCCCTTTTTCTGGTAGTAGGAGGCGAGCATCAGCCTGCTGTTCAGGGCGTCCGGCGCGGCCTGCACCGCCGTGGCGAGTTCGCTCTCCCCCTCGGAAAACTTCCCCTTGCTGAGGTAGAAGGCCCCCTTCTTCAGATGGGCCGTCACCAGCGTCGGGTCGAGCTTGGTGGCCCGGTTCAGCTCGCGCATGCCGTCCTCGAAATGCCCCTGGGCCATGTAGGCGCTGCCGAGCAGGTTATGGGCCGCCGCGTCCGCATCGTCGTTGTCCAGCAACTTCTTGACCTCGGCTATGCCGTCGTCGGTCCTCTTCTGGGCGATGAGCGTCTGGGCCGTCATCAGACGGGCCTGGCGCGAGTTGGGCGCCCGGTCCAGAATCAGGCGGAACTGGCTCAGCGCGCTTTCCAGCTGCCCGGTACTGTAATAGCAAAGTCCCAGGAAATAGTAGCCTTCCAGAGAAGGGGCGAGCTTTATCGATTGCTGCAGGGACGCCAGGGCGTCATCGTATTTCTTCCGGTTGAAGCTCACCAACCCCTTCAACCGGTGCCCGTCGCCGCGCTTGGGGGATTTCTCGATCATCGCGTCGGCGATCTTGTCCGCCTGGTCGAGCTCCCCCTTCTCGACGTGGATCATGCCGAGCTTGTAGCGCGCCGCGCTCTGGTTGGCGTCGAGCTGCAGGATCTTCTCATATACGGCAATCGCCTTGTCGCTTTGGCCGCCCCCCTTTTCCACCGCGGCCAGCATGTAGAGCGCCTTGAAGTTGCGCGGGTCGGCCTGGATCACCTCGTTCAGGTACGCCTTGGCCTGGTCCACCCCGCCGGTCGCCATGCTGACCGAGGCAAGCTCAAGCTTGGTTGCGGCGCGCGCCGGGTCCACCTTGAGCGCCTGCATCAGGTAGCCCTGGGCCTCCGGATATTTCTTACGGACCGCGCACGAGGTGCCGAGCACCTCCAGCGCATCGACGCTGCCGGGGTGCTTGGCGAGGTACTGCTCCCCGAGGGTGAACGCCTGATCCCCCTTCCCGGTGCCGTTGTAGAGCCTCGCCAGCTCCAGCAGGACCTCGTCGCGCGAGGGGTTCTGCGTCAGGACCTTGGTGAACTCCTTTTCCGCCTGCTCTGCCTTGCCGAGCGCGGCATAGGCCTTGGCCAGCTGGAAACGGGCATCGGAATAATTGGCGTCCTTCTCCAGGGCGTTCTTGAAATAGACCACGGCCCCACCGGGGTTGGCCGCCTGCAGCTGCTTCACCCCTTCATCGTAGAGGGTTTCCTTGGTCTTGCTGCTGCACGCGCTGCAGACAAAGAGCAGTACCAACAAGATGTATATTTTTTTCATGAACCGCACCTCCAGACCGTATGGGACAGGCACACGCCAGTGAGCACCGCTAAATTAAAGACTGCTGTCGGAATTTTTAACAGAAGACATTCTAATTTACAAGAAAAATTGTTGTGCGACGTGGGCTTCCAACCGCTAAACGCAGCAGATCGGCCGCTTGAAAGGTTTTCGTCTTTGCCCCAGAAAGACAGTGTTCACGTATATTTGAAGGTGGACCAGCGCCAGCATGAGCGAGCAGCAGGGTCAGACGAACGGGAAATAATTAACCGGAAATAATCGTCCATCAAAAGGTGACCGTTGGAAAACTTTACAGTCTCCAATCTTGGGCGCCGCGTACACCGTGCCCATCCAGTGCCGAGAGCCCGCAATGCCCAGGCTCATGGTGCGGTTCATAAAGAGGTTGTCGGCCAAGGATCCCAGCTGCAGCCGAACCGCGGGAGCTTTCTATTGGAATATCGAGGCTGACGGAATTCTTTACAGACGCCCGGCGCCCGGGCGCCGGGCAACAGGGGGTACTCTCTCCGGGCGGCAAATAACACCTATGTTTCTGCAGTGTTGCCGGCAACAAGCCCGTGCCGGCGCCTCCTTGGCACGCATCGTGCTCTATTACGGGAGACACGAATTACAGTCGAATTAAATCTATGAAGGAAAAGGAGAAAACTATGAAAAAGTTAGTTGCCACATTGGGCGCCTTCATGCTATTTGCGATGTCCGGGGTCGCTTCTGCCTACACGATCCACTACGGGAGCGTCAGTGACGGCAACGGCGGCTTCGACAACCCCTACGGATTCCAGTCGGAGACCTTCGACGCACCGCTGATCTTCAGCTGGAGCGGCAGCGGGTCCGTCACTTCCGGCAGCATACCGAACGTCACCGCCGCCCCCTTCGGGCAAGTGGCTCCCGACAGCACGCAGTACGTGACCATTCCCGCCGGGACGCGCACGGCAACCGGGTTCGGCCTCAGCAACTACCTGGGCCTGTGGTGGGGGTCGGTCGATACCTACAACACGCTGGACTTCTACAACGGGGCCACCCTCGTGGCATCCATCACCGGTTCCGACGCCATCAACCCGAGTGTTGCCAACGGCAACCGGGTCGCCCCGTCGACCAACCTGTACGTGAACATCCTGGGACTGCCGGATTTCGACAGCTTCGCCATGAGCAGCTCGAACATCGCCTTCGAGGCTGACAACATCGCGGTGGGCGTCGTCCCCGAACCGGGAACCATGATGCTTCTGGGCGCAGGCTTCCTCGGCCTGGCGATCTACGGCAAGCGGCGCAGGAACGGGTAGCATGGCTCAAGCGCCGGACATCATTGGGGCGACACTGCTAGGTGCCGCCCCATTTTTTTACCGCATGCGCGGACTTCCAACATCGATAACAGGTTCCTTATGATCCAGGTTGCCGCCAAAGCGCTCAGAATCGACGAGGCCACCCTCCACCGCACGCTGCCGTTCGCGCTCTTCATGGCCTTCATCGCCATAAACGAGAGCATCCTGCTGGCGGCGCGATGGCACTGGCTGGCCCTGCCGGAAACCGCCCTCTACTATCTCTACCCGGTCAAGACGGTGGCAGTGGCGGCACTGCTTTACCGGTACCGGAGTAACTATCCGGAACTGCGACCGAAGGACCTCCTGAAGGGGGGGACCACGGCTGCCGTCTGCCTGGCCGGGCTGGCGACCTGCCTGATCTGGGTCAGCATCGACGCGACCTTCTCGGTGACTGGGGCCCCCGCCGGCTTCAACCCGGCCCTGCTGCCGGAGGGACCGGTCCGCCTGCTCATGACCGTCACCCGTGTGGCAGGTGCGGTGGCCGTGGTGCCGCTCATGGAAGAGCTGTTCTGGAGATCCTTCCTGCTGCGCTACCTGATCGACGCCGATTTCGAGGCGGTGCCCATGGGCCGTTTCACCTGGGCCTCCTTCCTGGCCACCACCGTCCTGTTCGGGCTGGAGCACCACCTCCTTTTGGCCGGCATGGTGGCGGGCGCCATCTACAACGTCATCCTCTACAAGACACGGAGCCTCGCCCAGTGCGTCCTGGCCCACGCCGTCACCAACCTCGCCCTCGCCTGCTACGTGCTGTACACCGGCAAGTGGTACTTCTGGTAGGGGTGAAACGCGAGGGGAAGGCTGCGCGGCACGAAAACAGGCGCGCGAGGCAGAGCTGTCGGGAAGCTTTACAGGCTTTTTCGGCGCCGGAAAAAACAACCCCTGCATCCGGGGTGTTACAGTTTGGGCAGCTTTTTGCATCCCTCTTAAGGGTTGCAATAACCAGCGCTGCACAAAGGGGGTTCAAAATGAAGAAATCAGTGCTAAGCCTACTCATCCTGCTCTCCTTCGCCAGCACGGCATTTGCGGTTCCCACGCTGCAGGTCGGGGTGCCGGGGGCATCCCCGGGCACCTATCTGCCCTACACCGACTCCAGCAATCCCGACGAGGACGATACCGCGGTAACGACGGGCAACGTGATCGTCGTGGGCGGCACCCAGGCTCCCAATGCCGTCCATCTGGGCGGCGCCTTCGGTGGCAGCGACTGGTCGACGGCGGTCAACCCGGCGCCTCCTGCCGCGTTCGATGGCCATGGCGCCCTGCTGCTCATCACCTACGCGGTCGATCCTTCGGCCGCATTGTCCCTGAGGATCAGCACGGACGGCGGCAGCAGCTACCATGCATCCGACGTGAGCTATTCCTCCTTGTTCTTCCCGAACAACCACGCGCCGCTACAGGACAGCACGGTCACCGGCTATGCCTACTTCGACATCGGCAATTTCAATTTCGATGGCACGGTTCCCAATTTCGCCGACACCGCGGATACTGCCGACGGCGAACTGAAAACCATCTTCCTCGAATTCTCGGGCGTAGACTGGGCGCATTTCGACGTCATGGCTCTGGAAACCAGCGAAACGGGCAACCAGAACGTGAGAACCTCCTGGGACCTGGAAAACAACCCCGGCTCGCACGACGTGACCTGGAAGCAGGAAAACACGCCGGTTCCGGAACCGGGCACCATCACCCTGGTCGGCCTCGGCCTGGCGGCCGTGGCCCTCTACGGCAGGCGCCAGCGCAAGTAAGCGCCGCTTTCTTTGGACAACTGTAAAGCTGAGCCGGCATCGCTGCCGGCCTTTTTGTGTCGGTCGCGCCGGCATCGGGCCCCGGTCGATCGGTCGCTTTCGGGTTTCCGATCGGCATGTCACGCCGCCCTGGCCGCACTTGCCGCGGCATAACTCAGTAGGGGCAAATAAACATTCGCCCGACTTCCCGAGAGGCACCGTTCCAGCCGCCGAAAAAGGCCACCTGAGAAAAGAGAGGGTCGGGGTGGGGACGCTGGAAATCGGGATGAGAAAAGGGGCGGCCCTCACCGGCGCCGCCCCTCCCTTTGCTCTGTAAACATTGCCGACAGACAGCGCCGGCATTTGTAAAATATCCCAACATCCCCCTTTGCCGCAAAGCGCGCCCCTCACCCGCCCAAGTGCATCGACCTTCTCTCGGCACCGTTATATTGACGCTCCGGGGATCTGGTACGTATCGGATCCACGCCCACCGTCACCCACCCTGAATTCCGCAGGAACCGCGCAACTACACCTGCTTCTATCAGACTGTCAAGCATGAAGTCCTTCACATAATCATAGGTATTGTTTGTCCAATTAACCTGAACAAGCATGGCCTCCCCCTCTCTGCACATAAATAAATTTGGTCCGATAGATACAGAGCTCTCAGCGCACTGTCACAGCGATGCAATAATTGTGCTAACTTGACGGGGCTGCCGCACTTCTTGTGCGCGGAGCTGTGTGCAGGTGGCTCCACAACTGTCTGCCGGCAGGAGTGGACCTTCGACCGGTTCGCGAAGTACTGCCATGGGTAGTCCGGGGGGCAAATGGAAGAGACTGGAAGCGGGGGGGATGCGGAAACGGCAGCAGGAGCAGGCGCTCAAGATGCATTGCGGGGAGCCGTTATTCCCCGGTCCGGTTCAGAACTGCCTGAGGACGGCCTGCGCCTGCTTGGAGCAGATGCTCAAGGGGGTGGCCAGGGCTGGCTGGCGCGACAGAAGCTCCTGCATGTTGGCGGCTTCACGGTTCAGGTCCTCCTGCGACTGTTCACCCGGGTACCCGGCGCTGCGGGACTTTTCCAGCTTCAGCTGATCGGTCATGACAGGTGCCCCCTGTGGTGGGTGGGCGGGATGGTTGGCCATCCCGCCCGGAAACGGCCTAGAACAGCCTCAGGATGGACTGCGCCGCCTGCGACGACAGGCTAAGGGATGTGGTGCCCAAAGACTGGCGCGTCTGCAGCATCAGCATGTTGGCCCCTTCCTGGTTCATATCCGCCAGGGTGAGGTTGTCGGCACCGGTTTGCAGCGTGTTGATCATGCCGTCGGTGAAATCCTGGCGCGTCGTGATGATGTTCAGGTTGGCGGCCAGCGTCTGGGTGTTGGTCCTCAGCGTGGAGATGGCCGTGTCCATCTTGGCCGCATCGGCTGTGATGCTGGAGGTGGACTGCCAGCTCCCTCCGGCCGCGGAGAGGCTGAGCCCGTTCGAGTTGGCGAGGAAACCGACCACGTTCAACTGGGAACTCGCCCCCTCGTTGAAGGTGACGGTCAGCGTGTTGGTGGAGCTGAGCAGGTTGAGGCCGCGGTAGCCCGAATCGGAGGAGATGTTGTCGATCTGGCTGCGAATGGTGTCGTACTGGGCCGCAAGTTTCGACTGCACGTTGGTGTCGCTTGTGGAGAGGGCGGACTGGGCCACGCCTTTTGCAGCACTGATGAGGCCCGTGATCGCGGTAATGCCGGCATTGGTGGCCGACACCGTCTGGACCGCCTCGGCCATGCCGTCTTTACGGTCGGAGAGGTCGCTGGCGCGCTGGTTCGCGTTTTGCGCCGCAAAGAAGTTGGTGGGGTTGTCCAGTGCGCTGTTTACCTGCTTGCCTGACGAGATCCTCTGCTGGGTCCGGTTCAGAAGCTGGCTGGTCTTCTGCAGATTGAGGAGGTTTGTTCTCATCCCCGCGGTCAACGAGATATCGCTTACTGTCATGGCTCTTCTCCTTTTCTAGGCGGCCCGGCTTTCTGCCGGTGGTTTTCCAACCTGACGGTCCCGCGTGAAACAGGCCCGGCCGGCATCCTTGCCCGCCGGACATGATTAACGCAAACTAATGTCATGTATCGGCAGGCCGTCCCGATACTTTAGTAATTTTTAATATTTTTTTAGAGGGAACGGTTGGTATGGGAAGGGATACTGCCGGTCTGGAAGATCGCGTGGCAAACTGAGGGGGCGGACAAAAAAAATGCCGGAAGGAGGAGAAACTCCCCCTTCCGGCATGGATGCAATCACCGCTGATACTAGGCTTGCTTCTTGCTCCGCCGGGCCAGGCCCAGACCGGCAAGTCCGGCGCCAAGCAGGATGATGGTGGAGGGTTCGGGAACGGGGTTGGTTTCGTCATGGGCGCTTTCCACACCGAGTATGTGGAATTCGTAGTAGTCGCCCCTGATCCCGTTGGACGGCTGGTCCCACTGGGTGATCGGGATGGGGATCTCGTTGGCATAGGCGAAGTCTGCATAGAGGTTAGAGCCCGGGGTGTTGTAGAAAGTCGACAGGGTCACGTAGTACGTCCCGGCGGCAAGCAGGTTGGTGAAATAGGAGTCCCAGCTGCCGTGGGTGTAGGGAACGCCGTTGGAAAAAGTCGAGCCGACGTTGTGCCCGTCATCCTGCCACTGGATCAGGTTGCCGCCGGCGTCCCAAAGCCCCAGCATCGGGTCGAAGTTGCCGTCGTCCCAGGAAGAGCTGAAAAGGGTCACGTTGCCGGTCCCGTTCGTGGTGAAGGAGTAGGTGAGAGTGTCGTTGTGGTTGAGCAGATGCCCCGAGTAATCGTAGTCCAGAGCGTAGCTTGTTCCGGCAAGCATGAGAGTTGCCACTGCGGTAAGAACCATTTTCCTGATAAAGCGCTTCATAGTTTGATCCTCCTTTTTAGTTATCAGTCGAAACGACCAACGGGCTTCCTGTTAAAAAATCCAGCCACCAGCTATGCCAAAAAGCAAATGATAAGATTACCCCAATAAAGCAACAAAAGTGCCACACTGCAACATACCGGCATTTCAGGTATATACCAGGAGGGTGTGATGATTCGAGGCGCGTTCTGTAAAATAAACCGACGGCGTTTTAAGAGAAATTTACACTAGCAGGCGGGATGGAAATGGGCGGGGGGACGGCAAAGCAGCGCCGAGGCAGGTCGGGCCGTCGGCGGTTGCGCCGCGGGGGAGGATGGCAGCAGCCAACGGCCATTAAGCGGCTGCTGTGAGGTTTTCGGCCCACACCATCAGGGCTTTAAGCGGACAACGGCGGCACCGTCAGAAGCGGGAGCGGTCCCCTTGAGCCGGTTGGCGCCGTCCGCAAAGACGAGATAGCCGTATTTGCCGTAGTGGGTGATCTTGGGGGTGTACAGCCTGGCTGCCGCATCGGAGAGCGGCTGGAACAGGGCGGCCACCCGCCCGGCAGGCCCGGGAAACGGCAGCACGAGGAAAAGCAGCCCGTCCGGCGCGGCGTAGTGCGCGGCGTCTATGGAAAACTCCGCTTCGGAGAGTTCAACCCCCGGGGGAAGCTCGGGCAAAAGGGATGGGTCTCGCGGCACACCGCAGAAAATCAGGTCGCGATCCTCGCGGGGCCTTTTCCCCAACTCGGTCTCGCTTAACACCGGCACCGCCTCCCGGGAGAGCGACGCCAGCAGTTTCCCGAAGGTCTCCGGGGTGGCGCGGCAGCCCGTGGTCATGACGCCGAGAAGCCTCGACGACCCCTTGATGCTGTTCACCGTCGCAGGGATCTCGCCGCGGCTTAGGATGCGGAAGATGTCGTAGCCGGGATCCAGACGCAGCCGAACCGGTGCGGCGGCAGTGGCAATGGTGAAGGGGGCGCGCTCGCCCCGGATGGCGACCTGCTCCCTGACCTCCCCGTCCGTCGTCTCCAGCCCGAGCGGCGCCGGCAGCTCGAAGAGCGGTGCGCCCTGCACCACGGTGCCCAAGACCTGCCACCCTCGCCCCGCGCGCCGGCTGGTCACCTCGGCAAGCGAGAGCCGCGGGCCGCCGGTTTGGGTGAGCCACTGCTTCATGAAGGGGGTCAAGTCCCGTCCGGCACTGCGGGAGAAGGCGCGCGTGAAATCGCTCCAGGAGGCTGACCGGTACATGTGGTCGCGACAGATCTCACGCAATGCCCCGAAGAAGGCGCGATCCCCGATCCGGTTGCGGACCATGTGGAAAACCATGGCTCCCTTGCCGTAGCCTATGGCCCGCGAGGCCGGATCGCTGCGGCTTGAGAAGGCGCTGAGCGGGAAATCGAGTGCGGGCGTCACCAGGGACGCGTAATCGATGAGTAACTGCCGCCGGTAATCCCGCGCCTCGACAGCCGAGCGCCGCTCCTTCAAGAGGTAGTCGGCCAGATAGGTGACCAGCCCCTCGGACCAGTTTCCCTCGCGCTGGTCGGCATCGATGCCGTTGCCCCACCAGCAATGGGCGATCTCGTGCGGGAAACTGGTCTCGATTATGAAGGGGAGCCGGAGCACCGAACCGCCCAGAAGGGTGAAGGAGGGGAAGCCGTAACCGGTGGGGAAGAAATTCTCCACGACGGCGAATTTCTCGAAGGGATAGGCCCCGAACAGCTCGCTGTAAAAATGCAGGTACCTGGCGGCGGCATCGAGGTACTTGGGAGCCAGTGCCGCGTTGTCCCGGTAGAAATAGGTATAGAGATCGACACCGTCCACCCGCCTCTGCTCGACCTGGTAGGTGCCCGCGCAAAGCGAGAGCACGCCGACCGGCCGCGCCTCTTCCCAGACGGAGCGGGTTACCCCGCCGCTGGTCTCCCTGGAGACCCTCCTGCCGGCGGTGACCGCCTCGGTCCCGGCCGGGGCCGCGATGCTTATGGAGCGCTGCCTCGGCACCTCTGCCGGCACCGGGTACCAGTAGGCGCCCCCCCCCAGGAAGGTCCCCTCGCCGGTGATGGCCCCGTTTACCCCGTAGCTTGGGTCCTCGCTTCCGGCGGGGTGCTGCGAGACGGCATCGTTGAAGGCCGCGCGGTAGGAAACGGTCACCGGGATCGCCTCGCCGGCGCGGCCCGGCGGCAGGTGTAGGGAAAGAAGCCCGTCGGCAAAGGAGAAAGCGACCTTCGCGCCGGAGGCCGCCACCGAGTCTATGCGCGCCCCGGCAGAGAGTCTCAGAGCGACCTCCCTCGCCCCCGCTGCGAAGGTGATGGTGCTCAGGCCGGTGAGCAGATGGTTCTCGGGCTCCAGGGTCACGGCGATGTCCTGCCGCACCACCGCAGCTGCGGGCATCCCGGCCTGGACGGCACCGGCACAAAAGACAAGAAAGGCAAACACGGACCAAAGCGACAAAAGCTTCAAGCTGCACCTCCCGGGGCATCACTGCATTCGATGGGGCCGAAAGTTACGGGCGTGCCCCTTCGGCGGGAACGGCGCCGACGGGGCACGCCGAAGGCGACGGCGCGCGCGTTTATCATAACGGTTCCGGAGAAAAAAAGGTCATCTAAAGTCGGTAATTTTGTTATAGTCGAGTACCTTGTATTTCATTACCGGCATCCGGCGCCGTTACAGGAAGGTAGCTCCCATGTGCAAAACAATGCGATTGATCGTCACGCTGACAGTGATCCTGGCGTCATCGGCAACGGCCTACGCCCACACAGTTATCACCCGGATGAGTGACAGGCAGAGCGTGACGCTGACACAGTTGACCTCGGCCGCGGAGCGCTCCGACCTCATCTTGATCGGGGAGGCCCACGACGACAAGAGTCACCACGAAATGCAGCTCGCCTTGATACGTTCGCTCTGGGACAAAAAGCTTCCCCTTGCCATAGGGGTGGAGATGTTCGAGTCCACCAGCCAGCGATACCTTGACGACTGGAGCGCCGGCAAGATGAGCGAACGGGACTTCGAGGCGATCTATGCCAGAAACTGGTCGCAGGAATGGTCACTGTACCGCGACATCTTCCTGTTCGCCCGCGATAACCGCATCCCCATGGTGGCGCTCAACATCCCCAAAGAGCTTGTCTCCAAGGTCGCGCGCCAGGGGTTCGGCTCGCTCACCCCCGCGGAGAAAACAGGGCTCCCGGAAGGGACCACCTGCGACCTGAACAACCCCCACACCGCCTTCCTGGAAAAATCGTTCAAGGAGGTTTTCAAGCACGTAACCAACGGAAGGATCTTCACCTACTTCTGCGAGGCCCAGACGCTGCGCAACAGCGGCATGGCGATGAACCTGAACCGCTACGTGACCAAGCACCCCGGCACGAAGGTTGTCGGCTTGACCGGGGTCTGGCACGCGGTGAAGAACGCGGTGCCCGAACAGTTGGAGCGGATAGGGAGCAAACGGACCACCACGGTGATCCTGCCGGAACTGCGGGAGCTGAACTCGAACAATGCCACGGCGGACGAGGTGGATTACATGATCAGCCAGTAGTCCCCCAGGAAGGGGCGGTCGCGGCCGGGGAGGAGAGGGGCTCACCGGCCGCGCGGCTCAGTCGGGCGTCATCAGGGAGACCAGATCCTGATAGGGCCTGAATCCTACCAAAAGCTTCCGCTCGCGAAGAAACGCCGGGACCCCCGAAATGCCCAGTAACCGCGCGCGCTGCCAGTCCTCATCCACCTCCCTGGCGAAGACCCTCTCATCCAGGACCTGGCCGGTCTCCTCCTCGGGAAGGCCGGCGCGCTGCGCGATCTTCAGCAACTCATCCCTGAGCGCGATATTGCACCCGTCCACGAAGTAAGCCCGGTACACCTCTTTCTGATAGGCCTCCATCCGCCCCATCTTTTGCGCGAACTTCCCCAGTTCCTGGGCACGCCTGCTGTTGAAGGTGCGCGAACGGGGCTCAAGGGGAAGCCCCAACTCCCTGGCCACCGCGAGCACCCTTTCCCGCATGGCGGCGAGATCGAGGTCGCGCCCGGCGAAAAGCTCGGCAAGTTCCAGTCCCGCCTCCGGCGTACCGGGGTGCAGAGGAAAAACGGTCCACCTGAATACTACCCCGTACTCTCTTTGCAGCCGTTCAGTACGGACCGTACTGAAGTAGCACCACGGTCAGATATAATCGAAGAATACCTCGACGACTGTGTCCTTTGACATAGTGCCTCCCGATATAGTCATTGCGACTGCCTTTGATCGAGGGAAAGTTCCGGCTCCGGCGCGGCATTGACAGCTCTCGATTATAGCACACAGCATCGATGCAGGTGCCAGACGGACAGCCGCCCATGCGCCCGCACACCAATCAGTTCGCACTTGACAACCAATGGTTATCAACTGATATAGTTGCCATACGATAACCTGGAGGCGCAGCTCATGGAACAACTCACCAAACGGCAGCAGGAAGTACTCGAAATCGTTACCCGGTACATCAACGAATACGGCTATGCGCCGAGCCTGCGGGAGATCGGCAAGAAGCTCGCCGTCACCGGTACGCTGGGGGTGATGAAGCATCTGGAGGCACTGGAGAAGAAGGGGTACCTGCGCCGCCAGGAAGGGAGTTCGAGGGGCATTTCCCTGGCCGGCCAGGCCCAGGCCGCGAGCCTCCCCATCGTCGGAACGGTGCGCGCCGGGGCGTTGCATCCGGCCATCGAAGACATCGAGGGGCACTTCGCCATCGACCGCTCCCAACTGCGAGCCGGAGGCACCTTTTTCCTGCGGGTCAAGGGCGATTCCATGATCCATGCCCATATCCAGGAGGGGGACCTCGCGCTGGTGCGCCCCCAGCCCAGCGCTGCGAACCGGGACATCGTGGTGGCCATGGTCGGCGGGGAGGCCACGCTGAAGAGGTTCTACCGCGAAGAGAACCAGATCAGGCTGCAGCCGGAGAATCCCAACTACAACGCGATCATCATCCGGGATGGCGATGCGGAGGTGTCCATCGTCGGGAAAGTGGTTGGCATCTACCGGCAAATGGAGTAATTTGATGCAGCGCGTCGCCGAGAGGATCAGGGTCGCCGCCATTTTCGCGCCGGGTTGCCAGATCAAGCCCGTGTGGTTCGAATGGCGCAGTCAAAAGCATGCCATCACCGAGATGTCCTATTTCTGGAAGGACTGCTGCGGTGACGCAACGCGGCTGCATTTCGCGGTGAGCGACGGCAGCAACCTTTTCGAGCTGATGTTCAACGCCGCCGACCAGAACTGGACGCTGGAGGGGGTCGAGCAGCCGTGACGCGGGCGCGCCGGTCCATCGCAGCGCCTGCCGCTTCGGCCGGCCGCCCAACACCTGACAGCTAAAGCCTTACTTCTACGGTACCGGATAACGACTTGGAATCCCACAGGATCATCCTCCACATCGATATGAACGCCTTCTTCGCCTCGGTGGAGCAGCAATCCAACCCCGAGCTGCGCGGCAAGCCGATCGCCGTCATCGGGGCGGCGAAGCGGACCGTCATCACCACCTGTTCCTACGAGGCCCGCGCCTTCGGCGTCAAGACCGGCATGAACAGCTGGGAGGCGCGCCAGAAATGCCCGGAGCTGATCTTCGTGGTCGGCAACAACCGCAAATACACCTACACCTCGACCCACATCATCAACATCATGCGGCAATACACGCCGCTTGTCGAAGTGTTCTCCATCGACGAGGCGTTCCTGGATGTCACCGGCTGCCTTTCCCTGTTCGGTTCCGCCGAGCGCATCTGCCAGCTCATCAAGACGCGCATCAGGGAGCAGTTCGGCCTCACCTGCTCCATCGGCATCGCCCCCAACAAGCTGCTCGCCAAGCTCGCCTCCGACATGCAGAAGCCGGACGGGCTCACCATCATCGCCCCGCACGACATCTCACAGGTGCTGGAACGGGTGCCGATTCAGGACCTCTGCGGCATCGGCAAGAAGATGCAGCAGCAGCTGAGCCAGTTCGGCATCAGGAGCTGCGGCGACCTGGGGAGATTCCCGGTCGAGATCCTGAAAAGGAAGTTCGGGGTGACCGGCGAACGGTTGCACTACATGGGGCTCGGGGTGGACGATGCTCCCGTGATCCCCGATGAAGAGGCCGAGGAGGTGAAGAGCGTCGGCCACAGCACCACGCTGGACCGGGACCTGACGGAGCGGCGGGAGATACTCATGTACCTGCTGCAGCTCTCCGAGATGGTCGGCAGGCGGGCCAGAAGGTACCAGGTGGCGGGCCGGACCGTCACCCTGACGGTCCGCTATCAGGACTTCACCACCTTTTCCAGGCAGCAAAGCCGGACCGACTTCACCAACAACAGCGAGGAGATCTACCGGGCCGCGGTGCAGATCCTGGACGGCATCGAACTGGGCCAGGCGGTCAGGCTGCTCGGGGTGAAGATCAGCAACCTGAGGCATCACACCGAGCAGCTGCCGCTCTTCCCGGCGGAGCGCAAGAAGGCCCTGCTGGCAAACGCCATGGACGACGTGAACAACAAATTCGGGGATTTCGCCGTGACCTTCGGAAGCCTGCTCGGCAAGGAGGGGGGCTCCAAGGTGATTTCACCGGCCTGGCGCCCCGAGGGATTGCGCAACGTGGATGTGGATTAATGGCGAGAGTTGGAGTTTTTGCTTTCTCAGACTTCCTCAGATTTTCTCCGTGGCCGACGCTTCTACCCCGTCTGCTAGAATCCCGGCACACCGGTCGGGACCTGGTCCCAGTAGGTGACGGCGCCGTTATGCCACTTGACGATCTGCACGCTCTCGTCCTGCGAGATGACGATGGCGATCGCTTCGTGCAGCTTCTGACAGAGACGGTAGGCGGCCCGGTGCCGCGTGCCGACCCCCTCGCTTAACACCTGTTCCGTCCGCCCCCCCTCCGTATCCAGCGCATGCATGACGATACCGACGCTGTCTACCATGTCGCCGGAGATCACGCCGCCAAAGCCCAGCAGTTCCTGACGTTTGCTGATGACCACTGCACCGTCGACCGCCGAGAGCGCGGCGATGAAGTGGGCGATGTCGAAAATCGCCTCGTCCAGGAGCGCTATGGTCTCGTTCTTGCTGGTGACGTACTCCTGCCACCCCACCAGTTTCCCGGGATGCCGCGGCTCCTTGCCGTGGATCTCGGCCAGCGTGTTCATGATGCGCAGCGTCAGGGTGCGGAAACGCTGCCTCGACTCGTATTCCAGAAACTGGTATTTGATGGTCATGTACTGGTTTTCTTCCAGGATCTCCTCGGTCATCTCCGGCGGGATATAGATCAAAAGGCCGCCATGATTGGAGTTGCGGACCACGCTTATGATGCGGCGAATGGCCTGCTGGGCGACGTTCTTGCCGAATTCTGGATCCAGGTCGGCCCAGGGGCGCTCCGCTCGGGAGCGTGCCGCCTGATGCAGGGCCCAGGTCTCCGAGTGGACGGCGGCGAGGCTGTCGGCGATCCAGGTGGAATTGAAGACATCGACCGTCGGGCAGTTGATCTGGCCGCCGTTAAGAGACGCGATGGTCTCGGCCCCGATACAGACCGAGATCTGCCCTGCCCCTGTCACGTAAACCACCAGGCATAGCGGCAGAGGCGGAGAGGTTTTCCTGCCGCCGTACACTGCGTGCATCCAGCGGGTGCCGGAATGGAGCAGTCCCCAGATCTGGGCACCGTCGACCGGGTCTATGGAGATGCCGATCAGGGTCCGGTAGAAGTCGGCCGCAGGGGCCAGGCGGTGCAGTTCGTACTCGTTGAAGGGACGCGACCTGGAGAAGATGAGCCGGTGCATCCCGGTGGGAGGTCCTTCCTCGGCGGGGAACAGCTGGGAATCCCGGATGATCAGGCGGAACATCACCGGGCGCTCCTCTTCGCGCAAAAGACTCGCCTGGTAACAGGTGGAAAGTACCTGCTCGAGCACGCTGCGGTCCGGCAGGGTGAAGGCGCAGTCGGCGGCACTCGGGCAAAAGCGCTCCACAAACGAGGCATCCTGCCATCTCTCGTAGATAAAAGAGACCAAGTCCTTCGGGTACGCATGACCAAACGGCGCCGGACAGCGCGCCATAACTGACATAGCCTTTGGCATCTCCCTCTCCCATGCCTCCCCGTGCCGCTGTGCCGCGGGGAAAGCTCCGACAGCAACCATTATCCACTTCGGAGGTGCAGGTGTAAACCCCTTAGCGGAAAGGGTCGGTGAAAAATAACGGGCACCCCCCAAGGGGGTGCCCCGACGACAACCCCATGGAGATCCCTCACAGGTTCCAGACCCTGATACCGGCAGCCGTCATCTTGTGGCTGTCATAGACCCCTTTCACATCGATGAGAACGGGATCCTTACCCATGATGCTGGCAAGCTTTGCCGGTGACCACTGCCGGTAGCACTCATGGGCTACCGCGGCCACCACGGCGACTGCCGGCTGCAGTTTTTCCGGATCGGCAAGCGCCACACCGTACAGCTTGAACGCCTCCTGAGGGTCGGCCAGGGGGTCGCAGACCTGGACCTTCAGGCCGTAATCGATCAGCTCGGTCAGGATATCGACCACCTTGGAATTGCGCAGATCCGGGCAGTCCTCCTTGAAGGTGAGACCGAGAACGGTGACGACGGAGCCCAGCACATGATGCCCGGCCCGGATGATCTCCTTCACGGCACGCTGGGCGATGAACTTGCCCATGCCGTCGTTGATGCGCCTGCCGGCCAGGATCACCTGCGGAATGTAGCCGATCTTCTCCGCCTGATGGGTGAGATAGTAGGGATCGACCCCGATGCAGTGCCCCCCCACCAGGCCCGGCTTGAATTTCAGGAAGTTCCACTTGCTGGCAGCCGCCGCCAGCACCTCGCCGGTGTCGATACCCATCCGGTCGAAGATCAGCGCCAGTTCGTTCATGAGCGCGATGTTGAGGTCGCGCTGGGTGTTCTCGATCACCTTGGCCGCCTCGGCGACCCTGATGGAAGGTGCCCGGTGCACACCCGGCGTCACGACCGAACAATAGACCTGAGCGACCAGTTCCAGGGTCGGCTCGTCCTGACCGGATACCACCTTGAGGATACTTGTGAAGGTGTGCTCCTTGTCCCCCGGGTTGATCCGCTCGGGGCTGTAGCCGATGGTGAAGTCGCGCGGGCTCTTAAGCCCGGAAACCCTCTCCAGGATCGGCAGGCAGACCTCCTCGGTCACCCCGGGGTAGACGGTCGACTCGTAGACCACCACATCCCCCTTTTTGAGCGCCTTGCCGACCGTCTCCGACGCGCCGCACAAAAGGGACAGGTCGGGGTGGTTCGCCAGATCGACCGGCGTCGGCACCGCGACGACATGGAAATCCGCCTGGGCAAGCGTTTCCACCTTGTTGGTGAAGGAAATTTCAGCGCTCTGCAACTCCTCCCCCGTCACCTCGCCGGTCCGGTCCCAACCGTTTTGCAGCTCCTCGATCCTTTGAGGGTTTATGTCAAAACCGACGGTGCGCTGCGCCCTGCCGAAGGCGACCGCTACAGGAAGCCCGACGTACCCCAGTCCAACGACAGATATCTTACGTTCATGTCCCATGCTGCACCTCCCTACCCCGGTTCGTTGCGGGCCGTGGTCCGGCCCGGGGCCAGCACCCGCCGCGATCCGGGATGGGCCGGTCCGCGGCGGGAGCTGGCGGCGCGTTCACCTGTTAATCAGCAACTTGCCTTATCGGCACCGCCAGCAGGAACATTAGTATTTTTTAAGTTAAGTGCAACAGGCCGGTCTCCAGGCAGCCTGCCCGCACCGCTCGCCCACTCCCGGTCCGCGCAGGCTGCCTGGAGGAGACCTGAGGGGAGAGACCCGGTGCAGGCGATGGGGAGCAGGGGCGCCCCACTCACCGCGGGCCCCGGCGCGATGAGCCAAGATGGCGCCGCCGGCCAGGCGGGATCTTTATTGACGCCAAGGCGGTGGGAAGCTTTACATGGATCAACGATTTTGCTAATATGTGCCCGCTTCTTCCTACCCAAAAGGTTCCAAATAATGTCCGAAATAACGCCCATGATGCGGCAATTCCTTGAGATAAAGGCAGACCACCCCGACGCCATCCTCTTCTTCAGATGCGGCGACTTTTACGAGATGTTTCTCGACGACGCGGTGAAGGCCTCCCGCATCCTCGGCATCACCCTCACCTCCCGCAACAAAAACGCCGAGGGGAACGAGGTGCCGCTGTGCGGTATCCCCTATCACTCCTGCGCCCCCTACATCGCGAAGCTCGTGGAAGCCGGCGAGAAGGTCGCCATCTGCGAGCAGACGGAGGACCCGAAGCTCGCCAAGGGGATCGTCAAGCGCGAGGTGGTGAAGGTGATCACCCCCGGGCTCGTCATCGAGGACGCCTCCCTGTCGCCCAAGGAGAACAACTATCTCCTCGCCCTCAACTCGGAGGGGGACCGCTTCGGCCTCGCCTTTCTGGACCTCTCCACCGGCGAGTTCCGGGTCACCGAGCTCGCCGGCCTGCAGGCGGCGCTCGCCGAGGTAACCTGCATCTCTCCGCGCGAGATCATCCTCCCCTCATGTTTCAGGGAGGAGTCCAAAGCCAAGGGGATCGCGCACCTGGTCCAGGACCGGGCCGTCACCTACTTCGAGGAATGGGTCTACGACGCGGACTACTGCAAGCGGCTCATCGCCAACCAGTTCAAGGGCGCCACCGCCGCCTCGCTCGGCTGCGACGGGATCCCCACGGCGCTTCTCGCCGCCGGCGCCGTCCTGCACTACCTGATGGACACCCAGAAGGGGAACGCCCCGCACGTGACCGGCATCACCGCCTACTCCGAGAGCGAGCACCTGCTCCTGGACGAGTCGACCAGGCGCAACCTGGAGCTGACCGGCACGCTCTCCGAGGGGAAACGCAGGGGATCGCTTTTGGGTCTCATGGACCGCACCGTCACCGCCATGGGGGGGAGAAAGCTCAAGCAGTGGATCAACTACCCGCTCATGGACCTGAAGAAGATCCGCCTGCGGCAGGACGCGGTGGAGGAACTGCTTCAGGAGCCGGCCGGCCGCGCGGAGATCCGGACGCTTCTCTCAGGCGTCTACGACCTGGAGCGGCTCAACGGCCGCATCAGCCTCGCCTCCGCCTCCGCCAAGGACCTGGCCGCCCTCAACTCTTCGCTGGCCCGCATCCCCGGGATCAAGGAGAAGATCGCCCCTTTTGCCGCTTCCCTGTTGCGCGAGCTCGATGCCGGCACCGATCCGCTCTCCGAGATCTGCGCCCTGATCGAGAGCGCCATCGTGGAGAATCCCCCCTTCGTGCTGCGCGACGGGGGGATCATCGCAGACGGCTTCGACCCGGAGCTGGACGAGCTGCGCGCCATCAGCCGCGAGGGAAAGGGCTTCATCGCGAGGCTCGAGGCCAAGGAGAAGGGGCGCACCGGCATCTCGTCGCTTAAGATCCGCTACAACAAGGTCTTCGGCTACTACATCGAGGTCACCAAGGCCAACGTCTCCGGCATCCCGGACGACTACATCAGAAGGCAGACGCTCGCCAACGCGGAGCGCTACATCACGCCGGAGCTCAAGGAATACGAGGAGAAGGTGCTGGGCGCCGAGGACCGGATCCGGGAGCTTGAGTTCTCGCTGTTCCAGGGGGTGCGCGAGGCGGCCGCGGCGCAGGGCGAGCGGATCGCGCGCACCGCCGACCGGCTGGCGACCCTGGACGTGCTGGTCTGCCTGGCGGAACTCTCCCACGACCGCGGCTACTGCCGCCCCGAGATCCACGAGGGGGGCGAGCTGAGCATCAGCGAGGGGAGGCACCCGGTCATCGAGGAGATGCACTCCTCCGAGCGCTTCGTCCCCAACGACACGCTGCTCGACAACGGCGAAAACCAGCTCATCATCATCACCGGCCCGAACATGGCGGGAAAATCGACCTTCATGCGCCAGGTGGCCCTGATCACCCTGATGGCCCAGATGGGGAGCTTCGTTCCGGCCGACAAGGCGCGCATCCCGCTTGTGGACCGCATCTTCACCAGGGTCGGCGCCTCCGACAACCTGGCGCGCGGGCATTCCACCTTCATGGTCGAGATGATGGAGAGCGCCGCCATCCTGAGGGGGGCCACGGCGAAGAGCCTGGTGATCCTGGACGAGATCGGGCGCGGCACCTCCACCTTCGACGGGGTCTCCATCGCCTGGGCGGTGGCCGAATTCCTGCACGACAACAAGATGCACGCGGCGAAGACCCTGTTCGCCACCCACTACCACGAGCTGACCGAACTCGCCGTCACCCGACCCGGCATCAAGAACTTCAACATCGCGGTCCGGGAATGGAACGAGCGCATCATCTTCCTGAGAAAGATCGTCCCGGGCGGCGCCTCGCACTCCTACGGGATCCAGGTGGCAAGGCTTGCCGGGCTGCCCCAGGCGGTGATCGACCGGGCCAAGGAGATACTTTTGAACCTGGAGAGGGGGGAGTACGGCGAGGGGGGCGTCCCGCGCCTGGCGCGCGGCAAGAAGGCGCCGGCCCAGTCCCCGCAGCTCTCCCTTTTCGGCTCGGCGGAGGAGCCGATCAGGGAACGGCTCAGGACGGTGGAGGTGGCGCTGCTCACGCCGCTCGAGGCACTGAACCTCGTGGACGAACTGAAAAGGATGGTGTAGAGATGCCCACGGAGTCGGCCGACAGGCGACGCAGTTGCTGTACGACATGCGGGGGTCCCGGCGCATGAAACGAAGGGATTTCCTGAAATACCTCGGAATTTCCGCACCCTACCACCGCTGGCTCATCTACGAGCTGTTGGCGGCGCAGGGCTCGGCGCTGGTGGCTCCCTTTGTCACGGCAAGCGCGCAGGCGGCGGGGAAAGAGGGGCTCATCGCGGTCACCGAGCTGAAGCACTGGTCCACCCCGGACTACACCCGCGTCTCCATCGCCCTGGAGAAGGAGGCGCGCTTCGAGCACCACAAGCTCCCGAGCAGGCTCTACCTCGACGTGGAAGGGGCGCGGCTCGCCCCGGGGATCCGGGACCTGAGCATCGGCGACGGTCTCTTGAAAAGCGTGCGGATCGCGCAGTTTCGCCCCTCAACGGTCCGGGTGGTGCTCGATCTGGACAGCATCAAGGAGTACAAGGTCTTCACCTTTTCCGAGCCGTTTCGCATCATCGTCGACGTCAAGGGGGACAGGAGGCAGGAAATCTCCTCCGCCAAGGAGGTGATCGAGACGGCCAAGCCGGAGCCGGTGGCAAAGGCGAAGCCCGCGGCCCCCTTCAGGCCCGGCAGGATCAGGAGGATCGTCATCGATCCGGGTCACGGCGGGCACGACCCCGGGGCGATGAGCCCGTCGGGGACCAAGGAGAAGGACATCGTGCTCCAGATCGGCCTCAACCTCGCGCGCAAGATCCGCGAGGAGTTCGGCATCGAGGCGGTGATGACCAGATCGACCGACGTCTTCATCGAACTGCAGGAGAGGACGGCGATCGCCAACAAGGTGGGGGCCGACCTGTTCGTCTCCATCCACGCCAACGCCTCCCTGAACCGGGCGGCCAACGGGATCGAGACCTACTACCTGAACCTGGCCAAGACGGAGAAGGCGGCACAGCTGGCCGCCAAGGAAAACGGCACCACGCTGGAGAAGGTGAGCATGCTGCAGGCGGTACTCTTCGACCTGATGGCGAACTACAAGCTGAACGATTCGGCGCACCTGGCCGACGAGGTGCAAAAGGCGCTGCACAAGAAGGCGCAAACCGGTTATCCGGCGGTGAGGAACCTGGGTGTCAAGCAGGGTCCGTTCTACGTCCTGGTGGGAGCCACCATGCCGAGCATCCTGGTGGAAACCGCCTTCCTCAGCAACGACAGGGACGAGCAGAAGCTCAAGGATCCAGCCTACCAGGATCTGACGGCGGATGGCATCCTGGCCGGCATCGGAAGTTACATCTCCTCGCTCAAGTGAAACGGGGATCGCCGCACCCCGGCAAGGAGGCAAGTCCCTACCCTTGAAGCTGCGCGCTCTCTCCCCTTCAACCAGGAGACCCCTCCCCTTCTCAACCAACCCCATGCCAGATACGCAAAAAGGCCGGCATAAGCCGGCCTTTTCCATTTCTTCCACTGCCAAGTAAGCGGCTACTGACCCGCGACGGTGGAGCCTACCACCTCCACCCCGAAATCCACCGCCTCCTTGGGCACGTTGGCGATGGCCACCACGAAGCCGATCGGCTGCCCCGGTTTGACCCCGAGGTTTGAGAGGGAATCGCCGAACTGGTTGCTCATGATCGACTCGATCTTTGCCATCGGCAGCGTGTCAAGCTGCTCGTTGGACAACCTGTTGCCGCAGTACGCGGTCTTTTGCAAGAGCACCGCGCCCTTGTTATCGAACAGGCTCACCTTGACGTGTATCGAGGCCCGCGCATTGCGGTATGAATTCACAGCCTCCCCGGTCACCACGAAAAGTTCGCCGGCCTCCTTGTTCTGGTGAAAGGCGGCCACCGGGTTCCTGATGACGATGCGCCCCTCTTCCGGGCTCGCCATGCCGAACCACTTGGCCACAAAACCGATACCGAGTTGGTCGAACTTCTCCAGCGCGGCGGGACCGCTTTGCAGCAGATACAGCCCGGCGCCGCTCAGGGCGACGATGACCAGCACGCAGATCGCGACGATGGAAACGGTGAGCGCCGAGCGTCCCTTGCGTCTCGAGGAGATCGACAGCGGCGGGAGTTCCTGATCCTCGTCGATCTCCCCGCTTTGCGGGGTCGCGGCGGATATGGCGCCGAAGGAAAAGTCAAGCGGGCTCTCCTGAGCAGGCGCTTTTGCGGTAGCGGCAGCCGGCTCTTCGGCGGGCTCGGCATCCTGCGGAACAGCCGGGGGGACGGCACCGAAAAATTCAGCTCCGGCGGACGGGGTCTTTTCACCCGATAGATCACGGGTGAAATCGTCAAGGCTGAAATCGGTATCCGGCGCGGGTGTCTGCCCCTGCTCTTGCTGCGCTTCAGGCTGCGACTCCTCGGGGAACGAAAAGGACTCGAAACTCTCCGGAGCGCCGGTCGCCGGTTCCTCCTTTATGAGAGGAGGTTCCTCGTCAAAGCTGAACTCTCCGAGATCGGACGCGGCAACAGCGGCAGCGGGCTCCTCATCCTTTACGGCGGGCTCGGCGAAACTGAAATCGCCGAAGTCCAGGGCATCGATCGCTGCAGGCTGCGCTTCCTCGGTTTTGACAGCGGGCTCCTCGTCAAACGAGAACTCGCCAAAATCGAGCGCCTCCGCCGCGGCCGGCGGCTCCTGGGGTTTCACCACCGGCGAGGCGTCGAAATCGAACTCGCCGAAATCCGGAGATCCCCCCGGTGCAGGCGGCGCTTCTTCCGTCTTTGCCGCGGTTTCCTCTTCGAAGGAAAAGTCGCCGAAATCGAAGCTCGAAGCCGGAGCGGCCTCGGCCTCCTCCTGCAACGCGGGAGACTCCTCTTCGAAGGCAAATTCGCCGTAATCGAGCCCCTGAGCAACCGGAGCTGCCTGTGCCTGCTGCTCAATCGGCTTTTCCGGAGCGAATTCGAATTCTCCCGCATCCGGCTGCTCCTCAGCTTCGGGTGACGGCTTTTCCGGGGTTGCGAACGCCTCGGCAGAAAAATCGAAGGCACCGAAATCGGCAACCTCCGGTTGTGAGGCGGCGGGCGCCTCCGCCCCGGGTGCTACTGGCGCCTCCGTCTTGGGTGCGGCGGGCGCCTCATCGAAACCGAATGCCGTCTCATCTGCGGCAGCAGCAGGCTCCTCGCGCTTTTCCGGCACCGGCGCGCCGAGACCAGACAGGATGGCGTCGAACTCCGACTCCTCCTGCTTCTGCTCGGCACCGGCGAGAAAAACGTGACGGCACTTGGAGCAGCGCACCTTCACCCCGCCCGGCTTCAGCTTGGAATCGTCCAGCCGGAATCTTGTCTGGCATTGATCGCATTGGAGTATCATTCAACCCTCCGAGTGGATTTTCGTTACTTTCGGTGCATCTTAAAATAGGCATCCGCTGGCCGGATCCGGCACAAGCACGTGCCCGTCGGCCACATCAGCCACACAAAGTCTTGCTTTTCAGCACTTTTACTGTGGATTTGTTCCATGATAGCTGCAAAGCTTCAGGAAATCCAACGCTACCGGAACCCGCACAGCCAGCAGATCTGCAGCGTAGAAGAGCGACCCTCTCGGGACATCACGGTGAGAAGTTCCTTGGGTGATATAAGTGGCAACGATTTCAGCTGCGACTCTCTTGCAGAGTCGAGCCGCCCCGGCTTTCAGCAGCAATGAACCTGCAGGTCGGGTCTCAGTTCCAACCTTTATACCTGCTCCATTAATTTTCTCCCGATTTTTCTATAACAGATGCCATTTGCAGTGTCAAATCATTCTGGCCTCGGTGCCCTGTTTGTGGTATAAATACCGCAAAATACATGCTCAAAAGCAACTAAAGGGGTCTGACATGAAAATCCACCTCCCCGCGTTCGCCCTGCTGGCCAACCTGATATGCGCCGCTGCGGCGCTCGCCGCACCCGAGCTTTCCGTTGAGAAGGGAAGCTTCAATTTCGGGACCATTTCCCAGGGGAAGAAGGTACAACATAACTTCGTCATCAGAAACAGTGGCGATGCCCCGCTTCAGATCAAACAGCTCAACGCAGCCTGCGGCTGCACCGCCGCGAAGCCCTCCTCCTCCCTGATCCCCCCCGGCAAGAGCGCCGAGATCCAGGTAACCTTCGACCCGACCAATTTTTCCGGCAAGGTGGAAAAGACCGTGACCATGACGACCAACGCGGGGAAGAGCCCCAGCTACACCTTTCGCATGGAAGCGGACATCGTGGAGGAGTTGCAGGTAGCGCCGCGCCAGTTGAGCCTGGGGCCCCTCGCCATGGGGGCGACGAAACAGGTGAGCATCACGGTGACCAACAGGGGGGCGAGCAACGTCAAGCTGCTCTCCGTAAGCGCCAACTCGAATTCGCTGCAGATCAAGGGCAACATAAAGAAAGCGGAGCTGAAACCTGGAGAGACCGGATCCATAGAACTGGCGGTAACGCCGCGGGCCGAAGCGAAGATACTGAGCGGTTACCTGCACATCACGACCAACAACCCGCAGAAGAGAGAGATAACCGTTCCGGTGTACGCCTCCCCACTGGCAAAGTAGGGCAGATGTCACAGCGGCCGCCGAGCAGTCAAGATTGAAAAACCGGCCTGTCACAGTGAGATGCTTCTTTTTTTACAATTAAATCTTGAGTTGGTCCGAATAATGGTGTAGAAGTATTGCTTCTCCCGGGCGGGTAGCTCAGCTGGATAGAGTACTGGCCTCCGAAGCCAGGGGTCACGGGTTCGAATCCCGTCCCGCCCACCAATTTATTAAACTTTGTCAGATACTGAGACGTAAAGCGTAAGATGTCAGAGATTGACATCTTACGCCTTATTCCAGTTCTGACATCTTATAGTTTAACCACCTGAAATGCCAGGAAAAACGGGACAGTGCAATTAAATAAGCCAGCTTTAGGCCTCTTTGGGACGCCGAAAGCTGGCTTTTCTAATTCTCTGAATATAAAAGGACAGACCCAGGATAGATACTTCATCCAGAAACCATTCGACATGCATTCTTTCAACGAGAAGATTAAAGAAACTGAGTCGGGAGAATGGGTAGCATGCCCCCTCCCGTAAAGGAGGGGGCCCAAGCGAGGTCGAATGAGTTACCGGCTGCTAGACGAGCAGGTCTTCGTAAAATGCTCCAAATTGCTTTTCCGGATGCCGGATATGGATTTCGACCATCCAGAGGTTGGGTGAAGGGGAAAAATCGATTTCAGATAACGGGCCTTCATAATGCTCGGCACTGGAATAGTCTCCCAAGCGATGCCCACCCAAATCGAGATTCAACACCCATCCCAGATCTTGCGCCATCTGCTGCGCATAGCGGTACAGCTCAACCCCCGTAGCCTTCTCTGTTTTCCATTTTTTTGCCGTGGCATTGAAAATCTGTTTGGCGTCGAGTGAGCAACGTTTCAGTTCCGGATCGCTTCCGGTAACGAAGGTGTCGCCTGCGTCACCTTCGTATTCTTCCCAGACCGGACCGACATCGATAAAGAAGATGTCATCATCCCCCAGCCGGATTCCCGGATCAGAAGCCGCTCCGAAGGTTTTTGTGGTATTGCTGCCGAAGCGGATATGCGGTTTATGGAAAGCCTTACTGGCGCCCATTTCCCGCAAGGTCGCGATCACCATTTCATTGGCGTCCTCTTCCAGCATCCCGGCCTGAACCTTTGCCGCAATCCGGTGCACCGCCTGCTGTGCCTTTGCCCTGGTTTCCAGCATTTTCTCCACCGAAAATCCCGCCTTGGTTTGTTCCACCGTTGCTTGGTCCTGGGCTGCCATAGTCTGACTCCTTTTTTTGCGAGATTTGGTCCTGCATCCGGCGCCATCCGTCGTTTGCGCCGAGGTTCAACGGGTCTCCACCCGATTTCTGCCGGTCTGCTTGGCCACATACATGGCTTCGTCGGCATGCCTTATCAGCGTCTCGGCAGTCTCGTCCGGATGATACGGGGCAACCCCGAAACTGCAGGTCATGCTGCCAATCTGCGGGAAGCTGTGCCGTTGCACGCGGGACCTGATTTTTTCCGCAAGCTTACTTCCCGTGCTGACGTCGTTGCCGTGCACGAGAATGACAAACTCCTCGCCGGCATAGTGTCAATCCTAACGTCTCAAGGCATACCTTTGATCCATTCGCGAAATCGATTCAAACTGATCCGGGCGTGAAGTTTGCCGGGACACGAGCAACAGAATTTACAAATTAAACATAACGATATAAATTCGAGAGTCTTTGACCAAAGTCAAAAAAAGCGACTTCGCGTCCAGTGACCCTGCCGGTCGAGGTCGTGCAGGATAACGATCATGCCTACATCGAGGTCATCGCAAACCGCTGGGGGTGGTCGGACCGATCCTGCCGACAATCAGGTTTTCCGATGCGGACGATGCCGTTCGGCGGGCCAACAACAGCCCCGTCGGCCTGGGGGGGTCGGCCTGGTCCAGGGGACGTCCAAAGGGCAAAGGGCTTGGCAATGAGGCTGGAGTGCGGAACCGCCTGGGTAAATACCCACTCGACCATCCAGCCGAATGCGCCATTCGGCGGCGTGAAGGAGTCGGGGTTCGGAGTGGGATTCGGCAGGGACGGTCTGGTCGAGTTTACCTCGATTCAGACGGCGAAGGTCGCGGGGATTAAGGACATGGCGCCTACTTGACCGAAAAACCGTATTTTTCCAGCACTTTTTTCGCCTGGACCGAGCGTAGGAAGTGGAGAAATACCCGGGCCTCGTCCTTATTTGCTCCGGCTGGGGTGAGCCCCATGGGGTAGACGACTTGAGGATGAAGCGCCCCGGGAACGGTGAAAAGGATCCGTGCCTGCCTGGCCAGAAGCGCATCGGTGCGGTAGACGAAAGCGCCATCCACCTCACCCCGTTCCGCATACATGAGGGCCTCGCGCACGTCCCTTGCCATGATGAGCTTCTTCTCCAACGGCTTACCTACCCCGCTGCGGGTGATCGCCTCCAAGGCGTACTCTCCTGCCGGGACGCTCTTCGGGCTGCCGATGGCGATCCTTGACAGCACCGGCAGATCCTGCATACCTGAAACCCTGGCACCGGTGGTCCCGGCGAAGACCAGGGTATTGCCGGCAAAGGTTGCCACCGTCCCGGCATCCACCAGCTTGCGCTGCTTCAGGTACTCCATCCACTCAAGGCTGGCCGAGATGAACAGGTCGGCAGGTGCCCCGTTTTCGATCTGCTTCGCCAGTGTCCCGGAGCCGCCATAGTTCTTCCTGAAGGTGACACCCGGATTTTTCACAGCGTACTGCGCAGTGAGGTCGTTCATCACCTCCTTGAGGCTCGCCGCGACAGAGATGGCGAGTTCGCCGGCCGAGGCAGCGGAGACGATGAAAAGGATACTGCAAAGGGCGAAGGTGATGGCTCTGAACATTTTACGCATGGCATTAGCTCTCCTTGTTGGGTTGGTTGCAGCCTCATTTCTGCAAGGGAGATGCCCGTAAACCGTTTTCCGCGCAAACGGTGATTTTGCCGTCAGATCAACGAGATTTCACATGTTCAGAGTTCGATCGTTAACCGCTGACACAACGACAGGCGCAATGCGAGTCGAATGCACATTCTTTGGGCAACTTGATTAGACCGGGGATACATGCAGCCGACCACCCGCCCCCATTCCCCGTGAACGGCCCGCGTTGCAGACGCTACTCGCCGGTCCGACCGACAAAAACCTCCTTGCCTGCCAGAGTGTCATAGTAAACGTCCACCCCATTCTCATGACGGAGAAATTTGCACCCCGTGTTCGCCGCAGCACCCGGGAAAATACCGAAGGTCTGGCTGAGGGACCCTTCGTATTTCCACCTGGCCGGGGTCGCCAGTTGCATGCAGGCGCCATCCTGAAGCCGGCAGCAGGCTACGGAGGCGGATGCGCAACCGATATCCAGGTAAACGCGGCCGAACTCCAGCCAATCGCACGGCACTTTCAAACCGCCCAGCTGAAAAGCAGCTGCCAGATCCACAGCCGTGCCGTTTTCGCAGTAACGCAGGCCACAACGCCCCAGGTGGCCGATGTACGCCTGCTCATCCGCCGGTGACATGAAGCCGACCCTGACAATCTCGCTATCCGAGCACAAGGTCCTGTTCGGAACATCGGCGATGAATTGCTCCCACCCCCCCGCATACCTATGATGGATTGCAGCACAGCGGACGATAACCGAATGGCCCTCAACAAGGACTGACATGTACCCCCCTTGAACGAAGCAGTTTCAAGAGATCTCTGCTCTCTCATGAAGCAGGACAAATTGCCGACGGGCTACTGTACCTCCCACAATGCCAATTTGCAAGGCAGAAACCTCCCGCGCGCATCAGGTTTTTGATCGATGCCGGGGCCCGTGGGGATTGGGTGACTATTGATGCAGGGGGACGGAGTGCGGCTTTATGAGCGGCTTTGATGCGGGGCGCTGCGAAGAAGACGGCTTGGTCGGAGATCCGGCAGGTAGCTGTATGGGTGCAGCCTGACTGCACCCATACAGCTCTCGACAAACCTGCGCTTGGTTTACGTGTTAGGCGGCGTTTCTGCGGGCTACCCGCTTGATGTTGAGCAGGTTCTTGTAGCCGACGTTCTCGGTGGTGATGTTGCCGCCCATGGCACCGCAACCCAGGGTAAGGGAGGGGACCAGGCTGTTGTAAAGGGCGCCTATGGTGCCGTGCACGGAGGGCTGATTCCAGACGACGCGGTTGGCGTGCACGTTCAGCGCGAACTCCAGTGCGACGTCTTCGTTCTCGGTGAAGACGACCGCAGAGTGGCCGGCGCCGCCGAATTCGAGCTGTACTGCGGCGGCGTTGATCGCCTTTTCCTTGCTGTCCGTGATGTACCACCCAAGTACCGGGGAGAGCTTCTCACGGCTCATCCAGTCTTCCCCGCCGGTGGTGGTCAAGGGCACCATGAGCAACTTCCGGTCGGCCGGGATGGTAAAACCTGCCAGTTCGGCAATGACCTGCGGGCTCTTGCCGACGATCGCCATGGAGGGAACGCACCTTTCCTTGTCGAACATGACCGATTCCAGCTTGGCCTTCTCCGCCTCGGTGCAGATGTAGGCGCCGCTCTTCTCGAAGAGATTCAGGGCTTTGCCTGCCACGTTGCTGTCATCGAAGATGACCGACTGGTCTGAGGAGCAGATGGTGCCGTTGTCGAAGGTCTTGGAGGCGATGACGTCCGCCACGGCCATGTTCAGGTCGGCGGTCTTTTCGATGAAGACCGGCACGCCGCCGGGTCCGACGCCCAGGGCGGGGTGCCCGGAGCTGTAAGCCGCCTTGACCATGGCGCCGCCGCCGGTGGCGATGACGATGGAGACGTCCGGGTGTTTCATCAGCAGGTCGGTGGCCTCGATGGAAGGCTCGGTGACCCACTGGATGCAGTCGGCAGGGGCGCCTGCGGCCACGGCGGCGTCCAGCATGATCTGGGCGGCGGCGGCGCTGCACTTCTGTGCCCTGGGATGGAAGGCCAGGATGATCACGTTGCGACCCTTGAGCGAGATGAGGGCCTTGAACATGGTGGTGGAAGTCGGGTTGGTGGTCGGCGTGACCGCTGCGACGATACCGAACGGTTCAGCGATGGAGATGACGCCGTCTTCTTCGCCGATGATGCCGACCGACTTGCCGTCTTTCATGTAGTCGTAGACCACCTGGGTGCCGAAGTGGTTCTTGATGACCTTGTCTTCCACGTTGCCGATGCCGGTCTCCTCGACCGCCATCTCGGCCAGCTTGCGCTCGTTGGCGACACCGGCCTTGGTCATCGCCTCGGTGATGCTGTCGACCTGCTCCTGGGTGAAGCTCTTGAAAGCCTCCGCCGCCTTGACTGCCTTCGCCATCATCTGATCGATCTGCGTTGATACGTTTGACATTATTGAATCTCCTTTCTTACCTCAGCGTTAATTGGTGTCAGGCAGCGCCCGTTTGCCAATATATATAGCAGTACACGTGCCAAACCATATAACCGGGTTTTAGTAACTTGTATATTCCCGACGCTAACCCGTAACAGTCTGGTTTTAAGCGTAATTAATTCAAGAGGGGCGCGTACGCCGAGTTCGCTCGGTTCCGAGCGCGGTCCGGGTGCCGGCGTATGTGGCCCAAAATGGCACAGGTGTCGCTGATGCAGCTGTTGCAAAAGAAAACGATGTTAGCATTCAGCGTTTTCAGCCCTGCCAAAGTCCCCCCACCCGCAAAGGGGGGACGAGCGGGTCGAGCAATGCACCGCCGTTACCTGCCGCTCACTGTCCCTCGGACGGCGGCGATGTGGAGGGGCCGTTCATCCTGATGGCGGGAACTCCATCCAGTAGTTCCCGCGATATTCCGGCCAACTCCGGGTTTTCCCTTACGGATTTGATCAGACTGCGCAGGGCTTCACGCATGATGTCGGAAACACTGGTCTCATGAATCCGGCTGATCCTGTCCAGAAGCATGAAGTCATCGTTGCAAATCCGCAGAGAGATAATGTTGTAGCGTGGATCAGCCTTCATTTTTCCCATGGTTATCACCTTATCCCGGATCTGGGTGATGAAATAATTTCGGTCTCAGGAAACGACCATCACGCCGACGAGGCCGAGTGCTGTAAGTATAAAGATGAAAAACATCGCTTAATATGGTGAAGCAGATAACCTGCTTGCTACGCCACGCTCATTACGGCTTATAGATCTTCAAAAGCGCCTGGGCCATCTCGGCGGGGCTCGCCGCCACGGAGATGCCGCACTCCTTCAGTACTGCGACCTTCTCGGCTGCCGTCCCCTTGCCGCCGGAGATGATGGCGCCGGCATGTCCCATGCGCTTGCCGGGTGGTGCGGTCATTCCGGCGATGTAGGCCGCCACGGGCTTCGTCATATGCTCCTTGACGAACCGGGCCGCCTCTTCTTCGGAGCTGCCGCCGATCTCGCCGATCATGATCACCGCATCGGTGTCCGGGTCAGCCTCGAACAGTCTCAGCACGTCCAGGTGGTTGGTGCCGTTGACCGGGTCGCCACCGATGCCGACGCAGGTGGACTGCCCGAGTCCCAGAGAGGTCAGCTGCCAGACCGCCTCGTAGGTCAGGGTGCCGGAGCGGGAGACCACGCCGACCCTGCCCGGTTTGTGGATATAGCCGGGCATGATGCCGATCTTGCACTGGCCGGGGGTAATGACGCCCGGGCAGTTGGGACCGACCAGACGGGTCTTCTTTCCCTTCATGTACTGCTTCACCTTGACCATGTCCAGGACCGGAATCCCCTCGGTGATGCAGCAGACCAGTTCCATCCCCGCGTCCACCGCTTCCATGATCGAGTCGGCGGCAAAGGGGGGCGGGACGTAGATGACCGAGGCGGTAGCCCCTGTCTGCCATACGGCCTCCTTGACCGTATCGTAGACGGGGAAGCCGTCAATGGCCGTGCCCCCCTTGCCGGGGGTCACTCCGCCGACCATCTGGGTGCCGTATTCGCGGGCGCCCTGCGCATGGAAGAGGCCGGTCGCGCCGGTGATCCCCAGGGTGATGACCTTGGTGTCTTTGCTGATCAGAATACTCATTAGTTAGCTCCTTGCGCGGCCTGGACGACGTTCTGGGGTGCCTCTGCCGGAATTCTCCTGCCCCGGGCAACGCTGGCTCCCTGCACGGCGTGCACGATTTTCTGGGCTGCGTCGGCCATGCCGTCGGCGGCGACGATGTTGAGACCGCTTTCCGCCAGGATTTCCTTCCCCCTGGCTACGTTGGTTCCCTCCAGTCGCACGACCAGCGGCACGTTGAGGGAAACCTGCTTGGCCGCTTCCACGACCCCTGTTGCGATGATGTCGCATTTCATGATGCCGCCGAAGATGTTGACTAGGATCCCTTTCACGTTCTTGTCGGAGAGGATGATCTTGAACGCCTCGGTGACGCGCTCGATGGTGGCCCCGCCCCCTACGTCCAGGAAGTTGGCCGGGTCGCCGCTGTAATGCTTGATGATGTCCATGGTGGCCATGGCGAGACCCGCGCCGTTCACCAGGCAGCCGATGTTGCCGGTAAGCGAGATGTAGGAGAGGTCGTGCTGCGAGGCCTCGACCTCGTTGGGGTCCTCCTCGTCGTAGTCGCGCATGTCGGAGAGTTTCGGGTGCCGGAACACGGCGTTGTCGTCGAAACCGAATTTGGCGTCCAGCGCCAGCAGGTTCCCCTCGGCCGTGATCACCAGGGGGTTGATCTCCAGCATGGAGCAGTCGCAGGCGATGAACGTCTTGTAGAGCCCCTGCAGCACCGTGACCGCCTTGCCCACCAGTTTCCCGCCCAGTCCCAGGCTGAAGGCGATCTTGCGGCACTGGAACGCGGTGAGTCCCACCAGGGGGTCGACCGTTTCCGTGAAAATCTTCTCGGGGGTGCCGGCGGCGACCTCCTCGATATCCATCCCCCCTTCGGTAGAGGCCATCACGGTCACCTTGGAGCTGCCACGGTCGACCACCAGGCTTACATACAGTTCATTGTCGATGTTGCAGCCGTTTTCCACCAGCACCCGCGTCACCAGTTTCCCGACGGAGCCGGTCTGGTGCGTGACCAGGGTCATGCCGAGCATCTCGCGGGCGATCAGACGGACCTCGTCGGCCGTGCGGGCCAGTTTGACCCCGCCGCCCTTGCCGCGGCCGCCGGCGTGAATCTGGGCCTTTACCACCCAGGGGCCTTCACCCAGGCGCTTGGCCCATTCCCTGGCGCTGGCGCCGTTGTAACAGACGTGCCCGTCGGGGACCGGCACACCGAACTCTCTCAGAATTCCCTTGGCTTGGTACTCGTGAATGTTCATTATTTCTCCTAGGACCTGCCAGTTATTTGGAGCCAGAATTCCTTCTGGCCACCCTCTTGATATTGAGCAGATTGGTGAAGCCGACGTTTTCGCTCGTGCTGTTGCCTCCCCTGGCACCGCAGCCAAGGGTCAGCGAAGGAACCAGTTCGTTGTAGATGGCGCCGATGGTGCCATGCACCGAAGGCTGGTTCCAGACCACCCGGTTCGCCGGCACCCTGCGGGCGTAATCCTTGGCAACCTCCTCGTTTTCGGTGAAGACCACGGCCGAGTGTCCGGCGCCACCGCACTCCAGCTGGCATACGGCGGCGAAAATTGCCTCTTCCCTGCTTTGGGCAACGTACCAGCCGAGCACCGGGGAGAGCTTTTCACGGCTCATCCACTCTTCGGCACCGGTGCTGGCAAGCGGCACCATGAGGAGTTTCACCTCGGCCGGCACGCAGAACCCGGCCAGCTCGGCGATGACCTGCGGCTTCTTCCCGACGATCGCCATGGCCGGCACGCCCCGCTGCTTGTCGAACATCACCGCTTCGAGCAGGGCCTTTTCCGTCTCATTGCAGAGATAGGCGCCGTTTTCCTCGAAGAGTCGGAGCGCTTTTTCGGCGACCTCTCTGTCGTCAAAGATCACCGACTGGTCCGAGGAGCAGATGGTGCCGTGATCGAAGGTCTTGGAGGCGATGACGTCGGGGATCGCCAGGGCGAGGTCGGCGCTCTTCTCGATGAATACCGGGACATTGCCCGGTCCGACGCCAAGGGCCGGATGGCCGGAGCTGTAGGCCGCCTTGACCATGGCGCCGCCGCCTGTGGCGATGACCATGGCAACCTCGGGGTGCTTCATCAGGGTGTCGGTCGCCTCCACCGAGGGCTCGGTGACCCACTGGATGCAGTCGGCCGGAGCGCCTTCTTCAATAGCCGCGTCCAGCATGATCTGGGCGGCAGCGACGCTGCATTTCTGCGCCTTGGGATGGAAGGCGAAACAGATCACGTTGGCCCCTTTCAGGGCGATAAGTGCTTTGAACATGGTGGTCGCCGAGGGGTTGGTCACCGGCGTTACAGCGGCGATGATGCCGACCGGTTCGGCAATGGAGATGATGCCGTCTTGCTCGCCGATGATGCCGACCGACGGTTTGCCTCTCATGTAGTCATAGACCACCTGGGTGGCGAAGTGATTTTTTGCGAGCTTGTCCTCCACGTTTCCGATGCCGGTTTCGTCGACGGCCAATTTCGCCAGCTTCATCGCGTTGAGGACACCGGCCCGGGTCATAGCCGCGACGATCCTGTCGACGTCCAGTTGAGAGAACCCCTTGAAAGATTGCGCCGCCTTCCCTGCTCTTGCCATCATCTCGTCGATCTGCGTTGACACATTCGGCATGACTGTTTCCTTTCTCCCCATGATGCGTTGTCGTTGCCAGCTAGCGTTCCTGCGCATCCTGTTTAGCAGTTCACATGCCAACCGGTAAAACTAAGTTTTATCGAATTGTTCCCGCAGATTGGCTAGCGTTATATAACTGAATCTACAACGTTTTGACTGGCAGCGCGCGGCGCCATCAGGTCACATGCTCCGTGGCGCGGTTCGCACGCCGGGGGAATATGACTCAAAATGGCACAGGTGTTGCTAAGTCAATTGGTGCAAAAGAAAACAGTGTTAACTGTCTACGGCGGGTATGGGCAGCTTATGAAGCGGTGCAGGATTCCTGGAACAAGGATTTCGTGAGGTGATTATGTCGTGGTCAACCGTGAACCAAACCATAAGTATGATCGATGCCAAGGCGCGCTTCCTGGCGGGAGAGCCTCTTCCCGACGGCCTGCTCCCCCAGGTGATTGCACGCTCCTGGCAGCGCTGCGTCGACCGGAAGGTCAGTGTCGAGCGCAAGGTCGGGGAGATCCCTATCGTCTCATCCGGTGCCCTGAACGGCTTTCGCGAGCGTAGCAGTCGGCTGATCTTTCATGCCGAACCGGTCATGGATCAGCTCCACGAGCAGATTTCCGGAACGTCGAGCGTGGTGGTGCTGACCAACGCGACGGGAGTGGTGCTGCATTCGGTCGGCGACCCGGATTTCGTGGAAAAGACGCAACAGGTGACCCTGAAGCCGGGGGGCCTCTGGACCGAAGAGGCCAACGGCACCAACGCCATCGGCACCGCCCTTATCGAAAAAATTCCCGTGTCGGTTCAAAGCGGCGAGCACTTCATCGAGATCAACGAGTTCCTCGCCTGTTCGGCCGCGCCGATCTTCGACCCACTCGGCAGGATGCTTGGCGTTCTCAATGTCTCAAGCGACTCCGCGGCCTCGCAGCGTCACACCATGGCGCTGGTGCGCATGTCCGCCCAGATGATCGAGAACCAGTTTTTCGCCAACGATTTCAACGATGAAATCCTGATCCACTTCCATCTTCGCCCTGAGTTCATCGGCACTCTCTATGAAGGAATTGCCGCTTTTTCCCCTGATGGCCGCTTTATCGGCGGCAACCGGGCAGCCTTGGTTCAGCTCGGCCTGGACCGGTACGACGCGGAAAAACGCAGCTTCAGTGCCATCTTCGATCTCAGCTTGACAAACCTTTTCGAACAGGCCCGCGTTCTGCCACAACCGATCAACAGGTTCAACCTGCGAAACGGTGTCGAGGTTTTCGGGCGCGTAAAATTCAATGTCCCGGTCTCGCCCATCACCTATCTGCCGATCCGCCAGCCAGTGGCCGCCCTGCGTTCGACTCCCAGTCTGGCGGCGCTCAACCTGGGCGATCCGAGCTTGGAGACGTCCATCCGCAAGGTCGGCAGGATCATCGATCACGACATCCCGCTGATGATTCAGGGAGAATCTGGCAGCGGAAAAGAGATGTTCGCGCGTGCCTTCCATGCCGATGGTCCTCGCCGCAGCGGTCCCTTTGTCGCCCTCAACTGCGCCGCCATACCGGAAGGGTTGATCGAGTCGGAGCTGTTCGGCTACCGCGAGGGTGCCTTTACCGGTGCCCGTCGTTCCGGCAGCATCGGCATGATCCAGCAAGCCGACGGCGGCACCCTGTTTCTCGACGAAATCGGCGATATGCCGCTCAGCCTGCAGGCCCGGTTGCTGCGGGTGCTGCAGGAGCGGACCGTCACGCCGCTGGGTGGCAACAAGTCGCTGCCGGTCGATATCAAGATCATCTGCGCCACCAACCGCCGGCTGCGCGACGAGGTGGCGGCCGGCCGTTTCCGGGAGGATCTCTACTACCGGCTCAACGGACTGCTTTTGACACTTCCCCCCCTGCGCGACCGGGCGGACCGGCTGGCCCTGGCACAAAGCATCATGCGGACGCTCTCCCCGGCGGACGTGGAGATCGAGTTTTCACCGGAGGTGCTTGATCTTTTCTCCCGGCACGCCTGGCCAGGCAACGTGCGCCAGCTGACCAACGCCATTAGAACGGCGCTGGCTCTGAGGGACGGCCAAAGTGAAATCACCGTCGAGCATCTCCCGGAAGACTTTCTGGAACAGGTGGAGGCGCGCCGGGATGGATTTCACTTCGCGGCGCCCGAGTCCGCAAGCTGCGGGTCCAGGCGCCTGGAGGAGATGGAAGTCGCCGCCATCATGGGTGTCCTGCGCGAGTGCAACGGGAACGTTTCTGCCGCCGCCCGAAAGCTTGGAGTCTCCAGATCAACCCTGTACCGGAAATCAAGAGGAAATAGCGAGCCGTTTCTGTAACCGGCTGGAAACCAACAGCGGGCAGTCCTGCCGAGTTGGTTGACCGGTGTTTGGGGTGAATTGCTGCAGTGGGTAGGATTTCTACAGGAGACCTCGGCACCTGGACAACCTATCCTTTCCTCCGGTAGTTCGTGAAAATCCTCGGCGAGGTGCGGCCGGTAGGAGTGGTCGCTTCTATCTGCCGATGTCACGAATAAACTCCCAGCCTGCGACCCGCAGATGCAGTACAGGATGTACCGGGACGCTTTTCGAGGCGATAGACTCCGATAATGCTAACCATATCCCCCTCGACATCCGCAACAAAGCCCACCGAAGAAGCTGTGGCTGCTATCAAGGAACAGGCAACCGATAATCCGTGATGCCCTTCAACAGGAATTATTTGATTGACTGCCTGTGGAATACGGACTATATGAGTATATAGTCATTCGCTAGAGAGGAAATCTATGAGAGAGCTTGTTGAGTACCGCGCTGAAATCCTGAAAGCCCTGGGACAACCTACCCGCATGAAGATCATCGATTTTCTTCGCGAAGGCGAGCGCTGCGTCTGCGAAATTTTCCCTGCCATCGGCGAGGAGCAGTCCAATACTTCCCGCCATTTGAACATGATGCTTGCTGCCGGGGTTCTCTCGCGCCGTAAAGACGGGCTCAAAATCTACTACGCCATCAAGCATCCTGAGATCCTCGAGGTTATGGACATCGTCACGGGGATCGTGAAGCTTGAAATTTACGGGCGGCACGATCTGCTGAAGGCCGTATGAACATACGGGGTTGACGCAAAGCGGCGCACAAGATCCTCGGGCTGAAGCAGAGGTAATTTTTTTGTCTCATTAAGTGAGTGATCAATCAAACGCTCATGGAGCAACTCATGCTGAAAGGCTTTGCCGACTACATCGTCTTCACCCTCCTTGGCCTCGCTCCCGGCTCACGTTCGGGCGAGGCGCTCGATTTTTTTATCTACGACACGCTGAAGATTTTCCTGCTCCTCACCACGATCATTTTCGTGGTAGCGATCATCCGTTGCTCCTTTCCTCCGGAAAAGACCAAGCGAATCCTTTCCCGCAAACGTGAATTCGTCGGCAATGTCCTGGCGGCATTGCTTGGCATCGTCACCCCCTTCTGCTCGTGTTCGGCGGTGCCGCTCTTCATCGGTTTTGTCGAGTCCGGTGTTCCTTTGGGCGTTACCTTCTCGTTCCTGATCTCCTCCCCCATGGTCAACGAGGTGGCGCTGATCATGCTCTGGGGGCTCTTTGGCTGGAAGATCGCCGTGATCTACATCGGCACCGGCCTGCTGGTCGCCATTGTTGCGGGCATTGTCATCGGCAAACTGAAGATGGAGAAGTACGTCCAGGACTACGTATGGGAGATGCGGGTTGGCAATAGCGAGCTCACGACCATGATCCTGCGGGAAAAGCTCGATTATGCCCGAGTGTACACCCTGGGACTGCTGAAAAAGATCTGGCCCTACGTGATAGTCGGCGTCGGCCTGGGCGCCTTCATCCACGGATATGTGCCGGCCGATTTCCTGGCACGCTGGGCCGGGCGGGACAACGTTTTTGCCGTGCCTGTGGCCGTGGCCCTGGGAGTGCCGCTTTACAGCAACGCCGCCGGGGTGATTCCCATCGTCCACGCCCTGATGGAAAAGGGTATGGCCATCGGCACGGTGCTGGCCTTCATGATGGCGGTCACCGCACTGTCGCTGCCGGAAGCGATCATTCTCAACAACGTCCTGAAAAAGCCGCTCCTCGCGACCTTCTTCGGCATCGTGGCAACGGCCATTGTCATTGTCGGCTATCTGTTCAACGCGATTTTGTAAGGGCGAACAGCATCTGCTCTACCAACGGCCTATAAATGTAGTGCCAGTGAGGAAACCATCCAGACAAAAGGAGACTCAAAGCATGAAGATCGAAATTCTCGGTACCGGCTGTGCCAAATGCAAGACCCTCTACGAGCACGTGAAGAAAGCCCTCGATGACAGCGGCAAGAGCGCAGAGGTGGTAAAGGTGGAGGATATCCAGTCGATCATGAAATATGGCGTCATGAGCACGCCCGCGCTGGTCATCGACGGCCAGGTAAAATTCTCAGGCAAGCTTGCTTCAGTGGCCGAAATCAAGGCAATGCTGTAGGGCCTCCGCAAGCTGCAATCAGACGCAATAAACTTCCAGAGGAATATCCATGAAAAAGTTCCTGACAGCTTTTGCCATCACCATGACGCTTGCCGGCGCCGCCCGGGCAGAACTCCCTTCAGCTACCGATGCCTCGGTTCGCCAGTCCCTTTCTTCCGGGAAGCCGACGGTCATCGACCTGGGTGCCCGCACCTGCATTCCTTGCAGGAAAATGGCACCGATCCTGGAATCCCTTGCCGCCCAATATCGCAACAGGGCTTCGGTACTCTTCATCGACGTGCATGAAAACCCGGCTGCCGCCGACAAGTTCCGCATCCAGATGATTCCGACTCAACTCTTTTTCAACGGACAAGGCAAGGAGATCAAACGCCACATCGGCTTCATGGAACAGGCGGAGATCGTCAAAGGGCTGAAGGCCGCAGGGCTCAAATGAACTTCCTCGACAACATCGAGCAGATCGTCGCGGCCTACCCCGTATTGGCCTTCGGCGCCGTATTCCTGGCCGGGGTGATATCCTCCGCCTCGCCGTGTGTGCTTGCCACCATACCGCTGGTGGTCGGCTTTGTCGGTGGCTATGCCGATGGAGACCGCTGGAGGGCTTTCCGCTACTCACTGGCCTTTATCCTTGGACTCTCCCTCACGTTCACGGCATTTGGCGCCGCGGCGGGCCTGCTGGGAACCATGTTCGGGACCCTGGGTGGCTGGTGGTACGTGGCCGCGGGTATTGTTGCGCTGGTGATGGGAGGACAGATGATGGGCCTTTATGAAATCAGCCTCCCTGTCAGGCGAGATTTCAGGCCGAAACGGGGCGGGCTGATCGGTTCATTCTTGCTGGGTCTCTTCTTCGGGGTGGTCTCCTCACCCTGCGCCACCCCGGTGCTGGTGGTGCTTTTGACCTTCGTGGCGACCAAGGGCCAGGTTCTCTACGGCGTCGCCCTGCTTTTCACCTACGCCATCGGCCACTGCCTGCTGATGCTGGCGGCCGGCACATTTACCGGTTTCATCGAGGCGTTCGTCAAGGCGCGGGGCGTGGTGAACTTCTCCAACTGGGCAAAACGGGTGAGCGGTTCCATAGTCGTGCTGGTGGGCGCCTGGTTTATCTGGCAGGGGTTTTGATGCCCAAAAAAGGATAATACAGCCCCTCCAGGTCTCCGGCGAGCGCAGCTCCGCTGAAGGGTCCGATGACGCCGGGTCGGCGTTACCAAGCACCCAAATGCAGGATGACGTACCTGAATCTGGAAGGATCTCAATCCAAGCATCGTTCTGGAGCCTCGCATGAACAGCGCACAGATAGTCCGGAAACTGGTTTACAACGGCATTCGCCATCGCCTGCTGAAATCCACCGGCAAACCCCACCGGCTTGAAGCGATAAGCCTGGAAATCACCCACCGTTGTATCTGCCGATGCAGTATGTGCAATATCTGGCAGATTCCTCCGCAGGTACCGGACCTCGAACTTGCAGACTGGCTGGAACTTTTATCCTCGCCAGAACTTCGTGGCCTTAGGGAAATGGACCTGACCGGGGGAGAGCCATTTTTACGGCAGGATCTGGGGCAGCTCCTCCAGGGAATCTGCGATCTTCAGCCGACGAATTTTCCTCGTTTGCGCACGCTGGCAATTACCAGCAACGGCATTTTAACCGACAGGATTCTGGAGCGTACCAGAGAAATAATCGGCCCGTTGCGCGACAGGGGCATCGACCTGGTCCTTGCCTGCGGTATGGACGCCGCGGGGGATCTTCATGACCGGATCCGGAATTACCCCGGGGCATGGAAAAAACTGCAGGAAACCGTGTCCGGACTGCAGTCGATCAGGAAGTCCCATGCCAATCTGGTTCTGGGCATCAAGACCACCGTTGTGCCGCTAAATACGCCGGAGCTCGACAAGATCGCCGATTACGCGCAGGCAAATGACCTCTTCACCATAATTTCTCCCCGCATCATTACCGCCAACCGGTTTGGCAATAGCGACAGGGAAGCTGATCTGAGATTTAGCTCGGAAGATCTGGACGCACTCATTCGTTTCTACGAAAGCCCGCGATTCGCCTGGAGCGGCCACCGCGAGGCACTGCTTGGCTTCCTGAAAACGGGATGCATTAAAAAGCCTTGTTCTGCCGGCTTCAACACCCTTTTTGTCCGGTACAATGGTGAGGTCTTTTCCTGTCCCGTTTTACCGGTCTCTCTGGGCAATATCAGAGAGCGGCCGCTGGGGGATCTGTACCGCAGCTCGGTTGCCGATCGGTTCCGCAAAGAGGTTGGCGACTTTCCGGAGTGCAAGGCGTGCACCGAGCCCGGTCTGGAGCGCATTGCCTGGCCTTTCGAGGGGTTCACGTTTCTGAGGCTTCTGCCCCGAATGGGGCCCGAAAATTTCTGCCGCCTCGCCCGTCATATGGGTCTCGACAAGTACCTGTGAGGCAGTCGTTCCGAGATTGGGCATCCTGCGCATGGGATCATGCGCGTCACCCCCTCAGCCATAATCATGAGGGCTAACCAGCAATACGGAGCAAAAGGAGAATGTTATGAACACGAAGCGGATGGCAACACTCTTCACGGCGCTGCTGATTGTTACCTGTGCCACGACCGTTTTCGCAGCCCCGGCAGGGCGCGGCAGCGGCGGCTGGGGGACGGGGAGTCCCTACCAGAGGATGTACAACCCCGCCACAGTCGAGTCCGTGAGCGGCGAGGTGATGTCGGTGCACAAAATGACCCCGAGAAAGGGTATGGGCCCCGGAATTCACCTCCAGCTCAAGACGGACCAGGAGACCATTTCGGTCCATTTGGGCCCGTCATGGTACATCGATCGGCTCGATGCCCGGATCGAGAAAGGGGACACCATTGAGGTCAAAGGTTCTCGGGTGACAGTTGCAGGGAAGCCGGCAATCATCGCTGCCGAGGTGAAAAAGGGAGATGCGGCGCTGAAACTGCGCGACGACAGCGGGATTCCCGCTTGGGCTGGCTGGAGAAGGTAATTGCTCCGTAGAGAGGTAATGACACCGGGGGGGCAGGCAAATGGCCTGCCCCCTCTTTGTTCAAGTGCACGAAAATGGGCCATTCCCTTTTATAGCCAATCATGCTATCAATGAGCGGCAAAGCCATTCAGAGACCTTATGATCAGTCGCCATATCAACCATTTCCGGCCGCAGGCCCTGGTAACGTTCCTGGTCGCCCTCGGCCTCCTGTTCACAGGGGTGCGCGTTCCGGACATCTCGCGTCCCCACCGGCCCAAGCCCAGCCATCGAGTCGTCCTCGAAAATCCTCACAAGAGCTTCTCCGACAGCCTCAAGCAGTCAGGCGACCTCGTTGCCGTGGTACCCCCCTCCCCTACGCCCAACGATACCGTCTCGTACATCGCAGCCCCCCGGGTTGTCTCGCCACTATACGTTTCCCTCTCATTTTTCCCAAACTCCGGCCGTTCTCCCCCTGCTGCACGAAGCTGACTTTATCACGCACCACTGAAACCGCGCTCTCCCATCAGGTACAGTTCAGCCGGCCGCGCCTAGTGGAGCAGTGCGCCAATCATCGGTAAAGACGATGCCCTGGCCCCGACAGTGTCGTCGGCTGGGCAGGCAAGAAAGCGATCGCCAAAGGGAAGGCCGCAGCTAAGGTCGGGGCGACGCGAAGAAAACAGAAAGGAAATAGGGAAATGACCCATTTTGCAGCACTCATAGCCCTTGGAATCGTGGCCGGGATGACCAGCGGCTTGATAGGCATCGGCGGAGGGATCATCATCGTCCCGGTATTGGTGCTCTTCATGGGATTTTCCCAGCAACTGGCGCAGGGGACCACCCTGGCTCTGATGGTCCCGCCTCTGGGCGCATTTGCAGCCTGGAGCTATTACCGGCAAGGGTATGTGGATATAAAAACAGCCGTGTTGATTTGCCTGGGCTTCGTGGCCGGCAGCATCCTGGGTGCCGATCTGGCGCTGCGTCTCCCTGGGGAAATCTTGACGCGGATCTTTGGTGCCATTTTGGTAGCCATCGGGATGAAAATGCTGATTGCGGGGTGACGGCTGCGTGCCTGATGGCAACAGCAATCCGAAGGGCCGTTTGAGCCCGGCCGGTAAAACGGTCTTTTCCCGCAGCAAACTCCAAACAGACAAACGAGGTCATCATGACGGACGCAACGCAGGGCCTATCGGGGATAGGCGATTTAGTGACAAAACTTCAATCTGGGACCACAGGCTCAGGCGCGCAACCCCTCGACGTTGGCTCTTTGCTTGGCAACATGAGCATGACCGCCATTATCGTCGGCCTTATAGCAGGGCTGGTGGGGTCCGGCTACTTCATGTACGGGAAAAAGAGCCACAACCTCACGATGGTGTTCAGTGGCATAGCTCTCTGTGTCGTCCCCTACTTCATCAGCAACAACATACTTCTTGTATGCGCATGTCTGGCAATGACGGCCATACCTTTTGTCATCTAGCGGGAACGACGGTCTAAAAAGCCGGCCCGGTCTTGATAACCCGAGCCGGCATGCTATGATTCGTCTTTAATTAAAACATGAGAGCCTGCGGTTTTTCTCAGGAAACGAAACGGACAGCAATCCCATGGGCATAGAACCCGTCAAGGCAAAAACAAAACAGCTGGTCAATCTTTTTGCAGAGTTTTTCGAAAGCGAGAAGGCTTCGGGGATCATCCTCATCCTCTGTACGGTGACTTCCATCGCCATCGCCAATTCCAGCTTTGGCGAGCTCTACCTCGACTTCTGGCAGACAGGGATCCTGAACCACAGCCTGCAGCACTGGATCAATGACGGGTTGATGACGGTTTTTTTCCTGCTGATCGGCCTGGAAATCGAGAGAGAGCTCTATATCGGGGAATTGTCCGACCCGAAGAACGCCTCATTGCCGATCGCGGCCGCCCTGGGCGGCATGGCGACGCCGGCTCTGCTGCACTTCCTGATCAACCGGGGCGGCGCGACGGTGGACGGTGCCGGCATTCCGATGGCAACGGACATCGCTTTCGCTCTCGGGGTACTTGCCCTTTTGGGAAACAGGATTCCGGTGTCGCTGAAGATCTTTCTTGCCGCGCTGGCCATCATAGATGACCTGGGCGCCATCGTGGTCATTGCCCTGTTCTATGTGGCGGAGTTCTCACTGCACTATTTCTCCCTGGCTCTCGGCATGTGCGCAGCGCTGGTCGTTCTCAATCGCCTGGGCGTGACCCGGCTCTGCGTCTACCTCATTGCCGGCTGCGTCATGTGGTTCTTCATGCTGAAGTCCGGGGTCCACGCCACCGTCGCCGGTGTCCTGCTGGCCTTCGCCATTCCGTTCAGACGCGGCGATCACGCGTCGCCATCTTACAGGTTGCAACATTTCCTGCACAAGCCGGTGGGATTCGTCGTCATGCCGCTGTTCGCGCTGGCCAACACCGGCATGGCACTGACGGGGAACTGGATGGAAGGGTTGGCGACTCCAAACAGCTTGGGCATTGCCGCCGGACTGTTGGCCGGCAAGCCGCTGGGAATCGCCCTTTTCAGCTATCTGGCAGTCAAGGCGGGGTTGTCACAGTTGCCAAACAAGGTCTTCTGGAAGCATATCGTGGGCGCAGGTTTTCTCGGAGGGATCGGGTTCACCATGTCCATCTTCATCTCCCTGTTGGCGTTCAAAAATCCCGGCCTCATCGAGAGTTCCAAGCTCAGCATCCTGCTCAGTTCAGTTCTGGCAGGAACCATCGGTTACCTGATCCTGAGCAGGCAACCCGCGGACGAACCGGACGGATCCGAAACACTGTGAAATCATCGCTGCCGTTTCTCCCCTTCCTGCACGGGTTTTGCCCGTTGCTCCTCTAGCTTCGAGGCCGGCAGCGGCTCCCCGGCCTTGCGGTACAATTCGGCCAGCCTCGCCGTAGCCTCGGCCGCGGCGCCGGCATCACCGCCGCTTAGACTCACAGCTACGGCCCTGCGGTAATAAGCGACGGCACCGGCCAGATCGTCGTTTTTCGAAGCGGCCGCCCCGAGGCCACGCAGGTCGGAGGCGATCTTTTTCCCCAGGCCCAGGTCCTTGTCCAGAAGCAGCGCCGCGTTGAAACAGTGGATGGCTTCGGCGTTTCTCCCCTGCCCGAGGTGGATCTCTCCCAGTAGACGCAGGGAATTGGCCTCTTCGACGGCCATGCCGCGGTCCCTGTTCACCTTGAGCGCCCTCTCTACCTGCTCACGCGCCTCCTGAGCTGAGCCGCCGCGCAAAAGGACGGTCCCGACCAGGTTCAGCCGGCGTCCCAGTTCCCCCCCCTTCTCGAGCGCCGCACTCCTCAGTGACCAATCCTTGGCAGCCACAAGATCGCCGGCTGCCAGATAGATTTTGGCATTCTCGAAGAAGAGCTCCGGCGCCAGGTCGGAGGGCTCCGGCAGCAGGGCGAGCGCCGGGTCGATGACGCTTCGAGCGGAGCGCAGATCGCCCCTCAACCTGTGCGTTCTCGCCATGTTGATCCGGGCCACCGTCATGCCGTCCAGGTTCTCTATCGAGCCGTGCAACCTGAGCGCCTCGGAGAACTCGGCCAACGCCTCGTCACGGTCGCCCCGAAGCTCCTGCTGCACCCCCCTCTGGTTGTGGCTGATCGCCTCAAGCCTCGCCTGCGACAAACTCTTCACGGCCGTGCCGGCGCACCCTGCGCAGAGCATCAGCGACAGGGCAAAAAGCCAATGGGCCTGGATGCGGCGTGCGCTAACTCCCCCCGGGTCAGTCATTGCTGTCCCCCCGCACGAACTGCTTTTCCTGCGGTGCCCTGATGCGCCCGCTGATCGGCCAGATCCCCTTTGCCGCGCTTACGATGCTGCCGGTCTCCCCGAGGGTTTCCTCGGTCTTTTTGATGAGCGGGGGTACTCTGGGGAGCTCATTTTCCTCGAACTCCTTGAAGTCCTGGCTGATTTTTTCCACGTTGCCCAGGGACTTCTCCGCGTGCCCAAGCAGCCCCGGAAGTTTCTCGTCCAAAAGCGACAGCGAGGAGTTGACCCGCTTGACACTGTCGGAGGTGTGGTCCAGCACGGTACTAAGCCTGCCGGAGACGGCACCGACCTCCTCCCCGGTCTTAAGCAGCAGGGCATCGGCACTTTGCCGGGTGAGCTCCAGATTCTGGGAAAGCAGGTTGAAATTCTTCATGGACTGCTTGATGTCCCCGTTGGGGTCGTTCAGGTAGCGGATGATGTCACTCACCTCGATGAGCACAGGTTTGACCTTTTCCCCGATCTCGTCGGCCAGCTCGTCCAGCGCCTTGGTCTTGACGTAGGCCAGGTGATCACCGTCCTGCAGTTCCGGCATGGCCGGGGTGCCCACCGAAATCTCCACGATGGCGTCCCCCACCAGACCTTCCTTGACCAGTTTTGCGGTGGAATCGCTTCTGAGCCACTTGCGGTACTTCTCGTCGATCTGCAGCACGACATCCACCTTGGCCGCCTGGTTCAGGGAGATCGATTTGAGCTTCCCGATCCGGAAGCCGGAGAGCTTGACCGGCATGCCCCGCGTGAAGCCGGTCCCCTTCTCGACGGTGAAGGAGATCTGGTACATCGTGGCGAACAGGTCGTTTTCCTTACCGATCACCAGGACCACGGCTATGACTGCGGCAACGGCAAGCGCGGCGAAGACGGCAATCTTCTTTTTCAGGTGCCTAAAGCGCGGATCAGCCTCGTTTATCATGCGCACTCCCATTCAAAAAGATACGGCTGTCAAATGGTATCCCGGCGATCAACTCCTGGTTCGGGGTGATGAACAGCGTAGTCCTCTGCGGATCTTCGCGGTGGAACTCAAGCAGGGTCGAGATGATGGCGCTGCTCTCGCTGGCGCGCAGCCCGGCCAGGATGGCGCTGTAAAGTATCAGCCGCGGTTCGGTCAGCATGGCCCGGGCCAGCCCGATCAGCCTCCTTTCGTAGAGCGAAAGGTGCCCCGGAAGCTCCATCAGCCCCCCCGGGTAGCCGACCCTGCGCAAGGAAGCCAACCCCCTGGCCTCGATCTCGGCCGGGGGGAGGCTCGAATGGTATTCCAGTGGCAGCACCAGGTTTTCCCATACCTTCAGGTTGGAGACCAGCCCGCCGTTTGGATGGACCACGGCGACGAGCCGGCGCAAACGGTTGAGATCCTTTTCGGAGGCCGCGGCAACATCCTCGCCCAGCGTGACAACGGAGCCGGCGCCCGGTTTGGTCAACCCCAGCATGAGCCGCACCAGCCGGTCGCTCTCATCCTGCCGGGAGGTGATCAGCGCCACGAGGGCGCAGGCCGGCACCGCCAAGGAAAGGGGCGCGGTCGATTCATCCAGAACGACATCGTGAAAGACTAGCGCCTGGTCCATGGCCACACCTCTACAAAAGTAAAAACAGCGACATGACGCCGTCGATAACGAACATGACAAAAAGGCTCTGCATCACGGCCTTGGTGGCTGCCTGGGGAATCTGGGTGACGCTTTTGCCCACGCGCAGCCCCTGCCGGCAGCAGATGGCGGAGATGAAAAGGCCGAACAGGGCGCCTTTACCTAGCGATGTCGCCAATACCGATATGGTGAGCACGGAGAAAATGCCCTGTGAATACTGCTCCCACGGCACATGCCAGCCGAGCGACGCCACCAGAAAGCCGCCCAAAAGCGCGGCAACCTCGAAATAGACGGTGAGGATCAGCATGGCGCTGGTAACGCCGAAGATCCTGGGCATGATCAGGTAGCTCGCGGCCGGGATGCCCAGGTATTCCAGGGATTCGATCTCCCCGCCGATCTTCATCTGGCTCAGTTCGGCCGCGATCGCCGTCCCGCTGCGGGCGATGACGATGATCGCCGTCAGCAGGGGGCCGAGTTCCCTGACCACGATCCAGACCATCACCTTGCCGGTCAGGGATTCGCTCCCGTCGCCGGCGATGCTGATGATCTGGGTGATGACCACGGTGCCGATGATGAGGGAGATGACCAGGATGATGCGGAAAGCTTCCAGTCCGGTGAAATAGAGCTGACGCAGGTAGACGCTGAAGACCGGGCGGGAGCCGCACCTGAGCGCCGACGCCCCGTCACGGAAGGCGGCCACGATCATCTCGGCCAGGTCGTAGCTGAAGACGATCAGGGTGATCAGCTTGTCGGAGAGCAGATTCAACATGACGCCACCTTGCAGGTCACGGCACCCCGGTACCCGGCATCCGGAAGGTGCGGGGCATCGAGCGGAACAGCCAGTAGGCGGTGGCCTGAAGATCGGGCCCCGCGACAGCCGGGAACGCGCAACTGCATAGGAATCCTTTCTGCATCACCAGAAGCGGCATTGCTGCCGCGAGCCTGTGCCAAGATTTGCGTCACATGGCATCATTTCGGCGCAATGCCCTCGAATATTAGCGAATATACTTCATCAGCCGGTAGAGCACTACATTAAATCTTAAAAAAAAACAACGGCCCGCCACACCGGGCGCATTGCGGGGTGCAGCGGGCGGAAAGCCGTTGCTTCGATACGGCACCCTACCGGGCCTCGCCGGCGAGCCGTCCCAGGATCTCCACCCCCCGTTCGGTCCTTTCGTCCCAGAGCGCCGAGGAGAGGCGGATACAGTTTCGGTACTTTCCGGAGAGCGAGAAGATGGAGCCAGGCGTGATGCCGATACCTTGCTCCAGGGCCCGGTGAAACATCCGGACCGAGTCGGTCCCCTCCGGCATCTCGACCCAGAGCATGAAACTGCCGCCGGGATGGGTCATGCGGGTACCTTCCGGGAAATAGCGCACCACGGCGGCGGCCATCTGGGAGATGTTGCGGGCGTAAATGCGCCGTATGGCGCGCAGGTGGTGGTCGTAGCCACCGGTGGCGAGAAACTCGGCCAGGGCGAGCTGGGTGGGCGAGGCGCTGGCGAGGTTGGTCATCATCTTGAGCCGCTCCATCTCCGGCTGGAACCGGCCGCCTATGGCCCACCCCACACGGTAACCGGGGGCCAGCGTCTTCGAGAAGGAGGAGCAGTAGATCACGAGCCCCTTGCGGTCGAACGCCTTGGCGGCTACCGGCCGCTCCTGACCGAAGGTGAGGTCGCCGTAGATGTCGTCCTCGATGAGCGGGATGTCGTGGCCGGCCAGAAGCTGCACCAGCTCGCGCTTGCGCTCGTCAGGCATCAGGCTCCCCAGCGGGTTGCTGAAGTTGGGGATCACCAGGCAGGCGCTGATCTTGTTGTTCTCGATGGCGTAGCCCAGCGCCTCCAGGCTGATCCCCTCCCGCGGCGTCGAGGGGATCTCCAGCGCCTTGAGTCCCATCTCGGCGATCAGCTGCAGGAAATTGAAATAGAAGGGAGATTCCACCGCGATGGTGTCGCCGGCACGGCAGGTGACGCGCAGCGCGAGTTGCACCGCCTCGACGCAGCCTGAGGTGATCAGCACCTCGTCGGGCCTCACGCTGAACCCGGCCAGAAGCGAGCGCTTGGCGATCTGGGTGCGCAACCGCTCGCTTCCGGGCGGCATCATGTAGGCCACGCTCTGGTCGCCGAAACGACGCAGCGCGGCGGACATGATGCGGTTCAGCCGGGCCACCGGCAGGTGCTGCGGGCTGGGGATGGCGCTGCCGAGCGGGAGCAGTTCCCGGTTCATCATGTTGTGTATCACCTGCTGGCACAGCTCGCAGTAGGTCACCGCGGTCGGCACCATGTGCTGCCTGCGCGGCAGCGGTTTTGCCGTGATCTCCGGGGCCCGCGGGCAGACGTAGTAGCCGGACTGCGGCCGCGCCTGGATCACCCGGCGATCCTCCAGCACCGCGTAGGCCTGCATCACCGTGTTGATACTGACGCTCAGCTTGGAACTGAGCTGCCTGATGGACGGCAAACGGTCGCCGACGCGGTAGGTACCGCCATCGATCAACGCCACGATTTCGCCACCGACCCGCTCGTAAAGCGGCCTTGAATCTGGAACAGTTTCCACGTCGGTCCCCCTCCCCTGTCACCCGTCAAGCAGTGTCAACCTGAGCGGACTCTCAGATTACTCTATCCCGCAACGGATCCACAGACACAGTTGCCCTCTTTTGAAACGGGTACAGTCATAATAATCGACAACTGTAACAGTAACAAATCATATTTGCTGTATCTGTACGCATGGCCCGAACGGGGATACATTTACCACATGACAAGGCGGGAATTGAGTAGCGGGTGGGATAAAAAGGAGACAGTCATGGAATGCAATCTGGGAAAGGGTGAACTGCTGCAGCTGGAAGGAAGGCCGAAGGGGGTTGTGGTTCACTGTCTTAAAGGGACCATCTGGCTCACCAATGGGGACGGGGTGGATTACCTGGTGCATCAGGGTGGCAGTTTCCGACTCGGCTCCGGCGCCAGCGCGGTGGTCGAGGCACTCGGGGTGGCTGAGATCCGGCTGCAGGCTGCGGCATGTGAAGGCGCCAGCATCAGGCCGCTGCTGTCGCAGGTTGCCCACCGGGCGTGCAGCTGAGCCGGCGCTGTTGACGCGAGTCGCGTTACCGGTCGACCGTCGAGAGTCCGTTGCCCGGCGCACAACGGTTGCACACCGTTGTGCGCGTTTGTCATAAACACACCGACACCAAGCTCAACCGCCCACGGCTCGCACCCCGTGAAATCGGCATGTTGTCCCCCCGGTACCCGCCTTTCGCACCACCCTCCCCTGCCAGGCAGCAGATCGCTTGAGCACCATCAAGCCGAATCCTCCAGGCATCTCGTCTTTTTTGATCTAGGTCAAGTAACGCGTAGAAATGTGTTCTATACTCCGTCTTGAGTTACGAGGCCCCCTCCAGTAGGCAGCGCTGCGCCCTGACCCCCATTTGCAACCCAGCGATTTACCACCGATATACAGACGAGGAGATCCCACTTATGTCCAAGACCTTGACCACGCTCCGCAGATATCTTGTCCTGCTGGTGCTTTTTGCAGCCGCCGGCAACGCCCGGGCGGATTCAGGAAAGGAGCTCTTCGAAAAGCAGTGTACCGGCTGTCACACGATCGGCGGCGGCGACGGCGGCGGCCCCGATCTCAAGGGAGTGGCCGCCAAGCGCTCCGGGGAGTGGCTGGTAAGGGTTATCGCCGAGCCGGATAAACTGACGGCGGAAAAGGACCCGACCCAGCTGGAGCTGATCAAGAAGTTCGGCATGGAGATGCCCAACGTCGGCGTCAGCCGCGACGACGCCAAAAAAATCGTCGCCTTCCTGCAGGGCGGCAGCGCCCCGGCCAAGGCAGGAGCCGCCGCGGCGGGCACACCTGCCGCGACCGACGCACCCGCTGCGGCGGCCGGCGAGGCCAAGCCTTCGGAAGCGGCGAAACCGGCGGAGCTCGTGGTCACCAAGGAGCTGCTGTCCACCGGCCGGGACCTGTTCACCGGCAAGCAGCGCTTTGCCAACGGGGGTGCCTCCTGCGTCTCCTGCCACGGCCTGCGCTACCCCGGGATCAACGGCGGCGCGCTGGCCGCCGACCTCACCGGCCTCTACGCGAGGATGGGCGAGAACGGGGTGCGCGGCGTCCTGAAAAGCCTGAGCTTCCCCGTCATGAAGAAGATCTACGCGGAGCGCCCCTTGAGCGAGGAGGAGATCACCGCCCTCACCGCGCTGTTCAAGGATGCGGCAGCCCGGAAGCATAAGGAGAGCGATCCCTACCCCCTGGCAGGGCTCGGCTTCTTCGCCCTGTGCATCGTGGCCGCCATACTGTTCAAGAGGAGAATCAGATAATGTCTCACGATAGGATCAAGGACGACCGTTCGCCCCAGAACCGTGACTCGGAGGAGTTTTACCGCAACCGGGCGCAGTACGACAAGGTGGTGCGCAGCACCCACGGCGTCAACTGTACCGGCGGCTGCAGCTGGATGGTGCACGTGAAGGACGGCATCGTCGGCGCAGTTCGACGGCTCCATCCCGAACCACGAGCCGCGCGGCTGCGCCCGCGGCATCAGCTTCTCCTGGTACCTGTACAGCCCGATGCGGGTGAAGCACCCCTACCTGCGCGGCACGCTCCTGGACCGCTGGAACGAGGCGCGGCTGCGCTTCGACGACCCGGTCGAGGCCTGGGCCAGCATCGTGGAGAACCCCGAGGCGCGCGCCTCCTACACGGCCAAGCGCGGCATGGGGGGCTTTCGGCGCGGCAGCTGGGAGGTCGTCACCGAGATCATCGCCGCCTCGACCGTCTACACGGCGAAAAAGCACGGCCCGGACCGGGTCATCGGCTTTTCCCCGATCCCCGCCATGTCCATGATCAGCTACGCTGCCGGGACCCGCTTCCTGCAGCTTTTCGGCGGCGTCGCCATGAGCTTCTACGACTGGTACTGCGACCTGCCCCCCGCCTCCCCGCAGGTCTGGGGCGAGCAGACCGACGTGAACGAGTCGGCCGACTGGTACAACGCCTCCTACATCATCCTGTGCGGCTCCAACGTGCCGATGACCCGCACCCCGGACGCCCACTACCTGGCCGAGGCGAGATACCGCGGCACCAAGGTGGTGGTCATGTCGCCGGACTACTCGGCGGCCAGCAAGTTCGCCGACGCCTGGCTCCCGGTCGAGCAGGGACACGACGGCGCCTTCTGGATGGCGTTGAACCACGTGATCCTGAAGGAATGCTACGCGGACCGCCAGGTGCCGTTCTTCGAGGATTACGTCAGGAAGTACACCGACCTCCCCTTCCTGGTCAAGCTCACCGAGCAGGACGGCGTCTGGCGCCAGGGTGAGTTCCTGCGCGCCGACGAGTTCGAGCGCTCCGAGGGGATCGAACACGCCGACTGGACCCTGTGCGTGGCCGACCGGGACGGCGAGGTGCGCGTGCCCCACGGCAGCCTCGGCTCGCGCTGGAGCAAAGAGGAGGGTAACTGGAACCTCGACATGAAGGACATGGTGGACGGAGCCGAGATCGACTCCGCCCTTAGCTTCCTGGGGCAAGAGACCCGCAAGGTCCGCTTCCGCTTCGAGGGGGAGAAGGACGCGATCCGCGAGGTGCCGGTGCGCACCGTCGCCACCCGCGCGGGCGAGGCGACCGTGACCACCGTCTTCGACCTGCTGATGGCCCAGTTCGGCGTCTCCCGGGGCCTTTCCGGCGACTACCCGAAGGACTACGACTCCGAGCTCCCCTTCACGCCCAGGTGGCAGGAGAAGCATACCGGCATCGACGCGCAGACGCTGATCAACATCGCCCGCGAATGGGGCACCAACGGCGAACAGAGCACCGGGCGCAACATGATCATCATCGGCGCCGGCGTGAACCACTGGTACCACAACGACCTGATCTACCGCGCCGCCATCACCTCGCTGATCCTGACCGGAAGCGTCGGCAGAAACGGCGCGGGGCTCGCGCACTACGTGGGCCAGGAGAAGGTGGCGCCGCTTGCCCCCTGGACCTCGATCGCGATGGCGCAGGACTGGACCAAGGCGTCCCGGTTGCAGAACACCCCGAGCTTCTGGTACATGCACTCGGACCAGTGGCGCTACGACCGCAACTTCGTCGACTACTTCAAGCCCGAAACCGGCGAGAAGATGCCGATGCACGCGGCCGACTTCAACGCCAAGGCGGTCCGGCTCGGCTGGCTCCCCTTCGCCCCGCACTTCAACGACAACACGCTGAAGCTCATGGAAAAGGCGAAGGAAGCAGGCTGCAAAGACGACGCGGAAATCCGCGCCTGGCTGGTGGCCCGGCTCAAAAGCGGCTCGACCCGCTTCGCCATCGAGGACCCGGACGGCGCGGGGAACTCCCCCAAGGTCTGGTTCATCTGGCGCGGCAACGCCATCTCGTCGAGCGCCAAGGGGCACGAGTTCTTCCTGAAGCACGTCTTGGGGGCGCCCAACTCCAGCTTCACGGCCAAGGAGGCGGCCAAGGGCTTGGTCAAGGACATCGTCTGGCACGAAAGAGCGCCCGAGGGGAAGGTGGACCTGGTGGTCGACCTGAACTTCAGGATGGACACCTCCACCCTGTATTCGGACATCGTGCTCCCCGCCGCCACCTGGTACGAGAAGAGCGACCTGAACACGACCGACATGCACTCCTTCGTGAACTGCATGGACGCGGCGGTGCCCCCCTCCTGGGAATCCAAGAGCGACTGGAAGATCTTCAGCATGATCGCCAAGAAGGTGAGCGAGTTCTCGGAGAAGCACCTCCCCACACCGGTAAAGGACGTCATCGCCGCGCCGCTTCTGCACGACACCCCGGGCGAGATCGCCCAGCGCTCAGTACTGGACTGGAAGCTCGGCGAGTGCGAGCCGATCCCCGGCAAGACCATGCCGAACCTCGCCATCGTGGAGCGCGACTACCCGAACATCTACAACAAGTTCATGTCGCTTGGGCCGGAGATCGGCCACCTCGGGGCGCACGGCAACTACTACGACGCCGAGGACGAGCACGACAAGCTCCTCAAGGAGCTGCCGACCCGGAGCTGGAGCGGCAGGACCTGCGTCGATCTGGAGGACGAGCGGGTGGTGGCCGACGTGATCCTTTCGCTCGCCTCCGAGACCAACGGCGAACTGGCGCACCGCGCCTTCCAGAAGCTGGAGAAGCGGGTCGGAAAGCCGCTTTCCCAGATCTCCGAGGGGTCGCGCGATTTCCGGATGAAGTGGGAGGATGTCACCCAGAAGCCGCGCCGCGTCATCAGTTCCCCGATCTGGAGCGGGCTCATGAACAACGGCCGCCCCTACGCCCCCTTCACCTTGAACGTGGAGCACGGCGTACCCTGGCGCACCCTGTCCGGCCGGCAGTCGCTCTACCTGGACCACCCGTACTACGGCGAGTTCCACGAGGGGCTCCCCACCTTCAAGGGGAAGCTGAACCCGGCGCTTTTGGACGAGACCGAGGGGGAGACCGGCCTGGTGTTGAACTTCCTGACGCCGCACGGCAAGTGGGGCATCCACTCGACCTACAGCGACAACCTGAGGATGCTCACCCTGTCCCGCGGCGGCCAGGCGGTCTGGCTCAACCATCTGGACGCGGAAGGGGCCGGGATCGAGGACAACGAGACGGTCGAGATGTACAACGCGAACGGTGTGGTGGTCTGCCGCACCATCGTCTCCTCCCGCATCCCCAAAGGGGCGGCGATCATGTACCACGCGCCGGAGCGGACCCTCAACGTGAAGAAGTCGAAGAAGAGCGGCAAGAGGGGGGGCGTGCACAACAGCCTGTCCCGCATCCGCCTGAAGCCGACGCTGATGCTCGGGGGTTACGCCCAGTCGAGCTACTACTTCAACTACTGGGGCCCGACCGGGGTGAACCGCGACAGCTATGTGGTGGTGAGAAAGCTGAAATAGATGAAGGCTGACAACAGTAACGGCAACGGAAAAGAGCGGATCACAAGCACAACTTTGACCGCGGATGACGCGGATTGTGCGGATAGGTTCGGATTGCTGCGACAAAGAACGACGGCAATTACAAAGCATCAAAAGGTTTAAAGCATAACCGTTTTGTCTTAACACTTTGCATGATTCGCGTAGATCCGCTCAATCCGCGTCATCCGCGGTCTATGCCTTTAAAGATTTAAATCCTGTATTTATCCCGGCGACGAAGGAGCCGCAATATGGATGTAAGAGCACAGATAATGATGGTTTTCAACCTGGACAAATGTATCGGCTGCCACACCTGCAGCATCTCCTGCAAGAACATCTGGACCGACCGCAAGGGCGCCGAGTACATGTGGTGGAACAACGTGGAAACCAAGCCCGGCGTCGGTTACCCGAAGCACTGGGAGAACCAGGAGCGCTTCAAGGGCGGCTGGGTGGTGGACGGCAAGAAGCTCAAGCTGAAGGCGCTGGGCAAGGGGCCGACCCTGGCCAACATGTTCTTCCAGCCCAACATGCCGAAGATAGAGGATTACTACGAGCCGTTCGACTTCGACTACGGCAACCTCGCCGGCGCCAAGGAGGGGAACGACCAGCCGGTGGCCGAGGCGTTCTCCCAGATCTCGGGGAAGAAGATCGAGGAGATCCAGGGGGGACCCAACTGGGACGACGACCTCTCCGGCTCGCAGATCTACGCGGCCAAGGATGTGAACCTCCAGGACCAGCAGGTCATCGACTCCTACGACTCGATGTTCATGCAGTACCTGCCGCGCATCTGCAACCACTGCCTGAACCCGGCCTGCGTCGCCTCCTGCCCTTCCCGCGCGCTCTACAAGCGGGGCGAGGACGGCATCGTGCTGGTGGATCAGAACGTCTGCAAGGGGTGGCGCTTCTGCACCAGCGCCTGCCCCTACAAGAAGGTCTACTTCAACTGGAACAGCGGCAAGGCGGAGAAATGCATCTTCTGCTACCCGCGTACCGAGACCGGGCAGTGTAACGCCTGCGCCCACAGCTGCGTGGGACGCATCCGCTTCGTCGGCGTACTCCTTTACGACGCGGACGGCGTCGAGGCCGCGGCGCTCAGGAAGGACGACGAGCTGGTCGAGGCGCACAGAGACCTGATCCTCGATCCCAACGACCCGCAGGTGCGCGAGGGGGCCAGCAAGAACGGGGTCTCGGACCAGTGGCTCGACGCCGCCGTCAAATCTCCCGTCTACACCCTGGTGAAGGAATTCGGGCTCGCGTTGCCGCTGCACCCGGAGTTTCGGACGGTGCCGATGGCCTACTACATCCCGTCGCTCTCCCCGGTGCTCTCCACCTGGGGGGACACGCACAAGCTCCTGGAGCACGGCATGATCCCGGCCCTGGAGACCCTCCGGGTGCCGATCGGTTACCTGGCGAGCCTTTTGTCCGGCGGCAACCACCGGGTCATCGAGGAGGTCCTGAAGAAACTCATCGCCCTCAGGGTGTTCATGCGCGGTGAGAACCTGGGGCTTCCCGCGGACCCGGCCGTCCTGCAGGATGCCGGATTGGACCAGGGCTCGGTGCAAAGGCTCTACCGGCTCTTCACCATCGCAGGCTACAACGAGCGCAACGTGATACCTGCGCAGCAGCGCGAGGAGCAGGACCCCGAGCGGCGCAAACAGGAGGCCGGTTTCGGTATCCTCAAGAAGACCAGGGGGGGCAAATGAGCATCTTCGAGAGCTACGACGGGCTGGCGCGACTGCTGGATTACCCCGAGGGGAAGCAGGGGCTTTTGGAATGCTACGGCACCGTGGCGGGCTACCTGAGCCAAAGCGGCATCGAGTCGCCGGCCGCGCCGTTCGAGGAACTGGTGCGCAGTTCGACGCTTGCCGAGCTCCAGGAGGACTACGTCGCCCACTTCGATTTCAACCCGGCGGCGGCCCCCTACCTGGGTCACCACCTGTACGGCGACAACCAGAAGAAGGGTGCCTACATGATCAAGGTGAAGCAGGAGTTCGGCCGGCACGACTTCGACCCGGCCGGAAACGAGCTCCCCGACCACCTGGCGGTCCTGTTGAGCTTTCTCGCCCACCTGGCGCGGCGCGGCGAGGACGTCTTCCGCCGCCAGTTCATCGAGGAGATGGTAATGCCGGGACTGGACAAGCTGGTCGCCTCGTGCGCGCCGCGCGGCGCATCCCCCTGGCTCACCCTGGTCGAGGCCGCCGGGCTGCTCTGCAGCGCCGACTGCCGGGAGGTTTCCACATGCTGAACAACCTGATCTTCATTGCGCTCCCCTACGCGGCGCTCGCCCTGGTGCTCTTCGTTACGCCGTACCGCTTCATGAGCAACCGGCTCACCTGGACCGCCTATTCCACCCAGTTCCTGGAGCGTAAGTTCCTGTTCTGGGGGATCAACCCCTGGCACTACGGTGTCATCCCCATCCTGGCCGCGCACCTCTTGGGGTTCGCCTTCCCGGGTCCCATCAAGGCGCTTTTGGGCAACCAGGAGACCCTCTTGATGGTGGAGAGCTTCGGCCTGGGCCTGGGTCTCTTCGCCCTGCTCGGCTCCGTGATGCTGTTACTGCGCCGCGTCAACTCGGGGATGCTGAAGCGGGTCACCTTCGGCTCCGACTGGCTGGTCCTCTACCTCCTCGCGTTCCAGGCGGGGACCGGGATCTACATCGGCTACTTCATGCGCTGGGGCTCACAGTGGTACCTGCATACGGCGGTCCCCTACCTCTGGTCCATCGTCTCGTTCGACCCGCAGCTGGGCTTTGTGGCCGAGCTGCCGCTGGTCTTCAAGCTGCACGCGGCCTGCGCCTTCCTGATCGTGGCGGTGCTCCCCTTCACCAAGCTCGTGCACATGCTCTATCTGCCGATCGACTTCCTGAAGGATCCCCCGATCCTGTACCGCTGGAGATCCAAGTAAACCGTTAGCCACGGAGACACGGAGACACGGAGACACGGAGAAAAACAAGCAATCGGGGCAAGGCAGACAGCTAAACCTTTTGGTGAACCCCGAATTCGGTCCAGCGCCGCACTCGAATGACTGGAAGCATCCAGTGCTTCAGATTTTCCGGCGTCTCTTATGTTTTCTCAGATTTTCTCCGTGTCTCCGTGGCAAAGTTCGATGTCAAGTACGGGAGTTTCCATGCCTACACACAAAAAGCAGCAGCTTTCCGTACTCTCCGTCAGCACGCTCGCCTTCACCATCTGCTTCGCCGTCTGGGTCATGTTCTCCATCATCGGGATCCCGATCAAGGCCTCGCTTGGCCTAAACGAAACGGAGTTCGGTCTGCTGGCGGCCACCCCGATCCTGTCCGGCTCCCTGATCCGGCTCCCCCTTGGCATGTGGACGGACCGCTACGGCGGCCGCATCGTGTTCCTGATCCTGATGCTGAGCACCATCCTGCCGATCTACATGGTGGGGGACGCGACCAAGTACTGGCATTTCCTGCTGCTGGGGCTCTGTGTCGGGATCTCCGGGGGCTCCTTCTCGGTGGGGATCAGCTACGTGGCGCGCTGGTTCACCAAGTCCAAGCAGGGGTTCGCCATGGGGATCTTCGGCGCGGGTAACGCCGGCGCGGCGCTCACCAAGTTCGTGGCCCCCTCCATCGTCGCCGCCTACGGGTGGCAGATGGTCCCCAAGGTGTACGCGGTGGCGATGCTGGTGACGGCCTGCCTGTTCTGGGCCTTCACCCACTCCGATCCCCAGCACAAGGTGGCGGCCTCGATCACGGTGCGCGAGCAGCTGCTGGCCCTCAGGGACCCCGCCGTCTGGCGCTACAGCCAGTACTACGCCATCGTCTTCGGCGGCTACGTGGGGCTCTCGCTCTGGATGACCAAGTACTACATCAACGAGTTCGGCCTCGACCTGAAGACGGCCGCGCTGGTCGCCTCCATCTTCGTGCTCCCCTCCGGCGTGATCCGCGCCCTGGGCGGCTGGATCTCCGACCGGTTCGGTGCCCGCACGGTCACCTGCTGGATCCTCTGGATCTCGTGGGGGAGCCTGTTCATCCTCTCCTACCCGCAGGCCGACCTGGCCGTCAAGACGGTGACCGGGGAAACGAGGCTCCACATGGGACTGGACATCTGGGCCTTCACGGCGCTGCTTTTCGTGGTCGGCATCGCCTGGGGTTTCGGCAAGGCCTCCGTCTTCAAGCACATAGCGGACGACTACCCGCACCAGATCGGGGTGGTCTCCGGCATCGTGGGGCTCATGGGCGGCCTGGGGGGCTTCACGCTCCCGATCATCTTCGGCGCCCTGGTCGACCTGACCGGCGTGAGGAGCAGCGCCTTCATGTTCCTTTTCTGCATGACCAGCATCTCGATCATGCTCATGCTCTCCAGCATGAAGAGGGAAAAGAAGCGCCACAAGCTGCAGTTCGCAGCGGCGAAAGCGGAGTCTTAAAAAGGACAAAGGGCAATGATCATTGCCCCTGCGGAAGTGGTGCAGGGCCTTGCCGTGAACCACTACGGCGCACAACGTTGGGCTTTTAAAACTTGCATGGGCCGGTATCCTGTCCATATCAAAGGGAGGGAAGCATGTCGTCACGCGTATTAAAAATCTGGACCCCGGAAGATCCGACCTTCTGGAAAAACGAGGGGAAAGCGATCGCCTCGCGCAACCTCTGGATCTCCATCCCATCCCTGTTCCTCTCCTTCGCGGTATGGATGGTCTGGAGCGTCGTGGTGGTGAACCTGCAGTCGATCGGCTTTGGCTTCGACGCCAACAAGCTGTTCTGGCTCGCCGCCCTTCCCGGCCTGTCCGGTGCCACCTTGAGGATCTTCTACTCCTTCATGGTCCCCATCTTCGGCGGCCGCAAATGGACCGCCATCAGCACCGCTTCGCTGCTGATCCCGGCCGTGGGGATCGGTTTTGCCGTGCGTGACCCGCACACGAGCTACGGGACCATGCTGGCGCTGGCGTTTCTTTGCGGGCTCGGCGGCGGGAACTTCGCCTCCAGCATGTCCAACATCAGCTTCTTCTTCCCCAAGTCGCAAAAGGGGACCGCGCTCGGCCTCAACGCGGGGCTGGGCAACCTCGGCGTGAGCGCCATGCAGTTCCTGGTGCCGCTCGTCATCACCACCGGCATGTTCGGCGCCCTGTGCGGCGATCCGCAGCTGTGCGTCATCAAGGGAGAGAGCACGTCGGTCTGGATGCAGAACGCCGGGTTCATCTGGGTCCCCTTCATACTCGCCGCGACCGTCGCCGCCTGGTTCGGCATGAACGATATCGCCGACGCCAAGGCCTCCTTCCGCGAGCAGTCGATCATCTTCCGGCGCAAGCACAACTGGATCATGTGCTGGCTCTATCTCGGCACCTTCGGCTCCTTCATCGGCTACTCCGCGGGGCTGCCGCTATTGATCAAGTCCCAGTTCCCGACCATGAACCCGACCCAGTACGCCTTCCTGGGGCCGCTGGTCGGCGCCCTGTGCCGGCCTCTGGGGGGCTGGATCGCCGACAAGCTGGGCGGCGCGCGCGTCACCTTCTGGAACTTCATCGCCATGGCCGGCGCGGTTTTCGGGGTGCTCTACTACCTGCCGCACCAGGGCTCCGCCGGCAATTTCTGGGGATTTCTCGCCATGTTCATCCTGATGTTCGTCACCACAGGCATCGGTAACGGTTCCACCTTCCGGATGATCCCGGTGATCTTCCTGACCGAGCGGCAGCGTGCCGCGGCAGGCAAAGGCGCCCAGGCGCAGGCGCAGGCGGCGACCGACGCGGCGAAAGAGGCGGCGGCAGTGCTCGGCTTCAGCTCGGCCTTCGCAGCCTACGGCGCCTTCTTCATACCGAAAGGGTTCGGCTCCTCGATATCGCTCACCGGCGGGCCGCAGGCCGCCCTGTACGGGTTCCTGGCCTTCTATGTCAGCTGCATCGCGCTCACCTGGTTTTGCTATTCGAGGAAGAACTCGGGCATGTCCTGCTAGATGGGGTTTATAGGAAGCAGATTTGAATTGTTGCAGGAGCGGCATTGCCGCCGCGCTCAGCCGCTGCAGGCATCGCGGCGGCAATGCCGCTTCTGCGGGGTGCATCACGTCGGATGGACCGGAAACCGCATCACGGCAAAAAGACCAGGAAAAGCACCCCGACGGCAATCCTGTACACGCCGAACGGAATGAAGGTGTGGCTGGTGACATATTTCAGCAGCGCCTTGATGCCGATCACGCCGAAGATGAAGGATGTAACAAACCCCACCACGATGTTCTGCCAATCCCCCAGCTCGAAGACCGCGTAGTTCTTGTAGATGTCGTAGGCCGTTGCCGCCAGCATGGTGGGAAGCGCCAGCAGGAAGGAGAATTCCGCCGCATCCTTGCGGTTCATGCCGACCATGAGTCCCCCCATGATGGTGGCGCCGGAGCGCGACACCCCGGGTATCATGGAGAGGCTCTGAATCAGCCCGATGGTGAACGCCTGCCGGTATGAGATTTCCTCAAGTTCGTGCAGTTCGGCCGGCCGGTCCTTCATCCACCATTCGATGGCGATGAAGGCGACGCCTCCCGCGATCAGCATGTAGCTCACCAGCGAGGGCTGGAAGAACGACTTGACCAGTTTGTAGAGCAGGTAGCCGAGGGCACCGGTCGGCAGAAAGGCGAAGCAGACCTTTTTCATCAGGTCTATGCGGGAAACGATCTGCTTTCGGTAGATGTAGAGCACGGCCAGCATGGCGCCGGATTGGATGGTGACCTCGAAGACCTTGTGGGCCTCGGACTGCTTGAGTTTCATCAAGGCCGAGGCAAGGATCAGGTGTCCGGTGGAAGAGATGGGGAGGAATTCGCTCAGGCCCTCCACGACGCCCAGTACGATTGCTTCGATTGTCGTCACTAAAAACTCCCCCTATAACGGTACTGCGTGCAGCGGCCGTTAAAGTACCGCATTATGGCCCCGGATGTAAAGGGGGAGGCTGCAACCCGGGCAGTTAAAGTGGATGGCGGGCGCGGCCCAGCCGATGATGGCACCGAAATGGCGGGCAGCGCCCCCCCTACAGGATGCGGTAATTCACCGGGGCCAACGGCTCCGGAAGCTGGAGCTCCCCAAGCGCTGCACGCAGGTCCCTCTCGATGGTCCTGCACATCGAGGAGAGCGCGAGATCGTTGGGGAGCACGCCGAAGGGCTCCTCGATCTCGTCGCCCAGCGCATCAAGACCGAAGAAGGTGAACGACACGATGCCGACCACGAAGGGGGTCATGAAGCCGATCGAATCGACCAGTCCGAAGGGGAGCAAAAAGCAGTAGAGATAGGCGGTGCGGTGCAGAAGCAGGTTGTAGGTGAACGGTATCGGCGTGTTCTTGATCCGTTCGCAGCCGGTAAGAACGGTGGTCAGCATGGTGACGTTCTGGTCGATCCCGGCGGCAAAGTACTCCTGAACCTGCCTGCTCGCCAGGGAGCAGCGCAGATCATGCGCCATGCATTGCAGCAGATAAAGCGGTTTGCTGTGAGCCAGCCTGAGCTGCGCTGCCTCCCCCTCCGACAGGTACTCCCGCAGCTCGTCCAAGGGGTCCGAGTCCCTGAGATGGTGCCGCAGGGCGTGTGCGAAGGCAATCAGCCGGTACACCATGCGTATGCGAAGGTCGCCCCGCTCATAGGGAGGCCAGTTGGGGGAGTTCTCCTGTCCCGGCGAGACGAAGGTTAGTACCTGCCGCGTCAGGGTGCGGCACATGATGATCAATTCGCCCCAGAGCTTCCTCCCTTCCCAGTATCGGTCGTAGCTTGCGGAGTTGCGAAACCCGATGAAGATGGCGAGGGCGAGCCCGATCAGGCTGAAGGGGATGGGAGTCATGGTTATCTTCAGCTTGAACAGCGTGCCGTGGGTTATGGTCACCAGCGAGGCGAGCAGCACCGTGACAAAAAGCGGCCATTTGATGCGCGGGATTATGGACCCTTTGATTATGAAAAATAAGCGCAGCCCGTTTGGGCGGTCCCTGACGATCATCGAAAATGCCCTCTTGAAAGCAATGCAACGTATGCCTGAATTTCCCGATCAACTGCGGCTGTCCCCATCTTGCAAAGGCGGCATGCCTGCCGCGATGGACTTAACCCGTGCAGGCTCAGGCCGGAGCGGGCGCGGCACCGGCGGCGAATCTGCCGACCTGCGTGTTGATGGGCTGCGGCGCCATGCTGCTCGCAGGCACGTACTCGCCGAACTTCGGCCGCAGGTGCTGCAAAAGCGACTCGGCACCTTCCTTGATGAGGAGCGTTCCGAGCCGGGTCCTCCCCTGGCCGGCACCGGTCCCCTTGTACCAGGCCAGCACCTCGTCGATGAACTCGACCACCCGGTCTGCAGGGAGGAACAGGGCGAACATGGTCCCCAGAACGGGGTTGTGTCCGCCTTTGCCCCCTACGCGGACCAGGTATCCTCTCCTGGAAGCGGTCCAGGCCTCGGTGGGACAGACCTTGATGCAGTCGCCGCAGTAGATGCACCTTTCGGCGTCGAATACCGGCTTGTTGTCTCCCCCCATCTCGATGGCGCCCGCACCGCAGCTCTTGGCGCACAGGCCGCAGCTGACGCAGGCCTCCGATGCCAGGGCCGGATAGACCACTCCCTGAAAGCCGACGTCGTTCAGGTAGGATTTGAAACAGTCGATGGGACAGCCGGAAAAGCTCACCTTCAGCTTATGGTGATCGGTGTCCTTGCCGAAAAGCCTCTCGTCCACCTCGAAGGCGGAAGCCTGGGCGTCCATCAACCCGTTGGGGTTGTAGGCGCAGCCGCCGCAGGCGGTCGGCACGCGTATCCGTGCGCCGCAGGAAGCGACCTTCTGCCCCCCCGCCTCAAGATCGTGCACCAGCCCGTCGAAATCCTTGTAATGTACATGGGTCAGTTCGACCGATTGGCGCACCGAAAGATGCACGGATTCGACGCCGTACTTTTGGGCCACCTCGGCGATATGCTTCATCCGGCCGACGTCGAGCTTGCCGCCGGGCACACGCAGGCGCACGGTAAACAGGTCCTTGCCGCGCTCCTTGATGAAGCCGCCGGTCTTGAGGTTGTTGAGATCTACGCTGGTCCTGCTGGCATCGTTCATGTTGCTCCCCTGTGTTAATTCAGATCAATTGAGTATCAGAAGCAGTCACCATAACCGGTTCTACGCCCCTCTGTCCCGGGCCGGAAACGGAGGAACGGGTTTGCTCCCTCCGACTATAAAGGATATGGAGCGGGAAACTTTGATGCAGGTCAAGAAACCGATGTTGACGGCGCCGGTAACGCTGGGCGGAGACTTTCAAGGCTGCCGACAAAAACAAAAAAAAAGGCCTGAACGGAGTCGCGCTATGCGCATCAGTTCAGGCCCTTTTGCATGTGGTACCGGTTGAGACTACTTGATGGTCTTGATGGTCTTCTCAACCATCTTCACCACGTTGGCGGGAAGCGGCGCGTAGAGCATCGGAGCGGCCATTTTCTGCCCCTTGGTCATGCTCCACTTAAGGAATTCGACCAGTTTCTTGCCTTTCACTGCGTCCTTCTGCTGCTCATAGACCAGCAGCCAGGTGAAACCTACCACAGGGTAGGCGTCTTTGCCCGGCTGGTTCACCAGCGAGATTCTGTAGTCTGCCGGCATCTGCTTGGCAGCAGCGGCTGCCGCCTGGCTGGTGGACTGGATGGACGGCTCTACGAACACGCCGCTCTTGTTCTTGAGCGAAGCGTAGGGGAGCTTGTTCTCGAAGGCATAGGCGAGTTCGACGTAGCCTACCGAGTACGGAGTGGTCTTGATCTGACCGGCAACCCCTTCGTTACCCTTGCCGCCCAGGCCGATGGGCCATTTTACCGAAGCGCCCTTGCCGACCTTCCCTGCCCACTCGGCGTTCACCCCGTTCAGGTAGTCGGTGAAGATGCTCGTGGTGCCGGAGCCGTCGGAGCGGTGCACCACGATGATCGGCTTGGCGGGGAGGTTGACCCCCTTGTTGTCATCGGCGATCCTCGGGTCGTTCCACATGGTGATCTTGCCGAGGTAGATGTTGGCGACGTCCTCGGAGTTGAGCTTGAGCCCCTTGCCGACGCCGGGGATGTTGTAGGTCACGACGACCGCGCCCATCACGGTCGGGATGTGGATCAGCTTGCCGGGAGCTCCCTTGAGTTCGTCGTCGGAGAGGAATTTGTCGCTTGCGCCGAAGTCGACGGTCTGGGCGCTGATCTGCTTGATGCCGCCGCCGCTTCCGATCGACTGGTAGTTGAACTTGACGCTGGTATCGACCTTGGCGTACTCGTTGAACCACTTCGAGTAGAGCGGATAGGGGAAGGTTGCGCCGGCGCCGTTGATCAGCGTCTCGGCCGAGGCCTGTCCCGCAGTGATGCCTACCGATACCAGCGCAAGCGCCATGAGTGTTTTCTTTATGCCGTGTAACATGCGTGTTTCCTCCTGTGTTGTTTTTCTGCAATATAGGTGAGCTATATTGCGGTTGAGTTACAGCATCGACAAGAAATGGTGAACTGTTCTCCCTGATGCGCCCGGCTTTCTCTGAAGCGATGACATCGAGGCCCATATTGTAGAGAGTGGGGAAAACTGTTGCTTGATTTCGGATGGTCGTTATGGAGAATAGAGTGTAGGCAGAAAATGCATAGGAGGAATTCATGTTCAGAAAAATGCTGGTTTGCACAGATCTGACCCCTGCCTCCGAGGCGTTGATCGATTGCGTGGAAGCACTGAAGAGCATCGGCACCGAGGAGGTTGTCCTCACCCACGTCATCCAGGTAGTCGACCCCCCCGGACTCGATGATGTGCTGATGGAAGATGTCACGCCCGGTCTTGAGAGGCAAAAGGGGAGACTTGAGGAACAGGGGTTGAAGGTGACTCTGGAGATGCCCTTTGGGCTGCCGGCCCGCACGCTGGGCGAAACGGCCGAAAAGCATGATGTCAGCGCCATTCTCATCGGCTCTCACGGCAAGGGTATCATCCAGGCGGCAACCTTGGGGAGTGTGTCGACCCAACTGCTGCACCAGATGAGGCGTCCGGTATTTCTCGCCCGCATGGACCTCCTGAAGGAGGGGAAAAGCGGGCTGGTCTGCCGGAACATGTTCGACAGGGTCCTTTTCCCTACCGATTTTTCCGAGACGGCGGAGAGGGCCCTGGACTACTTGGGGAAAATCGCACTGGAGACCCGGTGTCCGGTGACCCTCATGCACGTGCTCGCGGGCAAGGATGAAGAACCGGCCGAGCTTCAACGCAAGGAGGAAGACGCGCATTATTTGCTGGAAGCGAAAAAGCGGCGCCTGGCGACACTGGGCGCGGCACAGGTGACCGTCGACCTGGCCCATGGCAAGCCGGCGGAGGAGATCGTGGCCCGGACCAAGTCGGGTCTTTTCAGCATCGTCGTCATGGGAAGGCAGGGGAAGGGATTACTGCGGGAGCTGTTGCTGGGAAGCACGGCCAACGAGGTGGCGAGGCTCGCCGGCGTGCCGCTTTTGTTCATTCCTGCACTGGAGGAGGTCTACTAGTCGGGTCGGTGCCCTCGCCGCACCTGCGGCAGAGGGCACCTGCGGATCCCGGCTAGGCGCTGTAATCGATGAACCCCTTGTTGATGTCGACCACCTTCCGGACCAGCCGGTACACGCCGCCCCCTTCCCGGGTCTTGCTGGCATCGGTATTGCCCTCTATGGTGGTGATCAGCCCTCCGGCCACCTTTTCCACCAGTCCGGTATGCCCGTGGCCGCCTCCGTGGTCCACGACGAACACCATCCCCGCCTGTACCAGGCCGGCGTTGCCGGCGGCTTCCGAGGCACGGATGCGCTTCGCCCCCTTGGACCCTGCCAGTCTCCAGTGCTCCAGACAGCCGGCCGTTTTGACCATCGGGTTGTCACGCCCGGTCGCCTTGGCCGCCTCGTCGAAACACCAATACACAAAGGCGCAGCACCAAGCGTTTCCGGGAGCTGTACCGGTGCGGGCCAGGTACGCCTCGACCTCGGGCCCCCGGTTTGAATTGGGCGGCACCTCGCGCACGTGCTTCGCTTGCTCCCCGCCGGCTATCTGCAGCACCCGGGCCAGGTAGGGATCGTCTGTCGCGTCGGAGGAAGGGACCGCGTCGCTTCCGAACAACGCGGCCCAGCTCAAGGGGCCTACCTCCCCGTCCTGCTTGAGGGGTCGCCCCTCGGCATCGACGTTTCGGGTCTGGAAGAGCTTGACCGCCTGCTTCATTTTGGGACCGAAACTGGGGTCCTCCGGATCGAGCCTCAGCTCGGCATTGCTCTCCAGCGCCAGGATTCCATTCAACCGCTTCTTCAGGGCCTTGACAACGGTGGCATCCTGCTCGCCCGTTTTGATAACACGCCCGGGATATCTCATGCTTCCTCCTTTTGCCGCCTGTTTGATCGGACACGCCAAAATTGCACCGTTACAGGCTAACACAATATTAAGCTCTCGCTAATCTGTTTCGTGTCCCGCTCCCCAACTCCCGGCTCCACATCAATGGGGATGGGGTGCCCGTGCAGTTCCCGGCGGCGGATTTTGCACCTTGAATTAATATAACAAACATGTTATGAGGAACTTCCGTGGGGTCGGCGGTCGCTTCCACGAGGCGATGGACCGATCCCCAGGCGTTGCCCGTTCCGATTCCCGCCCATGGCGAGCAGAGGTATCAGGATCATGAACAGAAAAGAGCCCGCAAAAACCGGCACGTCGATGCTTGCGCCATGGGGAGAGGAGCCGGGAACCGGGGCTGCCTGCCGGGAGCCGGACACGGAATCGCAGCTGCTGCGGGAGCTTCTCCTGGCGCGGCAGCGATCGGGTTTGACCCAGGCGGAAGTTGCGGAAAAGATGGGGACCAAGCCGCCTGCGATCACCCGCCTGGAGACGGCCCTCTCCGGCCAGCGGCATTCTCCGACCCTGGCGACCCTGAAGAAGTACGCCCGGGCTGTAGGGTGCAAACTGGAAGTACATCTTGTGCCAAGTAAGACGACCTAACCTGCCGGGGATGAACCATGCTGAGACTTTTTAGAATAGAAAGCGGACTGATCAAAGAGGTGGCGGTCGAAGCGAGCGATCTGCACAATCAGTTGCAGCACGCCGACTGGATCGACGCCCATGAGCCCGACGACAGCGAAAGGGAGCTGCTGCAGTCGCTTTTGCATACCGACCTGCCGGAATCGGACGAGTTCGAGGAGATCGAGACCTCGGCCCGCTGCTTCGTGGACCAGGTCGGCATCCACGTGCACTCGCTGTTTTTATCGCAGACCGAGGGACGGCACGCCACCGTCTCCGTAGCATGCATCCTGCAAAGCCAGCACCTGATCACCATCCGCGAAGGGGACCTCGCCGATTTCCGGCTGCTGCGCATGCGGGCCAGGCGGGGACAGGTGGAATGCCGCTCCCCTTCCGAGTTGCTGATCACCCTTTTGGAACAGAAGGTGGAGAACCATGCCGACACCCTGGAGGACATCCACCGGCAACTGGAAGGTGTCAGTCACCTGGTGCTGGAAGATGAAGACTCCGAGTTGGAAGACGCCATCAGCAAGCTCGCCAAGCTGGAGGACAGCAACGGGAAGATCCGGCTCTGCCTGATGGATACGCAGCGCAACATCTCCTTCCTGTTGCGTCACCTGCGCAATCAGCCCGAAGACGCCGAGACGCTGCGCGAGATCATGCGCGACGTGGAGACCCTGATGTCCCACACCACGTTCCTGTTCGACAAGATCAACTTCCTGATGGACTCCACGCAGGGCTTCATCAACATCGAACAGAACCAGATCATCAAGATCTTCTCCATCGCCGCCGTGGTCTTTCTCCCGCCAACCCTGGTCGCCAGCATCTACGGCATGAACTTCGAGTACCTGCCGGAGCTGAAGATGACGCTGGGTTATCCGTGGGCCTTGCTGCTGATGGTCGTGTCCGGCATCGCCCCCTACTGGTACTTCAAACGCAAAGGGTGGCTGTAGGAATACACCCGGCCGCGTTTGTGAGCAGGGATACAAGATCCGGGAAAAGTACCATTGACAGTAGTGTCTTCTTGCGTTATCGTACCCGCCAAATCCGACATGCTTCATAGATAAACGACAATACTAAACCATCCGCGAGGATGGGACGGAAAGCCTACAGGGTCTCACCGAGACAGCCGGGTCGCCGAAATATCATTCGATATTGCGGCCCCGGCTTTTTTATTGCCCGAAGGCTGGGCAAACGCTTTGAAACCTGCTGCACCAATCTTTTTTTCCGGAGATCGTATGCCAATCGTACAGTGGAACATCAATTTTTTGCTCGGCATTCATGAGATAGATCAACATCACATGCATCTGGTGCAATTGCTGAACGATACCTATGACGAATTCAGAGAAAAAGGAAGCATAGATCCCTCGTTCATAGATGAACTGACCGAGTATGCACGTCATCATTTTGCCTGCGAAGAGAAGTTGATGAAAGAGACCGCGTATCCGAAGCTTGACGAGCATAAAGAAGAACATGAGTCCTTTAATTCCAGAATTTCGGAAATCCGGAAGTGTTATAAACAGCAGGCAAACGTTTCCGTTGAACTACTCTGGTTCTTGTGTAACTGGATCAGCCACCACATACGTGAGACTGATGCCGAATTCGGTCGTTTCGTCGACGTTCATAATATCCGCAAGAGAATAAGCAAAAGCCCCAATTAAGCGCTATGTTACACGGTCGTTTAGTACGGCTCCCTCACCTGCAGATCCCCCTCCGACCAAAGCCGCGTTAACGCTCCACAGAGAACCGTATTGATCTACCACTGTGCTCCAAGGTAAGATGGTCGAAGAGGCTTTCCGTGCGGGAAAATCCCGGCGTGAGCCGGCGGGATCAGGATCCGGGAAAAGGATCCGGACCTCACGATATGCACCATATGGCATTGACAGGCGGGTGAAGTGCTCCGCGGAGGGAGCAGTAGCCGGGCCATGGGGAAAAAGACACACATAGTTGCTGCACTGGGTGAAGTCACACTACTTTTGCCGTCTCTTCTCAACGAGGCGCTGGCTGCCAACGACCGTGCCAAGTATCGCCTTGCCCTTTTGCAGAGCGCCAAAGCGCGCGCCGACCTTCCCGACGCCGGCTTTTCCAATCTGCGCGCCGAGCGGATGGCCTGCGCAATTGCCGACGCCTGGTACGACGAGGTGGTAGCGGCATCGGCGGGAAGCGGCGCAGGCGTCTATGCCGTACCAAGGGCGCCGGAAATCTGCTCCTCGATTCAAGACGACCTCTGCGCGATGATCGCCCCGCTGGAAGCTGCGACCACCCCCGAAGCCCCCGACTTTAAAAAACGACTGCAGGAGCTCTGCGGCACGCCGTGGTGCAACGATGACGGCACCATCGCCGGGGCGCGCATCTCGTGGCTTACCGCGGCGGACGCGGCCCGGGGCGACAGCGTGCACCTGCTGGTCATGGACCTGCACAAGGCCTTGAACCGGCTGCACTCCGGCATCTCCACCGAGAATATCCTGGGCGCGGACAGCTACGGCCTGCAGTCCGGCGACCGCCCGCTGGTCACCGCCTTCATGAAGGGAGTAAGCCGCACCCAGCCCCTGAAATTCGACCATCCAGGCCTGGGCTGTACCGCGACCAGGGCGGGCGGCAAGCTGATCCTGCAAAACGACATAGGCGCAACCGACGCGCACGTACTGGTGGTGCACGTCGAGGGGCTGAGCGTCACGGTGACCTACAGCGACAACCATCTCCCCCGGCTGCTTTTTTTCCAGGACCTCTTTGCCGGCGGGGAGGTCGACTGGGGCGAAGTCCATTCCCGCACGGACCGCGCCTTGGAGAGCGGGGTCTACCATCTCTGTCTGGGGAGCTTTGCCGCACGCGACAAGGCCGACCTCAAGCGCTACCTGACGCACCTCGGATCGCGCCTGGTGTTTCTCATCGACTGGAACAGGGCGCGCAAGCGGCTGCAGCTTTTGGTCCCCAGAGAGGACGCTCTGTCGCTTCTGAGATGGGCAGCGGAAGGCGATCTGGGGCACATGGCCTTCCTGAAGGCGGGGGGCGAGCGCATGGTGTTCGACGCCTTGCAGTTCGTTGCCGGAGGTACGCTCACCCTGGGCGTTTCCCTTGACGAAATACTGGGGCGGGAAGCGGCCTTTTCCTACCTGCAGTTCATCCTGAAAACCTGCAGCCAGGGGATGCTGAACCGGAAACCGCTGGCCCTGATCCGCGACGAGGCCCGGGTAGAGCTGTACCGGTATTACCACGACGCCCAGCAGAACCTGCTGGATCTCGCCTGCGACCACGCGGCGCTCGCCATCGAGATTGCCACCGGCATCCGCGACGGCCTGCTCACCGTATCCGGCCCAGAGGCCCTGTCCCGTTTCGAGCGCCTCGGCCAGCGGGCCAAGGAATGGGAACGCAAGGCCGACGAACTGGTGATCCGTGCCCGCGAGCTGGCCCCGCAATCGGAACGGGCTGATGCCATCAGGCAGCTGCTGGAAATCGCCGACGACATCCCTGACGAACTGGAGGACGCGGCCTTTCATCTTACCCTGCTGATCCCGGAACAACTGCCGGAAGAACTGCGCCTGCCGCTTGCGGCGCTGGCCCAGCAACTGGTGGAGAGCAGCCGCGAGTATTACAAGGCGCTGGAAAATGCCAGGGGGATCCAGCGCAGCGGCTCTCCGGACGACATGCGCGATTTTCTCCGGGCCGTGCACCGCATGGTCGCCATCGAGGAGCAAAGCGACACCACCGAGCGGCTGGTACGCAAGGCACTGGTCACCACGGCACTGGACTACCGGCAGGCCTTCGTGGTGGCTCAATGCGCCAAGAAGCTGGAAGCCGCCGCCGATGCCCTGATGCACACCGGCATGACGCTGCGCGACCGGGTGCTGGGCGAGGTCGTGGAGAAGCCATGAAACACGACAGCATTTTCAGGATCGCACCGCAGGCGGCGAATAGCGCCAGGGGGGAGATCGGCGCCATGGGAGGCAAGGCCTGCGGCATGGCGCGCATGGCGCGCCTGGGCCTCCCCGTGCCGCCCGCCTTCGTCCTGGGCACCCCCCACTGCAGTCAGTGGCATCAGGAGCCCGAGCGCTATAAAAAGGCGCTCCCCGGCGTGCTGCAGGAGCAGATGCACTGGCTGCAGACGGTCACCGGCCTTGGTTTCGGCGATCCGCGCCGGCCGCTGCTCGTTTCGGTGCGCTCCGGCGCGCCGGTCTCCATGCCCGGCATGATGGACACGCTGTTGAACATCGGGCTTTGCGACGCCACCAGCCGCGGCCTTTTGCGCATGACCGGCAACCCCAGGCAGGTCTGGGACCTGTACCGCCGCCTGATCAGCAGCTTCGCCCAGATCGTCTTCGGAGCCGACCCGGGGCCGTTCAGGGCGGCGCAGGATGAGATGCTCGCCCGGCAGCAGGCGGACCGGGTCGGAGAGCTTGACTACCAGGGTCTGGCCGAGCTTTCCCGAACCTTCCTCCGGCTCTGCGAGGAACAGACCGGCAAACCGTTCCCGCAGGACCCGCTGCTCCAGCTGGAGCTGGCCGTGCAGGCGGTATTTGCCTCCTGGGACTCGCCGCGAGCGGCAACCTACCGCAGCCTCTACTCGATACCGGACGATCTGTACACGGCGGTGACCGTGCAAAGCATGGTGTTCGGCAACACCGGCTGGACCTCGGGCTCGGGCGTGGCCTTCACCCGCAACCCGGATACCGGGGACAAGGGGCTTTACTTCGATTTCCTTTTCAACAGCCAGGGAGAGGACGTCGTCTCCGGTCGCAGCGCGGTGTCCGACGCAGGCAGCCTTTTTGCAGCCCAGCCCGGCATGCAGCGGGAATTGGCCTCCGTCTGCGACACCCTCGAAACGGAGTTTCGCGACGCCCAGGAGTTTGAATTCACCATTCAGGACGGCGATCTCCATTTGCTGCAGACTAGGGGAGCCAAGAGGACACCATGGGCGGCCCTGAAGATCGCGGTGGAACAGGTTAGGGAGGGGTTGATCGGCCAGGCCGAGGGGCTGGCCCGCCTGGCAGGGGTCGATCTGGAAGGCATCAAGCGCCACCGGCTGGCAAACGAAGACGGCCCGTTTTGCCTCGGTCAGTCAGCCGGCATCGGCGTGGCCGTCGGACCTGCCGCGCTCGACATCGACACGGCACGGAAGTTCTCCGAGGCAGGTCGACCGGCCGTGCTCATCCGCGACGAGCTGAACACGGCCGATATTGCGGGAATCGCCTTTTGCGCCGGTGTGCTGACGGCCCGGGGCAATCGCACCTCGCACGCGGCAGTGGTGGCACGCCAACTCGGCAAGGCCTGCGTCACCGGCTGCAGTGCGCTGCGGCTCGATGCCGGGCGGGGAACCATAGCATGCGGCGACCGTTGCATCAGCGCCGGGACGGTGATCACGCTCGACTCCAGTACCGGTCGGGTTTATGAGGGGGAAAGGGAATCGTTGGTCGAATATCCGCTGCAATGGCTTGAAGAAATACGAAAGTGGCGTAAGTAACCGCTAGCGCAGCCGGGCAGGTTTCACCTGCATGTGCTGGTAGTCGACCTCGTTGCGCCACAAGCCGCCCCACTCGAAACCGCGGCTGGTAAAAGCGTCGACGACAGGCCCCTCCACGATAAGGCCGGCCGCAGAACTGCCCCGATCCAGATACCTGCGCCCGCTGGGAGGGCTCACCCGGCACTTGGCCGGCTCCTTGGCGCAGAAAGCCTCCACCGTACCGATATGGGGATACCCCAGCCTTTCGAGGAAGCGGGCCTTTGCTTCGGCACCGCTCCATCCCAGCGCCTTGAGAGCGTCACTTTCGGGCACCATGTAGGGATTCTGTACCGGGTTGATGTCGATGGCGGTCCCGTAGCTGTGATTGGAGAAAACACCGGGCCGGGCCGAGACGTACCGGCAGTTGAAGGCAGAGGTGTTGTTGGCCGCCATGGAGCGCTCGTCATCGCCATCGTAGCGCTCGATCAACTCCATCTTGTCGATGGGGAATCGCAGGGCGTACAGCTCCCCGAACACCTTCACGGTCTCTAGTGCCAGTTTCCTGTGCAGCACCAGTTCCCCCAGGTGGGTCTTGCCGTCAAAGCCCCAGTAGCCCAGCACGAGATAGCTCAACTCCGAGATCGGCACCGGGCAGCCGTCGCGCCAGCTCTTCTTGAGCCGCATCTGCTGCTCGACCTGTTTCGGGACCGTGACCGCCATTCCGAAAAAGCCGTCCGGCGCACGGTATTCCACCTGCCGCCCGGCAGCCCCGGCGAGCTTGCTGCGGACCTGCCGTTCCAGATCGCTGACGGGGGAAGCGGCGACGGCCGCAGGAGCAGCGGCAACAGGGGGAGCGGCGGCAATAGTGACGGCAAAGGCCGCCGCGACATTAAACTTCAAAAGTAACCGTAACAACCTCATGCCATCTCCGGACCTTCACCCTTCACCCTTCACCGTTTCAATACCCGACCGCCCGGCCGTCGCCGCGCGGATCCGATCCACCGAGGCGCATGCCGCTCAACGGCTCGACCAGCACCCCCTGTATGTTGCTGATCGTCTTGACCCCGAGACGGTGTCCGCGTGCCGCGAGCGCCTGGCGGGTATCCTCGCTCACGCCGTAGCTCTCGAGATAGAGAACGTCGGGGTACCACTGGTGGTGCACGCGCGGCATGTCGATGGCCTGCTGCAGGTTCATGTCGAAATCGACGATGTTCACCAGCACCTGGAGCACCGCGTTGATGATCCTCGGGCCGCCGGGGCCGCCGATGGCGAACCACGGCTTGTCGTCGCGCAGCACGATGGTCGGCGTCATCGAGGAAAGGGGACGCTTCCCCGGGGCTATGGCATTGGCCTTCCCCTGGATCAGGCCGAACAGGTTAGGCACCCCGGGCTTGCTGGTGAAATCGTCCATCTCGTTGTTGAGCAGGAAACCGGCACCCGCAACGGTGACGCCGCTGCCGTAGTTGTCGTTAAGGGTGTAAGTGCAGCTGACCATGTTGCCCGCCGCGTCGACCACGGAGAAATGGGTGGTTGACTGCGGCTCTCCCTTTGAGCCAAGCCCCGGGTGGATCCGGCCGCTGGCGCTGGCCTTTTTCGGGTTGATACCCTTTCGGAGGCGGGCGGCGTACTGCTTTGCGGTCAGTTCGGCCGTCGGCACCGGGACGAAATCCGGATCACCCAGGTAGGCCGCCCTGTCGGCAAAGGCCCGGCGCATCACCTCAGCCATCAGGTGCAGATAGCGCGCGGAATTGTGTCCCATCTCCCGCAACTTGTCCCCTTCCAGCATGTTGAGCATCTCCAGCAAGGCCACCCCTCCGGAGCTGGGAGGAGGCGCGGTAAGGATGGAGAAGCCCCGGTAAGAGCCCTTGAGGGGCGCGCGCTCCGCCGGCCGGTACTGCTTCAGGTCCTCCAGCGTGATGAGCCCCTTATCCCCCATCGCCTTGACCAAAAGTCGCGCAGTTTCTCCTTGATAGAACTCGTTTGGGCCGTACTGGATCAAGCGGCCGAAGGTCGCAGCCAGATCGGGTTGACGGAAAATCTCCCCCTCCCGGTAAAGATTGCCATCGCGCAGGAAGATGCGCCGACTCTCCGGGAAGGGCTCCAGTTTGGCCACGTGCTGGCGCAGGAAATCCGCCTCGTACTTGCTCAGCACGAATCCCTCCCGGGCCAGGCGCTCAGCGGGCCGGCAGGCGTCGGCGAAGCTTATGGTCCCGAAACGTTGCAGTGCAAGGGAGATTCCGGCGACGGTACCGGGCACCCCGACCGCCTTTGCGCCGGCGGTGGAACTGCCTGCGATGACGTTCCCCTTGTCGTCCAGGTACATGTCCCGTCCGGCCTTTTTCGGCGCCCTCTCCCTGAAGTCGAGAAACGAGCTGCGCCCGTCGGCCGTCCTGATCAGCATGAATCCGCCGCCACCGAGATTACCCGCTTCCGGGTGGGTGACCGCCAGCGCCATAGCCACCACAGCCGCGGCATCCACGGCGTTTGCGCCGCTTTTGAGCATCTCCATCCCCGCCTGGGATGCCAGCGGACTGGCAGACGCGACCATGCCATGAGCCGCCCGCACCGGCCGGTGGGTTGCGGCGCAGGCCGGAGCACCGGGCGCGCAGGCAAAGGCCAGCGAGATGAGAAATAAGAATTTGGCACCCTTGCAGATCACGTTGCAACCTCCGTATTTGCCTCGCGTGTCGAGGTTCCCGGCACGCCCGCGGGCGAGACCAGACAGCCTCAACCGCATAATACGTCAAGTCACCTGCGAGGGCGACAGCAATCTTATACTTCTCAACGTCCAGACCCCTTCGGCTCAAGAGGTAAGGATTTGCGCCCGCGAGGGCGAGGCTGGGAGCGTGAGCCCTTAGGCGCTTGATATTCACTGCTAAATGATGTTAACCTTGCCGGCGGGTGAGCGGTGCGGCTGGGCAAGCTTCAGGGAAACCGGGCGAATGATCGTTCGCCCCTGGGAGTTCTCTGCGGCAAAGGCTGCCGTGGGCGGCGTGATTTGCCAAAAGGCGTAAAGGAGATACGGGTGACTCTACCAGCGACCAACGAAGTGCGGATGTTCGGATGTCTGCACACCATACGAAAAGAGCGCGGTCTGCCGTCCACAGTGCAGGTGACGCTTCCCGCCGAGGGGCGCAAGGCTGAAGAGATAGCGCTGGACCTGGACCTCCCCCTGGACAAGATCGAGGGGGTGTTCGTCAATCATACGGTGTACAACCTGGACAAGACGGTGATGCCGGGGGACAGGGTGGCCTTTGTACCGACCGGCGTGCCCGGCCCGCACCGCTTCATGCTCGGCATCCACAGCGCGGGAAAGCAGCAGCCGTAGCCATTCACCAACCTCTCCAGGTCATCGGCATTGCCGTTCAGTTGCGCGGCCGCTGTGGCAGATTCCTGAGCCCCACGGGAGGTCTGATGCACCATGTTGGTGATCTGATGTATATCGCCGGAAATTTCGCTGGTGGCGGCGGTCTGCTCTTCGGCGGCCGTAGCTATCTGGTTCACCTGCACGGCGACCGCATTGATATGTTCCAGAATATTGCGTAGCGCCTCGCCCGAGCGCGCCGCCTCGATCGTGCCACTTTCCACCTGATGCACCCCCGCCTCCATGGCAGCAACCGCGCTTTTCGTCTCGTTCTGGATGGTCTTGATCATTTCGCCGATTTCATTAGTGGCCCGGGTGGTATGCTCGGCAAGCGCTCTGACTTCGTCGGCGACCACTGCAAACCCCCTTCTCTGCCAAGACAGGTACCACATCGGGCATTGGTACTCTGTAGCGACACCATTCCTGTCTCTGAGCAGCGCGGGAGAGAATGACTTCTGTACGCTTGAGAAACAGATTTAATTGGATACAATTTCAGCCGTCGGCCCTTCCTGTCAGAGCGGCCAGTTTTTGCTGCCCGGAAGTCACAGGTAGGCGCTTCATGCAGTACCGCACCGACCCCAACAAATCAAAGCGAGGACTCTATGCGAAAAACACGCAACGTACTCTTTGTGCTGTTGATACTGCTGTGCTCGGTAAGTTCTGTCTCGGCCCAGGTGAGCATAGGTATCGGGCTACCCAATGTCAGCATCGGCATCAACATCCCCCTGTTTCCCGAACTGGTGCCAGTACCCGGCTACCCGGTCTACTACGCTCCCAGGTTGCAGGCGAACTATTTCTTCTACGACGGCATGTACTGGGTTTATCAAAACGATAACTGGTACGCCAGTTCCTGGTACAACGGCCCCTGGGGGTTCGTCGAACCCGAGTTCGTGCCGCTTTTCATCCTGCGCGTTCCAGTCAGCTACTACCGGCTGCCTCCGGTCTATTTCAGCGGCTGGCACAGAAACGCCCCCCCCCGCTGGGGTGAGCATTGGGGGCGTTCCTGGGAGCAGCGCAGACACGGATGGGATCAGTGGAAACGCGGCTCGGTTCCGGCGCGCGCCCCGCTGCCTGCCTACCAGCGCCGCTACACGCGAGACAAGTACCCCTCACCGCAGCGGCAACGTGAGCTGCGCTCCCGCAACTACCGATACGAGCCGCGCACCAACGTGGTTCGTCAGCACTTCAGGCAGCAGGCAGGAAAAAATGAGCCCGCACCGTCTCGCCGGGAAAAACAGGAAAGGTCCCAGCCGAGAAGTCAAAGGCAGCAGCAAATGCAGCACCAGGCTCCCCACACGCAGGGCGTTCCGGCTGGCAGGCGCGCAGAGCCGCCCCCCCGAGCTGAGCAGAGATCGGCCCCGGTACGCCCCCCCTCACCTCAGCGCGCTCCGGAAAGGGGGGCACAGCGCGAACAGCACGCACCCGGGGCTGCAGGGCCAGGTAATAGGCCCAAAGAAAGAAGGGAACCGCAGCCCGGTCAGGGCCGCGGGCAAGGGGAGCACAGAGAAGAGGGGCGAGGCGGGGGCCGCAACAATTAGCGTCCCCACGATTCGATCCAGGACAACCATCAGGCCGTCGCTCTGATGCCGCATGCGTTCCCCCTCCCGTGCAGGAGGGGGAACAGGCTTGCGCAGCAGCTCAACAGTACAGCATCAAACCCTCCTGCCGAACTCCGGCCCAGCTCATTTTCGGCCCCGTCCTTGTTTTCAAAAGGGTCACGGCGATGGACAAGCCGTTTTAAAATATTTCACTGTTCTATTTAAAAAAAACACTTAACAACGAGACTATGGAGGTTGACCGACATGATCAAACTTTGGAAATTGGCAGCGAGGGGCGTCCTGGCATTGGGGTTTATCGGGATTTTCATGCTTGCCTCTGGTTGTGGCGATGATGACGACAACGCGGTCGACACGACACCAGATGCCTTCAGCTTCACCTCACAAACCGGCGTGGCGCTGAGCGCGGTTACCACCTCCAACGCGATGACCGTCACCGGGATCAACAGCCCGGCGACAATCAGCGTCACCGGCGGTACTTACTCCGTCAACGGCGGGACATTCACCTCGACCTCGGGAACAGTCACTAACGGCCAGACCGTTACCGTGCGGCACACGTCCTCTGCCGCCAACAGCGCCGTAACCACAACCACCCTGACCATCGGCGGCGTCTCGGCAGCATTCACCAGCACCACGGTCAGTGTAGCGGGCCCCGACACAACTCCGGATGCGTTCACCTTCACGGCTCAAAACGCCGTGCCGCTCAGTTCGCTCAGGACCTCCAACGTCGTCACCGTGACCGGCATAGACGCCCCTGCGTCGATCAGCGTCACCGGCGGTACTTACTCAATCAACGGCGGGGCATTCACCGCGGCCACGGGAACGGTGACTAACGGCCAGACCGTCACGGTGCAACACACCTCCTCCGCCAACAACGGCACCGGGACCACGACCACCCTGACCATAGGCGGCGTTTCGGGGGCGTTCACCAGCACCACCGTTGTGCCAGTGGGCGACACCACTCCTGATCCGTTCACCTTCACCGCGCAGACCAGCGTTTTGCTGAACACGGTCATCACCTCAAACCCGATCACCGTGAGCGGCATATCGGGCCCGGCATCGATCAGCGTCACCGGCGGCACTTATTCCATCGACGGCGGGGCATTCACCTCGACCACGGCAACGGTCACCAACGGCCAGAGCGTCAGGGTGCAGCACACATCCTCCGGCCTTAACAGCACGGCTACCACAACCACCCTGACCATAGGGGGCGTTTCAGGGGCATTTACCAGCACCACACAGGCGGCCACCGTTGATGCAGCAGCGCTTTACCAGAGCGACTGTGCCGGCTGTCACCGACTTGGCGCCGTTGACACGGTCGGAGGCAGCCCGGACCTGTCGGGAACGACCAACGTGCCGAACCGTTTCCCCACCCCTGACGTGGCCGGCCATCAGGGCATAACCCTCAGCGCAGCCGAGATCTCTGCCCTGACGGCATACTTCCTAGCCAACTGACCCGGTGCCGGGGACGCAGCATCGCGTTCCCGGCGCATACAGGTCCGGCTTTCATAAAACAAGGCACCTGGCAATCGAGCCGGGTGCCTTTGTTTTCAGGGGGAGGTGGCGCCTTCACTCAAACGGAGCAAACTCAATTCCCCGTTTCAATCTTCGATGCCGGCCGGCAGTCGATTTCATCGCCTCTCGAGAACAGTCATTCCCTTTGACAAAAACCAGACGACATAATACAGTGCGCACAAATTCAAATTATTTCAGAGCTTATGATTCACAATGATGAAGGTTGATATCGGCCAAATCTCCAGGAGGCAGGAATTGGAAGTCAGCATGCGGGTAGAAAGAGGTGTATCTGAAGCAACAGGATTCAGACGGGTATCGAAGTTTTTGGCCGCTTGTCTTCTCATCGGCTCCTTCCTCGCAACTTTTGCATCAGCGGCACCCGATGCTGCCAAAGTGTATGGAGATCTGAGGCTATACAACGGTGGAGGCATAGTATTCTCAGACGGCAGCATTCAAAGCAAGGCAACTGTACAGGGGCCAACCGGACCTCAAGGACCCGCAGGCCCCCAGGGCCCGACCGGTCAGGTGACCCTGGCTGCCATATGCGACGCCATCAGCGCTGAAAACATGCCGCTGCCATCCTTTTGCAGGCCGCCGATAACCGGCGATTTCCTGGGTTGGACCGGCAGTATTGATGCGACGAATTCATTTCAACTCGTCCGCCTGAACGGAACAACGGGCGCGGTGACCAAAATCGGAGGGTCGGACTTTTTCCCCGCCCTGGTATATGGCGCTGACGGGAAACTGTATGGCATGAACAGCGAGCTTCACATAATAAACACGGTGGACGGGAGTACTGTCAGGGTCGGAAGCTTCAACTATGAGGGAGCCTCCGTTTTAATGTGCTCCGCTTCTTTGTCACCGGATGGCACGATGTACGTGATTGAAAACGCATCGCCAAAGAGAATGTTCAAAGTCAACATGAACAGTGCCGCGCTGACATACGTCGGCAACATAACCGCAACGATTAGAGGTATCGCATTTGCACCGGAGGGAACTTTATATGGTACCTTTGCCGACTTATACACTCTCAGTTCACTGGACGGGTCGACACTCAGCACGATAGGAAACACTGGTTACTACATCAGTTCGCCGACATTTGGAGCCGGCAGTAGCGTGTATGGCATCGACATGTATCCGTCCACACAACTTTTCAACATAAATCTTGCTACCGGCTCTGCAAGCCCGGTTACGACCCTTGGCAGCGGCAACCTTGTGGCATTGGTTGCGGAGCACCGTGCGGCCTCTACCTTGAGCAAAACTCAAAGCCTGGCCACTGTTCCACAGCAACGAAATATCGACCAGCTACTGAATCTGGAAAGACAATTTATCGAAGGGCAGAAAGCCGACTCGATCAGGTGAAACTAGCGAGAACAAGCGCCAGCTCAGAACAAGGAGATCTATCATGGGGAAAATAATCGTTGTTATTGTGTCCGTCTTGGTCCTCTCGACTACCTGTTTTGCCGCCGACTCCATGCGCGATGGATACTGGGAGATGACCACGACCATGGACATACCCGGGATGCCTATGAAAATGGCGCCCACCAAGGTGAAGCACTGCTACACCAAGGAAGACGTCAAGGACCAGAAAAAAACTATCAACACCGACAAAAACTGTACGGTTACCGACTTTAAGCAGTCCGGCAATAAAGTGACCTGGAAGATGAAGTGTACCGGCCAAAATGCCGGTACTATGAGCGGCGAGACCGTGTTCATGGGTGACGCCTACGATTCGACCATGAAGATGCAGACCCAGGGACAGACCATGAATATGAGGGTCAAGGCAAAGCGGTTAGGAACTTGTCCATAGCTGGAGCAGCGGGGTGAGCCTCGTGCCCGCAGTCACAAAAGGCCAGACATCCCCTGAGGGAGCTGGCCTTTTTTTCGTCCATTCGGGGTCCGGCAGAGCGGTTAGTCCTCAGAAGGCAAAGCAGTCGCACCCCATGCCCCAAATCGCTTGACAGGACTGCCAGGTCGGCAAGCTGCCCCGGCGTGAGGATCCCCTTGTTGTTTACTCGGCACCGACCGGGATGCCCATCTCCAGCATCCTCTTTACCGGGGGGGGGGTACTCAGCTTCCTCCCTTCCGTAGCGTTCCCTGAAGTATTCCCCCTGAAACGCCATCCGGTCCTGAATGGCGCCCCCCCCCCAAGGCCCTCACCCGCTCCAGGTTTTGCGGCGTAATGGTCTCGGCCGCCCTGATTGGCGATGTCGATCATGCTGTTTTTGCAGCGGTATTCCAGAGGCTCTCCCTTGTTGTCGTGCAGATGAGCTTTGATGAAGGCATCGCTTTCGCGGCAGGAGGCGGTAGTAACGGGATGGACCCAGTGGAAACGCACGCAGATATCCTGCCATCCCACCGCGATGAGGTTGTTCTCCTCGGCGTCGAACAGTCCGTAGGCCATCCCCGAAAGCGGTTGCGGGATTCAAGCAGTTGCCGCACCTGCTCCAAGTCGACGAGTTCGCTGAAACTGTGGTCGATCATTGCAGTTTTCCTTCCAGCTCCATGATCCGCTCCTTCAATTCCATCATTTTGAGCTCCCGTCCGACGAAGAGCCGGTTCATCCGCTCCAACTCGGCGTTTTTCTGCTCCAGCTCGGTGGTCCGCTCCTTCACCCGCAGTTCGAGTTCCGCGTTGAGTCGGGTAAGTTCCTCCTCGGCCCGTATCCGCTCGGTTAGGTCCCGGGCCACCGCGACGCCGTAAAGCTCCTTGTTGAAGGTAACCAGGTGGACGGTAACCTCGACCGGCAGCTCTCCCCCGGAACATTTGTACAGCCGGGTGGTTATCGTGTCACGGTCCAAAACCTTATGCCCGATGTCGACGAGGTGGCCGACCCTGGCGACCGCCTCCGCCGGGAAGAAACGGTGCCACGGCGGGGAAAGGAGCTCCTCCCGTGAGCACCCGAGCTGGCTGCAGGCCGACTCGTTGACATCTATGAACCGGCTGCTCGGCACATGGAGCAGGAAGATGCAATCGTTGCTCTGGTCGACGAGCGCCCGGAACCGCTCCAGTTCAAGGACTTTCCGTCGCAGCTCCGGGTAATAGGACTTGCGCATGGAGCGCTCCCCCAACCCGATGATCTTCTCCTGCTGGGCACTCCAGAGCTCCTGCGTATCAGAGGGCTCTTTCATAGATGGCCTCGATATCTTGTTGCTGCGGCCGCCCAGGGTTGGTATAGATGCACGGGTCGTTCAGCGCGTTTTTCGCCAGTTCGGGGATCACCTCCCGACTGACCCCCCGCCGGCCCAGGGTAGTGGAGATGCCCATGGCCTCGTTCAGGCTTTCAATCGCGGATATCATTGCTGATAGCACCGCGGCCGGCGCCATGCCGGTCACCTCCAGTCCCATCGCTTTCGCTATTTCCGCGTAGCGGGAGGGAACCTCGTCGAAATTGAAGGCGATGACGTGCGGGAGGAGAATGGCGTTGCATTCACCGTGAGGGGCATCCAGAAGTCCCCCCACTGCGTGCGCCATGGCATGGACCATTCCCAGGCTCGCATTGGAAAACGCCAGCCCCGCCTCCAGGCAGGCCAGCATCATCCTCGCCCGCAGGACCGCGTTTTCCGGCTCACGTATCGCCGGGAGGAGATTCGCCGTGGCGAGACGGATTGCCTCCCAGGCATGCAGGTCGGTAATCGGAGAGTGGGCCGTAGAGACGAACGCCTCGATCGCGTGGCACAAGACGTCCATTCCGGTGCAGGCAGTAAGCTTCGCGGGCATTGTCGTGGTGGTTACCGGATCGATCAGGGCGACATCCGGGACGATCATCTTGCTGATAATGGCGAACTTAACGCCGCGCCTGACATCCGTGATGATGGCGAACTGGGAAACGTCCGCGGCGGAACCGGCGGTGGTGGGGATGCAGATCAGGGGAGGAATGGGGAGCTCAACCATGTCCACCCCCTCGAATTCGAGGATGTCCCGTTTGTTGGTGCTGAGGATGCCGATCCCCTTGGCGCAGTCCATGGGGCTTCCCCCTCCAACGGCGACTATGGCGTCGCACCCCTCGCGCAGAAAGAGTTCGGTCCCCGCCCGGACTTCCTCCGCCTTGGGATTGCTGGTGAGTGAGGAAAAGAGGGCATATTCCACGCCTGCCTCCCGCAGGAATACAAGCGCACTATCAGCCCAGCCGGCAGACACCACCCCGGGATCGGTGACGACGAGCACCTTGCGGGCCTCAAAGTTATTGGCATAGCGGCCGACCAGTTTGCGGGCGTCAATTCCGAAAATGAACTCGGGAGCTACGAATTTACGTATGGGAAACTCCTCCTGTTCCATCGCCCATCCCCCTTCGGAGAAAATGCTCGTATGTTTACGGCCTCTCCAGTTCCCTGATCCGCTCCTTCAATTCCACCATTTTGAGCTCCAGTCCGACGAAGAGCCGGTTCATCCGCTCCTGTTGCCCTTCCCCACCCAAAACTCGCTTAGCGGCCTGCTATCAGGCTTTGGCCGTGCGGAATTTGCATCCGCTGGGTTTCATCCTCAAGTTTCAAGAAGGCATCGGTTCCTCCTATTCTCTTTCGCTAGGCTTCGCCTGGCGCAACTCAACTTATTCTAAAAGTTGAGATTGGAAGGAATTCCCCCCCCTGTAAGGCTCCCCGTTCGCCTATTGTCTGGCATTATTGGTTTCGACCAAGAACCCAATATGCTGACAGGAGAAGAGGATGCGGCTAAAGTCTATCCTGAATCGAGTGCAATTGCATCATGGTTTTGTCTATGGCTCCATTCGATTGCTTGAGCTGAAAAAGCGGCCAGCTCTTGAGGTAGAAATCCGGCCCCGCAAAAACAGCCGCCCTGTCTGTTCTGTATGTGGCGGTCCCGGTCCCGGCTATGACACTTTACCGACTCGACGCTTCGAGTTCGTGCCCCTGTGGGAAATCGCAGTGTTCTTCTTGTACGACATGCGGCGGGTCAATTGTCCGCGTTGCGGCGTTAAGGTGGAACATGTCCCTTGGGCTGAAGGAAAGAATCACCTGACCATCACCTACGCCTGGTTTCTTGCCAAGTGGGACAAGCGCCTTTCCTGGAAAGAAAGCGCTGACGCATTCGAGACCAGTTGGGATAACGTCTTCCGCGCAGTCAAGATGGCTGTGGCCTGGGGCCTGGGGCATTGCCCACCGCAGCCTCGACAATGTCACAGCGATCGGCATCGACGAGATCTGCTGGAAGAAGAAAGGCTCCAAGTTCTTGACACTGGCCTACCAGATCGACGACGGATGCAAGAGACTGCTCTGGATCGGCAAAGACCGCACCAAGAAGACCCTGCTGAACTTCTTCGGTGAGTTTGGCCCTGAGCGCTCGTCGAAGCTTCGCTTCATCTGCACCGACATGTGGAAACCTTACCTCCAGGTCGTCGCCGAGAAGGCAGGCCGAGCTCTGAATGTCCTGGATCGTTTCCACATTATGAGTCACATGAACAAGGCCATCGACAAGGTACGAGCGACAGAAGCCAAGACACTCAAGGTTCGAGGCAAGGAGCCGATCCTGACTGGCAGCCGATGGTGCCTATTGAAGCGGCCCGAGAATCGGACAGAGAAACAGACCGCCAAGCTCAACGAACTTCTGGCTATCAACCTGAAAACGGTGCGGGCGTACCTCCTCAAAGAGGATTTCCAGCAGTTCTGGACCTCAAGAGCGCGGGTTGGGCAGCCCGATTCCTTGACGACTGGTGCAAGCGAACCATGCGCTCGCGGATAGATCCGATGAAGAAGATTGCCCGGATGCTGCGTGCTCACCGGAGCCTGATTCTCAATTGGTTCCGTGCAAAAAACGAGGTTGCTCTGGGCGCCATGGAGGGGTTCAACAACAAGGCAAAAGTGACCACGAAAAAAGTCTACGGATACAAAAGCTTTGACGTAGTAAAAGTGTCAGCATATCAGACACTTGGTAAACTGCCAGAGCCAGAGACTACCCACAGATTCTGCGGATGAAGCAGAATGTCTTTGCTCGCCGGCAAATGAATTTCGCTGCCAGGGGGGGAGATGGCATCTTCCGCGCGGGAGTTGCCTGCATTTTTCGGGAGAAGTGATTTGCTGCCCAGACAAATCGATTTCCGGAGCGGGAGTTTCATTCCGTGCGCAAGAGAATGTGTTTGCTCGCCGGCAAATGCATTTCCCTGCCAGGAGATGGCATCTTCCGCGCGGGAGTTGCCTTCATTTTTCGGGAGAAGTGATTTGCTGCCCAGACAAACCGGTTTCCTGAGCGGGAGTTTCATTTCGTGCGCGAGAGAATGTGTTTGCTCGCCGGCAAATGCATTCCGCTGCCAGGAGATGGCATCTTCCGCGCGGGAGTTGCGTTCATTTTTCGGAAGAAGTGATTTGCTGCCCAGACAAATCGATTTCCGGAGCGGGAGTTTCATTCCGTGCGCAAGAGAATGCGTTTGCTCGCCGGCAAATGCATTTCGCTGCCGGGAGATGGCATCTTCCGCGCGGGAGTTGCCTTCATTTTTCGGGAGAAGTGATTTGCTGCCCAGGGAGTCCTATTCCCTGAGCGGGAGTTTCATTTCGTGCGCAAGAGAATGTGTTTGCTCGCCGGCAAATGCATTTCCCAGCCAGGAGATGGCATCTTCCGCGCGGGAGTTGCCTTCATTTTTCGGGAGAAGTGATTTGCTGCCCAGGGAGTCCTATTCCCTGAGCGGGAGTTGCCTATTTTCCAGGAGAAGTGATTTGCTGCTCGAGAAAAGGTTTCTCCGGCGTGAACGCCGGCTTGGTTCCCAAGAGAATACGGACCTTTTTCATCTCTTCACCAAGGCGCGCAGCATCGCTATGATGCTGTCGGGCGAAAGGACGTGCTGGGCCGCCTTCAGCTTGACGGCTTCGCCCGGCATGCCGTAGATCACCGAACTCGCCTCATCCTGCGCGATGGTGAGCGCCCCTTGCTCCTTCATCTCCTTAAGGCCCGGCGCACCGTCCGAACCCATGCCGGTCAGCAGTATGCCGACCGCATGCTGGCCGAACCTCTCCGCCATGTTGTGAAACAGGTGGTTTACCGAAGGACACAGGCTTTGACCTGCCTTGCCACGGATAAGCGTCACCCTCCCCTGCCCGTCGACCCCCATGTCCGTTCCGCCCGGGGCCACATAGGCCGTGCCCGGGGCGATAAATTCCCCCTGCACCGCCACTTTCACACGTATGGCGCAGGATCTGGCGAGCCACTCGGAGAACCCGGGGATGAACTCCCCGGCCATATGCTGCACGACGAGCAGTGGCACGGGGAAATCGACGGGAAGCGACGCCAGGATGGCCTGGACCACAACGGGCCCGCCGGTCGAGGCACCTATGGCCACGACCTTGACCGACGCAGGGACCGCAGCAACGATGGAGCTTTGCTGCCGCGCCTTTGCCGGCTTGACCGTCCTGCGGACCACCCTCACCTCCGACATCAGTTTTACGGTAAGGACCAGCTCCGCAGCCGCGGGCAGATGGTCGGGGTGGCCCACTGCCGGGGGCTTGGGCAGGATGGCCAGGGCGCCCGCCTCGAGTGCGCGGAAGTTGGCCGAATCGGTCTGCGGATCCAGCATGGAGGTCACTATGACCACCGGCACGGGATGCTCGGTCATGATGCGGTACGTGGTCTCGAAACCGTCGATGCCGGGCATATGGACATCCATGGTGACCACATCGGGCCGCTTGTGCGCCAGGACCGCGAGGGCCTCGACCCCGCTTCGGGCGCAGCCTATCACCTCGATCTCCGGGTCTGCGCCCAGCACATGCTCGATCAGCTCGCGCGCCACGGCGGAGTCGTCCACTATCAAGACCTTAATCATGGCACTCTCCGGTCTGCCTTTGCCTTAAGTTCGGCGACACACATCAGGTTCCCCCTGGCAGAGCGTCTCTACCAGGGCGGTGCTGAGCACGGTGGATTACCATCCTTCCATGAAAGACGTTGCCAAGGGGTGACTACGGCACCCTCTGCGCCGATTGCTACTTCGCCGCCTTAGGGGTTATCCGGCCGATGATCTCCCTGAGCCGGGCGGCGCTCATCCCTTCGGATTCGGGCAGGATCTCTTCGGGAGCAAAGGAGTCCAGAAGCGCCACCGTGTTTTCGAAGTGCTTTCTGGCCTTGTCCGGGTTTGCGGCCCCGAGCGCCAGGTTGCCCAGGGCGAAGTGGGCCAGCACCAGCTTGGGATCGAGATAGACGGCCCGCTCCAGCGAGACCCGCGCCTCGCCGAGATCCCCCTGTCCCTCGAGTATCTCTGCCCGCAGATGGTGCAGTGCCGGGTCAAGCTTGTTGCTCTTTAGCGCCTCATCGCAAAGGTGCAACGCCTCGGAAAGCCTCCCCTGGTTGGCGTGCGACCTGATCAGCATCTGCACGGCAACTCCGGGCACCGCCCCGCGGCGGGAGAGCTCGGTCAGGACGGCCGCGGCTGCCGGATAGAGCCCCTGCCGGTAAAGCTCTGCCGCACTTTCATAAGAGGGGTCTTCCTCCCCTGTCCCTGCCTGGTCCGCGGCGCCAGGCTCAGGCCTGGACGGGTGCCGGCCTGCCGGTGCAAAGGGCGCCTCCGGCGGGGTCGGGACCGGGTCATCCTGCGGCTGTTGCCCGTACTCCTTGGGCACCGACGACTCCCAGCCCCTTTTCCGGTAGCAGGTGATCCCGTCGAATTGGACCGGCTCCAGCGGCGGGTAACCCTGCGGCCACTTTTCCACGGGACCCACGATGAGCCAGCCATTGTCCGCCAGGCTTTTGTGCAGTTTGCCCAGCACCGTGCGGACCGTTTCCCGGTCGAAGTACATGAGGACGTTGCGGCAGAAGATGAGGTCCATGGCGCTCGTGTTGCCGGAAAGCGACGGATAGCTGTCCTCGGCGAGGTTCAGGTACTGGAATGAGACCATCCGCCTGATCCGCTCGGCAACCTGGAGACGGCCATCGCCTGCGGGTGTGAAGTAGAGCTCCTTGAACCATGACGGGGTGCCGCGAAAGGACCACTTGTGGTAGAGTCCGGCCCTCCCCAGGCTAAGGGCTGCCGGATTGATGTCGGTAGCCAGTATGGTGACCTGCCACCTGCTGATGTCGGGGATCAGGCGCCTGAGCATGATGGCGATGCTGTAAGGCTCTTCCCCCGAGGAACAGCCGGCGCTCCAGATCCTCAGGCGCCGCTCACCGCCTCGGCGCAGCCGCACAAGCTCCGGCAGGATCTGCGTCTGAGCGACCTTCATGGCGGGCGGGTCGCGCAGGAAGTAGCTCTCGCCCACCGTGAGAAAGCCGGCCAGGGTCTCTATCTGCGGGCGGGTCAGGGGGGCGGACAAAAGCCATCTGACGCATTCGCCCGGGTCTTTGAAGCCAAACTCCCCTGCTGCGGCCGCCATCCCCCTCTCCAGGTCGCTCCAGCGCTCCGCAGGATAGCTGAGTCCCATCCGATCGGCGACCAGGGCGCTCAGCATGGAGAGGAGCGTGTCGGAGATGCGCGGGGACATGGGCGGTCCTACTCCTTTCCCGGCTGCGCCGGGCCTCCCCGGTCCAGCTCTTCGCGGATCCGTCTCAGCAGGTCCTGGGGGTGTACCGGCTTCATGATGAGGTTGGAGCCGAACTCCGAAAGCCCCGTGTTGCCGATCACTTCGGCGGGATATCCGCTCAAAAAGATCACCTTGACGTCGGACCCCGTCTTCCTGATCTCGTCGTAGACCTCCTTGCCGTTTTTCTTGGGCATCACGATGTCAAAGAGCAGCAAACGGATCCGGTCCCGGTGCTCCAGGAACTTCTGCAGCGCCTCCTCCCCGTTGGTCGCCTCTATCACCGTGTAGCCGAACTCGGTGAGCACCGTTTTCGAGAGCTGCCGGACCACCGCATCGTCCTCCGCAATCAGGATGGTCTCCGTCCCCCCCGACGGATACCGCATCTCGGCGTGCGTCGCCTTGGCAAGCTGCTCACCCTGGGCCTGCGGGAGGTAGACGCTGAAGGTGGTCCCATGGCCTGGCTCGCTGTAGACGTTGATGAAACCCTTGTGCTGCTTGACGATGCCGTACACGATGGAGAGCCCCAGCCCCGTCCCCCGCCCCACCTCCTTGGTGGTGAAAAAGGGGTCGAAGATCCTCTTCTTGGTGGCGGCATCCATGCCGGTGCCCGAGTCGGACACGGCAATCCGGGCATAGGCGCCGGGTGTGCCGTATCCGTAGAAGTCTATGTATTCCTGGTCGATATCGACCCGTTCGGTGACGATGGAGAAGATGCCGCCCTGCGGCATGGCGTCCCTGGCGTTGGTGGCGAGGTTCAGCAGCACCTGCTCGATCTGCCCGCTGTCGGCGCTGACCACGATGTCGTCCGCCTTGTGCACCAACTGCAGCTTGATGTCCTCGCCTATGATACGGCCGATGAACTTGTCCACCTTGTTGATGACCTCGTTCAGGTTTACCGGCCGCAGGTTCAGCACCTGTTTCCGGCTGAAGGTGAGCAGGCTCTGGGTCAGGCCGGCCGCCCGCTCCGCCGCCGCCAGCACCTGGTCGATGTTGAAGCGCAACGGATCGGTCTCGGCCATCTTGAGCTGCACCATGCTGGCAAAGCCGAAGATGGCGGTGAGTATGTTGTTGAAGTCATGGGCGATGCCGCCTGCGAACTGTCCGATCGCCTCCATCTTCTGGGCCTGGCGCAGCTGATCCTCCAGGGCCTTCTGCTCGGAGATGTCCTGGTTCAGTCCGATCATGCGCACCGCCTCGCCCTGCGCGTTCCTGATCACCAACCCGTTCGCCTTGATGTGTTTCAGGGTGCCGTCCGGATGCAGGACGCGGTGCTCCAGGCTGTATTCTCTCTCGCCCCGGATGGCCGCCTGCAACGCCCCTGCCACCATTTCCCGGTCATCGGGGTGCAGCAGCCGCTCCCACTGCTCGATGCCGTAAAGCGCCGTGCCGGCGTCGGCCGCGTAGAGCTCATACATCTTGTCGTCCCAGATGAGCCTGTTGTTCCCGATGTCCCAGTCCCAGATGCCCAGGTGGGCCGAGGCGGTGGCAAGCTGGAGGCGCCGGGTCACCTCGGAAAGCGTCTCTTCCGCGTGCCTGCGCACCTCCACCTCTTTCTGAAGCGACGCGGTCCTCGCTTCTACCCTCTCTTCGAGCTTCTCGTTGAGCTCGTTCAGCGACCTCTGGATGCTCAGGAGCTCGCTGTTTTTGCTAACCGCCGTCTCGTAGGTGGAAAGGAGCAGGCTGAGAATCTGCCGGCGGTCGGCATTGACCTGGTAGCTCTGGCCGGCAAACCAGATCGGGATCCCCCCGCCGGCTCCTGCCGCACCGAGGTTGCGGTCCACGAGCATCTCTTTTATGCGGTCCAGCAGATAGTCGTCGTCATAGGGCTTGGTGATGAAGTTGTCGGCCCGGCACTCAAGCCCCCTGATCACGTCTCTGGGGTCGTTCAGGGAGGTGAGCAGGATGACCGGAATGACGCTCAAAAGCTGGTTGTTCTTGATATGCCTGCAGAGTTCGAAGCCGGTCATCTCCGGCATCACGATGTCGCTCAGCACCAGGTCCGGCATCAGTTCCGCCGCCTTCGACAGCCCCTCCCGCCCGTTTCTGGCCACAGTAACCGCGTAGCCGTTTCTAAGCAGCAATTCCTCCAGCATCTCCGCCTGGGTCGCACTGTCTTCGACGATGAGGATGCGTGCGGCCTGACTGCCCTGGTTCCCCGCGCTGGTCATGATAATCGTCCCTTTTGCCGCTGCCGCCCGGGCCGGGCTCGGGCGGCAGCGGAAACTTTCGATCGCTTGCTGCAGGGGAGCCGATCCGGTCGGCGGCCCGCAGCAGGGCGTTTTAAAACACGAGGTGATTATACCACGGAGGGTAGCGCAGATGGGCGGCTATGAGACGCGGTGCAATGCGGCGGGGGAAGGACGGGGAAAGGAAGGGGGCGCGAGCGGGGAAAGTGCGAGGGGAGTGCCCGCCGCTCCCCCTTTTCAGGGAGAGAGAAGAGAGATTGACCGCGGGTCAGCGACCGGGAAGGTCGAATTCCTTCATCTTGCGGTACAGGGTGTTTCTGGCGATGCCCAGGGCCTTGGCCGCCTCGGTGATGTTGCCGTCGTACTGCGCCAGCGCCTCCCTTATGGTCTCCGCCTCGGCATCCCTCAGGTCGTAAAGCGGCGGCGCGACCCCCTTCTTGCGCATCACGGCGAGCAGGCCGGACTGGGCCTCGCGCAGCGAGCCGAGCAGCCGGTTCAGCTCTTCGGGTTCCATCTGCTCCAGGCTCCCGCTGTTGCCGCAGCGCTCCAGCAGATCCTGCTGCGCTGGCCGCTGCCGCCCGTCGCCGCCGGCCACCGCTGCCGCGCCCCGGGCCGGGGCGCAGGGGCCCGAGAGGAAGGTCCCCCCCAGGTGCTCGGGCAGGATGGTATCCCCGTTGCAGATCACCACGGCGCGCCGCATCACGTTGGCCAGCTCCCGGATGTTGCCGGGCCAGCCGTAACCCTGCATGAGCCGCAGCGTGCTCGGGGCAAGCCGCATGTTGCGGTTCAGCTGGCTTACGAAGTGCTCGGCCAAGAGCGGGATGTCCTCGGAGCGGGCGCTGAGCGGCGGGATCTCGAGCCGGACCACGTTGAGGCGGTAGAAGAGGTCCTCCCGGAAGCTCTTCTCCAGGATCGCCTGCTCCAGGTCGACGTTGGTGGCGGCGATCACCCTGACGTCCGTCTTGATGGAGCGCTCCCCGCCCACCCTCATGAACTCGCCGGTCTCAAGGACCCGCAGCAGCTTGACCTGGATCTGGGGCGTGGCGTCGCCGATCTCGTCGAGCAGCAGCGTGCCGTTGTTGGCCAGCTCGAAGATGCCGCGCCGGGTCTGGTTGGCGCCGGTGAAGGCGCCGCGCTCGTGGCCGAAGAGCTCGCTCTCCAGGAGGTTCTCCGGCAGCGCGCCGCAGTTCACCGGGATGAAGGGCTGCCCGGCCCGCCCGGAGGCGGCGTGGATGAAACGGGCCAGCACCTCCTTGCCGGTCCCGGTCTTCCCCTGGATCAGGACGCTGATGTCCTTGCCGGCCACCTTGTAGGCCAGCGAAACCATCCGCTTCATGCTGGGCGCCGCGCCGACCCGAAAGCCCACCCCCTGGGCGACCTCGGACCACTCCTCGCCGGCGCTGTCGCCGCGCATCAGGCCGGCCCCCGCCCCGGCGGCGCGACCCACCAGGGCCTCGATCTCGTCTATGTTGTCGAACGGCTTTTCCAGGTACTCGTAGGCCCCCATCTGCATGGCTGTCACCGCCGTCTTCACGGTGGAGTAGCCGGTCATGATGATGACCTCGCAGGAGGGCTGCCTCGACTTGATCAGCTCCAAAAGCGTGATGCCGTCGGTGTCCGGCAGCTTCAGGTCCACCAGGGCCACGTTGAAGCTGCCGGCCTGAAGCGCCCTCAGCGCCTCCGGCTCGTTTTGCGCGGTGACCACCGCGTAACCCTTGCGGGACAAAAGGCGCCGGAAAAAGGTGCAGACATCGGCTTCGTCATCAATTATCAGGACCTGCATTTGGGGTTGTGTCACGCCACTTCTCCAGGAATGCGCTGCCGCGCTCACGCCTCGTCTATGGGGAGGACCAGGCGGAAACAGCTCCCCTGGCCCAGTCTGCTGTCCACCTCTATCCGGCCGCCATGCGACTCGGCGATGCCGAGGCTGACCGAGAGGCCGAGCCCGGTCCCCTTGCTCGCCTCCTTGCTGGTGTAGAAGGGGGTGAAAATCTTGGTGAGATCCTCGGGGGCTATGCCGGTGCCGTTGTCGAGCACGCTCAAAACGGCCCAGCGCCGCCCCCCCTCCACCCGCAGGGCGGTCGACACCTCGATCACCTTCTCCCTGCGCTCGACATCGGCCAGCGCGTCGCGGGCGTTGATCAGGAAGTTGGTCAGCACCTGCTGTATCTGGGGGCCGTTGGCGTTCATCTTGGGGAGATCGCTTTGGAAGCTCTCGACGATGCCGATCTGGCTCCGGTTGATCTGGTACTGGATCATGTCCAGCACCCGCTCCACCTCGGCGTTCAGGTCGACCGCCGTGACCGGTGCCTGGTCCTGCCGGGAGAAGGTGAGGAGGTTCTGGATGATCCGCTTGCAGCGCAGGCCGCAGTTGATGATGTCCCCCAGCGCCTCCGCCCTGTCGGGGTCCTGCTCCTGCTGCAGGTCCCGGGCCAGCATCTGTGCCGTCCCGATGATCACCGTCATCGGGCTGTTCAGCTCGTGGGCCACCCCGGCCGCCATCACGCCGAGCGCCACCATCTTGGCCGAATGGACCAGCTGGGCCTCCATCTTGAGCTTCTTGGTGACGTCCTTCATGATGATGGTGATGGCGGAGAGCTGCTTCTCCTCGTTCAACACCGGGTAGTAGGCGAGGTCGAGGAACTCCCCCTCGGCCGTGTGCCAGCGCTGGAACACCGGCTTGCCGTTCGCCTTGATCTCGGCGATCGGGCAGTTGGCGCACGGCTCGTCGAAGCCCCGGAGCTTCGCGAAGCATTTGTTGCTGATCGCCCGGTTCCAGGAGTTGCTCATGCCCGGGGAGAGCCGGTCGTTGTGCAGCAGCACGTTGTAGTCGGTGTCGATCAGGAAGATCGGATCGGTCACCGCCTTGAAGGTCTCCTCCCACTCCTTCTTGGCGCGCGACACCTGCTTGTAGAGCCTGGCGTTCTGCAGGCTGATGGCGAGCTGGTCGGCCAGGTGCTGCACGAAGTTCAGCTCGGCGCGGGCGTAGGCGCTTTCGAGCGTGCTCCCCAGAAGGAGCAGCCCGGTCACGGCGGAACGCTCGAAGAGCGGGGCCACGGCCAGCGAGCCAAGCGTCTGGCCGTGGCCGGCGCCGACCTGCGCGAAGCAGACGGGATCCTCTGCCGGGCAGTAGCTGGTGGCGGTCTGGCCCGTGAGGACGTCCCAGGGCCTGGACCCCTCGGGGATCAGCCCGGCCTGGAAGAAGCCGCGCGGAGCCATGGCGAAGAGCTTCAGTCGGCCGTCCTGCAGCTTGGCAAGCCCCAGGAAGTCGCAGGGGAGCGCCTCGGGGAGCTTTATGAAGGCCCTCTCGATGATGTCCCCGATGGACATGTCGATGTTGATGTCCCGGGTCAGCTGCTGCAGGATCTCCAGACGGCTGTTTTGCGTCAGCACTTCCTGGTTGCGCTTTTTCAGCTCGACGTAGTAGTTGAGCTTGGAGGAGTCGACCCCGGTGAGCTGCTCTAGTAGCTTGCCCCTGTCTTTCACGAAATGTCCCTCTGCGTCGTTGCCTGCCGGCGTGCTACATGGCGTTTCTGAAGATGGCCTCGATGTCGTCGCGGCTCGCCGCGCGCGGGTTGGTCACCAGGCAGGCGTCCTTCATGGCGTTTTCGCTCAGGATCGGGATGAACTCTTCCCGAAGCCCAAGCTGGGTGAGCCCCTTGGCGAGCCCGATGTCCTGGATCAGGCGCCGCACCGCCTCGATGGAGCGCCCTGCCGCGGTTAAAAGATCGAGCCCGGTCACGTCCTCGCCGAAGGCGACGGCGATGTCGCGGAACCTTTCGGGGCAGGCGGTCAGGTTGAACTGCATGACGTGGGGAAGTATCGAGGCGTTGGTCTCGCCGTGGTGCTGGTCCAAGAGACCGTCGACCTGGTGGGTCATGGCGTGCGCCGCCCCGAGAATGGCGTTGGAGAAGGCGAGGCCGGCGGTCAGGCTCGCCATGGCCATGTTGCTGTTGGCCTCCATGTCGCCGCGCTCGGCCACGGCCCTTCTCAGGTTGCGGGAGATCAGCTGGATCGCCTTCAGGGCGTGGATGTCGGTAAGCGGGGTGGCGGCCAGCGAGACGTACGATTCGATGCCGTGGGTCAGCGCGTCGACCCCGGTGGCGGCGGCCAGCTTGGCGTCCTTGGTCTTCAAAAGCTCCGGGTCTACGATGGCGATGTCCGGGATCAGCGAGCGCGAGATGATCGACATCTTGAGCTTGCGCTTGGTGTCGACGATGATGGTGAACTGGCTCACCTCGGAACCGGCGCCGGCGGTGCTCGGCACGATCACCATGGGGGGGAGCGGGGTCACGATCATGTTGACCCCCTCGTAGTCCTGGAGCCGTCCGCCGTTGGAGGCGAGGATGGCGACCGCCTTGGCCACGTCCGTGGGACTGCCGCCCCCCACCGAAACGATGCCGTCACAGCCGGAGGCGAGATATTTGGCGACCCCCTCGGTCACCTCGTAGTCCTTCGGGTTGGTGGTGAGGCTGGAGAAGATGACCGTCTCGAGCCCCGCGGCGCGCAGGTAGTCGACGGCGAGGTCGACCCATCCCGAGGAGATGACGTCCCTGTCGCTCACCAGGAAGACCTTGGAAACGCCCAGGCGCACCACGCTCTCGCCGATCTGGCTCAGGGAGCCCCTGCCGAAGATGATTTCAGGTGCGACAAACTTGCTGATATCCATATTAAGTACTCCTGGCGAGAAAGAGTGTCCCGCCCCGCTGTGGGTGCAGCAGGCCCGTTTCGGGACGCTGTCCTGAGGCAAGATCGGTACCAATGCCCGACAGCTGCGGCTGTGCCGGCGGTGATGAGCGCGCCCAGCCAGCCGTAATACTCTGAATACACAACAATGAGACGCTTTTTTAGCGGGGACGGAAGAGGCGGTCGCAACAGGGACGGGAGGGGCGAACCGACAACAGGGCACGTTCCATTACGTGACAGATGCGACGAAACGGAACAGCCCGACCGCTCATTATTGGAACAGCGTCGACCGGCGGCCCGTGCCGGGACCGGAGATCTCCGCGCTAAGCTTTCGATATGGTGCACCAATTTCGCCGTGCGGCGGACGACGCTGGCCGCAGTCGGCGTGCAGGGGATCTGTGACACGGTGCTACGAAAATCCGTTTGATTATGGCGTATCACGGAGCTGGCGCAGGGCCGGCTCCACCTTTTCGCCCCCCGCACCTGCCACTGCCGGCCTTGGCGGGCGCCTGCATCGGCAGGGCGCTCAGGCTAGGCAGGCCTCTTGACCACCGCCCTCAGTCGGGGCTGGAAATGCCAGGGGGGCACAGGGTTGTCCTGGATCCACAGGCCGTTCTTCCTGGCCCGCGCCTGCCTTTCGGCCGCCTGGTACTGGGCCAGGTCCGCCCGGTTCAGGGACTTCGCGAAAACCCACCCCCACCCTTCGGTCAGCATCTCCAGGTTGATGTTGCGGCCGTCATAGAGCACCACCGCAACGGCCAAACCGCTGGGGTCTCCCTTTTTGATATCCACCACATCCCGGATCTCGACCCTCACCTGCTGGTGCAGGATCTTGGTGGACAAGGCCCGGAAGGCGTCCTCGGCGTAGGGCTGCCCGGTTTTGTACCAGCCGGTGAACTTGTCGATCTTCACCGTCTGGGGTGCGGCGACCCCGTAGAGCCTCACCGGTATCTCGGTGCCGAGGCAGTTGATGGTGATCCGGTCCCCTTCGCTGACACCGACCACCAGCCCCTCCAGGATGCTGATCGGCCCCGGCGCGGATTGGGCCAAAGCGTGTCGCGAGGAAACCGCAATATACAAACATGACAAAAGGACAAGCAGGCAACGTCCGGTCTTCAAATGGTCACCTCGTCTAGCTGCCGCAAAATGGCATAACAACCCGGGCATGGTATCAAAACGGCCACATCAATGCAATGTCTCAGTTCGGCGCCCCCTGCAGGTCCGGAAGCGGCGGCAGCATCTTGATCAGCAACTGGTAGCAGAGGATCTCCATGGAGACGATGCCGACCGAGATCATCACCTCGGCGAACGAGGGGAAGTAGTGCCAGCCGGTGCCCGGATTGAACCCGATCAGGTAGACGTTGAAACGGTACAGCGCGCCGCCCGACAGCATCATGGCGGCGGAAAGGAAGAGCCAGCGCGGCGAGCGCCGCTTTTCGCGGCTGAAGAGCGAAACGGAGCCCAGGGCCATCAGGAAGAACTCGGCGAGGAAGAAGCAGGAATATAGATCGCCGTGGAAGACGGCGGCGAGCTGGTCGCGCCGGACCAGGTCGCCCACCCTGATCACCAGCCAGGCGCAGGTGAGCCAGGGGATCAGGCGCGCCAGGCCGGCCAGCGCGGCGCTTTGGTACGACCTGAGCAAAACGAAGGACGAGACGATGGACTCGAGGATCACCATGGCGTAGCCGATGTAGATGCAGTTGATCAGAAACAATAGCGGCAAAAGCGGGCTGTGCCAGAGCGGGTGCAGCTTGGTCGAGGCGATCAGCATCAGCGAGCCGAGCGCGGACTGGTGCATGGTCGGGAGCACGATCCCGGCGGCCACGATGCAGACGAGCGCCCGGTTCAGCCTGGGTCGCAGCCGGCAGACGCCACGCCTGAGCCATTCCCCCTGCGGCAGCACGCCGGCGCCATCGGCAGGCGATGGCAGGGGGAGCAGGCGCAGCACGGCGCTGCGCCAGGGTGCCGGGCGGGCTTGCTGCAGCGCGCAGAGGATCGAGGGGAGAAACTCGATGCAGTGCGCCACCAGGTAGCCGGCGACACAGAGCGCCAGCTCGAAGAGCGCCGAGGTCGGCTGCCAGCGGGTCGGGACGAAGAAGCCGTAGGCGTTCCAGGGGCGGCCGATGTCCACCACGACGGAAAAGGCGGCCAGGCAGGAGCCGAACAGCGAGGTGAGGATGGCGGATCTGATCAGCGCGTGGTACTGGCCGCGGTTCAGGATGAAGGTGAGCATGGCGACGGCGTAGCCGCCGCAGGCGATGGCGGTGCCGATGGCGACATCGTAGGCGACCCAGATACCCCAGGGATAGCCGTCGCTCAGGTTGGACACCGCACCGATTCCCTTGGTGAACCGGACGATGATGAAGAAGAAGCCGACCAGCGACAGGGACATAAGGATGAAGAACGGCCGGGTGAAGATCCTTTGCCTGCCCATCCGGTAGCTGTTGCTCTGCTCGGTCATCCTCTCCCCTGCCCTCAATTTGGCGTAAACGAAAGCCAGTTTACGTGCAGAGACCGCGCCGTGTCAACCTTTGGGTATACGGCAGCGCAAGGCGCGCGATAAAGAGGCGGCGAGGGGCGATCAATAGCCGGGGTGTGAAGAGCGTAAATGGCGTCGGCCAGGCCAGGAAGAAAGCCCCTTGCGCGTCGCGCCGGGGCTTTCTTGGTCATTGTTGCCGGTCAGCTACCGCTGTCTCTAGGCCTCCTCGAACAGCGCCGTGGAGAGGTAGCGCTCCGCCAGGTCGGGGAGGATCACCACGATGGTCTTGCCGGCGAATTCCGGCAGGTACGCGAGCTTCACCGCGGCAGCCACCGCAGCGCCGCTGGAAATCCCCACCAAAAGCCCCTCTTCCCGGGTCAGGCGACGGGCGAACTCAAGCGCCTCGTTGCTGTCCACCTGCTCCACCCGGTCGATCAGTGAGAGGTCGAGGGTCTCGGGAATAAAGCCGGCGCCGATCCCCTGGATCTTGTGCGGGCCGGGCTTCAGCTCCTGGCCGGCGAGCTTCTGGGTGATGACCGGGCTCTCCGTGGGCTCCACTGCCACCGAGATGACCTGCTTCCCCCTGGTATTTTTCAGATAGCGCGAGATGCCGGTGATGGTGCCGCCGGTGCCCACCCCGGATACGATCACGTCGACGGCGCCGTCCGTGTCGGCCCAGATTTCCGGGCCGGTGGTCTTTTCATGGATAGCCGGATTGGCCGGGTTCTTGAACTGCTGCGGCAGGAAGTAGCGCTGCGGATCGGAGGCGGCAATCTCCTCGGCCCTGGTGACAGCCCCCTTCATCCCGGCCGACCCGGGGGGCAGTATCAGCTGTGCGCCGAGGGCGGCCAGCACGCGGCGCCGCTCGACGCTCATCGTCTCGGGCATGGTCAGGGTCAGCTTGTAACCGCGCGCCGCGGCCACATAGGCCAGCGCAATCCCGGTGTTGCCGCTGGTAGGCTCGATGATCTCCACCCCCGGCTTCAGCACGCCGCGCTCCTCGGCGTCCCAGATCATGCTGGCGCCGATCCGGCACTTCACGGAGTAGGCAGGGTTGCGCCCTTCGACCTTGACGAGAACCGTCGCCTGGGCCCCCTTGGTGAGGTGGTTCAGTCGCACCAGCGGGGTGTTGCCGATAGATTGGGAATTGTCTTGGTAGATGCGGGACATGACGATGGTTCTCCTTTCGATGTGGATGTTGTCTCTATAGCAGCCTGATTGCCGTGCGGTTATCTGATCGGTTCCAGAGGAAACCGGGTCGTTGCGCCGTATCTGCCGAGCCATAGGCCGGGTGCCCTTGGCCTATGGTATGTTTATATTTATCCTGTAACGGTGTCAAGTATTTTATTACCGTTCTTGATCTGGCAGCTGTGTTATTAAAATGCGGGACAACCGGCCAAATCCCGCAGCACGCATTGCACAGCTCCCACCTGTGCAATGCGCAACTTATTTCTTGACAAAACAACTTACAAAATCTACCCTCACTCCACTCGACGTCGACTCGACAACCCTCGGGCGGCACCCCACGGGTTGAGCAGTTGATGCGGCACCGGTATCTAACAGGACGATTTGGAGGGGTTGTGGCAGAGAAAGAAAGCCGGCTTAGGTTCGATACGAAACTGATCCATGGAGGTACGGCACCCGGACCCTCCGGCGCCACCAAGACGCCGATCGTTCAGGCGTCGGCATTCGCCTACAACAGCGCCGAGGAACTGGAGGACATCTTTAAGGGGCGGACGATCGGCCAGGTCTACACCAGGATCGGCAACCCCACCCTGGAAAGCCTGGAGAAGAGACTGGCCGTAATTGAGGACGGCATCGCGGCGATCGTCACCGCTTCCGGCATGGCCGCCATCACCACGGCCGTCATGGCGGTGGTGAGAAGCGGAGACGAGATCCTCTCATCCTCCTCCCTTTTCGGCGGCACCTACTCCCTGTTCCAGGACACCCTGTCCAACTACGGCATAAAGGCCCGCTTCGTCGATCCGACAGATCTCGCCGCGCTGGAAGCGGGCATCAACGACACGACGCGACTGATCTTCGTCGAGAGCATCGGCAATCCGAAGATGGACGTACCCGATATCGCCGCCTTTGCCGCGCTCGCCAAGAAACACGGCATCCCGCTCATGGTGGACGCCACCGTCTCCACTCCCTACCTGGTACGGGTAAAGGAGCTGGGTGCCGACATCATCATCCATTCCACCAGCAAGTTCATCAACGGCACGGCCAATTCCATCGGCGGCGCCATCATCGACTCCGGCAGCTTCGACTGGAACGGCGCGAAGTTCCCGCACTTCGAGCCGTTTTACCGCAAGTACCGCAAGTTCGCCTTCACGGCGCGGACCCGGAAGCTGATCCACAAGGATTTCGGCGCCTGCGCCGCCCCGATGAACGCTTTTCTTTTGGGCGAAGGACTGGAAACGCTCGCCCTGCGCATGGAGCGGCACTGCTCGAACGCCATGAGGCTCGCCCGGTTTCTCGACTCACACGACAAGGTCGCCTGGGTGAACTACCCGGGGCTGCCCGACTCCCCGTTCTTCGAGGTGGCCAAGCGCCAGTTCAACGGTCGCTTCGGCGGTCTGCTCACCTTCGGCCTGGCCGACAAGGCGAGCGCCTTCCGCCTGATCAACGGCCTCAAGCTGGCGAAGAACCTGGCCAACATCGGAGACACCAAGACCCTCGTCATCCACCCCGCCAGCACCATCTGCGCCGATTACACGCCCGAGGTGAAGGCCCTCATGGGGGTGAGCGAGGAGCTGGTCCGGGTGTCCGTCGGGATCGAGGACATCGAGGACATCGTGGAAGACTTCGCGGCCGCCCTGGACGGGCTGTAGGGTCCGTCCAGGTCCTCATTAATCTGTTATTCCCACGGCATCTATGATACTAAACGAGGAGTGAACACATGCAACTTACAGTCAATGGCAAACCCGCCAGCATCGCCGGGGACAACCCGGTTTCCGTCCTGCAACTCCTGGAAGAGCTCCAGGTGGCCCAGCGCGATTACGTCACGGTGGAGCTGAACGGCGACATCCTCGACCGCGGCGACTTCGATGGCGCCTCGGTGAAAGACGGCGATACGGTGGAGTTTCTCTATTTCATGGGAGGAGGTACTCTGTGAAGCTCACCGAGGATCAGATAACCCGCTATTCCCGCCACATCCTGCTCAAGGAAGTGGGGGGCAAGGGGCAGAAGAAACTGTTGAACGGCCGCGTGCTGATCATCGGCGCCGGGGGGCTCGGCTCGCCCATCGCCCTTTATCTCGCAGCAGCGGGCGTCGGCACCATCGGCATCGCGGACGCCGACCGGGTCGACATCTCCAACCTGCAGCGCCAGGTGATCCACTATACGGCGGACGTGGGTAAGGCGAAGGTGCTCTCCGCCAAGGAGAAGATGCAGGCGATCAACCCGGACGTGAACGTGATCGCCCACGAGACCTGGGTCACGGCTGACAACATCGCGGCTCTGGTGGCCGATTACGACTTCGTCATCGACGGTACCGACAACTTCGCCGCGAAGTTCCTGATCAACGACGCCTGCGTCCTGGCCGGCAAATCCTATTCCCACGGCGGCATCCTCCAGTTCGACGGCCAGACCATGACCGTCACCCCCGGTGCATCCGCCTGCTACCGCTGCATCTTCCCGGAGCCTCCCCCCAAGGACGTCATCCCGAGCTGCTCGCAGGCAGGGGTGATCGGCGTGCTCCCCGGCGTACTGGGGACCCTGCAGGCGACCGAGGCGATCAAATACCTGCTGGGCGCGGGCGACCTGCTGCACAACCGGCTCCTCACCTACAGCGCCCTGCGCATGCGCTTCAGGGAGGTCCCGGTCAGGAAGAACCCCAAATGCCCGATCTGCGGCGACCATCCGACCATCACCGAGCTGAAGGACGAGCTGGACGCGGTCACCGTCTGCGATCTGGGGCATTGACATGCTGGCGATCCCGGAACATATCCACCAGGCAGTTCTGGAGCACGCCCAAAGCGGCTTTCCGCTTGAGGTCTGCGGCATCCTCGGAGGAAGCGGCGCCGTGGTGACCAGCCACTACCCGATGACCAACACCGATGCGAGCAACGAGCATTTCATGATGGACCCGAAGGAGCAGTTCGCCGTGGTAAAGGCGCTGCGCGCGGCCGGTGAGGAGATGGTGGCGATCTACCATTCCCACCCGGAATCGCCCGCCCGCCCCTCACGGGAGGATATCCGGCTCGCGCTGACACCCAACGTCTGCCACCTGATCGTGTCGCTTGAAGAGCGGGACAGGCCGGTGGCAAAGGCGTTCAGGATCAGCGCGGCGCTGGTGGAGCCGGTGGCGGTGACGGTTACTGCCGGATAGGCATCCCCCTCTCCCTGCCCCCTGACAGCCCACAGCGAGGGGGATCTTCGGCATCACCAGGAAGGGGTCCTCTGTTCTAGTCTCCCTCCCATAAAGGGAGGGGTCCTCTGTTCTAGCCCCCCTCCCTTTATGGGAGGGGCTGGGGGAGGGTTCAACGCAGATCATTTTATATGTTAGGAGAGCGGCGTGGCAGACGTGAAAATCGACCTGAAAAACCTGAAGGCCGGCGGCTTCATCAAGGAGCGCGGCAAGGACCTCTTCACCATTCGACTCCGGGTTCCGGGTGGGCGCATGTCCGTAGACCGGCTCTCCAGGATCGCACAGGTGGCGCAGAAATACGGCAAGGGGTTCGTGCACCTGTCGGTGCGCCAATCGATCGAACTGATCAACATCAACTTCGCCGACTTCGACGCGGTGGTCGCGGAACTGGGCGAGGATCAGCAGAAGGTGGCCTCGTGCGGGGCGCGGGTCCGCGTGCCGACCGCCTGCGGCGGCTGCGAGTACAACCCGAACGGGCTCGTCGACACCCAGAAGTCGGCCCTGGAGGTCGACGAGAAGCTGTTCGGTACCATAACCGGGCACCACAAATTCAAGGTCGGCTTCGCGGGGTGTCCCTTCGACTGCCCCAAATCGGCCACCAACGACGTCGGCTTGCAGGGGGCCGTTTGGCCGGAACTCGAGGCCGATGACTGTATCAGCTGCGGCTTGTGCGCCAAGTCATGCGCCGAAGGGGCGCTGCGCATGGGCGGGGACGGCAAGCCGGTTTTCGACGCCGGCACATGCATCTACTGCGGTGATTGCATCAAGGTCTGCCCCACCGGTGCCTGGAAGACGGGGAAAAGAGGCTACTCGGTCCGCATCGGCGGCAAATGGGGCAGGAGTCCGCTGGTCGGCACCCTGTATGCCACCTTCCTGCCGGAAGAACGCGTGGTCGACTTCATCACCTCGGTGCTCGCCTGGTACCAGGAAAAGGCCGAAGGGGCCGGCAGGGTCCGGATCGGCGACATCATCCTGCGCGAGGGGACGGACTCGCTCCTGAACCATCTGCGCCGGGATTTTCCCGAGCAGGTCCTGGACCGGACCATTTTGCCCCAGATCATCAACACCCAACTCCCGCTGAAAAGACAGCAGGCACAGGAAAAGGAGTAGCCATGGAAACCATAGATCTGAGGGGCATCAGCTGCCCGACCAACTTCGTCAAGGCGAAACTGGCGCTCGAAGATATCGAAACGGGGACGACGGTGGCATTGCTCCTGGACGACGGCGAGCCGGTGAAGAACGTGCCGAGAAGCCTGAAGGCCGACGGGCACAAGCTGCTCGGTCTCAAGGAGACGGACGGGCACTACGTGCTGACGCTGGAGAAAGGCGAAGATTAAGCAAAGTACGCTTTTGAACCGCAAAGACGCAAAGGGCGCCAAGAACATCTTTCGCAGGCCAACCTTTTTCACCTGACGGTGGATAGCTTGGGTAGGCCCGATTCGATTTTTCTTTGCGTACTTTGCGTCTTTGCGGTAACGGCTTTTAGGAAAACTAGATGAATAGCACGCAAAAGAAGCGGGTACTGGTGGCGATGAGCGGCGGGGTGGACTCGTCGGTGACGGCGGCCCTTCTCAAGGAGCAGGGGCACGAGGTGATGGGGGTCTCGCTGCAGCTCTACGAACGGACCGAAGCGGCACTGCCCGGAGGCCGCACCTGCTGCTCGCTCACCGACGTGATGGACGCGGCCCGCGTCGCCAAACGGATCGGCATCCCGTTCGAGGTGATCGACCTGCGCCAGCGCTTCAAAGAGCTGGTGATGGATGATTTCATTGCCCAGTACGCCGCGGGAAGGACCCCCAACCCGTGCGCCCGCTGCAACGACCGCATCAAGTTCGGCATCCTGCTGGACATGACGGCCTCACTTGGCGCCGACCTGCTCGCGACCGGCCATTACGCCCGGATCGAGCAGGACGCCGCCGGAACCTACCAGCTTTTCAAGGGACTCGATCCCGGCAAGGACCAGAGCTATTTCCTGTTCGGCATGAACCAGCAGCAGCTGTCGCGCATCATCTTCCCGGTAGGCTGCCTGGAAAAGCGGCAGGTGCGCGAACTGGCAGCCCGATTCAACCTGCCGGTGGCGCAAAAAAAGGAAAGCCAGGAGATCTGCTTCATACCGGACAACGACTACGTCCGTTTCCTGGAGCAAAGCGGCGTGACGGCGTCGTCCGGCGAGATCGTCGACGCCGGCGGCAGAAAGCTCGGCAACCACGCCGGCATTCATCGATACACGGTGGGCCAGAGGCGCGGATTGGGGATTGCCTGGCAGGAGCCGCTTTACGTGACGGCCATCGAGAGGGAGAGCTCGCGGGTGGTGGTGGGTCCCCGTTGCGAGTTGTCGGTAAAGGGGCTTAGCGCCGGCGAGACCACCTGGACCGATCAGCCCCTGTCCGGGACCTTCCACGGCACCTGCAGCATTCGCTACCGGCAGCAGCCGGTCCCCTGCGTGGCCAGCCTGCTGGAGGACGGACGGCTCCATGTCGATTTCGCGACGCCGCAGCAGGCGGTGACACCGGGCCAGGCCGTGGTGCTTTACGACGGAGAAAGGGTCGTGGGCGGCGGCTGGATAACGGATGAGAGCACCTGAGAAGCGCGGCAAACCGTTGGCCACGGAGAAAATCTGAGAACGTCTGAGAAAACCTGGGGCCTCAATCGGGTTAAAGACTATGACATCCTGTCGTTGCCGTGAACCTTCGTTCCCGCCACGCTTTACCCAAGCCGCCTGAAGGACGAGGCCTTGACTACGGCATAGACCTCGTTTTGCGCCTGAATCGCCAGGTCGTCGGCCGCCTGCATGACGACCTCGGCAACCAGCGTCTCACTGCCGCATTTGAGCTCGACGCCGACCTTGTTCCCCGAGGGAAAGGTGTCCACTACGGTGCATTTGAGCAGATTGCGGGCACTGATCGCCTCGGGATGTTTCTTGAACAGGATGATGTCACGGGAGGAGAGCTCGAAGGTGGCCGACGAGCCGTCGTCGCCTGCCGAGACGAAAAGCTCCTTGGTCCCCCACCGGTAGACATGAAGCCCTCCCATCTTGCGCAACGCCTCGGCCTTCAGGAGGTTTATGTAACCCACCTGGCTTTGCCCCATCCGCTCGCGCGCCAGCTGCTCCGGTGTCGCCTGCCGGACGATGCGCCCCCCCGCCACCGCCAGGACCTGCTCGGTCATGAGCCGTATCTCCAAGAGGGAGTGCGAGATGAACAGATAGGGAATCCCGAACTGCTCGCTGGCACTTTTCAGGTATTGGATGATCTGGAACTTCAGGGAGTCGTCCAGCGCCGAGAGCGGCTCGTCCATCAAAAGCAGCCTCGGGTTGGCGAGAATGGCGCGTCCCAGCGCCACCCTCTGCTTCTCTCCCCCGGACAGGTTGTTCACGCCGCGCTTCAAGAGGCCATCCAGCTTCAGCACGTTAACCAGCGCGTCGATGTCGATGCTGCGATGCCGCGGCTCGCAGCGCCTGTAGCCGTAAAGCAGGTTCGACTCCACGCTCAGGTGCGGAAACAGCCAGGGCTGCTGGAACACGATGCCGACCCGGCGCCGCTGGGGCGGCACGTTGATCCCCTTGCGGCCGCTGAAAAGGCATTCGCCGTTCAGGACGATCTCCCCCGCATCCGGCGTGCCAAGCCCTGCCAAGAGGCCGACCAGGGTGGACTTGCCGCTCCCGGACTGGCCGAAGATGCCGACCTGCTCGCCGGTCACGGTGAAGTCCGTCTGCAGGTTGAAGTCGCCTCCGAAGCTCTTTTTGACCGCCATGTGCAGTTCCATGTCAGTCTCTCCTTGCCAGCTTGGTGCTGAGATATTCATGAACAAGCAGCACCAGCACCGAGATCCCGACCGCAACGACGCAAAGCGAGAGCGCGGCCGATTCGCCGGCAGGGGAAGCGGCATATTCATAGATGGCGAGCGGGATGGTCTGGGTGACGCCCGGGATGTTGCCGGCCACGATGATGGTGGCGCCGAACTCACCCAGGCTGCGGGCGAACATGAGCGAGGAGCCGGCGATGATGCCGTGGCGCGACAGCGGCAGTATCACGGTGAAAAGGGCATCGAGGCGCCCGGCGCCCAGGGTCCAGCAGGCCTGGACCAGCTGGTAGTCGATCGATTCCATGCCGATCCTGATGGAGCGCACGAGAAGCGGGAAACCGACTACCGCAGATGCCAGGACCGCAGCCTTCCAGGTGAAGATGAGCCGTATGCCCAAAGGCTCCAAAAGCGGGCTGAGCCAGCCGTTCTTCCCCAGCGCGATCAGCAGCAGGTATCCCATCACCACAGGCGGCAGCGTCAGGGGAAGGTTGACCAGGACCTCCAAAAGCGCCTTCCCCCTGAACTTGAAAAAGGTCATGACGTAGGCGAAGACAAAGCCAAAGGGAAGGCTCAAAATGGTGGCCGCCAGCGCGACCTTGACGGAGAGCCGTATGGCGTCGTAATCGGCAGTTGTCAGTAAAAGCATGTCGGTTCCTTCAGCGGCGGGAAATGCGTCAACCGTTGCTATATACCATTCGGGGGGCAAAATTACATTAAAAAGCTTGGCACGCAGCGTTTACGTTCCCGCAACGTCAACCCTTATATCACAACTGCCTGATCAACGGAACGTTTGATGCTCTTTCGCTGCCGGCGGTCCTTGGTGGCACGCTTTGCCCCTGCGAAAAAAGACACAGGCGACATCCATTTGGACGCCGCCTGTGTTGTTCCCTGCCTCTATCCGACTTTACCTGAGCTGATTCGAGTCAACCCGATTTCATCCGAGCGTCGGTATCTGTTCCGGGTCCGTGTGATCCGTTCACTCCCGGTACGGTTCAGGACATCGCTGCACTACGAAGCCAGCCTGAACTGTTTTAGTACCCGTTCCAGGTCGTTGGCGCAGCCGCTTAGCTGCCCGGCCTGCTCCGCCAAGCGGTACGAGCCGTCCGCCGTGTTGCGCACCAGCCCGGTGATCTGCTGGATGTTGCCGCTGATCATGCCGGTGGTCGCGGTCTGCTCCTCGGCCGCCTGCGCGATCTGGACGATTTCCGATGCGACGGAGTTGACCTGCTCCAGGATCTCCCGCAGCGCCGAGCTTGACCTGGTGGCCTCGCTGGTCCCGCTCTCCACCTCCTGGACCCCCTCCTCCATGGCCAGGACCACCCCCCTGGTCTCGGACTGGATGGCCTTGATCATCTCCCTATCTCCCGGGTCGCTTTGGTGGTGCGCTCCGCCAGGGCCCGCACCTCGTCGGCAACCACCGCAAAGCCGCGTCCCTGCTCGCCGGCCCGTGCCGCCTCTATCGCCGCGTTCAGCGCCAGCAGGTTGGTCTGGTCCGCAATATCCTCGATGGTGCCGATGATCTGGCCGATCTGGTCGCTGCGCTGCCCGAGCTGCTCCACGGTGCCGGAAAGCCCCTTGACCCTTTCCGCAATCTGCTCCATGACGGTGATGGTCTTGGCGACCACCTCCACCCCGGTCTCGGCGATCGAGGTGGTCGCACGGGAGTTGTCCGCCGCCGCCTGGCAGCTACGGGAAATCTCATGCGAGGTGGCGGCCATCTGCTCTCCTGCCGTCGCCATGGTCATCGACTCCGTAGCCGCCGTCTCGGCGTTATGGGCGATCTCCTCCGACGCCTGCGACAGCTGGCAGGAAGCATTCACCAGCTGGCTGGAGGTGCTGTTGATCTGTTGGACCATGCCCTGGAACCGGTCCACCATCGCCTTCAGACTGGCCAGCATCGCCCTCACGCTCCCCGCCCCCTCGACGGGCACCTCGACGGAGAGGTCCCCCGCTGCGATGCGGTCGGTGATGGAGGTGCAGGCGACAAAGGTAGCCTGGATGCTGCGGATGATCAGGCCGCTCAGGATAAAGCAGCAAAAAGTGACAACCAGGCAAAGGGCCAGCATCAGGGTGGTGGAGCCGCTCAGCGTACGCTCCGTTTCCTGCTCCATCCGGACGCTGCCGGCAGTGGCCAGATCAACCAGCTTGTCGATCTGCCGACGATGCTCCTCGTAAAGTCCGGAGAGTTTCAGCAAACTCTGGTTCGCCCTGGCTGCATCCCCTGCCTGCAGCGCAGGGAAGAAATCGGCGAGCGCTGCCTGGTAAAAGGCCACAGCCGGTTTGAAGGAGGCATCGACCATCAACTGCTTCGCCTCACCCTCGGCCAGATCCTTGACCCAGAAGGCCTGCCGCTCGTCGAACTCACCCTTGAGATGTTTGAATCGCTCAACGTATTTGGGGAGGTTCGAGCGGTCCGGTTCACGGGCGGCCTGAAGCACGACCAGGTAGGACTCCACGATGTACTTCGGAGGCGGCAGGATATCGGCAATCAGGTCCTTGCCTTGCACGATCTGCCGGTATATCGGCCCGGTCACCTTGACCCGGTGGATCACGGAAAATGCCGCCGTGGATAAAACGACAAGACCCGTGACGCAGACCAGAGCGAGGAAAACGATCTGCTGCAGTACGCTGAATCGGGAAATGTTCGTCTTCATCAGTACCCTCCTTCATTGGTTTTATGATGCACAAATTACCTATTCGACGTTCAGGCCAGGATCTTTAGTACTAATGCGCCCCACCTGCCGAGACGATGTCTTGGCTTAAGCCCATCGGCTAAAAGGCCCCGAACGTAATCATCCCATGTAAGACATCCCGACACCCCCCCAGTTAATTACAAGGTTATTATTAGCATGCATTTAGTCTTTGAGTTCGAGCAGTTAAGGATAATCAGAACGTCGTTAGAGTGCCACAAACGTCGGGTTTCTTTACTCACAGCTAAGACGCGACAAAAAAAATCAAGCAATAATGGGTAGTTATGAAATGGCATTAATTATGCTCAACTAAAACAAATTACAACAATCCAATTGCGTCCATGGGAAAAACAATGTGGAAATACCTCTTTGTGAATTTAGCGAGGGCCCCCTGCCGATGTTTTGGCAACTCCCGGCCCGAAATATTCTTTGCACCTGAAACTGACGGAATTAACGATAGGGAGGATGACCATGAAAAGGATCTTGGCAGGACTGACTTTTTTAGCAACTATGGCATTTTCAACTTTAGCTATGGCGACTACCTGGACCGACACCTCTAACGACAACTTCTTGTTCGACGACATCAATACCGTCTACACGCACACCTATGACATAACCGATGGGCCCAATGGGTTCGTTCCGGGGACAGATTTTGCTATTTTTGGGCAGCTATTCCTCGATTTTGAACAATTTGACGGTTCAAGAAGGAACCACGATAGAGCGGTAATTGATATCGGAAATTTTTTACCCGATTACATGGGATATTATAACTCGGGCGATCAGAATATCTGGTTGCTCTTTAACGCAATGTGGAGCATCAATACGGATGGCACGCTCGACATGACCATTACTCGGACTAATGGCACCTTCACCCTGGTCGACTCCACCCTCTGTATCGAAGGCTGTGACAACTCCGATTCCGCTCCGGTCCCCGAACCCGGAACTATGATGCTGCTCGGAGCAGGATTCCTCGGTCTGGCTCTCTATGGCAAACGCCGTAAGACCGCATAAATCCTAAAGTCGGACGGAAAGTCTAGATGTGCCGAAACGGCAAGAGAATGGGGTGATGCTCCGGTTCTCTTGCCGTTTCATGTATGGAGCCGCGCCAGTTCCTCGAGGGTCTCGACGATCTCGACGGTTTCTGCGAGCATGTTCCATTACCGCAGTGGCTCGAAAGACCTTGCTTTTGCTGTGCAAATCTGGTAAATCTTTTCAGCATTCTTCGGGAATGACGAAAACTAAAATATCTGTATAGTCAGCACGTTAGCTGACACCAAAAGTTCCTCGTTAGCATGAGGCGTTTGCACAAACAAAGGCTACTGCCCAGAAATGTCGAAAGACGCCAATGGGTAGACCAGGTATTGTCGGCATAAGGCTTTACTTAAGGTAGCTGGTTTTCAATAACCTACGTTGTGCACTGCCGAAAATCTACGAGAGGGGAATCGCTTCGACCGCTTGCCAGGCCGTGGGTTTACCCGCGGCTTTTTTTCGTCCCGGTCGGGACCTCACACGGAGGTAGTTTAGCACTTTGGACAGTCCGAGTTGCAGCTCACATAACCGTCCCCCTTCGTCCAACGGATAAGACCCCAAGCCCCCCACGCGCCTCCTCGCCTGGCCGCTTGTCCCGTTTGCCCCAAGGGCGGATCAGCGACCACCAGCGCGGCAGAGGCGGCCCCCAAGCCAGCCCAATCCCGAGCTTCAATGCAACACCCCTCACCTGCCCGAGCCCGGGTCGGCGGACACCCGTCCGCGCGCCTCGTCTCCGCTCGCGCGCGCGAAGGAGCAGGAGTACGTCATGACGCCACAACAGCTCTACCTAAGCGCTGTACTGAACAAACCGCTGACCAACACGTCCGGCCAACTGCTGGGCCGGGTCTGGGACCTGGCCATCACCCCGGGGGACGAGTTCCCCACGGTAAGCCAGCTCTTGATCCGGCGCAAGGGTGAGACCTATGCGATCGCCTGGGACCGGGTGGTGCTTTTCAATCCGGCGGTCGTGTCCGTATCCGCGTCGCTTTCGCAGCTGACCAGCTATCGGGAGACCGGCGGCGAGATCCACGTCAAACGCGACATCCTCGACAAGCAGATCGTCGACGTGAACGGTGCCAAGGTGGTCCGGGTCAACGACCTGAAGCTTGGGCGCCACAAGGGCGCGCTCTGCCTGATGTCCGTCGACGTCGGCTTTCGCGGGCTGTTGCGCCGCATGGGCTACGAGAGACTTTGGGGGCTGGTGCAAAAGGAGATCCCGGGGCGTGAGATCAGCTGGCAGTTCGTCGGGCACCTGGAGCCCAACGCGGCCAGGCTCACCCTGACCATGGCGCGGGAGCAGATCTCCGAGATGCACCCGGCCGACCTTGCCCACATCATCTCGAGGGTGTCCAGGCAGAACATCCAGACGGTGCTGAACTCGCTGGACGACGAGACGGCCGGCGAGGCGATCCACGAACTGGAGCCGGAGCTCAGGAGCCGGGTCATCAGCGAACTCGACAGCGAGCGGGCCTCGGACATCCTCGAGGAGATGTCGCCGGACGAGGCCGCCGACGTGCTGGGCGATCTCTCTGCCGAGAAGGCCGAAGAGCTTCTGGGGCTCATGGATGCGGAGGACGCCGAGGAGATCCAGGAACTTCTGGTACACGAGGAGGACTGCGCCGGCGGCATGATGAACAACAGCTTCATCTCGATCGGTCCGGAGATCACCGTGGCGCAGGCGCTGAACGAGGTGAGGCTCCAGGCGCCGGAGGTCGATACCGTGTATTACGCCTACGTCATGGACGCCGAGGAGCGGCCGCTTGGCGTGGTCTCACTGAAGGAGCTTTTGATCCAGGACCAGGCGCTTGCCGTTAGCGAGATCATGAAGGAGAACCTGAAGAGCGTGCCGATAGATGCGGACCCCAAGGACATCCTGGAGATCATAGCGAAGTACAACCTGATAGCGGTCCCGGTACTGGACGAGGAGAAGAGGATGGTGGGCATCGTGACCGTCGACGACATCCTGGAAAGGTTCCTGCCGCTCGCGCTGAAACTCAAACGGCACCCGTCTTACTAGGACTGAAAGGCTTTTCGCCACGAAAAGGCGCAAAAAACACAAAAAAACCGCTTAAGGTAAAAACAGCCCCATCAGGTAAGATACGCCCGGCAAGAGTAGCTGCTTCGCCGTCATATAGTCTTATTTTTGTGCATTTTTGTGGCAAAAGGACCGCCTGTTTTTGCCCCGGGTCCAGGTTTTCTCACAGCCTGCCCAGGAGAGATACCGATGAAACTCAACAAGAAAAACATACTGCTCTTCCTCTCGGTGCTGGGTCCCGGGATCATCACGGCCAACGTCGACAACGACGCGGGGGGGATCGCCACCTATTCGGTGGCGGGCGCCACCTTCGGCTACTCCATTCTCTGGACGCTGATCCCGATCACCATAGCCCTCGTGGTGGTGCAGGAGATGTGCGCGCGCACATCTCCGGTCTCGGGAAAATCGCTGGCCGACATGATCCGGGAGAACTTCGGCGTCAAGATCACCGCCTACCTGATGCTGTTTCTGGTGCTCGCCGACCTCGGCAACACGGTAGCCGAATTCGCCGGATGGGCCTCGGCCATGGAGATCTTCGGGGTCAGCAAGTACATCTCCGTCCCCATCGGCGCCTTTCTGGTCTGGTGGCTGGTAGTCAAGGGGAGTTACAAGTTCGTCGAGAAGGTGTTCCTGTTCGCCTGCACCATCTATCTGACCTACATCGTCTCGGCAGTGCTGGCCCATCCCCCCTGGGGCGAGATCATGATCGCCACCGTCACCCCGTCCTTCGAGTTCAAGCCGTCCTATCTGATGATGCTGGTGGGGATCGTCGGCACCACCATCGCACCCTGGATGCAGTTCTACATCCAGTCGGCCGTGGTGGAGAAAGGGGTGCGCATCGAGAACTACAAGGCGTGCCGGCTCGACGTCATCGTCGGCTGCATCATGACCGACGTGGTGGCCTTCTTCATCATCGTAGCCTGCGGCGCCACCATGTTCGTGCACGGCATCCGGATTACCGACGCGAGGGACGCCGCCGTATCGCTCGCCCCGCTGGCCGGCAACTACGCCTCTGCGCTCTTCGCCATAGGCCTTGCCAACGCGTCGCTGTTCGCGGCCTCGATACTGCCGCTGGCGACCGCCTACTACGTCTGCGAGGCGATGGGATGGGAATCAGGGGTGGACCACGACTTCAAGAGCGCGCCCCAGTTCATGTGGCTCTATACCGGTCTGATCGTGCTGGGTGCTGCCATCATCCTGATACCGAACGCGCCGCTCATCGCCATCATGCTCATGTCGCAGGTGGTGAACGGCGCCCTGCTCCCGTTCGTGCTGATCTTCATGCTGGTCCTCGTCAACAAGAAGGAGCTGATGGGGGAGTACACCAACTCGCGGACCTTCAACGGCGTCGCCTGGGTCACCGTCGCCGTCATGATCGTGCTGACCCTGACCTTGGTGGTGCAAAGCACTTTGAATATGCAATTTTGAATGCAATTTTGAATGCAATTTTGAATTTTGAATTTTGAATTAACTTCAAATCTAAAATTCCAATCCGTTTAGCTTTTAATTCAAAATTGCTTGATCGATGTTCGCTGTTAATTTTCAATTCAAAATTGCCTATCAGTTTGGTTTTCAATTCAAAATTCAAAATTCAAAATTCAAAATTCAAAATTGCTTTTCAGTATTTGTAGGAAAGCTCCGCACGCACCAGGTGGTTGCGCCTTTTCTCGTCCTGCCGCAGCTCGAAGTTGTCGATACTCTCCCACCCATAACCGATTAGCGCACTCCAGTCGTCGGCCACCGGCACGGTCCAGGAGCCGCGCAGGGCGATCTTGCGCTCCACCGCCTGCATCACGCCGCCGGCACTGTAGCGTCCGGTGGCGTCCACAGGCAGGCGGCCGTAATCGCCGCGGGTGGTGCGAAAGCATTCCAGCGCCAGGTTGTTGCCCGCGGAGAACCAGTGGCTGTAACGCAGGAAGAACTCCTGGGTGGCGCCCCCCTGCGAGTGACCGACGGGGAGGTCGCGGTACAGGTAACCGCCGGGAAAGGTGCCGCTGGTGTAGAGGATGTTGTGGCCGCGGAAATACTCGAAGCGGAGGTCGTCCCGGCCGCTGTCGGTGAGCCGCGGGATGTAGAAGCCGGCCAGGTAGCTCTCGACGATGGGCCAGAAGGCCGCGGCATCCTCGCCGGAGTATTCGCCGAAGATTTCGCTGTTCCTTAGCCAGGGGAGCCTGAAGCGGAGCTCGATCCCCGCCAGGGAGTTGGTGTTGTCCGAACTGGTCCCGCCGACCAGGCCGCGCAGCGTGTCTCCCAGGCTGTTGTCGACCCCCGGCCCCCCTGCCTGGCGCCCGAGGTTGATGCCGAGTTCCGAGTTGAGCGTCGGTTTCAGGGAAAGCTTCGCTGCGATCAAAAGCGGCTGCCGCTCCTTGCCGTTTATCACCGTCTTGTCGAATTGGGACACGATGAAGGAGTATTTCAGATCCCACAGGTATCGGCTCAGGACCGGCTCGGGGCTGGAGAGCTTCACCAGGTCGAAGTTGCGGGCGTTGTTGCTGAGCGTCATGGCCCCGCGGTAGCCCAGCCCCAGCCAGTTCTCGTCACGCCCAAGCTCCAGTTCCAACCCCTCCCCGCCAAGCTTCAGATACCCCTTGTTGAGCCGGAGCGTCGCCTCATCGGCATCGGACCAAAGGAGCATCGGCTCGACGGAGAGCGCGGCCAGGGAACCGACGAACGCCTCGCCGGTGGCGCGCAGATCGAGGTTGCTCCCCGAGCGGTAAACGACGCCGTTGTTGTTCTCGAAAAGCGGCGTCCCCTCGCTGCCGCGCTGGAGCACCGGACTGGGATTGGGGTTTTGCGGCCGCAGACCGTGCCCGATGCCGAACACCCCCTCGTTGGCGGGGTAGTCGTTCACGGCCCGGAAATAGCTTCTGGGGGCGCCGTCCAGATAGACGTAGCGCAGCCTCGCGTTGGCGACGGGCGTGTAGTCGAAGCCGGGAGCCCGGGACGGGTCGGTGTAGAGCGCCGCCTCGCGCGGCAGGAGCGCCCTCAGCCGGTCGACGATCTCGGCCGCCAGAGGCGGGTAGCTGCCGGAGGCAAGCCGCGCCTCGGCCTCCTTGAGAAGCCTGGCCGCCTCGCTCCTGGAGTAAGGCCGGATCCCCCTGATGTCATTGGACACCAGGCCGAAGCCCGAGAGCTTCTCCAGGTAGGAATAGACCGGGCTGTCCAGAGGGACGTTCGGCGAGGAGAGCGCGTAGGCCGAACCGGAGCAGGTGATCACAGACAAAAGGAGCACAAAGAGAAATCTCATTACAGTCATAAAGGCACCAACCTCTGATTTAAATTCATGCACTTAACAAGGGAAAGGGTGATTGAAAACAGGAGGCTGCAAGGCACAATAGCGGAACTCACACCAGACGGGTTTGGTTATCAGTGTACGTACCGAAAGGAAGGCTTATGACAGGTAGAGGAGAACAAGCTATGTCAATCAAGCAAAAATTCGCCGCTGCTGCAGATAGCATCATACATAGCATCAGGAGCTAGATCAACCTCTCCCGGCCAGGTAACGGCGCCGTAATGCAGTGCGACCTGTGAAAACACCGCTTCGTCCCGTAGAGCGGCAAAAACACCGGCGTTCGGCGAGTGAATGAGCCCGGACATGGCGACAGTCCCCTCTCGTCCATCGTTAAAACGAACCGCTAGTCTGAATCCAGGCATCGGCCGAACAAAGGCAATGCGCCAGGGCGCTTTGGCAATGATTGGAGGAGCTATTTCAACGGAGAGATCTTCTTCGGTGTTTGCCTGTGCAGGCATAATTCCCAATCCTCCATCAGTTCCGATCTGTGTTCACTGGCCCACTCAAGAACCAGAGCCAGTGCGCGATTGGGCAGGTCGCCCTTAATGATCTCCAGAGTGTTGATGTCAATCTGCACCTCATGTTCGGCATACAGTACATGATAAATGCGGCGGAGCATGATCAGCCCAGAACATCTGTATTAACATCCCATAAAACATGCTAATAGTCGGCATATCGCCTCCTGGACCGATCTCAAGGTGAAACTCTACTGGAAAAGACTAGGTGAGTCAACACTTCGGCATTAAGCGGACGACCTGGGGCGGTCGGCATCCAGTGGTGCCGTTGTCATTGCTTCACCACCATGTCTGGCGGGATCAAACATGGCAAGTCGCTGCTCAAGGGTTAGCGGTGCTAGGCCAAGATCTTGATCCATGGAAATCTCCATATCCTCCACTCCGTGCATCCCTATAAAAGGTTGCCTTATCCGCCCGATCACGCGGCCGTGCCGTCCTGGGCTGCGCGCAGGTGTCTGATCAGGGCGAGCTTCTTGGGAGGGAACAGGTCCGGCCTCACCCTCTGGAAGGCGTGCGGCGGGGCGACCTCGAACTCGTAGCGCGGCACGAACTCGGGCACCAGGGCGCGCAGCGCCTTGATCAACTCACCGATGTCGTAATTCTTGGCATGGGTAAAGAGCCGATCGAGATCCCCGGCGACGCTCCTGAGATCCGTCTGCACCGGGGCCATGACGCGGATCTTCTTGTGCGTGGTCGGCCGCACCCCTTCCCCTTCGATGAGCAGCTCCTCGTAGAGCTTCTCGCCCGGCTTGAGCCCGGTGAACGTGATGTCGATATCCTGGTAGGGGATGAGCCCGGAGAGGCGGATCAACTCCTCGGCCAGCGAGAGAATCTGGACCGGCTCCCCCATGTCCAGCACGAAGATCTCCCCACCCTTGCCGATGCAGCCTGCCTGCATCACCAGCTGAGAGGCCTCGGGAATGGTCATGAAAAAGCGGACCACCTCCCGGTCCGTCACGGTGACCGGCCCCCCCTTGCGGATCTGCTCCTTGAAAAGCGGTATGACGGAGCCGTTACTGCCGAGCACGTTGCCGAAGCGGACCGTGGTGAACTTGGTCCTGCTGCTGGCGGCCAGCGCCTGCACGTAGATCTCGGCGCTACGTTTGGTCGCTCCCATGACGTTGGTCGGGTTCACCGCCTTGTCCGTGGAGACCATGACGAAGTTCTGCACCCGGTGCTTGTGCGCCGCGTCCGCCACGATCCTTGAGCCCATCACGTTGTTCAGGACCGCCTCCGCCGGGTTGTACTCCATCATCGCGACATGCTTGTAGGCTGCCGCGTGGAACACGACCTCCGGGCAGAACTCGTCGAATACCGTTTCCACACGGTCCTGGTTCTTCACATCCCCCACCATGGGGATGATGCGCAAATCGGGGAAGGCGGCCGTCAGTTCCTTCTCGATGTAGAAGAGCGGCGTCTCGGCGTGGTCGAAGAGGACCAGCTTGGCCGGATTGAAGAGCGCCACCTGCCGGCAGATCTCGCTGCCGATGCTCCCCGCGGCCCCGGTCACCAGCACCCGCTTGTCCGTCAGGTAGTTGCGGATCGCCGTCTGGTCCAGGACAACCGGGTCGCGCCCCAGGAGGTCCTCTATCTCCACGTCCTTGATCTGGGAGACGGAGACCTTGCCGTCGATCATGGCCGTTATCCCCGGCAGCATCTTGAAGTGCGCCTTGGCGCGCTCGCAGCCGGCGATGACCCGGCGCATCAGTTCACCGTCACCCGAGGGGATGGCGAAGATCACCTCCTCGACGCTGTGCCTTCTGACCAGGGCGGCCAGCTGCTCGGTCCCCCCCAGGACGCGCACGCCGGAGAGGCGCAGGCCGCGCTTGTCCCTCGCGTCGTCCACGAAACCGACCACGTTGTAGGGGGAGTTGTGCTGTTTCCGGATCTCCTTCAAAAGGAGGTTGCCGGCGTCGCCCGCCCCGATGATCAGGGTCCGTTTTCCCTCATTGTGCGCCATGAGGACCCGGGTTTCCCGGTAGAGCCTCCAGACCAGCCTGCTCGCGCAGACAATGGAGAAGAGGATGAACCAGTCCAGGATGTAGATGGAACGCGGCAGCACCTTCGGGCCGTCGATGAAAACGAGCAGAAAGCCCGAGGCGAAGGAGGAGAAGGTGACCACCTTGAGGATCTGGAAGGCGTCCCGAAGCGAGGCATAGCGCCAGATGTTGCGGTACATCCCGGAAGCGGCGAAGATGACCGGCTTGGCAATGAGGACGACGGCGAGCCCCTCGTTGAGTTGATCCAGCCGGGGCGCTGGGATCAAGAAGTCGAAGCGCAGCAGGAAGGAAAGGGAAAGAGCCGCAGCAATCAGGACTATGTCCAGGAAAAATACCAGTACCCTTTTGACACGAAAAAAACTCATACGCCCCCAAACCAAAATCAATTTTGAATTTTGGATTTTGGATTTTGAATTAAAATCAACTTCTAATGTTATCTCTCGATGTTTTCACTATGGACGTGAAACCAAAATCAATTTTGAATTTTGGATTTTGGATTTTGGATTTTGAATTAAAATCAACTTCTAATGTTATCTCTCGATGTTTTCACTATGGACGTGAGAATATTTATGATGGATTCTGACTCCGACAAGAGTGGTTCTGCTTCTGATTGGTCGATGATTTTGCTGTCTCGCAGCAGTCGGAGCCAATAGTTGGTTTCCCTGGCTTCCTTTGAGGCTATTGACATCTTCGAGATGAAGTCAGCTCGACTCTGTCCGGCCAAGGCCTCTTCGACATTAGCCCCGATACTGGTGCCCGCCCGAAGCAACTGTTTCGACAACACGAATTCGTTGTTTTTGCACAGTTTCCGATAAGCAAAGATTATCTGCAAAGCAAACTGATAACTTCTGGCTAGGATAATATTATCTTTCACAACCACCTTTCACCAACAATTCAAAATTCAAAATTCAAAATTGCTTTCAATGCTTACAATTCAAAATTCAAAATTCAAAATTCAAAATTCAAAATTGCTTTCAATGCTTTCAATGCTTACAATTCAAAATTCAAAATTCAAAATTGTTTTCAAAATTGACTTTGCGCCATTACCTTTCCCACCGCCCGGCAGGTGTCCCGCATATCGGCCTCGGTGAGGGTCGGGTGCACCAGGAACATGAGGGAGGTCTCTCCCAGCTCCTTGGCCACCGGCAGACGCTCAGCAGGCTGCAGCCCGTCGAAGGCGGTCTCCAGATAGATCTCACTGCAACTGCCGCTGAAGCAGGGAATCCCCTCGGCAACGATGGCGTTCATGATCCGGTCGCGGTTCCAGTCAGGCTTCAAAAGCTCCGGCCGCACAAAGACGTAATATTTGTAATAAGCATGACCAAAATCGGCCGGGGCGAGCGTGACGCGCAGGGCGGGGATGGAGCTGAAACACTCGGTAAGCAGCGCCGCGTTGGCCTGGCGCACCCGGGTCCATTCGGGGAGTTGCCGCAGTTGGACCCGCCCGATGGCCGACTGCATTTCGGTGAGCCGCCAGTTGGTGCCAAAGGACTCGTGCAACCAGCGGAAACCGGGCGCGTGCTCGCGGTTGTACACCGCATCAAAGCTCTTACCGTGATCCTTGAAGGCCCAGGCCTTGCGCCAGAGCTGCTCGTCGCTGGTGGTCAGCATGCCACCCTCCCCTCCCGTCGTCATGATCTTGTCCTGACAAAACGAGAAGGCAGCAACATCGCCCAGCGAACCGACCGGCCTCCCCTTGTAGCTCGCCCCATGGCATTGTGCGCAATCCTCGATCACCTTCAGCCCATGCTCCCGCGCCAGTTCCATGATCGGGTCCATGTCGCAGGGCCAGCCGGCAAGATGCACCGCGATGATCGCCTTGGTGCGGGGGGTGATGCGGGGGCGGATGGTTTCGGGGCTGATGTTCTGGCTTGCCGGGTCGATGTCGGCCAGAACAGGCGTGGCGCCGCGCATCACGATGCAGCTGGCCGAGGCGATGAAGGTGCGGCTGGTGGTGATGACCTCGTCGCCCGGGCCGATGCCGAGCGCCTGGAGGGCGAGTTCCAGGGCGACGGTGCCGTTGGCCAGTGCGATGGCGTGGCTGCAGCCGGTGAAGCGGGCGAATTCTCGCTCGAACTCGCGTCCCTGCTGCCCGGTCCAGTAATTGACCTTGCCGGAGGAGAGCACCGCGACAGCGGAGGCGATTTCTTCCGGGGAAAAGTGGGGCCAAGGGGCAAAGGGGGCCGTACGTACCGGCTCTGCGCCCTCCGAACAAAGCTTGCTGCTATCCATGAAGACTCCTCAACTCAATACCGATCAAAAAACGAAGCACCCGCTCTCACCGGTAAGCCGGCCTCACTATCAGAAGCCGGGGGCGCGAGATACTTTGTGTCGCCGGCTAAACCTTGTCGATGTTATTCAACCGTTACATCAGGTGAAGCGCCAATGAACAAACTCTCATACTTCCCCGCCGGTCACAAAATGCATCGCGATATTATACGCCACAATAACACATGGTTTCAATATGCAAAGTAAAGCCGTCAAGAACGCACTCGCCGTGGGACGGAAACGGCAAAGATGGCACAGTGACGCGAAGTTTACCAAAAAATTGTTATAATTCCAACAACTATAAGACTACCGAGCTGTAATAAACCACCAATGACAGGGTGCACATGACAGAGTCTCTAGAGGTCAAGCTCAAACACAATAAATATTATTTTTTGCAAATATTAACCGATATTAAAGTGACATGCAATAAGCGAAGATTTTCCGCTGTTCACATACTCCCCTCTTAGAGCGGGGAATGAGAGGTTTATGGATGGTTTCTTCCGGAACGGGAGGGACTTTTTCTGGGGAGGAAGATTGGCGCCGTCAGAAAGGGAGAAGCAGCGCTCTGTCTGGTCGCGAGAAGGGGCGAAACGGCTTGTTGCGCCAGGAGCCGACCGCCCCGGTTCCCTGAGGAGGTCGGGTGGAGCTGAAAAGACGGTGACGGACGGGGAAATGGCCTACAACGCTTTGGCGGGACTGCCGACCACCGTGACGTCATCTGCGACATCACGGATCACCGTCGATCCGGCACCGATCACCGCGTTGGAGCCGATGGTCAGGTTGGGAATCACGGTCGATCCGGCGCAGACGAAGGTTCCGGCTCCCACCGTCACCGTCCCGCACAGCGTGGTGCCGGGGGCTATGTGTACGCCGTCACCGATGGTGCAGTCGTGATCTATGCTGGCGCGGGTGTTGACGATCACGTCGTAACCGATGGAGCAGTCCGAGTTTATCACTGCGCCGGCCATGACCACGCTGCCGCTGCCGATGCTGACGCCCCGCGCCAGTTGCGCCGACGGGTGAATGGCCGTGACCAGTTCGAAGCCGTTTACCGCAAGCCAAGCGCCCACGCTGCAGCGAGCCCTGTTGCTGCCGATGGCCACGATACCGCGCCTGACGTTGCCGGCCAGCAGATCGGCCTTGCCGCCGACGACCCGGTAACCGTACACCTCGGTCCCCTTCAGGCTCGCGTCGTCATCGACCAGGAAAGCGACCTGATAAAGCCCCTGCCGCTCGATGATATCGACCACCACCTTGGCATGGCCGCTGGCCCCGAACACGAAGATCTTTTCTTTCATAGCCACGCCTCTACCGA
>Ga0209317_1000029_pt1 | contig 211403 bp, 237 predicted proteins | sample RifGroB2_FD_183994 | JGI IMG/M metagenome (GOLD analysis project Ga0209317, IMG submission 183994) | Soil microbial communities from Rifle, Colorado, USA - Groundwater B2 (SPAdes) (version 2) | ecosystem: Environmental > Terrestrial > Soil > Unclassified | place: Rifle, Colorado | collected...
ACCCCAGTAACGCTTTTTATGCTCGGTAAAGATGTCTTTTTTGGTTGCCATAGTCATAGACGACTACGGTAACCTATTTATGATCTATCCACACCTTTCTTGGTAACATTATTTGTGATCTATATCGATTAATTTCCAAATACATCAAAATTGCTTTATACTTTTTCGTTCTTTCTTTCCTGTTTGAAATTACAGCCATACAACTTAACCAATGGTCGTTCCCTGGAAATCATTTTATTGGATGGGTTGAAATATTTGGTTACCGTTTTCCGATTGAGGAATTTTTCTTCTACTTTATAATGTGTTCAGTGGGAGCCATATCCTATTACGAGTTCTTCGACGACGACAGAAAGTAAAAGTCACCTCTTTCGAAACCCAAGCGACAACGCAAAAACTACTAAGGAAATCAGAACGATTGTTCCACCGGTTGAGAGATTCAGATAAAACGAAGCAAAGATTCCCGTCACCACCGAAAACAGAGATACCAGTTCCGCAATCACAATAGTTTTGGTAAAACTCTGTCGGAACTGCAAAGCCGTCACCACCGGAATCACCATTAACGCCGAAATAAGCAGTACCCCCACAATAGGGATGGAAAGTGAAACCGTCAAAGCCGCCAAGATAATCAGTAATGTGTTTATAAATCTGGTGGGAATTCCACTTACCTGGGCCGACTCTTCATCAAAAGTAATGTAGATGAGTTCTTTGTAAAACAGAAAAATACTCGTCGCCACCACCGCTCCCAAGACCCTGATAATGTAAAGATCCGTCTGTTTGACTGTCACAATCGAGCCAAACAAATAGTTCAAGAGTCCCACGTTAAAGCCATGTGCCAAGCTAATCAGAACCACCGCTAAAGCTAGGCTTCCTGAAAGAAATATCGCCAACGCCGACTCCCCGTAAATTTTCTTTGATATCCGCAGTCTCTCAATCACAACCGAGGACAGCACTGTCGAAACCAAAGCTGTCATAATTGGATTGATCTGTAATAGAAAACCTACCGCAATACCGGCGAGAGACACATGGGCCAAGGTATCGGCGATCAAAGAATACCTTCTTAAAACCAAAAACATTCCAATCAAGGGAGCAATCAGCCCAATAATCACTCCGGCTTCAAAGCCCCGAACTGCAAAGCTATATTGAAACAACTCAAACATGTTTGTGATGATGAATAAATTTGGAATCGCCGTAAAGCTTTTTCATCTCTTCTTTGACAAAACTCTTCGGATCGTCGTCATAGCTGAGTTTCCTGTTTACAAAAGCAATTTCCGTCACTTCATTTACCACCGCCTCAATATCATGTGAGATAAAAACTAGTGTTAGACCAAGCTCGTGATTGAGTTTTTTTAGCAGTTGATAAAACTGATCTTGAGCCAGGGAATCCACCCCCGCCATTGGTTCATCCAAAAAGATTACTTCAGGCTGTCCTGCCAAGGCTCTGGCAATAAACACCCTCTGTTGTTGCCCACCGGAAAGGTCTCCAATGATTCGGTTTTTAAACTCAAACATTTCTACCTGTTTTAACGAGTCTCCAATGATTCTTTTATCCTCCTTGGTTAAGGACTTAAACAAACCTCTTTTACCATATCTCCCCATGGCCACCACTTCAAACACCGTTGCCGGAAAGTTCACATCAAAATTGATCACTTTCTGTGGTACATAACCCACCTTCGACCAGTCCTCGAAAGATTGAATATCTTCACCAAACATCTTGACCACTCCGATTTTTGGCATCAACAGGCCCAGCATAATTTTAATCAAAGTCGTTTTTCCTCCCCCATTAGGCCCTATCACTCCCAAGTAATCTCCCTTATGAATATTCAAATCCACATTTTCCAGCACCAAATCTTCGTTATAAGCAAAGCTTACTCCGCTAACTTCAATGATGTTTTTTGTATGATCTACTGACATTCGAGTGCTATCCGTAAATTTGCTAGATTTTCCTCCATTAAACTGAAGTAATTTTTCCCCTGCTCCATATCATTATCGCTTATTCCTTCAATCGGATCCAACACCAAAATCTTTATACCCACTTCTTCCGCAATCGTCTCTGCCAATTTGGGGCTTGCTAGTCTCTCAAAAAAAATATACTTAATCTCCCTTTCTTTGACGAATCGTACAATTTCTGTCAGTAGTTTCGTCGAGGGTTCTTCTTCCGGTGTCAGACCGGCAATGGGGACTTGGGTCAACCCAAACTCACTCGCCAAGTAACCAAAGGCATCATGCGAGGTGACAAACTCTCGTCTTTGGCAGCTAACCAAACCGGAGAGATACTCTGTCTGTAATTTATTTAGTTTATCGTCCAAAATTTTGGCGTTTTCACTGTAGTAAGTCTCGTTAACTGGATCTATTTGTACCAAGTTTTCCAAAATTATCCGAGATTGTTTTTTAACCAGTTCCGGTGACAACCACACGTGTGGGTCATTCCCCTCAAATAATCCCTGTCCTGCCTCTACCACGATTACCCCTGTATTTTTCAAGTCTTCGTTGATCTTTTCTCCCCACGCTTCAAACTTTCCTACATTCAAAATTAATAATTTTGCCCGTTGAATATCCATCATGTCTCTGGCTGTCGGTTCGTAATCGTGTGGTTCTACCCCCGCTGGAGTCATGTTTTTTACCTCTATTTTTTCTCCGCCGATTTCACTCGTTATAAAATACAGCGGGTAAAAAGATGCGACCACCGATATTTTTCCGCCGTCATTGCGCGTAGGGGCGACCCTTGCGGTCGCCCGATATACCGACAATTTATATAGATAAACACCAATCATTGTCCCAATAACAATTATCAGTACGAGACCAATGACATATTTTCGTTTCATACCAGTAGTATTGTAAATGATTAGTGAGAGAGCGACAGCCCCCAGACCATTTTTACTCCTGCTTTCTTCAATACTTTGGTACACTCTCTCATGTCTGCTCCACTGGTAAAAACATCATCCACCAGCAATATTTTGAGTTTTTTCAGTTTTGAGTTTTTGAATTTTTCACTTATTTTAAACGCTCCTCGAATATTTTCCTCCCTCTCCTCCTTAGTCTTCATCGTTACCTGTTGCTTCGTATTTCTCTTTCTCTCCAAAACATTCTCCACCCGAACTAATAACTTTGAACCAATAACTTCCGCCAGCTCTCTGGCCTGGTTAAATCCTCTCCAGTTTTCGCGGTAAAAGTAAAGCGGCACAGGCACCAACATATCAAACCTTTCTCCCGTCTCAAACCTAAAGTCTTTCAAGACAATCCTCGCCAACTCTCTATTAAACCCATACTTTATTCCATCTATCACGGCGCGCGCGATAGGTTCTTGATATTCATAAATGGAAATCAGACCATCCATTCCCCATTTGCTTTTACATCTCGGATGTGTCCATCCCATGAGCGACTTCTCACCACACATAGGGCAAACTTGGTCCACAAAGTCCAGCCTGTCAACACAATCTTTACACAAAAAACTCCCCCAAACCCCACACCCCACACAGACCTTCGGAAAAACAAAATCAATCAAAGCGTCGAAAAACATTCTTAATTCATATTAGAATATAACAGTGAACGTGCAAAACAAAAAAGCCCTATTTGATTATGAGGTCATCGAGTCTCTCGAAGCTGGTATTGAACTTACTGGATCCGAAGTCAAAAGTATCCGCGCCGGCGGAGCCAATTTTGCCGGAGCTAGAGTCTTACTCGAAAGCGACGGTGCCTATCTAATTGGCTTAAATATTCAAAAATATCAGTTCAGTAGCTCGGAAGGCTACGATCCGTCGCGCACCAGAAGACTACTTCTTCATCGTAAAGAAATTATCTCTATCCAGACCAAAATGAGATCAAGCGGATTGACTTTAGTGCCTCTCAAGCTGTATAATAAAGCTAGTCTCATAAAGGTTCAGATTGCTCTAGTCCGAGGCAAGAAGAAGTTCGAAAAGAGAGAATTGATCAAGAAAAAAGCCTCAAATTTGGCACTGGCGAGACGTTTAAAAAACCAATAGCTGAAAGGACAACAAATGGATCTGTTTTGGACGAAAATCATGCCGGAATGTGTTTCCAAGTACCCTTGGGGTGGCGAATTTAATGCCAAAATGAGCCTGAAGAGGTATCAAGAAGGTCTTAAGGCAAAAATTAAAGCCATGGACGAGAACGAATTTGACCTTTTTCTAGCCGCTGTTGTCATGCAGGCCAGTCGAGATCAGATGATGGGTGTCAACTTGACCGAAAAAGTCGGTTTCCTCAGAGGCCTCCGAGCCTAACCCCTGTCATTGCGCCTGCCCGCCGTGGAGGGAGGGGGTACTCCGATGCGGCAATCTATATCAGAGACCATTGAATAATTACCTTACTTGTCATTCCCGACCTGATCGGGAATCCATCTGGAACTTATTTATATAGATCCCCGCCTTCGCGAGGATGACAGAACAGAGTTATTCAACAGTCTTAAATTATTTGATATTTATCTCCTTTTCTGCTATATTATAGGTATTGGGGACGACAGGAATCGATGGAATAGTACGTTTACAGGTGCAAGCCGCCTTCGGTAATAGGCGTAAAAAAGACCAAAATACAACTGTCAATAAAGAAGACAAGTTACTTGGGTTCACTTCCACCGAAGTGGCTCAATCTCCCGCTCTCGCTTACGCATTTGCCTAAGCTCGAGTTTGAAGACGTCTTAGAGAGTAGCGGATCCAGGGCTCTCCTTAAGGCGATAAAACACCGGATTGAACGCTTTGAGTCCGATTTAGGCTCAAAGACTAACTTATTCTAAATCAAACTTAAGATGATCCTGTAAGACGGTAATCTTAAGAAAATCTGTCTTACTACGCTTGTAGAATCTGTAATCTTTCTGTTTCAGACGAGAGTTCAATTCTCTCCGTCTCCACACTTCGCTCCGATTACTTCAAAATCCCCACAACCCCGGGGAGTAACACCAACAGATTCCCTTGGGCATCAAACTCCACATCTTTTGCCTGCTTTAACTTTTCAGATTTAAGAAGCTGAGAGCAAACACCCGTCTTTTTACTACACACCGCTACCGCTCCTGAGAAATTATCCAAAAGAGCAATCTTGTCTCCCTCCGGTTCCACCGCCAATCGGCTAATCTTCATTCCTTCCGTCAAACCGCTAAGAGAATATTGTTCTTTACTGCCCCTCCTAAACCTCTCTACCTCTCCATCCTCTGCCACTACCCAAATATCAGCATCAATTGCCATGTCCACCGGAACAATACTCATATTTTGTCCTAGTTTCAACCATCTGACTCGTTCACCGAAACCATTTCCCACCACGACATATCTAAAAATCTCCTTGTTTCCCTGATCTAATACATACAAGTTTCCTCCAAATTTTCCCAAGACTATCGGTTTGACTACTGCCGCATCAAACTTAACCAAATCCTGGCCGTTTACTGCATTCCTCACTCCGCTTCCGGTTAAAACCATCATGTTGTTACTATCCCCCACTGCATCCATCCATCCAAGACCCTCTCCTTTTCCTGCGGTCACTTTGATATCTTTATTTGATAAATCAACTGTCGTGACTACCCCCATGCTTCCGTCAAGCACTACCAACTGGTTGTCTTTTGTGAGTCCCATCCTATCGCCCTTAAATCCCTGTCTAACCAGATCAATTCTCGCCGCCTCTTCCACTTGACTCTCTTTTTCACCAGACACCAACGTCCAGGAATCCTCAATCTTTTTTCCCAAACCGTCCAGGTCTTTAACAAACTTTCCTTTTACAAACTCAGCTCTATTAATCTCATAGACAGACTTGGAGTCTTGTATCAGCTTTCTGGCTCCGGATGGGTTGAGTGACACTAAACCGGCTGCTTCCGAAAGACTCTTTTCTATCGGCTCAGAAAATTCTTTCCATTTTTTCATCTCCGCCTCTCTCCTAATCTTTATCGAACCGGTAATCAAACTAATCAGCAATAATCCTAAAAACAATACCCCAAGCAGTACTGCCAATCTTTTTCTTTTTGAGTTCTCCCTCGGCCTGGTCATCAAGGGGGTTATCTTCATCCACCAATTAATCAGCTTCTCTTTAAGCCCTATCGGGCCAACATATCTCTCATCTGCCAAATCCAACTTGGCAACTTCGTCGGCTTTTTTTTCGGACACCACTATCATTTTTTCAAAAGACCCTTCTACCTCTTTTCTAACAAGCTTTTGAAAATCAAGAACCAGCCCCGCCGCCGCCAAGTTTTCGGTTTTTATACTTTCATTTAAGAGAGAAACTCCTGCTTCATCCAACTCGGTTAACCTTCCCCTTTCTAACTTTTGAGACAGGCCATCTGTCCAGACAGCGACCCTATCATCATCTTCGACCTTCCCCTTTGCCACCTTTCCCTCCACCATATTTTCGGAAAAATTAAATTCTTTTCCATTTCTCAGAAGAGCCACCCCCGTCCCACCTGATCGAACCATCATTATTTCTCTTTCGCCATTCTTTAATAAAATCCACACCCAAACTCCGGCAAGTTCAGGATACTTATCTCTCCATTTTTGAAAAAAGTCACCCAGCTCTCCGCCATTTTCTATTTTATTAAAAGACTCTTCTACCCAGTTCATTAGTTCTGCATCCTTCTCCGCCCATCCCTCTTTATCGGTTCCAAAAATAACTCCAAACAAAGCTCCCTTATCCAAAAGTTCTCTGTCATCAAAAGGAATTCGCGCATAAACCTGAGCCCATCCATTTGACCCATCTTCGTTAATTATTCTGAGAAAAGATAAACCGAGACCTGTGTTCACGCTAATACTACTATAACAGTCGTTAGCAGTGTTAGACCAAAAAAGGCCCACATTACGATCTTCAGGCTCCTGCCAGTTGGCAGGTTTACCACTCTATCCATCAAACTTTCTTGGCGCACCATTACCAGCGACAGTATCAGAATCAAGATCATTGAAATCTTCACCATCAAACTCACTATCATACTAAGATTGATCACTACTCCCGGTATTATTTCCATGATTTTTCGGTTTCTTCTGTTAACTGCGAGATCAGAGCCGCTACCCTGTCCGGATAAGCAATCGATTCAAAGGTAAAAGCGGACAACTCTCCGGAAGAGTCTGGGGTTTTTTGCTCCGACGCTGTTTGGACAATTACGTCACCGTAATTTAGCATACTGGCAAAGAATCCTTTCTGGGTATAATTTACATCCTCTACCCTACTCATCTGGCAAACATTCACCGTCTTGCTTAAAAGCCCCACAAAGTCCACATCCACCAGTCTTTCGTTGGTAACAATATACACGTTATAAAACCACATCAGAAAACTTTGTAGTCCGTAGAAGATTGTTCCCAAGTACCAAAGCATGGTCAGACTCACCAAAGTGTTACCGTCCAGTGCTTTGAAAAAAGGAAACTCCCCCCAGAAAAACGGTACCACGACAGCAAAACAGATCGCCACTACCCATCCGATGTTGGTAAAAAAATGCCTCCTTCCCAAAAGTAAAACTATTTCATCATCTTGTTGAGACTCAAATCTTAGATTGTTTGGCCTGGGAATACATGATCCAAAGGCACTTCCGGAAACACTTCCCCCCAGGATTTTCTTTATCTCGTCGGAGATTCCCTTCACCATTCCTGCTTTAAATACTTCAGGCATATCTAATTGTACCAAATTACTTCCCCATAGGGCCAGGCCTTATAGGGGATTTAATCCTTCAAGGCCTGGCCCTATCGTCTCTCATCAAAGTAAATCTTTCAGCAAGCGATAGATTTCTTTTCGATGTCCAATCAACACGATAAATGTCTCAGCAGGGGTTTTTTTATACACAATTCTATAATCCCCAACCCTTGTTCTGAAATAATTTTTATAACCACTCAATTTTTTCTCCTGATAAAGACTGGTTTCTGAATCCAAAGATCTAATTCGTTTATCTACAATTATCCTACTTACCTTCCCTAAGTCTGCTAATTGTTTCTCAGCTCTTCTAGAAATTAATATTTTCATAAACCCAGTTCTCGAGCCACGTCTTCATAGCTTCGAGCCGTACTTAAATCCGTCTGTTCTATTGCTTTTTTGTCAATATCATCTTCTAGTTGAGCCACCAATTTTTCAAAAATATCTATACCTACCAAATAAGCTTGGGTTTTGCTTCTTTTTTGTATCGCCACTGGATACTCGGCTGACTGGAGAATGATACTAGCAGGGTTAGTTTTGAGATCAGATATCGAAACATTTAACATAAATAGATTATAACCACTAAACAGGTCTTTTGTCAAGACCTGTTTACTTCTTCTCAATATTAAACAGTCCGCTTTTCAAAGAAATCCACCCGGGAGCTCGAACGTTAAAAACACTCTTAAATTCCGAACCGGACATTTCCACCGATCCTTTGTTTGTCTCAAAACGAACATTGGCGGTATATCCTCCGTCTGAGTAAGTAACACTTACTCCACTTACACTACTATATCCACTACCCACACTCTCAGCTTTACTTCTCAATTCCTCAATACTATATGGATTATCACCACCACATCCACCCAAAGGTAAAACACGCGAGTCCGAACCATTTTTCAGCACTTTCCAAGCATTCAACAAATCCGCCATTTCCTCGGCGGTTAACCAAGGGTGGCTTCTGCCACAGCTATTACCGGATCTACTTTTATACCAAGCTTTATAAAACCACGGACTACCTGCAATTTTTTCATACGCTTGTGATGTCCAGCCACTTCTTCCATCCTTTGTATCCCAAAAGGCTGGAGTTTGATAACCATTTCCATCTTTACGATGAGCGAGAGCATCATAGGATTCCTGATATCCACCGGAGGTGGACGCATACCAAGCTTTAATTATTTTTCCATCCTTTGTAAGGACCCAACCCTTTGTTGCATTCACCGCCTCCTCCCACTTTCCTCCCTTATCTGAATTTTTGTATACCTGACATCCTTGATCAGTACAAATATCTCCACCGGAACCTTCATTTGTCCAAGCTAGCGCATAAGTCCGTGCCGCTACAGCTTGAGCTTTCAGAGCCTCAAAACCTCCATCGTCACCCCAACTATTCGGAACTTCATAAATCCTTTTAGTGTAAGTCTCAATATCCATCCGTCCATAACCTTTTACACCAATTTGTTTGCCGGGATCATAATCCTTTTTAATATCGATTCCTCCATAATATGCTCTCAAAATATCTTCAGCGTTCTGTCCGGACTTTGCTCTTCCATACGCCCCATACTGACTCATCCCCTTAAAGTGAGGAGCTCCGAAAGAAAATGTGGCAAAGGCCGGGGAAAAACCGGGATTATAATCCGGTCGCGAAGCTGGGTCATCTGCTAATGGCACATCACCTACTGTGGTTGAAAAAGTTCCCTGTTTCTCTGCCAGTATGGCCGCTTGCTTGGCCGAAAGGGCGGCAATCTTTCCCGATAAATCACTCTGATATGTCTTAGCTTTTTTTACTTCCCCTTGAAAAAAACTGTTTTGCTTGTCAAGCTCAGTTTGTAGTTTTGCCAATTGTTCTTTTTGTTTTTCGAATGTTATTTTATCTTTCTCCAAGGTACCAATTTCCTGAACCAGATTTACGATTAACTGTTTATCTTTATCGTTACTCTCTTGTCTGTAGGCCAGTTCTCTTCGCGCCTCCCCCATACTCGTACTGGATAACAGACTTGCCCACAAAGGCTCGGATCGTAGACGAATATACATTCCCCTAATCTTTATTGCCAACACTAAGTATTGCGTGGAGACTTTCTCACTTCTCTCTTTAATGCCCGCTTCTGTTGTTTTTAGTTTCGCCTGTGCTGTATCTATCCCTCTTTGCAGTGCTACAATTTTTACTCCCAGTTTTTTTATCTCCGCCTCCAAAGGCGTTGTCGCCGCAAATGAAAGATCAAAACTCCGCTGTAAATCCTTTTTACACTCTTCAAGCTGACCGACATCGTTCATGTTTTCGGGGTTCGAGCAATCAATAGCCATCACCGACCTGAAGCCAGCAAAAAAACTCAATAGAACTACCAATATCAGTAAATACCTCCACTTCATTACTTCTAGTTTAACCCATCATGTTAAAATTACCTTGAATGAAATATCTTTTTCAACTTCTGACATCATCTTTATTGCTACTACTTGTTTTTCTTTCTCCCCCTACTGCCTACACCGCTTTTGTCGGACCGAGTACTGGATGTGGAACCAATGAAGTAAATACCGCTCTTGGCTGTATATCCACCTCTGTCGACACTACTGGTAACTCTTTCTTTGGATCCGTCATCAAAATTGCCGTTGGTTTAGGTGGCGGCCTGGCTCTTCTCCTGATGCTTTACGGGGTCTTTATTGTCACCACCTCCGCCGGTATCCCCGACAAACTTAAAGAAGGCCAAGAAGTTATCACCTCTGCCGTCTCCGGTCTCATTTTTATTATTCTTTCCGTCTTCCTCTTGAACCTAATTGGTATTAACATTTTGGGAATTCCTGGGTTATCATAAAAACATGGACACTGTCAGTATTAGTACTCTTCCGAATCCGGCCACCGGCATTCCTCTAACCACCAACATCAGTGGTCTTTTAACCAAAGGCGGCGTCAATCTTCTAAATCTCGTCTTTATCCTTGCCGGCTTGTTCTTTTTTGTCAATCTGATCCTGGCCGGTTGGGACTTTATGCTTAGTTCCGGAGACGCTAAAAAGGTCGCCGCCGCCTCTGTCAGAATCACCAACGGCTTCATCGGCATCATCATGACTCTTACTGCTTTCGTGGTTGTCCGCATTATTACCACCATGCTTGGTCTAGGTACCATTGTCTAGGCTATAATTACCCCGATGAATCCTCCTCTAAAACATGTCGCCATCATGATGGATGGCAATCGCCGTTGGGCCAGAGCCCGTGGGCTAGAGCCGGTCAAAGGTCACGAATACGCCGCCAACCATACCATCGAACCGTTGATTGAAAAATGCGTTGACTTGGGTATTTCATACGTTACCTTTTGGGCTTTCTCCACCGAAAACTGGAAAAGAGACGAGGCCGAAGTCAAGGGCATCTTAGATATTTTTCGTATTGCCTTTGGTACTCTAGCCCTTCGTTTTATTAGTCGTGGAGCCAAGCTCCAAATTTTAGGCGACATGAGCCGTTTCCCGGAAGATATCGCCAAAAAAACTATCGAGATGATTTCCCGATCCTCCAAAAACAACAAAATCACCGTCTCTTTTGCTCTAAACTACGGTGGTCGTGACGAAATTCTTCGCGCCGTCAAAAAAATTATCACTGACAAAATTCCCGCCGAGCAAATCAATGAAGAAGTTTTTGCCAAACATCTCGATACCATCGGCATGCCGGATCCGGACCTGGTTATTCGTACCGGCGGTGAAAGACGTACTTCCGGCTATCTCCCTTGGCAATCTGTCTACTCCGAACTTTATTTTACGCCTGTTTTATTCCCTGACTTCACTCCCGACGAACTGGAAAAAGCTCTCGGCGACTTCGCTCAAAGGGATCGCCGTTTCGGCGGCGACTCCTCCCCAAAGGCGAAATAAAATCTCATTTGTCGTTCCTTCATCAAACCCTTTTCTTTCAAATTTCTCTCTAATTTGCTGATAACTCCCCACCAGAGGTATCACCCCTCCGGGATATTTATAAATATTTAGATCTCGATGATTTAGTCTCTCTCCGGTAAAACGCATATTTGTCGGCTGTTCACGCCAGCGTCTCGGTATTTCCATAAAATCAATCCTAATCCTCCTTTTCTCCCAAACCCTCTCACCTTTTTTCCGCTACCAAATATGTCGACGGATGGTGCAGAAGGGCAAGCAAAAAGTCGCGCGGAGCGGATCCACCCCGCCGTGGCGGGGAAGGAGGTCGAGCACGTCTTTTTGCGCACTTCGAACCAAAACGGAGACTACATCTCCCTCTCCACCATATACCTCTCAATTCCCTCCAGAAAATCAATCGCTTCGGCATTAAGTCCCCATGTTCGCAGTTTGGCGACAGTTTCCGCCGCTTTCTCAGCTAGTTTTCTGGACACTTCCACCGAATATTGATAAGCACCACTTTCTTTAATTGCCTTCTTTGCCTCTTCAATCTCTTCACTACTTGCCTTTTTCTTTCCCCACACTTTCATCACCGCTCTTTTTTGCTCTTCGTTTCCCTTCTCCATCACTTTTACTATCAACAGCGTTACCTTCCCTTGGAGCAGATCCGAGTTACTCGATTTTCCTGTCTTCTCTTCATCGCCATAAACTCCCAAGACGTCATCTTGCAGTTGAAACGCCACTCCTCCCTTCATCGCGTAATCTCGGAGAATAGTTAATATCTCTTCAGACAATCCTCCCAATATTCCTCCGATTATTAATGGATTTTCATAGGTATAAATCGCCGTCTTGGCTCTATGTAAACTCATCACCCCCTCCTCCGTCAATTCACCAAGTCTTGCAAGACTCACGTCATAGGCTTGTCCAAAAGCCGTGTTCGTAATTCCCCGGAGCATCTGCTGCATAATTTTTTTTATTACTTCACCATCAAATCCTGCCGTTAACACTCGCTCAAACCCCAAACACAAAACCACATCTCCAACATCAACCGCCATAGAATCTCCATAATGTTTATCCTCTTTTCCAAAAATCACCTGAGTAGTCGGTAAACCCCTTCTTACTTTATCCTGATCCATAAAATCGTCATGCATTAGTAGGGCGGTATGCACCATTTCCACTCCCTCCGCCACCCTCCACACTTTCTCCATTTCTGCCTTGAGTTCTTGATTCCTTGAGTTATTGAGTTCTTTTCCTAAGAGATATCCATAAATCACAAACGTAGCCCTGACTCTTTTGGCCGGACGCAAATTGTGTTCTTTCGCGTGTTCCAGCATTTTTCGCACCAGTTCTTTTTGAGTTTCATTAAAACCAAAATCATTAGCCAATTCCTCTTCCCAATATTTCTCGAGCCTCACTCCGACTTCTTTGGCTATCTTTATCAGACTTTCTTTTGCGGCGATTCCCAAAGTATCTTTTACCATGTCTCGTATTTTACTGTAAAATGGCGTTAGCCATCCTCGACCTGATCGGGGATCCATACAAATTATGACCAGACAAGTTCTTGCTATTGCCTTGGAAGATATTTACGCCCCAGGCAAGGCTGTGGGCGGGCAAGGCGCCACCATTGCCACTCTCGCAAACCCCCTTATCGCCAATGTTTTAATCATCTCCGGTATCACGGCCTTTCTGGTTATCATCTTTGCCGGCTTTGCTTACATCTCAGCCAGTGGCGATAAAACAAAAACCGAGCAAGCTCAGAACATGCTAAACTATGGCATACTGGGATTACTTGTTGTCGTGGCCGCCTTTGTCATCACTCGCATCATCGGCGCTGTCATCGGCTTCAAATTTTTCTAAAAATGACCACTCTACTTCAATCAATCATCAAAAGTGCCTATGCCGCTGATGTAGTTGGCATCATCGACGTTCCGACCGGCGTTCCCTCCGCCACCACCGATACCACTAATATCATCAGCGCTGTTGTCCGTTTCATTGTGGTCATTGGCGGGATCTTTGCTCTCTGGCAGTTCCTTACCGGTGGCCTGGCTTTTATTACTTCCGCCGGAGACAAAGGTAAACTCACCGAGGCTCAAAACAAAATTCAGATGAGTCTTGTCGGCCTCGTCATCATCGCCGCTAGTTTTATCATCATCGCCATCATCAGCAAGATTCTCTTTGGAGATTTTACTGCCATTTTGGCTCCTAAATTAAAGTCTATCTAAATTATGATTAAGTTTATTCCTACCATTCACGCCGCCGATATTCCTCTTGGCAGTGGTATTACCGGCACCGGCCCTTTTCAAGCTGTTCTGGATCAAGGCGCCACCCAAACTCAGCTCGGCACTCTCCTCTCCAACCTCATCACCACCATCACCGTCGTCGGCAGCCTGGCTTTCGTCGTCTACTTTACTATTGGTGGGCTTAAGTGGATCACGGCCGGAGGCGACAAAGCTAAGGTTAGTGAAGCCCAAACCCAGATGACGCAGGCCGCCATTGGCCTGATTGTTATCGTTGTTTCTTTCTTTATCATCGGCATCGTCGGCGCTGTCCTTGGTATTGATATTCTTAATCCTTTCAAAACATTATTTGGCTAAAACTTAAATGCTACTCGCCCAAAACGAAATCATCAACAAAGCTATTTCCGGCTCCGTTCCCACCGATCCTGGTAAGGGCTTAGCTTTTTACATCGCCGCCCTTTGGCAAACGGTCGTTACCGTTGGTGGCATTGCTTTTATTATCTATCTTGTCTGGGGAGGCATCGAATACTTAACTTCTGGAGGAGACAAGGGTCGCATCGACGACGCCCAGAAAAAAATCACCAGCTCGGTTATCGGCATCGTGATTCTTATCTCTTCCTACGCCATCACTTACTTTATCCAGCAAGTCTTCAAAATTAATATTCTCAAGCCGGTTTTCCCGAGCGCCTTATGACCATCAAGATTATTTCCTCAGCCCTCGCCGCCGCCGACATCGAGCTCCCTATCGGTGAAAATGTCACCAAAAACAATTTTTTTGGCTATACCTGTATCGGACACCTGGTCAGCAATCTGGTTAGCGCCGCTTTTATTATCTCCGGTATCGCTTTCTTTGTTTATTTAGTCTGGGGAGGCGTCGAATATCTTATTTCCGGAGGCGACAAATCTAAAGTCGAAACGGCTCAGAAACGTATTTCCGCCGCTCTTATTGGTCTCGCTATCGTCGCCAGTAGTTACGCCGTCTACATGCTTGTTCTCGAATTCTTCGGTATTAATCTGGACGCTTTATGTACCGCCAACCCACTAGGCAATTGACAAACTCAGAAATAGTTTATAATAATAACTTAGTTAGAAGAAAATTATTAACCAACAAAAAATATGTCCCTAATTTCACAAGTCTACGCCGCCGGTACCATTGGTGTCCCCCAACCCACCGGTATGAAGATCACCGATATTGGTGTTCTTATCTCCCGTATCATCTCGGTTGCCTTTATCTTTGCCGGTATCCTTACTTTTGGATTTCTAGTCTACGGTGGTATTGAATGGCTCACCTCAGGTGGTGACAAGGCCAAGACCGAATCAGCCAGAAACCGCATCACCGCCGCCGTCGTCGGTCTAGCCATCGTCGCCGCTTCCTGGGCCCTAATGCAACTTCTTTCTTACTTCTTCGGCATTGACGTCTTCTCCGGCAACATCAACATCCCCAAGCCGTATTAAGAATTTACCCGTAGGGGTTTGGTTCACCAAACCCGCTTAACAAAACTCCGCCGAAGGGCGGTTTTTTGTACGTCGTCATTGCGAACCCGCCGTGGCGGGTGTGGCAATCCATCCTCGTCATCCTGAGCGAAGTCGAAGGATCTCACTCCACCCGTCATTGCGAGGAGGAATCTCCGACGTGGCAATCTCACTCCAACAAATATATAATTAGCCTATGTCCTTTCAACTTGCCACCCCCGTATATGCCACCACAGAGGCCCAAAAATGTTGGGAGGGTGCAGAAATGGCATCTGATGGGGTAGCTACCATTCAAGGCATCACCTGTGTTCTCCAAAATGTTCTTCAGCCCCTCCCCGCCCTGATTGCCCTCGCCGCCGTGGTGATGATCATCATGGCCGGAATTAGAATCATCAACGCGGGTAGCGACCCCAAGGCCCTCGCCGCCGCCTGGGCTTCTTTCACTTACGCCCTCATTGGCCTGATTCTTCTCGCCGTCGTCTGGCTGGTCCTCATCATTATCAAAAACTTTACCGGCGCCGACATCACCAACTTCAAGTTTCAGTAACAGACTCCTTCTCGTATAATTAGTTTTAGTGAAGAAATTTGTTCTTATTGTTTTGTCGCTATTGATACTTGATCTTTTTTTAACCAAATCTTCTTTGGCCGCCACCCCCACTCCTTCCCCCAGTGTCAATCCGGTAATTCTACCCGGTCCCAATCCCGCTCCTCCTATCGGCATTCCTTGCGGCAATACTATGTGTCTTGAAGGCGAAGTCTGTATGCAATATCCCGGAGACGTGGACCAGCACTGCGTTCCGGAACCTTTAGAAGAAAATCCCACCGTTCCGAATGAGTGTGGCAATACTGGTATCTTTCCTCCCAACAGCACTTGCTGGAATAAATTTAAAAATACTCAAACAGATATTAAGCTCTACGACAAAACTTGTATTTACGAGCCGGTCGTTCAATACTCTTCCACTCGCCGCCTCTATGGCAGTGACGACGAACAGCCTTATGCCATGTGCGGCATTGGGGAATGTGGCTTAAACTGCCCGGTGTCTCCCCCAGGAGGAGGTGACTCCGACTGTACTGTAGCCATGCTCGCCTACACCGATGTTCGCGATGCCGAGCTGGGTAGTTATGGCCCTAGTACAGATGCCGAAGCCACCTACTCAGCTGACTTTATCGCTCAAAATTATCTCTATAACTCTCTTTTTGGCCGCCCCATGGACCTTTCCGACAGCTACGACCCTCAAAATACCGCCGGCAACGATGGCCGCCCCACCCGCGAAGCCTATCGCACCTACTGGCGTCTCCTTCCCGCTAGCCACCAAGCCAATCTCCGCTCTTTCGTCCTAAACATGGCTCACGACGACTTAATTCTGGACATCAAATTTAACTTCACCGATACTAACGGTCTTAAAAAAGAAACCACCTTCAAAAAACTCTACGACGCTTTAAGAACCCAAGTGATTCTTTTTTGGCACTTTCCTTTTATTCGGGTCGGCTGTCTAACCAGTTATCCAGTTTGTCCGGAATACGCCCAAGCTACCCGAGAACTCAAGCCTGTTTTTCAAGACCTTCTGGACACTGCTCTGAAGCTCAATCTTCCTCTGGCCAACGCCGTTATTCAAATTTACAACATCGCTATCGCTGCCTTCGGTGGTGATCTGGATGGCCCATACGCAGCCTTTGTCCCTCTGGATTTCAGTAGCACACGAGGCTACATCGTCAAAAGAAAAGATCAGCTTGAAGAAGAGCTCTATGCCAAATACGACCGCTGGCTTAGAGATACTTTTAATCAAAGCCGATACGGCACCGACAAACCCCAGCTCACCAACATCTCCAGAGAAAGTCTTCCTTACGTCGGGGCTATCTATCAAGGTCTCCTCTCTCCTAAGTTCGGTATGTTTCCAGCCTTACAACCCCAATGGATCATCGATAAATATGCCACCCCCAGTGGTATTTCCGATTACAAACTTGGCAACAAACCGGAAGATTTCCCTGAAGTCAAAATCGCCAAAAGAAATTTTTTGGAAGCTCTTCAAGAAGAAGTTAAAGCCCTCCTCTCCAATCCCTTGGGTTGGCTCTCCTCAAAGATCAAAAGTTTCTTTACTGATGAAGATCAGCTCAAGGGCTATACCAAAACCGACGTCGACAACAAAAACGACGTCATTAGACAAGCTTATGTCAATATGAAGGGTTGTCCCCTGCCGGTGAGTTATCATCTCCTCTCTCCCAAAACCGCCGCCAAGTCTCCCGACGACCACCACCAAGTTATTTCTATCCCCGGGAACCAACTTGCTTGGGCCTATACTCCCGAAAGTCGTCCTTTGTGGAAATATGAATGCAGAACTATAAACAATAAACAAGTGTGCCAAGATTGGTATGACCCTTGCCCTCCCGGCGACGAACATTACGAGTTAGGAAACTTGTGCTACACCAGAAAATGGACTGTTAGCGGCACTAAACACGGTAAAGCCCTGACAGTTCTTAACAATCCCAAACAAACCGATATCAAAGAAACCGTCGCCGGTAACGACAAGTTCTCTTTTTTCAAAATGATACTCCCTGATGGTGCTAGTAAAATCACTGATGCCAGTATCGATGCCCCGATCGCCAAAAACTTCGTCTCCGATGCCGGCGCCGCCACCGGTCCAAATGGCAGCTCCGTCATGCTTAATCCCGCCGAGCCCATCAACCGTATCAACAATCTGGCTCAGGACTCCATGCATCTTCTTCAAAACTGCTGGGTGGTTCCCGAAGGTTTACAAAACTCCCCCCGGTGTGATTTGTCTTTATCTCCAGAAGCCTCCACCAGCGCTTGCACCGGCGAAGCTTTTGAGAAACTCACTGGCGATAAAACACCTCCCTCTCCTGCCGGTGAAAACTTCTTCAACTCTTTCATCAATCCCAAACTCACTCCGGAAGTTATCAGTGCCTACGCCGAAGCCGAAAAAAGCACCGGAGTTCCTTGTGAGGTCTTGGCCGGCATCCACTTCAAGGAAGGTGACAACAATCCCGATCAAGATCTCCAGAGCGGTGCCCCTCTAGCCGGTCGGTCTCTCACCGAGTCTGCCATCGCCGCCGCCGAAGAACTCAAAGCCAAGGCCGGCGGAGCCATTACAACCATAAATCAACTGATCTCAGCTCTTTCTGCCTATAATGGCGGCGGCAACAGCAACTGCCAAGCCGGTGGCAGTAACTCCTGCGCCCCCACCGATCGATGTGGCCAAACCGTGGCTTGTACTGTCGATGCCAGTGCCTGCAAGTGTGTCGGTACTCCCGAGCCTGGTTCTTGTCGAGCCAACTGCCCCACCGGTTTCCCTTATCCCTTTAGTTACCCCTACTGTCCACCGGCTTCCACCGGTTACGACGATCCTTATGTCACCAATTTTTGGATCTCCCCCGTTCACGATCAAATGTATATTTTATATATGTACGACTGCACCCAAACCAGACCCTATCTCGATGCTCGTCCCGGTACCCTAACTGTGGCCATTAGTTTATTTCTTCAGGAAACAAAATAATATGAATAAAAAAATTCTTCTAGCTTTCATCACCATCACTCTTTTTGTAAGCCTAGTCACCCTCGCCATTCTCCGGTATCGCTCCCAAAAAGTCGCCGTTACTCAAACAGTTCCCTTGATTCCTTCTTCTTCCACACCTCGCGTTTCCAGACCGGAAGCCGAAATTACTCGAACGCCCGGCATTCCGGTCCAAACGGATGTCTCCGCCACCACCAAACAAATCACCGACGAGGTCTCTCTTCTCGAAAAAGACAAGATTTTTGACTCCCTCCCTCTTCGTCAAGAAAACTTTGTTACCTCTGTCGGCCTCAAAACCACCATCAATATTTATTCTTTCTTCTACGATCCAGCCTCCAGCATTCGTCTGGAAATCTACGGCCTAAACTACAATTTATCCGAGCTCACCGGCCAGAATGCCATCGCTTTTAAAGAATCTTTCCTGGAAGCCAAAAAACAGCTAACCGCCAAAGGCGTCGTCCTTAAAAATCTTCAGGTCGTCTACGGCAACCGCCAATACATCCAAGATACCGCCACCTACTGGGTCAAGGCTTTCAAACTCCTTGATTAAAGATAACTAGTCTATTTAGGAATCTCTGCCTGTTGTGTATAATAAAAGCATGGATGAATGGCTAAAAGAGCGGAAGGGCTACTGGTGGTGGGTCCAAGATGTGACTCAGTTAGACAAAGAGGCCATCCTTGAAGGAATTATGAACTACGGTACTTGGAATGATTTTTTGTACCTAAAAAAACAGTGGGGTTTGCCGATAATAAAGGAGCTTTTTTATTACATGACCGTGGAAAAAAAGCGGGTTAATTTGCGAAAAGAGCCAATTGCTCTCTACACAAATTATTTAACCAAATATGCAGACTAGTATCCTGACAAAAAACCAGCTTGATTTGATCCCGCTCGTCACAAACTTTGGTCAAAAAGGGTACTACCTCGTGGGGGGGACAGCTTTAGCCTTGCAACTAGGACACAGACACTCGCTCGATTTTGATTTGTTTTCTAATCAATCTTTTGACAACAAAAAAATTACGACCACAGTACGAAAAAAATTTACCGTACCAAAAATTTATATTAGTAGTCGTGATGAGCTGACACTGATGGTTCATGAGACAAAAATGACTTGGTATCATTTTCCTTATAAAGTTCCGTGTAATATTAGCTGGCCAGGTGTGATTCTGATGCCTGACGTTTTGACCATTGCGGCCATGAAGGCGTTTGCTCTGGGACAACGAGCCAAGTGGAAAGATTATGTGGATTTGTATTTTGTATTGAAAGAACATAGTTTAGATAATATTGTCGAAAGGGCAAGAGAGCTATTTGGGACAGAAGTCAATGACCGAATTTTTCGTGAACAATTGTCCTATTTTAGCGACATCAACTACCAAGAACGGCCAGAATACATGCCCGGGTTTGAGGTAAGCGACGAAGAGATAAAAAAAGTTCTCTCTGATATCGCCTGTACAGAGTAGCGGCAGGATATTTTGAGTTTTTCCAACCGGTTTCCTGTATAATTTTTATTGCTATGCGACCTGTCCAAAAATATCTCAGCCTCATCTTTCTTGCCATCTTACTTTCGGCCTCTCTCTTTTTCGTCGCCTTCATTCCCACCGTTCAAGCCGTCGACCTGCCTTTCTTCCCCGGCATACCCGGAATCGCTCAGCCAAAAACCCTTCAAGATTACGCAAAGGAATTTTGTGACAAACGTTCCGGCGACTTGATGAACTTGGAAACCTGGTACTCCGGCAAATGTGCTTCAGGTGTAGACACACTCAGTGGTGAAGGGGTTGGTTTTGTCGATATCATCATTCTTCAAGGGGTTGAATGGGTCAACACTCTCATGCTCGGATCACCTCAAGATAATTTTTTAGATTCCGTCACCAAACAACTAAAACTTCTTAAGGCTTTTAAGGACAAACTTTCATCTGGAAACATTACCCCATCACAAATTGACATGGCTTCAATTAATGGCGGAGGGATCATTCCGTCGATTGCTGGTTTGTCCGGTAAACTCATTACCACCAAACCGGCCAGTTCGGTTGATTATTTAGCTTATGTTTCCTCCAATTTAAAAAATCACCATGTAATTAATGAAGCTTACGCCGCCGGACCGGGATATGGATTTCAAGCACTCGCCCCCATTCTTCCTCTTTGGCGAGCATTCAGAAATATTGCTTACCTCCTTTTTGCTCTCGGTTTTGTCCTTTATGGTGTCATGATCATGTTCCGTGTCCGCATTGATTCCAAGACAGCCGCTACAATCCAACTTGCTATACCCAAACTCATTGTTACCCTACTGTTAATCACTTTTTCTTACGCTATAGTCGGTTTTTTAATCGATATTTCTACTGTTGTAACAGCCATGATGATCAGTGTTCTAAAGGTCGGAGGTATCATTAGTTTTGATGTTCATCCACTTATTGATATGGCGAGTGGAAGATTTTTAGGGGCTGTCGGTTCGTTCATTGTTAACACCATTTCCGCCATTATCGTAGCACCATTTATATTTTTTAATCTATTAATCGGTGGAGCAATCGGTATCGTCGTCACCGTAATTGCTGACATCATCGGCGTTGTCAGCGGAATCGGCCTCCTTATTTCCATAATCATTTTTATCGCCGTCGGCATCTCATACTTTAAACTCATATTAAAACTCTTTCAAGCGTATTTCAGCATCATTATCAACTTGATTTTTAGTCCAGTAATCCTACTCGGTAATTTGATGCCAGGATCAAATGCCACTGGTTCTTGGTTGATGTCTATCGTTGGCAACCTTGCTGTCTTCCCTGTCGCCTCATTCTTTCTTGTACTTTCCTACGCTCTTATGGTTCAACCCATTCTTTCTTTTTTTCCCAATTGGATACCTGGCCTTGGCGGAACTAACGCACTCGAAACACTTCTCGGAGTTAGATCTTTTTCGACCGCCGGTAATATCTGGACACCTCCATTAACCATCGGGGCGGGGATTGTCTCCTCTAACCCTAACCCAATTATTGGTAGCAGTGTGGGCAGTCTTATGCTAGCCACAATAGGTTTTGGATTACTCCTTATGGCCAGTAAATACTGCGAAATGGTCGAGAAGGCTCTCAAGACTCCTCCATTCCCTTACGGTGCCGCCATCGGAGAAGCTTTAAAATATGGCGTTAACACGCATGAATCTTGGGCAAAAAAGGGTTATGCCGGAGCACCAAGTAAGGTTAGAGACTATCTGGGATCAAAATATGGTGGGCCGGACGCCGACACAAGACCGGTTCTCAAAGGAACCAATATTAATGCCGGGGAGTTATTTGGAGGAAAAAAGTAAAAACAGGTACTTTCACCTTGGCCATCTTGAACTATTCCATTTCCAGAGAGCTCTGAATGGATCTGATTTCCTTGCTATCTCCACTATTGCTCTTTGTGCGTTTACTCCTGCACCCCACCACTTAGGATATGATTTTGGATCTACGTTCTTTATCAATTTTTGTATTACATCGAAACAATCGTCCCAAAGAGAGTCTACATATCTCAAATATTGTTTTTTGTTTGTCAACAGTGGCTCTGTCTTCTCCGAATCTTTTCCCATCCACAAATATGCTTGTATGTCTGGTGTTTGGACATCAGTTGCCAAAATTTGCTCTGCTTTTTCAGCCAAAATTTTCATATCCCATGGCTTTGAGTTTTTAAAATCAGCAATAGAATGGCTATGCAGGAAAGACTCGCACGCTGTTGTCACAGCGCTTGATACCCATTCATCCACACTTTGTTTATTTCCCGGAATAAAAGAAAACTCCTTGTCAATCATGTCATTTCCATCAACAAAACCTGCAGCCTTCATCGATGTCTTCCAATGAATTAAACATTTTGATTTTAGAACGCCTATTTTATCGATATCAGACTCAATTTTCAAAGCATCTTTAAGTGCTATCAAAAGATCAAGAGCTGTTTGCATCTCCAACACTCTTGTTTCAGTATCGGTTGCAATATGCACTCCTCCGGATTCCGTAACAGCGTTAACGAGTCCTTTCCACTCCTTATCTTTTTTCTTCTCGATTACTTTTTGGGCATCTGATTTTATACTGTCCTCGGTTAACCTCCCTTTAGATCCGATAACCGTTCTCCTCTTCCTTATGTCATATTCTGCCTGTACTTCAGCCTCTGTCCATGTAATTACATCGTGCTCCACGGAGAATCCACCATTCGCAATTCTTATCCAATAATCCTTATTTGTTTCATAAGTAACATCGATTGCTCTTTGTGATCCCGAATATAAGTTTTCCTGCACTCTCCATCCTAGCCAACTTCCATTCTCTAGAGCAGAAGCGCCATCACCCGATAGTCCTGTAGGAATAAGGTGACTCGGAAAGTGTTGGGACAGCCATACTTCTATCTCATCAGGAGAGGGGGTTCTGTTGTTGTTTGCCATCTGATACTGAACATAAGCTCTTGCTGTAGCTTCTCTGTCAACAGCTACATCTCTTGCTTTTCGTCTTTTTGTATCTCCGTGAACCATGAACAAGAACGGGTCCAAACTTGTTCCTTTTGTATCAGTAAATATTAAGTTAGACATTCCCATCGCAAAAGCTACTTCACCAACATATTTATTCAAGCCAAGCTGTTTGTATAAGTTTGCTTTTTTATCTTGTGCAACACCTACGAAACCTTCCCAGTAATCATTGTTGTCAAAAAAGTTTTTTAGCTTTAAGATCGCCTCGCTAACCTCCTCTTGCATATTTTTTGCTACACCATTTTCACCTGGAAGTACCACCATTTTATCCCCAATGCGGATTCCACCTTTGTCGTAGTCTCCCTCAAACCATTTTTCGGTATATTCAGGTACAAATAGCGCAGATTTTAGTGCCGATGATGTAATTTCCTCTAACTTTTTTATTGAATCCCATTCTGAAATCGTATTTCTAATACTAATAAAATTATCCAGACCTAATTCTTCGACAATTTTTTGTATTTCAGGTTTTAATAGTTCTAATTTATCTAAGGGAATATTTTTTTCTGTATTTAAGGCTCCACCCGGACCTACGAGAAGATTTAAAACATTGTGGTAGTTTTGTGCGTTTCTTTCAAAAACGCTTTCTAAACAAAACTCTCTTACCCATTCTTTAAGATCATCCGCAAAATCCATTTCAGGATTAATTATTTTATTCAATTGATCACGCATTTCATCTGTAACACTAGTTTCTTCTCCATAACTTCTCAACCATCTCTCTGCCGCTGCTTTTCTCTGTCCAGGGTTCCCGCCATATGACAATGGGTTTACTAAACGATCAAATCCTTCTTCCGCTTTCGACCAGTCAACCTGTGCCGGTTCTCTGGCGGGTGCGGCCTGGCCCAAAGAAGCAAAGACTCTTCTTTGTAGGTCCGAGTCTGCTGTTTCTCCGTTTTTACCTAACCAATCAGATGCCAGTTTGTCTCTCATTTGTCCGGGTGTCATATCGAGAACTCTGTCTATATATGACCTCGAAGAATTTTTACTTCCACCTTTTTCATTTTCAACCCTTGTAAGTTTGGCATCGATTACCATCGGTTCCGGTTCTACTAGTTCTGGATCATGCGTCAATTTTTGTCCAGTGATTTCAATCCCCCGATCTTCTCTGAGAACCTCCGCCGCATCTTTCAAATCTTGAGGTGAAAACCCTTCACTGGTTTTTTTCTCCTCTGAAGATTTCAAAATTGGCTCTGAAAGTAGTTCTTCGTATTTCTGCTTGTACTTTTTTAGATCTTCAGCTGGCACATCTTCATTACGGGCAAGTTTTTCCGCTACGGATTTCATCTCTCCTTCGTCTAATTGTTTGATTTTATTTCTCTGTTCAGTGAATTCCCCCATATTTTATGAATTATTGTTCCTAAAAAATAGCTCTTCTAACTACCGAAATTATATCATCAAACCCAACTCTTCTAATTTATTTTTCTGACTTTCCCACAACCTCTGGCCTTCCACCGTGATTATTCCTTCACTTTTAATTTTTATCAAGGCCATCAAAATCGACAATTTATTTTCTCTGGTAACCCCATCCAACTTACTCAGCTCTTCCATCTTCTTCTGCCACACTTCTTTATCCACAACTTTCTTTAAAGTCTGAAATAGAGAATCCTTGTCATATTTAGTCTCCCAACTTTCGGCCTCAGACTCTACTTTGGGTGTTATTTCCTCTTTTTTCTCCTGTTTCACCCCCTCCACTACTCCAAAATACTCTTTTAAAAACTTCACCGCCCCTACAAAATCCCCCTTTTCGGACAGGGCAACATTGATTGCATCAAACAAAGTTCTGTCTTCTGATTTATCTTTTTTTAGAAAAAATCCTTTTTCGTTAAGTCTCTGCCAGGCATCATTCCTATCTTTTTCATCATTGTTTTTTAGCGTAGCAATATTCAAGTCAGTTAACACTCTTTCATCCCAAACCGGCTCCTCAACGTTTTTCTTAACTTCATCTTTGGCTGGCCTTTCTTTTATTCTCTTCGCCTCCAAAAGATCTTCCCTGGCTAATCCCATTATCTCCAAATTTGGCTGGACATCCGCCCACCCTTCAGGAAAAAATGTTTCGTCTTCGTTTTCAAAAAAATCATTCAGTTTATTTGCCACCCATGAACCTTTTTTCCAGTCTTTTCTGGCAACTTTTTGGTCATTCACCCAAGTCAGTTCTTTTACTTTATTTTTTTCCAACCTTTTTGTCGCCTCTCTCTTGTCCACTTCTTTTGGACCGTAAAATACCTTCAGGTCGGACACCAAATCTGTTGCCAAATATTTGATTCTCTCTTCTTTGCTTACTTCTTTTTTTTCATTCACCACCACTTCATGTTTAATCTCTTCTTTGTTTTCTATCGGGATCGGCATTTCCATCTGTGGTATAGACATATCTTCTGCCAAAAGAGCTTCACCTTGTTTTTCTCCTCCTTTACCTAAACGTTTCTTCTTATTTCCTCCCTCTCGCAACCTTCCCCTGTGTTCTTCTCGGCCTCCAAAATGATCGGCTAAAGCTTCTAGATCCAATTCGTCTCCTGTATAACGGTCTCCTGGTGGCATATCACTCTCATCTTAGCATTCCGCGGAATGACACGATATACTTAAATTGATACCTCTCTCGAACCACAATCTGAGAACTAACAACTGTGAACTGAGAACTATTTTATGGCCATCCAACAACACCCACTACCTCAAGACATCAGCGCCTACCGTTTCCGCCTGATCGGCGACATGACCATCAAACAATTTGCTTCTCTCGGCATAGGTATTGTCATTTCAATTTTGTTTTACAGCTCCCCACTGCCTTTCTTCTTTAAATACCCCCTTGCTTTCATTTTTCTTCTTCTGGGTGTCGGTATGGCTTTTGTTCCCATCCAAGGGCGAACTCTAGACACCTGGATATTTGCCTTTCTCCGCTCCATCTATGCTCCTACTCAGTTCGTCTGGAAACAAACATCTCAGGAAAATATCACCACTGATACCGCCGCCCCAACCAGTGCCGCCAATCTCCAAGTGGCTCCCACCGTCTCCAATCCCAAAATTCAAATCAGCACCGGTGTGGTCGCCGCTCCTCCAACAACACCGACACCCACCATTCCAGTTACAAGTCCCGAACCAATACCCATCTCACCTGAACCAATAACCAATACCCAAGAACTAGTAGCTCCCCCCACCTCCCAGCTTCCCATTCCCTACACCCCCACTACCCCAAACACCCTCGTGGGCCTCACCATCACCCCAGAAAGCAAAATCCTCGATGGCGTTTTGGTCGAGATTCAAAAGGGTGGCCTAACTTCCCGGGCTACCAAGAGTAACAAGCTTGGCCAGTTTATGTTTGCCCGACCACTAGAAGACGGTCTCTATCAAATCTTCGCCGAAAAAGAAGGTTTTACCTTTGCTCCCTATTCCCTCGAACTGACCGGCGAAATTATCCGCCCACTAAAAATTCAAGCAACTTAAAATGAGCGACAACATCAAGTCATCTACCCAAGAACATCTCGATATCTATACCATTAAGAACCATCTTGTCTTTCTCAAAGACGGCTCCTGTTCCCTCGTCTTAAAAACCACGGCCATCAACTTCAACCTTCTTTCGGAAGAAGAACAAGACGCCACTATTTATGCTTACGCCGGACTCCTAAACTCACTTTCATTTTCTATTCAAATTCTCATTCGCTCTCAAAGAAAAAACATCTCTGACTACATTAATCTACTCGACAATCGTATCCAAACCACCTCCTCCCAAAAGGTCAAAGAAAATCTTCTTTCTTACCGCCAGTTTGTGAAATCTCTCGTCAAAGAAAATCGTGTCCTTGAGAAAAAGTTTTATGTGATCGTTTCTTTTTCGGCGATCGAGCTGGGAATTACCAAAAGCACCTTTAATCCTTTTGCCAGATCTCCCCAAAAGCCACCTTATGATATCGATTATATCGAAGAAAAGGCTTCCATGGCGCTCTATCCCCGAAGAGACCATATCATTCGCCAGTTTGCTCGCATTGGTCTCAAAGCCAGCCAGCTTACCACCAGCGAGCTCGTGACTCTCTTTTATACTATCTACAACCAAGGAAGTATTTCCTCCACTTCTCCCAATCCTTCCAACCATTCCTCTCCTTCCTCCTAAATTATTCCTGTTTAAGTTATACTTAAATTATGGCTCTTAATCTCTTTGCGTTGGGAAAAAAGAATTCCCCGCCACCCCCCAATCTGACATCTGACATCTCCCATCTGTCATCTACACCTACGCCACGACCCAAACAATCGGTCCAGTCCAACCAGTCTGTTCAAGACATCATCGCCCCATCTGCCATCGAAGTGGATTTTTCTCATATAAAAATTGACGATGTCTACATTCGGACTCTTTTTGTCACCGGCTACCCCCGCTACGTCTCCGCCAACTGGCTTTCACCTTTGATCAACTTCAATCACTCTCTCGACATCTCTATGTTTGTCTATCCCACCGACTCCAAGGACACTCTCGAAGGTCTTCGTCACCGCATTGCCGAAATGGAAGCCGAAATAAATACCGATATCGAAAGAGGTCGCATTCCTCAAGCGGCCACCGAAGCCGGTCTCGAGGATGCCAAGGTTCTCCAATCCCAGCTAGTAAAGGGAGCCGAAAGGTTTTTCCAGTTTTCTCTCTATATCAGCATCTCCGCCGAATCGGAAAAAGAACTCAATACCACCACCGCCCAAGTCCAGTCCATGCTCGCCTCTCTTCTCATTATTAGCAAAACCTCTTCGCTTTCCATGGAAGAAGCCTTCAAAACGACTCTTCCTTACTGCAAAGATAAACTTTTACTAACGAGGAACATGGACACCACGGCCTTGTCCACCACTTTTCCTTTCACTAGCTCCGAACTCTCAGACAATCAAGGAGTTCTCTACGGTGTCAATGCTCACAACGAATCATTGGTCATTTTTGATCGCTTTTCATTAGAGAACGCCAATATGCTGATACTCGCCACTAGTGGAGCCGGAAAATCATTTGCCGTCAAGCTCGAAATCTTGCGTTCTCTGATGTTTGACTGTCAGATAATTATCCTTGATCCGGAAAATGAATACGAAATGGTTACCAAGTCCGTTGGAGGAAACTATCTCTCCTTTTCCACCAGTTCTTCTCACAAGATCAATCCTTTTCAAATCGCCCGTCCCAAAGAAAGCACCGAGGACGAGATCGGCTACAAATACCTCTTCCTCATGTCTCTTCTCAAGATCATGATTGGTGAAATGAACCCTATCGAAGAAGCCACTCTGAACAGGGCTCTCGTCCTCACCTATCGCCAAAAAGGTATTACCGAAGATCCAAGCACTCACGTCCTCGAACCACCCCGCATGGAAGATCTTTATCGTGCCCTCATTGGTATGGAAGAGGCCGTTTCCAAAACTCTGTCTGCTCGCCTTGAGCGTTACGTCATGGGTGGCGTCAAAGGCATTTTTGACCAGCAAAGCAACATCGACATCAATGCTCCCGTGACCGTTTTTACCCTTCGTGACACCGCCGATGAGATCCGTCCCATCGTCATGTTTATGATTCTGGACTTTGTTTGGAATCAAGTCAGAAAAGATCTCCGCAAACGTCTGCTCGTCGTTGATGAGGCCTGGTATCTGATGCGCTACGAAGACTCAGCTAAAATTCTTCAGGGTTTTGTCAAGCGCGCCCGAAAATACTACTTCGGTGTCTCCATCATTTCCCAAAACGTCGACGACTTCTTGGGTTCCCCCTATGGCAAAGCCATTATTACGAACTCGGCTCTCAAACTTCTTCTCAAACAATCCTCTGCCGCCATCAATCAAATAGCTGAGGTTTTTTATCTTTCCCAAGGTGAGAAACAATTGCTCCTCTCAGCCGGTGTTGGTGAAGGTATTTTCTTTGCCGGCATGAACCATGTCGCCATCAAGATTATCGCTTCCGCCGACGAACACGCTCTGGCTACCAGCAAACCAGCCGAAATTCTAGAAAGAAAGAAGCAAGCTGATCTTCAAGCCGCCGCCGAAGTCGCCAGTCAGACCACTACTCCCTAACCATGGCCAATTACAACAAAGAAATCTTCGATCTAGAACAAGTTTTGGGCTACCTTGGTCGAACCATAAACTTCGAAAATGAGCCCAGAGCTCCTGAGATTCTCAATACCGGACTAAGCTACTACCACGAATACTTTAAACTAACTAAAAAATTAAAACAAACCTCTGCTTTTGCCCAGGATCCAGCTGTTAAAAGTTATCTGGATTTCCAACGTCTAGTTGCTCCCACCCAAGTTAATGACATCATTAGTTTTTTTAGAAGTCTTGAAGAAGAACCAGAAGAAGAAAAAGAAAAACCAAAGACTCCTGTCAAAGAAGACTCCACCGTCCCTGCCGAACTGGAAACCCTAGTCGCCCTATACAAAGAAGAACAAGCCAATCAACTTGAGGTCGATACCAACCATTCCGTCGCCTCTGCCGTCATACGTGCTCGCAAAACCTGGGCTACCAAACACCAAGCAGACCTTATTAGAGAAAATCGTCTAGCTCTTATTCAAGACAAATCAGCTAGAGAAAAGCAAAAAGAAATAGAGAATCTTGATCGCGACCTTTTCCTCATTAAAAACATCAATCCCAAAGCTGAATCTGCTCAAGCCCTCACCCGTAGTCTCGAAAAAGTTTCCCGCCAAGCCGTCATCGCCCAAGCCGCCAACCTCGGCGTTGGCCTTACAGAGACACAAATTTCTAAAGCTGTTGACGATCTTACTTACCTCGGTTTATCTGGAGCTATCGACCCAACTAATTTTCAGGATCTAAACATCGTTTCACAACTAGCCTTTCGCAACTTAGAAGGCGTTACTATTAATTCTCCTATCAATAAATTAGATGACGAGGTCAAAGCCTGGCAAGAGGCTAGTGAAAAAGACTTGTACTCCGACAAACCGGACGAAATAGAAAAACAAATCAACATTTCTGACGGTGAATCTCAAAAATACTTCAGTACCGCTACCAAAAGTTTTCAATTTCGCCTCAAACAAAACAACATCGATCTCGCAGACGATTTCGAAAGTGCTCAAAAAGAACTCTTTAAAGCTCAATCAGCTCTTCTAAAAGCCATTCCTAACGCCGCTCTCCCCTCCGCTGGCCCCACTCCACTTCATCAAAACATCCAAGTTCTAGAAAAGGTCCTCCGCCAGTCGGATTCCTCTATTTTAATTAATCCGGAGGGTCTTGGTGCCCGAACTATCGCTGTTTTACAAACAACAAACAGTCAAGATCGAAACCTAAGCCCCGAAGCTCTCCGTCTCTACTCCCTTGGCCTTAGTCCCGAGAAACTCAACCAAATTCTAAAAGACCCAAAATCTCCTCTCAGTCAATATTTTCAAACCACACAGGGAAAAAGCGTTTATCAACAGGTTCATTTCCAACTGGGACAAATCCATAACTCAAAACTGGGTCAGGAAATTAGAGCTGGACTAAAAGTTTCCACTAGCCTCTCAGGAAATATTAATGGTTTTTACAACCGACTTCCCCCAGTCGTTCAAACAGCAACTAAATTTGTATTAAATCCAAAAGGCACGGTTTATGCCTGGGTCAACAAACAAATCGGCCAACGCGCCGGTAAATTAATTATTAAGAAATTTGGCAGTACCACCGCCAAAAAAATAGGAAGCTTTATCCTCAAGAGCGGATTAAAAGAAGGGGTCAAACAATTTGCCAGCGCCGCCGCCAAACAAATCATGATCGCCGCCGCCAAACAAGCCGGAATCCAAGGAGCCAAAATAGCCGGTATGGTCGCCGCAGAGTCCACCATCGCCGCGGCCGCAGTAGCTCTTGGAATCTCTACTTTTGGCCTAAGTTTAATTATCGGAGCCATACTCATGGTTGTCACCGCCGTAGTCGACGTCACTATCGGTATCGTCAAAAAAGGCTTGGACAAAGTTTGGCAGGAGTTGGGCTGGGGAGAAAAATTTCGCATGAGAGATCTAGCCGCCCCACTATTGGTAATCGGAGGAGCCGCCGCCACGGCTGGAGCCGTCGCTTTCGGCGGATTTATTTTCATTGTCCGCACTGCTCAAATTGCTGTCGTTTCGGCCGTCGGCATCATCATCGGTTCCGTCGTCACCATTGGCCTCTATCTCGGTTTTGCTTATCTCGTCGCCCCCATGCTCTCCACTCTCGTCCAGCTCGACAGCATCGAAAAAGTTAATTACTCCTCCACCACTGTCCCAATCAGTCCAGGTTGCCCCAGCACCTGGCCAGTCAAAGGTAAGTGGAAAATAACTCAAGGGCCAGGCGGAAAATACTCACATTACAACGCCAACTACTCCCAAGCCGTCGACATTGGTACCCCTATTGGTACGCCAATTTACAGCACCACCGACGGAGTTGTTAGTTTTGCAGGGATGTCCGCCCCCTATCTAAACACTAAAATAGTTATTGTTGACACCAGGCTCCCCAACGGCACCCCTTTTCAGGTTGTCTACGCCCACTTAAGTTTTATTAAGGTCGGTCAGGGTCAAAACATCACTGTTGGATCGGTCATCGGTGCCAGCGGAATCGCCGGATCCGGAGCTCACCACCACTATGAATACAAAAGGATCCCCTACAACACCTGCCCTGCTGGAGGTTTACAATTAGCTGAGAATTGTAGCGCCTCACAAATTCCTGGTGCCGGCAAAAAATGTGTTCCCGACGCTCCAGGCAATTTTCTCTACACCAACTAAAATGGAAAAACTCAAAGGTCTCTATCAAACAATTATTCACTCTCCCAAGCGACTATTTTTATTTGGATTAACTGTTTTTTCGATCATTCTCATAATCTTCACCGCTACTTATAAACAAAAAGCCAGGGTATCCATTCCTTCAATCACTCCCACCCCGACACTTACATCAATTCCAACACCTATTACCAGCATTGTTACCAGAGAAGAACCCTTTCCCACTCCATCACTTACCATTCGTTGGACAGCCAAAGAAACAGACATTCCTCCAAATATGGAAATATTTACTATTAGCGAACCCCTAATCAATCCTAAAAGTGCGGACGCTATCGCTAAAAAGCTTGGCTTCAGCAAAACAGAAGAACAAGATTTTATTGACGAGAATTTTAGATCCTGGAGCAAAGGCGATATTTCTTTGAGCACCAACTTTCTAGACAACGAACTCTTTTTTAGTTCCGGAAATGTTTCAACGCCACAAAAACCAAAATACTCAGAAGATTCTTATTTTCTCGCCGCCAACAACTATCTCCAAAACATCTTTGGTCCTACTTTTACTCGCTCATTAATCAAGCAAGGAGTTACTTATCACAAGATTCAAAGACTAGAAACACTTCCGGCCTCTCCCAGCGAAGCTACTTTAGTGAGAGTTTCCTTCTATCAGACAATCAATGGATATCCACTAACTACGACCTCCGAAACAGGAGCTATTGTTTCTTTATTCTTAGACAAAAATCTCGGCCTCAACAGTCTTACTGTCAAAGACGCTTACCTTGACATTGCTTCTCTTGGAAATTTTGAAACAACCCCACTCTCTGAGTTAATAGACAAATCTGGTTCAACCGCCCTAAGAATCAACGCCTCTCCTTATTACGACATTGCTATCGACATCGCCACTGCCAAAAACATCACCTTTAATCAATCAAGTGTTATTCCCGCTTATTTCTCCTACAACAAACAGCTCGTCCCCGTTTATCTTCTGGAAGGCACCGTCAAAACCGGCGCCACGACACCACAGCTTGGCCTCTACATTCTCCCCGCCACCAAATAAACAATTCTTTATCTTGAGTTCTTGATTCCTAGAGTTCTTTTTACCCCTGCGTTCTCACCGGCATCACCACTTGTATCCACCCCTCATCCTCTTCTCGTTTAAAAACACTGGGTTTCAACTCCCCCTCTGTTTCCCACCTGACTCTTTCAACATTGTTTACCGCCAGATAATCCAGTAGATATCGAGCATTAAAAGCGACTGTCAAACCCTCCCCTTCCACTTCTGTTTCTATCTCTGTCGAGTTACTCCCCAATTGACTGCTTTCGGCTCTGATAATTAATTTTTCTCCCTCAATCGTCATTTTGACGATATTGGCATTGTCCTTAGCAAACAAACTGGCTCTTTTGACGGCTTCCAATAGCTCTTCTCGGTTAAACACCGCCTTTGTTGAGTAAGTATTCGGCATGATTTGTTGGTAAGGCGGAAACTCCCCTGCAATCAGTCTGGAGGATATCTCCATGTCGGTAATGGTGAAGATCACTTGTTGATTTTCTTTATCAAACTCCACTCCAAAAGTATCTTCACCTGTTTCACCCAGAACTTTCGAAACTTCCGATAGCGATCGTGCCGGCAAAATAAACCTAGTATCTTTTTCCAGGCTCGACTTGGCCACCTCCAACTTATCGACACTCAATCTATACCCATCCGTCGCTACCAAAGTCGCCCGTTTTTCCGATAGTTCCCAAAGTACTCCAGTTAGTACCGGTCTGGTGTCATCTCGTGCCGCCGAGATACCCACCCTGTCTATTTTTTGCCGGAACTCACCACTTTTCAGAGTCAGTTGGGTTTTTTTTGCTCTCGGAATGCTGGGAAAGTCTTCTGCACTCTGTCCAACAATCTCAGCATTTATCCCTTTGGCTTCTATTTTCAAGGTATCTTTCTTTGAAGAGAGTTCCACCACTCCGACGGGCAAACTGGATACCAACTCCGAAAATAATTTAGCCGGTACCACCATCTCCCCTTCTTCCTCAATTTTAGCCGGTAATCGAATCCAAAAACTAATCTCCAAATCGGTCGACACTAGATTCACTTCATCTTTTGCCACCTTCAATAGCATACCCGAAAGAATCGGCAATTGGGGTCGGGATCCAATTCCCCTATTTACTATTCCTAGATATTTCTTTAAGTCAGTTACCTGAACAGATATCTTCATTTCACTTTATTGTACATATTAATAACTATATATTTAATTAAACTTAGTAGCTATTAGTAATAGAGAAGGTGGATATGTGAATACTAGTCACAGCTCCTGCCGACATTCTCTGTTATTAACTTACTATCGACTTTCTTATCCACTCTTTTATCTATTTTAATAATATTCATATCTTTAATTTTCGCTGGTAAGTATTTTTAATTGTGGATATTTTTCTGAATAACATTGATCTTTATCCACCGGTTTTTAAGAATTTAAATAATTATTCACACTTATATAAGTTGTCCACAGCTCGTGGATAACTTGTGGATATCTAAGTGTATAACGCCTGTGTGAGGGCCATGACTTTTCGCCTCAGATCCGTATTATTTTCAATTTGCAACTCCATTTTTTCGACGGCGTGCATTACTGTGGTATGGTCTCTGCCTCCCATTAGTTCGGCTACCTCGGTTAAATTTAGTTTTAGAGTGTCTCTCAAAATATACATGGCCACATGTCTCGCCACCACCAAGTCCGCCTTCCGACTTTCTCCCAAAAGATCTTTGTTCCTAAAATCAAAATACTTCGCCACCGTCGAAATCACTTTGATGGGTCTTACTCTAATTTCCTTTATCGAGTTGGCAGGTAAACCCAAATTCTTCTGGACCATTTCTTTGGTCAGAACTACCCCGTCAAGATTTGCTGTAGCCGCTAGCTGGCTAAAAGTCCCTTCCAATTCTCGGGCGTTGGTAGGAAAACTATTGGCCATTAGTTCAAAAGCACTATCGTCAACCAAAACTTTTACCTCCAAAGCTCTTTGTTTCAAAATTGCCAGTCTCATTTCATAGTCAGGCAAACCAATATCTACCATCATTCCCCCCAGAAACCTGCTTCGGAGTCTGTCTTCCAGCCCCACGATGTCTTGTGGTTTTCGGTCACTGGTCATAATTATCTGAGCCTGCTTATTCGTCAGCTCGTTAAATGTATGAAAAAATTCCTCCTGAGTTGAATCTTTTCCTCCAAAAAACTGTACATCATCAACTAGCAGTGCTCCAACTTGACGGTACTTCTTTTTGAACGCATCCGTCATCTTGGACTTGAATGAAGCCACCAGGTCGTTGGTAAACTGCTCACTAGTAATACAGACTACCTTTCCAACTCCTTTTTTAACTAGTTCATGTCCAACAGCCTGCATGAGATGTGTTTTTCCCACCCCAACTCCACCGTAGAGAAACAAAGGATTGTGTCTAGTCCCCGGATAGTCCACCACCGCTTTACCTGCCGCAAAAGCCAGTCTATTAGAGCTCCCCACCATATAAGACTCGAAAGTATATCGGAGATTTAAATTGGTTCCTGACTGCCTGCTCTCCTCTGCCGGAGCAAAAAGACTCATGTTGGTCTCTCTGGCTTCTCCTACCCTACTATCTTTTTTATTTGTTTTAGAATCTTTTTTTAATTCAACCACTACCAAAGCCACATCACACTTCTTTTTAGTTACTTTCTCCATTGCCTGTTTGATAATGCTATAAAACTTCGTTTCTACAGTATGGCTGTGGAAAGCCGAGGGCGACGCCAGTTCAACTAAAAGACGCTGAGAATCGATTTCTGTCACCGATCTGATAAAACATGGCTTTACCCAGCTACCAAAACTAGCCGGGGACAAGCTCACTCCAAGTTCACCACAAACGGTTCGCCATAATTTTTCACTGTCCATTGACTCATTCTCATCACTTATCCACATTTTTACAACCCCCAATTTACCCAAAAATAATAATACTCTCCACATCACATTTCTCTAGGGCCAGGCCTTAAAGGGCATCAATCGTCAAGGCCTGGCCCTAAAGGACGGCCTTTCAGGTATAATACCCACATGCCCAAACGAGTCTACCAACCCAAAAAAGTCAAACGCATCAGAAAGCACGGTTTCCGCATCAAAATGGCCAGCGCTTCCGGTCGTAACGTGATCAAACGCCGTCGCGCCAAGGGTAGAACAAAATTAGCTCTCTAAGATGCCACTTCCGGCTATCAACCGGCTTCCTCTTCTCTTTGAAAGAGATCGTCTTACTAAAGATGGTCATACTTTCCACACCTCTCACTTCACTATTATCACCACCCCCACATCCCTTTCCCAGGGCCAGGCCTTAAAGGGCACCAATCCTCAAGGCCTGGCCCTGATGGAATTCCCAACGCCTCGTTTCTCCATCCTCCTCTCCAAAAAAACCGCCAAACTCGCCGTCGATCGCAACCTCATCAAACGCCGCACTTCCGCCCTTCTCGCAGAACTTCTCCCCCAATTTTCCGTGGCCGATTATCTAGTCATCCCCAAACGCTCCGTCCTCGACACCCCCCACTCCGCCCTCCTCGCCGATTTAGCTTCGATGAAGTTCCTGACAAAATCGTCTTGACTTCGGGTATTTTATGGAACATATTTAATATATGCCCAAAAAAATAATTGATCCTACAAGGATCGCTATTTTCCAGAAAAAAGAAATTCGCAAAACCATTTACAAAAATGAATGGTACTTCTCTGTTATAGATGTAATTGCCGCCTTGACAGAGAGTGTCAACCCCCGCGACTACTGGTTTAAGATGAAAATTCGTGTCAATAGTGAAGATGGAGCTGAGTTGTCGACAATTTGTCGACAACTGAAAATGAAATCAGCAGACGGAAAATTATATTTGACTGACTGCTCCAACACAGAAGGAATCTTTAGGATCATCCAATCCATCCCCTCTCCCAAAGCCGAGCCTTTTAAACGCTGGTTAGCCAAAGTGGGGTATGAAAGAATTCAAGAAATCGAAGATCCGGAACTAGCCCAAAAAAGAGCCAGAGCTATTTATAAAGCCAAAGGCTACCCCGATGGTTGGATAGAAAAGAGGATGAGATCGATTGCTATCCGTGAAGATTTAACTGAGCAGTGGGACATTCATGGAGTCAAGCTCCAAAAAGAATATGCTATTCTCACGGCCGAAATCTCACAAGCTGCTTTTGGAGTTACACCCTCCCAGCACAAAAAGATCAAAGGTCTAGAAAGACAAAACCTGCGAGATCACATGTCCGACCTGGAATTGTTATTCTCCATGCTTGGAGAAGCTTCTACCACAGAAATTACCAAAACCGAACATCCAAGCGGCTTTATTGAAAATAAAAGAGTTTCTCGTCGAGGCGGTAAAATTGCCGGCGGCGCTCGAGAAAAATTAGAGAAGGAAATAGGCAAAAGTATAGTCACTCCCAAAAACTTCCTCCCTAAACTCCCTAAGAAATTGAAATCTGAGAATTGAGACCTGACTGCCGACAGGCAGGTCTATAATATCCTGTGATCACTTTCTACCAAAAATATATTTCTCCTTACTATCACGCCCTAGGCCGCGCAATCTTCGGCAACTCTTTTGCTTGTCGTTTTTCCCCTACCTGCTCCGAGTACGCTAAGGAATCATTTCGGCGTCATGGTATCATTATCGGGACCAAACTCTCCATTAGACGCTTCCTTAGCTGTCACCCATTTAGTAAAATCAAATAACATGCTCGCACCACTAAACTACGTCCTCTATCAAGTCCTACTTTTTTTCTACCACCTCTTTGGTGGCAATCTTGGTCTACCCATTATTGCCATCACTCTGATCATCAAGTTTATTCTCATCCCTTTGGTACTTCCTTCGATGAAGTCGGCTAAAAAAATGCAAGCCCTTAAACCGGCCCTGGACAGACTTAAAGAAAAATTCAAAGACAAAAAAGAGCTTCAAGTCGCTCAAATGGCTCTCTACAAAGAACAAGGAATCAACCCCGCCGCCGGTTGCCTTCCTCAAATAGTTCAAATCATTATTCTCATCTCCCTCTATCAAGTTTTTATGGAATTTATCAAACAACCCTCTATCGGCGGAATATTAGTCAATCCCCGCTTTCTTTATCTAGACCTGACCAAGCCAGATCACACCTATATCATGCCTATCCTCGCCGGTTTGACTCAGTTTATTTTTTCTCTGATGATGATGGCCGGTACGGAGTCTCACATCGTAAATCCAAAGAAAAAAGACGAAAAGAAAAAAGAAGAGAACAGTCTTGAGATGGCGGCCAGCATGCAACAACAAATGCTTTACATGATGCCCATCATGACCGTAGTTATTTCCCTCAACTTTCAATCGGGTCTGATTCTCTACTGGGTTGTCTCCACCATCTTCTCTATTGTCCAGCAATATTACTTCTCCGGACTGGGTGGTCTTAAACCCATCCTTCTTAAACTAAGGATTATCAAGCAATAATTAACATGGATCAAGCGAAGGTCACCGAAATACTCTCCAATGTCTTAACCCAACTGTCCCTTAAAGAGACAGATATCAATATCGATGTTGCCGACGAGGACAATGTTAGTATTCTTATTACCCCTCCTCCCGAGACAGCCGGTGTTTTTGTCGGTCACCACGGTGAAGGCCTCGCCGCCTTACGAATGATTTTTTCTTTGATGATCTATCAGCGGTTTTCTGTTTGGCCCAAACTCCATCTTAATGTCAACGACTATCAGGAGCGCCGTGAAGACTCTCTGAAAGAACTAGCCCAAAACGCCGCCGACAGAGCCGTCTCTCTTCAAAAAGAAATCATTCTCCCCAATCTCAGTTCCTTCGAGCGTCGCATTATTCACTTATTCTTGGAAGAATACAAAGGCGTCCGCACCGAATCTCGTGGCGAACCACCTCTCCGTCAAATGGTCATTATTCCGACAGGCGAGTAAGTCTAAATTGCCGATATTCGATGCAGGACTATGGCAATACGGAGCGGAGGGATGCCCCCTGTATGCCCAGGAGCGAGCCGAGCACCGCTATTGCTCGTAGTCCGAATCGATGGGCAATTCGAAACAAGACACTGATACAATCGGTGTAGTGTTTTCTAATCTTCTTCTCCAATTAATTGTATTCTTCCTTCCTACCCAACTAGGTCTCCATTTCTGGCCGGACTTCTCGCGCGCCGCCGGCATCAAGGTCGATTATCTCTCTCCCACTCTCTACTTCGTCGATCTTCTCATAATTTTATATATCTTTCCCAACTTACAAAATATTTTCCAGTGGCTCAAGAAAAATATTTTTGCCATTGCCGTCTTCACCATCTTTATCACCCTTAACTCTCTTCTTGGCCTTTCCCCCCTTAACTCTTTCTTTTGGTGGGCACGCAATCTTCTTTATCTCCTTTTTTTTCTTACCCTGCGCCTCCGCAAAGTTACCTGGTCACAGATAAAAGTTCCTCTACTAACCTCTACCCTTCTCATTGTTTTTTTGGAAATCTACCAACTATTACATCAAGGCTCAGCCGGTGGTCTTTTTTACTGGCTAGGTGAGCGGACATACTCTTTCTCTACACCTGGTCTGGGGAGGCTCTCGTGGTTTGGTCTCGACCTGATCCGACCTCAGTCTACTTTTTCGCATTCAAATTCCCTTGCCGGTTATCTTCTCATTGTCTATTACTTGCTATTCATAAACAAATCCGTCCTTTGGTCCAAAATCATGGTTTTTTCAGGTCTTGTACTGGCTTTATCCAAGGCCGCCCTCCTCGCCTTTCTACTCGTCTTTATTTTTCGGATTAACTCCGGCTTATTAACTACGGCTTTCCTCTCATTCTCCTTTGCTCAAATTTTTCTTCCGAACTTAGTTGCGTCTTATCAAACCATCGCCGACCGCATTCTTCTTTTGGCTCCGGCAAAGAAAATTATTATCTCAGCTCCGGTTCTCGGCGTTGGTCTAGGAAACTTCATTCCCGCCTTAAGCAGTCTACTGCCCGGATCATTCCTCTTACCAGCCAAACTTCAACCTGTACACAACTTTTTTCTCTTGGCTCTCTCGGAGACAGGGTTTCTTGGTATCTATCTGGCTACTCGCCTCCTTAGAAAAAATCTGCCTAAAATCATTCAACCTCGTTTCCTCGGTCTTCTGGCCTTAATCGCAATTACCGGCGCCTTCGATCATTACTGGTGGACACTGCCTCAAAACAAACTTATTCTTCTTCTCGCCGCCTCCCTTTTGCTGTAGACTAGGCCTATGCCCAATACCATAGATCTCCTTGAAATCAATACCGACGGTGGTTCTCGTGGCAATCCCGGCCAAGCCGCCATTGGCGTCATCGCTGTCTCCGAAGGCAAAAAAATATTTTCTCTCTCCGAACGTATTGGAGAAACAACCAATAATGTCGCCGAATACACTGCGGTCTTACGCGCTCTCGAGTATCTTGAGTCGGCCGAAGTCTATGCAGACAAAATCCGCTTTATCCTTGACTCCGAACTAATCGTCAAACAAATAACCGGCCTCTACAAAGTCAAACAGCCACATCTCCAAACTCTTCGTCGGCAAATTGTCGACCTCATCCAGAAACTTCGCACCAATGGCCAAATAAAAATTCTTTCCTTTGTAAATGTTCTTCGTGATCAAAACAAAGAAGCCGACAAACTAGTGAACGCCGCCCTCGACAATCATTAGATAATTTATAAATTTATTTCACAAGTCTTGATTCCTTGAGTTCTTGATTTCTTGCGTTCTACATGGCAATAATTCTATGTGGATAAGTCTAATTACGCCCATGCGCAGATTTTCACATGGACTCAGTTATAACAACAACCCTGACTAACGAAGCCTAGGTAAAAAATTAAGTATGGCTAAATAAACCAAGAAATAAAGTAAGAACAAAGAAAGTATAAAAGAATAAAATGTTACTGGTCTATACTAAAACTAATGTCCACGATCATCGCCCGAATTTCTATTTGGAGCAACAACCCACATCTTCAATCTCTTTTAATCCAATCCTCCTACAATCCATCGCTTCAGTTCTCGGACTACAAAAAAACTTCGACCAATCCCTACGTGTTGGCCATTATCCAGCTGAACAAAGATCTTGGTGACATCTCACAGAGACTAATCTCTATCTATGATCATTGTCGAATAAAAAACCAAAAACTTTCGGTCGTGATCGTTCATGGAGAAACAGTCGATACCGAAAAAAATCTGTACTTTACTCAGCTCCTCGATCAACTAGGAGGTGGTTCCCCCGTGCATCGGCTTGTCTTTGTAAAAGATATTTATCACGAAAGTTTACTGGACTCAGAAACGTGGCTTGAGAGCTACATTCTTGAGAGTCTACTCACTAAAAAAATCAATATCTCCAGCAAAGGAGAAAATCAGCTGTACCCACTTTCAGTAAGAGACTTTATCACCGGACTTCAGAAAATACTCTTTCTCTCGAGTACTTCCGGAAAAGCTTTTTGGATGGTAGGGGACTCGATTACCGATCTCGATCTTGCCTATCTCATCAAAAAAAATCTCGAAGACAGTGATGAGCAGTACGAAATTGAGGCTACTGCGGCAAATTATTTGGGATCAGATTTAACGTCACTAGGGAACCAATCACGAGCAAGTCTTAACTGGGAACCGGTTGGAGATTTCTCAATGGATCTAAGGCGTGCTATCCAAAGGCTAGATGAAGATAGATCCAAACTAATGACCAGTCTCCATCATTTAGACATTGCCTCAAAGCAGACAAACTTTTTCAAGTTAACGAAGACTCGTGAATTTCTAGAAAAGCTCTTGGATCGATACAAACATAAAAAAGGAAGATTAAAAGCCATAGAAAACTCGAGTGAGCTCATCAAAAAAATCTTCGAATATTCTCTTGCTCTAGTGGCCTTGGTCTATCTACTGGTGACCGTAAGTTTTATCACCTTTACGTCAATGTCCCTCATAAATCAGGAGAAATCTCTTAACTTCGCTAGAAATGCAGACACGTCCTCGTCGGTTAAAGCACTTACCGTCTCCTCTACCTTTGCCAAAATAGGGGAGTCCAGTTATTCGTTTGTTTCTCCAGTATTTTCACTTTTGGCACCCACCTTTCACGAAAAAAATCACAACCTCTTTGTTTTTCTTCACTACTCACAGTCTAGCCTTGAAAACCTTCAACAAACAGTCTCTCTTGCAGAAAAAATATATGAATCTCTGGGAAATCCGAGCATAAATATAAATTACAACGATGCCAGCTTGGCTTTGAGATCTAATCTCAGTCAGATTTACGAAAACATAAATCAAATCCGCCTAATTACCGAAAAAGGCAAACTGCCTGCCTTTCTGGAAAACAAGCTCGAAGCTAGTCCTGAGTTTAAAAACATCTCTCTCATCGAACAGCAAGTAACCCAGATTTTAAAATCCTCAGAACTAATTCCGGCATTTCTAGTAGGGGACTCTCCCAAAAATGTAGTTATCTTATTTCAGAACAGCAATGAACTACGAAGCACCGGCGGCGTTGTGGACTATCTTCTCGCTTTGGTGATGGAACAAGGAAGGGTGGTGTCACGGAATATATATAACGCTAGTGAAATAGACAATCTCCTCACTACTAAAATATCGGCTCCACCCCTAATCAATCTATACACCGGGTTAGAGAGTTGGCAGACTCGAGACTTAAACTACAACCCCGACTTTTCACTTACAGCCTCAAATTTTTCAGCCGTGATTGAACAGAGCCTAAAATTTAAACCGGATATCATCCTTGCCGTAAACGAAAGTTTGATGGTCAGTCTTCTTGAAGAAGACAAGGGGATTCTTTTAAATGGTCAAAACATTACCTCGGAAATTTTTAAAGTTGAGCTCCCAAAAACCTCACCCAACCCATTATATAGCCAACTGATTGATCATTACCTCGATAAAATATTTAATCATCGGCTTTCCCTCCTATCTCTTGGTAGAGTAATCGCCAAACAATCACTCGAAAACCAAATCCTATTTTGGTCTGTAGATGACAACATTGAGAAAACAATCGTTGGACAATCCTTCTCAGGGGTTATCTTTCCTCACGTTTGTAATTCGGCGATACCTGGGTCCGTTTCGTGTCTCGCAGAAACAACCTATCTGAATGAGTCAAATTTTGCTCTCGTTCCGGTTGGTTCTGATTTAAAAAAGAAAGTTACTCACACGGTCACCTTTGCTCAAGACAGTGTCGTTCATGAGTATCTGATAGATTATCAGTTTACCAAGGAATTTAACAATCTTAATCGTGACCTAAACGAGATCATCCAGCTCTATGCACCAACCGCTTCCACCCTGGAGGAAGTCGGTGTCAACGGAAAAAACGTCGCAAGCAACTCGATACAGAGACAACAGCACGGCCCGTTGGAAAGATTTGAAATTCCCATTTCCTTAAAATTTAATATCGACAACCACATCACCATTAAATTTATCTCACCGCTGACAGGGATTTTCAGATTACCGTTTGCCTATTCCATAACCGAGTATCGACAGCCGGGTGTTTCACCGAATAACGGAAACATCGACCTGGTGATAAAAACCCCAGATTCTGCTCGAGCAGCTCTGATTACCTCCCCCGCTGTCTCCTTGCCAGGTAGCTTTACCTATACATATCCGCCCACGACCTCAAGTTTCGGCATCAGCTTTGAACCCAAACATCCTTAAAAGTTGCTCTGGCAGGCTTATTCAGCTACAATATCCGTCATGAACAAATTAGTCTTAAAAGCAGAAAAACGTCTCGTGATAGGCAGTAAGGTTAAAAAACTCCGTCGCCAGGGAATAGTTCCTGCAAATGTTTTTGGCCATACTGTCAAGAGTCAGGCTATTCAAGTTTCTGCCGTCGAGTTTGCCCGAGTCTACAAATCAGCCGGTGAAACCGGACTTATTTGGATCAAGGTTGAGGGTGAAGACAAAGAAAGACCTACTTTAATAAAAGCCTTAACCAACAACCCTATTTCCGGAGAAAGACTTCATGTCGATTTCCACCAAGTAAACCTCAAAGAAAAGGTCACTGCCAATGTCCCTGTCGAAATAGTTGGGGAGTCTCAGTTGGTTAAGGATGGTTTAGCCGTACTGGATCTCAATCTCCACGAAATCGAAGTTGAAGCTCTCCCGACTGATCTTCCTGAGAACATCGTCTTTGATATTTCAGGTCTAACCGAAATTGGTGCTCAGCTCAAAGTTGCCGACGTCAAACTTCCCACAGGAGTGACTCTCGTCACCGATTCTGAAATGCTCGTCGTCGCCTTAGGGGCTCCAATGAAAGAAGAACCTGTTGAAGTTCCGGTTACCGAAGAAGAAGTCACCGGTGCCGAAGTTCCGGTTGAGGGTGCTCCCGTCGAAGGTGAAAAACCCGCCGAAGAATCAAAACCCGAGTAGTTTCCATCTTCGTAGGGGCGGGATTAATCCCGCCCGCATCTTTATTATTCAGGCCAACGCTGAGAGACCAACATTCCTTGTTCTGGGAATATTTCCTGCCAAATTGCTTCCGTCACAAACGGCATAAATGGGTGAAATAGTTTTAAGCAATTCATCAAAACATGGCGTAAAGTTCCGGCGGCTTCCTCCTTTCGATTTTTAACCCTTTCAATATAAATATCTGCGAACCTATGCCAAATAAACTCATAGATTAATTCGGCTACTTCTGCGAATCTAAACTTTTCCAGATAAAGATTAACTTTTTTTATTACTTCATTGAGCTCATCAAGAATTTTTTGGTCGTCTTCATTGTCTACTGAATTCGGCTTTGGTGTAATAGGTTCAATAAACCTTGCCACATTCCAAAGTTTATTCGCGAATTTTTTGTAACCTATCACCCTATCTCTTGGGAAAGCAAAGTCTTTTCCGTTTGCCGTACCGGCCACCAGACCCATTCTTAGAGCATCCACTCCAAACTCTTTTATGTATTCCTCCGGGTTGATTATATTTTCCAGACTCTTACTCATCTTTCTTCCGTCCAATGCTCTGACAATTCCATGTAAATAGACATCTTTAAAAGGGGGAGTCCCGGTCAAATAGATTCCGAGCATCATCATTCTGGAAACCCACTTACTTAAAATTTCCCAGCCGGTCTCCAACACGCTCGTGGGATAAAAATATTTAAAATCTTCCGAATCCGGATACCCCAAGGTAGCCAAAGGCCATTGTCCAGAAGAGAACCATGTATCAAAGGTATCCGTCTCCTGCAAATAATCTTCACCTGGCTCCTTGATACTTATTTCATAATTTGCTCCAGCCGGTGCAATCAAGGTTTGCAATCCACTCTTAATATCCACCAACGGATAATCCTTAAGCAAATTGGATATCTGACCCTTCACTACAGCCCCTTGAGAATTAATAAATGAAACCATCAAGTCCTGATTCGCCTTTGAGTTATACCAAGCCGGGATTCTGATTCCCCAGATGTTTTGTCTGGATATCGCCCAATCGTGCATATTTTCCATCCATCTAACATAAGTCAAAGATCTCCATTTTGGGTATATTTTCACCTTGCCTTCCTTTACGGCATCCAAGGCGGGCTTCCTGAGGGAGTCAATCTTTATAAACCAATTGGGTAAGATAGTCGGCTCCACGTCGTGGCCGGCTTTACAAACCGAAACCGTGTGAGAGTATTTTTCATCCACTTTTTCGATCAGCCCTTTTGCCATCAGATCTTCGACTACTTGTTTTCTGGCCGTAAAGACAGATAGACCCGCATACTTTCCTGCGACTTCTGTCAGCTTACCGTTTAGTCCAATTACCTTAATAGTTGCCAGGCCATGTCGTTTTCCCATCTCATAATCATTTGGATCATGAGCCGGAGTTACTTTAACCACTCCGGTTCCAAATTCAGGATCCACAAATTCGTCTCCAATTACTTTTAGTTTAAATTTACCACTGAGGCCTTCGACCTCAATTTCTTTTCCGATCCACTCTTTATATCGGCTGTCTGCTGGATTGACCGCGACAGCCGTGTCACCGAATTTAGTCTCAGGTCTCACCGTCGCGAGCACAAAAGGGCCGTATTTAATGTAATACAAAGGGTCCGTTCTTTCGATGTGGTCAATCTCGATATCGGCATAGGTCGTTCCGCAGTTCGGACAGTAATTCACCATGTAGTCGCCGCGGTAAACAAGTCCGTCATTGTTGAGTTTTTCAAATGTCTTACAGACCAAAGAAACGACATCCTCATCTAGGGTAAATTTGTTCCTTGACCAGTCTACACTCGCCCCCATTCGCCTTATCTGAGCTTCTACCAAGAGCTTGTTTCCTTGTACGAAAGTCCACACCTCTTTGTAAAAATCTTCACGGTTAAAGTTAAATCTTGACTTTCCTTGTTTTTTTAGTTCTCTTTCAAATGTAATTTGTGTTTCGGTGCCAGCATGATCTGTTCCAGGGATCCATAGTGCCGTCTCACCCTTCATTCTGTGCCATCTGATCAAAATATCTTCGATAGCGATCATCAACACATTTCCGGTATGCATTTTTCCACTAGCGTTTGGTGGTGGCAGAACAATCGTATATGGCTTTTTAGCCACACCGACCTTCGCTTTAAAAGCCCCGGATTCGTCCCATTTCTTAATTATTTCCTCTTCGTATAATTTGTGATCGTAATTTTTCTGCATGGTTTGATTTATTTTATCTTAAAAAACCCTCGCCAATCTCCACGTGGGGGACTGACGAGGGCCTTTTGGGCGGTACCACCTCGCGTTCTACTCTTTTGTTTCTAGCTCCCGGGTGACAAGTCCGATCATCGCACTCTTGCTTATTCTAACACATAGCCACAAAAAACCACCATCATAACATCTAGTTATTGACTCACGTTTGTAACAAAGATATAACAATTCGTATGCAAGGATATTTTGAAACAACATATTTTGAACCAAAAGTTGAAGCCGTTAGAAAGTCAACAAAGGCGATTGCAGCTGAAATGTTAGACAACTTTCGTGCTGTGTTTAGGAAAAGTGAACAGCCCCCTGATTTGGATGTGGCCATTACTGCTGAAACAGTTGATGAAATAGACTATTCTCCATTTAAAGCGGAGTCAGTGAAAAAAATAGTTAAAACTCCAAACAAGACAACCTACTCTACACTAGTATACGAGTCAGAAAATTTTGGTGGTGATGAACTGGAGCCATCTAAACGGATGTTGTTTGTAATCCCTGAAGAATTTAAGGGTAGAGTTATTCGAGATATTATTCTTAAACACCGAAAAGACCCCAGTCGTTTTTCGGGAGATGGCTGGGATCCAAATGGGGCATATAGCAGAGTATTAATAAAGGATTCAAGAACTGAAAACTGGAAAAGCTGGATTGACCCAACAGGAAATAAAAGTGATAAATTCGCAGAGTCTCGTGCATCTAGTAACCCAGAAAACGAAATCCTGCATGATTGGATAGCTACTGTTGGGGAGGTACAACCATCACTGATCTCTGTTGAAAACGTTGGTCAGACAGACCAAGCAGTCTCGAATATTCACGGCGTTGAAGTAGTATTTTTCCCAGAGAAAGAAGGTGTTGAATATCAGGAACAAATATTCACTCCTGGGACGAGTTTTGTTGATTTAGACAAACAGCAAAATGAGCCGACTTATGGAGGTGGGCCACGCTATCATGGGAAATACCCCAGTGCTGTAGCTTTGGGCGGATGGGGACGGGATCAAGAAAACACTATGATTGACCATGACCCAAACAAAACATTTTATCTTGACAGACAGGGACAAATCCATATTAAATTGGAACCTGGTAAAAAATTTGTTAATCTAGAACTTGCAATTGGAGACACACATCAGGATGGAATTGCAAACAAAGATGGGCACAACGGAACTCTAGGCTGGGCCAAAATTTACGCAGGATTAGCTACAAAAGGTCACATGGATACGAGTAATTTTATGCACAATGTGAATGTACCTCCGGCGGGTGTGTTGGCAGGTGGTCCTGAACAGTCAGATAAGGTTATACAAGATGGTGATGAAATTGTAATTGAATCAAAATCAGACACGTCTTATCTGATGGGATACAGAATTGCGTACAAATAATAGTCGTTTAGTCTACTCCTTGGGTTCGATTAAACTTTCCGCTAAAGGCTCAATAATTTTTTCTAATATTTCCTGATCTGAGAATGTTGATGCTAACGATTGAAGAATAGAAGTTCTTTGTTCTTCATCTGTTTCTTCCCATGGATTAAATTTTAAATGTTTCTCAAGTTCTGTTATGGGGTCTATCTCTTTATGTTTTAAGTCTACATTTATGCATTTCACATCGATAGCTCTTTCTTTTCCGATGAATGGTATGTCATCTTTGTTGACCACAAGGACTTCGTCTCCTAATTTTGCTACTGGATAAAGTTCGTTCATTTTTAATATTCAATTAATTTAATATCTGAGTCCGGATGTGCCTCTTTAAACTTATTATATATCCTTCGCACATCTTCGACCCCATCACGATCCAATCCGTTTTTAGTAGATATGTATATAGCTTCGATGTCATCAATTCTCAGTTGCCCATGAAACTGGGCTTCAGTATAACTTGATCCCCAATTTGTTTTGCTTGTTCTTTCAATTTTTTCTAAAACTCCATCCACAGAATAATCTTTGATTCGCATACTTACAAAGTGAGGTTTGGAAGCTGGTGTTGGAGGCCAGTTCATTTGTCCAAGGCTATCTTGGAAGGTGAGTGTTGTTTTTTGCATGGCTCGTTCCCTCTTAACTTTAACAGTCACTTCACCATATTGAGTAACATCGTTACTTGGAGGAATAGTTCCTTCATCGTTTATAGCTCCGAATTCGTTATCGGAAAAATAGCCATAAATTGGTCTAAATTCATTACTGTTTTTAACAGCTTCCTCTGGAATATCTTCTTCACGATAAATTGAAGAATGATCAAAGCCATCTGGTTCGTTAAATCCAAACATTTGCATCTCTGCTTGTGCTCTATATCTTTGGTTAAGACATCCATTGCTTCTATTTGTTTCAAACTGGCTTTTATATCTGCCGCTATCGTTTAGCACCTTATCAAGCACATCAACATGGGTTGCTCTAAAAAAATTAGACTCTCTTACAACTTGTTCTACTTTCTCTTGTAACTTTTGTTTAAAGAGTTCTACTGTAAGTCCTGCTGATTCCGCAGCTTGTTCATATATTTCTTGATGCTCTTTTTCTGAGTCAAGAATGTTTTTTCTCATTTTGGCTTTGATTTCTGGATTAGCCTCGATATTCAGTGCTTCCCATTCACGAAAATATTTTTCTGTTGCAGCCGAAGGGAACTCATTTTTGTCGTATGAGACTTCTGCGAAGGCTGTGGGTTCTTGTATTGTGGCTTCAGTTGTTTCAAATGCTTCGGCTTCTCCTGGTTCGGAAAGTGGTTTAGTTGTTGGTAGTTCTAAATCAACAGCACTTGAACTAGCCCCCCCCAATCTTGTTCGGAATCTGGAGAGAATATCAGCACCTACTTCTTTTATAGTTTTCTTTTTTGCTTCGAACCCTGGTGACATATCCATAAATGTTTCTGCCATACACCCCATTATTGCGGTGATTTAGACAAGAGTCAATAACCGTAACCTTATACTACTCCCAGGCTCGGTTCCGGCCTCAAATCCAATTCTGAGCCTTCCGGCCGCAATATTGCCGCCGCACCTACCATGGCGGCATTATCTCCACAATACTTTAATTCCGGAACGTAGAACTTTAAACCAGCATTTTCAACAGCAACTTTCAACAGCTCTCTCAGCATTTTATTCGCCGCCACTCCTCCAGCCAAAATTACATCTTTTGGCTTAAACTTCTCGACCGCGGCCATTGTTTTTTTGACCAATACTTCCGTCACCGCCTCGCTAAATTCCCTCGCCACCAAATTTGTATAACTAACAACTGTCATCTGAGAACTGTTATCTAAAATCTGAGATCTATTTTCCACCATTCTAGCCACCGCCGCCTTGATACCCGAGAAACTCATCTCCAATCCTGGATCATGAAGCAACGGTCTGGGTAACTTAAATTTGTTTTTATTTAGATTCCACTCTTCCTCGGTCACCTTACTCGCTGCTTTATCTACTTCTGGTCCACCAGGGTAGGGAAGACCAAGTAGTCGAGCTGTCTTGTCAAATGCTTCACCGGCCGCATCATCTCTCGTCCCTCCAATCCATGTCCATTTCAAAAGACTTTCCAAAAGAATCAAATCGGTGTGTCCACCACTTACCACCAGTCCCACCGCCGGCAGATGGGGAATATCGTAGAAATTTTCAATATCTTGAGTTCTTGAGTTCTTGAGTTCTTGAGTTTTTTCTCCAACTATCCAATTCGCCATCACATGTGCCGCCATGTGATTTACCTTAAGTAGTGGTTTTTTCCACGCCCAAGCCAGTACCTTGGCCGTCTCCACGCCTATCAGCAAACTTCCCATCAACCCCGGTCCGTAACTTACTGCCACCGCGTCTATTTCCTCGCCCTTGATAGCTTCGGTAATCACCGGAATGATACTTTTTATCTGCTCCCTCGCCGCCACCTCCGGAACGATACCACCATATTTCTTTTGCATCTCCACCGAACTGGCTACAACATTGCTGATCACTCTCACTCCGCCACCAAAACTCTCTACCACCGCCGCGGCCGTCTCGTCACATGTCGATTCAATAGCCAGTACCTTCATCTAGTTTCCGGTACCCTTCAAATAAACCGCCTGCCAGGGTTGGTAGTTACTCACAAAAGTTTTTTCGTAAATACTTTCCCCATTTCTCTCTACTTTATAATCGAAAGCGACCTTTGCCCCAAAGGCTGACCAATCTATCTGTTTGGTAGTTCCCGTCGGTAGCGTTGGGTCATCCACATATAGCATTGCCGGCGGGGAACTTTGATTTGAAATTCTCGATTTGGATATCGTTGAACTTCTTCCATCACTTGTTCCATAAATATTTACCTTCATTGACATCTTCTTCGTATCAACTTCTTCTTGAATCAGAATATAGTTTCCTGTATCGTTCAAAAATTTCAGATCCGCAGTTGGATAAAAAACTGTGGCATCAATTCCTGGAGGACTATCTTGCTCGTAATAGCCCACTCTATACGAATGGGCTTTTCTCTCGGTGATTGGCAGTCCGGCATCCAGAGCAGCTCGGAAAGTAGTCGTCGATACCTGACAAACTCCTCCACCGTCACCCAAAACTGTCCGCCCTTGACTAATGACGTAGGCCGTCTGATAACCCGTTGTCCTCGTAATATCTCCCACAGACTTGACAAAGGAAAACTCTTCTCCCGGGGCAACCAAAGTTCCGTTCACTCGCGAAGCCGCTAAATTAACATTAAAAACTCTACCGGGGATAGAGTGGAGGAAGGTCGATTTACCACTTCCGATCAACTCCTTAATTCCCAAATTATTAATATCTTCTGTTTTGATCTTGGGGTAAGTTAGAATCACCGGCACCTCTAGGTCTTTTTTTTCACCGGCCAACAAATACTCGGCCAGCTTCCGGTTAAACGCAGGAATGTCAATTCTGGCCCCTATCACCTCCGGTCTAAATTCATTCACCTTATTATTTTCAAAAACAAAGATCGCGTCTTTAGGCTCCGTTTCGATAAAAGGCTTAATCTCCTCAATCAGACTTTCTAAACTATTTTTTTCTAATACGTCACTAGCTAGACCAAAAAGACTCAGCATCTCCTCTTGTTTCAGAGTCCTGACGAACTCTCCAAAACGGAGAGTCAAATTATTCTGTCCCCATTTTTCCAAAGCCAACTTTGCCATAGTCAACCTGTCGCTATTTACGCTGACATCAATCGTGCTGATCGGGACAGTAATTTCATGTTTCCCGGGGAGGGACAAACCGGTCAATATCTCTCTGATCAAGTCATCTTTCTTGATCTCAACCCCATTTACTCCCTCAGATACAACTATTTTATTATCTGCCCTTGTAAGTCTAGGCCAGACCGGTTTCTGCTCTATTTTTTCTGAGATTTGCCCAACGAGGTCGTTTAACTCACCGACATCCAGCTTTACGGGGATCTTAATTTCCGCGCCCTTAATCAAAGTTCTGATCTGCTCCGCCATCTGTGTCAGAATGTTTCCATTTCTACCCACACTCAACGCCTGATCCACGGCCCATACCGGATCTTGCTCAACCTTCAAACCCTCCAGCTTAGACACCTCTGTTCCCTCAGTCACCAATATAACCAAACTTGGGTTAGTCTCAAAATAAGTCTTCACCAATCTGAGGGCAGACTCTTTGTTCATACCGGTCACTTCGATGTTGGCAATTTTCACTCTTGGATAAACCAGTTTCCGAAAGGCCAATCTATAACTAGTGACGACCGCTAAAGCGAACAGAAACAGAAAAACGGAAAAACCCAGGATGTATTTAAATTTTGTCATTCTTGATATACTTTATCTGTAAACCTATGGATAATCAATTTTCTTTGCCTGGCCCAATACCTAACGTTCCGGAACCGGCTCTGATGCCCAAACCAGCTCCTCTGTCAAGTCCGGAAGAAGCCGCTCCTCCTCCGCCAGGATACCAACCTCCGGCCTCCGCCCCCCCGATAATCAAAAGCTCACTCAGAAAACTGCTCCTTCCGATTGGCATTGGCCTACTCGTAGTCGGCTTGGTCTCTTATCTTCTGTTTCGTTTGTTTGTCGGCAACAAAGCCGCTCCTCCTCAATCGGCTGTGCCTTCCAAACCGGTTACTCTGATTTACTATGGTTTATGGGAGCCTAGTTCGGTTATGAAACCGGTCATTGACGCCTTTGAGGCTAAAAATCCCAAAATTAAAATTGATTATCAACTCCAGGCACCTCAAGATTACCAAGATCGTGTTAAAACAGCTTTAGAAAGCCCAGGTTCCCCGGACGTAATTCGTTTACACACTACCTGGTTGCCTCTTTTTGCCGCCAACCTTCTTCCGGCTCCACCCAACACTCTTTCCGTCACCGAGCTAACCACTAATTTTTATCCCATCGTTAGCAAGTTGCTGGTCGCCAACAACCAAGTTTACGGCGCCCCCATGACGGCCGAAAGTCTTGGTTTATATATCAACTCAGCCATGCTTCAACAAAAACAACTCCAACCACCCAAAACCTGGGAGGACCTGTTGACTGTTGCTAAAGCCATCAAAGAAGCAGATCCATTGACGGGTAAATTAACTCGCGCCGGAGTGGCTCTTGGAAACACCACCAATGTCGAGTACTGGCCGGACATTGTCTCGATGATGCTACTCCAATCCGGTGTTTCCTTGACCGATATTCAAGGTAAGGAAGTGGCTATTACTCTTACTTACTACACCGACTTTATCACCAAACATGCTGTTTGGGATCAAACCATGCCTCCATCAGTTGTTGCCTTTGCCAATGAAAAAGTGGCCATGATCATCGCTCCAAGCTGGATTGCCAAAGACATCAAAGCCATCAACCCCTCACTTTCTTGGCAAGTTGTTGCTGTTCCTCAGTTACCCGACATTGATCCGGTAAACTGGGCCTCTATTTGGTTCGAGGGTGTATCCAAAACCAGTAAATATCCCTTAGAATCATGGAAATTTGTCAGCTTCCTTGCTTCTGCAGAGGCTCAGCAAATACTTTTCGATGCCGCCTCCATAGACCGAGGTTTTCCTCAACCCCCGGCCAACAAAGCGGTTGCCCAGACCGCAAGCAAAAATGCCGTTCTGGCTCCTTTTATTGCTGGACTCTCCACTGCCAAGAGTTTTTATACCGCCTCCATGACCCAAGACTCCAAAACGGCTCTGAACTACCGTCTCATAAAATACTTGGAAGATGCTATCAACGGGATTATTTCCCGACAAGAAACTCCCAAAGTGGTTGAAGCTCTTCGTAATGGTTTCACTCAAGTTCTTTCTCAGTACGGACTGGTGGCGGCACCCACCCCCACACCCACTCCTTAAATATGGATCTGGCTCGAGCGGTGTCTGCTACCATTTCCTACGCCAACTACTTTAACTTTCCTCTCTTCCCTAAAGAAATACATCACTGGTTAATTCACTCTCGTCCCGTGTCTAAGAATGTACTCAAACCATATCTGACAGAAAAAATGTCAGTCGTTAATCGTCGTTACCGTTTACAAACCAACAAGTTCGCCAAACAAAAAATTCTTCACGCCCAAAAATTAATCGGCTTATTAAAACATTTTCCAGGACTGAGACTCATAGCTCTCACCGGCTCGGTTGCGGCCAGAAACGCTAAAAAAGATGATGACATCGACCTATTTTTCATTACCACCCCCCACGCACTTTGGCTGGTTCGACCTTTGGTGATCTGTATCCTCACCATTTTTTTTCGCCGGCGTCATCCCTTGGAAGATCCTGCTCACGCTCCCAATGCCTTCTGCCCCAATTTCTGGCTCGATACTCTATCTCTTACTATCGATGACTCGAAACAATCTCTTTTTACCGCTCACGAAGTTCTGCAAATAATACCTTTACTGGATAGGGGAGATACCTATCAATCTTTTTTGAAAGCCAACGCCTGGACCAAAAAATACCTCGCCAACGCTTACCTCGCATCTATATCAATCTCTTCTGTAGGGGCGAATCATGATTCGCCCGCAACTATCCCCGTTTCCCTCCTCCTCGCCCCCCTTAACTTGATTTTTTTCCTTTTTCAGTTTTTGTATATGCTCCCCAAAAAAACCACCGAAACTGTCAATCTTCATGTCGCTCATCTCCACACCACCGACTATTCGAGTCAACTAGACGCTTATCTGATCCGGGATCCATCCGGAAACTAGCTATATAATCAATTATCCATGGATTTTTTTACTCTCTACATTTACCAACCCTTTTTTAATATCTTAGTTGGACTTTACTGGTTGGTCGGACAAGTACTCGCTCGTCCCGACATGGGCATTGCTGTCATCCTCTTCGCCGTTGCCATTCGGATTATTCTTCTCCCGTTTGACCTCATTGGTGAACAGTCTGACGAAGACAAATTCCAGGTTTCTCAAAAAGTCAAACAAATCAAAAAAGAGTTTTCGGCCGACCCTGTCCGCCAAAAAGAAGCCATTCGCAGTCTCATGCGCCAAAGTCCCAAGGCTATCTTTTCCGAGGTCTTCACTATTACCATTCAAGTTTTAATTATTTTGATCCTTTATCGCATTTTTACCACCGGCCTGGAAGGCGCCGACATGCATCTACTTTATCCGTTTATGCCATCGGTTCGTCAGCCGATCAGTCTCATTTTCATGGGGAAGTACGATCTCTCACACACCAACAGCACTCTTAACCTAATTCAATCTCTGATGATCGCCTTAGGCGAGATTGTTCATCTTTATTTTGCTCCGGTTAAGCCCACCAAAAAAGATTTGGTTTCCTTGGTAATTTTTCTACCTGTATTCAGCTTTCTAATCTTCATGTTCCTACCGGCCGGAAAAAAGGTTTTTATTATCACCTCCATCGCTTTCGGTATCGTTCTTAAGATCATTAAGCAAATTCATTATCTAACCTACGAAAAGAGGATATAATAACCCAAGCTATGGCTGATTTTGATAAATTGGTAGTTTCCTTTCTCGTCGATGAAGTCGTTGGAGGCTTCTTTATCTCCGTCCCACCCGGACACGTTGCCTGTGTCTATGATCGTGGAGCAGGCGTCCTTAAACGCGTTTGGGGTCCAGGTCTCCATCTCAAAATTCCTTTTTGGCAGATAGCCAAGTTGTTCAACGCTCAAGTTCTGGAATACACCATCAGGCACGGATTTGATCTTTCTATCAAAGAAGTTCTTGGAGACGAACCGGTTATTGCCACCACCAAAGACAACCAGACCGTTTCTATCGAAGGTTCCATCCTTTTCCGACTTGACAAAGCCAACGCCCCTCTTCTTTGGGAGAACATCGGTGACAACTTCATCTCCAAAGTTATCCGTCCTTACTCCAGAAGTCGGATCGCCTCGGCTTTTAGCCAGTTTGACTCCAAAGAAATCGGCGTCGAGCGTTCTAAAATTGAAACTTTCCTCAAGAACGAACTCAACGAACTTTTCCGGGACAAAGCTCTGATTATCGAGAATGTGCTTTTTTCGGAAGTAAAAAAGGTTTAGTTTTTTTATATACTTAATCTATGGCTGCCCCCAAATACTCTGTTTTACAGATTCGTCCCGCCAAAGACTCTCTTACCGGTCAGGCCGCCTTTATTGAATTTCTATCTTCCCTCAGAACTGCCCTAAAAGCCGGTTTTGTGGATCGACTTCTGGGGACTTTCGACACTATCTGTCTGGAAATAGTTAACCTAAACCAAACCACCTACTACATTCTTTCCTGTCCTGAACGTTTGGAACATCTGGTCCGTGCCCAAATCGCGGCTCAGTACCCAACGGCTTTGATCACGCCCATGACCGATTATCTATCCGACTGGCTGAGTCACGGACAGACTTCTTTGGGTCAACTGGTTCTTACCGGACCATCTCATCTTTCCTTGAACAACACTTTGGACGACAAGGTCGACCAGATGGCTTCGATTCTAGGCAGTCTCGCTCGAATTCCGGCTGGACAAGCCGGAATTATCCAAATCTGTCTTTTTGCCGGACCCAAGAACTGGCAAAAAGCTGTCCGTTCTAGCCTTGAAATTGTTACTCCGGCTACGGCTACCGATCCGGCCAAAAGTAAACCCAGTCCCTATAAAGCCATTATCGAAAAGAAACTAGCCTACCCTGCCTACGCTTGTGATATCCGCTTGGCCGCTATCACTCCAAATTTACACACCTCCATCCAGCTTTTGACACAGCTTGCCGCCGCTTTTGGCACCTATGCTCTTTCGGAAGGGAACAGTCTTGCTTTAAAAATTCCCAAATCTGCCGGATCTCTCGAAAAACTTCGTCGCATGATGATCGATCGTTCAGCCAAATACTCAAACCAATATCAGTACTTAAACTATGGCGAGATAACCGCCATGTTTCACTTACCCGGTGTTTTATTGGCTCCCATCAAGGGAATTGCTTGGGGTAAGACCCTCAAGGGCGAAGCCCCGACCAACTTGCCGGTCAACGAGGGTATCACGGCGAGCGAACAAAAACTTTATAATTTTTTCGCCGTCACCGAATACAAAAATCACTTAGCCGTCTTTGGTATGAAGAAGGGGATTGATCGTTTGCGACATACCTACATTCTAGGAAAGTCAGGTACCGGTAAATCTACCTTAATTGGCCATATGGCTATTAATGACATCCAACATGGAGAAGGGGTGGCTTTTGTAGATCCACACGGCGATGCCGCCGAAATTCTCTTAGACTATATTCCTGAAAGTCGTATTAATGATGTTGCTTATCTCGACCCGTCAGTTCCAGGAAAATCATTCTGGATGAATCCGCTTTTTGTCAAAACTCCGGCCCATGGGGAGATGGTCGCCTCGAGCATTGTTTCTATTTTTAGCAAACTTTATGGTAATTCCTGGGGACCCCGTCTGGAATACATTCTCAGAAATACTTTATTGACCTTAGTTTACAAACCGGAAACCACCCTCGCCGATGTTCCCCGCATTCTTACCAATAAAGATTTTCGGGAGAAAGAATGCCTCATTCACGTCACCGATCCTGTCCTCATTAATTTCTGGCGGGATGAATACGACAAATACTCGGAAAAATTCCAGACCGAAGCTATCGCTCCTATTCTAAACAAAGTTGGTCAGTTTATTACCTCTCCGACTATCCGAGACATTATTAATCATCCCAAGAGTACTGTCGATTTTGAGGCAATGATGAACGCCGGGAAAATTATTATTCTCAACCTTCCTCAAGGTAAAATCGGCGAAGACAACGCCGCCTTGCTTGGTGCTATGTTCATTTCTCAAATTCAAATCGCGGCCATGAACCGAGCCAACATCAAAGAAGAAGATCGTCGTGAGTTTTTTCTCTATGTTGATGAATTTCAAAACTTTGCCACCAGCTCCTTTGTCAAAATTCTGTCCGAGGCTCGTAAATACAAACTTGGCTTAATTCTCGCCAATCAATATATTGCCCAACTGCCGGAAGACATCCAAAACGCGATTTTTGGTAACGTTGGTACCGTCATGAGTTACGTTATCGGGGCCTCCGACGCCGACCGCATCGTGAAGGAATTAAACAATCTCTATACCGCCGACGACCTTGTTGGACTGGCTAAGTACCAATTGGCTATGAAAATGTCTGTCGATTCCCAAGTCACCCAACCTTTCTCTGCCAACGCACTACCTCTGCCGGATACCTACATGCACACCAAGGAAAGGGTCTTAGAGGCGACTTACGCCAAATATTATCGCGAAACCAAACCGATGGACATGTCTCAAATCACTGCCCTAATGACACCCCCTGCCAAGCGCTTCACCGAGCCGGCCTACGCCCCCAAAGCACTGAGGGAACCTTCAGCGATTGTTTCTCTTGAGGGCCAGGCCTTAGAGAATCCTCAATCTGCAAGGCCTGGCCCTGCAGGTAAATCATCATTTCCGTCAAAGGCACCTTACGTGCCTCAGCTTCCCCCAATCATCCCCCGCACCCAACCCAACCCCTTCAAAATTCCTCCCTCCGGTAAATCTGTCATTCCGAGCAGAGTCGAGAGCGAAGCGCGGCAATCTATTCCCCAGGGCCAGGCCTTAGAGAATCCTCAATCTGCAAGGCCTGGCCCTGCAGGTCTCTCTGACCCCTCCCTCGCCGACCTCGATGCTCTTCGCAAAGAAGGTCTCCGCCCCAGTATTGTCGGCTGTTTTCTAAACGATAAAAAAATTCTTCTGGCCTATCAAAAGTCTTTCAATCAATGGCTTTTGCCTCAGGGGGGAGTGGAAAACAAACAGAATATTAAAGATGCCTTTTTTAAGGAACTTGCCGAAGAAGTCACCGACGACTTTCTCAAAACCTGCGACACCGACATTCAATTGGTCGCAGTTGATAAAATCGAATTTCCTCCCAGCAAGCAAGGTCTTCGCGACATGTCCACCGATTCGGGTGAACCCGTGGTGATGAAAGGCAAGTACTATTATTTTTTTGTGGCCAACTCCAAAAAAACTGAAATTACTCTTGGTGCCACCGAATTTGATGACCTAAAGTGGCTAAACTTCGACGAAGCGTATAAACTAATAAAAGAGACCAATACCGGAGGAAGATTGAGGATGATCGCCAACCTCCTCCACGTTCTTAAGGACAAAAATCTCTTATCTACCAATCAACCAGAAATTCATGGACCCAAACCCACAACCCAACCTGAAAGATCAAGAGGAAGTCAGCTACACCCCTCCTCAGTCGTGGGGAACCAATCAGACGACCACGCCCCCTCCATCCTCCTCGACGACCCTCTTGCCAACCTCCTTGGCAACCCTCGAACCAGCAAACCCGCAAATTAAACCAGCCACATCTTTCGGAAGACCCTTGTTGGTCTCGTTAGCTCTAATTCTTTTTGGTATCTTATTGGGTGTCCTGGCCGCCCGTTTTCTACCCACACCTAAAACCACAACTACATCTACTCTTCCTGAATCAACTCCCACATCCGAACCAACTGCCACTTGGAAAACATACACCAATCAAAAGTTGGGGCTCGAATTCATGTATCCGAATAGCTGGCTCGATCCCAAAGAATCGTCATCGTCTGCTATCACAACCTTAAATTTTGACGATAAATTAATAATCCTAAAAGGAACTTTCAGTGATATATCATCTCTTAGACCCTTCACTTTTGATGAATATGTAATTCGAAGCTACGGCGATGAAACGCCCAGATACGACTACAATGAAATCGTCGGTTTCGTTGGAAAAAGAGGACTAGAAAAATCGGTTACGGGTTACAGTGATCTTGTTATTCTTGCCAAGGACAACAACTCCACAGAAATTACCTCCATACTTTACCGGTTCAACCTCCAAGACGAAGACGGCAAATTATTCGACCAGATCCTTTCAACCTTAAAATTTACAGTTGAAGGATCGTCACAAGAAATACTTGGAATACAATTAACACGGTGTTGTTCTTGCCCGACAATAATTGATTCTTCACAAATCGGGGAAAATGGATGGATTCTTTATGAACAGGGAAAAGATTATTCCGCTCTGCGGCCAAAAATATGTTCATCTCCAAATATCGGAGTGTGTGCTCCCTGTCCACCGCTCGAGACAAAATCATTAGACTGTCAATATAATGGCAAAACCTATAAAAATGGAGAAACGGTTTCCGTCGATAAGTGCAATTCCTGCTCCTGCGACAATGGACAAGTTGCCTGCACTCTCATGGCCTGTGAATAGCCAGCAAAAAACTACTTGACAGAACTTCCCATCTTCGCTATAAAATAGCAATCGAGATGGTAGACTGCTACCTTTCTGCTATACTCAAACAGCTAGATTATCAATTTATATCTAACTATGGTCAACACCTTAACCGTCAAAAAATTACAACCCGCCCCCGGCTTTCTTCTAGTCGAACCGGCCAAACAAGAAAAGAAAACCGCTTCCGGTCTTTATCTTCCCGATAGTCATTCCGAAAAACCTCAGTACGGTACTGCTCTCGCCGTTGGTGGCAAATTAATTAACGATCGTGGTGTCGAAATCGGCTCTCCCGCCAAAGTAGGGGACACCGTTCTCTATAAAAAATGGGGTGGCAACGAAGTCATGATCGGTGACATCGAATACCAGTTCCTCAAGTTCGACGACATCCTCGCCGTAGTCAAGTAACCAATAACTAATAACTAATAACCAAAAACATGGCCAAACAAATCCTTTTTGCAGAAGAAGCCCGCACTAAATTAGTAAGCGGTGTTAATAAATTAGCCAGAGCCGTCGTTACCACCCTCGGACCCAAAGGCCGAAATGTGGCTATTGATAAAAAATGGGGCGCTCCCGCCGTCCTTCACGACGGTGTCTCTGTTGCCAAAGAAGTAGAGCTTGCCGATCCGTTTGAAAACATGGGTGCCCAGCTCGTCAAAGAAGCCGCTAGCAAAACCAACGATGTTGCCGGAGACGGGACCACGACCGCTACCTTACTGGCCCAACAAATTGTTTTGGCCGGTATGAAAAACATCACCGCCGGAGCTAACCCCATGCAAATGAAGCGAGGTATCGACAAAGCCGTTACTGCCATCGTCGGGGAGCTTCAAAAGATCAAAACCGATCTCTCCGAAAGTGATTGGCAGTCCGTCGCTACTATTTCTGCTCAAAATCCGGAAATCGGCGCCAAGATCGCCGAAGCTCTGAAGCTAGTCGGACGCGATGGTGTGGTTACTGTCGAAGAATCTAAAGGCATGGAGTTCGAGATAGAGCACAAGGACGGTATGCAGTTTGATAAAGGCTACGCCTCTGCCTACTTTGTTACCGACTCTTCCAATATGGAGGCCGTTATCGAAGATCCTTATATTCTTATCTGCGATCAAAAGATTTCCGCCATCAGCGACCTGCTTCCTTTCCTGGAAAATACCATGAAAGTCAGTAAAAACATCGTGATCGTTGCCGATGACATCGAAGGTGAAGCTCTAGCTACCTTAGTTGTCAACAAAATGCGCGGTACCTTTAATATTCTCGCCGTCAAAGCTCCGGCCTTTGGTGATCGTCGGAAAGCTTTGCTTCAGGACATCGCCATTCTTACCGGTGGAACGATGATTTCTGAAGACACCGGTCGCAAGCTAGACTCTGTCACCATCGAAGACCTTGGCCGTGCTGATCGGATTTGGTCCGACAAGGACAACACTCAGATAATTGGCGGCAAGGGAGACAAAAAAGACCTCAAGGCTCGTCTCGATCAGATTCGTCACGAGCTGGAAAAGTCCACCTCCGAGTTTGATAAAGAAAAGTTGGCCGAACGTGTTGCCAAACTGGCCGGCGGAGTTGCCGTCATCAAAGTTGGTGCCGCTACCGAGGTGGAGCTAAACGAACTCAAAGAAAGAGTCAAGGATGCCGTCGGAGCTACCAAAGCCGCTATTGACGAAGGTATCGTCCCCGGAGGTGGTGTCGCTCTCATTCGAGCCGGTCAAGCCCTAAAGAATCTCAAAGCCGATAACTCCGATGAAGAAGTAGGTATCGAGATTGTCAAACAGTCTCTTTCTCAGCCTCTTCGCTGGTTAGCCAAAAATGCCGGCGCCGATGATGGCTGGGTGGTTAAAAAAGTTGAGGAAAACAAAAATCCCGCTTTCGGTTTCAACTCACTCACTCTAGAATTTGAAGACATGCTCAAAGCCGGCATTCTCGACCCTGTGAAGGTGACTCGTTCGGCTCTCCAAAACGCCGCCTCCGTTGCCAGCATGATTCTGACAACGGAATGTCTAATCACGGAATTGCCTGAAGAAAAGAAAACTCCTGCCACGCCGAACATGGGCGACATGGGGATGTGACGTACTCGTCATCCTGAGCGAGCCTTCGCGAGCCGAAGGATCACACTCCACCAAAACATCGTACAAAAAAGACCCCGCAGACGCAGGGTCTTTTTTGTCCCGTGTTATACTATCACTCAGCTCGCACCTTAAAGGAGGAACCCATGAAAAATCGTTTTTACGGAGCTTTGTATGTACTTCTTGGTCGTGACAAAGAAACACTGGAGGATCGTGCCTTCCGCCACGAACGCGAACGAGGACTGCTTTCCTTAGCTCTCTATGCCTTCGCAGGTATTTGTGTTGCCCTCGCTCTCTCGATAATCGTTACCGGGACAATTGTCTGGCTACCGCAAATTCTGCTTTATAGCATCATCGCCGAGATCCTCATTCTCTTTTTGTACAATGCCTTTTTCAAGTGGCACCAAAATAAATACGGCGGAGACTAAACAAATGGCAATGGTAACAAATAAGCCCCCTCTGGTAGGGGGCTTTTATTACTCCAAACTATTATCCCCAAAAAAATCTAGTTATACACACGAGACGAAGGATTGATAAATCAATCTAAAATACATACAAATCTGTTGAAATCTTTATTTAGCCTTGGCTATTCGACCGTTGGACAAATCCAAATAAGGTCTAGGGTTTACCGTGCGATTCTTTTTTATTACTTCCAAGTGAAGATGTGGCCCGGTTGTCTTTCCGGTAATGCCCACTTCTCCCACCGGCATGGCGGGAGTAACCCTTTCTCCTTCTTCGACAAAAATCTTTCCCATGTGGGCATAGCGGGTTTGCAAGCCGTTTCCGTGATCAAGTACCACGCTACGACCGTATCCGGTTTTGGTAACACTCATCAAAACGACCACTCCCTCTTTTAGAGGATATATTTTTGATCCTAGCGAGGCAGTGATATCAGTCCCTGAGTGGCCAAGGTGAAACTCTTGAGATACACCGGTATTATCCGGTAAGACACTTATCAGGCTCCTCTTTGTTTCTATTACCACTTCTTGGTCAAAAGGTTGGAGGTTGGCTAACGCCACAGTAGACTGATCTCCAGGTAACATAAACATTCCCGAAGCTAAGGTGGTCATAGAAATGAATCCACCAAAGACGGCTTTAATATTTTTCTTTTCGAACACCGGTCTGAAGAGCTTGGAGAGGGGATGCGATGTTCTGGTTTTAGGTAGTATTCGTCTCATAGTTGCGGGCGAAAGCCCGCGTAATGGGTACAAAAAATGCTTGAATCTCTCAAGCGAACGGTATCATACCATATCAACCCCTCCAAAGTCAAGCCGTGATACACTAAAATTATGCTTACAGCCACCGATATTCAGGGCAAAAACGTCCTTCTCCGGGCCGATCTGGACGTGCCTGTCAAAGACAGTAGGGTGGAGAACCGTTTCCGCCTCCAAGCCCTTCTTCCCACCCTAAAACTCTGTCTCGAAAATGCCCGCCGTACTTGCCTGATAGGGCATCTCGGTCGACCGGAGAGTAACAATCCTGCTTTTAGCCTCGCTCCGGTACTAGAAGAGCTAAAAAGACTGCTAAATCAAGACATATTCTTTGTTACTTCGGGTTTTTCTCCAGGGGAGTGCTGGACAGGAGAATCTCCTCTCGCCTTGATAGAAAACTTACGTTTTGATCCTCGTGAAGAAAGACTAGACAGGGGATTCGCCGAAGTTTTGTCCCAAGATGCCGAGATTTATGTTTACGAGGCTTTTGCCAACTACCGTCCTTCCACCAGTCTCCAAACTATTCCCGAACTCCTACCCACCCGTACTGGTATTCAGTTTGACAAGGAAATAGCCACCCTCAACCAAGTTCTCCAAAACCCTGCCCACCCCACTCTTCTTATAGCCTCAGGAGCCAAGATGGACAAGCTTGAAATCCTTAAAGGCGTTATGCCCAAGTTCGACCGCACTCTACTGGGTGGTAAATTTGCTTCTCCCGACCATCTTACTTCCGATGGGCTGGATCTTAATCAAGAGACTACTTCCCTATTCCTCCAGGTTATTTCCCAGGCACAAACCATCGTCCTTAATGGTCCACTCGGCTATTACGAGGACGGCATCCATGCCACAGCCACTAAGGCTATTTTTCAGGCACTCAAGGACAGCTCGGCTCTGACCATCCTGGGCGGAGGCGACACTATCGCCGCCATTCCTACTCTAGGCTTCAAATACTCGGACTTTGGCTTCGTCAGCACCGGCGGCGGCGCCATGCTCGACTTTCTGGCCATAGGCACCCACCCCCTCCTAGAAATTCTCGCTCGCAAAGCCTAGTCACTCCTTTTGTGCTATCATTTCCCAAACTGATCCTTAAAACCCCGGTAGTTTATTTAACAAAGAGGTGAAAAATGTTATTCTCTGTAGCCTTGATACTGATTGCTTTCATCGCTTGTCTCCGGATATTGATATTCCCCATTTTCTTACCGTGGATTATCGGTATCATCGCAGCAGTCCCCGTGGCAAATTCCGCCTCAATTACGATTTTTTTAACAGTCATAGTCGCCACTGTACTATTCTTCCGTCGACCCTAATCGTTGCCAGCCTCACCCTTCCGGTAGGGCTTTTTCCTAGTCGGCACCAGCAATTTCTAGATAGTGTCTGCCGGATTCTTTTCTTTGACTCTAAATATCATTACTGAATCTGTGAAGGGTCGTAATTTGCTTGGTTTTTTTCTATCTCCAATTCTGGCAACTCCTGGAACAAAATCAATTTTTCCCCATTGCCACTCAACGGATTCTATAAATTCTAGACCCAAGCTTTCTCCAATTTTTTTCCATTCAGATAATGTATGGTTGCTGTGAGGATTTGTATCGTCACTTTGTGAGTTCCATGTGTTATCAAAGCTGTGTAATTTTTCCTTTTTTTTGATCTGTCCAGCTGTCACCGAGCAAATTTTCCAATAAAACTATGTATCCATTTTGCTTGGTAGTTCTTATCCCTTCTAGCAATAATTCTTCTGGCATTTTAGTATGGTGAAGCATGTCTATAAACAAAGTCGTGTCAAAAGTAGATGCCTCAAAAGGTAATTTCTCTCCTTCTGCAAGCGAATAACCATTCTTTAAACTATCTTCCATTAGAACGTCGCCCAAATCAATAGAAAAAATATTTTTCTGATTCAAGTGGAGCTTTTCAGAAAAAGTTTTTGTTGTTTGTCCCAACCCTACTCCCACATCTAGTATTTTTTGATCAGGTCGAATGTATTTATTAAGAACTTCTCTGGTGTTTCTCCACATATCTTCTGCTCGCAATTCACCAAATATCTTTATAATTTTGTGAACAGGTTGTAATTTATTCAACTTATCTGTAACTCTACTGATTTCATATCCTTGTTGTTCTGTCACTTCAGTCATATTTGAGATGATTTTACACCTTCTGTGCTAAAGTTTAAGTAGTTACATATTTCTGCCCACATGACAAACTTCAGCATCAATGGTTTCGGCCGCATTGGACGTTCTGCCACCAGAGTCTGGCTAGCCAGCCACCTCGATGACTTCAATCTTTGCGCTATCAACACTTCCGGCTCTCAAGACGTCTCCGGCTGGGCCTACCTGCTCAAGTACGATACCGCCTACGGCCCCCTGCCTTACCCCATTACCTCCGAAGAACTTCAAAAGCCCGATCAAGTCACCGATGAAAATCCTCTTTTGGGCTACATTACGGTTGAACATCCAAAAAGAGCCGTAAAAATCCCCATTCTGGCTCAAAGAGACCCGGCCAAGATCCCGTGGAGCCAATTTGGAGCCGAAGTCGTTATCGAGTGTACGGGAGCCTTCACTTCTCTCGAGAAAGCCACTCTCCATCTCCAAGGCGGAGCCAAAATGGTGGTTCTTTCCGCTCCTCCGAATGGCGAAGGTGTTCCGACAGCTCTACTTGGTGTCAACGAGCAGGAAGTTATCGGCAAAGACAAAGTAAATACCATTTCCGTCATTAGTAATGCCTCTTGTACCACCAATAGTATCGCCCCCGTAGCCGACCTGCTTCATGAAAAGCTTGGAATTCTCAAAGCCATGTTGACCACGGTCCACGGCTACACCGACGATCAAAATCTTCAGGACAACTCTCACCGTGATCTCCGCCGGGGCCGAGCCGCCGCCGCCAACATCATTCCCACCAGTACCGGCGCCGCCATCGCCGCTACCCAAGCCATTCCCGAGCTCAAAGGTCTCTTTGATGGTATCGCCCTCCGTGTTCCTGTCATTACTGGTTCCATTACCGACTTCACCTTTATTACCCAAAGAGCCACTTCGGTGGAAGAAGTTAATCAAATCTTTATCGATGCGGCTAATACCCCCAGATACAAAAACATTCTGGCTGTTACCGATGAGCCCATGGTCTCTTCCGACGTCATTGGTCGTTCAGAGTCCAGCGTGGTGGATTTGAAGATGACCAGGGTCGTCGACGGTACCATGGTCAAAGTTCTGGCTTGGTACGACAACGAATGGGGCTATGCCAACCGTCTTATCGAAGAAACCATCAAAGTCAGCCAGTCTCTAGAACCCTAACAGCTGGAACCGAAGCAAATTGCATGATGAATCTCAAGTAAAATAAGTATTAATGATTATTTCGTCTCCAACACTAGAACAGATTTTGGTCTTGGCTAAAAAGCACAGAATCATCGCCATGGGTGAAATGCATGGAGTTAGAGAGAACCCAGAAATAGTACAGAAAGTTATCGACTACCTAAAGAAACAATACTCAATCATAGTTGGTTTTGAGTATCCACAATTACTTCTAGACTGGCTAGACAAGCCATTTGAAGAACTGAAAAACACTTCGCCGGCAAACTTCCTTATCCAAGATGGAAGATTTTCCATTTATCACTATGACCTTCTTAAGAACCTGGTTAATACAGATGTACCAGTGTTTGGGTTCGACCTCAACACCAATGAACAAAACAAACAAATGGCAAACACCTTGGACTGGAGAGACTCTATTATGGCGAGGAATATCAACCAAATATTATCAAATATACCGGAAAATCAAAAAGTCTTGCTTGTGACAGGTGATATGCATTTTCAGACCAAAACTCAAAATGTAATGTATCCAGATAATACGGGAACCCTTCGGCCAGTGAAATACATACCCACAGGAGAGCAAATCAATGTAGATTCAATTCTGGCCCTGCATTTAAGATATCTCTCTGGAGAGTTTTACAATAAAAAGCTTAAACCAATGCCAAAAATAACCATGGTTAAAGAAAGCTCGTTTCGTGATAAAGACGATTTACTGGAAATAGATATTGAATCTGCCCATACCACAATAACCAATTAGGAGAAAAATCCAAATCTGAGGCCGGAGCGGGAATTGAACCCGCGCATAGAGGTTTTGCAGACCACCGCGTTACCACTTCGCCATCCGGCCGTAACTAACACGCACTATTTTAACATTTTCTGATACACTAGGATATTATGAGGACTAGACTTCTACGTACACTGCCCATTCTATTATTTTCTATCTTCCTTGCTGGCTGTCAGCTCAACCCTTTTGCCAAAAAAGCCGGCATCCAAATTACCTCTCAGCCCGACGCTAACGTAGTCATCAACGGTAAATCTGTGGGTAAAACCCCCTACTACGTCGAGAATGCCGACGCCGGTAATGCCAGCATTCAGATGACTGCCATCGGCTCCGGCCAATCCTGGGAAGGCAAGGTTAACTTGGTTAGCGGTACACTCACCACTGTTCATCGTGATTTTGGCGTTACTCCGGACAAATCTCAAAGCTACACTCTCTCTTTCGAAAAGCTCGCCAACAACAAAGATTCATCGATAAGTATTATCAGTCTTCCGGCCAGCGCCACCGTCAGTATTGATGGTAAACCTGCCGGATTTACTCCCATTACCAATGACATTTCTGCCGGCCCTCACGTCTTTTCTTTCACCGCCCCGGGCTATCAAGACAAGATCGTCAACGCTGCTGTTCAAGAGGGTTATCGTCTAGTTCTGAATCTCACTATGGCAACAATGGATGTTGTTCCCACCCCCACCCCAACTCCGGTAGCTACTTCTTCAGCCACCATTACTCCCAAGCCTACCGCCACGGTCGCCATCACCCCACTTCCCAAACAGGCCTCATCTTCTGCCGCCATGGCCAAGCCCTATGTCGAAATTCTCGCTACTCCTACCAATTTTCTAAGAGTCCGTGAAACTGCCTCGGTCAACGGTACCGAACTGGCTAAGGTTAACCCGGGTGACAAATTCGCCTACAAAGAGTTGGAATCTACCACTACCTGGTACTCCATCGAATACATCAAGGGCTCCTGGGGATTCGTCTCCTCTCAATACGCCAAACTAGTTAAATAAGTCACGTCATTGCGAAGTCGCTTAAGCGACCGCGGCAATCTATACAGATTTTCCTAAACTTGAGTTCTTGATTCCTAGAGTTCTAGAGTTCTTTTTTACCCCACGTAATACAACACCCCGATCACCATTACCCCCCACGAAATTACCGTGGCCATCAGCGGTTTGTCGGACAGCAGAATTCTCTCCGGACTTTCACCCTCATTTCTTTCGTAAATCAGTTGTAGATATCTCATAATGCCGTAAACCACAAAGGGAATGGTGACCATCAGCCATTTTTCCGAGATCAGTGTTCTCGGTAGTATGGAAATAATATCCAGAGCTCTACCGTCCGGAATAATTCTCGGGTGATTGAAAGTAAACAAAGCGTAGGTAATCCAAGTTCCGGTCGCGAACATGGCGGTATAAATATCTAAAAGATGTTCGGTGTATCTTTTAAGTGTCGCTCTTGTCTCTGCCTCTTTGTAGTTAAGGAGCAGGGTCATCTCGCTTCTTCTTTTTCCTACGGCCAGAAAGAGCGAGGCCGCGATCACCGTCATTAGAAACCACACATCCATATGCGCCGATATCGTAAAAGCGCCGGCGTAAACTCGGATCAAGTATCCGGAAGCGATCACAATCACGTCCACAATCGGGACATTCTTCAAATAAGAGGTGTAAAAAATCTGCAGTATCAAGTAAGCCAGTCCGCTTATAAACAAGTAGTAGTTTATCTGCATGGCCCATGAAAGTCCCACCACTACCCCTACCACCAAAGAAAAAATGGCCATCGGTATCGGTAATCCCCCCGAAGCAATTGGTCTTGATTTTTTATACGGATGTTTCCGGTCTGCCTCGACGTCGACTAGATCGTTAAAGATATAAGTGATACTGCTAAAAATCGTAAAAACCAAAAACGCCTGAAAGACTAAGCTAAACGCCCCTTCTTGAAAAAGAAGACCCGAAAAAACCAAAGCCGCAAAAAGAGCGAAGTTTTTTACCCATTGTCTGGGGCGGACCGTTTTGAATAGCGCCAGGAGTATTGCCATAGTACGAAAACCAACATTAGTATAACCAATCCTATCATGATGAAGAGCTTACTTCTAGCCTCAAACTTCACTGCCGCTACTCCCAAGATAGCCGTCACCAGCCAATAAAATAAAGCCACTCTCCTCTTTCCCCAGCCCATCTCCAGTAATTTATGATGCAGGTGCCCCTTGTCTCCCCAGACCGGAGACTTTCCGGAAGCCACTCTCTTGATCGTTAGATAAATAAAGTCGATCAAAGGTACTCCCAATACTACCAGCACAGTGCCCACTTTTGCCGTGGCTAAAATTGAGATCACTCCCAAAAGCAAACCGGCCAATGACGTCGCCGAGTACCCGGGCATAATTTTCTGCGGATAGAAGTGAAATACGGTTAGTCCTGCAAAAGCTCCGGCTAGAGCGAAAGCCAGCGTCGCCACCGGCCATTGGGTAATATCGGCGCTGTAAGTCAGAGATATTATTCCCACGATCAAAGCGGCGATCATTACCACCCCGCTAATTTGGCCATCGACTCCGGAGGACCAGTTTATCGCGTTCATCAAAATTGGGATCCACAACAGCGCAAACAGGTCGGCCAAAATCCAGATCTCATGATGTCTACCCAGCAGGTCGAAACCAATTCTTGGTTGAGATAGATCAATAATTCCGCCAAAGGGATTGGAAATAAAAGCGATACCAATCCCCGAAGCCACGATAATTCCCACCGCCAAAAAATTAACGGCTAACCTTAGATATGGATTCATTCCTCGGACATCATCGATGAGGCCGGCCACTACGGTGATACCGGCCGCCAAAGCAATCGCAATTAAATGTTTATCCAGCTTCAAAAGAAGAGCCATGGTCACAAATACTGCCAAGAAAATTGCCAAACCACCGCCCTTAGGCACCGGCACATTATGAATATGAGCCGGATGGGGGCTTTTCTTAGGGTCGATGACAAAACCCATTTTTGTAAAAAACCAAATAGTTAAAGGTGTAACCATCAGACTAAGTAGTAAGGAAATAAAGAAGGGCAAAAAAGTAATTAATGGATTCATAGACCAATAATTATCTGTATAACTCTGAAAAAACTAGCCGCCGCCAAGATTACGGCCACCAGCCCTCCCGTCATGATGGCAATCTCCACCGGAACATCCTCTTTGCTGGCCCATCGGGCAATCGCTCGAGTCATATAAAGCGAAGCAACCAAGCCTATTATCACTCCAATCAGAGTTAATTTACCCACCAACTGTTGTTCACCTGAAGGCAAAGAGTAAAACCAGGGAACTTGTGGGGGGAGAGCTTTCCAAAACCAGGCCAAGGTCAGTCCCATGAGAACAATGACTATCTCACCAGTCAAAAAAATTTTCTTCACGGTCTTATTTTTCATTAAACTTTTTTAGTTGTTACTCTGTACTCCATATATCTTCCCATCATCAGACGGGTATGGGCATCGAGACCCGGCAGAGCCGAAAAGAAAAAGCCCACCACCGGTAGCAGAATAAATTCAAAGGGTGCTAATATTTTTCTCCATACAGGTAAGTTCGTTACTTTTGGTCTGGTTTTTAAATCTATCAATATCATTGCCATCAAGCTGATTAAAGACATGGTCAGGATAGCCGAAGATACCTGAGGCAGGGTTTTCCCGATCACGGTTCTGGAAAAAGTCGGATTCAAAAGTGGCGGCATATTCGCTCCTACTGTAATGATGAACCAGTGAACCGGCCACATAAAATGGTCCTCCATTACCTTAAAAACTCTGATTGTCTTGTCCCAAAAAGGCGCTTCATCATCCAAGATATATCTCTTGATAATGTAAGCATCATCGCTCGCCCCCCACGCCCATCTTTTTACTTGTTCATAGGTATTGGTGTAAGTGCTCCAGAATCCATTGGCTTCCGCCGCATCGGCCGAAACCGAAATAAAGAGCGGCTCTACCTCTACCTCCCCCTTGGTCGCAAAATAGGTTTTAAAGAAAATCCGGTAATCTTCGGGGATGACATCGGTATCCCAGTAGTCAATCTCATTCATCAATCTCAAACTCAAGGTATAAGTGGAAAAATTTATCAATCTATCGGGTCTCGATAGCTGAGCCATATAAATGACACTACTCATCCTATTAAATACTCTCATCGGCCAAGGAATTCTTTCAATATTGTTATAAAAAACAATCGCTCCCTGCCAAATCTTCTTGTATCTGTTTGGATCATCGAGGAAAGAATAGGTCAGCGCCGCCAAATGATTAGGATGCAGAGCCACATCGCAGTCCACCGAAGAGATGGTTAGCTTGTCTATATTCCAATCTCTGTGTTTGTTCAGTTCTTTCCGGAACTCTTTGCCTACCCATGAGGCATTGCTGGACTTACCCACCACTTCCCCCTCCAGATTGGCTGGATGATAGGTAAAAAATAAACTGGCAAATGTATCCTTAAATTTTTCTTTGAGCAACTTTTCTCTTTCCGAGTTTATCTCTGCCCCGGCTCTCTCTTCAAAACCTATTATTGGAATAATTTGTTTGGGACCAATCGTTTGTTTCTTTAACGCCTCCAAGGTTCTTTGTAGAATCTCCCCCGGTTCTTTGAAGGTCGGTAAGACAATCACGTGTTTTACCTCTTTCCAGTCCGCAAAGCCAAAGACATCTCCCATCCAGTCATACTTTTCCCAAGCCTTTATCCGGTAATAAGACATTACCCCCGCCCAGGCCAAAGACGCCGATCGGTAAAGCCAGTAGACGTTGAAGGCGATAATGAAGTAGGCGACGCCAATCGGCCAGAAAATCGACCCCCAGATGGGGAACAAAATAAATGTCCAGCTGGTTAGTCCGGGCAGAATCTCCAAAGCTCTTTGGCTCCCGTTTGGATATCTTTTGATTAAATATCTAAGGAATATAAACATTTTGTATTTTGGCTAGTGATTTCTGCCAATTTAGGCAGGTCTAAGTTGAGTTCGGTAGCGACAAACTCAGCTATTATTTTAACATTCGCGGGTATGTTCACCGTCCCACGAAGCGGTTCTGGCGCTAAATATGGGCTATCCGTCTCCAGCAGTAACCTGTCCAAAGGCACCCTCCTCAGTAGTTCTCTCAGGTTCCCGGCCGTTTTGTAGGTAATGTTTCCACAAAAACTGACGTAAAAACCTCGCTCCAGTATCATTTCCAAAAATTCCTCACTCCCGGCAAAACAATGAAATTGCCCCCGTAGGGGCGCATCGCGATGCGCCCGCCTAAAATTATCCAATTCATCCCTCATCTCCTCCTCCGCCTCCCGCATATGGATCGCCACCGGCAGATTATTCTCCACCGCGAGCTCCATTTGCCTCCTAAAAAGCTCTATCTGTTTTTCTTTCGTCTTTTTCTCTTTATCGTAGAAAAAATCCAGCCCTATCTCTCCAATTCCCACTACCCTCTTCGAACTTTTTATTATTTCCTCTAATTCACCAATTACAACATCTGTCATTCCGGCCAGCGAGCCGGAATCCATCCCATCGTCATTGCGAGGTCGCCTAGGCGACCGTGACAATCCATATAAATCTTCAACATTTTCCGGGTGAATCCCCACCAGGCAATACTGCTGATATTTCTCAGCAATCTCCACCGCCAGTTTGGCATCTTCTACACTGGTCGAGGGAAAGATCACTCTCTCCACTCCGGCTTCTTGGGCCCGCTTCAGCACCTCCCCAATGTCCGAGAATCTCCTGTCCGTCAGATGACAATGCGTATCGATTAACATTTATTTCTCAATTCTCTGGAAAAGGTTTTCCCCTCGTTTAATTTCTTCTTTACCAAATTGCGCCATCAGCTTCTCGGCCGTCTCCGGCATAAAAGGCACCATATCTGCCGCAATTTGCCGAATAATTCTCACGAGGTCCGTCAAGACAAACTCTTGATCTTCCCCCGTCAGTTTCCAAACTTCTCTCTGATTAATTAAAGAGTCCGCCTTCTTCACGTCTTCCCAGATAAATTTCAAGGCTTCGTCAAATCTAAAGATCTTTAATTTATCCACCACTTCCTGGCTGATCTCCATTTTTTGTTCGGGCACCTTCAAACTGATCTTCTCGGCCATAGTCGCCACTCTCGCCGCCAAATTTCCGATACCATTGGCGAGATTCGTTTGGTACGCCTCTTCAAATCTATCAACAGTCACATCCGAATCTTCAAAAACACTCACTTCGGACAAGAGAAAATATCTCAAGGCATCCGCCCCATACTTCTCCGCCCACTCCAGCGGATTAATCGTATTTCCAAGGCTCTTGCTAATTTTTTGCCCACCGGAAGTCAAAAACCCTCCTACCAAAACTTGCTTTGAAGTGGGCAGATCGGCCGACATCAGCATCGCTTGCCACATGGCTGTTTGTTGCCGGAGATTATCTTTGCCGCACACTTGCACCCCCGGCCAAAATTCCTTAAACCTTTTCGTATTTTCTGGCCAGCCAAGGCATGAGATATAGTTCACCAGAGCATCAAACCACACGTAGATTATTTGTGTTGGGTCTCCGTGCACTTCTATTCCCCAGGGCATTTTAGATTTGAGTCTCGATATCGAAAAATCCTGCAGACCTCCCTCTATAAAGATTCTCATCTCATTCTGTCGGAAATCGGGCATGACGAAATCGGGCTGTGCTTGGTAAAGACCCAGCAGTTTCTGTTGATAATTCGAAAATCTAAAGAAATAATTTTCCTCCTCGATATTTTGGAGTTTCTGAGTCGGATGTAGAGGACACTTCCCCTCCTCCAGCTCGGAATCGGTTTTTTCCAGCTCGCACCCCACGCAGTATTTTACTTTGTAAGTTTTTTTATAAATATCTCCCTTAGCTTCACACAGTTTCCAAAACTCCTGCGCCGCTTGAATATGGTGCTCATCGGTTGTTCTGACAAAGTTGTCATATGACAAATTTAGCCCGGTTTTTAGTTGGCCAAACTTGGCCGCATTCTCATCACAGTAGGCCTTTGGCTCTTGCCCCGCCTCCACTGCCATTTGATAAATCTTCTGCCCATGCTCATCCGTGCCGGTATTAAAGAAAACTTCGTCCCCCAAAGCTCGATGCATTCTGGCCAGAACGTCGGCTCTGATTATCTCCATCGCAAAACCAATATGCGGTTCGGCATTTACGTAGGGTAAGGTGGTGGTGATATAAAACTTTCCCATTTCCCCATTTTACCCCAATAAACCCCGTCATTGCGAATCTCGTACTCGAGCTGTGGCAATCTCACTCCACCTATCTGAATATCTTCTTTATCCCCCCTGTTATCTTCTCCGTCCAGTCACTGGCCCACTCTTCAGCCTTTATTCTCCTGATCATCTCTTGCCAGCCTGAGTTCCCCAAATTTTCCGCTACCGTGGCGATGGTGGCTGAGCTAACCTTAATATTATTTTTGATGTCTTCGTAGTTTCGGCCTTTATCAAGATAAAGTGCTATTCCCAGCCTTTTTATTACCGCCGTTCTCTCCCCCTCAGTTAGGACGTCACAGAGAACAGTCTTCAAGTCCTCCGGCGAGTCAATCTCTGCCAGTACCTGGTAAAACATCTGGTCTAACTGCTTCTCCAACGTCTTGTTAATTGGATTTTGTGAAACTTGCATATTTCTGTCCTAAATAATAACCCTGCCTGCCGGTTTACCCGCCGTGGTGGGCAGGCAGGTCTTTAATTAATTAAACCACACCTACATCGTCATTGCGAGGAGGTATTCCGACGTGGCAATCTCACTCCACCTCTTTTTTCGGCCTTGTCTTCATCAAATATATTTCCAAAGAAATCAAGAGCCCCAGTATCAGCACCCCATTCATCACCGACCCTAGTCCCAAAACTCTCATTTGTAGAAATGCCGTTATCCCAAGAGTCCATCGCAATGCTGCTTGAGCCGACATCAGCAAGATAGACAACAGCCAAAAAATGCCTCCCATCACGAGCATCATCATCGGAAAATAACTTCCGGGAATAATCATATTTTTCATTGTCTCCGGATCCACTTTCCAAACGACGAAGCCAATCACCAACCAATTCAACACCGCAAAAAACACCAACCATCCATATCTCTTCTTCTGTCGGTGTTTGTTTACTTCCATCTACTCAATTTAACCACACTATATAATGAACTATGTCTTCCGATACCCTGATCATTGTTTCCTTCCTCGCCATCGGCCTGCTTTTAGTTTACCTTCTTCTCAAACAGAAGCTCGAAGCTCAGAAAACCGATCCGACTCTCAACGCTTGGCTCAAGTCCCTCCAGCAGTCTTTCGACACGACGAACCGTACCACCAACGCCTCTCTTCAGCAAAACTACCGCGAGCTCTTCGCCCGTCTCGATCAGGCTACCGCCGTCATTAGTGACCTCAAGAAAGAAGCCGGCGCCTTCGGCGAGGTCAGCCGCTCCATGAAAGATCTCCAAGATTACTTGAAGTCTCCCAAACTGAGGGGCAACATCGGTGAACAAGTCCTCAAAGACCTCATCGGCCAGATGTTCCCCAAAAATAGTTTTCATCTTCAATATCATTTTAAGGATGGCTCCATCGTCGATGCCGCCATCAAAACTCAAGCCGGCATCCTTCCGATCGACTCCAAGTTTCCCATGGAAAACTTCCAAAAAATCTACTCGGCAACTTCGGCTACCGACAAAGCCGCCGCTCGCAATGCCTTCATTCGCGATGTCAAAAAACACATCAAAGATATCTCCGGCAAGTACATTCTGCCGGAAGAAGGCACTCTCGACTTTGCACTTATGTACATTCCCTCAGAAACCATTTTTTACGAGATAGTCAACGAACAAGAGCTTATGGATCTGGCCCGCGACTCCCGTGTCTATCCTGTCTCGCCCACCACTCTCTATGCCCACCTTCAGACCATTCTTCTGTCTCTCGAAGGCCAGAAAATCGCCGGCAAAACCTCCGAAGTTTTTACTCTCCTAAGAGCCGTTCAAAAAGACTACGAAAAGCTCAACGAAAACTTTGTTCTCATGGGTAAACACCTAACCAACGCCTACAACTCTTTAGGTAGTACCTCCCAAACCATGAACCAGATCGGCACCAAGCTCGACTCCGCTCGCCAGCTCAAAACCGGCCTCCTAGAGGATACAGAGATATAATATATAGAAATGGTCAAAATACTATCAAAGGTTGAAGCAATCAAATTATTGGGATTAGACGACAAAACATTTGAAAATTACTTCAAGAACGCAAGAGAATTTTTCTGTCTTCCTAGAAAAGGGAAAGAAAGATTTCGATTCGACGAGGACGAGTTAAAGCACTGGAAGAAGGACTTAATATGGCGTACTATAAATCTCAACTTTGAAGACTACGCCACTTGCCTAGATTTTGCTTTAGCTCAACATTTTCGAAAATATGTTGGTTCTGACTGGGGAACATCTAGACAAAGAGAATTTGGCCAAAAAATCACAAATTGGGTTAAGGGTCAATTGGGCGAAATTGCCGTACAAAAATTTTTCAATAGGGAATTTGGAAAAGAAATTGAACTTGATTTCGATATTCACCCAAAGATAGTTCCCCAAGATATTATTGGAGTTTTAGAAAATCGTAAAATGAGAAAACCAAAAATAGGTGTTGGTATTAAATCTTCAAAACCAAAAAGTGCCTTTCTTGTTCTTGGAGACAAAGAGATTAAACTTAAGGAGAGGAGGTCGGATATCTATATTTATTGCCGACCAGATATCCCAGATGACCACCTTCTAAGATTGACAAAGGATTTGATCGTCAAAGCGGTAAAAGACAAGCCACTATTCTCGAAATATAAGGACCTGCTTCCTGATTTTAATGATATTCCTTGTGAAGTAGTTGGTTGGTGTAGATACAAGGAGCTAGAAGAAGTATCTTCCATTCCTGGGCAGGCTTTTGATAATGGAACAAGGTTTGTAAAAAAATCTGGTGAACTACACAAGAGTAAATCAGATTGGAAAAAACTTATCCAGCAACTATAGCTGGCTGAAAAACAAACATCTCTTCTTGATTCGATGAAACCTTTTCATTTTTACGTTTGTCTGTGATGTTCGCATAAACCCAATCATAATTTACCCCGGCAAATGTTTTTAATACTGCCTCCGAAATAATTTTAGCGGCTTTTGGCGGTACAGCCATTCCAATTTGTTTTCTTACGCTTTCTTTTGAACCTTCAAACACGAAATTGTCGGGAAAGGTTTGAATCCTTGCTCTTTCTCTGTTTGTTAAGGCTCTGTTTTCACTCCAATGATATCCGTGCGTTCCCCCACCTCCACTTCCAGTAATTGTATATGACGGTTTATCTTGGTGGAGCCTTTTATAGATTTGGCTTAATTTTGCCCCTTTTACATTCAGCTGTAGATATTTAGGAATTGCTGAGTACCAAGCATTTTCACCTGGAGGTATATACTTTAATCTTTCTTCGACAATTTTTGATTGTGCGGTCATTTCGTTATTGGGAGCGTCTCTTTCAATCGGAGGATTTTCTATGGCGTACTTAGCTGAAATATATTTGTTTGCGGATATGGGCGCTGGAACTCTAAATTCCAACCCCAAATCTTTTCTAATTCCTATTATTACCACTCTGTGACGAGTTTGTGGTACCCCGTACTCTTCGAATTTATATTGATGTGCCGTAATTCTGTATCCTTCTCCAGCGTCTTCTAGATCCTCCAATATTTTTTCAAAGGCCCTACCACCATTGGCACTCTGCAGGCCACTAACATTTTCAGCCATAAACCACTTTGGATTATGTATATTTATGGCTTTGACACCAAAGTTATACAAGGGGCCAAATTTTCCATTGAAGCCTTTTTGCTCGCCTACAACACTAAAATCATTGCATGGAAACCCAAAAGCCAAAACATCAAACGACGGAACTTTTCTGAAATCAATTGTTTCGACCGGAGCACAAACTACTTTTGACATGTCACCGTGATGGATATTTTTTGCGTATGTTTTACACGTATTCTCATCTATGTCATTCGCCCAAACAGGCTCAATTTCGTATATACTACCCGTTGAGTCAACAATCCTCGATGATTTTGCTCCAAAGGATAATCCTCCGGGGCCACAAAATAGTTCAGCAAGTCTAAACTTTGTCGAATTGTTTTTTTGAATTCTATCAGCTTTCACAAGATTAAACATTCGTATAATATTTGGATATATATTAAGTAAAGCAGAATAGAAATCACGTGTCAAGCGGCACGCCGTTTGGCCAGCAGTGATTTTTGAATTCGCAAGTGGCACAGGTGGTGTAGACTGTAGTCCGGTCGAACTTTAGCTTCCGAATATCGGCCACCGAAGCTTTGATCACTTCTTTCAGCTCGCCCACTTCCTCCTCCGTGATATTAAAGTGTTCCCTTTTGAAAACTCCTCCCTTATCCGGCTCGATAAAGTCGATCACTGACTGGACCACTTTGTATTTGAAGGATTTGTCCAAGTCAGCCAGTATGGTATAGAAAACCAGCTGACGCTTGTAATCCCCATCGGAATTTTTGGTATTCCCCTCTATCTCATTCCTACTTTTGGGAGCCCCTGTCTTGTAGTCCGTAAATCGAACGTGTTTATCCTCCTTACTCGTCAGATCTATCCTATCCGCCTTTCCCGACAGGGGAATATCACCGAGCATTACTGAAGAAGATAGCGAGTCTCCAAATTTCTTCTCGGTAAATAGACTCGGCTCAAACTCTTTCTCGTATCGATCATAGTATGCCGATAATATTTCTCTCCCGTGTTCCAATCGTGTCTTGTACTCTGCTTCCGTCAGCACTTCTCTCGCGAGAGCCACTTCAAAGTCCCGCAGGAAATCTTTTTTGGATTCCAGCTTCTCACCGTTATTCAGCCCCAAATATAGTCGTTCCAGAGCAAAGTGAACCGCTGTTCCAAAACACATGGGCGGTGCCTTCGCTCGCGGAATCTTGTAGAGGTTATCCAGCTTAAATTTATACGGACACTTGAGAAACGTATTTAAAGCCGTCGGGCTAAGCTTAAAGTCTTTGATGATTTGCAGTAGATACTCTTTCTCACCCTCGTGAATGGTCGGAGCTATTGGTACTTGCATTAGAGAGGCCAGAATCTTGGCCGCTTTTTTCTCCAGTCCTAACGTTTTAATTTTCTTTATTGTTTCTTTTGGCAGGTCTGAGAGAAACAGGGATGGATACACCATCTTTACCGAAGAGCTGTACTTGGTAGAGCCTACTATATATAGCTCCTGCTTCGCCCGCGTCATGGCGACATAAAAAAGTCTTCGCTCCTCCGCATTCTTATCCTCCTTACTCACATCCTGCTCGTTGATGATTCCCGGTGGCAATTTGATCATCTGGCGCCTGCTGGTATTTCCCCAGTGAGTATCGGCGAAGCGATAAATGTAAACCAGTTTCCACTCCAAGCCCTTGGCCTTGTGCGCCGTTGTCAGGGTTACGGCTTTGGTATCCGACACTAGTGTTTGCTCCGGCAGTTTCAGCCCGTTCTCTTCCATAATTCCAAGGTTAAAAACATAGCCAAAAATATCTAGACCAGAAGTTGCCGCCGCTTGTGCCTTAACATCTTCATAGAGAGTGCCAAAACGATTTAACTCGATGATCGGCTGGGGGAGAGCCAGAACATAATCAAGGAGCCCCGATTCTTGAAAAATAATCTGAAACATCTCCGGCAGAGTGTGAGAGGCCGAGCGCGAGTTCCACGACACCAGCAGATTAAACTTCTCTATCAATTCTCTATCAATCTCCGGATGAGCGTCTTGCAGGCTGTCCACCAACGTCTTTCTATTCTCGTGTGCATATCTGGCTGCTCTTAAAATAGGTAGTGGCTTGAGACCTAAATACGGATAATTCAAAATAGTAAAGAGGTCAATATCATCTACCGGACCCTGTAAACCGGTCACTACTTTGAGAATCTTCAGAAACTGGCCGACCAAAGGTGTTCTCAGCACATCCGTGCCCCCTTCCAAACGATACGGAATATTTTTTTGTTTGAAGATATTTATCAGATTATCGATATCTCTGTTTTCTTTGACGATGACCGCCATCTCTTCCGGCGGGATACCTTTCTTTATCTTTTGTTTTATCGACCGGCAAACAAATTCATCTTCCAGTACGGACGAGCTAAATTTGGCCGTCTTCACCAGCACGTCCCGATATTTCACTTTGGGGTTTAAGGGTGTTTCTCCCATAAGGGCGGCGGAAGACTGCAGTAGACTCGGCGTCGAGCGGTAGTTATCTACCAGCTTGACCGAGGTGTGTCCCGGAAATCTTTTTTCAAAGGCCAACAAGTTTTCTTTACTGGCTCCCTGAAAACGGAAGATGGAATTATGAACGACAATGCCATTGGCTATAAAATTGTGAGAGGGGGTGACTTCGAGGTCAAAAACGGTTTTCACCTTGATTTCTTCAGTTCTGGAAATTATTTTTTCATATTTAATTTCAAACCCATTTAATACTGGTAAATAATTTCCTATGAGCAGGTTGCCCATTTGCATGACTCTTGCAGATCTATGTTGAATTGAATTAGTTCCAATGCTTGACTTTATATCGATAAAGCCAGGCAACTCTCTTTCAAGGTTTTCTGCGATACTGAACAATTGTTTTATATCTGTTGAGGTAATCCTAAAACCCTTGCCAATATTTTTGTTTTTCAATTTGAATCCTAATTTAGATAGCTTATCTAACACTTTTTTATTTGATGTTTGGATATTAATTTCGTGAAGAACCTCTGGGTGTTCAAGAAGACCGACCTTGGCATATTTAGTCCTGTAGCTTCTAGAGCACATCATAAAGTTAATCTTCACCCTCCCTTTTCCAAGTGTGGTGGCCTCTCTTGAGTAGTGAGGCTCCATGAGATTTATTCCCAAATCATCGGCCAGTCTTTTTGCATTCGAAAGTGTATCAAATTCTGCAAAAATTACCTTTATGTATTCCTGAGAAACTTTACCTCCTCGCGGTTGAAACACTATGGTAGGAATCTGATATTTTAGAGAATAGATTGTTTCTGCACAGCGAGCTTCCCATTCAGTATTATGTGAGGCGATTCCAACGATTTTATCTGCACCAGATTCCGTTTTAAGTCTAATCGACAGACCCCTGGTAATTCCCAAACGCCAACCAACTCCTTCCTTGAACATCAGATAGTTGTACCAATAGCTGGTTTCTTCTCTCGGTGGAATGTAACAGAACATCTTGTGGTTATCGGTAGCGGTAACAGTTTTACCAGATTCTGTTGTTAGGGTGATTAGTCTTACCTTTTTGGTTTGGGAAAAAACGTTTGTAACCTTAATGTATGAGGTATATCCTTTTCCGACGGCAGACAATACAGATTCCCCAATTTGTATATCCTTAATATTTTTTTCTCCTCCTGCTGTATTTATCTTCGTGTCGCCAGGAAGGCATTGATTGTTGTCTCCCACACAAAAAATATTTGACCTTTCTCCCCAGAAAGACGACAGAGCAAACACCAATCTATTTTGTGCCGAGTTCGTATCCTGATACTCGTCTACCAGAATGTACTGAAAATTTTCTTCGTATTGTTGTAAAAAATCCGCATCATTTTCAAACGCCTCTACCACCCAATTGATCATGTCCTCGAAATCCAGTCTCCCCAATGCTTTTAATTTCTCCTGATATTTTTCGTAGATAAAAAGGAGATCAATATTCTTATTTACCAGCGTTTCCCTTTCGGTTCTCGCCGTCTTGCTCATTCCCCCTTTCTCTATCTCAAACTCGTCTTTGAGTATCGACACCAGCTCGGAAAACTTCTTCAAAGTAATTCCTTCTCTCTTGAGGATTGAGATACTGCCGATAATATCCTTGACATACATCAGGGGTGCATTGACGGGCTTCAAGAGTTTAAAAGAATTTTTTTCCAGAACTTCGGAAATGAGATTGACTCTTTCCAGCTCTGTCACGTTCTGCATTCCCGCCGGCCTAGCAAACCTGTCCGGATTGTCGGCAATGATCTCATTACACAGTGCATGAAAGGTGCCGATCTTCACATAGTACCCGTCCTGACCGATAAGGCTGATGAGACGTTCCTTCATTTCTCTTGCCGCCGCATCGGTGTAGGTTAGGGCAAGAATTGAGGATGGTTCGGTATCGGTTTCTTTGAGAATATTGGCAATTCGTACCGTCAGTACTTGCGTTTTCCCGGTACCCGGACCGGCCAGCACCAGTACCGGCCCTTCGATACTATCGACGGCTTTTTTCTGAGTCGGATTTAATTTTCGATAAGCGGATTCAAAGGCAACCGTTACAGGCATGCCTAATTGTATATCGAAAAAAGTCATTCCTTATTATTTATTTACCGTACCCCCCCCCCACAGTGCTTGTCAAGCTATTATTGATATAAAATATCTACACAGTGAAACAACAAGAACTAGGCGAATTACTGGAATATTTACTCTCACAACCAGGGGAATCTGAATGGATCGAATTCAAACATAATAATTATTCCCCAGATGATCTCGGAGAATATATCTCAGCCTTATCCAATTCAGCCTGTTTACTCGATAAACCGCGGAGCTATCTGATTTTCGGAATTGAAGACAAAACGAAAAAAGTTGTGGGAACAAATTTCAATCCAAATAAAGAAAAAGTAAGGAATCAAGAGTTATTGAATTGGCTGGATACTCAACTCCGTCCAAGCATACAGTTTACATTTAGCGTATTCTCAGAGCAAAAAACAGGATACCAAATTGTAATAATTGAAATTCACCCTGCCCCTGGTAGCCCAATTAAGTTCAAAACCGAAAGTTACATTAGAGTTGGAACATATAAAAAGAAATTAAGAGACCACGCGGGGTTAGAGAGAAGATTGTGGGAAAAATTGAACCGAAAAGATTTTGAATCACAATTAGCAACAGAGAACATTTCTTCAAGCGACGTGCTCCGTATAATTGATTATCCAAGTTTCTTTGACATGTTAAATATACCCTTACCAGCAGACAGGGAGAGCATTCTATCTAAATTAGAAGAGGAGAGAATGATAGCTCGGAGAGGGAAATCATGCGATATTACAAATTTAGGAGCAATTCTATACGCCAAGAAACTAAGTTATTTCGAACATTTGGATAGAAAATCAATTAGAGTAATAATATACAAAGGAGGAAACAGAAATGAATCAGCAAAGGAGCAAATTGGATTAAAGGGATATGCTACAGGCTTTGAGGGTCTTATAAGTTATATTAACGATCAGATTCCTGCAAACGAACTAATTGGTCAGGCCATAAGAGTCAACACAAAAATGTATCCCGAGATTGCCATCAGGGAATTGGTTGCAAACACATTGATTCACCAAGACCTTTCAATTAAAGGATCGTCCCCATTAATTGAAATATTCAACGATAGGATAGAATTCTCAAACCCAGGGAAACCCTTAATTGACACACTTCGTTTTCTAGATCATGCACCTCAAAGCAGAAATGAAAAAATCGCAAAAATGATGAGACGGGTTGGTATATGTGAAGAAAGAGGAAGTGGAATTGACAAGGTTATTATCCAAACAGAACTCTATCAACTTCCTGCTCCAGAATTTGAAGTTGGAGATAGTTTCACAAGAGTAATTTTATTCGCTCATAAAACATTTTCGGAGATGGGGAAAAAGGATAGAATTCGTGCCGCATACCAACATTCATGTTTGAGATATGTTTCGAATCAACAAATGACAAACGAAAGTTTACGTAAGAGGTTCAATATTAGTGACAAGAATTATCCAATAGCCTCAAGAATTATTAACGAAGCTGTAGACGCTAAACTCGTAAAACCATTTGACCTTGAGTCAAAATCTAGGAAATACGCACGATATATACCTTTTTGGGCTTGAGAACTCTTATGTAATCAGATATGTGAAGAATGCAAGCCATTATAATTTTAGATTGACTTATCAATCAAATCTTATGTAACAGATATGTAACCAGATATATCTCTCCTCGACCAACCATCGCAGTCAACCCTATTTCTCTTTCTTGAAAACCTTCATCATTCCCTTGCTTTGAACAAAACCAAAGGCAACCGCCAGAAGTAGGCCTACCCACCAGCCGGAAATACCCAGTCCAAACTGTTCCGAGAATCTGGTAATCACCCACACTCCCACAAAATTTATTGCCAAGTAGCCGATCATCCATTCCTTGGTCGTGAGTGCTCTACCCAGCATTTTTTGTTTCCACTCAAACAGGGGTACAGCCAAGGTCCCGATCAAAGTCAACATCACCATACTGTGGAAGACAGCCCACCACAAATTTGAGTTGGCGTTCCCCAACACTACTTGGGCCGGAAAGAGGGCATTGGCAATCAGAATTACTAAACTATTAAGGACCAATGAGACAAAAAAAGTAGGTGTCATTTGTCGTAAAAATTACTAATAATTCAGTCTAGCACAACCAAACCAAAGTCTTTTGCTATATTTAATCAATGCTGGAATTTGAAAGAAAGAAATTAATTGAAACCGAAATTTATGAAAAACCCCTACCTTTCTTTAACCCAGAGGTTTACGAAACTCACCTTGGTCTCTCTTATCTCCGGGAGCCAGGTGTCGCCATTATTTCCATTCCTTATGTCGATCTCAGAGGTGCGCAGGGTTTCTTAGATGGTTTTCCCCGAGAATTGGAATTTTTTAAGTATCTTGAAGACCCCACTCCCATCCCGTCTTCCGAAGCCCTCTGTAAGTTTGCCGGCCAACTTTGCTTTTTGAGTCATGGCCCTCAGCGGACTATGAACAAAGATGCTCAGAAATATTTTCAAAACATCAAAGAATCTGGTCATGGATCCGTCCTGGAACACGCCAACATTTCCATTCTGCTTTGGGGAGTTTCGCGGAGCCTCACTCACGAACTGGTCCGCCATCGGGCCGGTTTTGGTTTTTCTCAAGTTTCTCAGCGGTACGTCGGAGGTCGCACTCTTCGCTTCATCGAGCGACCGGAATATGTCGACGACGCTTTTCTCCATGAACTTTTTGAAGATCGAATTGAAAGGACTCAGCGAGAATACGAAGGTATTACCGATTATTTACTGGAAAAACAAAAAGCCGGTTCTGAAATCCTCAGTGCCGACCGTAAAACCGATCTCCGTAAAAAAGTCCGCCAGGCGGCAAGGTCTCTCTTGCCCAATGAAACCGAAGCCCCGATCGTCGTCACCGGGAATGCCCGAGCCTGGAGACATTTTCTGAACATGCGGGGTAGTGAACATGCCGAAATCGAGATTCGTCGTGCCGCTTTCGAAACCTACCGCTGTCTCTCTCAAGTGGCTCCGCTTCTCTTCGAGGACTTCGGCGTGGCTCACTTGCCGGACGGCACCCACGGGCTCACCACCCACTTCCCCAAAGTTTAGCTCTTATTTCCAAACGCCGGGGAAACTGCAAAAGGAATTTCTTCCCAGTCCTTTGATTTTCTTACCTTTAGGTTTTTCGCCCAAACCGCGTCCAGAATTTTGGTATCTACTCCCTTGCCCCTTGCCATAGCCCTCAGAGCCAGCAGATCTTTCGGGAAACACTTCCCTCCAAATCCCTTCAGGGTGGTAATGTCCAAGTGACCGTCAAGAATTCTTTTATCCGCCACCACCATTTTCTTCACCTCTTCGTACTTTATCCCCAGCTTTTCACAAATCTCCGCCATCTCATTGGCAAAAATAACTTTAGTCGCCAGAAAACAGTTGGCCATGTACTTCACCATCTCGGCCGAAGTCGGATCTGTTTGGTATATCGGGGCCAGCGGTAGCACCGCCTGGTACATCGCCGACACTCTTCGGGATACCTGATCGTTGCTCGCTCCTATTACAATCCTGTCCGCATTGACAAAGTCTTGTAGAAATGAAGCTTCCCTCAGAAACTCGGGGTTAAAACAAAACAAACTCTCCGGATACTTCCTGATGTAGCCCGCCGTCGTTCCAGGAACTACTGTCGACTTGATAATGATGATTTTATCGGTACCCTTAGTCAGTTTAGCCAGGATCTTCATATTTTCATCCATAATCGATAGATCTATTCCCGACTCGTCTTCCCTAATGGGGGTTGGTAAGCAAACGAAAATATAATCGGACTTATCTACCACCTCTGCTAAAGACTCAAAATCTTTATATTTATCGTAAACATGGATCTCGTGATTGGAAAAGCCATACTCCACCGCCTGCCCCACAAAGCCGTAGCCAATAATCCCAATTCGGAACTTTCTCTTAGTACTAAAATTTCCGCTTTGAATCACCGGCATCACCCCTCTGGCACCACCACTGTTTTGCTGTAATCTTCCCTTATCAATCAAAGTTTTTACATACTGGTGAATGGTGGGGACGCTTCTTTTAAACTTCTTGGCAATTTCCTCCAAGGTTGGCGAAAACTGATTTGCTTGATAATATTCTTCGATGAAATCAAGAATCTGCTTTTGTTTGGGGGTTATACCTAACATATTACTTATAATTTACTAATATTATTCATATTAATCCTATATTTTCACTCTGTCAAACAATTTTTTACCGAAATGGACCACGCAGATTTTCCGGTAAATACTTCGCTATCTCAAACATCGCTTCCGTGGACGCCAAACTTGCCTTCTCGGTCGTAATAAAAAAGGGTTTCCCTACTACCATTTCAACTTCCTTTGGTATTTCGGCCCAAACCGCCACCGGCACCGTCGGAATTCCCATTTTGCTCGCCAGAATGGCGAGTTTCCCCGATCCTTCATGATAAGTTTCTGTCGGCGAGATCTCTCCACCCTTTTCGATGTGTCCTTCCGGAGACATAAGGACTATATTTTTTTCTTTTAATGCTCGCATCATTTTCCTAACCGCGCTTGTCCTGCCGCCTAGAAAATCTTTCCTGTCTTCTGCTGTCGGCACGGAAATAATATTCTCCGAATACATGCGGTGGAATCTTTCCAGTAGCTGTACCGAGCCTGGTAGGGTAGTTTTTCCATTAAAATTGCTGGTTGTCAAGGATATTTCCGAAGCCATAGCTAGTTTTACTTGTTGGCCATTTACGTCATAAATCTGGACAAATAATTTCAACATGGCCGGCAAAAGCACATCCATGTTTGGATGGTTAAAAACAATCAGACAGCCGGTGTCTTTCGGAATATTTTCCAAGCCACTAAAATTCACTTTGGTTTTTGTTTCCAATTCCCAAAGCAATTTTCTCGCATCTTCTACCAAACTTCTTCCCGTCTCCTCTTTAATCATTCCTGTCACCAGTTCATTCAAGAGCCCCGCTCTATAAAACGAAGCGGCAATTCCAGGCAGTCTTCTGAGTTCTGGCGACAGAGGCATGGCATATAAGATAACATAAACTTTATAGATATGGATATCACTGCCGCCCACCGACACTTAAAAAAAGACTCACGGCTTGCCCCGCTACTGTCCAAGTACTCCCTATCTCTGTCAAAGATTTCCACCGATCTCTTCCGTGACCTTCTCGAGTCGATCATTGGTCAGCAACTCTCGGTCAAAGCCGCATCGACTATCATTAAACGCTTTGTTGCTCTTTTCCCCGATCCTAAAAACATCAAGCCGAAAGATATCCTGGCCCAAAACGCGGACACTCTCCGGTCCGTCGGTCTTTCCCGTCAAAAAATCTCTTACCTCCAGTCTCTTTCCGAATTCATACTTTCCGAAAAATTAGTTCTGGCTTCCCTTAAGGACTTGTCAGATGAAGCGGTCATCGAGAACTTGATTCAGGTCAAAGGTATCGGTCGCTGGACCGCCGAAATGATATTAATTTTTTCTCTAGGTCGAGAAGATGTTTTTTCTGTTGGAGATCTTGGTTTGCGGACTGCCGTTTCCAAAATTTATGGCGTCGATCGTGAAGATAAAATAAAAATCGAAAATATTGCTAAGAAATGGAGCCCTTACCGCTCTTTAGCCAGCCTCTATCTCTGGCAGAGTTTGGACAATAAATAGTTGCTATAAAAAACCGGGTGCTCATGACACCCGGTATCCAAATTATGGGAAAACGACTTCTTTCTTCGCTATTTCCAAAGTTTCAGCGGCTCTTTCCACCCCTGCCCGATATTTTTCAGGGATCCCGTTCCGGTAAAACAAACTTACCGCGTTTGGCCGGAACCAAATCAAATGATAGGTATCCAACCATTCTCCACCCCGATAGTCGTCTACCGGTTCTTCACCCCAGACGGTATAACCTACCCTCTCCAGAGCCTTACGAGAAGCTTCGTTTACCACCCGCACCGTGCTCCGGATCGTAAAACGGTTAAGAAAATTGGCTGCGAACATAGTTCTACCTAAATGAGCTGCGGATGCCACTCCTTTTCCCCACCATGCCGGATCCCAAATAATGATTCCCGAATAGCAGGAATTTTCTCTGTTACTTAGTTCATGAATCCCCGATACCCCAATAGGCACGTCAGACCCCTTGGGTTGTATCGCCCACAGGCAGCAGCTAGGATCAACTCTTCTCTTTTCATACCACTCGGTTTCGTTTTCCAGGGTCTGAGCAAACATCCCCTTGGTATGCATGTGAACCTTCATTGACGAAAAATTCTTCACCAATATCGGAAGGTCATCCTTAGAAAACGCTCTCAAGACCACTTCTTGTTCCTTGTGTGAAACTACCATAGTTACTCCAAACATTTATGCCTCCTTTTTTAGTGTGCCAGCCACGTAAGCTACTCATGAGATAGCTTTGTTTGGCCGGTTAAAACTCCAAAAAGAGGAAAAAACGAAAAAAGCCTCCATTTGGAGGCTTAAACAGTAAACTAAGTTTGCTCTTATGCCTCCATATAGGTATCACAAAGGACACCCATAGAATGGGTTTCTTTATAGGCATTAGGATGCATGCTTCTTATCATGCGCATATTATAACACATTATAAGACAGATTCGTTCTCCGCTTTAACTTTGGGATATATTTAAAGTATGAACCAATCCTCTACCTACCTCTGGTACCAAACCCTGATAAAACCCTCTTGGGCGCCTCCATCCTGGCTCTTTGGACCCGTCTGGACAGTTCTCTACGTTCTCATCGCCTTTTCATTCGGAACCGTTTTTTACCGCATCTACCGGAAAAAGCTCAAGCCACGACTCGCTCTGCCCTTTGTTCTTAATCTGATTTTTAATTTTATTTTTACTCCCATTCAGTTCCGTTTACAAAATAACCTTCTGGCGGCTCTGGATATTCTTCTCGTTCTTACCACCTTGATCTGGGCTATCAGAATAATTTATAAGAAAATCCGTTGGGTAGCCCTTATTAATCTTCCATATCTGGCTTGGGTTTCCTTTGCCACCATCCTTCAGTTCACCGTCACTTATCTAAATCGATAAACTAAAATAACTGCATGGAAGTCCGCTTGGAACAATCATGGAAGAGCCTCCTCAAAGATGAGCTCGAAAAGCTTTATTTTAAGGAGTTAACTGACTTTGTCAGAAAAGAATACCAAACCACCACCGTCTACCCCCCTCCCAAGTTTATTTTTAACGCCCTTGATAGCCTCTCCGTGGATAAAGTCAAAGTCGTCATTCTCGGCCAGGATCCTTATCACGGTCCCGGCCAGGCCCACGGTCTCTCCTTTTCGGTACCGGAAGGAATCGCCATACCTCCATCTCTGCAAAATATCTATAAAGAAATTGAAACTGATTTGGGGAACCCTCGCCACGCTTCCGGCAATCTGGAGCGTTGGGTCAAACAGGGAGTCCTGCTTCTAAATGCCACTCTCACCGTCCGGGCAAATCAAGCCGGTTCACACCAAAATAAAGGCTGGGAAACTTTTACCTCTGCCATCATCCACCATCTAGCCGAAAAAAAAGACCACCTCGTCTTCATCCTCTGGGGAAACTATGCCCAAAGAAAAGGCTCTTTTATCGATGAAAAGAATCATCTGGTTCTCCGCTCGCCCCACCCCTCTCCGCTTTCGGCTTACAGCGGCTTCTTTGGCAGCCGCCCCTTTAGCCAAACCAACAAATACTTGGTCAAAAACGGCCAAATACCTATTGACTGGTAACCTTATCTTGCGTTCAAACCCGGTTGTAACTTTGGTGTCGGGGTTTTTATCGTTCTGGTCACGATTGGTTTGGTCGTAGGTGTTGGGCAGACAAGAATCTTTTCACAAGGAGCCTGGATACACTGTACTTCTTGATAATAACAGCCCTTTCCTAACTTTGGTGTGGGTGTCGAAATAGGTAATATTTTATATAATTTCTTCAAGCGATCGTAAAGTGTCGTAATTTGAGCGCACCTTACTTTAATAACTTTCTCAATCGATGCCAGTTCTCTGGTGCCGGTCTTATCTTCACTCCATTTCCCATCCTTGAAATTGTCGCCCGCCACAATGTCATCATCAGTCGTTTTTTCTATTTGTATTTGAGGTCCGGAAAATCGATCACAAGCAGATTTCATTGTACTAAGTATGCTGGCGATAGCCTCATACCGATTTCCTGGAGCAATATCCGTCGTTACTGCCTTTACCTGACCCTTACTAAACAGAGCGTCAAATGGCCAGAAAGACGAAGCCGAAGAAGCAAACACCACCGAGCCGGCTATCATCGCCGACAAAAAGCCGATTATTATAGTTTTTTTATTCATACGACAGCTAGACTTATTAATACTTCATTATATACACAAATAAAAACCAGATACAATACAACCCATGGAAATTCAAAAAAGGTTCAATCGTGAACGTTTTTCCTTTTCCGGTCAGGGAGAGGTCTATTCCTTTACCATCATTTACGACGCTCCCAGAGGCTTTACCCAATTTGCTCCTTACCCAATCGCCTTGGTTAAGCTCAAAGAAGGCAACCTGATCACCGCTCAGCTAACCGACGTTGACCTAGACGATATCTATATCGGTATGCCGGTCGAAATGGTCACCAGAAAACAATCGGAAGATGGCGAGCGTGGCTTGATCACTTACGGCTACAAATTCCGTCCAAGAATGTAGAAATCTAGAGCCAGCGGAAAAAACTACCCGGGAAAGCCACTTCGTCACCCCCGAAACGTCGTTTGAACTCCGTAAAACCAAGCCATCTTTTTTGGGGCCAGCGTTCGTCATAAATTCCCTCCAGGTCAAAAAACTTGAGTCCTTCTTTTTTTGCCCTCAGAATCTCTTCCCAAACCAATTTGTAATGGGCTCCGGAAGCTCGTCCTTCACCACTCGTCCACGTCTGATAGTAATTCGCTGTGTCACTTGAGTACATCACCAGCAATCCGGAGTGATAAACCTCACCGGATCTGCTAACGATCAGCTTGGCTTTTCCTCGGAAATGTTTTTTAATACTTTTTAATTCTTTAATACTCATAGTCCAAACCTTACTACTTTTCTTCCATAGTTGGTGAAACTTCTCCACCTCGACCTCCTCGATCATTACTTTTTTGTTTTTTACTATCTGCCGTCTGGCGTTCTCCGACAAGTTTTTCCATAACCGTTCTTCCGTCTGGGTGAGGTCCGTGATGTAAGTTTTGGTGGCGAGATAGGGGAAGCGGGTAAGGTGGTACCCCGCCATTTGATAACCCAGACGATCCTGCACTCTAATTGGTTCAATCACGGAACTAACCACCCTATACTTTCTTTTTACTTTTTTAAGTTCGTTCCAGTTTGGGTCATACGAGGATCTCTGTAACTTCATCATCTTCAAACCAAAAATTCCCAGGGGAATGATAAAGGCTCTCATGCTGTGCTGTTTGTCTTCCGACCCAATGCTCACCACTTTCCATCTCTTGTCGGTCAAGTAACCTTTCCAGCCCAAAGTCTGCCTTAGATCCTCCATTTATTTTCTTATTTTAGCTACCAGTTTGAGGACTACCCATCTCAGCTTTTCCGCCCAGTTGTAAATTAAATACTCAAAGTTGTTAATTACCAGATCATATGTTCCTACAAACTCAATCAGTTCCGCCCCATAGCCTTGTTTAAATCGGTGAAAGCCGTACCATGGGTCCGTGGTGTCCGGTTCCGGCCCCAGGCTCCCCCAAAGGTCAAACAATTTACATCCTTGTTTTTTTCCAAACTTGATTGCCTCCCACATCATTAGATTATTAGCCATCACTTCTCGATGAGTATTACTCGATGCTCCGTATGGATAATACAAAACCCCATTCAACTCAAACAATACCCAAGTAGTCAGAGTCTCTCCCCGATAAACGGCCTTAAACAGGTGCCCGCTTCCCGATTCAACCATTGTTTTCCACATCTGTTGGTGGTAATTCTTTGAGTGGGCAAAAAACCCTTGCCGTTTGGTAGTCTCCTCCATCAGTTTCCAGTACTCTTCAAAACCTTGTTCCGAGTTATCTTCTACAATCTTCACTCCTTTTTTCTCCGCCAAGCGAAAGTTATATTTGGTCTTCGGGTGCATTTTCTTCAACAGCTCCTCCTCGCTCACCGAGATATCCAGCTGGAACGAGTACTTAGTAAACAACGGTTTCCCCTTTACCAATTTAAAGTCCAGGCTGAGATTTTTTATTCTTTCCAGCTCGGCAACTCCGGCTTTTTCATTTGGTTCAAACTTCACCACCAAGGCTCTCATTTTTTTGGCTATCTCCGCTATTGCCTCCAGCGCTTCCCGATCCGGAATCGCCGATTTGGGGCAATACCCAATATATCTATTTATCTTGGGAATTTTGTGCCAGGTAATCTGATAGACCTCCTTCTTCGCCTCGCCGAAGTCTTGACGAAGGCGGGTTACCCTTACCCCAGTTTGCTTCCGAAACTCTCCCCACTGCCACGATTGCAACGGATGCCTCGCCGCTTCGTTAAAATTTTTCTTATCAGAATCTGTTACCTCTCTTATCACAATCTATTCTAAACTACAGTTCCCGATATTATATCCCCTCCACTGGTTCTGGAAGAGCTTCATCCAGTATAATTTGATCTTCTGTCGGTTCAAATAGAGTCTCGTCAACCACACTTTGATCCTCCACCGGTACTTCTTGATCAACCTCTTCGGTCGTAAAGATTTCTTCGGTTATTGGTTCAAATGCCTTGGGAGAACTTTCTGGGGCTGTCGGTGCTACCGGAGTTTTACTGGCAACTTTTGCCGAAATAATTAAAGTGGCGAACACTGCTGTAACTACTAGAAGTAAAGTCACCAGTCCCCAAACAATCATTCCGCCTTTTTTCTTCGGAAGAATAACCTCACCGTTTAAATTGTTTGAGTTCAGGGGAATATTTATGTCATCCATAGCAATTCGTTATTTAATGTTAATTCCAATATAACATAATCAGGTCACCAGCTGTCAATATCTTCAAAATCGTCTTTAACCGCCTCCTCAATCTCCCAATCCTGCACAATAATCCTCTTTTTTTCCCCAAATTCATCAAAACCGTCATTGCGAGACGTAGGGGTTTGATTTATCAAACCCGTTCGGCGTGGCAATCCAGTGTCTTGAGTTCTTGGGTTCTTGATTTCTTGAGTTCTTTGGATGTTCTCATCCGATATCTCGGATAAAAACCTTGACGGTATCGATTGATGCCTCCCCCCAAAACTAAGTCTTGATCTGGCCCACGAAAGGGTCAGATTCTCTTTTGCCCTGGTCATGGCCACGTACATGAGTCTCCTTTCTTCCTCGATCTCTTCTTTACCGCCCTCAAACATCGAGCGGGAGTGGGGGAAAAGCCCCTCTTCCAAGCCCACTACAAAAATCTCGGGAAACTCCAGCCCCTTAGCCGCGTGCACTGTCATCAAAGTCAGCTTTGCGTTTGATCGGTGTTGTTTAATCTCCGACTCCGAAAGAGCCGCGCTTTCCAAAAATAGCGCTACACTTTCGTACTCTCCGGCCACTGCCAACAGCTCGTTTATATTTTCGATTCTTGCCACATCTTCCTCATCCCTCTCATCAAATCTTTCCATGTAATTAATCAAATTAATTATTTCCTCCAATAGAGGTCCCGGTCGCCCTTCACTCCTTCTCTTATCAGAAAGTCTCCCGAACCATTCATCAAAAATGGCGGCTTTTCTTTTTCCGATTTTTTCAATTCTCTGCCGGCTGATTTCCTCACCCGGGTTGTGAATTAGTCGTAAATAGGCGATCAAGTCTTTTACCTCCGCTCGATTATAAAACCGCAGTCCGCCAATCAACTTGTAGGGAATATCCCGTCTTAACAGTTCATCTTCAAACGCACGGGACTGGGCATTTGTTCGATAAAGAACTGCTACTTCCTCCCCCCGGTCACCGATTTTTTTAGATTGATCCACCACATATCTTGCTTCGTCTCTTTCATCCAGGGCTTCAAATAAATTAACTTTTTGACCCATCTCTCTGGTTGCCGAAAGTTTTAAAGTCGGATGATTAGTATTATTGCTCACCACCCCATAAGCCGCGTCCAAGATATACTGGGTGCTCCGATAATTCTTAGGCAGTCCGACCGTGGTTAGTTCGGGGTAAGTTTCTTCCAGCAGTCTCAAATTTCTATAATCTGCCCCTCTAAAAGAGTAGATGGCTTGGGCGGCGTCTCCCACCGCCGTAATATTTCGTTTTTCTCCGGCCAGCAACTTTGTCAGTTCAAACTGAGCTTTGTTGGTGTCTTGATACTCATCCACCAGTATCCACTCAAGTCGGTCGTTTACCTCTTTTCTAATCCTGTCGATTTCTAACACTTTCACCGCCTTAACCAGCAAATCATCAAAGTCCACCGCGTTGTTCCGAACCAGTCTACTCTGGTACTCACTCCAAACTTTATTAATCTGCCGGTGAAAATAATCTCTCGACACGTTTTCGGCCTCTTTTAAAGTTACCAAATCGTTTTTCATCTTACTGATCATGGCCAAAAACATCCCCGGTTTGTTTTGCTTCGGGTCAATAGAGAGATCTTTAAGCACCTTTTTCATCACGGACTCGGAGTCTTGACTATCAAAAATTACAAAATGGGGGCTCACTCCGACCTCCACTCCGTAGTTTCTCAGCAGTTTGGCGCAAAAAGTATGAAAAGTACCGGAAAATCCCAGATCAATCTTTTTGCCCGCCGAATTGGATGGTTTTGTGCCGATCTTTTTGATTCTTTCTTTCATCTCACCGGCCGCTTTATTGGTGAAAGTTAACAAGGCTATTTTCGTTGGGTCGACATTTTTTTCTTTGATCAACCATGCCACTCGGTGGATCAGCACTCTTGTTTTTCCCGAACCTGCTCCGGCCAGAACCAAAAGAGGACCTTCTCCATGAGTTACCGCCACCAGCTGTTCTTTATTGAGAATATCTACCACTCAAACATTGTAAGTCATTTGCGATGGTCTAAGTGGTGCAGAAGTATAGCCAAACAACCGCACGGACCATGTACATGCGAGCCGAAGGGTACTGCTGCGAGACAGTAACGCGGGAGTACGGTTTTTGGCGGACTTCGAACCACAGCCGCTGTATAATTAAAAAAGTGAAATACGTTATTGGCAACTGGAAAAGCAATCAAAATATCAGCCAATCTCTTATTTGGCTGGATGGTTTGTCCGCTCTCCACCCCAAGTTCTCTCCCGAAGTTACCGTTATTCTCTGCCTGCCTTTTACGGACATCGCCTCCTTCAATCACAAAATTTCCGACCTGAACTTACCCATTATCTCCGGCTCTCAGAACGTCTCTCATCTGGCCCCCGGTAAACATACCGGCGAAATCACCGCCAACATGCTTTCCGAACTGGTGAACTACTGTATCGTCGGTCACTCAGAACGCCGTCAGGAATTTTCTGAAACCTCTGAAATAGTCGCCCAAAAAGCCCGCCTCTTACTCGAAAGCTCCATCACCCCCATTATTTGTTTGGACACTCCCTATCTCGATGAACAGATAAAAGCTCTTTTTACTTGCGATGTGGACGTCTCTCGTTGTTTCTTTGTTTATGAACCTATCTCAGCCATCGGTATCGGGAAACCTATCGATTCTGTCTCAGCCAATCACATCGCTAACCAAATCGCCTTTTTAACAGACAACGCCGCCCCGATTCTTTACGGTGGCTCGGTTAGCTCGGACAACGCCGCCTCTTTCGTTCGGGAAAACTGTATCGATGGCGTCCTGGTGGGTACCGACAGTCTCGAACCCACTTTATTTGCCGGTATTATTACTAGTCTTTCTTGAGTCTCATGAAACTTAGCCATGTCAGACCCATGCGCCTTCTCGTCAAATTCCTGTCCGGAATTAAAAATCATCTTTGGTTAATATTTATTGTTTTTGCCGCTTCCATCCTTGTCGCCCTGGGTGTCGTTGGCTATGGTTATTTATTAAAATTAAATGTCCGCCCCCAAAATCTGCTTAATTTTTTTGGCACTCCAAAAGATAATCTGGAAAGCACCGGTGGTATCACCAATTTTTTAGTTTTGGGTATTCGTGGTGAGGGGTCGGAGTCTCCCGATCTTTCGGACACCCTCATTCTGGCGTCGTATAACCACGAAAACAATACTACTTCTCTGATCAGTATTCCTCGGGATCTCTGGGTTCCTTCTCTAAAAGCCAAAATTAATACCGCTTATTACTACGGTGAGCAAGCCAGCCCCGGAGCCGGTATCAATTTTGCCCAAGCCTCCGTTCTGGAAGATCTGGGTCAACCCATCCACTATACCGCCATCGTCAACTTTACTCTCTTTACTCAGGCTATTGATCTGGTTGGTGGTGTCGACATTGAAGTTAATCCCGGTTTTTCGGACACCCAGTTTCCCATCCCGGGTAAAGAAAAGGCCTTGCCAATTTCTTCCCGTTACGAAAAAATTTCTTTTTCAGGAGGCATAAATCACCTAGACGGCCAAACAGCTCTCAAATTTGTCCGGTCACGTCACTCGGTCGGTGATGAAGGCACCGACTTTGCTCGAACGAATCGCCAACAACAGGTAATTTATGCCCTTCGTCAAAAAATTATCAACCCAGGTTTCCTCCTCGATCAAAAAAAGGTGGACGCTCTGCTTAACATTATCGGAAAAAATCTCAAATCAAACATTGATGGGGATCTCTATCCAACACTGGCCAAACTCGCCTTGGATACTAGAGATAAACCTATCCGCACCATCTCCCTCACCGACACCCCCGACAAAAATGGCGTCACTATTCTCGAAAATCCTCCTATATCAAAATATAACGGTGAATGGGTCCTTATTCCCAAAGATAACAACTGGAACGCTCTCAAGCAATATCTCAAAAACGCCCTCTCCCAATAGGGCCAGGCCTTAAAGGGCACCAATCTGCAAGGCCTGGCCCTGCAGGATCGCGATGACAAATTACTTTACCTTCACCAAGTAAGTCTCCCCATTTTCATAAACCATCTCACCTAATTCTTTTATCTGTTCCTCATTCACCTCATACATTCCTCTTTCATCGGCTCCCACCAATATCCAACCGATATTATATTTTTTTAAGAGCAAGCTTCTTGCACCTTGGTCTTTCGTTTCATAAATCGTTCTTACCTCGACCTCTCGTGCGGCCACTACCTCAAAACCACCTCGCCACAGCCACTCATGCACTCTCCAGCCCTCTATCGTCGGCACTCCCGAAAAAACCGACACCGCATTAAAATCTGTATAACTGTCTCCCACTGCCTCCACCATATTTTTTTCACCCTTATTTTTTTGTAGATACTTAATCGCCTCGTATTTTTCCGGCATCTCTGTTTTTATCCAAGTTTCCCCGTTCAGTCCTTGGTAATTTTTAAAATTATTGTAGAAGTTTGGAAAGGACACTGTCGGGAATATCATCGTTCCTAAAAAAATCACTCCGGCCACCGATATCCCCAGCCATCTCAATGGCCAAAGAATTTTTCTATCCGAATCAAACAGTTTTCCCCAAAGAGCTCCGGCCAGTAGCCCAATCATTATCGAAGCCTGATAAGTTAGTTTAAACATGGTATTGGCTCTCGGGTGATCCGGATAAATATCCTTGGCATAAACCAGTTCAGGAATGATTATCAAAAGAATCAGTGTCAGGGTAAGTGTCCGTATCATCACCTTCTTTTCGCTTCTTCCCTCGATCAAAACCGCCAGAAGTGAAACCGCCGCCCCTCCCGCCCAAAGGACGGCCAACTGCCACAAGGGTGACCGTTCCGTCACCATTTTGATGCCGTTTGAGATCGGCTCAAAGGTCGCGAGCCACGGCAAGGCCGCCAGTATCATGAACAGCCCCATCACTCCTGCCGATCTCATCAAACGTAAAAAGCTTTTTGGTTCCCCGATGACTATCTGTAACCCGGCCACCACCATTAGTAATCCGTAAACCGCCACATCCCAAGTATTCGTCATCATCATCACCCCAAAGAGAATGCCCATCAAGACTTCAAACATTATTTTTCGATTCTCCAGCCAAAGTAAAAAAACCAGTATCAAAAGCAACACCGCGGGTAATCCCAAAACATGGCCATGGAGATCGGCCACCACAAAACTGTATCCGGGAAACTCGTGAATGGTGTTGTGAATAAATCTAGTGGCGTCAGCATACCAGTAATTGGCTAGACCGCGATTGGAAATAAAGTACCAAATAATCTGACTATTACCGGCGATCACCGTAGTCATTGCCCCAATGAGTCCGGCTATCATCCCGGCCAATGGTTTCTTCGCTCCGGCCAAAAAATGCGCAATTCCAAAAGCTATTGACATCGACAGCCCGGCAATAAATCCCAGCACCAAGTTGTATCCCACCGCCGCCTCCACCATAAACAATCTGATTAAGCCACTAGCCCAGAAGTGGCCAAAAGAATAATAGTTTATCGATTTTCCGGCTTGCCACATGTCCATGGCCGGCAAAGTGGAGGAGACCAGGTATCTATTGATAAAGCCAAAGTCCATAAACTTCTCCAAGCTGTCGATGTTTGGTAAAAAACCTCTGATTAAAGTAATTCCCAGTAGTCCCACGAAGAACAAGTACTCTTCCATCACCATAATTTTTATACTTTCTTTCGTTAGTCTGTTTTCCGGTTTTTTTGTCATCCACCACCAAACATTAAACAAGGCCAGTCCGGACAAGACGGCCACCAAGCCAACATTGGTATTGACCGGCAAACCCAGGTGAGACAGTTCCCAAATAATTAGACTCGCCGCCAGTGTTGTGATCAGTCGCGAAACCGGCCAGCCTTTGTCGGTGAGTTTGCTAAAAAACGATCTGGTTACCGGCCAGCAGACTAGCTGTAGAACTAAACTTATCAGATAAACTTTCCCGATGGTGATTAAATCTGTGTATATCATAAAGAAGTGTATAATCCCTTCCTTGTCATTCCCGACCTGATCGGGAATCTATATAAATAATCCATATTTGGGATGGATCCCCGCATTCGCGAGGATGACAAATCGTGTATTGTCATCTATTTTTCATATCTTCTATAACTGCTTTTGCCACCTCATTCCCCATTTTGACCGCGTAGTTGGTTCCCCTGTCAAACGGATAAACCATACTCATATTAGCGAGGTATACTCCCGCAATCGACGTCCTCATGTCTGGAAGCCTTGAAGAGTAGTTTATCGGAAAGACCGGCTGGGCAAAAGGCTCTCGAAAGAGGTAACTGCCTTTAACTTGATTTTTCTTGAAACCATGATTTATTTTTTTTAAAAAAGGAGAATAAATTTTTAACAGCTCTTCCTTAGTCATCTCTAGCTGTTCGTCACCTTCCGGCAGATAGTTCCCGAGATACACCAGGACGTTTCCTCCATAATATTTTTTGTCAATCATGTTGGTATGTTCCACCACCACCAGAAAGGGCCATTTATCCTCCAGTATGTTTAGCCAATAACCCCGAATAAGTTTTTTAGAAAGTTCCAAAATTAACGTTTGTCCCCACAGATAATCTAATTTCGGAAAATCGATTCTCGGAACCATCTTCTTAATGATCGGCGCCGGTACAGTCATCACCACCACCTCAAACCTCTCCCCATTCACCAACATGTCATCCTGAGCGAAGTCGAAGGATCTCACTTCACTATTCACTCTCACCTTTCCCCCTTTCCTTTCTATACTCTCCACCATTTTCTCCACCAAACCACCAAACCCTCCCTCAAAATATCCCAATCTTTGTGTTCTTTTGGCCACTCGGCTCCAAAACCACGCCATGTTAACCTGCTTTACAAACGGTCCAAACTTAGCGGTTAACAATTTTTTCCAAATCGTTTCGTAACCGCCTCTGCCCAAAAGTTTCGGAAGAAAATCCACCACTTGATACTTTTCTAGAAATAAGCCATCGGGAATTATTTTTAGCACTGTCAAACCCAAACCCATCCGAACTCTCTCCCCCAAACTTATTCCCGAAAATCTCAACAAAGACAGTGGAGAGTCTAGCTGGATTTCTTGGTTGTCAATATAACTACTGGTTACCGGACTATTTATCTGCACTGGACAGTTCACCTTCTCGGCTAACTGGATAATCTCCTTATCGTTTGTAAAAACATGATGATAAAAGCTCTCCAAACTCCACTTCCATTTAAAGTTTCCCAAAAACCCCGCCGCCAGCCCTCCACACTTATCACTAGCTTCGAAAATCGTCACTTGAAATCCTTGATCCACCAAACTTAGTGCACAAGCGAGACCGGTAAAACCTCCACCAATAATAGCGATCTTTTTCCTCACCTCTTACAAGGCTAACAGTATTCCAATGATAGCGAGCATCAGACCACCTCCAAAAGCGGCCACTCCCGGGAAGTCCAGAATGCCGGCTTCGGGAAGCGCTGTGGGTTCAACTGCGGCCACCGGTCTCTCGGTGGGTAGAGGAGCTTCGGTCACCACCACCTCACCGACCACTCTGGTTGGTGCCGGTGTTCTGATCGAAGTCGGTCTTGCTGCCATCGGTGCGGAACAAGTATCAGATCCCAAATTTGTAGCCAGTCTACACTTACTTGATCCGGTGTCACAAACCAATCCAGTATTGCACTCCGAATCTCCGGTGCAGGTATGGTCGCATCCTACCACCGTACTAATAGTTAGTTCGTTTGCGGCATTGATGTCCGTTCCAACCGCATTTACTATCGCCACATTTTTTATAATGTCACCGTTGACCGCGCCACCAGCCACCTTCACCTTGAAAGCGTATACCCCCTTCTCGCCGGCTTTTACCGTCAGTCCGTCGCACTTCACTCTCCGGTCGGAAGCTGAATAAGTACAGCCACTCTTGGCGTCTACAAAGGTTAGTTGGTCTTGCTTTTCCCCGTTAAGAGTATCGGTGATGTTTACATCGGTAACATCGACCTCTCCAAAGTTTTCTATGGTTATAGCGTAGATAAAGGTTTGGTTTTTGGCCACAGTGTCAATTTCCGTCGTGTAGGCGTAGGTTCCACCGACATATTTATAAGCCTTTTTAGTCACCTCAAGATCATCGGTACAAGCCGTTGTGGCAGCGCAAATGTCAGTCGCCACTCTTCCACACGCATTACTACATAAAACCAAGTCTTTTGTTGCCTCTTTAAACTTGTCTAGGTTGTACCAGACTTGCGCCTTGTTTTCTATTTTTTTACCGACTACTGCATCATCACTTGCCTTCACCCTAAAAGCAAAGACTTTCTCTTGTCCCGGGTTCAGCTTGATATCGTCACAAATTACAGTTCCCATGGTATCGGTATTCTGAACATATCTACAAGCTGAGGTGGTGTCTAAGAATGTCAAGAAATTAACATCCTTCTCGACGGAGTCTTTGATATAAACACCTTTGGTAACTGCCACCGAGGTAGTATTCTTCAAATATATGGCGTACACGATTGTTTGCCCCGGAGTTGCGGAGCTAATTTCAGTTTTTAGATCATATGATCCTGCTTTGTTTGTGCTCTCATTTTTAAAAGCTTTCTTTACAATGGTGATGTCTGCACAAGCCGAAGTTGCCGGACAGGCTTTGGTCGTCGCTATTCCGCAGGAGTTTTTACATGTCGAAATCGTCGAAGCCGCAGTTCCGCACGCCGTCGGACAGTCCGGATTGCAAGTAATTACGTCGGAAGCGACACACAAACTGGTGGCGGTCACAGTACACGCCGCCGACCCAACCCATTTGACCTCAGCCGCCTGCGGCTCGCTTTCCGGTGCTGTAGGGGCTATCGCCTGTTCTTGACTTACCTTGGATGAGATAAATATCGTCGCCACCCCAATCAGTAATATGACTAGAATTAAGAAAATCGATAGTATGGCTTTGTTTTTTTTCATTTTGTCTATGGTTCGGTTGTAACCTGTCCCTCAAACTTATAACTACCCGATTTCTTAATTTCGTAGTCGCTATACCACATTGTTTTCTTATCGGCTCCTGAATATCCTTGGCCCAGTTTCCACACGGGAGTTTCCACTACACCGTCTATAAAAACTCTAAATCTAGCTTTCAAGTTTGCTTTGTTACCGGTGATGGCAATTCGAATCTTGTCACCAACGTGTAATTTGGCTCTCTGAGCCGCGGTCATTGGGGTCGTTTGATATCCCTCCGCCAGACAAGTCACTCCACCCGGAGTACCCGGTTGACAAATTTTGGCATACAAGGCCACTTCCATACACGCTCCAACTCCCGGTGTCGGAGTAAGTGTCGGTGTTATTGCTGTTGTTGTAAAAGACACTGTTGGTGCTTCCTGATCACACCCAGATTGTTTCCACATTATCAGTCTCCAATAGTATTTTGTGTTTGGCTTCATCCCCGTTACCTTATAAGTACTCGGAACCGCCTTAAGGTAATAATCGGTGTTTTCATTTGCCACACACACAGCATCAGTCTTTCGAGACGGAAGTCTGCCACAATCGTCAGTTGGGTTTCCTTTTGGATTGGAACTTACCCATAATTTTATATAATTACCACCGGTTCCCGGTGTCCACGAAAGAGTCGCACTCGTTCCGGTAATATTGGTAATTTTTAGACCTTTTGGTGGGGTTATTTTACAAGCTCCTCCACCACACTTCTTCATATCGGTCGTCCAGGCTCCTCCGGCCGAGGGACAGCAGTATGGCTTATTTCCACAGCTCTCCACTCTCCCGGCCGTATCACAATTACTATCTCTGCTAGATCCATCATCTTCAGGTGGAGTACAGCTTCTCAGCACCCCATCACTACCCGGACACTGCTCCTTACAAGATCCTCCACCAGGCTTCTTCGTCGGCTTTGTCGTCGGCACGACGGTGGGGCAGGATTGTTTAGGACATATCATGGTACCATCGGCACAAACTTTCGTCTTCTCGCAGGCAGCCGTCGTCGGCGTAGTACCACATTCCGAATCTGAAGAACACTCTCCCACTGATAATCTATCACCGGTACAACGAACACATTTATTACTAGAACAATATTCACACTTACCTCCTTCAGTCGGCGTCTTCGTCGGTGTTATCGGCGGCTTCGTCGGTATTGTGGGCGAAACGCAAGCATCGCCTTCGTCCACCCATGATCCATTTTCACAAGTTTGCCGCCGATTATTACTACACCTAGTCGCGCCATCAAAACATTTCCATGCCAGGGGTTCGCTTTCCGGCGCGGTCGGGGCCACTGCCTGCCTGCCCGAAATCCTATTTGACACAAAATAAGCCGCCGTGGCCACTCCGACGACTAGAATAATCGCGGCGATACCACCCAGTATCTGAGGCATTTTACTTTTTGGTTTTGACCCTGGCCATTCGGGTTCCGGGGGAGCACTCGGGGCTGGTGGAGCTGTTACGGGCAAAGGTTGAATCGGGGCGATGGGTGGAACAACAGGGTTTAGTCCCTCTGGCATTGGAGGAGTCAATGGAAGAACCACCGGAGTTACGGGCGCTAAATTATTTTGATCGTCCATCTGTATTTAACTATACTATTTGTTTAATCACTGTCAACAAGCAGTCCTTTTTGTAGTTGTCAGGTGATAGATCCTCCCCAAAAATAATCTTCAAACCGTGGTGATGGATGACGAGACACCAGTCTGAAATCTTTAATACCCGCAGTGGCTGACAGTCGAGATAAAGTTGCCAAATCACCATCTGTAGGAGTCTCTTTAGCTTCTATGGCTATTTTTCCATCTAAGACGAAGTCTATTTCATTTCCACTCTTCAAAGCATAGTACTGTATAGATCCATGTTTTGACAGTTGATTGTAGAGCGTGTTTTCAAACTGCGATCCACTGGAAATATCAGTCAGTGTATTGGCAAGTCCTGTATCACAGAAATATAATTTTCTCGACTTGACGATTTCTCTACTTGAATTTTTAGTAAAAACAGGCACTGTATGGATGAGATAAGTTTTTTCGAAAAAAGTGATGTAATTGGTTACGGTCGGTCTGGATATCCCCGTTAGCTTAGAGATGGTGTTGTACTCTGTTCGGCTTCCCACTCTGTTGGCTAATAATTTGGCCAGTGAAAAGAGGTTCCTTTCGTCGGAAAAATCTGCCAACGAGCGAATGTCTATATTTATATACGAAGACATGATGTCGAGTAGGATATCTTTCTTGGTTTCTTCCGACTCTGCTAGAACAACCTGGGGAAAGCCTCCAAAACGGATGAATTCTTCGTAATAAGATGTCAGCCGATTGTATTCATTTTTATCAAACGTTTTCTCTCTCCAGGCGGTATTAGCGTGGTTTATGCCTTTGAATGTCAAAAACTCTCCGAAGTCCAAAGGAAACAGTTCGAATACTTTTTTCCTTCCGGCCAGAGATTCTGTAAATAGATTTTTTAGATAATAAGAACTAGACCCTGTGACTATGAACTTAATTTTTTTGTGGTCAGAAAGATATTTAATGACACCAGGACTATCTGGTGCCAGCTGGATCTCATCTAGGGCAACCACCATGTCTTGATCCTTGGATAGTCCTCTTTTGACAAAAGCCTCGTAAATTCCATCGTAATTTTTTTGATGGAAGAGCTCTCTATTATCTGGACGTTGAAGGTCAAGGTATAAAGAATTTCTATTTGGGATATCCTCCAAGAGTTGAATGACCAGGGTGGTTTTTCCGGTTCGCCTCATCCCTGTAAGGACCGTTACCAAAGGGGATCGGGTATGAGATAAAAGGTCTTGATATATTTTACGTTTGTATACCATATGTTAACCATACTTTACAAAAAGTATCACTATTTGTCAAGTTCTGTCTAGTCTCGGTTTTCACCCAGCCTCTTTTTAGTCACCTTTCCGAAAACCAGCAGACCAATACCTAGCATTGCCAGTATCAAAGAAGTCATCAAACCACCGGCATCCTCCAATTCTTCGGAAGTCGTTGGTGGCATGGTGGTTGCTGACGTGGGTGTGGGGGTTAGGGATATGGTTGCCGATGGAGTAGCCGTGAAGGCGGGCAGTCCACTGCCGGCCAGGACGGTAAATGTTCTGGTAATTGTTTGCAGTTTGTTGGCCCCATCGGTAAACTCGGCCGTTAACACATGACCGCCCTGACCGAGTTTTTGTGGCGGTGTCCAAGTCCAGTTGCCATCGATATTCGCCGTTACCACTTGAGTCAATTGATTCGGAGTATCCACGGTTAGTTTCACCGTCGATCCGGTCGGAGCCTTACCTCTAAACTCCGGCAAGTCCGTCGCAATGATTTCTCCGTTTACGGCCGGATTTAAGATTTTTACCGCACTGGTTGCTTCCAACTGTTCCGATAAAGACAGTTGAGCCTCTACCAGCTGAAAACCGGCCCCTGTAACCGATCCGGAATCGGAGACGACGAGACCGGAAACGAGGGAACCGGCCTCGATAAAGCTCTGATTTTTCCCTAAAATGATGTCCGGCACCGGCGAGCGCTTGCTGGTATCCGTGATGGCTGTAGCCGTACCGGCGCTACCAGCCTGGACAAAGATAGAGAGCAAGGTGGTTTGGGGATCATAGGTCAAGACCTTACCGCTTTTGTCGCGCGCGTTGGCCAGGTTAAGTCTCCAAGTTCCATCTGTTTTCGTCATCGTCGCCAAAGATTCACCTCCTTCGGCTTCCACGAATACGATTGCCCCGTTCACCGCCTCACCACTGGCACCGACCACTTTACCAAAAATCACCTCTTCCGGAGGAGAAATTACCTGAGCCGGTGTTCTTACTTGAAATGGTTTGCTGTTGTCGTTATAACTTGCCGATCCGGACACGATTAAAAAGTAATAAGTTTTATTCGCTCCCAAACCGGTCACGTTTACCAAATGGTTGGTGTAACCCTGTGATGTTCCGGAAATTTGGTCTCGTACATCTCCCGCCGGAGTATTAATTTTCGCCGGATCTTCGGAATACTTTATTAGTCCGGTCAGTGGCACATCGGTCGTCCAACTGGCGCTAAAGGTTGTCGAACCCAAGTTGGAAACCTTCACATTTTTCGGACTTTCGGTTGGACCGGCCTTGGTTCCCAAACCCTGTCTCATATTTACCAAAATTACGCCGGCCACCAAGCCTCCGATAAGTATCAAGATACCCAATAAAGTCGGAATTCGTTTGTTCATTAATCCTGATTTTGCCATATTATTGTATTGGTGCGTCTGATGGTACCGCCGACGGCGTGGCCTGCCCGCCTAACTGTTCCACTGTTGGCGTGGGGATCAAAACCGATCCAAGTTCCGCCTCGGTAATAACATCTCTTTTTACTAAATTATCCACCACCGTTTGAACAATAGTTCCATCTATCGGCTTTACCGCTTCTTTCTGAGCTGCTGTCAGTTGACTTTTGACAGAGGCAGAAAAAATCTGGAACGCCAAAACTCCTCCCACAATAGATAGTCCCATCACTCCTATTAATAATACATAAATCGACAGTGTCTTTCTAGGTTTCATTTTCTAAGTAGAAATAAAAGGATACTTGTCCGGTCGCTTTGATACTCGATGTCTTACCTGCCTGACCCGTTTCTGTCGTCATCACAATACTTTCCAGCAAGGTTGCTCTGTCCAGGTTTTCTAAATTCCCCAGAAACTCTCTTACCTTTTTTGGATCTCCTGACACCGCAAATGACACGCTGGATCTAACAATGTTCGAAGCGCTCTTGGTCAGGAGCTTTGAAGCCCACCCCCCATTACCCTTTCCGGTTCCAAACAGCCTTATACCGGGCATACTAATGGTTTGTATAGTTAGTCCACTTTTTCTGGCCAACACTTCGATTCTCCCGGCCATTCCTTGATATGAAAATTTATCCGGCACCGCTTCGTCAAAAAGTTTCAGTTTGTCTTGAAAGACACTGAGCTGGTTTTGTGAGTCAAAAACTTGGGCAATCTTCAAGTCCGCCTTTTTATTAAATGAGTTGAGATCCTCAATTCTTTTTTGCAGCGCGGCTATATTGGTTACTGTCGGTCTGATAGCGAAAAATATCAATCCGGTCACCATAAATACTGAAAGAACTATCTCCAGCGAAGCTTTTACCTCTGGTCTTTGGTAAATTAAACTAATTTGTTGATAGTAGAGCGAGTACTTTTCGTTGTTAATTAAGGCCATTATTTAAAAGTTGCCTGAATATTAAATTTTACCGCCCCCGAAGTTTGGTCGAAATTGGTGTCTTTCATTGAAAGATTGGCAATCCCCTCCATTTTCTTCAAACTTCTCAGTAGCTGGGCAAATCCCAGCTCCGACACCGATTCACCGGCCATTCCGACACCGCTATCGTCGATAGTCAGCTTCTCTAGGTGAACTCCGGAAGGAATCAGCTTGGAAAGGCTATCGTATCGTCCACCAAAAGAAATGTTCTCCGCCAAGTAGTTGCTTATGGGGGCTTGCTTGGCCAAAATCTTCCTCATTTGTTTTTCCGTTTCGGCAAATGACTCAATCTGAACCTGTTTCTGGTCCACCTCTTCTGACAAGTCATTGATTTTTTTATCAAAGTAAAATCTTGATCCGAAAGCGAGTAACACCACAAACTCGGTCAGAACCACCAAAACTCTTCCGGTCGTCGTCGCCCACGACAAAAACTTTCCCAAACCGGAAAACTCAAAACTATCTTTCGGTATTAAATTGATCTGAAAAACACCTTGCTGAGTAGCCACACTTTCAGTTTATCAAATGGATCTCTCAAACACAAAGAAACCTTTACTTAACCTTCTTCGACAACCGCGCCTTGATCCTATCTGCCTTGCCCTTTTTGATAACACCTTTTTTTGCCGCTCGGTCTACCGCGGAAAAAGCCTTACCGAGAGACTCCAGTGTCAGCAAACCTTTAAAGGTCTCGATCGCCGACTTCGCTTTGGTTCTGGTGGCTTTATTAAAAATAGCCTTCTTCTTGTCGGCTCTGAATTTTTTGATGGCTGATTTAGTTATAGGCATGGCCTTATTTTAACACGCCCATTCGCCTCTGGCACAAGTGTGTCTCTTGAATTAAAATTGATAGGTGGTAAACAGGATTATTTCCAGCTCTCAAGAGTTTTTCAATCGTAAAAGCAGTAGCATTCTTTCTGCCGCGGCTATCATCGGTATTTCTTATCTCGGTTCAGCTATTTTGGGGCTCATCCGCAATCACCTTTTGGCCGCCCGTTTTTTTGGCGGCCTGGAAGCCGACCTTGACGTTTATTTTGCCGCCTTTGTCATCCCCGACACGGTTTTCCAGCTTCTTGTCGTCGGCGCCGTTTCCGCCGCTTTTATTCCCGTTTATCAAGAATATTTTGAAAAATCCGCCGAAGAAGCTCATGACTTGGCCAACGCCGCCCTGACTTCAGTTGGTTTCTTCTTAGTTATCCTTTCCATCGTCATTGCTATTTTTGCTCGGCCATTAGCCGGCCTTTTGGCTCATTTTCCTCCCGAAAAACTCGACTTAATGGCAAATCTCATCAGATTTATGTCGGTAGCTCAGATTCTTTTTGCCGTCTCCGCTTTCCTTACCGGAGTGCTCCAGTCCCAGCGACGTTTTTTAATCCCCGCCCTGGCTCCTCTTTTCTACAATCTGGGCACCATTTCCGGTATTTTCTTCCTTTCGTCTCGTTTTGGAATTTACTCGGCCGCCATAGGCGTTGTTCTGGGGGCTCTGCTTCATATGGCCATCCAGTTACCTACTGCCCGCTCCGTCGGTTTTTGGCCAAAAATTAATTGGCAACCAAAACACCCCGGAGTTCTGTCCATGATTCATCTGATGCCTCCCAGAGCTTTGGCCCTTGGCTTAGACCAAATAGAGCGTTGGGTGGCGGTCAATCTTAGTTCTCTCATGGCCGCCGGATCTCTTTCGATCTTCAATTTTGCCCGCCAACTTTACGTCCTCCCAATTTTGCTTTTTGGAGTTTCTCTAAGCCAAGCCTCTTTTCCTTCTCTAGCGAAAGAAGCCCTGATCGAAGACAAAACTCGGTTCAAGTCCACTTTATCAAAGTCTATTTTACAAATTTTCTTTTTTGCTCTCCCTGCCAGTGTCATCATTCTAGTTCTTCGCATACCCCTCGTCCGTCTGGCTTTTGGAGCCAAAAACTTTCCCTGGGAAGCCACTCTACTCACCGGTAAAGCTCTGGCCTTCTTTAGTTTGTCTATTGCTCCACAAGCAGTCACCAACACTCTTACCCGCGCCCTTCACGCCTTGAAAGATACCAAGACACCTTTGATCATAGGCTTTATTACCATGGTTGTTTTTGTTAGCTTGGCTTATTTTCTTGGTCTGATCACCGAAAAAAATGTGGCCGGTATTACCCTGGCTTTGACCCTAGGTAATTTACTCGACTTTGTTCTCTCTTACTGGGCCGTCCGCCGGAAAGTCGGCTCTCTGGGCATCTCCGTCAGAATGATAAAAATGTTTATTGTCAGCCTTCTTACCGGCGTTTCTCTCTGGCTCCCTCTACGCCTTCTTGATCAACTAATCTTCGACACCACCAGAACCGTTCCACTTATCATCCTTACCTTAATAGTCGGCTCTGTAGGTTTCAGTGTTTATCTCTTTTTCTGTTGGCTGTTTGAAATTGAAGAACTACAGGATGTCGTTAATATCGTGAAAAAGGTTGGTAACTGGCGTAAAATACTGGCGAGTAGTGACGAAGTCCTTGAGACCACTCCCACTAGTAACTAAGTATGTCCAACTCAACTCGAAACTTCTCTATTATTGCTCATATTGATGCCGGCAAATCTACTTTGGCAGATCGTATGTTGGAAATCACCGGTACTGTTCAGGCGGACAAAATAACCCCCCAACTTCTGGATAGCAACCCTATCGAGCGCGAACGGGGAATCACCATCAAACTAGCCCCAGTAGCCATGAGCCACAAGGGTTATACTCTCAATCTCATTGATACTCCAGGCCATGTAGATTTTAATTATGAAGTTGAGCGTGCTCTCCAGGCCTGCGAAGGCGCCCTACTACTAGTAGATGCCACCAAAGGGGTTCAGGCTCAAACTGTCGCCAATCTCCGTCTAGCCAAGAATCTTGGCCTTACCATTATTCCGGTCGTCAACAAAATCGACGCCCCCCTAGCCAACACCTCTGCCGCTATTCGTCAGTTAAAACAACTTTTAAATATCGATATCGAACCATTTCTGGTTTCCGCCAAAACCGGAGAGGGAGTCAAAAATCTATTAGACCACATCATCTCCGACCTCCCTAGTCCGTCATTGCGAGGAGGTACACCGACGTGGCAATCTCACTCCACCCACCCCTTCCAGGCCCTCGTCTTCAACTCCACCTTCGATATCCATCTGGGAGTCATTGCCTTTGTCAAAATCGTTTCCGGAGACCTTCATCATGGCGATAAACTGGAGTTTCTAAACTCCGGCCAGTCGCTGACTGCTTCCGAAATTGGCATTTTTTCGCCCGGAAGAACCGAAAAAAAGATCATTGCCTCCGGTAATGTCGGCTATATCATCACCGGCTTGAAAGATATTCGCCGAGTTTTGGTCGGGGACACCCTCTGTCTTTCCACCCAGATAAAACAGGTCAGCCCCATACCCGGCTTCCGAAAAATTCACCCCAACGTTTTTTTGGATCTCTACCCGGCCGAGGGTTCACAGTACCGGGATCTGGTCGATGCTTTGGAAAAATTAAAACTTAATGATTCTTCCCTCACCACTCAAGGCATCAACTCTCCCATTCTCGGCCAAGGTGTCAAGGTGGGTTTCCTGGGGATGCTTCACGCCGAGGTGGTGGGTGAGCGACTGGAAAGAGAGTTTGGTCTGCCGGTCATCTCCGTTTCTCCTTCGGTAGAGTACAAAGTTCAGCTCCGTTCCGGTGAAGAAAAATGTTTTAGTTCTCCGACCGACTTTCCAGATCCGGCTGTAATTACCAAGAGTTACGAACCCATGGCCGCGGTCAACATCGTGGTGACCTCACCCTACGTCGGTGCCGTCATGGAACTCTGTCAGGATCTGCGAGGCAGTCTGGTCAACGTTTCCTACCTTGATGAGTTAGTCGAGATCGATTATTTCCTACCCCTAATCGAAGTTATCACCACTCTTCATGACAGCCTCAAAAGTGTTTCTCAAGGCTTTGCTTCCATGGACTACGAACTTTCCGGTTGGCAGGAGGCCGAATTAGTTAAACTTGATGTCCTCCTCAATCACGAACTCTTCACCCCCATGAGTGTTATAACGGTGAAAGAAAAAGCTTACTACAAAGGCAAAAGAATTTCCGAAAAACTTAAAGAAGCTATTCCTCGTCAGCAGTTTGAGATCCCTATTCAGGTGGCTATTGGTGGCCAGATCATCGCTCGAGAAACTATCAAGGCTTACCGTAAAGATGTCGACGCCAAGCTCCATGGCGGCGACTTTACTCGGAATCTGAAGCTTCTCAGTAAGCAAAAAAAAGGCAAGGCCCGCATGAAGCAATTTGGCCGTGTCTCCGTTCCCCAAGAAGCCTTTCTCGCCATCGCCAAATCCTAGTCAATATACCCTATAACTTGACTTTTAGCCTGATTTGTGCTATATTCGGCCTATTGCATTCCTTATCCCCTCCGGAGGAGTAGTACATGAACAAAACACTTTATCTCGCCAATATCCTGCACGAACTGATGTGTAAGCACAAGTTCAATGAAAATTGTTCGCTTTACTATAGCCGCGACTCAAGCGTATGGAACGATCTCAATAATTTCGAGGTCAAACAATACAGAAATGAAGCAGAGGGAATGCTGACGAGATGCGAGGGTGACTGGGAAAAAGTCAATGAAGCCTTACGTCTTGTGTTTGGCGAAGACGTTGACCAAGTTCAGTAAAACCCAATCAAAACACCTCTTAACCGGGGTGTTTTTTGTCATTCCGGGCTTGATCCGGAATCCATCCTCTGGTATAATACCCCATAACTTCTCAAACCTGATCTTTTACAAGGAGGCTTTCATGCCTAATACCGAACTGACCAATACCCAAAAGCTTGCCGAAATGTTGCACGACAGAATTTGTCATAAAGACATAGGTGGAGCCTGCTCCTGGAAATACGCCTGGAAATGCGTTGATAATCCCTGGAGCGACCCCAAATACTACGAAGACGACTATTGGCCTCTTAAGAGATACCTCGAGAAGGCCAATCGATTGTTAACCGCCTGTAACGGTTCATTTGATAAAGCTAACATAATGATCGTCGCCATTTTTGGCTATTAAGACTCAACACCCCTCACCGTGTTTTTTGCCTGCGAGGAGAGTCCTCGCAGATCATGCTAAAATATCGTGGTAATCCTCGATCTTTTACAAGGAGGCTCGATGCTCGGCTCATACTTAAACCCTCATGCCCTTCAACCGGCAGAAGTTCTTACCCCCCAGTTGCTTTTTGATCGATTTCTGAGCTGGAATGAATACCGCAAGGAAACACTCGCTTGGGAAAAAACAGAAAATTGCGACCCAGACCTTTGGAAAGGTCACCTTTGTTGCGATGGCCATTTCCGCTATTCTCACGAATATGACGATTTTATGCGCTATTTCTGCCATCTAGATATGATGACATATGCCGACAAAGGTTTCGATCGTGATCTGCTCAAGGGTTTTATTCGCCGTTTTAATCTAAAATACGACACCAATAGAGTGGCAAAAATATTTAATATGTCCGCAATCGAATGGTTTAATCACCTCCAAAAGTAACGACCTCAACACCCCTTCACCGGGGTGTTTTTTGTAGTCAATCCGCCTTTGGTGGATTAGAACTCCACTGTAAACATTGCCGCGGTATTGGGAGAGAAAAATTCGGACGTCTTCCAGGTTGCCGAAGTTGTCGCTACATTGAGAGTTCGGCTACTGCCCATAAAATCAGTTCTGGTGATCTTAAAGTTTCCCTTGGGCAAATTCTCGAAAGTCATCGGTACCGCTTCACTGTGAGATCCCTTGGAGTCGTAGTTGACGATCATTATTTTCATATTTCCACTATCATCCGTCGAAGCGATACTCTTTACCCACGATCCTTCTCCGGCCACACTTAATCTGTAGGGTCCAAGTCCATTAAGAAACTGTAAGGCGTAGTATCGAGGTTTCTTTTCCGGAGGTCCAAACTTCTCGTGGGTTAGTAGTCCCCATCTGCCCCAGTACTTTTCTACCCCGGGGCCATCCTTAACTTCAAACAGAAAGGCTCTATCAATAGCTCCCATCATGGCTCTGGCTCCGGCTAAAGTGTGAATCGCCCCAAACTTGCCGTCATATCCTTTATCTATCTCGCTATCATGTCCCCATTCGGTGACATAAAACTTTAGGTTAACCAGCGCCGGAATATTTTCGGCCCACTTTCTGGCTTGTTTAGCGTCTTTCTCGTACTGTTCCAGATCATAAGAGTATCTATGCCAGCTGACAAAATCCATTCTCAGATTATTCGCGTCGGCATACTTGATCAGTCTCTCCAGCCAGTTTTGATACAGACCAGTGGTTGCCGGTCCGCCGATTTCAAACAAATTTGTTCCCCGGACCCTAGCCGCCGCCCTAGCAGACGCGTTATACATATCCAAATAATTTTTGTCCCCATAAGTCTTGAAACCTCCAAACAAATCCGGCTCGTTCCAGACTTCATAAATTACCCCGTCAATATTTTTTTGGCTTCTGCCGCTATAATGTTCGATCGTTGCCTGCACCACCTGCCCCCACTCACCCCAGTCCTTGGCCGCCGAGATCATGTCTCCCACTCCGATAGCCGCCGGCATATACGAAAGGGATAAAAATGGTTTGGCTCCTGTCGCCAGAATGGTATCTACTGCGCTGTCCAGTCCGGTCCAGTTAAAAGCCAGCCCTCCTTCGGCGCGTGACACTACGTTAAAGGCATCATAAATATGATCCAGCCTAATATATTCCGGTCTCAGTGCTTTGACAGCATCCACTACCGGAGCCAGCATTTCTTTTGGCTCTTCTCCTCCCTGACCAAGATTTCTCCAAGGTTGAGGCATTTTTCCCAATACCCCTTCATAGTTAAATACCAGGTTAGAGGTTATTCCTGAAGCCTTGCCCACTAACTGAAGTGCCGACGGAACCGCCACGACTACGACGATAATTATCAAAAGCCCAACAATCAAGGGTGTCAACCCTCTTGTTATATCTTTTTTTGTCGCCATTAATTAACTTTACCACGACCGACTTGACGACTCATTATCACTCATGCTATTATACTGCTAATATGGACTTAACCGAGCGTCAGATCCAAATAATCAAGACTATCGTCGAAGAATTTACTGCCACCGCCGAACCCGTGGGTTCCGTGGCTTTAGAAAATAAATATCGCCTTGGAGTTTCTCCGGCTACCTTGCGAAACGAGATGGCTACTCTAGAAGAAAAAGGTTTTCTTTCTCAACCTCACTCCTCCTCCGGTCGTGTTCCCACTCCAATGGCTATTAAGTTTTACGTCAACGACCTCATGAAAGAAAAAGAGCTCAGTGTCGCTGAGGAAGTCAATGTTAAGTCCCGCGTTTGGGACCATCGGTTTAATCGCGACGATCTATTACACGAAGCCACCAAAGTCCTGGCCGAAAGAACCAAAGCTCTTTGTATCGCCGCTACCGATGAAGGACTTAGTTTCCATTCCGGTTACGCTAATATTTTTAACTCAGTGGAGTTCGAAGATCTAGACATTACCAAAGAAATCTTTTATTTACTCGACCAGCATCAAAGTCTGATGGACATCTTTGGACGAGCCGCTGGCAATACTCCCATTCATATTTTGGTCGGAGATGAAATGGGTATCAGTCTTTTTCAGCCGGTCAGCTGTGTCTTTGCCGACATTCACGTTGGTGGTCGTCGCGGTAGTCTGGGTATTATCGGTCCCAGCCGCCAAGAATATGACAGAAATATCCCCTTTGTTCGCTACGTTGCCAATTTAGTCAATCAAATAGCCGGAGAATGGTAAAAAAAACTCAAACCACCAAAAGTTCCTACCAAGAACTTGAAAATAAATACCGACGAGCTCTTGCTGATTACCAAAATCAAGAACGTCGCCACCAAGAAATGTCTTCCGCTTTTATCAAGATGGCCAATGCCGCCTTAATCGAAAAACTCCTTCTCAATCTGGACGCTCTTCAACTGGCTCAGACACACCTTAAAGATCAGGGACTTCAAATGGTCATCGACCAATTTCAGAGCACTTTTTTGGAAGAAGGACTCAGTCAAATCGAGTCGAATGGTAAAGACTTTGACCCTCTCACCATGGACTGCACCGAAATTGTTCCCGGTAAAAAAGACAAAGTCATCGAAACAGTCACTCAAGGATACTTTCTCTTTGACAAAGTCCTTCGTCCTGCCAAAGTGAAGGTCGGCTCAGGCGAGTCCGTCATTGCGAGGAGTGAAACGACGCGGCAATCTATATAATTAACTTCGTTTACAAATTAAATAAAAATTAAATAAAACATATGTCCAAAATAATCGGCATTGATCTCGGTACCACCAACTCGGCCATCGCCGTCATGGAAGGTGGTAAAGCCAAAATTATCCCTTCGTCCGAAGGCCGGAATACTTTCCCCTCCATCGTCGAACCAGTCAAGGGCCTCGTGGGTGATGTCGCCAAACGCCAAATGGTTCTTAACTCGGCTAACACTATCTTTAGTGTTAAGCGTCTTATGGGTCAAAAATTCACCGGTAAACAAGCTCAAAAAACCAAAGAAATCGCCCCCTTTGAAATTGCCGCCGGCAAAGACGGCATGGCGGTTATTAATCTAGGTGGTAAAACCTTCACTCCTCAAGAAATCTCTGCCAAGATTCTTCAAAAAGCCAAGGCCGATGCCGAAGCCTATCTGGGAACTACCGTCACCGATGCCGTCATCACCGTTCCGGCTTACTTCGACGACTCCCAACGCCAAGCTACTAAACAAGCCGGTGAAATCGCCGGACTCAATGTCCAAAGAATCGTCAACGAACCCACTGCCGCCGCTCTGGCCTATGGACTGGATAAGGGCAAAAACGAAACCATCGCCGTTTACGACCTTGGAGGCGGCACTTTTGACGTCTCCATTCTCGAACTGGGTGATGGTGTTTTTGAAGTTAAGTCCACCAATGGTGATACTTTTCTCGGCGGTGACGACTTTGATCACCGAATAATCGAGTACATCGTGGAGCAGTTCAAAAAAGAGTCCGGCGTTGACTTGTCTCTTGATAAACAAGCACTTCAACGTATTAAAGACTCGGCCGAAAAAGCCAAGATTGAGTTGTCCAGCGCCACCGAAACAGAAATCAATCAGCCTTTCATTACCCAAGTCAACGGACAACCCCAACACCTCACCATGAAAATATCCCGTGCCAAATTGGAAGAACTGGTGGATGACTTGATTCAAAAAACCATCGAACCTTGTAAGAAAGCTTTGGCCGACGCCAAGATCGACAAATCCAAAATTGCTGAAGTTATCTTGGTTGGTGGTATGACTCGTATGCCCAAGGTCCAGCAAGTAGTTAAAGACTTCTTTGGCAAAGAACCCAATAAATCGGTTAACCCAGACGAAGCTGTCGCCCTTGGTGCCGCCATTCAAGGTGGAGTCATTTCCGGCGATGTCAAAGATGTTCTACTGCTCGACGTTACTCCTCTAACTCTCGGTATTGAAACCATGGGAAGTGTGATGACTCCTTTGATCGAAAGAAACACCACCGTCCCCAGTAGCAAGTCCCAAGTCTTTAGCACCGCAAGCGACAATCAACCACAAGTCGAGATCCACATTCTCCAAGGCGAGCGCCCCATGGCCGCGGACAACAAAACACTCGGCAGTTTCATTCTCGATGGTATCCCTGCCGCCCCCCGCGGTATTCCTCAGATCGAAGTTACTTTTGACATCGATGCCAACGGTATCTTGAATGTACAAGCCAAAGATAAAGCCACTGGCAAAGAGCAAAAGATTACCATCAAAAACGCCACCAACCTTTCTGACGAAGAAGTGGAAAAGATGAAACAAGAGGCAGAAAAATATGCCGAGGAAGACAAGAAGAAAAAAGAACTGGTCGATAAGAGAAACGAAGCCGACACTCTGATTCTTCAAACCAGAAAAGTCCTCAAAGACGCCGGAGATAAATTTGGAGCTGATGCCGCCAAAGAGATGAATGAGTCTCTGGATGAACTGGAAAAAGAACTCAAAAACGACTCAGCCACCCTCGAATCTCTCGATGCCAAGTTAAAAACTTCCACCGAGCTGGTTCAAAAATACGCTGAGGCTCTCTACAAAGCGGCCAGTGAAAAAGACAAACCAGTCGAAGATACCAAAGCCGAAGGCGACGCCACCGAAACCAAATCAGACACCAAAACGGCAGAGGAAGGCGAAGTCGTCGAGTAAAAATTGAATGTCCACCACCAGAGATCTTTACGATATTTTGGGACTAAGCAAGTCCGCTTCGGCGGCGGAGATCAAATCTGCCTATCGTAAGTTGGCTCTCAAGTGGCACCCGGACCGCAACAAAGAAGCCGATGCTCACGAAAAATTCAAGGAAATAAACGAAGCTTACGAGGTATTAAGTAGCTCTGAAAAGAAGTCCAAGTATGACCAGTTTGGTCACGCCGCCTTCGGCGGCGGCACCGGTTTTAATCCCAACGGCAGTGCCTCCGGCAATCCGTTTTCGTCATACTACTCCACCGGCGGCAACATCAACTTTGAAGATCTCTTTGGTGGACAAGGAGGGTTTTCCGACCCCTTTGATATTTTCAGTGCTTTTTTTGGTGGTGGCACTCAAGGTCGCCGTCAAGCCAAACCCCACTACTCTCTAAAAATCGAATTTATGGAAGCGGCCAATGGCACCGAAAAAACCATTGTCCATCAAGGCAAACAATACACTGTCAAGGTTCCTGCCGGTATCGATGAAGGCAATCGCATTCGTTACGACGCTTTCGATGTCAGTTTTGAAATTAGAAACAGCCCTATTTTCAAACGAGAAGGTAATGATGTCATCGTCAACCACGAAATTCCCCTTACTCTGGCTATTCTTGGAGGTGAAACTGTCGTCCCTACCCTCAGTGGCGATCTCAAAGTCCGAGTCGGCTCCGGTACCCAGCCGGAAACCGTTATCCGTCTTTCCGGTAAAGGCATCAAGCATCTTCAGTCCAGTCGTCACGGCGATCTCTACATTCGCTACGTCATCAAGATCCCCACCCGTCTCTCCGGCCAGCAAAAAAACCTCCTCCGCGAATTCGAAGAGTTGTTCTAGTATTTGTCATTGCGAGGAGTTCCGCCAGCTGGCGGACTGACGTGGCAATCTCACTCCACGTGTCATTCCGGGCTTGACCCGGAATCCATTCCCATTACGACTTTCACACTTTCGTCATCGCGAGCGAAGCGCGGCAATCCATCTCCAAAAACATATTTCGAAAGCTCTCTCCTCATCTGAGACTCGTTGGTTATGTCCTTACAGTAAGCCAGAAATCTCAGGAAAGTGGCCGGCTGTGTTTTTCTAAGTTTATTTAGCACAATATCCGCAATCTCAATCGACATAATTCTTTTTCTTTTTAGAAATAGCAGTTCTCTTTCCACCTCTCTAGTTATTTTTTCCACCACCTTTTCCCGCTCGGGAGTTTTAGATCCAATAGTGGCCCCGTATATTCCAGAGTAGAGCTTACTTCGATTAAACACTTCCGACTTGCCGGATTTCTTAATCACCACCAAGTGCGACAAGTCGACCACCTCGTGAGTCGTAAATATTTCCTTGCAATTCAGGCATTTTCTTCGGCGCCATATTTGAGTCTCACTCAAGGTAGGTCTAGAATTGGTGACTTCTGTTTGCGGTGTATGACAATAAGGACATTCCATATCAATATGTAGTTATTATATTTGTAGTTTTAGATCTATTTAAGATCTGTGTCAAGCCTATCATGTCCAGTTTAATATCTATATCATGCTCTATCAATATCTTGTCACTTTAAATATTATTTGTTTATGAAAAAAGAACAAGAGAACAAAAAACAATCTTGGGTTACAGTCGAGTGGGATTATGAGTGGAGTGGTACCAACCGCGCTTGGTGGGACAAGAATTATGGCAAGGAGAACTGGCGTCTAATTTGGCAATTACCAAACAAAGAATCGCTGGATTTTGATCAACTGTTTGCTTTGTTTGTAGATAGTTACGCAAAATATTTCGAAGACAATCCAGTTGATGCTCTATTCCTTACTAATCATTTTTCCTATGTCTATGCCTATGACTTTATTTATGAAAAAAAGGAAGCTTTTGACCCTCACGCTCTATATGACAAACAAGGGAAAGCAGATCAGTTTTATCATGCTGCCATTAATCTCTCCTTAGTAAACACCTTAGGTCTAGAGTTCAAAGGATCTCATCCCGCAGGCCGCGGCGAGACAAAATTCTGGTTTCCAAGCCAAATCCCGATCGAACGTCAAGATATTATTCACCCTGCCATTTATCCAACTCTCGAAGATTTCTATAAAAAAGCACAAAAACTTCAAATCAAAAAATGAACAAAGAACATGAAAGTGAACAAAATTGGAAAACCGTCGGTAGACCAAGTTATCTTGGAAAAAAGAAGGACGAGCAATACTCTCTTTGGGACAAAGAGTACGGTCGTGATAACTGGCAAATTGCTTGGCAACTTTCAAACGGTGAGATTCTGGGCTTTGATCAAGTATTTCAGCATTACGTTGACGGTTACGCTCTGTATTTTGAAAATCACCTTGACGAGGCTGTTTTTCTGACAGAAAACTTTTCGTATGGTTACGACAAGGAGCTCACAAGCAAGGAAGAGGCTTTTAATCCTCGGGCCTTAGTAAACAAGCCTGGTAAGCCAAATCAATTCCACCACGTTGCTCTAAACTTTGCTCTTGAGTTTTACCTGGGTCTTGAGTTTAAAGGTATGGAACCCATCCAAATCCGTGAAGGTAAACCCAATACAGATCCTTCTACCTGGCCAGCTGGTTGGCGGTGGGGACCAGGTCGTATTCCCGCTGTTCACCCCGAGCTTATCCCCGACGGCGGATCCAAAGTTTGGTGGCAATCGGGTAGTATTGAAGATCTCTATCAATCTGCTAAGATTCTTCAAATTAAGAAATGAGTAAAAAACTGGAAAAAATCACCCATCTACTTTACGAACTGGGAACGCTACGTAAAATCGCTCGTAGTCACCGGCAGACACTTCTCACGAACGACTTGTCGGACAACATCTCTTCCCACTCTTATCGAGTCACTGCTATTGGCTGGTTTTTAGCTAAACTGGAAAAGGCCGATCCTTATAAAGTAGTGATGATGTGTTTGTTTCATGATGCCGGTGAGGCCAGAACGGGAGATCAAAACTGGGTCAATAAAAAATATGTCAAAACTTTCGAAAACGAAGTCGTTAAAGATCAGCTCTCCGGCATTCCGATTGCCGGTGAACTTCTAAAAATTACCGGCGAGTACGAAAAAAGAGAATCTCTTGAAGCCAAGCTGGCCAAAGATGCCGATTTACTGGATCAAATTTTGCTTCTCAAGGAGTACGCTTGGCAAGGAAACCAAGAAGCCTCGAGCTGGTTGAAAGGTGATGTCCACATTAAGCGTCTATTTAGTAAGACAGCCAAGCAAATTGCTAAAGAAATAATATCCCAAAAACCCAGCGACTGGTGGTATCACTCAGGCTGGACCTCCGATAGAAGAAAATAATCTTTAACCTGTCTTTTCTTGTCATTCCGGACTTGATCCGGAATCCATCTGAATTTTCTCTATCTCCTTAATAACTTTTACATAACTCTTTTTATCCGCCGGATCAATTCCAATGAGCCTGCCCATCTTCATCCTTAATCTGGGATTTATAGCCATACATCCTAAGGCTAGGCCCAATCTGATCCTTTGCCATTCCTGCTCACTTCCGATCATTTCTGTGTCCCAATCAATCACTACCTCTCGGTTATTTTTTATTTTTGATAACTCCGAATATATTTCCCATATGACGTTTAGAGGTTTCTCTCCATCAAGCTCTCTGAGAATTTCCAATCCGATCTGAGGTCCGACAGGCTCTTCTTCATTGAAAACAGCCACCAACTTGAACTCCAGATCCAAAGCAAACGCTATTCCCAGGTCGACTCTCGAGCCTTCAGACGGTGTTCCACCCGCATTCCACAAAATGTCCACCCTGCCGTTTTCCATCGCGGCCTGAAGCATAAAATTAAGCTCCGCCATCACAATATTAAAACCGGTTTCATCCTGTTGAGGTGCGTCTTCAACCGGATTAAATAGTTTCACCCCGGCTAGTTTCAACTTCTCGGCGTGATCAGCGATCACCTTTGCTTGTTCTTCCGTTACCTGTCTGACGGGAGAAATTAGATAAACTGATGTTTCTTTTTCCATGGTCAGTATTCTACACCTCGCGGGTCGGTAGCCGAATTGTGATACAATAGGCAGGATTAGTGAGTTTATATTGAGCGGCTGGAGTCGCTCTTTTTTAAAAAAAACCAACAACCAATAACTAATAACTAATAACCAAAAATGGACACCCAAACTTTATCGGCCCGCACCGAGTTCGCCGCGGCTATCAACCAAATTTGTGCCGAACGTGGTATTTCTACCGAGATTGTCTTAAACGCCATCAATGGCGCTCTGGTGGCCTCTTTTAAAAAGGACTATCCGGAACAAGCTCTCAAATTTGAAGAAGATGAGTTAATTGTCAGTGCCGATGTCGATTCCGACAATGGCCAATTTCGTCTTTTTGTAGGTAAAGAAGACGCCAAAAAGAAAGATCTCAAAGAAATTACTCCTCCCGGCTTCGGTCGCATCGCCGCCCAAGCAGCCAAACAAGTCATTTTACAAACCATTCGTGAAGCCGAAAGAGACTCTGTTCTGGCCGATTACCAAGAGCATCTCGGTGAAGTGATGACCGGCATGGTTCAAAGAATGGACGGCCGAAATGTAGTTATCGATCTGGGTCGAGGACAAGCCGTCATGCCACCCGAAGAGCAAGTCCACACCGAGTACTACCGCCTCAACTCTCGCCTGAGTGTTTATCTCAAAGAAATTACCGAGACCATCAAAGGTCGGCAAATTATTGTTTCTCGAGCAGACGATCGTCTCCTCTCTGGCCTCTTTAAAAGAGAAGTGCCGGAAGTAAACTCCGGTGCCGTCGTCATCAAAGCCATTGCCAGGGAAGCCGGTTCCCGTTCTAAGGTAGCTGTCGAGTCCACTCAAGCAGGTGTGGATCCTGTCGGTTCCTGCGTCGGTCAAAAAGGTGTTCGGGTTCAAGCCGTCATCAACGAGTTAAACAACGAAAAAATCGACATCATCCAGTACGCAGAGGAGAAGGATAAATTCATCAAATCAGCCTTAGCTCCGGCTGAAGGTTTAAACATCTCCTTTGATAGTCGATCTGGAGAAACCACCGTTACCGTTCCTGATGATCAACTTTCGCTGGCCATCGGCCGTGGAGGTCAAAATGTCAAACTGGCCGCCAAGCTGACCGGTTCCAAACTCAGAATCATCTCCGACCAAGCTACTCCGGAATCAGCCATTGTCGCTACTGGCGCTGAGGAATATGAAATAGACCAGCTCGGTCTAGAAACCAAAGCCAGAAACGTCTTGGTCGAAGCGGGCCTCACTCACATCGAAGATCTTACTGAAGAAAAACTGGACTCGGTTAAAGGCATTGGTCCCAAAACCTTGGTAAAAATCAAAGTCCAACTCGCTTCATATAAAAGCTAATTAAATCCTATGCCAGAAAAAATTTCGGCCACCCGCCCACCGGTGGTTACTATTCTCGGACATGTCGACCACGGCAAAACATCCTTATTGGATAGAATTAGACACGCCGATGTCGCCGCCGGAGAAATTGGCGGCATCACCCAAACTATCGGTGCTTATCAAATAGAACACAAAGGTAAAAAAATTACCTTTATAGATACTCCCGGCCACGCCGCTTTTTCGGCCATGCGTCGTCGTGGTGGACAAGCCGCTGATGTCGCCGTACTCGTCATCGCCGCCGATGACTCGGTCATGCCCCAAACCATCGAGTCTATCGAACATATTAAATCCGCCGGTATTCCCTTTGCCGTTGCCGTCAACAAAGTTGATCTTCCTGGAGTTAATCCGGACAGAGTCAAAACCGATCTGGCCAGTAACGGTGTCTATGTTGAGGGGTATGGGGGCAACATTCCTCTGGTAAATATTTCCGCTAAAACCGGCGCCGGAGTAGACGATCTTTTGGAAATTATTCTCTTACTAGCCGAACTTGAGGAGTTAAAGGATAACTCTAGTGAGGTTCCCGCTTCCGCCTTGGTTATCGAATCCTCACTTCATCCTCAAATTGGCCCCTTGGCCACTCTCCTAGTTAAACAAGGCATTTTCAAAAAAAATGACAACTTGTTCTTAGTCAAGAAAAATATTGGCAAAATCAGATCCATGGTTGATTTTAAAGGAAAAACGCTTCTTGAAGCTTCCCCCTCGGTACCCTTTCAGGTTGTTGGTCTTTCAGACGTTCCCGGTGTCGGTGACATCATCACCAACATCATATCCCCTGTAGGGGCGGGATTGATCCCGCCCGTATTACCCCTCGCCGCATCAATCTATACTAGTGAAAAACCCACCATCCTCCTTAAAGCCGATGTTCAGGGTTCCCTTGAGGCCATATTGGGTTCAATTGCTGATCAAGCTAACATTATTTCCGCTACGGTAGGTAACATCACCGATACGGACATTCAGACGGCTCTTGCAGCCGGCGCCGAGATTCTTGGGTTCAATGTTCGTATCGGCAGTAATGTAGCCAAACTGGCGGAGATGGAAAAAGTAAGGTTCACTAACTTTCGCATTATTTACCAGCTCTTTGATTATTTAAAGGATGTCCAAGAAAAAAAGACAATTGCTCAAGGTCCAAAAATTATCGAAACAGGGCAAGCAACAGTCTTAAAAGTCTTTAATTTTAAAGGTACTATTGTCTACGGCTGTTTGGTAACTTCGGGAAAAATAAAACTTGGAGACGCCGTTCAAACAGCTAAAGTCAGCTCACTTCAAGTCGGCAAAGCCAGTGTCGATGAGGTAAAAAAAGACCAGGAATTTGGTCTAGTTCTTGCTCCACCAATCGATCTAAAAGCTGGTGATATAATGTCCGCAACTGCAATTGAGCCTTAACCATGGAAGATCAAAATAAATTTGAATTGACCCAAAAACTTCTCGAATCTGCCACATCTATTATTGTGGTTATTCCCCCCGATCCCTCACAGGACATTATTTCTGCCGGCCTGGCTCTTCACCTTACTCTCAAGAATACTGGAAAAAAATCTCAAATTGGTTGTGGTAGTGAAGTTCACGTCGATCCAAAAATCAGTGGAGCTCAGGAAATTTCTAACACCATTGGAGACCAAAACTTAGTTATTTCTTTTGATTATCACGAGGATGATCTGGAAAAAGTCGACTACGATGTTCGCCCAGACGGTAAGTTTTATTTAATGATCAAACCCAAAGCCGGAGCCCCGGTTCCGGATGTCAGCAACGTCAAGTATTCTTACTCGGGAGCCAATGCCGATCTAGTAATCACACTGGGTATTAATTCTCTTGAAGAACTTGGGAAAATCTATGCCGATGAAAAGAAATTTTTGGATAATGTCAAACTTCTAAGTCTAAACATTACCCCTCGTCCAGTTTCATTTACCCCGAATACAATTCAGCAATCATTCACCTCATTTTCCGAACTAATTTCATTATTGCTGGAAAAATGTGCTCTCAATCCGACATCTGAAGCCGCGGGGAACCTTCTTAACTCCATCTACGAAGAGACAAAAAATCTTACCAGTCCCAAAATGACCGCCGACACTTTTTCCTCAGTCTCTTTCTTGATGCGCCACGGCGCCCGACTGCCCAACCAACACGCCTTTATTCCTCGCCTTTCTCAACCAGCCTTTTTCGAAGCCCCTGAAGAGGAAGTTCCTCTTCCTCCAGACGAAAATCCACAGGCGGATTCATCGTCATTGCGAGGAGGTAATCCGACGTGGCAATCTCCCTCCACCAACCAGTCCATCCCCCAAGACTGGACCAAGCCCAAAATCTTCCGTGCCTCCGACGTATAATATGCTACAATACCAACTTGATATGGCTTTAAAATCCGACACCAAAATAGAAATAATCAAAAAATTCGCGGCCAGTACCAAAGATACCGGTTCTCCTCGCGTTCAGATCGCTCTACTCAGTTCTCAAATTGAGGAACTAACGGGCCATCTCAAGGTCCATAAGAAGGACAATCATTCTCGTCGGGGTCTCTTGAAGATTATCTCCAAACGCCGTCGCCTCTTGAACTACCTCGGAAAATCCAACCCCAAGGATTATCTTGACATCACTAAATCACTCAAAATTACCAGTCAGTTGCGCTCAGCCGAATAATTAGATTGACCTATCCATCCACCACCATTGTCCTGAGTGGCAAAACCATTACTATCGAAACCGGCCGTTTTGGCGCTCAAGCTTCTGGCTCCGCCACCGTCCGTTGCGGAGATACTATCGTCAACGCCGCCGTGGTCGCTTCCAAAAAAATCAAAGAAGGTATCGACTACTTCCCCCTTTCTCTAGACTATCAGGAGAAGCTCTATGCCGGTGGCGTTATCAGCTCCAGCCGCTTTATTAAACGCGAAGGTAGACCTTCAGAAAACGAAATCCTTACCGGTCGAGTTATTGATCGTTCCCTCCGCCCTCTTTTCGATCAGCGTAGTAGAAACGAAGTCCAGATCATGGTTTCACCTCTCTCTATCGATACTGTGGAAGAGCCGGAAATCTTAGCCGTCATTGCCGCCTCAGCCGCTGTTGCCGTCTCTGACTATCCATGGGCTGGTCCCGTTGGTGCTGTTCGCGTTGGTATGGCCGCCGATGGTCAATATGTTGTGAATCCCACTCAAGAACAAAAAGACACTTCTACTCTGGATCTTCTAGTTTCCGGTCCTAAAGGAGGCATCAGCATGGTCGAAGCCGGAGCCAACGAAGTTTCCGAAGAAAATATGATCGGTGCTTTAAAGTTTGCCCAAGAGAATGTCGATATTATCGCCACCGCCATCAATAAATTTGCTGAGGAAAATGGCAAGAAAAAACGCACTCTGATTTTTGCCGAAAAAAATCCCGAAGTTGAAAAAATAGTTAAAAGTGAAATAAAAAATCTTGAAGAAATTCTAGTGAATGAAGGTAAAAAAACCGGTACTCAAATGGCTGAATATACGTCTGCCATTGCCCTTAAATATCCGGAAATAAATCCCAACGAGATCAATGAAGTCGCCGATGGTCTACTTCGAGATCTGGCTCGCACCGGCATTTTGGACAAGGGAGTCCGTCCCGACGGTCGCGACATGGAAGAAATCCGTAAAATTAATATCGAAGTCGGCCTCTTACCCCGCACTCACGGTTCCGCTTTCTTCCAGAGAGGTTTGACCCACGTTCTTTCCGTCGTGACTCTCGCTTCTCCTGCCAGGGAACAGCTTATCGATGGCATGAAAGGCGAGTTCAAAAAGCGTTACATGCACCACTACAATATGCCGGGCTACGCCGCCGGTGAAGTCGGCCGCCCGGGTACCGGTCGTCGGGAAATCGGCCATGGTGCCCTCGCCGAAAGAGCCATTTTCCCCATGCTTCCTTCTACTGATACCTTTCCTTACGCTATCCGCGTTGTTTCCGAAGTTATGTCCAGTAATGGCTCTACTTCTCAGGCTTCTGTTTGCGGATCCACTCTATCTTTAATGGACGCCGGAGTTCCGCTCAAGAAACCAGTTGCCGGAGTCGCCATGGGTCTTATTTCCGATGGTAAAAAGTTTGTGACCCTCACCGACATTAGTGGTCTGGAAGATCACCTGGGGGACATGGACTTCAAGGTTGCCGGTACTGCCGATGGTATTACCGCTCTTCAAATGGATATCAAAGTCACCGATATCAACACCGACATTTTGGTCAAAGCTCTCGAGCAAGCCAAAAGAGGCCGCCTGAAACTTCTCGATATTATGAACCAGACTCTTTCCGCTCCTCGTCCTAAACTTTCCCAATATGCTCCTCGCATCTCCTCTACCAAAGTTCCCCAATTAAAGATTGGTGAAATAATTGGACCGGGGGGAAAGATGATCCGTCAAATTCAGGAAGATTTTGATTGTGAAATTGACATTCAAGAAGATGGTACTGTCACTGTTACCGGTAAAGAACAGCTCAAAGTCGATGGCGCCATCGCCTATATCGACTCCATGGTCGCCGAAGCTGAAGTCGGTAAAACTTACCAAGGAACGGTTGTTCGTCTTGAAGCTTTTGGCGCTTTTGTCAATATTATCCCCGGCAAAGACGGTCTGGTTCACGTCAGTCAAGTTCACCCCGAAACCTTTAGAGCCATGAAAGAGGGAGATAAAGTTAAGGTCAAGTGCTACGAAATCGATTCTATGGGCAGAGTCAACCTCACCATGCTCGAGGAAGGTGAGTCTCCTATCCGTGCTGAGCGTCCCGCTAACACAGGCTTCGGTGGTGGCAGTCGTCCTCCCATGGGTGGCGGCAGGCCCGGTGGTGATCGAGGTGACCGGTCAGGTGGAGGGCGCCCGTCCTTCAACAAGTTCCGCGACACCCGCTAACTCATTAGTCATTGCGAGTTTCGGTACTCCGAACCGTGGCAATCTCACGTCACTCATCATAATATGCTAGAATCTCTCCATCTTAGTCCCTTAAAGGAGGATCGGATGAATACGAAGCAGTGGATATTTTCCATATTAGTGTTGGTTGTGGCTATCTGGGTCGGTGTCGAGAAGACACATTCCCAAACTATGTACGGCACGACTGTCTCTTTCACTGTCGATGCCAGCGATAAAATTACCATCACCGGAGCAGATCTTGTTTCCGTCAATTCTGAAGACGATGGCTACTATCGTATTTATGCCGGAGAATCACGTCTCATTGGCTATCCGGATGAAAAAGATCAATTTTCTGCCGAGGATCCCGTTTTCCCCACTCAAGACTGGCAGATAAAAGACGGCATCGGTGTCGACGTTACTATCAAGTCCGATCACACGGTGGTCATTACCAGAGAACATTCCGTCGAAAACAAGAGTTTTACCATCTATCTTATCGCCGTTTTGACACTCTTTATACTATTCATTGGAAGTTTTTTCCTAGGCAACTAAATTTTCCCTCCCTCCTTAACCGGGGGGATTTTTGTCTGCCTGCAAGGCCTGGCCTTGCAGGCCACTCCTCAATTCACAAACATTGACAAATCAGTGAATACAAACTAAAATGACCTCATGATTAAACTACAAATTACTCTTACCGACGAAGAAAACAAGCTTTTGGCTTTGCGTGCTTCCATTTTAGGTTACGATGTCACCAAGTACACCAAATTTCTCTTAGCCCGTGAGGCTATAGAGGGTCGCAGTGAAGTTCCTGTGTTTACTGCCACTGCTGGTATGGAACAAGCCATCAAAGAAGCGCGTAAGGAGTATAGGTCAGGCAAAATAAAATCTTGGCCCATTAAATGAAAATTTTAGGCACTACTGCCCGATTTGCTAAGAATTTTGCCAAATTATGTAAATCTCGCGAAAAGAGGTTCAAAATAATTACCGAGAAGAAGATCGAGCTCTTGCAAGTAGATCCAAATCACAATAGTTTGCGTCTTCACAAAATAAATCTGAAAGGAGATCAAGCTTGGAGCATTAGTATCGATATGAAAATACGGGTATTGTTTGTCTACGAAAAAGACGGCATCGTCTTGGTCAATATCGGCACCCACGACGAAGTCTACTAACTTACTCAACAAAATCTATTTTCCTTTCCGCGACCCATTTGTCCTTCGACACCTCTTTCTACAAGGTCTTTGGTTAGATTTTCTGGATTTGTATACAGGATTGTTTCAATCCCTAAATCCTTTGCTGGAATTAAATTATTTTCTAAGTCATCAATAAATATTGATTCTTCAGCTAAGGAGTCGCTAATTTTCAACGCATACTTATAAATTTCTGGATCAGGTTTATTGATTCCTACTTTTGACGAAATAATTAAGTGGTCGAAACTCCCTGAAATATTATATTTACTGTCTAAATATGGCCACCACTCGTTCGTTTGATCTGACAAAAGAACTAATTTATAACCCCTTGTTCTTAGTTGAGAGTACAGGTGTGCCACACCCTCGTTTGGAGCAAAAAGATCTAATAATTTTATTCTCAATTCCTTCCAGTCGGTTTTAAGATCGATATTACCTAGAAATTTATTCCAAAAATCTTCTTCCTGAATCTTTCCTGAAAAGTATTCTTTATAGTAAGACAAGAAAGCCGTTTTGCCTTTCTCCACTGGAATGCCTAGTTCTCTATCTAGATAATCCCAAAACAACCAAATTCCTCTATTTAGATAAACACCACCCAAATCAGATATTATTGTTTTATATTTTGACATTGTAGATATTATACTTTAGACAATAACTTACCAGATATAAATCTAGTTCAACTTAGTAAAAGCATATATACTAAATCCAGATGGATAATTCTGCCCCAACTTCAGACGCTAATTCAATTGCTCGTCGAGATCTTGATATCCTCAATCAGAAACTCGAAGGCGTCGAGATGCCTCCTGAATTGAAGGATAAAGCCCTAGATATGGTCGCTCGTCTGGAACGCATGTTTACCCAAGGGTTCTACTCCGAAGAGTTTGAAAAAGTCTCACATTACATTGACTGGATCATCAAAATTCCTTGGAATAAAAGAGTCGATCGAGCGATAGACTTAACGGCCATCAAAACATCGATGGATAAAAGCCATCACGGCATGGAGTCGGTCAAAGAAAGAATTATCGAGTACATGGCCGTTCTCAAACTTCGTGCTACCAGAAATTTAGGTGCCGCTCGCGCCCCCATTATCTGTCTCGTCGGTCTCGTCGGTACCGGAAAAACTACTTTTGCTTACGCCCTCTCCGAAGCTCTCGGCCGCCCCATTGCCCGCATTCCCTTCGGCGGTCTTGGCTCAGCCCGCGACCTTCGCGGTGAGTCTCGTCTCCATATCGAAGCCGAACCGGGCTACGTCGCCCGCGCTCTCTGTACCGCCGGCGTCAAAAACCCCATTATTCTTCTCGATGAAATTGACCGTGTCACCGAAGAAGCCCGTATGGATATCATGGGTGTACTGGTGGAACTTCTGGATCCGAGCCAGAACGATCGTTTCCTAGATCACTTTATCGATTATCCGGTCGATCTTTCGGAAGTCATGTTTATCGCCACCGCCAACAACACCGGCAATCTGGCCACCGCCGTCATGGATCGTCTCGAACCGATTCAAATGCCCTCCTACACCGACGAAGAAAAAACTCATATTGCCCAAAATTACCTTCTCCCCAAAGCTCTCTCAGCCGCCGGAATGGATCCGTCTACTATATCTATCGATCCGGCTCTTTGGCCCACTCTCATCCGCCCCCTAGGTTACGACGCCGGTATTCGAACTCTGAATCGTACCATCGAGGGTGTAGTACGCAAAGTAGCCACCATGGTGGTCACCGGTCAAGCCAAAACCGTCCAAGTCACCCCCGAAAATGTGAAAGGCTTCCTCCCCAAATGGTAGTCCATCGTCATTGCGAGGAGCAGGGCGACGTGGCTCTCCTGGATACCCCTTGCGGGTAAATCTCACTCCACCAACAAGTCATGCCGGACCAGATCCGGCATCCAGGCATTTCTGGATTCTGAATCAAGTTCAGAATGACATTATTTTCCGGTCAATAGTTTTTTCATTTCAAATTCCAGTGCCTCGGCTCGCTTTTTATTTTTTCCGAAAATAATATAAGAGAGATATCCATCATGGAGCAGATTAGAAGAACAAATCACTAGTCCCTCCTTCGATTTTCTGGAGAAAAGTATTGGTTTCATTAGTTTGTAAAGTTTTCCAAAAGTAAATTTCTTCTTCAAAGGGAGGGTGAACATGTTATTTGATAAAACAAAACTTTTTTTGGTAAAGTTTCTCCCCACCAGTTCTTTCCCGGCTTCATAAACATGTGTTCCGCCGGTGACTCTCACATTTGACTCACTCAAAAAAACCTCTCCACCCTTCTCGGCAATAAAATCCACATCAAAATATCCTCGGTAACCATCTTTACTAAATTGTTCACCAATCAAATACCCAATATCCGTAATTCTGGAAGCCACCCTTTTTGGCAGGACACCCTCACCTATCTCCACCCCACAAAAAATCCCTTTTTCGTCTACCCTCATGCCACAGTAATACAAAAACTCTACCTCACCATCTTGCCGGATAAAAAATTCGGCGTTTGGAAAGCCTCCACCGATTCTAGGGTTTGGAATCACAAGCGACTCCACGACAATAGGAAATTTTTCCCAATAAGAGTCTCGACTGAGTATTTTGATAATTTTTTTCTCACATTGTGCAAAGTTTTTTGGTAAATCTCCTTTACGGAATATCAACACTCCCGCGCCGGAGTGGCCCTTGTTGGTTTTGATCACCACCCCACCTTCCTTAATGTATTTATTGGCCGCCATTCCGGCTGTATCAATGATTCCCGAACTCACCACTCCGTTCGGCATCTTCAGATCGGCTCGGATCGCTCCGTTTATTTGAGTTAGCTGTCGTATCCCGGACTTACTACCATAAAAATTTACCGTCCAGGCATTTGACTCTTCCGGCGCTTCCGAGGTTCGGACTTCCACCCCATTTTTTCTAAGCGTCTCAACTAGTCTCAAAAAGTATGGCGTAGTTGAATAACCCGTCAAATTTAATCTTTGATACTCTTTACCCAATTGAAGTAGTCTTTCCATCACCGTCTTATCGTTCAAGATGTCTTCACAGAGTCTTCCCGAGTGGTTTTTGGGGACCAGAATTTCTAGATCCCGCACCATACACAGTTTCTTGTAATACTCGACAAAAAGAGGATCAATGGATCTGGGTGTAATAAAGGTAAACTCGAACTCCTCAGCCATCGAAAAAAGGTCTTTGTCTGTCAGGTTGGCGTTTTCTTTTATTTCCCAGGCCTGCAATTTTTTGTCTCCGTAAGCCTCAATAAACGGCCAAACGTCTTCCGACAGGTTAAAAATCCTCACCACTCGCTCTTTATTTTTTCTCTTCTCCATTTCCTATACAGTTTACATGCTATACTATCCCCAGTCCACGGAAACGCTGTTGAGAGTGAATTGTCTGAGTTCCCCCCAAAACTAACCGTAAACTAGGATTATTAGTATAATAAAATTATGTCTCAACTTAAGTTGATTCCTCTCGGCGGTGTTGGTTCGGTCACCAAAAATATGTACGTTTACGAATACGGTGATGACCAGTTGGTCATCGACTGCGGTATGGGCTTCCCCAAAGACAATGCTCTTGGTGTGGATTCAGTCATTCCCGACATTAGTTACTTGGAAAAACCGGGCAAAAGACTGCTCGGTATCGTTCTGACTCACCCTCACATGGATCACATCGGAGGCCTGCCTTACATTCTCCCTCGTCTCAAAGAGGTTGAGGTCTTTGGTGGCAAGCTAGCCATTGCCATGGCCGAAATTCGGGTTCGTGAGTTTGGCATTCCCAATCGTATGACTCCAGTCGAGGGAACACTGGATCTGGGACCTTTTCACATTCAGTTTATTCACTCGACTCACTCGGTCCCGAACTGTTTCCATTTATTAATCAAGACTCCGGCCGGAACTGTCTATCACGGCGCCGATTACAAGTTTGATCTCACCCCTATCGACAATCTCCCTCCGGATCTAGGAGCCATGGCCGCCGCCGGCAATAACGGTGTCGACCTTATGCTTACCGACTGCTTGGGTATCGAAAAGTCCGGTTTTTGTCCTTCGGAGAGAACTTTGATGGGAGCCATCGATAACGAAATCAGAAATACTCAGGGAAAACTTATCTTCACCACCATGTCTTCATCGATCTCACGATTTCAAATTGCTATCGACTCTTCGGTCAAGTACCATCGTCGCATCGCCATCATTGGTCGATCCGTCGAACAGAACATTGAGGCCGCCGCCAAAACCGGTTTTATCAAAATCCCGAATGGTGTTTTGATCAAACCTGCCCAGATTGCCGATCTGCCAGCCAATCAAGTCACCATTCTTATCTCCGGCTCCCAAGGCCAGTCCGGTTCAGCCATGCATCGGCTGGCTAACAACGAACATCGGCTGGCTAACTTGAAAAAAGGCGACAAGGTTATCATCAGCTCCAACGCTATCCCTGGTACCGGCAACGACGCCGACATTTTTGACCTTATGGACACCTTGTACAAAAACAGTATCGATGTTGTTTACTCCGGTACTTCGGAAAATCTTCACGTCTCTGGTCATGGCTACCGAGGTGACATGGCTCTACTGGCTCGTTTAATCCGACCCAGGAACATTATCCCCATCGGTGGCGATCTCCGTCATATGATGCTTTATAAAAATCTTGCCAAAGATTTGAACATGGATGCAGAAAAGGTTTTTGTACTTTCCGAGGGTCAGTCCATCATTCTCGAAGACCATGTCGTTAAAGAAGGTCCCAAGTTCGAAACAAAAAATATCTATGTTGATGGTCTGGGTATCGGTGACGTTGGCACCGTGGTTCTACGTGACCGTCAGGTCATGTCTGAAGATGGCATTCTTCTCACGATTGTCCCCATTAGGCGCGACAACTCCCAGGTGGGCGGTGATATCGAGATTATTTCTCGAGGCTTCGTCTATCAAAAGGAGTCTCAAGATCTCATTCGCGATGCCCGCAAGCAGGTGCAAAACTGTCTGAAAGATATCAAGGGACCGGCCACCGACTGGGGCTTCCTCCGAAAGAAGATCGAAAGCCAGCTGGAAAAATTTGCCTTCGACCATACCCAGCGCCGCCCCCTCGTCATCGCCATTTTGATCGAGGTTTAGCCACTTGACTTCGGGTAATTTTTGGTAGTAAACTTGTTGCAGATGTCAATTGACATTATGATAAATTTATCATAAAATATGAAACTAGAGATCGACAAAAGAGTTCTTAATTTTCTCAAAAAAATCCCCCTCAAGGACTCCACGAAGGCTCTTAGTTACATCGAACTCTTCGAAAAATATCAGTTTAATCTGGACGCCAGATATTTAAAAAAAGTGTCTGGTCCAGTCTGGGAACTAAGGCCAGGCAGAATAAGGCTTTACTTATTAGTCAAGTCACCCAGACAAATTGTTATTTACGCTATTATCAAAAAATCACAAAAAATTACCAAAGCAGATCTAAAAACAATTCAGTCAAGGCTGAGCGAATATCTATGAAAACCAACCCAAAAACTATATCTGTTTCAGAACTCAAAAAGGAGCTTCTAAAAAATAAAAACTTTAAACTTGAATACGAGTCCAAACTTCCTGAGTCTCAAATTGCCTGTCAAGTAATTGAGGCAAGGCTTAAACAAAACATGTCCCAGGTTGAGCTTGCAAACAAAATTCATTCCGGTCAGGCAGTTATCTCCCGCTTGGAAAGCTTGAACTCCAAACCATCCCTCTCGCTTCTGATCAAAATCGCCAAAGCTCTCGACACAAAAATAAACCTATCGATCGGATAATCACACCCAGCGCCACCTCCTCGTCATCGCGATTTTAATCGAGGTCTAAATATTCGTCATTCCGAGTTTCGTACCCGAACCGAAGCAATCTCACTCTCTGTCATTCCGGGCTTGACCCGGAATCCAGAAAATTAATTATTTTGATAAAATTCACGCATGGTTAAAAATATTTCTATTGCTCTGTTTCACGATAAAGAATCGATTGTAATGCAAGATAGAAAATCTAGGTCAAAATATGGTGAGAGGTATGGTTTTTGGGGTGGCGGTGTTGAAATAGGAGAAACTCCCCTAGAATCAATTAAAAGGGAATTAATTGAAGAGCTTGACTACAAACCTCCCAAACTAATCTACTGGCGAGACTATAATTTTATTGTTGGCAACGACGACATTATTCTTCATCTGTTTTTATCGCCAATCACTCCAGAGTTACTTAAATCTCAAGTTTCCGAAGGTGACGGAGTGGTCAACTTTAGTTTTCAAGAAATACTTGCAAGTGAAAAATTTGACAAAATAGATAAAGCTATTATTTCTCTTTTAATTTCACATCTAAAAACATAAAGTAATCTCTTGACTTCGGGTAATATTTGGTGTTAAATTGTAATTATGGATACTTTAAACAGAATTGCAATTTTTCGGGGAAAGAAAATTAGAAAAGTTATTTTCCTCAACGAATGGTGGTTTTCTGTAGTAGATATTTGCGGAGCTCTTATCGATAGTCCAGATCCTGGTGCCTATTGGAGAAAACTTAAACAAAGACTTATTTCAGAAGGAAGCCAAGTCGTGACATTTTGTCACGGGTTGAAATTACCAGCTCCTGATGGAAAAATGCGCGAAACAGATTGTGCTAACACCGAAGGCATCTTCCGTATCATCCAGTCCATTCCTTCTCCCAAAGCGGAGCCATTTAAAATGTGGTTAGCTAAAGTTGGTTACGAAAGGGTTCAAGAGATAGAAGACCCAGAACTAGCCACCAAACGCACCAGAGCTCTCTACAAGGCCAAAGGCTATCCAGATTCCTGGATCGAAAAACGAATGCGGGGTATTGTCATCCGCGAAGAATTAACCGAGGAGTGGCAACAAAGGGGAGTAAGGCAAAAAAAAGATTACGAAATTCTAACTTCCGAAATCTCCAAAGCCACTTTCGGCGTCACTCCCAAAGAATACAAAAATCTAAAAGGCTTAGAGCGCGAAAATCTAAGAGATCATATGGACGACTTTGAACTCATTTTTACCATGTTGGGGGAGCGTTCTACTACCGAAATCCACCGCAATGAAAATTCCCAAGGCGTTCCAAAACTAAAAAAAGATGCCAACAGGGGAGGCAGAGTCGCAGGCGTTGCCAGAAAAGAGCTCGAAAAAGAAATCGGCAGATCAGTAGTAACAAAAACTAACTTCCTCTCAAAACCTAAAAAGAGATTGAAAGCCAGCTAGAAAAATTTGCCTTCGACCACACCCAGCGCCGCCCCCCCAGTCATCGGCATCTTCATCGAGGTCTAGTTAACTCCTCCATCGTCCTGCAAGGACAGTCCTTGCAGGCAAGAAAGCGACAAGGACTAAATAAGTTTAGATATCGGAGTTTGATCTGTAGATTACCCCTGAAAAGTAGTTATCAAGAGCATCCTTTGACGCTACAAATAGATTGTCGGGTAATTTACTTTCTGGGAACCATGTAAGTTCCGAGTGTATCTCCGGCTCCATGTTCTTAGGGGTTCCCTCATAAGACTCGGCTAGGAATACAAAAACAATGTAGTGATTTCCCATTTTCATATTTGGGGTTACAGATACCAACTCACTAATTCTTACATTTATTCCGAGCTCCTCTTTACATTCTCGTGTCACACACTGTTCAAATGTCTCACCAAATTCAATGTGACCACCGGGTAATTCCCATTCTCCAAATCCAAACTCTTTCTTCCTTTTAGATAATAGAATTTCCCCCTTATCGTTTTTGATAATTATTTGCGTTCCCAAACCAATGTGTTTTTCCATTTTTATATAATTTTTTCTAATTCTACAATGTTTCTTACTACATAATCAGGGTTCTTATTTCTGAGTTTTTGCTCCATATTCAGACCCCATGTGACTGCAACAGATTTAACTCCTAGCTCTTTTCCCGCCATAATTTCATTGTAACTATCTCCAACTATATAAGTATTATCGAAGTCAAGACTGTTTTTGTTGATTAGTTCCCGAAGGGCATCTGACTTTTCGTGAACCTTAGTCACAACATCGTCAAAAACACTATCAAGGTTAAATCTCTTTAGCTCAGGAAAAAACGAATCTGGCAAGTCAGACGTAATTACGGCCACATAATCACCCCGATTCTTAATTTTTTTAATCAGTGCTACTATTCCGGGGAATGCTCCAGCTTCAGGGTAGCCTTTGTCTGACACACCTTCCCTATATGCAGACTGTATTTCTTCAATATCAAGTTTTGGAAGATATTTTTTAAAAAAGATCATATAAGGCTCTTCCCAGCTCACTTTTAGCTCCTCAGCAGAAAGTTCTCTAATCTCATATTTTCTGAAAATTCTATTTACTACCCAGTGATGGCTATTAAAAGCATCTTTGATAACTCCAGATCAGTCAAAAATAATATTTTTCATAGTTTCAATCGATTTTATCTAATAAGAGCATACATAGTTTATACTAGAAACTATCTATGGCTCGTAAAAAAGGACGCCGTTCTAAACCCTACAAACTAAATCTTAAAAAGGACACCACAAACTCTGTCTTGGCCGTGATTCTCATGGGGATTGGCGGTCTCATTGCCATCTCATTTTCTCAACAGGGAGATTTGCTTACTAAAATCAACGAAATTGGTCAGCAATTTTTTGGTTGGCCTCTTCTTTTTCTCCCCTTTATTTTTATCGTCGGGGGTCTCATCATCACTCACGTCAAATTGGCCATTGCCTCCACCCACGTACTTCTTGGTAGTGTCGTCACCATGGTTTCACTTTCCGGCTTGTTCGGTACCGGTAGTCTGGGTCTCGGGATCAAAGAATCCGTGGTTTCACTTATTTCAGTCCCCGGGACCATCCTTTTTTATCTCGTAGGTACCGTGATCGGCATTTTTATTCTTTTTGAAACCTCCATCGAAGACCTTTTGGTCCTCGTTCGAAACATCGTCTCCGGATTGGACGTCGTTACTAGAAAGCTTAGAGGACTTGTCGGTATCAAAGGGAATACTCCTACTTTTTTAAATAAGAGTAACACCGTCAAAATTACCGGGGGTGATGAACCCGTTACGACTATTTCTCGCCAGACGGTTGAGCCGGTCAAAATTGTCAGCCGTGACCTTGGACATACTACGCAAGCCGTTCTTGAGACCAGGCGTTTACCGGACGGTGCCTCCGCCGGAGTCTGGCAGTATCCGCCGCTTACCTTGCTAAGTGATCAGAAGCTGGGTAAGGCTGACAGGGGTGACATCAATAATAATATCGAAATCATCCAGAACACCTTGGCTTCTTTTGGTATCCAAGCTAAAGTTATGGAGGTTCACCAAGGTCCGGCTGTCTCCCAGTACGCTCTGGCGATCACCATGGGAACGAAGCTCAGCAAAATCAGTGCTCTTCAGTCCGATTTGGCTTTGGCCCTCTCCGCTCCCCAGGGGCAAATTCGTATCGAAGCCCCCATCCCTGGTCGCGATTTGGTTGGCATTGAGATTCCCAATCGGTCTCTAGAGTTTGTCTCACTTCGCGAGATGCTTTCCAAAAAAGTCATGCAAGAAAATCGTTCCAAAACCGCTTTTTCACTCGGGCTAGATGTTTCCGGTCAAGAAGTTGTCGCCGATCTAGCCAAGATGCCTCACTTGCTCATTGCCGGCACTACCGGTTCCGGTAAATCTGTCCTAATCAACGCCATCATTTCCTCAATTCTTTTTCGAGCCTCTCCGGAGGAAGTTAAATTCATCATGGTCGACCCCAAACGGGTGGAACTTACTCCTTACAACGACATCCCCCACCTACTGACTCGAGTGATTACCGACGTTTCTAAAGTCAGTAACGCTCTCGGTTGGTTAGTGGTCGAAATGGAAAAACGCTACCGCCTTTTTGAAGAGCTGAAAGTCAAAAATATTGCCGGTTACAACGAAACGATCGGTTTTCAGACCATGCCCTTTATCATTGTCATCGTCGATGAAATGGCCGATATCATGATGTCCAAGAACGCCGGAGAAATTGAGGAAAAAATAGTCCGCCTGGCTCAGATGGCTCGGGCCGTCGGTATCCATCTGATTCTTTCTACCCAACGTCCCTCTGTCAACATTCTTACCGGTATCATTAAGGCCAATATCCCCGCCCGTATTGCTTTCCAGGTGACCTCCATGATTGATTCCCGCGTCATCATCGACACCCCCGGTGCCGAAAAACTCCTTGGCAAAGGAGACATGCTTTACGTTCCGCCGGACATCGCCAAACCAAAACGTATCCAAGGCGCCTTTGTTTCCGATAAAGAAATTAAGACTCTTCTCGATTTTATTCGCCGCACCGGAGTTACTTCTCAGATGGACGACACCATCATTAAAGCCAAAGAATCCCCCGGAACTCTTTCTGCTTCAGGCCAAAACCTAGGCGATGTTGACGACAAATTTGAGGAAGCGGCTCATTTGGTCATCGCTGAAGGTAAGGGTTCCGCCTCACTCCTTCAAAGACGTCTAGAAATCGGCTATGCCCGCGCCGCCCGCATTCTCGATCAATTGGAAATGGCTGGTGTCCTCGCTCACGCGGAAGGAAACAAGCCCAGAGAAATCATTGTTAGTAGTCTGAGTGAAGTTTTTCCCGGTGAAGATAATTCATAAGTATGAAGACCGTCGGTCAAATCATTTCTCAAGCGAGACAGAAGAGAGGTTTGTCTATTGACCAACTTTCCGGCCTCACTAAAATAGACTCTAGATACATCTCTGCCCTGGAACAAGATAGATATCAACTGCTTCCGTCAGAAACCTTTGCCAAGGGCTTTATCAGAAACCTTTGCCAAAGATTGGACTTAAATCCAAACGAATTAATTGCTATCTTCCGTCGGGACTTTCGCCATCCGGAACAACCACCCGTCTCAAAACATCGCTCTCGGCTATTTTTGCCCGATAACGCTACCCAGTTTCTTCCTTTTATGGTTGGAGGCGTTGTCTTCCTGGTTTATCTTATTTTTCAGTTTCGAGCCATCGTTATTCCGCCAAAACTTTCAATTTCTAACCCGGAAAATAATGCCGTTTTAGTGTCTCCGGTAGAGATAGAGGGAAATACAGCCATCGACGCTACAATCTTCATCAACGAAGATATCAAAATCAAGCCGGACGCTTCCGGACACTTTATCGCTCGCCTTAATTTTCCTCAAGGCGAAATTGCTATTCAAATAAAAAGTGTCAATCGCTTCTCCCGCTCCGTCACCAAAAACCTTTCGGTCACCATCATCTCCAAATAGATCTGATATTATTACTTATGACCCTACCTCAAATAATTTCCATGGTTTCTGTAGTTTTACTCACCATCGTCGCCGTCGCAGTTGGAATCCAGCTAATTTACCTCCTCAAAGAACTCCGTTACTCACTAGGCCGGATTAATCAGACCATAGACAACGTTTCTAATACTTTTGAGAAAATATCTCAACCGGCTCTCGGACTTTTTGCTATCCTGGAAGGATTCAAGGAGAGTGGCAAAATTATGGAGACTATCTCTCATCTGCTGGGTAGAGACAAGCCCAAACCTCCGGTAGACATCGACGCTTATGACAACTCTCTCTGATAAACCGAGAGGTGGCCCACTGCCTTTTGCTTTTGGTATTCTCTTTGGCGTCGCCGCCACTTTTCTCTTTGGTACCGATGAGGGTCGCAAGTTAGTCAAGAAAGTCCTCGATCCATCGTTACCCCCAACTACTCCTCTGATCTTTCCCGAAGAAACCCAGCACCATTCCACTCTTGAATCCCCTCCACCTCCCTCTCCTTTGGTTCGCCCTGTTCGTCCCGAACCCTTCAAACCCACTCTCTAGCTGGTCACTCTTAGGCTATAATTTGTCTGAACATGACCATCAATGAAATTCGTCAGAAATATCTGGACTTTATGCAACGGCGGGGTCATGCCTTGACACCTTCCGCTTCCTTGGTTCCCGAAGGCGATGCCACTACCCTTTTTACTTCAGCCGGCATGCAACCGATGATGCCTTATTTACTTGGAGAAAAACATCCTCTTGGCCCTCGCCTTGTCGACTCTCAAAAATGTTTCCGTTCTCAAGACATTGAATCGGTTGGAGACAATCGTCATAGTACTTTTTTTGAAATGCTAGGCAACTGGTCTCTCGGTGATTACTTTAAAAAAGAACAACTAAAATATTTTTTCGAGTTTCTCACCGACCCCAACAAAGGGCTTGGTTTGGATCCTTCCCGACTCTTTGTTACCGCTTTTGAAGGCGACGGTCAAATTAAAAAAGATACCGAAACCATTGAAATTTGGCGCGATCTGTTTATCAGAGCCAATCTAAAAAATGTCGATGAGCATATCTTTACTTATCCTGCCAGCAAAAACTGGTGGTCTCGCGCCAGTGTACCGGAAAAAATGCCTGTGGGGGAGCCAGGCGGTCCGGACTCAGAGGTTTTTTATGACTTCGGTGTGAATCATAGATTTCATGAATCTTCTGCCTATAAAAACGGCGAATGTCACCCCAACTGTGATTGCGGCCGCTTTCTGGAGATTGGTAACTCGGTTTTTATGCAGTACCAGAAAAACTCCGATGGCAGTCTCTCCGAGCTTCCCCAAAAAAATATAGATTTTGGCGGTGGTCTCGTTCGTTTAGCCGCCGCCGTCAACAATGATCCTGACATCTTCCACACTAGTATCTACGATCCCATCGTTAAAGAAATCGAAAAATTATCCGGTAAGTCCTATGAAGACGAAGAAAACCAGCCTCCCATGCGGATCATCGCCGATCATCTCACCGCCGCCACCTTTCTCATCAAAGACGGTATTTTCCCCAGTAACAAAGCTCAGGGGTACGTTCTCCGCCGCCTTCTTCGTCGCGCGGCTGTTAAGCTTCACTTCTTAATGGGTGGTCGTGAAGGTATTATTCAGCTCGCCGGTATCACTTCGTCGATTATAGAAATTTACAAAAGCATTTACTTTGTCAAAGACGATTCGCTCTATGTTCAAGGCGCTATTGCCAATGAGATTAGCCGGTTTGAAAAATCATTGGACAAAGGGATTAAAGAATTGGAAAAGAAAACCGATGTTTCCGGTAAAGACGCCTTTGACCTTTATCAAAACTACGGTTTTCCTCTGGAGATTACGACCGAGATTTTGGCTCAAATCGGTAAGTCGATAGACACGGAACAATTTCAGAAGGAATTTGAAAAACACCAAGAACTCAGCCGAACCGCTTCAATGGGCATGTTCAAAGGCGGTCTGTCCGACCACTCCGCCATCGTGACCGCTTATCACACCGCCACCCACTTGCTTCATTCTGCCTTAAGAATAATTTTGGGCACTCATGTAAGTCAAAAAGGCAGCAACATTACCGCCGAGCGTCTCCGATTCGATTTTTTTCAGCCTGAAAAAATATCCGACGATCAAATAAAATCTATTGAAGATTTAATCAATCAAAAAATATCGGAAAAATTACCAGTTACTCGGGCAGAAATGCCCAAAGAAAAAGCGATCGCCGAAGGCGCCATGGCTTTTTTTGGTCAAAAATATCCCGACATAGTGAGCGTATTCACCATTGGTGAAGAGCCGAACCATTTTTCCAAAGAGCTATGTGGAGGTCCGCATGTGGCAAGTCTGGCAGAACTTGCTAAGATAAAGGTAGTCAAACAAGAGTCTTTGGGCGCCGACACCCGACGTCTCTATTTACAGTTTGTTTGACAACCAAGAATCTGTGAATCTAGTTAACCTATTTGGCAATAAATCAAAGCTCCCAGAGCCGGAGTATTTTCTGGCTATCGAAATTCACGAATCGCTCATCAAAACCGCCCTCTGGGAAGTTTTAGAAGGCCAACCTGAAGTGGTGAATGTCGGTTCATACGAATCCTGGGCCGATGAAGAGTCTCTTATCAACGGTGTTGATTCCTCTCTGGATCAGGCTATCAAAGTCATCAAAGGTCAACCCAAGAGAGTTGTTTTTGGTCTACCCGCTTCCTGGATGGAAGATGAAAAAATCCATTCTACCAAGACTAAACTAGTCACTCGTCTTTGCAAGGAGTTGGGGCTAGAACCCATTGGGGCGGTCACCACCAATCGGGCCATTGCCCACTTCCTCAAAAAAAGAGAAGGCATGCCCCCCACAGTCATTCTCTTGGAAGTCTATACCAGCAAGGTGGCCGTTTCCTACGTTTATCTTGGAGCCGTCAATAAAACGGAAGAGGTGGCTAGATCCGGAGATCTGGCTCACGACGTTGAGGAAGGACTTACCAGAATGGATCTTAATAACTATCCCGCTCGTTTCATCCTGACGAACGGTAACGGCTTGGAAGAAGAGTCGCAACAGATTACGGCTTTTCCTTGGACAGATAGGCTTCCCTTTAAACATATTCCGAAAGTAGAAATACTTCCAATAGATTTTTCCATCAAAGCCATTGCCCTTACCGGGGGCATCGAAGCCGTCCAGTCGATTGGTTTCGAAATTAAAGAAGCGGTTGAAGAATCTAATTTGGTGGTTCCTGAAAAAACACCTTCGTCAATGGAAGAGCTGGGTTTTTCCTACGAAGAAACCGCTCCTCCTCCCTCCATTTCATTGGCAGAACCGGTAGAACCCTCTGAAGAAGACCTAGAACCAAAATATGCCTTCTCTGGAGATGAGATCGGCTCGTCACCCCAGAAAAAATTTCACTTTAAAATTGCCCTACCCTCACTACCTAAAATAAATCTTCCCCACCCTCCTCGTCTGAGTTATCTATTATTCCTGGTCATCCCCGCCATCTTGTTTCTGGGGCTAATCGCTTACTTGTTTTTGGGCCAGGTCGAGATAGCTATTCACTTCAATCCTCAAAAAGTAAACAGGCAGTTGGGGATCGCTATCGCCGAGACTCTGCAGGAAAGTATACCGACCTTAATTGCTACCAAGAAAACTTTTTCCGGCTCCGCTCAAGAGTCAATCTCCACTACCGGAACGGCCACGGTCGGCGACAAGGCTACCGGCACCATTACCATTGGCAACAAGTCCAGCGCCCCCCTTATCCTCAAGGCCGGGTCCACTGTCAGTAACGACACCGGAAAGTATTCATATATTTTACAAACCGCCGTTACTATCGCCTCTGCCAGCGCTGACTCTCTGGACACGATTTCCGGAAAGGCAACCGGTGTCCAGGTCACTGCGACCAAAATTGGCGCCGAACACAATCTTCTCAAAGGAACCATTTTTAGCGTCGATAGTTTTTCCAAAGCCATTGCCGTAGCCGTTTCCGAATCTGACTTCGCCGGTGGAACTTCTCGCACCGTCAACGCTGTTTCCAAAGTCGACCAAGATAAATTGCTGGCTACCGGTACCGAAAAAATCAAGATCAAAGTTCAGTCCGACGCTCAAATGGAAAATCCCGAACTAAAAACCCTACCTCTTTCCGACATTATTTTTACCAAGAAACAGTTTGACCACAACCTTTCCGAAGAAGCAACTACCGTCAGTCTCACACTGGAAGGCTCATTCGACGCTCTGGTTTACTCTCAAGGAAGTCTCAATGATTTAGCTACTAATGAATTAAAAAGCCAAATTCCGGCGGGCTCATATATCAAAAAGGAATCGACCACCGTTAGTTTGGAAAATCCCACTAAATCAGGTGGCATTTACCAATCAAAAGTCATGATTGAAGCCTCTCTTTATCCGGAAATAGACGAGCAAAAACTGGCGGAATTCATCAAAGGCAAGTCCGTTTCCGGCCTGCGTCATTTCTTTGAACCGATTCCTGGTTTTACCGGAGTCAATATCAAGATTTTCCCTTCCCTGCCGTTCATTACCAAGATTCTCCCGCTCCGAAACATTAAGTTCGACCTCGTTAGCAACTGACATGTTATATAGCTACCGCAAGGCTACACAGGGTAATCCCCACCCCGGCCGCCGCATTCCTCTCTATCTCAAGACCATCCCCACTCTGGTTTCTGCCTTGGGGCTCGCCATTCTTGGTGGTGTGGCTTACCCTGTCGTCAGTTATCAACTTAATAACTTCCGCTTATTTAATCTGGCTGACTCGGGTCTACTTTCTCCGGTCTATTATCAATCCCAAGCCCAGGATGAGGGTGAGCCTATCGTTGTTTCAGGGTTAGACTTTACCAAAGCCAGTAGTTGGTTCCCTGGTACCCCTCAAAACAATCTTTTCGCCTCCAAAAAAACTTTCGGAGAAAATGTTCCGGATTTTTACACTCTTTCTATACCCTCGCTAGGAATTTTTGATGCCACTGTGGCTCTTCGAGATGAAGACCTCACCCAACACTTGGTTCAGTATCCCCAAACAGCCTTGCCGGGACAGATAGGCTCTCCGGTTATTTTTGGTCATTCGACCTTACCTCAATTTTTTGATCCAAAAAAATACACCACTATTTTTTCAACTCTGCCTAAGATCAAGGTTGGCTCCGATATATTTGTGACCTACGATGGCGCCGAGTACACTTATCGCATAAGCAAAACCTTTGAGGTCAAGCCCAAAGAACTTTGGGTTCTGCGTCAAGAATACTCAGACAAAACCCTTAAACTGATTACCTGCGTTCCTCCGGGCACCACTCTGAGACGCCTAGTAGTTGAAGCCAACCTAATTCCAAACTGACGTACTCGTCATTGCGAGCGTAGCGCGGCAATCTAACTCTAATTATAGTGTCATCCCGGACCTGGATCCGGGATCCATCCCCTCCGTCATTGCGAGTCTCGTATTCGAGCCGAAGCAATCTAGCATTCGCTATCATTGGCTATCGCTCGCATTGACAATGACAATACAATATAATATAATTACGCAAGTGAAACCAATTCAATGGGATTCAAACAAGAGTATTAAACTTAAAGAATCTCGAGGTGTTTCCTTTGAAGAGGTCTTCGAACTTGTTTTCAATCGCGAAGTGGTCGCGATTGTTGATAATCCAAATCAAAAAAGATACCCGGGGCAGAAGATCATTCTGGTTATCTTCAATTCATATATGCACTGCATACCGTTTGTTGAGGATGAAGAAAAAATCTTTCTCAAAACAATTTTTGCTAGCCGTAAATATCATAAAAAATATTACAAAAAATGAAATATTACAAACTCACCAAAGAAGAAAAACAAATTGAAAAAGATCTTATAGCTGGTAAATATGTTCCAGTACCTAACATGGAACAAGAAATTGATCGCTTCCAAAAAATAGCCCAAGCTCAACTCAAAAATAAAACTGTTAATTTCCGTATTGCAGGGTCAGAGCTAGAAATCTTTAAATCCAAATCTGGCAAAGTTGGCCTTCCTTATCAGTCTCTACTATCTCTCCTTATTTCTCAATACAATCGAGATAAATTTTCCATCAAGCTTTAACTTTCCATGCCCATTATTCTTTGTCTTGACCCAGGTACCTCTCACACAGGCCTCGCTATTTCTGAGGAGGGGATTCTCGCCACACCGGTCGCCACTATTTATGAAAAAGAGTTAGATCAATTGGTCACCAAATTACTGCCCTTTCTAAATCGATATCATCCGGACAAAATCGTCATTGGAGTCCCGGAGTATGGTCCAATCGTCAAATTTGCCACAGACTTAAGTGAAAAAATTTACACCGTTTTTCCCAAAGAAATAGTCTTTTTTCGTGAAGATCTCAGTTCTCACACCGCCAGGAATGTCATGAAAGAGCAAGGGAAAACTCTGACTAAACGAAAGAAAGAAGAGCACCAAACCGCCGCCGCCCTCATCCTCCAAGACTACCTCGATTCTTTCTAGTTTATTCGCAACTTTGATTATGCGATAGAATTGGGTACATGGAGGCAAAAGTATCAATAGATTCAGAAAAAACAATAGCTCCCGAAAAAGAATACGAAAAAATTTTAGCCCTTTTTTGCGATAATTCAGGGCTTGACGTAAAAGAAGTAGAAACCAGAATGAAGTCATCGGGTTTAGACAAAATCGTAACAGGTCCAAAAACTGGATTACTAAAAAAATTATTTCCGGACGAAAAAGATAGAGATCTAAGAGAAATTTTCCAATGGATAGAACTGGATAGGGATCACATCATTAAGGGAGGCAAAATATTTCAATGGTTAGATCTAGTTGTTACTTGGACTCAAATTGGGTCTGGTAAAAACAAATTTGAACTCTTATTTCCGGTAGTAGCAGACAATGCTTTAGTCCAATTAAAAAAAGAATTACACAATTGGGAAACAAACCTACAATCAATATCGAACGAAATTAATAGAGATCCATATCTATTAGAACAAAAAGCTACCGTCACTAAGAGAGTTGGGAGGGTAGATGATACTTTAAGACGAATAAACACCATAGGTATAAAGGAAATAGCGAAAGGAAGAATTCCTGTTACGAGAGTACTGTCTTTTACCGCAAATGAAGAAAATAATAATCCAGAAATATCACAACTAGCCTTAGACGTTTTGGTTTCTGAATCGACCTTCGGTATTAACAATCAGTCTAGGTTGGTCAACATGACCCTAGCTGATCTAAATAGGCATAAAGCTTGGCCAGAAAAAGGTTCCCCCCTGACATCTTGGAGTTTCGCTTCACTAAACAACCATCCAGCCTTGCGAAATATTGCTGTTGAAAAGTCGATAATACAGGTGAGTAGCTTACCCATTATGGAACTTTGTTGGTCCAGAGATGCAATTCAAGCCGCAAGTTTAAGAGACGATCTTTATCCTATCCGAAGATGGTACGTTGGTGATGATCTTCACGCGCCAGCGATGGATAATAAAATGAGGTTAGATGATTTGGGTGAAAGAAATATTCACGCTGGAATTTTTCAATCAGAAGACGAGGCTACAGTATGGGGAAATATCCCAAATCTAGGGGTATTCAACTTGCTTTAAGAATCCATAATATATAATCAATCTATGTTCAAGAATATCATCGCTCCTGTTCAAGCTTGGCTTTTATCGCGTGGTACTTGCGTCGGCTGTGGTACTTCGCTCACCGAAGGTCAAAGTAAGCCATCACCAAAGGTCAAAGACACGGATCAAATCACCTGCAAGTGCGGTCGAGTTTTTATCTACAATTCGAAGACGAATATCTATCGTCGGGCACTTCTAAGTGAGATCTAAACTATGTTTAAGCGGCTATTTATCGCTACCACCATTTTGTCCGTTCTCGGATTTTCCTGGTATTTTCAAGCCATGCAACCGGTCACTCGGACAGCGACCTCTCTTTTGGACTTCGAAATCAAACCCGGCACTGGTATCGACAAAATCGCCAATGATCTCAGCTCAGCTCAACTAATTAGATCCAGAATCGCTTTCAAACTCACCGTCATTCGTCTGGGTATAGCGAGCAAAATTCAAGCCGGTTATTTTAAGCTTTCTCCGAACATGGATGCTACCGAAATGGCTCAGGCTTTGCTTCACGCTTATTCTCGCCAGGTCCGTGTGACCATTCCGGAAGGCTTAAGAAGTGAAGAAATAAACTTTCTTTTTGACAAAGCCTTCAGCCAAATAAAAGAAAATAACTACAATCCATTACAATTTACTTCCCTGACCCGAGGCAAAGAGGGTCGTCTCTTTCCTGACACTTACGATTTTGCCCCGGAAGCTTCTGCTTCGGACATTGTGAAACGACTGACTAAGCAATTTGAAGAAGTCACGGCCGATATTCCTTCGGATAAATTAAATGGCGTCACCACCCTGGCTTCATTACTGGAAAGAGAAGCGGCTTCGTCTGCCGAAATGCCCTTGATCGCCGGAGTTATCGCCAATCGTTTAAAAATCGGCATGGCTTTGCAAATAGACGCTTCGGTTCAATACGCTTTAGGATCAGCCCGCTGTAAGCAGATCAACTGCGATTGGTGGGAAAAAGACCTTACCCTTGAAGATCTCAAACTTAAATCTCCCTACAATACTTATCTCAATACCGGACTTCCGCCCACGCCAATAGCCAATCCCGGCAAAGATGCTCTCTCCGCCGCCTCCGATCCACAGGAAACTTCATCCATGTACTATCTCCATGACTTAAACGGCAAAATTCATTTCGCCGACACCTTCGCCGAGCACTCCAAAAACATCTGTACCTTCCTCAAAAAAGACTGCAACTAATCTCGTCATCCCGACCAAAGTGGAGGGATCTCACTCCACAAAAAACCGGCAACCTTTCGGCCACCGGCAAATGACTACAAATCTCCCCAATGCTCAATTTTTTCGGCCTCGATCTGGCCTCTGATCCTCTTTGTTTCTTCAAAGTCAGCCTTAAAGTTCACATCATATGCCACCCGGTTAAAATCCCACTTCAGTTTGTAAAGAGCAAAAATCACATCTTCAATGCCTACTCCCTGCCTCATAGCAATCCTCTCGAACATCCAAAGTGTTCCGAAGGTAGTTACTACGATTATTATCCCTGTGGACAGGACAATCCCGAGCGTGGCAATCAGTATTGCCGATGCTGTGCCTGCACCCGTTAAGATTGTCTCTTTTGAGAACCATAGGATGACAAAGGAGATTAATAGCAAAAACAAAGTTCGTTCCAGAACACTTAGCCAAAATATTTTCAAAGCAGCCTCCTTCAGAATTTCCTGTATTGTACCAAACATCAGATTGACAGGCGCGCAATGTGCCTTTATACTTACGGCACTGTCCTAAACTTGGCTGATATTTTTTCCAGTCAGGTTTTTGTATGTTGTCCATCGTTATTTACTCTGCCTAAAAAAACCCAAAATACGGATGATAAAACAAACCAAACGCGAAGATTGGGGCAATATTGCCTCTAAGTTACCCGAGTCAAACCTAGCCCAAACTCAGCTAGACTCATACAAACAATTTCTCGAAGATGGTATCCGTGAATCACTACTAGAGCTAAATCCCATCAGGGACTTCACAGGCAAGGTCTTTGAGTTCGAATTTTTAAGTAACCGTGTTGGTCTGCCTAAGTTTTCTCCCAAGCAAGCTATCGAAAAGGGTGTCACCTTTGAAGCTCCTCTCTGGGCCACGGTCAAACTGACCAACCTCCACACCGCCGCTACTCAACAGCAAGAAATTTTCCTGGGAGACATTCCTATGATGACCTCCATTGGTACCTTTATCATCAATGGTGTCGAGCGCGTCGTGGTTAACCAGCTCGTCCGCTCTCCTGGTGCCTACTTTACCCGTGAAGTCGATCCGCACTCCGGTCGTGTCATTCACCAGGCCGAAGTTCGTCCTATGCGTGGATCCTGGCTCGAGTTTATAGTCAGTCGCAACGATCATATCTCCGTCCGAATCGACCGTCACCGCAAAGTTTCTGCCACTACTCTTATTCGTGCCCTAGGCTTTAGTACCAATGAAGAAATCTTGGCTCTCTTTACCGATGTCGATACCGACAAGGAACACCGTTACATTTCTACCACCCTTCTCAAAGACTCCAGTACCAACACCGAAGAAGCTCTTCTCGAGTTCTATCAGAAAGTTCGCCCCGGTGAGCCGGCGGTGTTAGACAATGCCAAAGCCCTCCTCCACCAGATGTTCTTCGACGCTCGCCGCTACAATCTTGGCTTGGTCGGTCGCTACAAGATGAATCGCAAGCTGGGTCTTAATACCCCCATCGACAAGCAACACATTACCTTGACGACTGAGGACTTTATAGGCTCTGTCAAATACTTAATTGGACTTCAAAATGGCACTGGTAAAACCGACGATATTGATCATCTGGCCAACCGTCGTCTTCGTTGCGTGGGAGAACTAGTCAATCAGACATCTTTCAAAGCTGGACTTCTCAGATTGGAGCGATCTATCAAAGAAAAGATGTCTCTCGCCAAGCCCGACGAACTACCTACTCCCGCCGCTTTCGTCAATCCTCGTCCCATTATTTCCGCTATTACCGAATTTTTCCGTCGCAACCGACTTTCGTCAATCCTCGATCAGGTCAATCCTCTTTCCGAGATTGATAACCTTCGCCGTATCTCCGTCATGGGACCTGGTGGCATCACTCGTGAACGCGCCAGTTTCTCCATGCGCGACATCCACTCTTCCCAGTACTCTCGTATCTGTCCGGTTAGGTCTCCCGAAGGACCAAATATTGGTTTGGTCACCTATCTGGCTCTTTATGCTCGTATTAATGCTTATGGCTTTTTGGAGGCTCCATACTTACCGGTAAGCAAGATCGTCAAAGGCGGAAAAACTACTTTTAAAATCGGCAATGAGGCTGTTTATCTCGCCGCCGATGATGAAGAAGATGCTTATATTACCCACGCCGGCATCGAGAGAGATGGAGACTCTATCACTCAGAAATGGGTTCCGGTAAGATACGCCGGTAAGTTTATTGAAGCCGACATCGACAAAGTCCAATACATCGATGTTATTCCCCGCCAGGTGGTTGGCACCTCCGCCTCTCTGATTCCGTTTATTCAACAGGATGAAGGTACTCGCGCTCTTATGGGAACTCATCACCTTACGCAAGCTCTTCCCCTGGTGAAGCCTACCGCTCCCATCGTCGGTACGGGCATGGAGGCCATCACCGCCGCCGGCATGGGTTGGGTGGTTTCATCTGACTTCAATGGTGTAGTTCTTTCTGTTGACGGCAATCATATTAGTGTCAAGATTTCCGAAAAAGACGCCGTTTCGGCCGCCTCCGGAATTTCCCCTTACGATTACGGCTTCATTGAGATCAAAAAGGATATTGTTACTTATCATCTTCGTAAATATCACAACTCTTCTCAAGACACCTGTTACAACCAGCATCCTCTGGTCTCCCTCGGAGACAAACTTAAAAAGGGTGATGTCATCATCAACGGTCCTGCTTCGGAAAATGGTGAACTGGCTCTTGGTCAGAATCTTTTGATAGCCTACGCCGCCTTTGAAGGTCTGGGTTACGAAGACGCTATCGTGGTTTCCGATCGTTGCGTCCGTCAAGATTTACTTTCTTCGGTTCACATCCACGAGCACACTTGCGATGTCATGGATACCAAGCTTGGTGCCGAAGAACTGACCCGAGATATTCCAAACGTCGCCGAAACCGATCTTCGAAACCTGGGTGAAGACGGCACTATTGCTATCGGTTCCACCGTCGGCCCAAACGACATCTTGGTTGGCAAAATTGCCCCAAAAGGGGAAACTGAGCTTACCGCCGAGGAACGACTCTTGAGGGCCATTTTTGGAGAAAAGGCCAGGGAAGTCAGAGACACTTCTTTGCGTATGCCTCATGGTGAACAAGGCACCATTGTTTCGGTGAGAATCTTAAGTCGTGAAGCCGGGGACGAGTTGGACGCCGGTGTCATTCAACAAATAAAAATCAAGGTGGCTCAGCTCAGAAAAATCACTGTTGGCGATAAGGTGGCCGGTAGACATGGAAACAAAGGTGTCATTTCCAAGATAGTTTCCGATGCCGACATGCCTCATCTGGCCGATGGCCGTCCGGTAGATGTCATCATTTCTCCTCTTTCGGTTCTGGCTCGTATGAATCTTGGTCAGCTACTGGAAGCTCAGCTGGCTTTTGCCGGAGAGAAACTTGGCAAAAGATACTCCGTTCCAGTTTTTGAAAACGTTTCTGAAGCCAAACTAAACAAGACATTGATCGAGGCCGGCTTACCCATCAATGGCAAAGCTCAGCTTTATGATGGCCGTACCGGTGAACCCTTTGGTCAGGAAACAGCCGTCGGAATAAGTTACATTCTCAAGCTCAATCACATGGTTGAGGACAAGACTCATGCGCGCTCCATTGGACCTTACTCTCTAGTCACCCAACAACCTCTTGGAGGCAAAGCTCAAATGGGTGGTCAGCGTTTAGGAGAAATGGAAGTTTGGGCTCTTGAAGCGCACAAAGCCGCTTACTCCCTGCAAGAAATGCTTACTCTCAAGTCCGATGATGTTGTTGGCCGTTCCAAAGCTTTTGAAGCTATTGTCAAAGGTGAAACTATCCCGATGTCTTCAATTCCCGAGTCCTTTAAGGTCTTGGTTAAGGAGCTAAACTCTCTTTGTCTCGCCGTTATTCCTACCGGTCAAGTAGTGGCTCATGTCGAAGAGCCCTTGCCTGTCAAGCCAGAGATTGCCGCCGAGATAGCCGAAGCCACCAGTATGTCCGACGAGCTTAAAGTTTCCACCTTCGAGGAAGAAACCGATGAGTCCGGTGAAGACATCGTCGATCCAATAGATGAGGAAGCAGTATTAAACAAAACAACTAACAATAATGAATAACATCATCGATTTTTCCGGATTACAGATTAGACTGGCGAGCCCCGAAGATATTAAGAGTTGGTCATATGGTTTGGTCACCAAACCGGAAACAATTAACTACCGAACTCAAAAACCGGAAAAGGACGGCCTTTTCTGTGAACGAATTTTTGGTCCTACTAAAGACTGGGAATGTTATTGTGGTAAGTACAAACGAGTTCGTTTCAAAGGTATTGTCTGCGACAAATGCGGTGTTGAAGTTACTCTGAGCCGTGTCCGCCGCGAGCGTATGGGTCACCTTGAGCTGTCTGCTCCGGTCGCTCACGTTTGGTTTTTCAAAGGCGCTCCCAGCAAACTTTCTTTACTGCTTGATATTTCTCCCAAGGCCCTCACCTCCGTCATCTACTTCAGTAAATACCTCATCATGTCGGTCGATGAAGCCGGCCGAGAAGAGGCTCTGGCCAACATTGAAACTCAAAAAGAAACCAAGTTAAACGAGGTCCGCACCAACTTTGATAAACAGATTGAAGACGTCAAAGATCTGGGAGAAAAGGAAATTAAAGAACTCAAGAAAAAAATAAGAGCTAAAGACGAACTGGAGCTAAAGTCCGAAGATCTAAAGGTCGATTACAAGCAGAAGGTAGCCAACCTCAGGGAGCAGATGGTCGTTGAACTGGCTTTCACCGAAGAAATCTACAGTAAATTAGGCTCGTTAATTGAAAGAATTCAAGCCAATTCTCTGGTATCCGATTCGGAGTTTGCCAAGCTAGAGGAATACCGTCTCGTCGATTGGATTGAAGCCGGTATGGGCTCGGAAGCCCTTCTTGAGGCTTTAAAGAAAATAAATCTCGAAGAACTGGGCTCCAAGTTAAAAGAGGATCTCAATAGCTCTTCGGAAGCCAAAAGACTTCGGGCCACCAAAAGACTTCAGGTGGTTCGTGGACTTTCCGACGCCAAAATTAAGCCGGAATGGATGATCGTTCAAACTCTTCCGGTTATCCCTCCGGACCTTCGTCCTATGGTCCAGCTTTCCGGTGGTCGCTTTGCCGCTTCAGACTTAAATGATTTATATCGCCGAGTTATCAATCGCAACAATCGTCTTAAACATCTGATCGATCTTGGGGCTCCGGAAATCATTTTGAGAAATGAAAAACGTATGCTTCAGGAAGCCGTCGATTCTTTAATTGATTCTTCCCAAGCCCGTTCTACTCGCAGGTCACGCACCGGAAAAACCTTAAAGTCTCTTTCCGACATGCTTCGTGGTAAGCAAGGCCGTTTCCGTCAAAACCTTCTCGGTAAGCGCGTCGACTATTCAGGTCGTAGTGTTATCGTCGTCGGACCGGAGCTAAAACTTAACCAATGTGGTTTGCCCAAGGACATGGCTCTGGAAATGTTTAAACCCTTTGTACTTCACGAGATCATCAAACAAGACTTGGCTCCGAATGTCAAAGCCGCCAAAGCTCTCATCGAAAAACGTCTACCGGAAGTTTTTGATATTCTCGAAAAAATTACCAAAAAACACCCCGTGCTTCTTAACCGCGCTCCTACATTGCACAAGCTTTCGATTCAAGCTTTTTGGCCGGTACTGGTCGATGGCGCCGCTATTCGTCTTCATCCTGTCGTCTGTTCCGGTTTTAACGCCGACTTCGACGGAGACCAGATGGCTGTACACGTCCCCCTAACCAAAAAAGCCATTCAAGAAGCCAAGAATCACATGCTTCCTCAATACAACCTGGTCAAGCCTTCTGCCGGTAACCCGGTTTCTATTCCTGACTCCAAGGAAATGGCCATCGGTGTTTACTATCTCACATCCATAGATACCAAATTGGCCCCATACAGCATGCCGTTTTCCTCTCCCACCGAAGCCATCACTGCCACTCAGACAGGTGTGGTCAACGTCCGTCAGCTAATATTGGTGAGACTTCATCCGGAAGAAAGCAGTGAGCTTACCGAAACTACTGTTGGCCGTATTATTTTCAATAAAATTCTCCCCAAAGAGTGGAAATTCCTAAATCACAATCTACCTCGTAAAGAAATTTCCGCCATGTTCCATCGTGCGATTCGCGAGCTAGACATCAAGCGAGTTGTCAGATTAATTGATAATGTCAAAGATATTGGTTTCCACTACTCAACCGTTTCCGGTCTTTCCTTTGCCATCACCGACAATGAAATGTACTCTGACAAAGCGGCCTTTATCGAAGGTGGAAACGTCAAGGCTAAAGAGATCGAAGAAAACTTTAACTCCGGTTTGATCACCAATGAAGAAAGACGAAAGCTTACTATTCAAATGTGGATGGATACTGCCGACGATCTGGCCGAAAAAACCTGGCAGGAATTTTCTGAAGATAATCCGGTTCGCTTAATTATCGATACCGGCATGGGACGTATTACCAAAAATACCATCAAACAACTCTCCGCTATGCGTGGTATCAACGTCGATCCTCTCGGCAATATGGTTGAGCTACCCACCAAGGGAAACTTCCGTGAAGGTCTTTCTATCTTTGAATACGTTACCTCCATTCGTGGTTCCCGAAAGGGTCTTACCGACACCGCTCTTCGTACTGCCGATGCCGGTTACTTGACTCGTCGCCTGGTCGATGTCAGCCATGATGCTATTATTCGAGCAGAAGAATGCGGCACCGAAGAGTTTCTCACCATCTCTACCGATGGTACTCGTGGAAAAGTCTTCGAAAAGAGCATTACTTCCAGGTTTTCGGCCAAAAAAGTTGTTGCTCCCGAAACACGCAAAGTTCTTGTTTCTGCAGGTGAAATGATCACCGAAGATGTCGCCGCCGCTATCGTCAAGTCGGGTATCAAAGAGGTCGAAATCCGCTCTCCGCTCACTTGTAAGATGCGCTTCGGTCTTTGTGCCAAGTGTTACGGTAATAATTTAGCTAACAATGCTCCAGCGGTCATTGGAGATCCGGTTGGTGTCACTGCCGCCCAATCCATCGGTGAGCCTGGAACCCAGCTTACTATGCGTACCAAACACTCCGGAGGTGTCGCCGGTGTCGACGTTACCCAGGGTCTGCCTAGAGTTACCGAACTTTTTGAAGTCCGTATGCCCAAACTGGTTGCTCCTCTAGCCGAAGTCTCGGGCAAGGCCAAAATTGTCGAAACCGACAACGGCAACCTAATTACTATTACCCCTACCGGCAAAAAAGAAGATCGCAAAGAGTATCTCATTCCTTTAGCCATGCATCTTAAGGTCGAAGATGGTGATCTTGTAGCCGTTGGAACTCAACTGGCCTCAGGAGGGGTGGACATTAGAGAACTTTTGAAGATCAAGGGTTTGAGAGCCGCTCAAAACTACCTTATTGCCGAGATTCAATCAATTTATGAATCTCAAGGTATCAGCATTCACGACAAACACTTTGAAGTCATCACTAGAAAAATGTGCGACTATGTTCGAATTGACTCCGTTGGAGACTCAAGCCTCGTCGCCGGAGACGTTATCAGTCGAGGCAGTTACGAAATGGCCAATGAAGGCGTTATCGCTCAAGGAGGAGAGCCTGCCACCGCCACCAATCTTATTCTTGGTACCATTCGCGCCGCTCTACACACCGACAGTTGGCTTTCAGCCGCCTCTTTCCAAGACACCACCAGTGTCTTAACCGACGCCGCGGTTCAGGGAAAAGTTGACCATCTCGTGGGTATGAAGGAAAACGTTATTATTGGCCGCTTGGTTCCCACCAGCAAACTCCGTGCCAGGATCGAGAATATCTGATAAAATACACGAGCAAACAATGCCTACCACGAATCAATTAATCAAGTCCGGCCGGGTGAGTAACGCCCGAAAAATAAAAACCACCGCTCTTCGTAAGAGTTTTAACTCGGTCAAGCGTCGAATGGTTGTCACCCAAAGTCCTCAAAAGGCTGGGGTCTGTTTACAGGTCAAGACCATGACTCCCAAAAAACCAAACTCCGCATTACGGAAGATTGCCCGAGTGAGACTGTCAAACAAACAAGAAGTGACCGCTTACATCATGGGTGAAGGTCACAACTTAGCCGAGCACAGTATCGTCCTGATTCGCGGTGGTCGAGTTCGAGATCTTCCTGGTGTGAAGTTTCATATTATTAGAGGTAAGCTCGATACCGGTGGCATTGAAAAACGCCGCACCTCCCGCAGTAAATACGGCACCAAACGCCCCTCAGTAGCAAAGAAATAAATATGCGATCCAAAAAAACCCCACCTAAAAAAGTCCAATTTGATCCGATTTACGGTAGTCCCTTAGTGGCCAAGTTAATCGCCTGTGTTATGGAAGACGGTCGAAAATCTGTCGCCGCCAAACAAGTTTACAAGGCTATTGACATTGTCGCCGAGCAAACCAAGCAAGATGGAGTCGAGTATCTTCACACATCTCTGGACAACATCAAGCCGACTATCGAAGTCCGCTCCCGTCGTGTTGGAGGCGCTTCCTATCAAGTACCTACTCCTATCCGTCCGGAACGTCGTGACTCTCTGGCCATCCGCTGGCTCATCAATGCCGCCAAAGCTAGAGGCGCCAATCCTTACCGTACCCTTGCCGACAAACTCGCCGCCGAAATCGTGGAATCTCACGAAAATGCCGGCGCCGCCATCAAAAAGAAGCTCGACACTCACAAGCAAGCTGAGGCGAATAAGGCATTCGCTCACTTTAGATGGTAATCCTATAGCATTATTACAGGACTACAATTTTTCATATTTGTGTTTCGGTATTGATTAGTTTTAACTTTGGGTTTATTATGGATATGTGATCACAAATTACTGCCCGATTTGTGGAGAATTGGTATTTAAAAAGCGAAAATTTTGTTCGGTTAAATGTAAGTCTGAAAGTCAAAATCAAAAGATTGAGTTAGAATGCACTGGTTGCGGTAACCATTTCAGGATATTGCCATATTTACAAAGGAAATCTAATTACTGCTCCGTCTCTTGCTATCACGACTCCACTAGGAAAAAAGAAATTAAAAATTGTCCGGTTTGCAGGAAGAATTTTTCAGTTATGGCGTGTTTAGTAAAGAAAGGTTTTGGAATTTATTGTTCTCAGAAATGTCGTTATAAAATTCACAGGAAGACTCAAGTTTGTTATCGATGCGGAAAGGAGTTTACTAGGGCATTATCATTATCTATTAAATATACAAAGTCATTTTGCAGTAAAAAGTGTTGCGACGACTCAACAAGGGAATATGTTTCGATATCGTGCCGCAATTGTCAGAAAATGATCTCAATTCCAAGAAGCACAATTAATCGAGGTAAGGGAGGATTCTGCTCCTGGTACTGTTATATCCACTATAAAGGCGAAACATCAATCGAAAAGATTGTGAGAATCCGACTAAAAAAGGCCAAAATACCATTTGAACAAGAAGTTAAAATCGGTAAATACCATTCAGATTTTATGATCCAAAACACCAACATTCTGATTGAATGTGATGGTGATTACTGGCACGGATTACCTTCAGCAATTGCCAAAGATAAGGTTCGAGATTTGATATTACGGACAAAAGGGTATGAAGTGCTTCGATTTACCGAGACCGAGATAAAAAAGACAAAAGGAAACTGTGTTATTAATCAATTATCACAAAGGACAGACGTTAAGCAATGAATTCCCTCTCCAAAAAATACTGGGTCAAACAAAAGCGGTATTCACTTTCCCGTTTAAATGGTTTCACCATTTTCTTTTGTTTCTGAGTCAGTTTTTCAAAATCTTTTTCGGTCAAGTGGGCCAGTATCAGGACATCACTTCGTCTCAGTTCTATACCCGTCTCTTTCTTTATTTGCTCTAGTATCTCTATCTGTACCGGCGCGTATTTTTGATAAACATAATCGGCGGTGAAAGTACTAAATACTTTATCGGCGATAATTAAGGACAAAATATTCTTAAACCACTTGGTGCCATAAAGAGTCTTTACCGGCTCCCGGGTGAAGGTAAATCCAACTCGATAGTAAAACAATCCAAAAGGTTTGCTCATCGAGGTTAATACCGCCACGATATTTGGATGGGTATAGTCGAATTTATGTCTCTTGGTCAAACCTAAATATGCCAAATCCACAATTACTTTATGTCCCAGATCCGCAATTTGATTAATTAAAGTGTCCACCAAAATATTTCCATCTCTACCGGATGGATTTGAGATAAACCAATACCCCGGTTTCAATTTCATTATCGTTTCGAAATCCTCCGGTATTTCTTGTACTTTTAGGCCAAGGCCTACGGCGCATTCCCGATAACCCTCATACTCTCCCTCCAGAGTATAAATTGGTGACTCCGGATGGTCTTTTTTGATTCTCGAAAGCAGGTGATATATTCCCTCACTCGAGCCACCGGTGGGGTAGCGGTATTCAAAGCTTTCCAAACCCTGAACGTCTTTTTTATAGAAATTAATCATCTTCTCAATGATTGGTTTCTCGTAGTCATCGAGTCCCGGCTTAATCGATTTCAAAAATTCTCCATGTGGGAACTCTGCTGTAATCTCCGAAATCAGTTTCCTAATTTCCGGAAAGTAGTAAGAATAAACGGCTCGAATCGCTTTTAATTTCTTCATAGAATAATTGCCCCTTTGTATTGCCAATCAAATCGAATGTGTCCGTCGGGGAAGAAGATCATCTGTCGAATGTCATCCGTTCCGGGTTTTATCGTTAGAGCATCTGTCAAACAAACATTTTGTCCGGCGACATCATAGATTCTTGAGTTGTGTTCGTAAGAAAGAAGTAATCTCCCTTCCTTTTCCAGCCAGTCATTTATGTCCGCAATTTTCTTAGGAGTTAGCATCATCTTCACCGTATCTGTTTTATATTTCTCACTTTCCGAATTTTCCGGCGCAGCCACCGGTCTCAGAGACACTTGCTCCACTCCCCACTTGTTAGCCATCTCCACCATTTTTTTGGCCTCTTTGGGAGTGTCGATATGATCTTTGATCAGGACTACCGAAAATCTTACGGAGTAGCCAATTTTATGCAGTTTGGCGATTATCTTTCCCAAATCCGGATATATTTTTTTACCGGGCACATAATTGGCTCTATTTTTCTCCGGATCATAGTGCACCACCGATATCGAGATAATGGACAATCCAAGTTCAAACCACTCTTTTAAATATTTCTCATAACTTTTTTCTTGTTCGGAAAACAAAATAGCATTTGTCTGTAGTTCCAGAATAGGGAAGTCATATTTCTGAAGGTGTTTCAAATATTCGGTCAGCTGATCGGGGTATAAAGTCGGCTCACCCTTGCCGGTAAGCAGTACTGTCGTAATGTTATTTATCTGGGCAATCCTACAAGCTTTGTGAAAGTTGTGCCAGTTTATCAAGGTGGGTTTGGTGCCAATTCCCCTTATTCCCGTCATTTTCGAAACACAAAAGGGACAACTGGCATTACAAATGGCATTCCCCGACACTACCGTAAAAGTCTGTATCTTCATCTTAGTGTATATATTACACTAATAAAGAAGAATTGTCAAATATATCCAATTTAGCCACTATATACCTAGTGGAGTATAATCACCTTAGTACATTTCCAAACTCTTACGGAGGTAAATCATGTTTGAATGGTTATTTGGTTATAAAATTGATCCTCAAACCACGGTTGAGTGTTGGTTCCTTGAGTCCTATTCCATTACAGAAGAAAGTGCCAAGGGAAATCGTACTTTGGCCTACACCACCACTTGGAAAGAATACCAGTACAAGAGCCTTATCCATCCGAAGAACAAATTCGGTCCGAAAGATACCTTAGTGGTCATAGGTCTTAACGTCAATCTAACCTCAGATTATAATTTTTTCACAAAGGAAGATTTCGAAAACCGAGCCAAGAATGTGCCAATCAGGAACGAAGAGGAGAGAGCTGCCTGGATCGATCGCATGCTTGAAACTCTTCCTTCAAAAAAAGAAAGTTTGGACAAATTAATTACGAAAATTGAGTCTTTGCGGGAAGGACTTTCCACACTCGTCGATGAGCTACATTCACTTTCCTAGAAGATAATTTAAAACCCCGATCAATTTTCGGGGTTTTTTGTGCCTAATCATAAAGCGTATAATCACGCCAGTACATTTCCAATTTATTCTTCCAAAGGAGGCTCTATGAAGCCAAAACTGACCTTGCTCGATGATGAATTGATTGCACGCGTCACTGACGAAGCTTTTCAATTATTGATGAGTCCGGGAATCAAAGTCCAAAATGTCGAAGCCCGTGAGCTACTTCGCTCCGCCGGAGCCGAAGTCGACGAGACCACTCTGGTTGCCCGGATTCCGAAATCTCTGGTCTTCACATCCCTCAAAACCGTGCCTCGTCATTTTCATCTTTATGATTATCAAGGCAACCAAAAAGTTCACTACGGCGGCGACTCGGTTCACTTCGATCCAGGCTCCTCAGGCACCAATATTTTAGACACGGTGACTTTAGAGCATCGGCCAGCGCAAACTCAAGATCTTCTTCGGGTTATCAAAGTGGTCGAAGGTCTTTCCGAGTACGACGCTCAGTCCACGGCTATTGTTTGTAGCGATGTGCCGAAAGAGATCCAAGATCTCTATCGCTTATATCTGGTTTTACTTTTCTCCGGGAAACCCATCGTCACCGGAGCCTTCTCCAATGAGAACGTCGAGCACATGATCGATATACTGGCCATCATTCCCGGTAGCCGCGAAAATCTGCGGCGTTTCCCCCGTGCCATATTCGATGTTTGCCCGTCGCCTCCACTCATTTGGTCCAATTTTGGCTCAGGCAATCTTATTGCTCTGGCGCGTGCCGGCGTTCCGGCCGAAATGGTTTCTATGCCCCTTGCTGGTGTGGCCGCCCCCGTGACCCTCATTGGCTCCGTCACTCAGCACGCGGCCGAGTGCCTCAGTGGGATCGTCATTCACCAATTAGCCGAAGCCGGCTCTCCCATTGTTTGGGGAGGTGCTCCGGCCATCTTCGACATGCGCAAAGGTGGCACTCCCATGGGTGCGATCGAGACCGCTATGATCGATAGCTCATATACCCAAGTCGGTAAATCCTTGGGACTTCCCACCCACGCCTATTTAGGCGGTTCCGATTCTAAGTTGGTCGACGGTCAAGCCGGCTTCGAAAGTGGCATGTCCATTCTTGTGGGCGCCCTCAGCGGTATCAATATGATCTCCGGTGCAGGTATGATCGACTCGCTTCTTTGTATGAGTCCGGAAAAACTGGTTATCGATGCCGAGTGCATTGCCATGGCTCGTCGAATGCTGAGGGGAATCGACACTCCGACCGAGACTCTAGCCTCAGGCTTTTATGAAGGTATAGACTTCAAAGGAAACTTTCTCAAGCAGAGAATTACCTCTGACCTATTCCGAAAGGAACAGCATCTCCCCAGCTCGGTAGTAGATCGGGATTCAGTTCGCGGCTGGAAAGCTTCAGGCAGTCTGGATACTTTTGCCCGAGCCAAGCTCGAGGTTGATAGACTTGTTGCCTCTTATCATCGTCCACAGCTAGACCCTTCTCAGGAAAAAGCCATTCGCGATCTTGTTGCCTCCTTCGCCCGCGAGGCCGGTATGCCCGCTCTCCCCCCTCTAGACTAAATACTTGCTAAACTACAAACAAATACCTTAAAAAAGGAGAAAAATGTCTAAGTACTACGACATTGTAGTTATCAAAAGTTTCTCTATGGTTGCAGATGAATCGACGGATGAAATTTTCAGAATGAACTTCGCTAAAGATGTCAGATCAAAACGCCTCGTTATAACTCATGCTCATCAATTAATAATTTTTAGCGTAGAGGCTAAAAGAATTGATCTCAATGCTGTCAAACGATTTGAAAATTTCCTCAGATCAAACGGTTTCACCAAGCTTTTTTCGGCAGTATACTCAGATAAAATGTCTGATCTAGACGCCCGCTTCTTTACGATCAGATTGCATTCCAAGAATTTTTCCGATATGAAAGATCTGCTAATTTCCAAAATCGAAAAAGCCATCGGTGGAAAACTCAAGGTTTACCACGACGAAATATACTATTTTCATTTGACCAAGTCCCAAATAAAGTCCAGACGTTTGGTTAGGCTAATAGACGATCTAGTCTTCTCTCCCGCAATCGAAATAGTCATCTGTATCTAACACTCCTCACAAGGGGGTGTTTTTTTGGCACAATAAAGTCTAGCTATTTGCCAGACTCCTTCTTGAAAAACTTCTTCACTCTCTGGTGGGCGCCTTTTGGGGCACGTTCGTAGGGGCGGGGTTTCCCCGTCCAACAACAACCCCAAAGAAAATTTGCTAACATAAATTCATGTCCTCTGTCGATTTTTACCTCGACCATCGCAACAATAGTCCTGTCAGTGACTTTTTAGACAAAAACAAAGAGGTCAAAGTCAAAGCTTTAATTATCATCAAAAACATCATCGAGTTTGGCCTTTCCACCGCCATTCCCCACATCAAGAAACTCTCGGGTCTTCCTCTCTGGGAAATTCGTATCTTAGGCAAAAGCAACGCTCGCATTCTTTATGTCCACAAGGTTAAGAATCAAATAATTCTCCTCCACGCTTTCAAAAAGAAAACTAACAAAACTCCCACCAAAGAAACAAACATCGCTCTCAATCGCCTCAAAGATATCACTTGACATCTATATCCTATACGATATACAATTAGAACCATGAACCTCCTCTCTTTTGACCAATATTTATCTGATAGCCTCAAAGATCCAGCATTCAAGAAACTCTGGGAAAAAGCCGACCCTGAATACCAGCTCTCCAGGCAAATAATCAAGGCCAGACTAGAGGCAAAAATGTCTCAAAAAGACCTCGCCAAAAAGGCTCACACCACTCAAGCCATCATTTCTCGTCTCGAAAACTCCAGCTTCAACCCCTCCCTCTCATTTCTCAAAAAAATCGCCATTGCTCTCAACACCCCTCTCCATATCTCTCTTCCCTAACCTGTAAATCTCTCCCGCTCACCTCATTGGTGGGCTTTTTGTGGTAAAATTAGCCTCGTGAATATTGTCGGAAAAAAAGTTCCCCTTGATCGTGTTAGAAATACGGGTATTATCGCGCACATCGATGCCGGCAAGACCACCACTACCGAACGTATTCTTTTTTATACCGGTAAGTCATATAAAATTGGCGATATCGATGATGGTAATACCCAGATGGACTGGATGGACCAAGAAAAAGAGCGGGGTATAACGATCGTCTCCGCGGCCACCACCGCTTTTTGGACCCCTGTTTTGCCCCATGCCCGCTTCAAAGAAGAGCATCGCTTCAACATCATTGATACTCCGGGCCACGTCGATTTTACGGCTGAGGTCGAGCGTTCTCTTCGTGTTCTCGATGGAGGCGTTATTGTTCTGGATGCCGGCTCCGGTGTCCAGTCTCAAACCGAAACCGTTTGGCGTCAAGCCGACAAATACCACGTTCCTCGCATTGCTTTTATCAACAAAATGGACGTTCTGGGAGCCGATTACATGGCTACCATCAAGGATGTGCATGAGAAACTCGGTGCCAAAACGGCCGTCATGGCTCTGCCTCTAGGTGTCGAAAACACTTTCCGCGGTATTGTTCTCCTTCTCGAGAGGGAAACTATTGTCTGGAAAGGCGACGAAACCGGTGCTCTGTACGAAGTTACCGAAGGCTTCCCTGAGGAGATGAAAGACGAGTGTGAGCTCGAACGTGCCAAATTGATCGAATCCATTGTCGAATTTGATGAAGTCCTCATGGGCGAGTATCTTGATGGTCAAGAACCGAGCCTGGACGCCCTCAAGACCGCTCTCCGGACAGCCACCTGTGCCAATCAGATCGTTCCTGTCTTTCCCGGTTCGTCCCTTCGCAACAAAGGCGTCCAGCCTCTTCTTGACGCCGTGGTTGATTTTTTACCTTCCCCACTAGACAAGCCCACCATTACCGGTACCAATCCCGAAACCAACGAAGAGGAAACTCGTCTAGCCGACCCTGCCGAACCTTTCTCAGCCCTAGCTTTCAAGATTCAGGCCGATCCTCATGTTGGTAAGCTGACTTATCTTAGAATATACTCCGGCAAAATTACCTCAGGTTCATTTGTTTATAATGCCTCCAAGCGCGAGCGCGAGAGACTTGGTCGTTTGATGCTCATGCACGCCAACACTCGTGAAGAAGTTAGCGAAGCCGGTGCCGGAGAAATTGTCGGCGTCGTCGGTCTCAAAGCCACCAAAACCGGCGACACTCTTTGCGACGAATACAAGCCCTTGGTTCTGGAATCCATCAATTTTCCTGATCCGGTCATTTCTCTAGCCATTGAGCCCAAAACCAAAGCCGATCAAGAAAAGCTGGATGTGGCTCTGAGTCGTCTAGCCGAGGAAGATCCCACTTTCCGCATCAAAACCGATCACGAAACCGGCCAAACCGTTATCTCCGGCATGGGTGAACTTCATCTGGAAATATTGGTTGACCGTCTTCGCCGTGAGTTTAAGGTCGAGGCCTCTACCGGTGCTCCTCAAGTGGCTTACCGCGAAACTATCACCAAACCAGCTCGAGGAGAAGGTAAGTACATCCGCCAATCAGGTGGTCGAGGCCAATATGGTCACTGTATTCTCGTCATTACTCCCAAAACCAGAGGAGAGGGTTTTACTTTTACCAACAAGATCGTTGGCGGCACCATTCCCAAGGAATTTATCTCCCCAATCGAAAAAGGTGTTCGTGAAGCTCTCGACAACGGTGTTATTTCCGGTTTCCCTTTGGTTGATCTTGACGTCGCTGTTATAGACGGTTCCTTTCATGAGGTGGACTCTTCCGAAATGTCTTTCAAGATTGCCGGTTCCATGGCTCTTCAGGACGCCGTCAAAGCCGCCGGGCCGGTCATCCTCGAACCGATTATGAAGGTAGAAGTTACCACTCCCGAAGGTAACATGGGTGACATTATCGGGGACCTTTCCTCTCGCCGGGCCCAAATCGCCGGTTCCGCCCAACGGGGCAACGCTCGAGTTATCACCGCCACCGTGCCTCTTTCGGAGCTTTCCGCCTACGCCACCGCCATTCGTTCTTTAACCGCCGGCCGAGCCAACTACTACATGGAACCCAGTCATTATCAGGAGCTTCCAAACAGTTTGGCGGCCAAGTTATTGAAAAACCCGACAAACTAGAGTAAAATCTGCTAAAATAAATAGGCTCGAAAAAAAGTAATTATAAAATATTAAACAATTAAACAAAATGGCAACATATCAAAGAACCAAACCCCACGTTAATATTGGCACCATCGGTCACGTTGACCACGGCAAGACGACCCTTACTGCCGCCATTACCACTACTTTAGCCACCGCCGGCTTAGCCACAGCGCTTCCCTTTGATCAGATCGATAAATCTCCAGAGGAGAGAGAACGTGGAGTTACGATTCAGATTTCTCACGTCCCTTACGAAACCAAAAAACGCCACTACGCCCACATCGATTGCCCGGGTCACCGAGACTACATCAAAAATATGATCACCGGTGCCGCTCAGATGGATGGTGCTATCTTGGTCGTCGCCGCTACCGATGGCCCTATGCCTCAAACCAACGAGCACTTGCTTTTGGCCAAACAAGTTAATGTTCCCAGATTAGTCGTCGCTCTCAACAAAATCGACGCTGTTTCCGATCCCGAACTCATCGAGCTGGTGGAGATGGAAATCCGCGAAAAACTAAAAAAATACGGTTTTGAAGAGGACACTCCCATTATCCGAGTTTCCGCTCTTAAAGCACTTGAAGGCGACAAAGATGCTCAAGCAGACATCATGAAACTCATGGACACGGTTGATGAATGGATCCCGGATCCGGTTCGTGAACTCGACAAACCCTTCCTCATGCCTGTTGAAGATGTTTTCTCAATCAAAGGTCGAGGTACTGTGGTTACCGGTCGTATCGAAACCGGTGTCGTTAAAGTTGGTGAAGAAATTGAAATCGTCGGTATCAAAGATACTCGTAAATCCGTTATTACCGGTGTGGAAATGTTCCACCAACAGCTTGAGCAAGGTCAAGCCGGTGACAACGTCGGTCTTTTGCTTCGCGGAATCGAAAAGGATGATGTCCAAAGAGGTCAAGTTCTATCCAAGCCTGGTTCGATCAAGCCTCACACCAAGTTCGAAGCCGAAGTTTATATCCTAGGCAAAGATGAAGGTGGCCGTCACACTCCTATGTTTACGGGCTACAAACCCCAGTTCTTCATCCGCACCACCGATGTTACCGGAGAAGTCAAACTGGCCGAAGGTGTCGAAATGATCATGCCTGGAGACTACGCCAAGATGTCTGTCGAGCTTATTCAACCCATCGCCATGACCGATGGCCAGCGCTTCGCCATTCGCGAAGGCGGTCTAACCGTCGGAGCCGGGGCTATTACCAAGGTGATTGCCTAAGACAAAAGTAACCGCACCTTTATTCTTCTAGATCATGACAGACCAACCACGCATTCGCGTCAAACTCAAGTCATTTGACCATCGGGTTATTGATGAAGCCGCCAAAAAGATTATTCAGGCCGCTTTAGTTTCCGGTGCCCAAGTGGTTGGACCTGTGCCTCTGCCCACCAAGAAGAAAGTTATCGTCGTTACTGCTTCTCCTCATACGGACAAAGATAGTCGCGAGCAGTTTGCCATCCTGACTCACAAGCGGTTAATCGATATTGTCAATCCAACCAATAAAACTATCGACTCACTTCAACATTTGGATCTCCCTGCCGGTGTCGGCATCGAAATTAAAATGTAAATATATGTCGAAAACATTAAATAATTACAAATATGTTAAATCAAGTATACGCCACCAAAAAGGCCATGACTCAGGCCTTCTCGGAAGGAAAGCGGATCCCCTTGACCGTTCTGACGGTGGTTCCTCACGTAGTTATCGCCCATAAAACCGTTGAGAAAGATGGCTACTCTGCCGTCATTTTGAGTGTTCGCCCCAAAAAGATTAAAGAAGTTTTGTCTCACGACGTTCTTGAATCAAAAACCGAAATTAATCTTTCCGAAATTCTCATTCCAGGTTCCACTGTTAGTGTGATGGCCAGTTCCAAGGGCAAAGGCACTTCGGGAGTGATGAAACGTTGGGGCATGCATGGAGGCCCCAGAACTCATGGCCAGTCAGATCGGCAGCGAGCTCCCGGCTCCATCGGTCGTGGTACTACTCCGGGTCGAGTTCTTCCGGGTAAGCACATGGCCGGTCGAATGGGAAATACCAACACTTCAGTCAAAAATCTTAAAATCCATTCTTTTGATCCTGCCACCGGCATTCTTGAAATTACTGGCTGTATCTCCGGTGGTCGTGGAGCTCTGGCTTTGATTACCATCACCAAAAAATATGGCTACTAAAAAACCAACCACCACCATTTCGAACCAACCAGATCTTTCGGTGTTTGCTCAAGTAGAGGTCAAACCCTCCCTAATCACTCAAGCTTTACATGTTTATCGCGAAAACAGTCATCGTGGTGTTTCTAAAACTAAAACCAGAGGCGAAATCAATGCCACCAAGAAAAAAGTTTATAAACAAAAAGGTACCGGTAACGCCCGTCACGGCGCCAAGTCTGCCCCTATTTTTGTTGGCGGTGGTGTCGTCTTTGGACCAACCGGTTTGAAGTCCGCTCCCAAGTCTCTCAATCAGAAAATGAAAGTCAAAGCTCTGGCAGGCATCCTCAGTCTTTATCAAAAGGAAAACCGTCTATCACTGGTCAGCGCCACCGAAATAAAAGAAACCTCTACCAAGTCGGCTCAAAAAGCTTTGGGTAGGGATGAGGCCGCTTTTGTGTTCTTCTCCGAAAAACCCGGCCTTCTGAAAGCCGTTTCCAACCTGGAAAATATTATTATTCTTTCGGCCAGACGCTTAAATGTTTACTCGGTCGCGAGCTCCCCCAAAATATTCTTGACTACCTCGGCCTACGAACACTTGATTACTCGATTAAAACTTATCTAAAATGTCCACTCCCTTAATCCACCAAAATACCATTCTTAAGCCTGTCGTTACCGAGAAAAGCCACTCTTTAGCCATTCTGGACAAGTATGTTTTTCAGGTCGACCCGAGTGCCAGCAAGTATCAGATCAAAAAAGCGGTTGAGGATCTCTTTAAGGTCAATGTTGTCTCCATTAATACGATCAAACATGCCTCCCGCAAAATCAAATCACCCAAAACTGGCCGCCACCTTTCCGTGCCTTCAGACAAAAAAGCGGTTGTTCAGATCAAAAAAGGCCAAAAAATCGAGATTTTTAACTCTCTTAAGTCATAATAAACATGAAAACCATACCTAAAAAACTTATCAAGCTAAATCCTAAATCTTCGGGACGCAATTCTTCTGGTAAAATAACCGTTCGACATCAGGGTGGTCGTGAAAAGCGTTTTCTCCGTCATATCGACTGGAAGAGGAACCTTGCACTCACCGCTCGAGTTGAATCTATCCAGTACGATCCCAATCGCACTTCCGATATCGCCCTTTTAGTTTATGTGAGCGGCATCAAAGACTACATTCTGGCCCCCCAAGGCCTCAAAGTCGGAGATACCGTTATTTCTTCCGAAGCCGCCGAAATTAAGGTTGGTAATTGTTTACCCCTAAAGAACATCCCCATTGGGATCGAGATTCACAATCTTGAAATTGTCCCCGGCAAAGGCGCTCAAATGGTCAGAAGTGCCGGAAACACCGCTACCGTCCAAAGCAAGGAAGGCAATGTTGTCGTGGTCAAACTTCCTTCCGGGGAAATTCGTCAATTCGATGGCACTTGTAAAGCCACCATTGGTGCTCTCAGCAATCCTCATCACAAAGAAGAAATCCTTGGTAAAGCTGGCCGCAAACGCCACATGGGTGTCAGGCCGACAGTCAGAGGTGTGGCTCAGGATCCCCGCTCTCATCCTCACGGTGGTGGAGAGGGACGTAGTGGCATCGGTATGAAGTCTCCTAAATCTCCTTGGGGCAAGAGAACTTTAGGAAAACGCACTCGAGATCGCAAAAAATATAGCAATAAACTGATTATTAAACGTCGTTACGTCAAGTAAAATTAAATTAAATAAACATGTCTAGAAGTTCAATCAAAGGTCCATTCGTAGACGAAAAGCTCATTGTCAAAATTGAGCGACTTAAACTGGCCGGCAAGAAAGAACCCATCAAAACTTGGGCCAGATCGTCTCAGATACCTCCGGAATTTGTCGGCTACACTTTCGCTGTTCACAACGGCAAAATTTTTAAAGAAGTTTTCATTACCGAGGACATGGTCGGTCACCGTCTAGGTGAGTTTTCTTTAACCAGAAATTTCCGAGGACATGGTCGGATCGTCAAAAGAACTCTATCCAAAACCTAAAGCTCTATGGCCACTAAAACAATTAAACAACTTGTCATCGCCAAAGCCAGTCACGCGCTTTCTTCTCCGCGTAAAACCAATCTGGTGCTTAAGGCCATTGTCGGTAGACCGGCACTTTTGGCAATTAAACAATTGGCCGTCATTCCCAAGAGGGCCGGAGAACCTGTTGTTCAATTAATTAAACAGGCCATCGGTAATGCCGTTTCCAGATTTCAAGCCTCACCAGACAGTTTAATCATCGACTCCGCTTTCGCTACCAAAGGTCGTGTTCTAAAACGCGCTCACATCGGCGGTCGAGGTAAAACCAAGCCTTACGAACGCACCACTTCACACTTGACTCTATATCTACGAGTTCTGACCCCCAAAGCCATCCCTGTCATCCCGAGCGCAGTCGAGGGATCTCACTCCACCAAGAAAGTCGTTAAATCTACCAAAAAAACAAAATAATCATGGGAAAAAAAGTTAACCCAATCGCTTTTAGAACCGGCTACATCTTTCCCACCAAGTCGATCTGGTTTGCCAATTTTAGAAACTACGCCAAGTATGTTTTGGAAGACAACAAGATCAGACGCTTTTTGGAAGCCAAGTTAAAGCTCGCCGGTATCACCAGTATCGAGATCAAACGCTCGATCAATTCGGTTGATATTTTTATGAACGTTTCCCGCCCCGGCGTCGTTATTGGTCGTGGCGGTTCTTCTCTGGAAATTCTCAAAAAAGACATCGAAAAGCTCCTTAAAATTAATCCCAAGGCCAAAAACGCCGTCAAGATTAATCTTCACCCCCTAGAGATTAAAAATCCCGACATGAACTCAGCCATCATTGCCGATCGTCTAGCCAACCAATTGGAACACCGTTATCCTTTCCGTCGTGCCGCCAACCAAGCCATCGAAAAGGTTATGGCTTCCGGAGCCAAAGGTGTCAAACTCGTTTTTGCCGGTCGTATCGATGGCGCCGAAATTGCCCGTGTCGAAAAGTTCAAACAAGGTCGAATTCCTACTCAAACCTTACGTGCCAACATTGATTACATAGAGAAAAAAGCTCTTACCCGTTCCGGGTATGTTGGCATCAAAGTTTGGATTTATTCAGGCGACATCATCAGCTAAGTCCTATCAACCAACAACTAATAACAAAGAACTAACATGTTACAACCAGGGAGACGCAAATATCGAAAAGAGTTTAGAGGTAGTATGGGAGGCGTTGCCACTCGTACCCATGAACTCTCTTACGGAGACTTCGGGATCAAAGCCTTAGAATGTGGTTGGCTATCGGCCAACGAAATTGAATCTGCTCGCCGCACCATCACTCACCACACTAAACGGGTCGGTAAATTTTTCCTTCGTGTTTTTCCTCACAAACCTATCGGTCACAAGACTCCTGGTGCTCGTATGGGTTCCGGCAAGTCGGATGTGTCAGGCTACGTTGCCGTCGTCAAGCCCGGGCAGATACTGATGGAGCTTTCCGGAGTAACCAGAGAAATTGCCACCGAAGCCATCCGTCTCGCCGGCCACAAACTCTCCGTTAAAACCAAATTAATTGAAAAAGAAAATGCCTAAAACAAAGACCGTTACCTCCACCACGACCCTTGAAGAGCTCAAAATTAAGTTAGCGAGCATCAAGCTTAATATCCGTGCCGGTATCGAAAAAAATACCAACGCTCACAAGAAGACCAAAGTCCAAATTGCTCAGCTCTTGACTAAGAACAATCAACCAATAACTAATAACTAAAATGAAACACCTACTCGGCACTGTTAAAAGCGACAAAAATATTAAAACCGCCATCGTTGATGTCGTCAGATTCAAAGTTCACCCCAAATACCTGAAACGTATCAAGGTCAATAAGTCTTACGCTGTCCAAAACGACCTCGGCGCCAAAGTCGGGAATCGTGTCCGTCTCGAAGAAACTCGTCCCATTAGTAAAACCAAACGTTGGAAAATCTCTAAAATTATAAAATAATATGATTCAACTAAGATCCGTCCTTAACATTGCCGACAACTCCGGAGCCAAACAGATCAAGGTCATTTTGGTTCATGGAGGCTCTCACCGTCGCTTCGGTCGCATTGGTGACGTGGTTACCGCCGCTGTCGAAGGTGCCTCTGCCGATGGCACAGTCAAAGACAAGCAGGTGGTCAAAGCCGTGCTCGTCCGCACTCGCAAGGAAACCCGCCGGCCGGACGGTACCTACGTTCGCTTTGACGACAACGCCGCTGTTATTATTGACTCAATTGCGAGTAAGCTCCCTTTGGGAACTCGTATCTTTGGCCCCATCGCCCGTGAGGTAAAAGATGCCGGTTTCTCCAAGATTGCCTCACTCGCCCCCGAAGTCGTCTAACAATCGTCATTGCGAGTCTCGTATTCGAGCCGAAGCAATCCAGAAAAAATAAAACTATAAAACATATGTTCAAATTCAAAATCAACGATACTGTTCAGATCACCGCCGGCAAAGACAAGGGGCGCAGTGGTAAAGTCCTAAAAGTCCTGCCAGTCGACCAAAAAGTCTTGGTGGAGGGGATTAATCTTTACAAAAAACACATCAAGCCCAAAGGTAACGAAGCCGGTACCATCCTGACACTTCCTCGTGCTCTATCCACTGCTTCCGTTGCTCTCATCTGCCCGAGCTGTGGCAAGCCCACCAGGGTCGGCTTTGATGCCTCCCAAACCCCCAAAGTCAGAATTTGTCACAAGTGTCGTCAGATAATTACCAGTGAAATCAAAAAATGATTCAAAATTTAAAAGAAAAATATTTAAAAGAAATTCGTCCGGTCCTCCAAAAAGAGTTGGGTCTTTCCTCTGTTGAGGCCGTTCCCAAGATCACCAAGATCACGGTCAACACCAGCTCCAAGGACTTCAAAACCGACAAAGACTTGCTGGCCAAAACCAAGGACTGGATGAGCAAGATCACCGGCCAAGCTCCATTGGAGACCAAGTCGAGATCCAGTATCGCCGCCTTCAATTTGCGCGAAGGTGAGGTAGTTGGTTTAAAAACTACACTTCGAGGCACCAGAATGTATGACTTCCTGGAAAAGCTCATCTCCATCGTTCTCCCGCGTCTAAAAGATTTTCAAGGTATCTCCACTAAAGCCTTCGACAACAAAGGCAACTACACCATTGGTTTTCCCGAACAAATAGTGTTTCCCGAGGTCGAATATGATAAAATCGGGAGGATTCAAGGGCTAGAAGTGACCGTCTCCACCAGTGCGAAAGACTCCAAAACCTCTTTGATGTTCTTAAGAGTCTTAGGCATGCCTTTTACCAAGGAGTCATAAAATATTTAAGATGGCTAAAAAAAGCAAAATTGCTAAAACACTTAAACTTGCCGGTCACAGCACCCGTGATCACCGTCGTTGCCAGCTCTGCGGCCGACCTCGTGGTGTCATCCGTATCTTCGGTCTTTGCCGTCTCTGCTTCAGAGAAATGGCTCACCGAGGAGAGTTACCCGGTGTTTTCAAAATGTCAAAATAATATGGATACTACCGCCGACTTTTTAACTATCATCCGCAATGGCTACCTCGCCAAAAAAGACACAGTGGTTGTCGAATTTTCCAAAGCCAGAGAGGAACTCACTAAGATTCTTAAGACAGAGGCTTTTATCGTCGATTACTCAGTCGAAAAAGCTAAACCCGTTAACAAACTCATCATTAATCTTCGTTATTTCGACAAGGGCCTGCCTGCCGTTACCGGTATCAAGAAAATCACCAAACCTAGTGTCCGAATTTACTCTGGGTACAATCAAATTCCACGAACTCTCTCCGGCGCCGGCACTACCATTCTGACTACCTCGGCTGGTTATATGACCGGCAAGACCGCTCGTGAAAAACATCTTGGCGGCGAAGTTATTTGTCAAATTTGGTAACAAATACCAACTAAACTAACCATTAACCAATAACTAATAACCATTAACCAATAACTAAGCACTAATAACTAACATGAGCCGCATTGGACGAAAACCACTATATCTTCCCGAAACTGTCAAGCTTGAAACTTACGAGACCTCGTTGAAGTTCACCGGCCCGAAGGGTACTCTGGAATCAGTCGTTCCTAAAGGTATCAAGGTCGAAATCAAAGGTAGTGTTATAAACTTTACTAGAGACAACAACATACCGGCCACCCGTGCCCTACACGGCCTAGCTCGCCGATTAGCCCAGAACTGCGTTACTGGCGTCACCGACGGTTTTTCAAAAGACCTTCTGTTGGTCGGAACCGGTTATCGTGTTTCTCCTCACGCCGAAGGTCTTTCCTTCTCGGTCGGTTACTCTCATCCGGTTATTTTCAAAAAGGTTGAAGGTGTTACCATTACCACCGAAGGTCAAGATAAAATCAAGGTTACCGGCATCGACAAACAACTGGTTGGCCAAGTCGCCGCCAATATCCGCGAGATTAGAAAACCCGAGCCTTACAAAGGCAAGGGGATTCGCTATGTCGACGAAGTCATCCTCAAGAAGCAAGGTAAAACAGCTACCAAAACCGCCGCCGTTTAAAACCAAAAATGAAAAAGCTAAACGATAAACAATCCAGAGCCGGCCGCATCCGATCCAAATTGCTCGCCCGCACCACTCGTCCTCGTCTGACGGTCAGTCGTAGCAATCAAAATATTTTTGCCCAAATTATCGATCAAACCGGTAAGGTTCTGGCTGCCTTTGGTTCAGCGTCATTGCGAGGAGGTCGCCTCAGACGACCGACGAAGCAATCTATAAAAATGACCAAAACGGAAATGGCTACCGAAGTTGGTAAGAAACTTGGCGAAATAGCCAAAAACAAAAAAATTTCCACTGTCGTTTTTGATCGTGGTTCTTACCGTTTTCATGGCCGTGTCAAAACCCTCGCCGAAGCCGTCCGCGCCACCGGCATCAAATTCTAACGTCATTCCGACCGAAGCGGAGGAATCTCACTCCACTAAATAAACAAATATAAAATAAAACAAAATGGCCTACACAGGAAATACAAACAACAGCAATCGAGGCGGCGGTCGTCCGGCTCCAGAAGGCTTCGAACAAGTCCTTCAGATCCGTCGCGTCAGCAAGAAGACTCAGGGTGGTACCAATGTCTCCTTCTCTGCGTTAGTGGTGACCGGGGACAAAAAAGGTAAAGTTGGTCTAGGTTTAGCCAAGGCTCCCAACGTCGCTGATGCTATCAAAAAAGCCATTCGTCTCAGTAACCGAGACTTGGTTCAAGTTCCCCTGGTCGATGGTACTATCCCCTACGAAACCAACTCCAAGTACGGCGCCGCCAAAGTTCTTTTCCGCCCGGCTCCCAAGGGTACCGGTCTTATCGCCGGTTCATCCGTCCGCGCCGTGGTTGAAGCCGCCGGTATTACCGACATCGTTTGCAAGGTTTTGGGTACCAACAACAAGACCAGCAACGCCAGGGCTACTTTCAAAGCTCTCAAACAGATCGAAACTCTAGGTAAAAAATACCAATTGCTCAAAGCCCTGAGGGCGTAGCCCCGTCATTGCGAGTTTCGGTACTCCGAACCGTGGCAATCCAGAACAATAAATATAATATACAAATTAATTGTCATCCCGAGCGAAGTCGAGGGATCTCACTCCACAAAACAATATGAAAATGCTTTTATCCAATCTTCCCAAAATAATCGAAACTCCCAAAAAGCGCCTTGGACGAGGCTTTGGCTCTGGTGTCGGCGGTCACACCGTCGGACGTGGTCAAAAAGGTCAAAAAACCCGCGGTATTATCCCTCTTTGGTTTGAGGGCGGTCAGCTTCCCTTGGTCCGCCGGACTCCTTTCATCAAGGGTAAGCACCGTTTCCAGGTTATCAAGCCTCAGCCTATCACCGTCAACTTCGATCGCCTCGACAAGTTTGCCGAAAACTCGGTCGTAGACGCCCTTTTCCTTGCCACTGCCCTCAAGGTGAGCGAGAAAGAAGCCAAGCGCGGCTTCAAGATTATCGCTACCGGTAAGCTCACCAAACCCTTCCAAATCGCCGTCCCGGCCTCCGCGGGGGCCATCAAGGCTATTGAGAAGGCCGGCGGCAAGTTCCTCGCCTCCAAATAGCGTCACCCCACTCTTGACTTTAGACCTATAATTTGATATAGTTTCAGTATAGGTTCACACTAAAACTAACGTTGGAGGTAAAGATGTACACTGTTGATGATTTTGCAAAGGATATGCATGCGGATGTATGGGCGATTCGAGGCAGGCTCTTGGAAATAACTTCAAAATGTCTCCAATGGGGTGAATTAAGCGTCAAACACTTAAAGCTTAAGGATGCCAAAGTAGTTGGGAACGTGCTCTTTCTTCGCTTTGTTGCTAGCAACGATTATTTGGCGATTGATCCAGTTGAGAAAAGAATCTACCAGGCCAATTACGATCTCAAGGAAGTTCCTGGAAAGCACGAGATAGATCTATCTATCATCAATAATATTTCCAAAGAGCTTAAAACTCGGTATTCAAAGGCTAGCCCTGTCAGCTTTTAAATATATGCAGACAAAACCATTCCCCCCGGGAGTGGTTTTTTGCTATAATATCCCAGAACATTAAAATTCCAGGAGGTATACCCGTGTTTAACATTCGTTTTCAGAATCTACCCAAGCTTGTCTTTAACCCGCGCCTTTTCGCTTTTGAACCTGCCCATGTGGACACGCTCCGCCAAGTTATCGGCACACTCTTAAGATGCCCGCCGGAACTACCCCAACTCTTAATTGAAAGATCGGAGTGCTTTATTTTGGAAGACAAAAGCCTCGTAGCGGCCCCCGTACGGATTATCGTCGAGTGGTACTCTGAACGCCCTAGTTCCGACACTATTTTTGGCCTGGCTCTGGCCTTTTACAACTTTCTAAAAGCTTATGGCTTTGAAGCAGGTCTGACAGTCATCTTTTCCGGTATTTCCGAAGGTGACGCCTTCATTGAGAAAGATGGTCGTTTGATTTCCGCTCCCCGTCTCCCCACTCCACATTTTAACTATCGTGGCTTTCAAGGCAAACGCTAAAGGAGATTTATGAAATCTTTGCTCACCTTAAACAATCTCGGCTACGCCAGAGACGTTTCCGGGGGACCAGAATGTAATTGCGACCTCGGGGTATTCATTTTCGCCTCCGAACAAAGCCTCAAAATACGCACCTATTTCTATCTGAAGAATCAGTCGGAAAAACAATTGGTCATCGGTAAGTTGGTGGATGGTGTCAATGATAGTGCGGATCTAGACCATGGCAAGCTAACCTTCAGGTTCGAAAGTAACGGACACGTTGAACTCTCCTGGGAAAACCAAGAAGGCCATCAAACTGCCACCTTCAATGAAATTGCTTTGGTCCAGCTTATGGAAGTCGAATGGGTCCGAACCCTCGTCAAAAACCGCACCGCCAGCTATCTCTAATCTTTACGCCACCCTTCACTGGGTGGTTTTTGTTACAATACTCGGGAACATTCAAATTTCAAGGAGGTCAAGTGGATAAAAATTCAATCCTTCATCAGATCAACATCGATTTTTTTATACTTTCAGCCACTGTCGTTCAAGATCTCAAAATGATCGCTCTTTGCCGATCCCCTTACTACAAGCACCCTATTGGTTGTCCAAACTGGGATCACAAAGACGGTTGTCCGCCCCATACCAAACGTTTTTTATCAGTCTATGAGCCGACAGTTTACATCGCCATTGCTCGCTTGGATTTTGGTAAGTATCTGAAACTTAAAGAAAAAATTCATCCGGGGTGGACAGAGAAAGCTTTAAAAAACCCTCGTCACTGGCAAGGTCACCTAAGAGCCGCTCTCAGAAATTTTCTAACTCCGGACAAAATCCACACCGGCTTCGAAATAGTTAAAAATGCGGAAGCCATGGGCATCAATTTGTTCGAAACCTGTGCCAATGCCGGCTTCGTTCTCGAAAGAGATCCGAAAAATTATGTTTGCCACCTTAATCTCTTGGCTAAACCCACCACCCCTCACCGGGTGGTTTTTTGTTTCGTGGCACCGTGTCACAGTGTTACCGTGCCACACACCTTATCATTCTCGACCGACTATAATTTAACAAATGGATCTTATTAGAAAAATTATTATGGATCTCTGCAAATTCTCTCCTCGTCAAGGAGAGAACGAGGTCAGAACTGCCCAGTATTTGGAGAACTTTTTGACTCAGAGAAAAATCAACTTCACTTCTCAGTATTTCAAAACCGAAATCCCCAATGTTATTCACGCGGAACTCTATCTAGATGGCCAAAGGATACCATGTCTCGGAAAATCATTCGTCGGTGGCATGATTACTTCCAAGGATCAAATCGATTTTAGTCCGTATTCAGACTATATCGAAACTATCACTTTTCGGCCCATTCCCACAGTTGCCATTTCCAGGACAAACGCTAAATTCCTAGAGAAAGCCAACCACGTCCGCGGGGAAGTTGTAGTTGAGAAATATTTATTCCAATCAAGAAACATATTAGTTGGCGATACCATTAATCCCAAAAAAATTATTTTTGCTCACTACGATGGTCTTGGTGGGGGAGCAGTGGACAACGCTGGCAGTGTCGCCATTTGTCTCGAACTCTTAATTGAAAACCCTGAACTGTTATCCGAGAACTTATTTGTTTTTGCTGGCAACGAAGAACTCAGTTACGACTCTGGAGACTACTGGGGCAAGGGCTACCGTGAATTTGAAAATGAATATCTCACCCTACTAAAATCCGCTCTGGAGATTGTGGTTGTCGATGGCGTCGGGGTCAGCCCTCCTGTTATTGTTTCCGAAGACCGAGAAGATGTCTTTCCAATCAATCATTTCGACGAGTTCTCATCAAAAATTACCTGGCTTTCCAGCATCCAATCAGAAGTCCTCAAATGCTATCACTGTTTGGAAGATACACTTGACAAGTTAAATTTCGGCCATTTCGAAGAAACCAGAAAAATGTTAGAAAAGATGTTAGGATAAATTATGACCAATAAATTTAAAAACCTGAAGCCGTATATAGTCAGGACATCAGAAAATAATGCATATACTATCCCGAAACTGGTAAGGGGGGAAAAACGCGATAAAATGATTTCCGAAATGGTTGAACTAATCAAAGAAAATAAGAAAATTATTGACGATCTCAAATCATCCTCGAAACCAGATGGGTATCTTTTTGGATGAAAATTTCAAAGAATCAGTAAGAGGTAAATATTGCCTGTTGGATAATGATTTTCTTGGTGCCTTATTCAATGACAATTCTCTATTCCTTGCGATGAAGGACCTTTTAAATGACTATCCCTTTGTATACGATAATCTGACAAGTTTTGAATTCTTAAGAGATATCTATGTTCCTAGTCAGATAGTACTCAGGGAAAAATTTTTATCGAAGGATTTATTGTTTCCTCTCTCTGATCATCAAGAAATATATACAAAGACTCAAACCAATGCTCTCATCCTTTCCAAGATTTATGCCCAAAATAATTCAAAGTTAAATCAGAAGGGTTCAGCAAGTTTTACCGATATTTTTTTAGCTTCTAGATTAATGTCTTTGGGGAGTAAATACTTACTTATTACCGGAAATAAAAAAGACTTTCCCAATTATATCTTTGATACAAAAGGCATCATTACAAACGAGGAGGCAAGCGGAGCTCTAAGAAGCTACTCACTTCTATCATTTGATCCGGATAAATTTGATAAGTGTTTCAAGGAATTAGGCGGGGTGGGCAATTAAACCTAGAGCTGGTAGAATAAGAATCACGACATGAATACTTTATTAGCCCCCTTGCGCGCCTTATTCAAGATTAAAGATCTCAGGAATCGCCTTATTTTTACCGCGATTATTATTGCTATTTTTCGTTTAGTGGCTCACATTCCGGCTCCCGGAATCAATTTAGCCGCTCTGAAACAGCTTTTTGATGGTTCTGCCTTCCTCTCCCTTCTTGATATTTTTTCTGGCGGTACGCTGACTAATTTTTCCGTCATGGCTCTTGGTCTTAATCCCTACATCAACGCCTCTATCATTATGCAGATGATGGGTATGGTCGTTCCCAAGTTGGAAGAGCTGCAAAAAGAAGGGGACTATGGTCGCCAGAAAATTAATCAATACACTCGCCTTTTAACTATCCCTCTTTGTTTCTTTCAAGGGATCGCTTTAATATTTCTTCTTCGGGGTCAAGGACTTACCACCACCACCGATCCTCTAAAACTCGCCGCCATTGTCTTTACCCTCGCCGCCGGCACTTCATTTCTCATCTGGCTCGGTGAACAGCTCAACGACTATGGTGTGGGCAACGGTATTAGTTTGATTATCTTTGTCGGTATCGTTACCCGTTTGCCGGTCGCCGCCGCTCAAATGTTAGCCACTATTGACCCCACCAAAATATTTACTTACTTAATTTTTGCTTTTTTTGCTATCGCCTCGGTCTATGCCATTGTCCGCGTCGGCGAAGCCGTTCGCGAAGTTCCCATCCAATCGGCGAGACGCGGCGCCTCTTTTACCTCGACATTGGGCAATCACCTGCCTCTCCGTCTAAATCAAGCCGGCGTGATCCCGATTATCTTCGCTGTTTCTTTTATGTTGATTCCGAATCTTCTTGGTCGGGTCTTCGCCGGTTCTGGTCAAGCCTGGTTAGCCGGAGTCTCCCGAAACATTACTCTCTATTTGGCGCCGGAATCCATTCTTTATAATGCCCTCTACTTTGGTTTAGTAGTTGCCTTTTGTTATTTCTATACTGCCGTGGTTTTTAATCCCGAAAAAATCGCCAAGGATCTTCGTCAGTCCGGCTCTTTTATTCCCGGTATCCGTCCCGGTCCCAACACGGTTGATTACCTAAATTTTGTTCTAAATAGAATTACTTTGGTAGGAGCCTCATTTTTGGGTCTGGTGGCCGTCTTTCCCTCCATTATTTCCGGGATGACCGGCATTACCGGGTTGGCCATCGGCGGCACCGGTATCTTAATCGTCGTCTCCGTCGTTCTGGAAATTCTTAAATCCATCAACTCTCAGCTCTACATGTACAGTTACGATAAATTTCTCGACTAAAATGAAAATAATTTCAGCAAGACTAGTCTCTGGCTAGCAAGTGACAAATCAATAAATGGTCAAGAAAAGATACAATCTCAAAGTTAAAGGCCTTGAAATAAGTATTTTTCAAATAGACAACTCTGATTACGTTTCCCTTACCGATATGGCCAAGTACAAAGATATTTTTAGAAGCGATTATATTTTGCAAAATTGGATTAGAGGCAAGCATGTCATAGAGTTTCTCGGACTATGGGAAAAACTTTACAACAAAAACTTTAAACCCATCGAATTCGATGGGTTTATGTCAGAGTCAGGGTCAAACAGTTTTGTCCTGACACCAAAAAAGTGGATCGAGAAAACAAATGCCATCGGTATTATTTCCAGAGTTGGTCGGGGGGGAGGAACCTATGCCCACAAAGATATTGCCTTTGAGTTTGCTTCATGGATAAGTGTTGAATTTAAACTATATCTTATTAAAGAATTTCAAAGACTCAAAGAAGAAGAGGGTCTTCGGTTAGAACAAGGTTGGGATACCAAGCGCACTCTTGCCAAAATAAATTACAAAATTCACACCGATTCTATCAAAGAACATATCATTCCCACAGTTATACCAAAAACCAAGTCGAGTACAATTTACGCCAACGAAGCAGACGTATTAAACGTAGCTTTATTTGGTCAAACAGCCAAAGATTGGCGAGTAAAAAATCCAAACAAAGATGGCAATATTCGAGACTACGCTAATGTAATGCAACTAATCATCTTGGTCAATCTGGAAAGTTTTAATGCTGAACTAATTAGGCGAGGTATTTCACAATCTGTAAGGTTAGTTGAATTAAACAAAGTTGCAATCTTTCAAGCAAGATCGTTAATAGGTAACAGCCAAATTAATAAAATAGGTAAAATATAAATATGAACATCATTATTCTCGGTCCACAAGGATCCGGCAAGGGCACTCAAGCCCAGTTACTGGCCGAAAAATTTGGTTTAACCAATATTTCTTCCGGAAAACTTCTTCGTGAGGAAGCCAAAAATGATACCGAAAAAGGCAGATTGGTTGCCGACCTTCTCACTACCGGCGCTCTTCTTCCCTTCGACACCGTCCTTGAAGTCACCGAGCCAGTACTACTTCAGGCAAAATCCGGATTTATTATCGATGGCACCCCGCGAGACTTAATGCAAGCTGAGTATCTTGATTGGTATCTATTAGAGCGTCAGATAAATATCGACAAGGTGATCCTTCTGAACATTCCTAGAGAAGTTAGTCTGGATAGACTGTCCAAAAGAGCCAAAATTGAAAACCGCTCCGATGATACTCCGGAAGCCATTCACGAAAGACTGGATATTTACGAGAGAGAAACCCTTCCCGTTGTCGAGTATTATCGAAAACAAGGAAAACTTATCGAAATCGATGGTACCCCCGATATTCAAAGTATCTTCCTAGACATTGTCACCAAACTATCCACCAAATGACCAAACTTCAAGTTATGACCGAAGGCGGCAAGCGTCTGGGTCGGATCAAAAGTCAGTTGGCTGATATGGTCAAAGAAGGTGTTACTCCTCTGGAAATTGATAATTTTGCCGAGAAACTCATTAGTGAAGGAGGAGATAAACCTTCATTCAAGATGGTTCAGGGCTACAAGTACTCTACCTGTATCAATATCAACGCCGGCATGGTTCATGGAATCCCCGGGAAAACCCCTTTTAGACCAGGTGATGTAGTCAAAGTAGATATGGGACTTTTTCATGAAGGTTATCATCTTGATACCTCCACCACCATTCAAATTCCTCCTTATACCCCTGAAGTCAGCAAATTCCTTAAGGTCAGCCAAGAGTCTCTCAAAGCCGCTATCTTTGCCGCCACTCCCGGTAACACTGTTTACGACCTTGGAGTGGCCATGCAGACCGTGGCGGAAAGCGCGGGCTACAACGTCATTCGTGACCTCACCGGCCATGGGATCGGCCGTCAGCTTCACATGGAGCCTTTTATTCCTTGCTTCGCCGACAAGAGAAACAAGAAGTTTGTTCTGGCCGTAGACCAGACCGTGGCTATCGAGGCTATGGTAACTATGGGGGACTGGCATCTGGTCGAAGATCCGGACGGCTGGACTCTGTCTACCCAAGACGGCTCTCTCACGGCCATGTTCGAAGAAACCGTCTACCTCACCCCCAACGGTCCCCTCATCCTCACCGCCGTGTGTTAAAATACCCATCTTCTCGCAACTTAAAATTATAGGAGGCTTCCCGTGTCCAAAAACAAAGTTCTTGTCCTTCATTCCGCAGACAGTTCTGCTCGAGCCGAAACTTTCAAAAAATGGCTGGAAAACCTGGATTTTAGTGTTTCAACCATGAACGACTTAAACAAATCAGAATCCGAGTCCGCCTACCGTCTTTTACAAAAAGCGATCGAAGGAAACGATCGTGTTGTTATCTTGGTTTCCACCGGGATTTTTAACAGTTGTGTTCTGAGGTTTGGTATAGGCTACGCCCTCGGTGCCGGCAAGAAGATAGTCTCAGTCGTCAAGGACACCGATAGGGTTATTATGCCCTCTTGGTACGCCAATCTATTTGTACCGTTAAATAGCTACGACGAGGGCGAAATCTGGTCCAAACTGAAAAAATAACTTCCCAGCCCCCGAAAGGGGGCTTTTTCTAGCCAAGATTAGCCACTAGCCTAAGCAATATTTGACATTCCGTACACATCGTCATAATATATAAGTAGTGAAATTTGACTGGAATCCAGACAAAAACAAGCTTTTAAAATTAACCAGAGGGATTGATTTTCAATCAATTGTGCGGGCCATAAAGAAAAAGAAGGTCTTGTTAGATACGCCACACTTTGATCAAATCAGGTATCCAAAACAAAGAATATTAATTATTTCTATCAAAAGTTACGCCTATATTGTCCCATATGTTCAAAATGGACCAACACGATTTTTAAAAACTATTTATCCAAGTCGCCGATATTATAAAAAATATTTAAAAAATGCCCAAAAAGCCAAAATTCGATCCCTTTAAAAACCTAGTTCTGGACGAGTACGAACAAGAATTGGAAGATAGTATCCCAGACGACATTGTATTAACTCCACCCTCACCAGCTAGGCTTGCTATACTCAAGAAAGCCGCCGAAAATACTCTCAGAGACTTAGAACTTCAAAAAAAGAGCAAAAACATCAATTTGAGAGTCACCGAGGCCACCTTTCGCAACCTAAAATCAAAGGCCACCAGGCTCGGTTTGCCATATCAAACTCTAGCCTCTAGTATTCTTCACCAATACTCCAGTAAATAGTACCCAAATTAGCCACTAGTCAAATGTGGCTAACTTTGGTACAATACCGTTTGCACAACTAAAATATGGCTAAAAACCAGATGACTGAGGTAAACGGAGTCGTCTCCGAGTCGCTACCCAATATGCAGTTTCGGGTAACTCTCGAAGATGGCAGAGAAATCTTGGCTCATCTTGCTGGCAGAATGCGGCTTCATCGCATTCGCGTCATGCCCGGGGACAAAGTAAAGCTCGAAATGAGCGAATACGACCTGGACAAAGGCAGGATAGTTTACAGATCAAGCTAGATTCCGTTTCACTCACCAATAATTATTTAAATAAACTAAAACGCGCATGCGGGTTCAATCGTCCGTCAGACCTCGTTGCAAGAATTGCAAAATTATTAAACGCCATGGTAAGGTGTTGGTCATTTGTACCAATCCCCGCCATAAACAACGCCAAGGATAACCCATGCCCAGACTTTCCGGTATCGATATTCCCAACGAAAAAAGAATTGATATCTCTCTAACCTATATCTATGGTGTCGGTGATATGGTCGCCAAAGATATCCTCAAAAAATCCAAGGTGGCTCCTCATATTCGTACCAAAGATCTCTCCGGAGAAGAGTTAAAAAGTATTCAAACTGTCTTAGACACTCTCCCCACCGAAGGAGAACTTCGTAAAATGGTGCGCGATAATATCGAAACTCTCAAAAGAATTCAAGCCTACCGAGGGACAAGACACTCTATGGGTCTTCCGGTTAGAGGCCAACGGACCAAAACCAACGCCCGTACCAGAAAAGGCAAGCGAAAGACCATTGGTGCTATCTCCAAAGAAGCCTCTACCGCTATCTCCCCCGCTCCGGCCGCCAAGGCTCCTGTAGCCAAAAAGAAATAACTAAAACCACATGCCAGAAGAAAAACCCATCATCAAACCGGTCTTAAAAAACAAAAAAGCCTCCGCCATTCATTTTAAAAGCGGTCAGGGTAAAATGTATGTCAAGTCTACCTTCAATACAACCTATGTTACTTTTACCGACACCACGGGCAACACTGTTTGTTGGAGTAGCGCCGGCACTTGTGGTTTCAAAGGGGCCAAGAGATCCACTCCGTTTGCGGCTACCACCATTATTGAAGAAGGTCTTCGAAAAGCCAAAACTCTAGGCCTAACTAACATCGATGTCTATCTCAAAGGCCCCGGACCAGGGAAAGACGCCGCTCTTCGTGTTCTAAAGACCTCCGGTGCCGAAATCAATATGCTGGCCGACACCACTCCCATTCCCCACAACGGCTGTCGCCCCAGAAAACATCGCCGAGTCTAAACCAAGAACTAATAACCAATAACTAAAAATAAAACATGGCCAAATACATCGATCCCAAATGCAGACTTTGTCGCCGAGAAGGTGAAAAGCTTTATTTGAAAGGTGCCCGTTGTTTCACCCCCAAATGTCCCATTGAAAAAAGAGGCGGTCAAATCCCCGGTCAGCACGGCAAAAAAAGAACCCGTGGTCGTATTTCCGGCTATGGCATTCAGCTTCGTGAAAAACAAAAGGCCAAACGCCTTTATGGTGTTCTCGAAGGCCAGTTCCATCGCTACTACGAGCTCGCTATCAAATCAAAAGACAACACCGCCGAAATGTTGGTCCAGCTCTTGGAATCCCGTTTAGACAATATCTGTTACCGCCTAGGTTTTACTCTTTCCAGATCACTTGCTCGTCAATTAGTTACTCATGGCAACGTTCTGGTCGATGGTAAAAAGGTCGATGTACCCTCATTTCAAACCAAACCCGGTATGATTATCTCTCTTCCTGCCCATGCCGCTAAGTTCGACTTTGTCGCTCCTAATCTGATCGAAAAAAATGCCCCCGCCAAGTGGCTTTCTCGTGTGGGCACACAGGGTAAAATCGACCGTCTACCAGGAAGAGACGAAGTTGGCACGGACATGAAGACCAATCTCATTATTGAGTTCTACTCAAGATAATTTATTAACAATTAGTCACAAAAAAATGTTAGAACCAAACTTCAAAATCACCCTTAAGGACAAAGAGATAAACTCTGCCGAGGTCATTATCGAACCGCTTCCCCAAAACTTTGGTCACACCATGGGCAATGCTCTTCGTCGTGTTTTATTAACCTCTCTTGAAGGCGGTGCCGCCGTGAGAGTCAAAATTGACGGCGTTTCTCACCAGTTTTCTACCCTCACAGGTCTCAAAGAAGATATCCTCGAGTTTGTTCTCAATCTTAAGACTTTAAACTTTTTTGTCGATTCCGACGAACCGGTCGACATCAAGCTCAAAGCCACCGGAATCAAAGTCGTTAAAGCCTCCGATCTTGATTTGCCCTCAAACGTCACCATTGCTAACTCCGGTACCGTTCTGGCGAACCTTACCTCTCCAAAATCAAAACTGTCTGCCGTGATTACCGTTTCTAGAGGCATGGGCTATGTCGGTTCCGAGGACAACGCCACCAACGAAATAGGTGTAATCCCCTTGGATGCCTCTTTTTCTCCGGTTATCAAAGCCAACTACACCGTCGAAGCCGCCCGTGTCGGGCGTTCCAGTAACTACGATAAAGTTCGCTTGAGTCTCACGACCGATGGTACCATTACCCCTGAAGAAGCAGTCAGAAGCGCCGCTCGAATCCTCACCGGTTTCTATGACTACGTTAACTCAGCCGAGGCTTATGTGATCGAGAAGAAGTCTTCTCACGAAGCCACTACCGCCGGCTTCGTCGACGACCTCGACCTTCCCACTCGTGTTTTAAACGCCCTAAAAAAGGCTGGCTTTAACAAACTAGCCGATCTCAAAACTCTCACTCTCGCCGACTTAAGGAAAGTTAAAAATCTAGGCGAAAAATCAGCCATACAAGTGGTTGAAAAAGCCGGGGAAAAAGGTATCGACATTATCTAACACAACATGGGACGCCGACATCACTCAAAACTAGCCAAACTCAACCGCAGTACCAAGGAGAGAAAGTCTCTCTTCAAGATACAGCTCCGTCAGCTCATCGAACTTGGCAAAATCACTACTACTGTGGCAAAAGCCAAAGTGATCAAACGTCTTTTTGACAAGTTGGCGGCCAAAGCCACCGACGGTACCCTGGCCGTGAGACGCAATATCGCGGCCCAGCTCAGTAGCCCCAAGACTGCCAACAGACTGGTTGATTTCATTATTCCCATCATGGGTGGCCGACGTAGTGGCTTCACCAGTATCCAAAAGGTGGGTATCCGCAAAGGCGACTCCACTCTGACTGCCTCCTTAACTCTAGTGGTTCCTCTTCCCCCAGAGCCGGAAAAGATTAAGAAAGTCATTAAAGCAAAAACCAAATGAACACTACTACCCTCAAATTCTCTGACGTGAAACACAATTGGCACTTAGTTGATATAGATGGTCAAATTCTCGGCCGGGTAGCCGTTCAAATTGCTAAACTTCTCACCGGCAAAGGTAAGGCTCTGACCGGCGATCATCTCGATAACGGTGATTTTGTCGTCGCCATTAATGCAGCCAAGTTCAAAGTCACCGGCAAAAAGATGGCCGATAAAATGTATTATTCTCACTCCGGCTTCCCAGGTGGTTTCAAAGAGATCACTCTGGCCCAGCTCGCTGAAAAGGACGCTCGAAGGGTCATCGAAAAGGCCGTTAAGGGAATGCTCCCGAAGAACAAACTCCAGCAAACTCGCCTCAGGCGCCTTAAACTTTATCTCGACGACAAACATCCCTATGCTGTCGAACTAGGACTCAAAACTAAGAACCAAGAACTAACAACTAAGAACTAATATATGGCTCAAAAACTATCCAAAAAATCCAAAATCGCTATCAAACCGGTAAAAACAGTTCCCGTTAAAAAAGGTACTCTCACCATGCCCAAAGAATTCTTTTCCGCCGTCGGTCGTCGCAAAACCGCCATCGCTCGTGTTCGTCTCTGGTCCGGTAAGCAAGAATTAACTGTCAACGGCAAACCCATCTCCGAGTATTTCAAAGGAGAGTCTTTCAAAAGAATCTATCAATCACCATTCTTGGTGACCGACACTCTTAGTCAATTCACCGGTAGTATCAAAGTAGTGGGCAGCGGGCTTATGGGTCAAGTAGGTGCTTTGGTACACGGTTTGTCCCGCACTCTGGTCAAGATTGACGAAGCCCACAAATTACCTCTCCGGGAAAAAGGTTTCATCACTCGAGATCCCCGTATGAAAGAGACTCGAAAAGCCGGTCAGGGTGGCCGAGCTCGCGCCAAGAAGCAATCCCCCAAACGTTAAATTATCCTGTAGGGGCTGGGTTCACCCTGCCCGTACGTGTGTCATTGCGAATCTCGTACTCGAGCTGTGGCAATCTCACCCCACTGTCATCCCGGACTTGATCCGGGATCCATCCCCTGTTACAATACCCCATAACCCATTTAGGAGGCGCACCTTGGACATCGTAATTGAAGTAAAAAATGTCGGCCAAAATTTTAAACCAGAACAGGTTTCTCTTAAGTATTTGTTGACTGACGTTCTCAAGTTCTTTGAGCAGGCAGTCTATCCGATAAAACTTGACGGTAAGGTACGCGCAATCTTTATTCCCGCCAAGAAACTTGAGTTCAATCCAGAAACCGGAACAATGATTCCCGCCGAACGGGTTGAGGTCATTATCAAATATGAATACGTCAAGGGTGGTGCCCAGCCACCAATGATCAGTGATTTTCATGACAGTGCCATAGAGATTGTCAAAGACGTAATGTTATTTTTAGATCACACCAACAACAGTGACCTGTTTCTTCCAGCCATCCATATCGTCGTGAGTTTGTCCAGCCCTCAGTACTTTGTTCGAATATAACCACCACCCCTCGCAAGAGGGGCTTTTAGTATAAAATGGGTGTAAATTATGACAAACGAATCGATAGTTATTTTTGAAAGTATAAAAAGGGTTAACGATGACAACAACGAGTTTTGGACGGCTCGAGCAATGGCTCGCGAGCTTGGTTATTCTGAATACCGTCATTTTTTACCAGTCATAGAAAAGGCGAAGCTTTCATGTAAAAATAGCGGTCAATCAATCAAAGATCATTTCGAGGACTTCCTCGACATGATCGAACTTGGTAAAACAGCATCAAGAGAAATGTTAGACATTAAACTTTCCAGATATGCTTGTTATCTCATCATGCAAAATGCTGATCCCTCAAAAGAGATCGTTGCCCTAGGGCAAACCTATTTTGCTATCCAAGCCAGAAAACAAGAGGTCCAAGAGCAGATTGTAGAAGACATAAAGAGAGTCGATCTCAGGGGAGAAATATCAATTCACAACAAACATCTCGCCGAAGCGGCCAGTATGGCCGGAGTGAGAAACTACGGATTGTTTACCAATTATGGCTATAGGGGTTTGTATGGTGGTAGGACGATGCAGGATATACAAAGGGTTAAAGGACTAAAGAAATCTCAGCAAATTCTTGACCATATGGGCAGTGAAGAACTAGCGGCAAATTTATTTAGAGCCACTCAAACAGATGCCAAAATCCGGCGTGAGAACATCCAAGGAGAAGCAAGGGCAAACGAAGCTCATCTTCAGGTAGGAAAAAAAGTCAGACAGACAATAAAAGATATTGGTGGTACCATGCCGGAAATCCTACCAGTCTCAGATGCAATAAATAAAGCCAAGACCAGAATAAAAAGAGGAGGAATCTCGTTGATAGAGGTAAAACCATGAAAATTTCCTGGCTCATTTTTTTATTCCTCATTATATTTTTGTCTCCCCTCCTCTTTAGTCAAAAAAATCCTTCTTCTGTCATCTCCGAAGGTGTTCTTGAGCAACCATCTGTCATCCGAGATCTAAAATCTGAGAACTCTGTTTTTACCCTCCTCTTCGGAGGAGATGTCATGCTCGGCCGTTCGGTCAATACGAGAATTATCAAGTATGCCGATTTTTCCTGGCCTTTCCGAAAAATAACCTCTCTGTTTTCGGAGGCGGATTTAACTATGGTCAATCTCGAATCTCCCTTTCAAACCGGATGCAAGCCGACTGATAAAGGTATGATTTTTTGCGCCGATCCCCGCTCGGTTGAGGGCTTAACCACTGCCGGCATTGATATCGTCAATCTGGCCAACAATCACATCAATAATCAGGGCCAGGAGGGGATCGACGAAACGATCAATATTTTAAATAAGAATAATATTGCTTATGTAGGGGCGAGGCGTGACTCGTCCGTCGTTTTCAACATCAAAAATACCAAAATTGCCTTCCTGGGATTCACCGATATCGCTTCCGGTTCCAAAGATGTTTCTACTGCCTCACCGGACAGCATTAAGTCCCAAATTTCTGAGGCCAAAAAATCAGCCGACCTAGTCATTACCACTTTTCACTGGGGCAATGAGTATAGTCAGCGTTCTCTTCATCAGGTAGAGTTGGCTCACTTGGCGATCAATTCCGGCGCCGATGTGGTGATCGGACATCATCCTCATTGGGTGCAGGAAACCGAAGAATATAAAGGTAAACCCATCTACTACTCCTTAGGAAATTTAGTCTTCGATCAGATGTGGTCCGAAGAAACCCGAAAGGGCTTGGTTGTTAGCCTTATCTTCTCAGGTAATCAATTGGTAAATAAAGAAGAAATCCCCATAAAGATTTTTGATTACGGTCAGCCAAACTTGGTAAATTAAATTAAAATAAATCCAAACAATATAGATAGAACTAGACGTACGGATAAAAATTGATATATCAACCTATATTGTCGGGGCACCCGGAATTGAACCGAGATCATGTCGACCCCATCGACACATACTAGCCGTTATACTATGCCCCGAAGAATATATTCTACCATGTACTTGACATTTCGGGTTATATTTGTATAAATTAATATATGTATGAGATCGAAGTAATCTGTGACCACTGTAAAAAAGAATTTGAGAGACCATTAGGGAGATTCAACGAAGCCGTGAAGTTTGGCTGGAAACAATTTTGTTCGGCAGAATGCCAATCAAAATCAAAGTCTAAAAAGATATCAAAAATCTGTGATAATCCAGTGTGCCATAAATCAATATTGGCTAAGAAAACAACCAGCTATACATACTGTTCGAGAAATTGTAGCGCAACTCACAACAATTTATTGAGGTTAAAACCATTTGTTTTGGAAAAGTGTGCCAATAAAAACTGTAACAATTTTCTCAGAAATCACGAATGTAAGTATTGTTCTAGAGATTGTGTCAATAAGTCCAAAAAAGGTCTGTCTTCGTATTCAAAAGAAAAACTAATACAAATTATTCAAAAGTTTCAACTAGATAATGGAAGAATTCCTACCAAAGCAGAACTAGGATATCTCAATAGACCTGCAAGAAACATTTTTGGTTCTTGGAACAAAGCTGTTAAAGCTGCCGGCTTCATACCCAACAAAGTCATTTTTTCTAAAAAGTTTACAGCCAACGATGGTCATATCTGTGATTCTTTGTCAGAAAAAATCGTCGACGATTGGTTATCCGCTAGAAGCATAAAGCATGAAGTTCACATTAGGTATCCCTGGAAAAACGGTATGTCCGCAGACTTCAAGATTGGTAAATATTGGGTAGAGTTATTTGGTCTTACAGGTCAACTTAAAAAGTACGATAGCTTAATGAGAACAAAGTTAGAATTAATCAAACAATATAATCTCAAGCTAATCAGTTTGTACTTATCAGACATTTTTCCCGTTAACCATCTTGATAAAAAATTATCCCTATTGCGAAAATAACCCCAATAGTTATAATGATTTTAAATGCTAAAGAAAATCAAAAAAACCAAAGAGGAGAAAATCGTTGCTAAACCGGTAGATAACAGCGCTCGTCTCACCGCCGTCAAGATCGCCATGCAACAAATCACTAAACAGTTCGGTGAAGGAGCCATCATGCACATGGGCTCGGATCGTGTCGGCGAAAAAATTCCGGTCATTTCTTCCGGTTCAATTGGTTTGGACATTGCTCTGGGGGTAGGTGGTTTTCCCAAGGGGAGAATTGTCGAAATCTACGGCCCGGAGGCTTCCGGTAAGACTACCGTTGCTCTCCACGCTATTGCCGAAGCTCAAAAAGCCGGTGGTATAGCCGCCTTTATAGACGCAGAGCACGCTGTTGATCCTTCCCGCGCCAAATCCATCGGAGTTGATCTGGACAGCTTACTTCTTTCTCAGCCGGACAACGGTGAACAGGCCTTAGAAATTGCCGAAACTCTCATCCGCTCCGGCGGTGTGGATGTTGTGGTTATCGATTCGGTCGCCGCCTTGGTTCCCAAGTCCGAGATCGAAGGTGAAATGGGGGACGCGTCTATGGGTATGCAAGCCAGGTTAATGAGCCAGGCTCTACGTAAGATTACCGGCGCCATCTCCAAGAGCAAGTGTATTGTCATCTTTACCAATCAATTAAGAGAAAAGATCGGTGTCATGTTTGGCAATCCAGAGGTCACCACCGGCGGTAAAGCTCTCAAGTTTTACTCCAGTATCCGTATCGATATGCGCAAAATCGGTAACATTCAAGAGGGAGATGAGATCATTGGCTCCAGGCATCGCGCTAAAGTGGTCAAAAATAAAGTCGCCTCGCCTTTTAGAACCGCCGAGTTCGATGTTCTCAACGTTGGAGGTATCAGCAAACTTGGCGACCTGATCGACACCGCTATCGCCTACAACGTGCTGGAAAAAGCCGGCTCTTTCATCAAATACGAAGGAGAAACCCTCGCTCAGGGTCGCGAATCTGCCAAGACTGTTTTGGCCGAACGCCCACAAATAATTGAAAAAATTAAAGAGCAGGTAATGGAGAAGGTCAATGCCGGAGTCCAACCAGAAAAGTAATCAAAGGTCTTCTCTTGTCAAGTACGCTAGTCGCATTCTCTCTTCTCGGCCATACTTTAGATTCAAACTTCGCGACAAGCTCTTTCTGAGAGCTCAAAGGTTAGCTTTTGAAAATCCTGATGATGTCATCGATTCTATTCTTGACGATCTAGCTAAGAGTGGCTATCTAGACGATCAATATCTAGCCGAGGCCTACGTCAGGCGCCAGCTTTCCAAGGGCTACGGTCCCAAAATCATTGCCCTCAAGCTCAAATTTCTCGGTTTGGACCGGGAAACTATCTCCAGGTGCCTAGAGTCGGAAGTTACCGAAGAGTCCGAAATATCCTCCATTAAGAAATACTGTCAAAAATATCCCCGTCTGGACCAAAGAAAACTCATCTCCAAGCTCTATTTTCGAGGCTATTCCGGGCAATTGATCAAAAAAGTATTACAATACAACTACTAATCATGTTAGTCAATCTAAATTACGTATGTACCATCTCAGTCAAAAGAAAAGTATCCTTACCCCATCGCTAGCCGACTGACTTTGCCTGTTTTTTGCTGACTGACATAGATTAGGTTTAATCATTAATTTAAACCATGTCTATACTCTCAATTTTCAAATCCGGTATTTTTAATAAATCCAAATCTATTACCGCACCAATCTCCCTTGTCAAAGGGAGAAACGGCGAAGCCGAGAGGGATTTAAAACAAGTCGCTCTCGTTTCCACCATCGATACCGCCGCCATCATCGCCACCGCCACTGCCACAGCCCAGGCTCAGGCCAGAGAAATTATCATTTCCGCCAAAGACGAGGCTTTCAAGGTCAAAGACCAGGCTCTCAAAGATGCTCGGATTCAGCTCGAAGAAATCGAAGTTCGTTCCAGAAATCTGGTTCAGAAACAGCAAAGCGTTACCAACTTGGAAGAACAGCTAAAAAAAGACAGAGCCACCGTTGAAGCCACTCAGAAACAGGCTGATGATATGAAGACTAAAATCCAGGAACAGTCTGACTCCATGGTCGAAAAGTTGGAAAAGATTGCTTCACTCACTACCGAACAAGCCAAAAAAGAGATTCTTACTCAGATAGAAAAACGCTCCGCCGGCGAAATCGCTCGTATCGTCAAGGAAGCGGAAGAAAAAGCCAAAATTGAGGCAGACGATCTAGCCAGAGAAATTTTGGTCGACTCCATGAGGGCCGGAGCCACCGACTACGTCGCCGAATATACCATCTCTACAGTGCCAATTCCGGATGAGGAGACCAAAGGCCGGATTATTGGTAAAGAAGGACGCAATATTAGAATTTTTGAAAAGATTTCCGGTTGCGACGTGTCTATGGATGACGCTCCCGATGAAGTTAAGTTATCCAGTTTTGATCCGGTTCGCCGAGAAATCGCTCGTCTCACCCTAATTCACTTAATTAAAGACGGTCGTATTCATCCGGCCAGAATTGAAGAATATTTCGAAAGATCCAAAAAAGACGTTGAGCAAATAATGTTTTTAGAAGGTCAAAAACTCTGTCACGCTGTGGGTGTTTACAATATGAATCGGGACGTTATTGCCATTCTTGGCCGTTTCAAATTCCGCACTTCCTATGGCCAGAACATGATCAGTCATACTTTGGAAGAAACCAGAATCGGTATTAGAATTGCCGGTGAAATTGGTGCCAATGTTGATGTTGTCAGAATGGGCTGTCTCTTACACGATATTGGTAAGGTGTTAGAAGGAGAAGGCAATCACGTCGAGTTGGGAGTTCAGTTCTTAAAGAAATTCAACCTACCACAGAATGTTTTAGAATGTGTCGCTCAACATCATGAAGATGAAGAATTCAGCTCCAACGAGTCCGTCATTGTCTACATTTCCGATGCTATTTCCGGTTCTCGCCCCGGCGCCCGCCATGAAAACACAGAAGAGTATGGCAAGCGAATTAAACAATTAGAAGAAGTAGCTCGTAAACATCCCGAAGTTGAAGAGGCTTACGCAATTTCCGCCGGACGTGAAATTAGGGTAATTGTCAATCCTAGCAAAGCCGGTGATGACCAATTAATTATCTTGGCCAAAGCTATCCGTGATGAGATCAGGGACACCATGACTTTTCCGGGTACAGTCAAAGTCAATTGTATTCGTGAAACCCGCGCCGCCGAAATCGCTACCTAACATTTATCGTCATTGCGAGGAAGTACCAGGCAACCTGCCTGCCGGCAGGCAGGTCTCACTCCCGTCATTGCGAAGCACACAGTGCTGTGGCAATCTCACTCCACACAAGCTTCTTGCGTCTTTCGCAATTGGGTGATAACATCAGCTGATTATGACCAAACAAACTCTCATCAACATCGTTAGTAAAAAAGTTCACCTCACCAAAAAGGCCGTTAAAGAAACGGTTGATATGTTTTTTTCCGAGTCCATCAACGCTCTTAACAAAGGAGAGAAGGTGGTGGTTTCCGGTTTTGGCACTTTTTATGTCGGCAAGGTAGATGATAAACAGGTTGTTCCTTTTGGCAACGAATCCAAGCGACAAGTGGTCAAAGGACACAAAGTCGTCAACTTTCATGTCGGCAAACCTTTGAAGAAGAAAATTGCCTAAAGTGCCTCAAGTATTCGTCAAAACTTTTGGCTGTCAAGCCAACAAATCAGACTCGGAAAGAATTCTCGGTGACTACCTTTCTCGTGGTTACTCGGAGACCAGTAACTGGCACGAGGCCGATGAAGTTGTTATCAACACCTGTTCCGTCCGTCAGTCCGCCGAGGATCGAGTCACCGGTTTCCTTCTAAATATCGATAAATATTTCGCCGACAAACCCAGGCCAAAAATAATTCTCACCGGCTGTATGCTCCATTTTAAGGAAAAGGAAATCATGGCTCTTCTTCCTCAAATAGATGAAATTCTCCCCATTGGTGAAGTAGGTTTCAATCAAAAAGCCATCAGAAAAGATAAAGACAAAGCTTTTATTCCTATTTCCTCCGGCTGCAACTCTTTCTGTACTTTTTGTATCGTGCCTTTTTCCCGCGGACGGGAAAGATCCAGACCATTGGTAGATATTGTTAAAGAGGTTGAAGACTTGGCGTCTGAAGGTTACACAGAAGTTACCCTCCTAGGCCAAAACGTCAATTCTTGGGGTCTGGAAAAAGTTGGTGTGGCTTTGCGCAAACTCTTTATGGACAAGGAAAACTTTAATGGTGAAACTATTCCTTCAAATCAATCGCAATACTTTAAGCCGCAGGACACTCCACCCTTCGTCACTCTTCTCCGTGCCGTGAGCAAAATTAATGGAATCAAAAAAATCAGCTTTTTCACCAGTAATCCTTGGGACTTTTGGGACGAATTAATCGATGAAATTGCTGTCAACTCAAAAATTGATCGCTTTATTCATTTACCGGTTCAGTCTGGTAGCAACCGGATATTAAAATTGATGAATCGAGGATACACTCGGGAGTCATATCTCTCTTTAATTAATCAAATTAAAACCAAAATTCCGGACGCGATCTTTGGTACCGACATCATTGTCGGCTTCCCGGGAGAAACGGACGACGATTTTAACGACTCTCTGTCTTTAATCAAAGACGTCGGCTTCAAGGTGGCTTTTATCGCCAGATACTCTCCCCGCCCCGGTACTGCGTCAGACCGCCTATTCCCCGATGATGTTTCCGCCAAAGTCAAGAAAGAGCGTTGGGAAATTCTTGATCAAATCGCCAACAAAGACAACCTTAAAACTCGCCCCATCGTCCCCTAATATGCCCAAAAAACCAGCAATCCTTGTCATCTGCGGTGCCACAGCCACCGGCAAAACCTCCTTAGCTCTCAAAGTAGCAACGGAAATTATTTCACTTTCGTCATTGCGAGGAGCGAAGCGACGTGGCTCTCCTGGATACCCCTTGCGGGTAAATCTCACTCCATCAACATCTGTGAACATCCTTTCCGCCGACTCCCGTCAAATTTATCGTGGTTTGGATATCGTCACCGGCAAAGATCTTCCTCGCGATCTTCCACCGATGATTCGGTTTTTTGGTCTCGACTTGGTCGAACCCAATCAGCCCTTCAGCCTTTTAGATTATGTCCGGTATGCCAAAAAAGTTATTCAGGAATCACTAGATAAAGATATTCCCCTCATTATTGTCGGAGGCACCGGTCTGTATTTAAAAGCCATCACCTCTGATTTGTTAAACGTTCAAGTTCCTCCGAACCAAAGTCTTCGGTTAGAGCTTGAGAAGCTAACACTGGTAGAGCTTCAAAACCAACTTCAAGAAGTAAATTTCGAAAAATATAAATCATTAAACAATTCCGATATTCACAACCCACGGCGCCTCATCCGCGCTATCGAAATCTCCTCCGCCAATCCGTCATTGCGAGGAGGTATTCCGACGTGGCAATCTCACTCCACCCCCACATTCCTCTGGGTCGGTCTCCGCCAAGATAAAGAAGCTCAGAGCGCCAGCATCCGCCAAAGAGTTCTCAAGCGCCTAAACGCTGGAGCGATTGATGAAGTCAAGCAGTTAATCAAGAAATATCCCGAGAGAGACATGGCTCTTTTTACCAGTCTTGGAGTCAGAGAAATAATTGAATTTCTAAATAAAAAAATCTCACGGGAAGAATTAATTAACCTATGGACCGCCACCGAAAATGACTACGTTCGGAGACAAATGGTTTGGTTCAAGAAACAACCTGGCATAATTTGGTATGATAGAAACAAGATAAATAAAGATCTGGCCATCAAGCTGGCAGAATTATTCAAACAAAATGATTAAAAGAAGACACATAACTTTCGATATCTCCATTGGTAGTATCTTTTGGGTCTTACTTTCTCTGGCGGCAGTCTATGTCTTAGTTCAGTTGTCGGGGATCATCGTTCTTCTTCTCTGTGCAGCCTTGATTACCTTGGCGGTCTGCCCTTTAGTCGATTGGTTGGATAAGTTCAAAATAAAACGTGGTCTGTCCGCAATCGTCATTTTATTGTTAATTTTCGGCACAGTTGTCTCTATCGCCATTTATATCGCTACTCCTCTGTTGGAACAAACCCAACTTTTTATCCAAAAGCTTCCAGGCATCATCGATTCAGTGAGCCCGATCAAGTTTGTTGATGGCTCTTTCAACACCCAGTTTGCAGCCGTTCCCGGTAAAGTTTTAAATTTTGCCCTGGATACCTTCACTGGATTTATCACCGCCTTCACCGTGATCGTCCTAAGCTATTACATGATTCAAGAGATGCATAATCTTAAAACTTATTTAACCTTCTGGTTTGGAGAAAAGGGAGACGTTTACAACGCTATCGCTGAAAAACTTGAATTCCAGATTGGTAACTGGGTCAGAGGTCAACTGCTTCTCATGCTTATTGTGGGTGTTCTGAGCTATATTGGCTATCTCATAATTGGGCTACCATTTGCCTTACCACTTGCTTTCTTTGCCGGCTTCTTAGAACTCATCCCGAACATTGGACCCACGATTGCGACCATTCCGGCTGTCTTGGTTGGGTTTTCCATTTCTCCCAATCATGGCATCGCCGCTCTCATCATTTCTCTGATTGTGCAACAGCTGGAAAATAACTTAATCGTTCCAAAAATCATGCAACAGGTCACCGGACTAAACCCAATTATTACTATTGTCGCTATCATGATCGGTTTTAACCTGGGAGGCCCCTTGCTCGCCATCCTGGCCTTACCCACAGTCCTCTCTGCTAGGGTTATTCTCAGTCATGTCAGACTCAATAAAGAAACCACCATCCCCGAAATCGACTAAATGGTTAAATTGATTTACAGAGATGGATACTGATTATCGGGAAGTTTCAGATACGATACTCAGAGAATATCCTAATATCCGACCAAAATATTTAATCATCTCTAAACAATTCTTTTCTCCAACTGGTCGAGAATATAACACTTTCTTACTTCAAACTACGGATGGTCTATTAGTCGCTAAGGGCATAACCAAACACACTAATAGTGTTTCCAAACTGGATACAGAGTGGGTAGCCCTAAAAATACTTAACGGCAAAAACGTTCCCAAATTGATATTTAAAGATCATCGACCGGAGCAGTATTTACTAATTGAGTTTTTAGAAGGTTTTGGTGCAGCCGATTTATTGACAGAAAACACTAAAATAGAAATTGTTTTTAATTTGATCGGCGATGCACTGGGAAAGATCCATGGTGTTCCTGTTAATAACTTTGGCAGTCTAGTTGATATACAGCCAGTGATCTGGTCAGAATATATCAAATCAAAATTCTCTGAAAGGATGAGTGGTATCAAAAACCTTGTCGACAAAGATCTATTCAAAAAAACGATTTCCATTTTTCACAATCTTGAAGGTTTGTTAGAAAGGGAAAACCACCAACCACCGGTAGTTATTCATCGTGACGCCTATTCCGAAAACTTTATTATCGCGAAGGACTTTAGTAAAGCCCTAATGATAGATTTTGCTATGGCGATGGGTGGACGGCCCCTTTTTGATGTCGCCAAGTTTTTTACGACAGAGCTGTTTAGGAGGCCTCAGTACCGTGATGACTTCTTAAACTCCTATCAGAGACATATTCCTCTCGGTACCGACTTTTTCCAAGAATTGACTCTCTACATTCTATTAGAATGCGCCGGTTTCATCGCTTTTAATCATGCTACCAACAACTTCTCGAGCAGAGATAGCTGTATCACCACACTCAAAGAAACGGTGGGGAACTTTGGAGTAATGAAATCTTTATTGGAATAACACCTACCTGACCCCTTTCGGGGGCCTGCCCCGACCCTTTCGGGGCCTCCAGGTCATAGTAAGCCGGATTCTGTCTAGGAGGAATATCTGTCTATGCTCGAGACTTTAGGGGCGGAAAAAGCACCTTAATCCCAGATCGTCGATTGCAGCGGGGCGGGTTACCACCCCTATACCGTTACTGGTATAGGGTCCCCGACTAATGCCGGGACGTTTCACCTTTAATCGTCTCTGTGGCCCTATCGTGCCTCACGAGTTGCCTCGTGAAGAGCCGAGTTTCCCCGGCCACCCTGCTTTTTAGCTGTCCGGACTTTCCTGTCGCCTAAGGCGACCATTCCCCACCAGATCCTGGAGGCAAGCTAATTTTACCAGAAATTTGACTTATAGATTAAAGGTATTATGATAAAAGTATATGCAAACAAATGTCGTTTCTTCCTTAGAAAACTCCCTCACTTTCGCCGGCAATCAGTTCCTCGTCGGCATCATTAGTATTCTTCCTAGTATCTTTGGTGCCTTGATTTTATTCCTTTTGGGCTGGATTCTGGCCGATTGGCTTAAGATTCTCACCACCAAAATCGTCAACATCACCAAGCTTGGTTCTCTTTTCAAAAATCCTGCCGTCACCGACTTTCTAAAAAATGCCCAGGTTTCTCAAAAAATCGAAGTCATCATTGGTGAAGTTGTTAAATGGTTGGTCGTTGCCCTCTTCTTTGTCGCCAGTATCAACATTCTCGGCATTACCTCTATCAGCTTTTTCCTAAACAGTATCATCGCCGGTATTCCCACTCTCATCGCCGCCATTATTACTCTAGCTATCGGTGTCGTCGTCGCCGGTTTTCTGGAAAAAATAATGAAAGGCTCTCTTGGATCATCAGATCCATCTACCTCACGCTTGGTGAGCAAGGTGGTCAGCTATGCCGTCATGACTTTCTTTGTCTTGTCAGCCCTCTCTCAGCTAGGCATAGCCAGCTTCTTCATTAATACCGTCTTTATTGGCTTTATTTTCGCTCTAGCCCTCGCCCTCGGCATCGGTCTCGGTCTTGGATCAAAGGATCTCATCAAGACTCTCCTGGAAACCTGGTACAAAAAAATCGAAAAATAATTCGAAAATCTTCCCATCGAGCGAGACGTTGCAAACTATGATAGAAAAGAAAGATTCAGCCAGCCAGCTCGAGACATCTCCCGAAAAAAAAGAATTCAGTGGATCCTATGGTTTTGTAATTAAACCAGATTCTAAAACTCAAAAAAAGGCACAGGCTATAGCTATAAAATTGGCTCCGGGGGCAGAATTCCAAACAACAATTCCTCACATCACTCTTTATCATGGACGAATTGAACATCTACCCCTCAGGGTGGTAAAAGAGATTCTCGCAGAATTAAAAGAGCATCGAGGAGAAAGTTTGACGCTTGATTCATTTGAGGTTTATGGAGGCAACTTCTTATTTTGGGATATCAAAATGACTAACATTCTTCCCCCTATGCACAAAAAAGCTCTATCGATATCAGCATACCTCGAGAAGGATGGAATCGCGATGGCACATGATGAGGGATTAAAAATGACGTCAAAAGAATTAGATAACATAATGAGATATGGTCACCCTTTGGTTTTAGAGAGGTACATTCCTCACATTACCTTGGCTTACGACAGTCATGGTTTAACTCTATCTCCACAACTCCCCTTGGCACCCTGGGGGATAGAAATTGATGACGTGCTTTTCGCTGAAATGGGTAAATATGGTGCTGTCGCTCGAATCGTCGATATATAAAAATCGAGCGAGATTTTACCACCAAAAAACCCGAGGTCGATTTCTCTAGTCGGGTTTTTTTGGATCGAACCAATTACTTGGCGCCGATTTTAAACATCTTGGTTCCGCATGTTGGACAAACGGATTTAACGGCTGGTTTACCATTTTTCATGGTCACTCTCTCAAATTCACTAACTTCTTTTTTGGCTCTACATTTTACACAATAGATCTGCATTTACTTGGTTCACCCCCTTTCTTTTGTTTAGTGCCTGGACAAATAATTCCAAATAGCTAACTCCAAGGCTAGCACAAGCATAGTCAGGAGTAAGGTCTTTGTCAAGTCTGCCTTAAAATATTTTTTGTCTGTAGGTGAAGACTCTACCGTTTTAGCTTTAGATAGCCTTGTCTTTAGTAAGGCTTTATCGATTGTGAATCCCTGTGAAGCCAGCTTCCTCTCGGACGATCTTACCTTAGTTTTCTTTGTTTTTCTTTGTTTAGCCATTTTTTATAGTAAAATTAATTAAACTATGGATCCTACCTATTTATTTTATGCCATTTCTGGTCTGTGGCTACTTATTATAACTATTTTGCTGATTCGTACCATGGTTCATTACAACTCGTTAACCTCAAATGTTTCCAAAAAAGACCTGGTTACTGCCCTAAACCATCTTATTTCCGTCTCTAGTCAAAACACGGACGACATCAAGTCTGTTTCGGAAAAATTCCTTAAAGAAACCGTAGAGAATCGGAAACATCTTCAAAGACTCGGTTTTCGTCGCTACAATCCTTTTACCGACACCGGAGGCGATCAGAGTTTTTCGGCAGCCTTTCTTGATGATAATGGCGACGGCCTTATGATAAGCTCATTACACAGTCGGGAAAATACTCGGCTCTACGCTAAACAAGTCGAAAAAGGTCAGGTTACCAGTCAGGCACTTAGTAAAGAAGAACAGGAAGTCATCAAAGAGGCCCTAAAATAAAATATAATAAATTCCATGAAACTAACCCCCAAACTAATCATTTCCCTGGTCATCACCTTTTTTCTTTCTGCCAGCCTGGCTTACGCCATTGTCCCCACGGGAGGTTCCTTAATTTCTCCTAAATCCGATACTGCTACGACCAAAAAATCAGCCGGTTTTAGTCAGTTTGCCGGCGAACCAAGCACCGAAGCCTGTCCTTTAAACGGCAAGCTTTACACCAAATCCGAAAAAATTCTTTGGGAATCCCGTCGACCTATCCTCACCATGATTGAAAATCATGTCGACGCCCGTCCTCAGTCCGGTCTCTCCTACGCCGATATCGTTTACGAAGCCGTCGCCGAGGGAGGTATCACCAGATTTATGGGAGTATTTTACTGTGGTGCCCAAGGAGACACTGCCAAAGTCGGACCTGTTCGGAGCGCCCGAATATACTTTGTGAATCTTGCGGCCGAGTACAACAATCCTATTTATATGCACGTCGGCGGGGGTAACTGTAGTGCTGAACAAGTTGGCGGACCATGTACTTCAAATAAAAAGGCTTTGGCTTTGGAAGAGCTGGCCAAGATGGGCTGGAGAAAGGCTGGAGGAAATGACTTTGATACTATCTCCGATATCGGCTACCCCGTTCTCTTCAGGGACTACAATCGCCTAGGTGATGGTAAAACACTCGCTACCGAACATACCATGGTCGGTTCTCTTCCGGCGGCCTGGAAAGCAGCTCTTAAACGCGGTTACACCGGCACAGATGACAAAGGCAAGACCTGGTTTTCAGGGTTTAAGCTCTGGAAAATTAGCTCGGAGGGTCTAGTCGGTCAGCCGGCGACAGACATCAAATACGAGTTTTGGAAAAACTATGCCGACTTTGCTGTTGAATGGAAGTTTGACCAAACTACCAAAGAGTATCTCAGAAATCAGGGTGGGGCGCCTCAGATAGACTTGGAAACTTCCAAACAAATTACCACTTCCAATGTCATAGTTCAGTTTACCAAGGAGGAAGGCCCGTTAGATGATCACAAGCACATGTTCTACGCCGTCATCGGTGAGGGTACCGGTCTATTCTTCAGCCAGGGTCAGGCAACCGAAATAAAGTGGAAAAAAACCAAACAAACAGAACGGACTATTTTCATGGATAAATCCGGAAAAGAAATAAGCTTCACTCCAGGCTCAATTTGGATAAGTATTTTACCCATTGGGAACAAAGTGGACTATAATTAGTCTGTGGCGAAACTATCGGACTTAATTATCTCCAAAGTCAGGGTCAAACTCTTGAAAATATTTCTTTCTCAAACGAAAGAAATGTATTATGTTAGACAGTTAACCAGAATCACCAAGGAAGAAATCAATGCGGTTCGTCGTGAGCTGGATCATCTTCAAAAGGCCGGTCTTCTCTCCAGTGAAAAGAGAGGCAATCGTCTTTACTATTCAGTCAAAACCAATTTTCCTCTCTATCCGGAGCTTACCAATCTAGTTATCAAATCTACCGGCTTCGGACGTTTAATCACCAAAAACCGCAGTAAATTAGGTTTTGTAAAATTTGCCTTCGTCTCTCAAAAACTGGCTCGAGGCTTAAAAAGAGATTCGGAGGAAGTTGATTTAATGATCGTTGGCAAGACCATCATGCCTCAGGTTGCTCTTCTGGTCAAGCAGTTAGAAAAAATGCTCGCTACAGAGTTAAACTACTCTTGCATGACGGAAGAGGAGTTCAGCTATCGCAAGACGCACAAAGATCCATTTATAGTGAAAGTCTTGCTCCAATCCCGCCTCACTTTAATCGGAGACGAAATTCAATTATTAAGTTGATGCCAATTCAAAAAATTCTCAAAGTTGGAAATTCACTAGGGGTTACTCTTCCTTCAAACTTCGTCAAAAATTTATCTCTCAAGCCTGGAGATTCGGTCGAAGTCACTCAAGACATTGGCAACTCTTTAACCTTCTTCTTTATCGACAGTCACCAGCTCAGTTTAGGTCTTAATCAGCCTGTCCGCCATGGAGGGCCTAAAAAAAATACCAAAAAGCAGATATAATTTACACGTCATTGCGAGGTCGCCTCAGGCGACCGTGGCAATCTCACTCCATCAAGTAAAATAATCTATGACTTTTTCCAAGCCACAAAAAACTTCTCTAGGTGTTTTGATTCTTGTCATCATCTCTCTTTATATTATCTTGCCTGCCAAAATTGGTAACTTTTCTATTCCCAGAATAAACTACAAATGGGGTAGTCTGGATCTCTCAAAAGAGATAGAACTCAAGCAGGGTCTGGACATCAAAGGCGGTCTTCAGGTAGTTCTTAAAGCCGAAATGAAAGACATCTCGTTAGCGGACCGGACTTCTGCTCTAGAATCGCTCAAAAACGTCATCGGCCGTCGAGTTGACCTGTTTGGTGTTTCGGAATCAGGCATAAAAACTGCCGTCAGTGGCAACGACTTTCGTCTTATTCTCGAGCTTCCCGGTGTTACGGATTCTCAACAAGCACTTTCTTTAATTGGTCAAACTGCTCAAATGGTTTTTGCTCTCCCTGTTTACACCCCTGGCAAAACCGCCTCTGAATCTGCGACCTTAACTGACTTCCGGTCAACCGACCTGACTGGCGCCGATCTCCAGAGAGCTACCGTCACCTTTGAGTCTCAGGACCGCTCTCCTGCAGTTTCACTCACCTTTAAAGATAGTGGCAAGATCAAATTTGCTAAACTTACCAAAGACAACATCGGCAAGCCAATCGCCATTTTGCTCGACGGATATCCTCTTACTATGCCCACGGTCCAGACAGAAATCATCGATGGCAATGCCATCATCACCGGCCAGTTTACGACCGACGAAGCCAAAGCCCTCTCCGTTCAGCTCAACGCCGGTGCTCTACCGGTACCGGTTTCGATACTGAGCCAAAAAAACATCCCCGCTACTTTAGGTGCCGATTCCATCAAGAAAAGTATTACTGCCGGAGCCATTGGTTTATCTATGGTTATTTTCTTTATGATTGTCTACTACGGCCGGCTCGGCTTTATTGCTTCCATCGGCTTGGTTCTTTATGGCATTTTTACTTTAGCTCTCTACAAATTGATTCCGGTTGTTTTAAGTCTTCCAGGCATTGCCGGCTTTCTTCTTTCTGTTGGTATGGCGGTCGATAGTAATATTCTGGTCTTTGAACGCTATAAAGAAGAAATTCGTGCCGGCCGTGACTGGCAGGTGGGCTTGGAACTGGCTTTTGGCCGTGCCTGGGACTCGATTAAAGATGCCAATACGGCCACCGTCATCACCGGTTTGATTTTATTTAATCCTTTGGAGTGGAGTTTCCTAAACACCTCAGGTTCTGTTAGAGGTTTTGCTCTCACCCTTATTCTTGGCATATTTATTTCTCTCTTCACCGGCATCATCGTCACCCGCAATCTTCTTAGATTATTTTTCAAAGGTACAACCAAAAAAACATGAACTGGATGAAGCACCTCTCTCTCTATTTTGTTATTTCTGCTCTGGTTATTGTCCCGGGCATTTACTCGCTGATCCGTTACGGCCTCAAACCATCCATTGAATTCACCGGTGGCTCCCGCCTCACCTTAGTTTCAGTCACGTCATCTCCGGATACAGTTCTTCAGTCATTTAAAGACTATACTCCTCAGTTAGAAATCTCTGACGATACAAGTCTCTCTATCAAATCAAAGGAAATCTCTCAGGAAAACACCCAGAAGATTATTGACGGTCTCAAAAAAGAAAATCCGGATATCAAATTAACCGACTTCGAAACCATCGGACCTTCCCTAGGCCAAGAAACTATCAAAAAAACCACCAACGCCTTAACCATCGCCTCCCTTCTCCTTCTGGCCTACATTAGCTTCGCTTTCAAACAGCTTAAATACGGCATTTGCGCCATACTGGCCATGTTCCACGACACTGCTGTTCTTTTAGGCATATTTTCCCTTCTGGGTCATTTCTGGGGGGTGGAAATAGATCTGCTCTTTGTTACCGCAGTTCTAACAATTCTTTCTTTTTCTGTTCACGACACTATCGTCGTTTACGATCGAATCCGCGAACTGTCCCACAAAATCAAAAATGTAGACTACGTTACTCTGGTAAACCAAGCAGTGACCGAGACAATGACCAGGTCACTCAACAACTCTTTAACGATTATCTTTATGCTTCTTGCCATGTTCCTCATGGGTGGGGAGACTACCAAATATTTCTCTCTGGCCCTCCTCATCGGCACCGTCACCGGCACTTATTCCAGTACCTTCACCGCCGCCCCCTTGCTCATCCTCTGGGATCGCTTCTCAAAAAAGAAATAACCAACAAGGTTTATAATCTTTCCATGTTAGTAGGCGAGTCCGATACCAACAAAATTTTAGATTTCCTTAGACTTGCTCGTCGGATGGAAACAACCTATCGTTTCACCCCTAAGCCGGATGGTAGTTTCGAAAACGATGCTGAGCATTCTTGGTCAGTCTCTTTAATTTGTATCCTAGTCGCGAGCCGAATAGAAGAAGAACTAGGAGTAAAGATAGACCAGCTAAAAATGCTCAAAATGGCCATCATCCACGACATAGCGGAAATTGTCACCGGCGATACTAAAACCTGGGACAACGTCAGTCGAGTCGACAAAGAGGAAAAGGAAAGAACAGCCATTAAAGATTCGTTGGGCAGACTCCCAAACGACCTGATGGAGGAATTAGTAAATATTTGGGAAGAATGTGAGAAGAGAGAATCTATTGAAGCCATGATCGTCAAGTCTGTCGATAGATTTGACCCGGTAATCCATCGCACGGTTTTTGATTTAGGTTGGGACAATGTTGAAGATGACCACGCTACTTCAGAGGCATTAGATGAGAGACAGCTCCCCAGACACTCATTTTCCAAAACCTTAACCGGGCTTTACACTACTATCCGCGATGAAGCCATTTCAAAAGGGATGTTCAAGGTAGCGAAGCCTCAATCAGACACGGACGTAGAGGATGAACTCGATCAAGAGCGGGCAGACTCGGAAGGCATGATTCAAAAAGAGTGGATCGATGAGGAATTGATGAATGAATTAGCTGAAGACCTACATAACGGCAGCACCCCTGGCTAATAATTCCTCAACAGATGTAAAATTATTTTGTGCCCAATATTTTTCCAAGTAGAAAATCTATAAGATTACCAGGATATGACTATTCACAATCTGGAACATATTTTGTAACGATTTGTTCGTACAAACACGAACGCATCTTTGGGGAAATTGTTAACAGGGAAATGAAGTTAAACGAATTGGGGTATATTTTGGAAAAAGAATGGATCGGTTTACCTCAAAGATTTACCAATGTTGATCTGAATTCATTTGTCATTATGCCAAATCACATACACATGATTATCAAAATTGTAGGGGTTTCATTTATGAAACCCTATCAAAACATGAAACCCGAAACAAGTATCGCCAAATCAAAATCCAATTGTCACATGGGTTTGATAAATCAAACCCCTACGATTGGAATGATGGTTCGACATTTCAAATCCAAATGTTCATATGAAATTCACCACAATGGATTAAATCAAATCGTCTGGCAACGTAATTATTTCGAACACATCATTCGGGATGATTCTGATTTGATTCGAATTGTTGAATATATCCAAACTAATCCATCAAATTGGGAAAAAGACAAATTATATATTCCGTAGGGGTTTCATTTATGAAACCCGTCACATCCTCCCGATAAATAACCAACCAAAAACATCATTCCGTAGGGGTTTCATTTATGAAACCCGTCACCCAACTCCTTAATCTTTTTCAGTAAATATTCTCTATTATTTTTACTCGTATCTTCCAGCACTTCTTTAAATAATTCTTTCAGAACTTTTCCAATGATTGGCCCAGGGGTCACTTTCAGCACCTCCATCACATCCAGACCATTCACCGCCATATCATTTATCTCCATCGGCTCAAACAGTTGTTCGCCAATTCTTTTTTGTAGTTCCATGAATCTCCAGCTAGTGGTCTTAGCTCCACTGCCCTTACGATCGGCGATTCTCAACATCACCATGTCGCTAATATTCTCTTTCCCCACTTTTCTAATTAGTCTCCGAATAGCCGCATCGGTCATTTCCGGTTGGTAGGCAAACATATGCCACCTGACCAAGGTAATAATTTTATCTATTTGTTTACGATTAAACTTTAGTCTTTCAATTATTTCCTTCGCCATCCTCGCCCCCACCACCTCATGTCCGTAAAAAGTGACCATTCCTCTGGTTGGCTGAGTGGAGCCACAGCTGGGACAAGTGGTCATTTCTTCCGCCAAATCGCGAAACATTTTGCCACACTTCCGGCATTTAAATCTCTGGGATCTGGGTTTCCCGATGTCATGAATTAAAGTGGCAAACCGCACAATTGGATCCGGTGAAGGACACTCCTTCAATGCTTCAATCATATGATCCAAGGTTGATAGAGTATGGTGCCCTCCCTGAACCACTCCTTTTCCTTCCAACATCTCCGGCATAAACTGATTCATGAGTCCGGTCGAAATTAACATCTTTACTCCATCCGCCGGATAAGGAGATTCCAGTATTCTTAAAAATTCATCTCGCACTCTCTCCTTACTAATTTTTGACAACAACTCCGACTTCTCTTGGATGGCCAGGAGAGTTTTTTCTTCAATCGAAAACCCGAGTTTCGCCGCAAATCTTATGGCTCGCATCATTCGTAGAGCATCTTCACCAAAACGCGATCTTGGGTCACCCACCGCTCGAATAAGCCCTTTATCAAAGTCAGCCAGTCCATCCACCAAATCTATTAACTCCGTTCGGCTAACTACCATGGCGTTTACAGTAAAATCTCTTCGGGTAACGTCTTCTTCCAGTGTCTTTCCCCACGAGACATTGTCAGGTCTTCTAAAGTCGGAGTACTCTTTCTCCGATCTATACGTTGTAATCTCGTAAAGTTCCTCTTTTCCATTCAAGGTCACGTTATATGAAACCGTGCCAAAATCATTATTATAAAAAGGACTTCTAGATTTTAGTACTTCCAGACTTTGTTCCGGTGTCGCGTTGGTCGTCAGATCGCAATTTTCCGGCACTTTACCGAGCACTAAGTTTCTTACTCCACCACCCACTAGATAGATTTCAAAGCCAGCCTTTTCATAGTCCTTCATCACCTTTTTTAAAGGTTCCGGCATGAGCATCAATTCGTCAGGCAAAAGAAGTCTTCTGTACACGTATAAATTTTATCACTTCGAGTACAATTGCCTCATGGAGATCGGTCTAAAAAATATTATTTCCGAACTGAAAAAAGGCGGCAACCTGAGTGATGGTGATCGCCTTACCCAAATTTTTACGTTTGCAAAAGAGAAACACACCGGTCAAATTCGCCAAACAGGGGACTCTCTTTTTACTCACCCCGTTTCCATTGCCTTCTCATTGGCGTGTTGGGGTTTGGATCAGACGACTGTCGAAGCCGCTCTTCTTCATGAGGTTCCGGAAATGTCTGGAGTCACCATTGATGAAATCGCGAGCCTTTTTGGAGAAGAATGTGCCAGGCTAGTTGATGGCGTCATCCGTGTCGGCCAGGTAAAACTCCGTGGCAGTCAGAACGAAGAGTTTCTCGAAAATCTCCGTAAAATGTTCGTCGCTATGGCTCAAGACGTTAGAGTGGTAATTATTCGCTTAGCGGACAGACTCCACAACATCACCACTCTGGAGGCTGTTCCTTTATCGAAACAAAAAAGAATCGCTCTGGAAACTCTTGAAATTTACGCGCCTCTAGCGGACAGACTGGGTATGGGTAAATTAAAAGGGGATCTGGAAGATCTTGCTTTCCCCTTTGTTTACCCGGACGAATATACCTGGGTGTCGACCATTGCCAAGCCTCATTTCAAGCACTCGGAGGACAACATTGTCGAAGTTCTCCATCGGATTAGACAACAATTGGCCAAAAATAATGTCAACGCTCGGACAGAGTCTCGCCTGAAACGAAAATACAGTTTGTTCAGAAAACTCATGCGGCCGGAAATAAATCGAGACATCAGCCAGATACACGATCTAATGGCCGTCAGAATCATCACCGGGGACACCGCTTCTTGTTACTCGACTCTTGGAATTATTCATGAATACTGGAAACCGGTTCCCTTTTTAGGCATCTCCGATTTTATTTCTCAGCCCAAACCAAATGGTTATCAATCAATCCACACCAAAGTATTTGATAACCGAGGAAACATCGTCGAGATTCAAATTAGATCCGAAGAGATGCATTCCCATGCTGAGTTCGGAGCCGCAGCTCACTTTGCTTATGCCCACGCCAAGCACCAAGGGGCCACCGACGAAAAGTTAGAGAAAGGAACCGCCTTCAGCATTACCCAGAAAATGGCTTGGGTCAAACAATTAGCCGGTTGGCAACAGCAAATAGTGGGGGTCAAAGAAAGTTTATCCGATTTTCGCTTAGACGCCCTTTCTCATCACATCTATGTTTTTTCTCCCAAAGGAGATGTTTACGATCTTCCGGAAAACTCCACTCCGGTTGACTACGCTTTTAACGTACACTCCAATTTAGGATTTTACATTCAGTCGGCCAAAATTAATGGGAAAATGGCTTCTATCGACTCGAAATTAAAAAGTGGCGATCTTGTCGAAATCATCAAGACTAAGTCTCAAAAAACTCCCAATCGAAACTGGCTCCGTTTCGTAAAAACCCACAAAGCTAAAACCGAAATTAGAAAAGCTCTCGGAGAGAAAAAGGGTTAGTATAAACTGTGACCGACATGAAAAAATCCAAACCACACCACCGTCATTGCGAGGAACGAAGTGACGTGGCAATCTCACTCCACCCCTCACTCAGATTTTTTTTCAATATCTCAGCCTTATTTTCTATCTGCCTCTTCTTTATTTTTTCTCCGGTTATGGGCAGGTTGCCTGGTCCCGTCAAACCCTCCGTCAAAGCCGCCTACACCAGCGAACCCAAGTCTCCGGTTTCCCAAAAATTATCCCCTCCCAGTTTTACCACCACCGGTATCTTCGTCATGGATCTGGATACTG